>Ga0180221_1000017_pt1 | contig 499386 bp, 488 predicted proteins | sample eDN5th37CKraftMG_FD_151339 | JGI IMG/M metagenome (GOLD analysis project Ga0180221, IMG submission 151339) | Enriched Miracle-Growth compost microbial communities from Emeryville, California, USA - eDNA 5th pass 37_C Kraft MG (version 2) (version 2) ... | reverse complement strand
TCGTCAACAAGGCCAGGTCCAGATGCTTCCTTCGAAGCGAACTCCGGGGTCGCCAGCGGCGCGCCGCCCTCGTTGTTGAGGCGTATATAGGCCCCACCCCCGCAAACTGTCAACGCCATTTTTCGCGATTTTTCATTTTTTTGCCGCCGAACTTTCGAACCCCAGGAAAACCCTGCGTCACCCTCGCGAAAGCCTCGATTTATCCCCGGCGGGCGCCTGCCGAAGCCCTATTGCGGCCCAAATCGAGGTCGATCTCTTTCCTGCATCGGGGCAATATTCGGGCCTCGCGCGCGTTCCTTATAGGGGACCGATCCGGTCGGAACGGGCCGCAAGAGGGAGCTTTCGTTGACTTCGACCGCCACGACAGGCAATTGTCGCGGCCATATTATTCTTTCGGGGCCGATCAGGACGGGAAAAGCCACCGTTTTCAATGCAGGATATGGACCAGACCATAGCCGAACTCGGCAATGAGCCGCCGCTGATCGCGGACGGGCGCAGCGGCCCGCCCGATCGGCGCGAGGTTTCGGCGCGCTGGCTTTCCGGCACCTTCCTGACCGGCGTGACCTCCAGCGTGCTGATGGGCGTGGCGCTGTTTGCCGCGCTCCACGGGCGGGAGCAGCTTGCCACCCCGCCGGAGATCGCCGAGCTCGCCGCCATGAGCCAGAACGGCGACGACGGCGGACAGAACGCCAAGGCCGACCGCCTTATCCAGCCCCGCCAGATTGCCCGCGCCAAGGACCGGCGGCGCATGGAGGTATCGATGGCCAGTCGCGTCGGCGATCGCGACGTGGTGCGGACCGTCCCCTTCGTCCAGATCAAGATGGCGCTGGCGGCCGGCTACAAGACCAGCCGCAGCTATCCGCCCTTCGATCCGCTCGACGTCTTCGCCGAAGACGGCGCCGCCCAGACCGCGGCCGGCCCGGCCAGCCAGATCTATGGCGTGAAGGTCGAGAGCGAGATGAGCCTGAAGACGGTGGACTTCCCGATGGATGCCGGCGCCTTCGATGAGAAGAGCGATCTTTCCGCCGACGAGGTGGAGGAAGTGGTGCGCACCACCGGCGCGATCCTGACCGACGGCGACGTTCAGGTCGCGGCGCTTCATTATGTCGATCCGGAGCGATTCGGCGATTCGCTCGCCACGCAGGCCCTTGCCGGCTCCTATGGCGTGCGAATCGTTCCGGAGAATGTTTCCGTCTCTTCCCGCAGCGCCGCCGACGATTCGGCGCTGGCCTATGCGGAGGAGATCATCCCCTTCACGGCCGACCGCGAGATCGCCGATGCGCTCGCCGATTCGGGCTATACGGGCGACGACGCCACCGGCATGGCCGAGGCCATCGCCAAGATGCTCAACGGCTCCAGGCTCAAGGCAGGGACGGTATTGCGCGTCGGGCTGGAAGTGCGCGGCGATGCCGGGCGCATCGTGCGCACCAGCGTCTACAACCGCACGCAGCATGTGCTGACGATCGCGCTCAACGACCACAATCAATATGTGACCACCGATGAGCCGGAGCCGAATCCCGAGCTGCTGACCGCATTCGACGATTCGGCGCCCGCATTGCCACGCGGCAGCCTGCCCACCGTCTATGACGGCATCTATCGCGCCGCCTATTCCTACGGCATGTCGAAGGGTATGACGAAGCAGCTCATCCGGCTGCTTGCCTCCGACGTGGACTTCCAGTCGCGCCTCAACCCGTCGGACAGGCTGGAAGTGCTGTTCTCCGAGCCGGATGGCGATGACCAGATGTCGGAGGATTCGCAGCTTCTCTATGTGTCGGCGACCTTCAGCGGCACGACGCGCAATTTCTACCGCTTCCAGCTCAAGGACGGCAGCTTCGACTATTTCGACGGCGACGGCCGCAGCGCCAAGCAGTTCCTGCTGCGCAACCCGCTGCCGAACGGCGTGTTCCGCTCGGGCTTCGGCGCGCGCCGCCATCCGATCCTGGGCTATACCCGCATGCATACCGGCGTCGACTGGGCGGCCCCCACCGGCTCGCCGATCATCGCCGCCGGCAACGGCGTGGTGGAAAAGTCCGGCTGGGCCGGCGGCTACGGCAAGCAGACCATCATCCGCCACGCCAATGGCTACGAGACGTCCTACAATCACCAGAGCGCATTCGCCCAGGGCATCGTGGCCGGCGCGAAGGTGCGCCAGGGCCAGGTCATCGGCTATCTGGGGTCGACCGGCCTCGCGACGGGTCCGCATCTGCATTACGAGCTGATCGTCAACGGCACCAAGGTCGACCCGATGCGCGTGCGCCTGCCGGGCGGCCGCGTGCTGGACGGCGACGAACTCGTCAGCTTCAAGCGCGAGCGCGAGCGCATCGACGACCTGCTCAAGGAAGAAAAAGCCAATCCGCTGAAGGTGGCCAAGGCGGGCGAATGATCAATTCGTGCCCGCCCGCGCGGAGGCCTTGCCGCGATCGGGCCAGGATTGCTGCGTCAGCCAGGAAATGACGGCCGCGACGGCGCACAGAGCGGATGAAACCCACGCGATCGCCTGAAACGCGCTGTTCGTCGCCGCCACGCGCCGGCCTTCGGCCAGCGTGCCGAGCGCGACCTTCGGCACCTCGCCGAAACCTGCGCCTTCGACCCCGCCGCCAAGCACGCTGCGGAAGACCAGCGCCGCGAGCGCCCCCAGCGCCGCCACGGCAAGCAGGCCCGCGGCGCGCGCGACCGCGTTGTTGACGCCCGAGGCCAGGCCGGTGTCGTCGTCCGGCACGGCCAGCATCACCGCGGTCGAAAGCGGCGACACCAGGATGGCCATGCCAAGACCGTTGAGCGAGAGCGCCAGGAACGTCGCCCGCCACAAATCCATGGCCGGCAGGGTGAGCGCGAGCAGCGCATAGGATATCGCCACGACCAGCGCGCCGATCGTCAGCGGCCAGCGCGGCCCCCAGCGATCCGCCACCCTGCCCGCAAGTCCCGAAAGCAGCGCGATGAACAGCGACAGCGGCACGAACAGAAGGCTCACCTGCCATTCGGGCGTGCCCCAGCCGGCCACCAGCGTCATCGGCAGGAAGAAAAGCACGGCGTTGAAGGCAAAGAACAGCACGAGCGTATAGAGATTCGCGCCCGAGAAGGCCCGGGAGCGAAAGAGCCGCAGCTTCACCATGGGGCTGCGCGCCCGATGCTCCCAGAAAACGAACGCGGCGAGAAGGGCCACGCCGGCCAGCATGCGCGCTCCCGGGGAAAGCAGCCCGCTGCCTTCCGCCGTGCCCATATCCGTAAGCCCCCAGGCCAGCAGGCCCAGGCCCGCCGTGGCCAGCACCGCGCCCCACACATCCATGTGCCGCTTCGCCGAAGGGCTGTCCGCCGGAACCCGCCGAATCAGCATTGCCAGCGCGAAAACGCCTATGGGAACATTGATCGCGAAGATGACCCGCCACATCCAGGCTTCGCCCGTCGAAAGCACCACGCCGCCGATGACGGGTCCGAAGGCGGTCGCCAGCGACGAATAGGCGGCCCACTTGCCGATGGCCGCGCCCCTTATGTCGGCGGGGTATGACTTGGCGATGAGCGCCAGGCTGCCGGGAACCATGAGCGCCGCGCCGATGCCCTGCAATGCGCGCATGGCGATCAGCATCTGTGCATCCGCCGCAATGGCGCAAAACAGCGAAGTGACGATGAACACCGCAATGCCGCCGGCGAAAATGTTGCGCACGCCGAACACATCGCCGGCAACGCCGCCGATCAGCACAAGCGCCGACAGGAACAGCATATAGGCATTGCCGATCCACTGCGCCTCGACCAGCGATGCGCCGAGGTCCTCGCGAATCACCGGCATGGCCAGCGAAACGACGGTTCCGTCGATGAAACCCATGCTGGAGGCGAGAATCGCCGCGATCAGTACGAATCGGCGCCCCTCCGGCGGACAGAAGGTCCGGGAGCTTGCGACAAGCGAATCCGATGGCGCCGGGGCGGACATCATCGGATTCTAGTTCGCTTCCGCCTTTCCGGCCAGATGCCGGCGCTGCGCCGGCTACTCCACGAACTCCACCGGCACGCCGGGGCTGACCAGCTTGGCCAGTTCCTCGGCATCCCAATTGGTCAGCCGCACGCAGCCATGGCTTTCAGTCTTGCCGATCTTGGAAGGGTCGGGTGTGCCGTGGATGCCGTAGGTCGGCTTGTCGAGCGCGATCCACACCGAGCCCACCGGTCCGTTCGGCCCCGGCGGAATGGTGAGGATCTTGTCATTGTTGCCCTGCTTGAAGTTGAGCCTGGGGTTGTAGGTATAGTTCGGGTTCAGCGCCACGCGCGACACCGCATGGGTGCCGGTGGGCGACGGCGTGTCGGAGGAGCCGATGGTCGCCGGATAGGCGACGACCAGCCTGCCCGAGTCGTCATAGGCGCGGACCTGCTTGCTGCCCTTGTCGGCGATGATTCGCGCCACCTTCGTGGTGGCTTTCCGGCCGGTATTGGCCACGCGGATGATGGTGCCGGGGCGATTGAAGTTCGCATCCGGATTGATCGTCTTCAGATAGCTCTCGTCCATGTGGAAGCGCTCGGCCAGCATCTCGGTCACGGAGGTGTAGCTCATGTGGTCGAGCTGGGCCTTTTCGCTGTAATCGGCCGGCACCGACGCCACGAACGGGCCGGCCGCGTCCTCCGGCGTGATGGTGTATTCGATGAACGGATCGCCGCCCGTCGCGGCCAGCGCGGCCTTGATGTCCGCCGTGTCCGTCGACTTCAGGTTGGTGCCGGTGATGTCGCGATAGGCAAGCAGCGCCTTGTCGACATTCGAGCCGAACTTGCCGTCGATCACGCCCGGCGAGGCCCCTGCCCTGTCGAGCAGGATCTGCAGCGCGGCGACATCCTCGCGGGCGGTGAAGGCGGGAGCAACCACCTTGCCCGTGGCCGGCGGGACCTCGATCACCGTATCGGGCGCGCTTTCCCGCGGTTCGGCCAGCGGATCGCCAAGCGGCGAACGCGTCACCGGCTCGCGACGCACCACCTGCGGCTCCTCGTTCCGCTGCTGTCCGTAGCCGTCGCGCGGCAAGGTCTGTTCGTCGGGAAAACGGCCGGGAGGCGGGGGAAAATCGTCCGCGTCGGGAACGCGGGCATAGTCGCCCTCGTCATCATAGACGGGCGGTTCGGGATAGCGGTCCTGGTATTGGCGGTAGTCGCGATAGCCGCGCGGCAGCGGTTCCGATTCGTAGGAACCGTCGAGAGGATAGCGATCCCGGCGCGTTTCCCGCGCGATGCGGCGGTCCACGCCCCGGCGGCCGATGGCGCTGCGGGGCGGCTGCACGGCGATCACCTCGCCCGTATAGGAATCGACGATCACGCGGTTGCCGTTTCCGTCGAAATAGACCTCCACGTCGCCGCGCTGGGCAAGCTGCACTCCCTCGCCGCCCGCCGCGTCGATGCGCGTCGTACCCTGCATGTCCTGCTGGCTGCCGACCGGCGCCGCCATGGCGGTGCCGGAAGCCCAGAGCCCGGCCGCCAGAGCGACCGACAGAAGACTGATCCTGCTCGTCATTCTCGTCCAGATTTCCCCGAACCGACGCCGCCGCGAAGGGCGGCACGGCATTGCTTCGAAGCACAACGCCCCGATTGCGACTGTATGGTTATCGCTTCCCACATGAACCGGGCATGAAAATGGCCGCCCCGGGGCGGCCATTCTGTTTCGGGTCGAATCCGGCTTACGCGGCCTTTTCGGCCGCTGCCGGCGTGCTCGGCCTGGAGCGGAAGTTGAGCCGGTCGGAACCGGCGGTGATCTTCACCGTCGAGCCGTCGAGGATTTCGCCCATCAGGATCTTCTCGGCCAGCGGATCCTGCAGTTCCTTCTGCATCACCCGCTTCAGCGGCCGGGCGCCATAGGCCGGGTCGTAGCCCTTGTTGGCAAGCCACTCGATCGCGTCGTGATCGAGGTCCAGCGTGATCTTGCGATCGACCAGCAGCTTTTCGAGCCGCTTGAGCTGGATTTCCACGATCTTGTCCATGTCCTGCCGACGCAGGCGGTGGAACAGGATCACCTCGTCCACGCGGTTGAGGAACTCGGGCCGGAACGACGCCCTGACCACGGCCATCACCTCGTCGCGGACGGCATCGACATCCTCGTTCTCGCCGAGGTTGACCAGATATTCCGCCCCGAGATTGGAGGTCATGATGATGAGCGTGTTGCGGAAGTCCACCGTGCGGCCCTGCCCGTCGGTCAGGCGGCCATCGTCCAGAACCTGCAAGAGCACGTTGAAGACATCCGGATGCGCCTTTTCGATCTCGTCGAACAGGATCACCTGATAGGGCCTGCGCCGCACCGCCTCGGTGAGCACGCCGCCCTCCTCATAGCCGACATAGCCGGGAGGCGCGCCGATCAGCCGGGCGACCGAGTGCTTTTCCATGAATTCCGACATGTCGATGCGGACCATCGCCGTCTCGTCGTCGAACAGGAAGGAGGCCAGCGCCTTGGTGAGCTCCGTCTTGCCGACGCCCGTGGGGCCGAGGAACATGAACGAGCCGATCGGCCGGTTCGGGTCCTGCAATCCCGCGCGGGCGCGGCGAACTGCCTTGGACACCGCCTGCACCGCCTCGCCCTGGCCGACGACCCGCTTGGCGAGCTCGTCTTCCATCCTGAGCAGCTTCTCGCGCTCGCCTTCCAGCATCTTGTCGACCGGAATGCCGGTCCAGCGGGAGACGATATGCGCGATGTTGTCCGGGGTCACGGTTTCCTGGACCATGCCGCCCTTGCCGTCCTGATCCTTGGCCTCGGCTTCCTTCAACTGGCGCTCCAGCTCGGGGATCCTGCCATAGGCAAGCTCACCGGCGCGCTGGAACTCGCCCTTGCGCTGGGCGATCGCCAGCTCGTTGCGGGCATCGTCGATCTGCTTCTTCAGGTCGGCGGCAAGGCCGAGCTTCTGCTTCTCGGCCTGCCACTTGGCCGTCAGCGCATCCGATTCCTCCTCGAGAGACGTCAGCTCCTTTTCGAGCCGTACCAGCCGGTCCTTGGAAGCTTCGTCCTTTTCGACGCGCAGCGCCTCGCGCTCGATCTTGAGCTGCATGATCCGCCGATCGATCTCGTCCAGCGCTTCCGGCTTCGAATCGACCTGCATGCGCAGCCGCGAAGCGGCCTCGTCCACCAGGTCGATCGCCTTGTCGGGCAGGAAACGGTCGGCAATGTAACGGTTGGAGAGCGTCGCCGCCGCCACCAGCGCCGAATCGGAGATGCGCACCTTGTGGTGCTGCTCGTACTTCTCCTTCAGTCCGCGCAGGATAGAGATCGTGTCTTCCACGGTCGGCTCGTCGATGAACACCGGCTGGAAGCGACGGGCAAGCGCCGCATCCTTCTCGATATATTTGCGGTATTCGTCGAGCGTGGTGGCACCCACGCAGTGCAGCTCGCCGCGCGCCAGAGCGGGCTTGAGCAGGTTGGAGGCATCCATGGCGCCGTCCGTCTTGCCCGCGCCGACCAGCGTGTGCATCTCGTCGATGAACAGGATGATGCCGCCGGCAGCCGCAGTGACTTCCGAAAGCACGGCCTTCAGCCGCTCCTCGAACTCGCCGCGATATTTCGCGCCCGCGATCAGCGCGCCCATGTCGAGCGCCATCAACTGCTTGTCCTTCAGCGATTCGGGCACGTCGCCATTGACGATGCGCAGCGCCAGACCTTCGGCGATCGCCGTCTTGCCGACGCCCGGCTCGCCGATCAGCACGGGATTGTTCTTGGTGCGCCGCGACAGCACCTGGATGGTGCGGCGGATCTCGTCGTCGCGCCCGATGACGGGGTCGAGCTTGCCCGACCGGGCATCGGCAGTGAGGTCGCGCGCATATTTCTTCAGCGCATCATAACCCTGCTCGGCGCTCGCCGAATCGGCGGTGCGGCCCTTGCGGATATCGTTGATCGCCTGATTGAGCGCCTGCGGGGTCACGCCCGCCTTGGCCAGGATTTCCGAAGTCTTGGCCGACTTTTCCATGGCCAGCGCCTGCAGCAGGCGCTCCACCGTGACGAAGCTGTCGCCGGCCTTCTTGGCCAGTTCCTCGGCGGTGGAGAACACCTTGGCGAGCGGCTGCGCGAGATAGAGCTGCCCATTGCCGCCCTCGACCTTGGGCAAGGCCTCGAGCGCGTTTTCAACGCCGAGCTTGACGTCGCGCACATTGCCCCCAGCGCGCTCGATCAGCGAGGCGACCAGACCCTCGTCGTCATCGACGAGAACCTTCAGCATATGCTCGGGCGTGAACTGCTGGTTGTTGCGAGAAAGCGCAAGCGTCTGGGCCGACTGGATGAATCCCCGAACCCTCTCGGAATATTTCTCTAAATTCATATCTGTCTCCTTGCCGGTCCGGCCCGCTTTGCGGCACCGGATCAGATTGCGGTGACGAGCCCGCCCGATCGAGCCGGGCTCATTTCCATCCAGATATGGGCATGCGGGAAAATTCCTCAAGACGGCTCGTGCCGCCCGGCAAATAAAAAACGGCGGAGACGAGGTCTCCGCCGTTCAAGCCGTTCAATCCCTTGACGGATCAGCCGTTGGCGGCATCCAGGATCGTGTCGTCGCCATTGTCGGGCGTGGCCGAAGCATCCGCTTCCGCTCCGGCATTCTCGGTTGCCTGGCGCTCGCCCCGGCGCGGCCGGCGGCCACGACGTGGCTGGGCCGGCTTTTCCTCGGTGGCCTCGGCAGCAACCTCGCCGGCCGCCTCGGCGGCTTCGCCAGCCGGCTCGGCCGGCGCGGCGGCCTGTTCCTGGGCCGGCTGCGGCTCACGTGCCGGACGGCGGCCACGGCCGCGACCACGGGTGTCGCTGCGCGCATTGCCGCCTTCCGCGGCCGCTTCGCTGTTCAGGGCGATTTCGGCAGGCGTACCCTCGATGATCGGCTGCGGGCCGCTGCCGTCATTGACGGCCGCCGCGGGGGCGGCAGCGACGGCGGGCGCCTCGGGCGCCGGCGCGGCCTGCTGGCCGTTCGCCGGCTGCGCGTTGCCGACATTGTCGAAGTCGTCGCGATCCTGGTCATCATCCTCGAAGTCGTCGCGGCTCTGCGGGGGATGCTGGATCGCCATCTGCGCCTGGGCGGCGGCGATGATGCGATTGTAATGCTCGGCGTGCTGGAGATAGTTTTCCGCCATCACGCGGTCGCCGGCGCTTTGCGCGTCACGTGCGAGGGTGGCGTATTTCTCGGCGATCTGCTGGGCAGAGCCGCGAATCTTCACGTCCGGGCCGTTGCTCTCATAGTTGCGCGTAAGCGGATTGGGTCCTTTGCGACCGTTGTTGTTGCCGCCATTGTTGTTACGGCCGCGCATACGCCTGTTCTGCTGTTGTGGCCTCATCCGACTCTCTTCATTTCGAAAAAATTCCGCGGACGGCGCGCGTCAACGGCCAGCCGTCTCGTGGTGCTCCGACGGTGCTCGCCCGCATTGCTTGCGTTGGCGTCACGTACATTCCGTTCCGGTCTCATCACTTGCCGGGCGATCCCCGCACGAAGCAAAAGCGTCGTTCACGCAAGAAGGCAGTATGTTTCCAAGGGAACCGAATCGATAACAGCACTGCCTGCTTCGTCTCATCCGGTATTTCGAACCTAGCGGCATTCCCGGGAGTTGCCAAGTATTTTTTCGATCTGCTTCAACACTTTGATTCAGCGTCGGAAAACAAGCGTACGATCATTCCCGGCCAGATCGCGTCCAGCCTCGACGAGCTTAAACCCGGCTTGACCGAAAATATCCGCTACGTCCGCCTTCTGATCGAATCCGATCTCCACTGCGACCCGGCCGTCATCCTCGAGATGGTCGGCAGCACCCGCCGAAATGAGGCGGTAGGCCTTCAGGCCGTCCTCGCCTCCGTCAAGTGCTAGCTTGGGGTCGAAGTTGCGCACTTCCCGTTGGAGCGCGTCCATGTCCGTGGTCTTTATATAAGGCGGGTTTGAGACGATTAAATGGAAGCGCCCGGAAATTTTTTCGAACCAGTCGGAGCGGATCGTCACGAACCGCCCGGCCAGGCCGAGCTGTTCGGCATTGCGTTGCGCGGTCGCCAGCGCATCCGGGGCGATGTCGGCGCCGGTGGCGGTCGCCTGCGGCACCTGGCTCAGCAGCGCCAGCGGAATGGCTCCGGTGCCGGTGCCGAGATCGAGGATGCGGCACTCCCCCGCCCGCGCGGCCACTTCGCGCGCGAACGGCAATACGAGGTCGACCAGCGTTTCGGTATCCGGGCGTGGCTCCAGGGTTTGGGAGGAGAGAAAGAGCTTCAGCCCGTAGAACTCGCGGAAGCCGAGGATGCGATGCACCGGCTCGCCCGCGATGCGCCGGGCAAGCGCCGCTTCGATTTCGGCCAGCACCGGCGGCGCGAGCAGGCGATCCGGCGATATGACCGCGTCGGTGCGGGTCGTGCCGGAAAAATGCTCGACGATCAGCCGGGCATCGAGCGCGGCATCCGCGATACCGCCGGAAGCAAGGAGCCGGCGGGCGTTGCGAAGAGTATCCGCAAGGGTTTGCGAAGCGACGGAAGCGGTCATGACGGCATCCTGCGTTGCGAAGGAACGCGGAGCACCCGTCCTCGTTTCTGCCGGCCTGCCGCCATCAGCCTTCCGAAAACTCGGCCAGCAGCTTCGACTGGTGGTCGGAAATCAGCGCGTCGATGATCTCGTCCATCTCGCCCATCATCACCCGGTCGAGCTTGTAGAGCGTCAGGTTGATGCGGTGGTCGGTCACGCGCCCTTGCGGGAAATTGTAGGTGCGGATGCGTTCCGACCGGTCGCCGGAACCGACCTGCGCCTTGCGCGATTCGGAGCGCTCGGCGTCGGCCTTGGAGCGTTCCATGTCGAACAGGCGCGCGCGCAGGATCTGCATGGCGCGCGCGCGGTTCTGGTGCTGCGATTTTTCCGCCTGCACCACCATGATGCCGGTGGGCAGGTGGGTGATTCGCACCGCCGAATCGGTGGTGTTGACGTGCTGGCCGCCCGAGCCCGAGGCGCGCATCGTATCGATGCGGATGTCCTCCGGCCGGATCTCGATGTCCACGTCCTCGGCCTCCGGCAGCACGGCCACCGTCGCCGCCGAGGTGTGGATGCGGCCGCTGCCTTCCGTTTCCGGCACGCGCTGCACGCGGTGCACGCCCGACTCGTATTTCAGCTTGGCGAACACGCCCTTGCCCGACACGGTGGCGATGATTTCCTTGAAGCCGCCGACCTCGCCTTCGCTGGCCGAGGCCACTTCCATGCGCCAGCCCTGCGCCGCCGCGTAGCGCTCGTACATGCGAAACAGGTCGCCCGCGAACAGCGCGGCCTCGTCGCCGCCGGTGCCCGCGCGGATTTCCAGGATGGCGTTCTTCTCGTCGGCGGCATCCTTGGGCAGGAGCAGGATCTGGATGTCCTTTTGCAGCGCCTCGATCCTGTCCTCCACCTCGGGCAGCTCGACTTCGGCGAGCTCGCGCATTTCGGCGTCGGTGCCCTTGTCGGCCAGCATGGCGTTGAGGTCGGAAAGCTCCTGCTCGGCCCCGCGCAGGTCCCTGATCTTGCCGACCATGTCCTGGATGTCGGCATATTCCGAGGCCATTTTCACATAGGCGTCCGGGTCCGGGCCAGCCGCCATCTGCGCTTCGAGCATTTCGAAGCGCTTGACTACCTGGTCCATACGGTCGCGGGGCAGATTGATCATATGTGAACTTTACGAATTATAGCGGGATGGCGCGGTCGTCGGCAAAGGTCTGCAACAGCGCGCGCATCGGCAGATCGACGCGCGGCCCGCCGAGATTTTCCTCGAGGAACGACTTGATCTCGTTCACCGGCAGTTCGGTCAGCATCGCCTTCACCGGGCCGATCGAGGCCGGCGACATGGAGATGGCGCGATAGCCGAGCCCGATCAAGGCCATGGCCGAAATCGGCTTGCCGGCAAGCTCGCCGCACAGCGTCACCGGCGTGTGATGACGACGCCCGGCATCGGCGATGTGCTTGAGCACGCGCAGGAACGGCACCGACAGCGGGTCGAACCGGTCGGAGAGCTGGGTGTTGCCGCGATCCGTCGCCATGACGAACTGGAAGAGGTCGTTGGAACCGACCGAGACGAAATCCACCGCCTGCATCAGCTCGTCGAGCTGCCAGAGCAGCGAGGGCACCTCGATCATGGCGCCGACCTTGAGGCCGGTCGGCAGCAGATGGGCGAAGCGTGACAGGTGCCGCACCTCCCGGTCGATGATCTCGCGCGCCTGCGCGATCTCGCCCAGTTCGGTCACCATCGGCAGCATCAGCTTGAGCTCGCGTCCGCCGGCCGCCTTCAGAAGCGCGCGCACCTGCGAGCGCAGCAGGCCCGGCCGGTCCAGCGTCAGGCGGATCGCGCGCCAGCCAAGCGCGGGGTTTTCCTCATGCGCGGTATTCTTGAAATAGGGCAGCACCTTGTCGCCGCCGATATCGATGGTGCGGAAGGTGACGGGCTTGCCCTGGGCGGCGTCGAGCACGTCGCGGTAGAGCACTTCCTGCGCTTCGGCGCGGGGGAAGGTGGAGGCCACCATGAACTGAAGCTCGGTGCGGAACAGGCCGATGCCGTCGGCGCCCGCATCCGCAAGCTGCGGCAGATCGACGGCCAGCCCGGCATTGATCAGCAGGTCGACATGCACGCCGTCCTTGCTCCGCGACGGCTTGGTGCGCAGTTCACGATAGAGCTCCTGCCGGCGCGCGCGGAACCGCACCTTTTCCGCATAGGCGGTTTCCACATCGGCCTGCGGCCGCAGATGCAGCGTGCCATCCTCGCCATCGACGATGATGGCGTCGCCGTTTTCGGCCATCGACACCGCGCCCTTGGCCTGGCCGACTACGGGAATGCCCATGGCGCGCGCCACGATGACGACATGGCTGGTGGCCGTGCCGTCCTCCAGCACCAGACCGCGCAGCTTGTCGCGCGGATAGTCCAGCATCTCGGCCGCGCCCATGGAGCGCGCCACGATGATCGCATCCTTCGGCAGCGCCGCCGCCACGTCTTCCGGCGCGCGGCCCATCAACTGGCGCAGCAGCCGGTTTGCGAGGTCGTCGAAATCGCTCATCCGCTCGCGCAGATAGGGATCGGTCATGTGGATCATGCGCGCGCGGGTGTCGCTCTGCACCTTTTCCACCGCCGCTTCCGCCGTCAGGCCGTTGCGGATCGCCTCTTCCAGCCGGCGCACCCAGCCGCGGTCGTTGGCGAACATGCGGTAGGCTTCCAGCACCTCGCGGTGCTCGCCCTCGAAGGCGACCTCGCGGCGCTCCAGCATGTCGTCGATCGACAGCCTGAGCGAGCCGAGCGCGGATTCGAGCCGGCGCAGCTCCTGGTCGCTGTTCTCGTTGAAGAGATTGGTGACGACGATGCGCGGCTCGTGCAGCACGACATGGCCGAGGCCCACGCCGTCGTTGAAGGACAGGCCCTTGATGGTGGCGGAGCGGCGCAGGTCCAGTTCCAGCCCGCCATGACGCGTCAGCCGCGCCAGATCGCCCGTGGCGATCATTTCGGCGATGACCATGGCGGTGGTTTCCAGCGCCTCGACCTCTTCCTCGCGATAGTGGCGCTTGGTGCGGTTCTGCACCACCAGAACGCCCAGCGTGCGTCCTGCCCTCAGTACCGGCACGCCGAGGAAGGAGTGGTAGATCTCCTCGCCCGTCTCCGGCAGGTAGGCGAAGGCCGGATGCTCCTGCGCGTTGGAAAGGTTGAGCGGGCGCGCGCTCGCCGCGATGGTGCCGACAAGGCCCTGGCCGAGCCGCAACTGGGCGAGGTGGACCGATCCGGGATTGAGGCCTTCGGTGGCGTAGAGTTCCAGCACCGAGTCGGCGCGCAGCACGTAGAGCGAGCAGACTTCCGCCACCATGTTCTGGGCGATGTCGCGCACGATGCGGTCGAGCCGATCCTGCGGCTCGAGCGGCTCTGCCATGAGCTCGCGCAGCCGTTTCAACAGAACGCGGGGACCGCCAGCCGTGTCACGCATCAGGCGTAGTCTCCAAATGTCATCGGCCAGCGTGCATTGTGCCACACGCCGGCTAATGCGCGGACGAAAAACTCGTCTGTCTACTGCTTATCGAGCCCGTAGACGGAATGCAAAGTGCGAACGGCCAGTTCCGTATAGGGGCCGTCGATGAGAATGGAAATCTTGATCTCCGAGGTGGTGATCGCCCGGATATTGATGCCCTTGTCGGCGAGCGCCTTGAAGGCGGTGGCGGCGACGCCCGCATGGCTGCGCATGCCGATGCCGATGACCGAAACCTTGGACATGCCCGCGTCGTGCTGGACGGCGTCGAAGCCGATCTCCGGCCGGATCTTGTCGAGCACGGCCAGCGCCTTGCCGATGTCGGCCGACGGCACGGTGAAGGTCATGTCGGTCGACTTGCCGTCCTCGGAGATGTTCTGGACGATCATGTCGACATTGATGTTGGCCTCGGCCAGCGGGCCGAAGATGCCGGCGGCGACGCCCGGCCGGTCGGAGACCCGACGCAGCGAAATCTGCGCTTCGTCCTTGGCGTAAGCGATACCGGTGACGACCTGCTGTTCCACGATTTCATCCTCGTCGCAAATGAGCGTTCCGGGCGGATTGTCGAAATCCCCCATTCCGGGCGCATCCGGGTCCTCGAAGGAAGACCGCACGAAGGTGCGCACCCGGTGCACCATCGCAAGCTCGACCGACCGCACCTGCAGCACCTTGGCGCCGAGCGAGGCCATTTCCAGCATTTCCTCGAAGGAGATGCGGTTCATGCGCCGCGCCTTGGGCTCGATGCGCGGATCGGTGGTGTAGACGCCGTCCACATCGGTGTAGATGTCGCAGCGATCGGCCTTCACCGCAGCGGCGATCGCCACCGCGCTGGTGTCGGAACCGCCGCGGCCCAGCGTGGCGATGCGGTTGTCGGGCCCGATGCCCTGGAAACCGGCGATGACCGCCACCTGCCCCTGCTTGAAGCGGGAGATAAGCTCCGAGCCGTCGATGTCGAGGATGCGCGCCGCGCCATGGGCATTGTCCGTGCGGATCGGAATCTGCCAGCCCTGCCAGGAGCGGGCGTTGACGCCGATATTCTGCAAGGCGATGGCCAGCAGGCCGGATGTGACCTGCTCGCCCGAGGCGACCACGGCGTCATATTCGCGCGCGTCATGCATCGGCGATGCTTCGCGGGTCCAGGCAACCAGTTCGTTGGTCTTGCCGGACATGGCCGAAACGACCACCGCCACCTCGTGGCCCGCATCGACCTCGCGTTTGACATGCCGAGCCACATTGCGAATACGGCTGATGTCGGCGACGGAGGTTCCGCCGAATTTCATCACGATACGCGCCATGGAAACCGGTCGCCCTCTACGCTGTCCCCAGGGCCTGTCACGCCGCCGGAATAATCGAAACCGAAGCGCCACGTGAGCCGGGCGCCAAGCCGCGGCCTGAATAGCCAAAAGCTTGCCGTTTCGCAAGACGCGCAATGCCGCGCCCGGTTCGCGGTGCCGAAGGCGCCCGGCTCCCGCTCCCTGCTGCTTCCTCCAGGGCAGGAAAGTTGCATTTCAAGCGTTCCCCGGACGACGCATGGCGCGCCCGCACGGCCGCCGAAACGGCGGCGGTCGGCGCCGGACGCTCCATGCGGCGAAATTCCGCTGCCCGCGACAGGGAAAGGCAAGGCGCATGCGTTTCCACCGGATGCCCCGAAAGAAATGTTGCCTTGACATTCGGCTCCGCACCGCCGACTTCCTTGCGACGAAGGAGACGAGCCATGCCCGAAGCCACGCGATCGACGATCGACACCGCAGAGGTGGAACGCTTTTCGGCCCTCGCCGCCGAATGGTGGAATCCGAACGGAAAATTCCGTCCGCTGCACAAGTTCAATCCCGTGCGCCTTGCCTATGTGCGCGACCAGGTGGCCGCCCGCTTCGGCCGCGATTCGCATCAGGCGCGCCCGTTCGAGGGCCTGCGCATCCTCGACATCGGCTGCGGCGGCGGCCTGCTGTGCGAACCCATGGCACGCCTGGGCGCCGAGGTGGTCGGCGCGGATGCCTCCGAAACCAACATCGAGGTGGCGAAGCTGCACGCGGCCCAGTCGAACGTCGCCATCGACTACCGCGCCACGACGGCCGAGGCGCTGGCCGATGCCGGCGAGACATTCGACGTCGTGCTCAACATGGAAGTGATCGAGCACGTTTCGGACCCGCAGCTCTACATTTCCAAATGCAGCGAATTGGTGAAGCCGGACGGCATCATGTTCGTCGCGACCCTCAACCGCACGCTGAAGGCGCTCGGTCTCGCGATTGTCGGCGCCGAATATGTGCTGCGCTGGCTGCCGCGCGGCACGCACCAGTACAGCAAGTTCATTCGTCCCGAGGAACTGGAGCAGCTTCTCGCCAATGCGGGCATGCGCATCATCGACCGCACGGGCGTGGTCTACAATCCGCTCGCCGACCGCTGGCAGCGCTCCAGCGACATGGACGTCAACTATATGGTGCTGACGGAAAAGATGCCGGCCGCCTGAACGGCCGGCGCCTTACGCCGCGCCGCGCAGTTGCGCCTTTGTCGTCATGGCGAGGCCAATGGAAATAAGCACCGCGCCGAACCAGGTTTCGGGCCGGTAGCTTTCGCCAAGGAACATCATGCCGGAAATCAGGCCTATGGCGGCGGCGACATAGCCGATCTGGCTGAGGTAGACCGGCCCGCCCACCGCCTGCAGGCGGAAGAACACCGCAAACATGGCCGACGAGACGATGACCTGCGCGACGACCAGCCAGGGCACCTCGGCAAGCGGGCCAAAGGGCACGCCGCCCGCGCCGGCCACTGCCGCGACCAGCAGCATCACCGCCGCCGCGAGATGACTTCCGGCGGCAAGCTGGATCGGCCCGCTGCCCTCCGGCCAGTCCACGGTGCGGTAGACATTGCCGACCGCGAGGCTGACCGGGATGAGCAGGCCGGCGGCGACCCAGATGGGGTCTGCGGGCTGGCTCGCCTCGCCGCGCGTCGTCGCGACCAGAAGCGCGCCGACGAAACCGACGCCGATGCCGGCAAGGCCCAGCATGCTCGGCCGGCGCAGCTTCAGCATCAGCGAGAAGGCCAGCGTGAACAGCGGCGACATGGTGAACATGATGCCGGTGAAGCCGACCCCGAGATGCGGGATGGAGGCGAAAAGCAGCAGGTTCGGGATCGCATAGGACACCGCCGCCACGACCACGAAATAGCGCAGCTTGCGCCGGTCGAGACCGAGGCCGCCACCATTCATCGATAGCGCCGACAGCAGAACCGCGCCCGCGCCGAAGGAGATGACAAAAGCCCAGATCGCCGGCGGAACGCCCGCCGCCGTCGCCATCTTGCCGAACGGCAGGGTGAGCCCCAGCAACAGGCCGTTGACCAGCAGGAGACCGATGGCCGAGTTCCACAGAGCTTTCATCGCGCGTCCTTGATCGAATTCAGCGCGATCTGACCGGAAAACCGGCAAGGACGAATGCACCAGCAGCCCAAACTCTGGCAGGCCACCGCTGCCCGCCCTAGTTGCGATCGTCCGGAAACACCGGCAGCGGCATGAAGTCCACGCCGTCATCGGCGAGGCTCCTGGCTTCCTCCGGTGTCGCCTCGCCATAGATGCCGCGCGCCTCGGCCTCGCCGAAGTGGATTTTCCGCGCTTCCTCCGCGAACTTGTCGCCGACATAGTCGGCGTTCTCGCGGATCTTCTCCGACAGCGCCTTGAGCTGCGCCAGCGCCTCGCGCTGCTGCGCGTTCACGGCGAGCGCGATCTTTTCCTGCCTGCGGCTGGTGGAGACGGCAGGCGCCATCAGCGCCTTTTCGATGCCGTGCGAGCCGCAGACCGGGCAGTTCACCAGCTTGCGCTTCTTCTGCGCCTCGAAATCGTCATTGCTGCGGAACCACCCTTCGAACTCGTGGGCGTTCTCGCAGGTAAGCGAAAAACTGATCAAGATGCTGCTCCCCGCAGCGGCTCTCCCTCATTCGCCGTCACGGAACGGACGGAGAACTCGCGTGCATTCTTCAGATTGGGGATTTTTCCACGCGCGGCGGCCGACAGCGACGTGTCGATCTCGGCCACGATCACGCCCGGCTCGTCGTGGTCGGCCTCGGCAAGCACCCTGCCCCACGGATCGACGATGATCGAGTGGCCATAGGTCTCGCGGCCGTCCTCATGCCTGCCGCCCTGCGCGGCGGAGATCATGAAGGCGCCGTTCTCGATGGCGCGGGCGCGCTGCAGCACATGCCAGTGCGCCTCGCCGGTCTGGCGCGTGAAGGCGGCCGGCGCGGTGATCACATTGGCGCCGGCCAGCGCCTCGGCGCGGAAGAGCTGCGGGAAGCGCACGTCGTAGCAGATGGCGAAGCCGAGCTTTGCGAAGGGCAGATCGGCCACGACCGCCTCGGTGCCCGGCTCATAGGCCGAGGATTCGCGCCAGCTCTCGCCATTGTCGAGATCGACGTCGAACATATGGATCTTGTCGTAGCTGGCGATGGTCCTGCCTTCCGGCGAAAGCAGCAGCGCGCGATTGGCCAGCTTGCCGTCCTCGCGCACGATCGCCGTGGAGCCGACATGGATGTAGATGCCGAGCTCGCGCGCGAGACGCGCGGCGGTTGCCGCTATGAGGTCCTTGTCCTCGGTGGTGAAGGCCGCCTGCCTTGCCTCGGCGTCGCGCAGCATGGCCCCGGTCATCTCGGGCGACTGCACATAGGTCGCGCCCCTGGCGGCGGCTTCGCGCACCAGCGCTTCGAAGGTTTCGGCATTCTTCTTCGGATCGGTGCCCGACCGCATCTGGATGGCGGCAGCCTTGAACGTGCTCATCATAGTCTCCTCAGCCGAGCGTTCCGGTGGCGAGCAGCCCGTCGAGCCTGCCCTGCGCATCCAGGTCATGCAGATCGTCGCAACCGCCGACATGGACGCTGCCGACGAAAATCTGCGGGAAGGTGAAGCGTCCGGAACGCTCGATCATCTCCTGACGGAGTTCCGGCGCGGAGGTGGCGTCACGCTCCTGAAAGGCGACACCCTTCTTTTCGAGCAAGCGCTTGGCGGCGCTGCAATAGCCGCACATGGCGCGGGTATAGATCGTTACATCGACCATCATCAACGTTCCCGGCGCAATCCGTCCTGTTCGTCGCTTCCTCCGATCAGACGAAAATGCGCAAACAAATCAAGTTGCCGGCTCGCGATGCAGCACCGACGGGTGCGTTCCCCGTGCCGGCTCACATCCGCTTATATAGTCTCTGCCTCGTCGGGCCGGAAGTCCCCCGGCAGGACCCGCGCGAAGGTCAGCACGTCGACCGCGCTGGCGCCGCCCTTCTTCAGCGCCCTGGCGACCGCCGCGACGGTCGCGCCCGTGGTGTAGACGTCGTCGACCACCAGCACCCGCCGGCCACGCACCTCGATGTCGCGCTCCGGCGGCACGCGGAAGGCGGCGCGCACATTGTCCTCGCGTTCGGCCCGCTGAAGCCCCACCTGCTGGCGCGTGACCTTGACGCGGGCGAGCGCCAGCGGCGCGAAAGGCAACCCCGCAAGCTCGGCCACCACGCGCCCGAGCTCCGCCGACTGGTTGAAGCGCCGCTGCAGGAAGCGTCGCCAGTGCAGCGGCACCGGCACCACCACATCGGCATCGGCCACCAGCTCGGTGCCCGCGCGCAGCATCCACCGCGCCATCCACGGGGCCAGATGCGTGCGGTCGGAATATTTCAGGCCCTGCACCATCTGCCGCGCAACGCCCGTATAGGAGACGGCGGCCCGCGCCCGCTCGAAGGGCGGCGGATTGGCGATGGCCTCGGCAGACAGGAAGCCGGCCCCCATATCATGGGTGAAGGGCGTGCCCATCACCTCGCACCAGGGCTTTTCGAGGAAGCGCAAGTGCAGCCAGCATTGCGCGCACAGCGAGCCGGGTTGCGAGACATGCCGCCGGCAGCCGGCGCAGACCGGCGGAAACAGCACACGTGCCGGCCAATCCAGCGCGGCGAGGGCAAGGCTCTTGAATTGCGGCATCGGATCGGCCACGAGGTTCAGGCTGCTTGCCCGACCATAGGCCGGGCGCGGCCCCAACATCAAGGATTTCGGCATTGCAGCCTCTGTTCGACACCAAGCTCCTGATCGCGCGCAAGCGCCGGGCCCTGGCACGGCCCGTCGCCGGCGCTGACTTCCTGCTGGCCCGCGCGGCCGAGGAGCTTTCCGAGCGGCTGGCGACCGTCGAGCGCCGCTTCGAGAACGCGGTTGCCGCGTTTTGCGTGACGCCTGCGGCGCGCGACGCGGTGCTGGCGAGCGGCAAGGCGGAAAACGTGCTGCGCGTCGAGGCCGATGCGGCCTTTCTGGGTGCGGACACGGGACAGGTTGCCGAGCCGGAAATCCTGCCGCTGGAGCCCGGGAGCGCCGATCTCATCGTCTCGCTGCTGGCGCTGCAGGAGGTGAACGACATCCCCGGCATGCTGGTCCAGATCCGCCGCGCGCTGAAGCCGGACGGGCTGTTCCTGGCCGCCATGGCCGGCGCCGACACGCTGACCGAGCTGCGCGAAAGCCTGCTGGCTGCGGAAACCGAGCTGCATGGCGGGGTCAGCCCGCGCGTCAGCCCCTTCACCGACGTGCGCGATGCCGGCGCGTTGCTGCAACGCGCGGGCTTCGCGTTGCCGGTGGCCGACATCGACGCGGTGACGGTGCGCTACGACCATATGTTCGCGCTGATCCGGGATTTGCGGGCCATGGGCGCGACCAATGCGTTGACCGACCGCTCGCGGCGGCCGGCGAGCCGCGCCCTTTTCGCCCGCGCGGCGCAAATCTATGCCGAGCGTTTTTCCGACCCGGACGGGCGTGTGCGCGCAACCTTCTCGTTCGTGTGGCTGTCGGGATGGGCGCCGCATGCCTCGCAGCAGAAGCCGCTCAAGCCGGGCTCGGCGCAGGTGTCGCTGGCGAAGATACTGGACGAGGGCAAGGACAAATAGGCCGCCGGGACGGCAGCGCCTCAGCCCTTGAAGACCTCGACGAGCTTGCTGTCGGTATCGCTGAACAGGAAGGTGATCCTGTCGCCCACGCTGCCGAGCGCGGTGACGATGGCGAGCATGATCAGGCCGGCGATCAGCCCGTATTCGATGGCGGTGGAGCCGCGGTCGTCCTTCTGAAATCGGCGGGTCAGTGGTGTCATCGGTTCTCGCGCCCTTTGCTGCGAGAACCTTATGCCGGGGCCATTAAGGAAGGTTAACGAAACACGCTTAACAAGCGGTGAACCCGATGGCCGCCCCGCTCAGCAGTCGCCGCGATGGGTTCCGTTCTCGAGGATGACGCAGATGGCGTTGGGCGAGGATTGCAGCACGCTGCGGCGAATGGTGTAGCTGCTGCTGCGGTCGATCGAGCCTGTCGTGGTCATGTCGAGATTGGCCCGGCCCGCATCGGCGCGGACGCGCGAATCGAGCAACGGCACCGCCAGCATGGCGAAGGCTATTCCCACCGAGCCGAACAGCAGCGCCACGCGCAAAGCGCCGCCAGCCATGCCGCCACGAACCAGCTCCCACTGCCCGTCGGATTTCATCGGATAGTCCCTCGCGCCCGCAACCGGCCATCTGGCCGGCCCTTGGATCAATTTTTCACGAAGGGCTAAAGAATTGCTTAACGATTTGGCGTGACGGCCTCCCCGCCCTGCTCCGCCGGCCGCGCCAACCAGTTGCAGGCCGCCCCCGCCGCCATCAGCACGGCGGTGCCGAGAAACACCGCGCGCATGCCGATATGGCCGCCGACGAAGCCGCCGGCGAGCGGCCCCGCCACCTGCCCGGCATATTGCGCCGAGGTGGCGACGCCGAGCACATTGCCGGCGACCCGGTCCGGCACATTGTGGCGGATGACGCTGGTGATGCAGGGCAGGAGCCCGCCCAGCGCCAGCCCCATCACGAAGCGCAGGCCCACGAGCTGCCAGCCGGTGGCGACGAAAGCCTGCGGCACCAGCAGCACGGCCGAGACGGCCAGACAGAAGATGATGACCGTCCAATGGCCGATGCGGTCGGCCAGCTTGCCGAGCCGCGAGGCCGACAGGATGGCGCCGAGCGCCGCCGCCGACATGGCAAGGCCGGAAACCATGGTGACATGGGCTGCGTTGTCGACCAGTTGCGCGACATAGACGGTGATGATCGGCTCGATCGACATGGTGGCGACCATCAGCAGCATGCCGGTGGCCATCATGGCAAGCACCGGCCGCTTGTCGGGAACGGCGGCCCAGCCGCCCGCGCCCTTCGCCGCCTTTTTCCGCTTCGGGCGGGCTTCCTCGCGGATGAAAAAGGTGGTCGCCAGGAAGGTGAGGAAGATCACGCCGCCCGCCAGCAGGAAGGTTTCGCGGATGCCGATGAGCTGCGGCAGCGCGCCGCCGATCAGCGGCCCGACCAGATTGCCGGCCATGACGCCGGAGGACAGCACGCCCAGCGCCCAGCCGGAGCGCTGCTTCGGCGTCTGGGTGGCGACGAGGATGACCGAGCCGGACGCATAGCCGCCGGCGATGCCCGCAAACAGGCGCAGGCCCACCAGTTGCCAGACATTCTGCGCCATGCCCATCAGCGACATGGAAACGGCCATGCCGAGGCTGGCGCGGATGAGCATGGATTTGCGCCCGTAGCGGTCGCCCAGCCGCCCCCACAGCGGCGCCGTCAAGGCGGCCGAGAAGAAGGTCGCGCCGTAGGCGATGCCCGACCACTGCACGATCGCCGCATGATCGCCGACGCCAAGCTGCTCGACATAAAGCGGCAGGAAAGGCAGCAGCAGCGTCATGGCGACGATGGTGGTGAACGATCCCAGCAGGCAGACGACGAGATTGCGCCGCCAATGGATGGATTGGCCGTCGCCGCCTGCCGGTTCGGCCTCCGGCGTCTTTTGCGTCGCGCCGTCCATCTTCAGGCCCTTCCGACGATCGCGAAGCCGCGCGCCTTGAAGGACCGCCGGTCCTCCTCCAGCGAGGCGAGCAAGCGGTCGCGCGTTTCGCGGATGTGCTCGCAGACGGCATGCGCGGCGGCGTCCGCCTCGCGCCGGCGGATGAGATCGAGCAGCCGCCGGTGCTCGGCCCAGGCGTGGTCGCGCGATTCCTCGGTGCGCAGCTCCAGCCAGCGCGCCCGTGACAGCCGCGTCATGGCGCCCGCGACCGCCTTCACCAGAAACTCGTTGCCCGACAGGCGCGCCACCTCGACGTGGAAATCCGTGCCGACGCGGTGCCATTCCTCGCGCGGCGCATCCGGCTCGCAGGCGTCGAGCAATTCGGCCACCGCATCGACATCGGCTTCGGACGCACGGGCGCAGGCAAGCCGCACCGCGCTCGTCTCCACCGCCTCGCGGAACTCGGCAAGGGCGGCGATCTCGCCCAGCTCGATGGGCGCGACCATCCAGTTGCGGCCGTCGCGGCGCACCAGCTCCTCGGCCTCCAGCCGCACCAGCGCCGCCCGCACAGGCGTGCGCGAGCCGCCGAAACGGCTTTCCAGCCAGCGCTCGGTGAGCCGCTCGCCCGGCGCAAGCTCCAGCGACAGGATCAATTCCCGCAACTGGTCGTGGATCTGCTGCATCTGCGACATGGCTGCCTCGCCGAGTTCGAGTGGCTATGTGGATTGGGATACCGATTTGGTATCCCATAACAGCGCTCGATACTCGGGACAAGCCCCGCTGAACCCGCCGGCCTCAGGCCGCGCGCGGCGACAGCCGGGCGAGCGCGGGCAGGCAGAGGAGATAGAGCGAGGCTCCGAGCACCCAGACCCATCCGTTCCAGCCCGGCGCCGACAGCGCATAAAGCGCGGTGAAGCCGAGCGGCCCGACGATTGCGGTGAGGCTGTTGAGGCTAGAAAGCAGGCCCTGCAATTCGCCCTGCCGATCCTCTCCCACCTGATTGGCCAGCATCGCCTGCAGCGCGGGCGCGCCGATGCCTCCGGTGGCGAGCAGGACCATGACCGGTGCGACCATCCAGCCACGCGTCGCGAAGGCCAGCAGCACGCAGCCGAGAGCGTCGGCAGCCATGCCGATGGACAGCGCACTTCTCTCGCCCAGCCTGTCGGTCAGCGGGCCGGTGACGAATCCTTGAGCGACGGCGTGAAGCGCACCGAAGGCGGCGAGCGAAAGCCCCAGTTGCGCCGCGTTCCAGCCGAAGCGGTCCTCGCCATAGATGACCCAGAGGCTGGCCGGCACCTGGCCCACCATCTGCATGATGAAATAGACCGACAGCAGTGCCGCGGCCGCCTTGAAGGCGGAGATGCGGCGAAAGCCGGCGAGCGGATTGATCGCGCCGATGGAGACGCGTTCCGGCGCGGCCCGGCGCGTCTCCGGCAGGCACCACAGGGCGACGAGGAAATTGACACCGTTCAGCACGGCGGCGACGGCGAAGGGAGCGTGAGCCGAGAAGCTGCCCGCAAGCCCTCCCAGCACCGGACCGAGGATCATGCCGACGCCGAACATGGCGCTCATCTGGCCAAAGCGGCGCGCCCGCTCGCTCTCGCCGGTGATGTCGGCGATGCAGGCGCCCGCCACCGCGCCCGTGGCCCCGGTGACGCCGGCCACGATGCGCCCGACATAGAGCACCCAGAGCACGGGCGCGCTGGCCATGATGGCATAGTCGATCGCAGCACCCGCCAGCGACACCAGCAGAACCGGCCGCCGGCCGAACCGGTCGCTCAGCGCTCCCAGCATCGGCGCAAAGCAGAACTGCATCAGCGCATAGAGCGCCAGCAGCACCCCGTAATGGCCGGCGACGTGGTCGGAATGGGCAAGCCCGCGCAGGAGGTCCGGCAGCACGGGCATGATGAGGCCGAAGCCGATCGCATCCAGCGCAACCGTGCTCATGACCACCGGGAAAGGGTTTTTCAACGCCATGTCAAAGCTCCGCATGTGCGGCGCACAGCTCATGCGCGGCCGCATAATTTATCGGTGATAAGTTGATGGACTTGAAATTTATCGGTGATAAATTGTCAAGCGAAAAACGGAGACCCTCGAATGAAGCTTCAGCGTGACGCCGTCATCGAAACCGCGCTTCGGCTGCTCGACGAGGTCGGCGTGGACGGGCTTTCGACGCGGCGCCTGGCCGCTGAGCTCGGCGTGCAGCAGCCGGCGCTCTACTGGCATTTCCGCAACAAGCGGGCGCTGCTCGATGCGCTGGCCGAAGCGATGCTGGCCAGGAACCACGCCCATAGCCTGCCGCGTGCGGGCGACAACTGGCGCGCCTTTCTGGAAGGCAACGCCAGGAGCTTCCGCAAGGCGCTGCTTTCGCACCGCGACGGCGCGCGTATCCATGCCGGCACGGTCCCCGAGCGGCCGAAATTCGAAATGGCCGAGGCGCAGCTGCGCTTCCTGACGGACCAGGGTTTCGAGCCCCCCACGGCCCTGCACGCCCTGCTGACCGTCAGCTACTATGTGGTCGGCTCGGTTCTGGAAGAGCAATCCGAGATGGCCGATTCCGCCGAGCGGCAACCGGTGGCGCAGGAGGGCATGCCGCCGCTGCTTGCCGCGAGCTATGCGAGCTTCCGGCAGGGCGGGCGGGAAGCCGTCTTCGAGGCCGGACTGTCCATCATCCTCGACGGGCTGGCGGCGCAGCGGAAAGCGGACGGCGAGCACCCGTGAAGCGCCCCTGCTGAAGGGGCGGCAGCCGAACCGGAGCATCTCGCAAAGAAACGACTGGGGACAGCGCCCGAAACGCCATAAAATCAGCCCAAAGCGCGGGACGATCACTGCCACACGGTCGGGAATCAACCTATGCGCGCGCAGGCGTCAGGCACCTATCCTCCGCTCAACCGGCTGAAGCCGGTCTGCCCGGATGTCTGGATCGTCGATGGGCCGCTCATCCATTTCGGCCTGCCCTGGCTGAAGATGCCCTTTCCCACGCGCATGACGGTGGTGCGCATCGGTGACGAATTGTTCATCCACTCGCCGACGCCGCTGGTGTCGGAGCTTCATTCCGGGATCGAGGCGATCGGCCGGCCGCGCTGGATCATCGGCCCGAACCGGCTGCATTACTGGTGGATCGCGGAATGGCATGCCGCCTTTCCCCATGCCAGCGTCTATCTCGCGCCGCGCATCGAGGAACAGGCGCGCGGGCGCATCGGCTTCGACCACTTCATGCTGGACCGGGATGGCGGCTACCCCTGGGACTCCGACATCGCCACATTGCGCGTGAGCGGCAGCTACATGACCGAAGTGGATTTCTTCCACCGGCCGAGCCGCACGCTGGTGCTTACCGATCTCATCGAGAATTTCGAGCCGGGCAGGCTGAACTCATGGTTCATGCGGCTTCTGACCCGCCTCGGCGGCGTGCAGGACCCGGACGGCCAGATGCCGAAGGACATGCGCCGCACCTTCTCCATCCGCCGGCCGCAACTGAAGGAGGCGATCGAGACGATGCTGTCGTGGAACCCGGAACGGGTCATCCTCGCGCATGGCCGCTGGTACGACCACGACGGCGCGGCCGAGCTGCGCCGCGCCTTCCGCTGGCTTCTGGATTGAGCGTGCCGCTCAGAGCAGGTCGATCAGGAACGGTATCAGCGGCTCGTCGGCGGGCGGCATGGGGTAGTCGCGCATCTGGCGCGGGCGCACCCATTTCAGCACCTGCCCTTCCCTCGGATGCGGCGTGCCTTCGAAGCGCCGGCACACATAGAGCGGCATCAGCAGGTGGAAATCGTCATAGGTGTGGCTGGCGAAGGTGAGCGGCGCGAGGCAGGCCACCTTGGTCTCGATGCCGATCTCCTCGCGCAGTTCGCGGATCAGCGTTTCCTCCGGCGTCTCGCCGGGCTCGACCTTGCCGCCGGGAAACTCCCAGAGCCCCGCAAGCGCCTTGCCCTCCGGGCGCTGCGCCAGAAGCACGCGTCCGTCCGCATCGACCAGCGCGCAGGCCGCGACGAGGAGAATGCGCCTGCTCATGCCTCGCTCCCTCGTGGCCTGCGGTAGTGATAGCGATAGACTTCCGTGAAGCCGAGGGCTTCATAGAGGCCGCGCGCGGCCTCGTTGGAAGCCTCGACCTGCAACCACGCCTGACGAGCACCGCGCAGCCGCGCCCATTTCAGCGCCGAGCGGATGAGCCTGCGGCCATGCCCCTTGCCCTGATGCGCGGGCGCGGTGGCGATCTCGAACAGGCCCGCGAGGTCGTGGTCGTGCACGCAGATCGCGGTCGAAAGGGGCTCGCCCCTGTTTTCCAGGACGAACAGCCCCGTTTCCGCGCGGATCGCGCCGATGATCTCGGACAGGCCCGGCCGCCACGCGGCCGACACCGCCCCGACCTTCACCGCCGCGGCCGTGAAACGGCCGATGTCCTTCAGCGGAATCTGGTCCATCGCGTCTTCCACGCCGGCGTGGATGAGCGGCAGGCGCATGACCAGGGACTCGGCGTATCTTTCCCAGCCGAGTTCATCGAGATGGTGCGACAGCACCTCGCCCGACAGCGGCGACATGCGAAACACCAGGGGCCGGCCATAGGCCTCGAAACGCCGCGCCGCCCGCGCGATGCGCTCATCGAGATTGGCGACATCGCTGGGGTCGAGCGGGTTGACCGAATTCAGCCGCTTGGCCGGGTGCCCGGCGGTGAGGCGCACCAGCCAGGTGCCGTCATAATGCACGGCCGCCGCCGGCCAGGCGCGGAAGCCCGCCGCCTCGAAGCGACGCACATCCGCCAGATCCGGCGTGGTGTTCAGTGTCGCGCCCACCCTGCGCTTCAGCTCCTGTAATCGCCGTTGATGGCGACATATTCCTTGGTGAGGTCGCAGGTCCACACCGTGGCCTTGCCGCGGCCGATGCCGATATCGGCGCGAATGCGGATTTCATCGCGCTTCATATAGGCCGAAGTCTGCTCCTCGGAATAGTTCGCGTCACGCTCACCTTCGACGGCGAGGCGGTTGTCGCCGAACCAGATCGACAGCCGGTCGCGATCCGCCGGCTCGCCGGACTTGCCGACGGCCATGACGACGCGGCCCCAGTTGGCGTCCTCGCCGGCCACCGCCGTCTTGACCAGCGGCGAATTGGCGATCGACAGCGCAATGCGCTTGGCCGAACGGGCGGACTTGGCGCCGGTGACGGTGACCTCCACCTGCTTGCGCGCGCCCTCGCCGTCGCGAACCACCTGCAGCGCGAGGTTTTTCAGGATCTTGTTCAGCGCGCGCTTGAACTGCGCCAGCCGCGCATCCTTGGCGTCGGTGATCTTCGGCGCGCCGCGGCTGGCCGCAGCGCCGGTGGCGAACAGCAGCAGCGTGTCGCTGGTCGAGGTGTCGCTGTCGACCGTCACCGAGTTGAAGGTCGGGGCGACGCCCCTGGACAGCAGCGCCTGCAGCACCGGCGCCTCGATCGGCGCGTCGGTGGCGACGAAGGAGAGCATCGTTGCCATGTCGGGCGCGATCATGCCCGCACCCTTGGCGATGCCGTTGATGGTCACGTCGACATCGCCGAGCTTCACCGTGGCGGTCGCCACCTTCGGATAGGTGTCGGTGGTCATGATCGCCCTGGCGGCCTCGGTCCAGAGCTCGGGCTTGGCATCCTTGACCATGCCGGCCAGCAGATGGCTGAAGCGGGAGGCATCGAGCGGCTCGCCGATGACGCCGGTGGAGGCCTGGAACACCTCGCCCACCGTGCAGCCGGCGGCAGCGGCAGCGGCCTTGCCGGTCATGCTCGTGGTCTCGCGGCCGCGTCTGCCGGTGAAGGCATTGGCATTGCCGGAGTTGACGACCAGGATGCGCGCCTTGCCGCCGGGAAGGCTCTCGCGGCAGAAATCGACCGGCGCAGAAGGGCATTTCGAACGGGTGAACACGCCGGCGACCGTCGTGCCCTCGTCGAACACCATGGCCAGAAGGTCGGTGCGGTTCCTGTACTTGATGCCGGCTTCGGCGGTGGCGATGCGCACGCCTTCGATGGCCGGCATCCTGGGATATTTCTTGGGTGCGAGGGGGGAAATCGTCTCGGACATGGGACCTCGTCAGGCGTAAAACGCAAACCGAGGCTCCGTTTGCCCGATAGCGTGAAGCCGCGCAAGGCGTTTTCGCGCATTTGCAGACCCGGCGCATCAACGAGGACGCGGCGACCACGCGCTCCGCGCCATTGTGCATGGCATACCGGCGACTTCCTGATACTCTCCCGACGAAACGCCGGCAGCGCTGGACCGCTTCTTCGGGCCGGCTGAATTATTGCGATCCCCCTTGCGTGGGGCCAGGCTGAGCTCTCCCATGAAAGGACATTGCATGACGGAACTGTCGGAACGCGCCGAAACGGGATGGACTGACCTGCTCGCCGACGGCAGGTTGCCGCGCTTCGCGCTGATCTGCCTGGGCATCTGGCTGAACGCCGCCGACACGCTGGTCACCGCCACCATCATGCCGAGCGTGGGAGCGGAACTCGGCGGCTATGCCTATTTCAGCTGGGCGGTCGCCGGCTTCCTTGTCGGCGCGATTCTGGCGGGCGCCAGCGCCGGCCGGCTTTCCGAGATCTTCGGCCTGCGGCTTGCCACCACCATCGCGGGGCTTGTGCTCACCGTCGGCTGCGTGCTCAGTGCCGCCGCACCCGACATAGGCTTCTTCCTGGCCGGCCGCCTGCTGCAGGGCATAGGCTGCGGCTGGATCGCCGGCTTCGCCATGGTTGCGACGGCGGTGCTCTTCCCGGCGCGGCATCTCGCGCGGGTCTTCGCATCCATTTCCGGCGTCTGGGGCGTCGCCACCGTGCTCGGCCCGCTGGTGGGCGGCCTGTTCGCCGAATCCGGCGGCTGGCGCTGGGTCTTCTGGCTGTTCGCCTTGCAGGCGCTGATCTTCGGCGCCGCGGCGCCCTTCCTGCTCAAGGGCACCGCCAGGTCGCAGGAGCGGACCGGCGTGCCCTGGCTCCAGCTCGTCACGCTGGGCCTCGGCGTCACCGCGATCTCGCTGGCCGACACCGTGCCGCAACCGGCCGTCACGCTCGGCTTGGTGGCGCTGGGCCTGGTGATCCTCACCCTCGTTCTGCGCATCGACGGCAGGGCCAGGGTGAGATTGCTGCCGCATCGTGCCGGCGACCTGACGACGATCTGTGGTTCGGGCTATGCGGCGCTGTTTGCGCTGACGGCCTCGTCCATGGGGCTGACGGTCTATGGTCCCGCGATCCTGCAGACGCTGCGCGGGCTCTCCCCGCTCATGGCAGGCTATATCGTCGGCGTGCAGGCTCTGTCCTGGACACTGGCGGCCTTCGTGGTGGCCGGCGTCAGCGGCGGCTTGCCCGAGCAGCGCTGGATCCGGCGCGGCGCGGCCTGCATCCTCATCGGCGTCGCCCTGCTGGCGCTGCTGATGCAGAGCGCGCCGATCGGTTTCGTCGTCGCGGCGGCCGCCACGGTGGGAGCGGGGTTCGGCTTTTCCTCCAGCCTCATGAACCGTCGTATCCTTGGCGTGCTGGCGGATGAGGACCGCGCCATCGGCGCCTCGGCCTTCATCGCCGTGCGGCAGTCGGGCGGCGCCGTGGGCGCGGCGATCGCCGGCGCCACCGCAAATCTCGTCGGCTTCGGCGCCGGGCTGACCGTCGCCAGCGCCGAGGCGACAGCCGTCTGGGTTTTCGTGACCGCCCTGCCGATGGCGTTTGCCGGCTTCCTCGCCGCCTGGCGGCTGAGCGGCTCGGCAGTTGAAGCCTGACACGCTTTGCCGGTACGATTGGAACGAAAAAGGGGCTGCGGCATGCCGCAGCCCCTTCATTGATCCGCGAAGCCGGATCGGCCGAACGAAAGCGCTTACTTGGCCTGGTCGATCTGATCGACGGCCTTCTTGAGATCCGGATCGGTCACGTCGATCTTGGCCGCGCCGCGCAGCGACTTGACCAGCGCGAAATACTTGTCGCGCAGGAGCAGCGAGCGCACCTGGTCCTTCACCTGGTCGAATGCCGGCGGCTGCTGGACGCGCTTGTCCTCGACCTTGATGATGTGCCAGCCGAACTGCGTCTGCACCGGCTCCTTGGTGTAGGTGCCCGGCTTCAGCGCGAAGGCGGCCTTCTCGAATTCCGGCACCATCTGGCCGGGGCCGAAATAGCCGAGATCGCCGCCATTGGCGCCCGAGCCCGCATCGCTGGACTTCTCCTTGGCGATGTCCTCGAACTTGGCGCCCTTGTCGAGCTGCTTGATGATGGCCTCGGCTTCTTCCTTGGTCTTCACCAGAATGTGACGGGCGTGCACCTCGTTGACGGGCGGGGCATCGGCGATTTCCTTGTCATAGCGGGCGCGCACCTCGTCGTCCGTAATGGCCTTCGATACTTCCTGCTCGACCACCTGGCTGTGCAGGGCGCGGTCCTTCAGGAACTGCATGCGTCGCTGGAACTCGGGGTCCTTGTCCAGGCCCTTGGCCTCGGCCTCGTTGGCAAGCAGACGGATTTCGATGACGGCCGAAAGAGCGGCGGCACGGCGCTGGTCGGCCGGAAGCCGGGAAAACTGCTGGTCCAGATCGCCTTCGGCGATGGTCAGGTCGCCCTCGGTGACGGGCTGGCCGTTGATGGTCGCCACGACGGCAGCGGGGTCGACGGGCTTGGCCGGGGCCTCGGCGGCAGGCTTGCTTTCCTGCGCGAAGGCCAGCGTGGCGGCCGGCGCGGCCAGCGCGAGCATCACGCCGAGGCCGGCTAGCGAGGCGCGTCGGAACGAAAGGGGCATCAGAAACTCTCCAGTGAGATGGAAGAAACCTTCAGATCAGCACAAATATGGCCGAATTAGGCTGAGGCAACAGCAACGCTGCCACGTTGACATCGCTTGAGGCCCCTCTTATCTGTCCTTCGACTTCGCGTCCAGAACCGTTTTCCGGGCGCTTTTCGGTGTTACCTGTTCCAGATGGACCTGTGCGGGTTCCGCCGGCACCCGGTCGGCAAGATTCGAACTGAAAGGCCTTTTGATGGTCAGTCTCGGCGGCATCGCCCGTAAGATTTTCGGCTCCTCCAATGATCGTCGCGTGAAAGCGACCAGGCCGCGCGTCGCGGCCGTCAACGCTCTCGAGAGCGAGATAAGCGCACTTTCCGACGACGAGCTGCGCGCCCGCACCGCCCAGTTCAAGGAACAGCTCGCCAACGGCGCCAATATAGACGACCTGCTCGTGCCCGCCTTTGCCGTGGCCCGCGAAGGCGCCCGCCGCGCGCTCGGCCTGCGCCCCTTCGACGTTCAGTTGATCGGCGGCATGGTGCTGCATGACGGCGGCATCGCCGAGATGCGCACCGGCGAGGGCAAGACGCTGGTGGCCACCCTGCCCGTCTATCTCAACGCGCTGACCGGCAAGGGCGTCCACGTCGTCACCGTCAACGACTATCTGGCCAAGCGCGACGCCGAATGGATGGGCCGCATCTACAAGTTCCTCGGCCTCACCGTCGGCGTCATCGTGCACGGCATGAGCGACGAGGAACGCCGCGCGGCCTATGCCTGCGACGTGACCTACGCCACCAACAACGAGCTCGGCTTCGACTATCTGCGCGACAACATGAAGTATGAGCGCGCCCAGATGGTGCAGCGCCCGCACAATTTCGCGATCGTCGACGAGGTGGACTCCATCCTGATCGACGAGGCGCGCACCCCGCTCATCATCTCCGGTCCGCTCGAGGACCGTTCGGAGATGTACAACACGGTCGACGCCTTCATCAAAACGCTGCAGCCGGCCGACTACGAGGTCGACGAGAAGCAGAAGACCGCGATCTTCACCGAGGAAGGCACGGAGAAGATCGAGAACCAGTTGCGTGACGCCGGGCTGCTCAAGGGCGAGTCGCTCTACGACGTCGAGAACGTCGCCATGGTCCACCACGTCAACAACGCGCTGAAGGCGCACCAGCTCTTCCAGCGCGACAAGGACTACATCGTCAAGGACGGCGAGATCGTCATCATCGACGAGTTCACCGGCCGCATGATGCCGGGCCGCCGCTATTCGGAAGGCCTGCACCAGGCGCTGGAAGCCAAGGAACACGTGCAGATCCAGCCCGAGAACCAGACGCTGGCCTCGGTGACCTTCCAGAACTATTTCCGCATGTACGAAAAGCTCGCCGGCATGACCGGCACGGCTTCGACGGAAGCGGAGGAATTCGGCAACATCTACGGCCTCGAAGTGACCGAGGTGCCGACCAACCTTCCCGTCCAGCGCATCGACGAGGACGACGAGGTCTACCGGACCGTCGAGGAGAAGTACAAGGCGATCGTCAAGGAGATCCGCGAGGCCAATGCGCGCGGTCAGCCGACGCTCGTGGGCACCACCTCGATCGAGAAGTCCGAGCATCTGGCCGCGCGCCTGCGCAAGGAAGGATTCACCGATTTCGAGGTGCTGAACGCCCGCCACCACGAACGCGAAGCCGCGATCGTCGCCCAGGCCGGCAAGCCCGGCGCCATCACCATCGCCACCAACATGGCCGGCCGCGGCACCGACATCCAGCTCGGCGGCAATGCCGAGATGCGCATTGCCGAGGAACTCGGCGACATGCCCGAGGGGCCGGAGCGCACCGCGCGCGAGCAGGCCATCCGCGACGACATCGCCAAGCTGAAGGAAAAGGCGCTGGCTGCCGGCGGCCTCTACGTGCTGGCCACCGAGCGCCACGAAAGCCGCCGCATCGACAACCAGCTTCGCGGCCGTTCCGGCCGCCAGGGCGACCCCGGCCGCTCCAAGTTCTTCCTGTCGCTGCAGGACGACCTGATGCGCATCTTCGGTTCCGAGCGCATGGACGGCATGCTCCAGAAGCTCGGCCTGAAGGAAGGCGAGGCCATCATACACCCCTGGATCAACAAGGCCCTCGAAAAGGCGCAGAAGAAGGTCGAGGCGCGCAACTTCGACATCCGCAAGAACCTGCTCAAATATGACGACGTCCAGAACGACCAGCGCAAGGTGGTGTTCTCGCAGCGTCTCGAACTGATGGACGGCGAGAACCTCTCCGAGACCGTCGCCGAGATGCGCCAGGACGTGATCGAGGACATCGTCGCCAAGAACATTCCGGAAAATGCCTATTCCGAACAGTGGGATGCCGCCGGCCTGAAGCAGGAGGTGCTGCAATATCTCAACCTCGATCTGCCGATCGAGGATTGGGTCCAGGAAGAAGGGATCGGCGAGAACGACATCCGCGACCGCATCACCGAGCAGGCGGACGCGGCCGCCGCCGACCGCGCCCGGCGCTTCGGCCCCGAGGTCATGGCCTATGTCGAGCGGTCCATCGTTCTGCAGACGCTCGACCATCTGTGGCGCGAGCATCTGGTCAATCTCGAGCACCTGCGCTCGGTGGTCGGCTTCCGCGGCTATGCCCAGCGCGATCCGCTCAACGAATACAAGTCCGAGGCCTTCGAGCTGTTCCAGGCCATGCTCGGCAATCTGCGCCAGGTGGTGACGGCCCAGCTCATGCGCGTCGAACTGGTGCGCGAGGCCGCCGACGCGCCCCCGCCGCAGGCGCCGGAGACCTATGGCCAGCATATCGACGCCACCACCGGCGAGAACGATTTCGGCGATGGCGACGGCGGCTTGGCGGTGGCCGTTCTGGAGGACACGCGCGTGGTGGCCCCGGAAGACCGCGACCCGGCCAATCCGGCCACCTGGGGCAAGGTCGGCCGCAACGAGCCCTGCCCCTGCGGCTCGGGCAAGAAATACAAGCACTGCCACGGCGCCTTCGCCTGAGAAGGCATCCGGTAGCTGAAAATTCGAAACGGCGGCTCAACGGGCCGCCGTTTGGTTGTTGACCAAGGTCCGAAGACCTCTCCTCCGTCATGCTCGGGCTTGTCCCGAGCATCTGCCAACCAGTTGATTTCTTGCAGGATCATAGATCCTCGGCACAAGGCCGAGGATGACGGCAGGGCGCGGAGTGAGGTTTGTCGCCAACCTGACGGGCGGCTCATTGAGCCGCCGTTCCGGTTTCCCGTCCCCCGCAACCGCCGGCACCGAACCGTTTCTTAAAGACTGCATGATATGGCACTCAGGTTACGAGAGACGGAGTGAGATTTGCGCTTTTCCGTGACAAGGACGGCTGAGCGTTTCCTGCCCGCGCCGCTTGCGCTGCGCCTGCGGCCGCTGTCGACTCGCGTCGACGCCGCCCTCTTTTCGGCGGACGAGCGGGGCGAGGCCGGCCGCATGTCGCTCATCGCCTTTTCCATCCGCGTGGTGAGCGCCGTCATCGCCTTCGTCAGCCAGGTGCTTCTGGCGCGCTGGATGGGCAGTTTCGAATACGGCATCTTCGTGCTGGTGTGGACGACGATGATCATCGTCGGCAACCTGGCCTGCCTGGGCTCGCACACCTCCATCATCCGCTTCATCCAGGAATATCGCGCCAAGGGCATGCTGCCCGAACTGCGCGGGCTGCTGCTTGCCGGCCGCCTGTTCTCGCTCGTCGCCGCCACGCTGATGGCCGGCCTCGGCGCGCTCGGCATATGGCTGCTCGCAGACAGGATCGAGAGCTACTATCTCGTGCCGTTCCTGCTCGGCGTCATCTGCATGCCGATGATCGCGCTTTCCGATCTGTTGCAGGGCGTCTCGCGGGCCTTCTCGAGCGCGGTTTCGGCGTTGTCGCCAACCTATCTCACCCGCCCTGTCCTGATCCTCGTCTTCATGGCGGGCGCCCTGTTTGCCGGCTATCCGGCCACCGCCACGACGGCCGTGCTCGCCGCGATCGCCGCGACCTATGTGACCACGATCCTGCAGCTTGCCAGCGTCACGACCAAGGTCGACCGCAAGCTCCCATCCGGGCCGCGCAGAATGCAGCTCGGCAACTGGTTTGCCGTGTCCGCGCCGATCTTCCTGGTCGAGAGCTTCTTCTTCATCCTCACCAATGCCGACGTGCTGATGGTGGGCGCCTATCTCGACCCGCACGACGTGGCCATCTACTTCGCCACGGTGAAGACGCTGGCGCTGGTTCACTTCGTCTATTTCGCCGTCAAGGCGGGCGTGGCGCAGCGCTATGCGCAGTTCACCCATGGCGAGCCGGAACGGCTGGCGGCCTTCGCGCGTGAGACCGTGACGTGGACCTTCTGGCCATCGGTGGCGATGGCGATCGTGGTGCTGGCGCTGGGCAAGCCGATGCTGATGCTGTTCGGACCCGACTTCGATTCGGGCTTTCCGCTGCTCTTCGTGCTCACCCTCGGCGTCGTCGCCCGCGCCGCGGTCGGCCCGTGCGAAAGCCTGCTGACCATGAGCGGCAACCAGAACATCTGCGCCTTCGTCTACGCGCTGACGCTGGCGCTCAACATCGGGCTCAACATGCTGCTCATACCGCAGCTCGGGCTCTGGGGAGCGGCCATAGCCACCGCCGCTGCCATGGTGTTCGAGGCCGGCGCGCTTTCCTTCACCGTCTGGCGCAGGCTGGGGATCGTCATGGCGATCTTCATACCCGCCGCTCAACCGCAGGAGGCCAGTTGATGGCGACCCCGCTTCTGGAGGAGACGAGCAGCAGCCCCGCCGGCACGATCATCTCCGGCCTGGCCGACCTGCAAGGCGCCCCGATCGACCCGGCCCGTATCGAACTGATCGCAAACCGCCGTCCGCTGCGCCGGATGGCGATCTACTCCGCCTCGGCGGGCTTCGACCTGATCGACGAGCTGGATCACCTGTGCACGCGCACGGTGGAGCCCAACATCTTCTTCAATCCACGCTTCCTGGCGCCCGCCATGCCCCGGCTGGAAGACCGCGAGGTGCGGCTTGCCGTGATGCGCGACGGCGACGAGCACCGCAGCCGCCTGCGGCTGCTGGTGCCCTATTCGGTCGAGCGCCCCGGCGTGCCGCTCGGCGTGCCCATCCTGCGCACCTGGGCCAATCCGTTCGGGCCGCTCGGCACGCCATTGGTGGACCGCGACGATCCCGAGGGCGTGGTGGACGATTTTCTCGCCATCCTGGCGCGGCCGCATCTCAAGCTGCCCAAAGTGCTGGTGCTGCCGGACATGATGCTCGACGGCCCCGTGGCCGGCATCCTGCACCGGGTGGCGGAGGCGCGCGGCCTGCCGATGACCATCACCGATGTCGTGCAGCGCCCTTTCCTGGAAAGCACGCTGAATGGCGAGGATTATCTCAAGGCCGCGCTGAGGCAGCATCATTACCGCGAGTTCCGCCGCCTGAAGCGTCGCTTGGCGGAGCATGGGCCGGTCGAGCACGTCGTGGCCCGCGGCGAGGACGAGATCAGGCAGGCCGTCGAGACTTTCCTCACCCTGGAAGCCGCCGGCTGGAAGGGCCGCCGCCGCACCGCCATGGCCGTTGACCGCTTCCAGGCCGCCTTCGCGCGCGAGGCCATGCACCGCCTGGCCGAACGCGACCTCTGCCGCGTGCATTCGCTGACGCTGAACGGCGAACCGATCGCCAGCCTCATCGTCTTCATCGAAGCCGGCGTCGCCTATACGTGGAAGACCGCCTATGACGAGCGCTACTCCGCCTATTCGCCGGGAACGCTGCTGATGATCGAGGTGACGAAGCAGCATCTCGACGACCCCAACATCGTCGTCACCGATTCCTGCGCCGTGCCCGACCATCCGGTCATGAGCCGGCTATGGTCCGAGCGCCGGCGCATGGGCACGATCGCGATCGGCCTGACGCCCGATGCTGACCGCGCCACCCGGCAGGCGGCTTCCCAGCTCCATCTTTATCGGGAAACGCGCAACATCGCGCGCCTGCTGCGCAACCGCGTCCGCAGCCTGCTCAGGCGGCGCTGACCGACGGGGCCCTCAAAGGCCCGCTTCCCGCCGGGCGCGGTCCCGGAAGATGCGGCGGATGACCTTGCCGCTGGTGGTCAGCGGCATGGAATCCACGAACTCCACCTCGCGCGGATATTCGTGCGCCGAGAGCCGTTCGCGCACCCACAGCCGGATTTCCTCCGCCAGCGCTGCATCGCGGGCATAGCCGTCCTTCGGCACCACATAGGCCTTGACGATCTCGGTGCGCAGCCGGTCCGGCTTGCCGACCACGGCCGCCAGCGCCACGGCCGGATGGCCGGTCAGGCAGTCCTCGATCTCGCCGGGGCCGATGCGGAAGCCGGCCGAGGTAATGACATCGTCATCCCGGCCGAAGAAATGCACATAGCCGTCGCGGTCCTCGATGCCCTGGTCGCCCGTCGTCATCCAATCGCCGATGAACTTCCTGTCGGTCGCTTCCGGATTCTGCCAATATTCGAGGAACATCACCGGGTCCGGCCGCCTGACCGCGATCTGACCGACCTCACCGGCGGCCACGCGCCGGCCCGCGCCGTCGATGATGGCAACCTCGTGTCCCGGCACCGCCTTGCCGATCGCCCCGCCTCGCGTCACGCCCAGCGCCGCGCAGGAAGACAGCACGAAATTGCACTCGGTCTGCCCATAGAACTCGTTGATGGTGAGACCAAGCGCGGCCCGCGCCCAGTCATAGGTTTCACGACCCAGCGCCTCGCCGGCGGAGCCGATACAGCGCAGGTCGAGGCGGAAGCGCTTTCCGATGCCGTCCACGCTTTTCAGCATCCTGAGCGCGGTCGGCGGTATGAAGGCGGCCCGCACCTTCATCCGCTCCATGAGGATCAGGGCAGCCTCCGGATCGAATTTCTCGAACCGGCCCGCCACCACCGGCACGCCGAAATAGAGGGATGGCAGCAACGCGTTGAGAAGACCTCCCGCCCAGGCCCAGTCGGCCGGCGTCCACATCAGATCACCCGGCTGCGGCAGGAACTCGTAGGCCATGCGCACGCCCGGCAGATGGCCGAGCAGCACGCGATGGCCATGCAGGGCGCCCTTGGGCGGCCCGGTGGTGCCGGAGGTGAAGATCATCAGCGCCGGATCGTCGGGCGTCGTGTCCTCGACATCGAAGGCGGGCGGCTGCGCGGCAAGGAGACGGTGATAATCCAGCGCACCGTTTTCGGAGCCGTCTATGGAGACGATGCTCTCCAGCGCCGTCAAACGCCCCGCGATCGGCGCGAGCCTGGCGAGGCCCGAAGCATTGGTGACCACCAGTTTCACGCCGGCCGTCTGCAATCGATATTCCAGCGCCTCGACGCCGAACAGAAGTGCCAGCGGCACGGCGATCGCGCCAAGCTTGTAGACGGCAAGATGCGCGATCACGGTCTCGAAGCATTGCGGCAGGAGCAGCGCCACCCGATCCCCGCGCCGCACGCCCAGACCGCGCAAGGCATTGGCAAACGCATTGGAACGGCAGGAGAGCTCGCCGAAGGTCAGGCGCGCGATCGTGCCGTTGGAATGGTAGTCGAACAGTGCGGGACGGTCCGGCTCTCGGGTTGCCCAATGATCGGACACGGCTGCGCCGATGTTGAAACGATGCGGAATCCTCCACCGGAAACCGCCGTAGAGGCTCGCATAGTCGTCGCGCCATTCGAGCATGGATTTCGCCTGGGCTCCCGTCCGCCCCTCCCGATCGAGGTGCGGCCAGCGCAGATAAAGGCGAGGGAACGGCAGCGTCAACCTCTGCCCGGCATATCCGGACCGGCGCCCGGGTCGACAGCCCCGCAAAACCGAAGGCCTGGCGCCGGGCTGCCTTCGGGGTGGAAGGCGAGCCACGGACATCCAGGCCTTCGCGCCGGCGCGGGGGACGGGCGCGGCGGGAACGGGGCCGTTAGCGGCCAGCCCCGTTCCAAGCGGGAAGATCTACCTAATCGGTTCTGAAGCTGCAGCCGTAGAAGCCGCTACCTGCATAGCTGCCATACTGACCTTCCAGTCCGCACGGTGGGGTGACGCCACCGCCGTTTCTGTCGCGGAAGAACCCAAATTCAGGCGAAACCGGTGGTGTGGGTGGTTTCGGATGATGTGGGTGGTGCGGGTGATGTGGATGGTGCGGATGGTGCGGATGACCGGGGTGATGACCGTGATGGCCGCCATTCCCGTTGCCATTATGGTTGCCGTTTCCATTGCCGCTGTTGCCATTGCCGTTATGGTTGCCATTGCCATTGCCGGAATTGCCATTTCCGTTGTCATTGCCATTGCCGTTGCCGGAATTGCCGTTTCCGTTGTCATTGCCGTTGCCGGAACCGGAATTGCCGTTTCCGTTGTCATTGCCGTTGCCGGAACCGGAATTGCCGTTGCCGTTGTCGTTGCCGTTGCCGGAACCGGAGTTGCCGTTTCCGTTGTCGTTGCCGTTGCCTGAGCCGGAGTTGCCGTTGCCGTTATCGTTGCCATTGCCGGAACCGACATTGCCGTTGCCGTTACCATTCCCGTTACCGGAACCGACATTGCCGTTTCCGTTATCGTTGCCGTTGTGGCTACCAACGTTGCCGTTTCCGTTGCCGTTACCGTTGCCGCTAGCGGAATGGACAGCGCTGAGGAATGGCGAGGACAAGAACAACGATGTCGCCAGAACCAGCGGCAGACGCTGTATAGCAACCGGGATCTTGTACATCTTCGCCTCCTTCGTTTTCCTTTGGCGAAAGCTTCAATTACCTGTTGTGATTTCCGTTGTGATTGCCGTTGTCGTTGCCGACATTGCCGTTGCCGTTGCGCGAGCCACCGTTGAAGTTGCCGTTGAACGAGCCGACATTGCCGTTGCCGTTATGCGATCCCCCATTGAAGCTGCCGTTGAAGCTGCCCCAATTGCCGTTGCCGTTGTGCGAACCGCTGTTGAAGCTGCCGTTCAGGCTGCCCCAATTGCCGTTGCCGTTGTGCGAGCTGCCGTTGAAGCTGCCGTTCAGGCTGCCCTTGTTGCCGTTGCCATTGTGCGAACCGCCGTTGAAGCTGCCGTTCAGGCTGCCCTTGTTGCCGTTGCCGTTGTTCGAGCCGCCGTTGAAGCTGCCGTTCAGGCTGCCTTTGTTGCCGTTGCCGTTATGCGAGCCATTGTTCAGGCTGCCGTTCAGGCTGCCCTTGTTGCCGTTGCCGTTGTATGAACCATTGTTCAGGCTGCCATTGCCCAAACCGATATTGCCGTTGCCGTTGTTCGAGCCGTTGTTCAGGCTGCCGTTGAAGGCGCCGACATTGCCGTTGCCGTTGTTGGTTCCGGAATTGAGGCTCCCGTTGTAGGAGCCAATATTGTTGTTGCCGCTGGTCGACGAGGCGTTGCCGTTGCCGTTCATGGCACCGATATTGCCCGTGCCGCCATTGAAAGCGCCGATATTGCCGGAGCCGGTGTTGCCGTAGCCCCAGTTGGCACCGTTCTGTGGCCCGCCCACCTTTGCGGCCGCCGCCATCGCGGCGTCCGCGATATCGTCGCTTGAATAGCTTCCCGCCGCCGCTGCTGTGGCGAGCGCGGTGGACGCGGCCAACGCAATGCCCGCGGCAAAGGACGTTCTTCTATAAGACATGACCTATTCTCCCTGGTCGCAGGCAGCCTTGCCGCCGCGCCGAAAATGGCTTGCTGAAAAACGGGCCGGGATCGCCGCGACGCAGAACCGGGACGGCGATCCCGACCCGCAGCCGGATCAGTTGTGATTGCCGTTGTGGTTGCCGTTGCCGCTGCCGGGATTGCTGTTGCCGTTATAATTGCCGTTGTCGTGGCCACGGTTGAAGCCGCCGTTGAAGTTGCCGTTGGCAAAGCCGAAATTGGCATTGCCATTGGCGTTGCCGTTGGCGGAGCCCCTGTTGCCATTGCCATTCAGGTTGCCGTTCAGGCCGCCCCAATTGCTGTTGCCGTTGCCGTTGCCGTTGCCATAGCCCTTGTTGCCATTGCCGTTCAGGTTGCCGTTGGCAAAGCCCCAGTTGCCGTTGCCGTTGCCGGTACCGTTGCCGGAGCCGAGGTTGCCGTTGCCGTTGCCGTTGCCGTTCAGGGCGCCCCAGTTGCCGTTGCCGTTTCCGACGCCGTTGCCGGAGCCGTAATTGCCGTTGCCGTTCAGGTTGCCGTTGCCGGAACCGTAATTGTCGTTGCCGTTGTAGTTGCCGTTGCCATTGCCGATATTGCCATTGCCGTTACCATTGCCGTTGCCACTGCCCGCGGCAGCCGCAAGAGTAGTCATGGCGATAAGAGCAGTCGCCGTGAGTAGGAGCTTTTTCATGACTGTTTCCCTTCGATTACGAGGTCAAATAATTTTCACCTCAAAAGTCTAATTGCCCAACAAAGCTTCCGTAGATCGAGCTTCGCCCGCAACGTAACAATGGTTGCTTCTATTAAGTTGAATAACAACTCGGGATAAACACAGTTTTATCCGGGGTAAAATGTAGAACTACCGCAAGGTGAATACCCCGAAAGGTGCGGGAAAAACCTGACAAGAAAAATTCGGGGAGATCGCGTAGGGATTCGGGTTGGTCATCAATACAATTCCGGAATTCCTGAACTATAATACAGGCAATCCAGAATTTGCCTTGTTTGGAGAGGAAGCTCCGGCAAGAGCGACGGGCACTAGGAGCAACGCGGTCGGCGGGGATCGCATTTTCGACGATCGATCTCGGTCATGGCGGCCACTGCGCCTGCGGTGCCTGCGGCTGGAACGCAGGGAGAAGGTAGGGTCATGTCCGAGGCATTCCATTTACCCGATCTCGCCGGCATGGAGGCGGCGCGAAATCTCGGCACCCGCCAGAAGCTGATCGCCAGCCTGACGCTGACGATCGGCTTCGTCGTTCTGGGGACCAAGCTGTTCTCCGTCAGCCTGCTGTCGCCGACCTATCGCCGCCCCGGCGAAGAGGACTGGGTGCTCATCTTCGCCCTCTCGCTGATCGTCTTGCTCGTCTATGCGCTGGTGCGTTCGGCCGGGCGCGTGGCCGCCGCGGAAGCCGAATGGGAACGCGTGCACAAGGCGCTGCAGGAAAACCGCGCCCGCCTGGAAACCATCGTCAAGAACCTGCCTGTCGGCCTGGCGGTCGCCGAGGCCCCGAGCGGGCAGATCGTGCTGAGCAACGACCAGTTCCGCCATCTCTGGCGCTTTCCCGATGCCGCGCTCGGCAACATGGCCGATGGCGAACGCTATGTCGGCTTTCATTCCGACGGCCGCAGCTACGAGGCCAGGGACTGGCCCCTGGCCAGGGCGCTCGCGCATGGAAAGGTCACCCTCGACGAGGAAATCTGGATCAAGCGCGGCGACGGCACGCGCGGCTGCGTGTCGGCCAACGCGGCCCCCATACGGGACGAGCGCGACCACGTCACGGCGGCTGTCATCACGCTGACCGACATCACAGACCGCAAGGCCGCCGACGGCGAGCGCGACCGGCTGACGCGGAGACTGCTGAAGGCGCAGGAAGCCGAGCGGCTGCGCATCGCCCGCGAGCTGCACGACGAGCTCGGCCAGGATCTGACCGCCCTGTCGCTGGGCCTCAAGAGCCTCGAGCCCGTCCTGCAGCAACAGGGAAAGCTGGCGCAACTGGCCGAGCTGCGCGCCATCGTCGACCATATGAGCATCGAGGTGCACGGCACCGCCTCCTCCCTGCGGCCGACGTCCCTGACCGACCTGGGCCTGCGCGAGGCGTTGAACTGCCTCGTCGCATCCTGGGCGGAGCGGCTGGGCATCTCCGCCGATGCGCATCTGGGGGCACTCGACGGGCAATTGAGCGACGAGGGCCAGGTCGTGATCTACAGGGTCGTGCAGGAGGCGCTGACCAATGTCGCCAAGCACTCCGGCGCGAAATCCGTCAGCGTCACGGCGCAATGGGCCGATGGCGTCGTGCGCGTGGCCATCGAGGACGACGGCCGCGGCTTCAATCCCGATCCCGATGAAACAAACCCGTCCAATTGCCTGGGACTGTCCGGCATGCGGGAGCGGCTCGCCCTCGTGGGCGGCTATCTCAGCGTCGAGACGGCCCCGGGTCGCGGCACGACCGTCTATGCGGCGCTGCCGTCATCTCCGTCCGTCCAGATTTGAGCAGGTGTCATGGTACAGGCCCCCCCTTTCCGTCGCGTCTTCCTGGTGGACGACCATCCCGTGGTTCTTGCCGGGGTAAAGGCGATGGTGGAGGCGCAGCGCGACCTCAAGGTGGTCGGCGTGGCGGGCGAGGCGGACGGCGCCATAAAAGGCATACGCGAAACCGAACCGCAGGTGGCGGTGGTGGATGTTTCCCTGCCCGGCACCAACGGCATCGTGCTGATCGAAAGACTGCGGGAGGAATTCCCGCAGCTTTCGGCGCTGGCGCTGACGGTGCACGAGGAATCCGCCTATGTGCACCAACTGCTCCAGGCGGGCGCCCGGGGCTTCATCCTCAAGCGATCGGCCGCCGAAGAGCTCATCCACGCGATCCGCTCCGTGCTCGCCGGCGGCATCTATATCGATCCGACGATCGCCGCGAAAATCCTCAGCGCCCCGAAAGTGCCGGTCGCCAGCGCCGAAACGCTCAGCGAGCGTGAGGTTTCGGTCATCAAGCTGGTCGCCAAGGGCTACAGCAACAAGGAGGTCTCGGCGCAGCTTTCCCTCAGCGTCAAGACGATCGAAACCTATCGCGCAAGGGCGGCGGAGAAGCTGGGGCTGCGCACCCGCGCCGCCCTCGTCCGCTACGCGACGCTGGAAGGCTGGATGGTCGAATGAACCGCGCGGCCGCATGCATGCCCGAAAGCGCCTTGCGCAATGGCGGCCTCCCCGCCGGAATTCAGCCCGCATCCCCCAGGGCCTGACGCCCCACGGAGATTTTCGAATCCCTTGCGGCACGCTCGCAGCGCAGCCGGAATTCCTCCACCTCCTCCTCGGTCAGATGCTCGATGCCGATGAAGTGGTTCTGGCCCTTGCTGACGCGGATCAGCTCGTCCAGCTTCGCCTGGATCGCGGCGCCGTCGCGATTCTGCGTGTTCTGGATCAGAAACACCATCAGGAAGGTCACGATGGTGGTTCCGGTGTTGATGATGAGTTGCCAGGTATCGGAAAAGTGGAGCAACGGCCCCGTCGCCGCCCAGGCCACGATCACGAGACAACAGATGACGAAGGTCTGCGGCATTCCCGCCGAATGCGAGACCTGGTTGGCGATATCCGTGAACAGCCTGTTGAGCGACATTGTGCGTTTCCGAGTGATGCCGGCATCCTGGCGTGACAACCGCGAAAGGAACGGCGCCACGGATTTAAGGTTCCAGCGCCGGGTTTTGCCGCACCCGGTGTCGGTTCGGCAAGAATCGGGTTGAAGCCCGGCATCGATGCGCGAAAATGACCGCGAGTTTCAGCGACGGGCCGCACCGGCCACGCTGCGGATGCCGATATCCGGGCCGATATCCGGAAGGAAGGAAACGGGATGATCGCCGAAGCCGGGGCCCCGATTGCGCAGGACCTCCCATCCATCGCGGAGCGGATCGAGGAGCGGGACTGGACGGCCCTGTCCGCCGAGCTGGACAGCCATGGCTGCGCGGTTCTCGACAGGCTGCTGACGCGCCGGGAATGCGAGGAGATCGCCGCGCTCTATCCGCATGAAGAGCATTTCCGCAGCCATGTGGACATGGCCCGCCACGGCTTCGGCAAGGGCGAATACCGCTATTTCCGCTATCCGCTGCCCGGTCTGCTGGCCGCGCTGCGCACCGCGCTCTATGCCCGGCTGGCGCCGGTCGCCAATGCGTGGAATGCAAGAATGCACGTCAGCACGCGCTACCCGCTGGCGCATGCCGATTTTCTCGACCTGTGCCACGAGGCCGGCCAGACCCGTCCGACACCGCTTTTGCTGCAATATGTTGCCGGCGACTTCAACTGCCTGCATCAGGATCTCTACGGCGAGCTGGCCTTTCCGCTCCAGGTCGCCATCCTGCTTTCCGAACCCGGGCGGGATTTCACCGGCGGCGAGTTCGTGCTGACCGAGCAGCGACCCCGCATGCAGAGCCGCGCGGAGGTCGTCCCGCTGCGCCAGGGGGATGCGGTGATCTTCGCCGTGCACAACCGGCCGGTGGAAGGCACGAAGGGCGCGTATCGGGTCAATCTGCGCCACGGCGTCAGCCGGCTGCGTTCCGGCCGGCGGCACACGGTGGGCATCATCTTCCACGACGCGAAACAGGTGAGCGCGACATGACCGTTGAACGAATCGGCCGAAAGGCTTCCGCCCAGCCGACCCGTTTCGGCGCCCGCACGCTGCAAACGCCGTTGGGCGGCCTGATGGTCGTCGTCGACGACGCCGGCTCCCTGCGCGCGGCCGAGTTCGAGGATCGCGGCGAGCGGATGGAGCGATCGCTGTCGCTGCGCTTCGGCGGAAGCGGCTACACCCTCGTCCCGCGTGAAATTCCCGGCGGCATCGCATCGGCCCTGGAGCGCTATTTCGCCGGCGGGATCGACGCCATCGACGACATGCCGGTCACGCTCGACGGCACCGCGTTCCAGAATACGGTCTGGGCGGCGTTGCGATCGGTCAAGCCCGGCAATCCCGTTCCCTACTCCGCGCTCGCAGCCCGCATCGGCAGGCCGAGGGCCGTCCGCGCGGTCGGCCACGCCAACGGCTCGAACCCCTTCTGCGTCGTCGTTCCGTGTCATCGGCTCGTCGGGGCGAACGGCGCGCTGACCGGCTATGGCGGCGGCCTGGAGCGCAAGCGCTGGCTGATCGGGCACGAAGCCCGCGCCGGCGCATCCCCGACATCATGAGCCGCCTGCCGCGACGGATTTCGACGTCGCGACGCGGAGCGGGCGCAATATCTGGCCCGCCGGATCCCTGCTCAGCCGCACGGTTCGCGTGAAAAAGTGGCCGTTGCGGTCGCCCCGTCCGATATTGATGATGGTGGTTCCGGCCAGATCCCGCTCCCAGATGGCCATCATGCGGCGGTGCGTCTCGGCGTCGACCGCCTCCAGCGCCTCGTCGATGACGACCCATCGCGGCTTGTGCAGCACGAGGCGCGCGAAGGCCAGCATGCGCTGCTCGTCATCGCTCAGCTCGCGTTCCCACCGGGCGCTGCGGTCGAGCGACCCCGTCAGGCGGGAAAGCCCGACCTCCTCCAGCCGCTGCGCCAGATCGGCCTGACCGAACGCTTCGGTGCCGCGCGGATAGCACAGGACATCGCGCAGCGTGCCCGGCGGCAAATAAGGCCGGCGCGGCACGAAGGTCGGCGTTTCGCCCTGCGGCATGCCGATGCGGCCGCTGCCCCAGGGCCACAGGCCGGCGAGGACGCGGAAGAACAGCGTCTTGCCGGCTCCGGGAACGCCCGTCACCAGCACCCGCTCTCCCGGCATTATCTCGACATGATCGTCCACCAGCCGCGTCGCCCCGCCGGGCGACGCGACCCGGACGTGATCGAACACCATCTTCTGGCCGTCCGCCTGAAAGAACTCGATCCGCTTCTCCACCTGGTGCAGCACGTCGGTGCGCAACGCGCCGATGCGGAAGGCGGAGACGCGCAGCAGCGTCGCGCGCCAGTCGGTAATGGAGCTGATGTTGTCGACGAACCAGCGCAGCGAGGCGTGCACCTGATTGAAGGCTCCCACCGCCATCATCAGGCCGCCGAAGCTGATGTCGCCCGCGAAATAGACCGGCGAGGCGATCACGATCGGCGCCACGACGGAAACCCAGCCATAGCTCGACGTCACCCATGTCAGGCGCGTGAAGGCCCACAATATCTTGCGCGTCGCATCGAGAACCGCCCCGAGGTCGACCTCCAGCCGCCGTTTTTCGTCCGCTTCCCCGCCGGCCAGCGCTATGGCATCGATATGTTCGTTGACGCGCATCGGCGAGAAGCGCAGCTCGGCCTCCTGCGCGTAGCGATCGGCATTGAGCTTGATCAGCGGCCGTCCGACCAGCCAGCTCAGCCACGAAGCCGTGCCCGCATAGATGACGGCCGCCCAGACCATGTAGCCGGGGATGACGAAGCTCGATCCGCCGATGTGGAAGACGAACCCCGAAGTAAGCGACCACAGCACGCTGACGAAGCTGACCAGAAGCACGGTCGCCTGCAGCAGGCCGGTTCCCAGATCGGTGCACAGATCGGTCAGATGGCGGGCGTCCTCATGCAGCCGCTGGTCGGGATTGACGCCGATGGCCCCCGCATTCGCCAGCCGGAAGGCGCGGCGGGGTTCCATCCACACGCCGATCAGGTCGCGCGTCAGCCCCTCGCGCAGTTTCAGCCGGATCATCTGGTTGAGCCATGTCTGGCCGACATTGAGCAGCAGCAGCACCACGGCGATCTGCGCGAAAATGACAAGCTGGTGGAAGAACTCCGGCACGTCGCGCCGCTCGATCGCATCGTAGAATGGCCGGTTCCAGCGGTTCAGCACCACCTGCCCGATCGCCGTCGCCACCACCACCGCGACCATTGCCGCGGCCAGGCCGATCAGGACATTGCGCACGGGCGAGGCAAGGAATGCCCGCCACATCATGGAAAGCTGAAATCCCAGCCGCTGTTCGTCGCCCTCGGGAGGCAGGGCATCCGACTTGGGGTCAGCCATGGATGAAGGTCCTTTTGCCGTCGCGGTGGTCCTACGGCAAACATAATGCCCCCGAGCGACGGTTCTTCGCCAGTGCGCAAATCAACTATCCGTGTTGGCCAGCCGCGCCGGCGACACCGCACGCTTGAGCAGGGCCGCCTTGCCGGCCTAAGCTGGCCCGCGGACCATCATACGAGGGATACCAGATGGCAACACCACCCCTTGCACCCCGCGTCGAGCAGGAACAGACGGACGGCTTGCCCGAACGGATCGGCAAGGTAATCGGCGCCGTGATCTTCGCGATGAGCCTTGCGCTGGTTCTGTGGCCGATCGTCCGGCACTTCCTGTAGAAGCATTTCCAGCAAAAGCGTGAAGCGATTTTGCGTCCGGAAATGCGGAAAAACAAATAGATAGAGCGGTTCCGGCGATTCCGTAAAACCCGGAACCGCCCGAGCGCCGGCTGGAGCGCCGGGCCGTCGCGCGACGATCCTCACGGAATATTGCGGGTGGACTCCGTTGCCCCGATAGAGCATGATGAAAGCTCATCAGGGGGACCATGGCATCCTAACCAGCAAGGGAGGGAGACGTGTCTTCCAGCGCTCATCAGCACTATCTCGCACCAGATGATATGGCCAAGATCGAACGGGTCCTGGCCGCTGTAGGCAGCAGTGGCGCATTCGAGCGCCTGGACGCTGCGAGCTATCTGACCCGCAAGTTTCAGGAAGGCGTGACGGAGGAAGCCGAGCTGGCTTTCGCGCTGCAACGCTACATGAAAACCCGCGGCGCCTGGCGCCGCCCGCCATCGGGCAGCCCCGACCTTCGGCACGTCCGGCATCGCGGTTGACCCAAAAAAAGCCCTTGCCCGCACGACGCAGGCAAGGGCTTTTCTTTGCGAAGACAACCCCAGGGGACGTTTCGCCAATCTGCGTATCGATGCGGGAGCGGGCCGGCACGGCGGCGAAGAGCGGCTGCCTGTGGCGGTGGTGCCCCCTGCCGGGATCGAACCAGCACTCCTCTCGGAACCTGATTTTGAGTCAGGCGCGTCTACCAATTCCGCCAAGGGGGCCTCGCCCTTTCGGGCGGACGGGTGGGGACTATACGGTGCGCCCCGGCGCCGTCAACTGCCCATCTGTCGTTTTCGTGATGCATACGCCATTGTCGCGACACGGAATTCTTTCTAGACAGGGCAAACACCAAACGGGACCCTCGATGCTTCGCAGACTTTACGACTGGACCCTGTCGCTTGCCGCGCGCAAATCTGCCGAATGGTGGCTTGCCTTCATCGCCTTTGTCGAAAGCTCGGTTTTCCTGGTCCCGGCCGACGTGCTCTATCTGCCGATGGCCCTGTCGCGGCCCGAGCGCGCCTATCGCTATGCGCTGGTGGCCACGGTCGCCTCCGTTCTGGGCGGCATTCTCGGCTGGTACATCGGCTACTACGCCTATGAGAGCATCGCCAGGCCGGTGCTGGAGTTCTACGGCAAGTTCGATGAGTTCGAGACGCTCAGGACATCCTCGGGCATAGGCTTCATCCTGCTGATGCTCGTCACCTCCGGCGCGGCCCACCTGCCGCCGATCAAGGTGGTGACCATTCTGGCCGGCGTCATGCATGTGAACCTCGGCCTGTTCATCGTCTCGGCCATCGTGGCGCGCGGCGCCCGCTTCTTCCTGCTCGCCTGGCTGCTGCGCCGCTACGGCGAATCGATCCGGCATTTCATCGAGGAGCGCCTCGGGCTCCTGGCCGGCGGGGCGGCGGGCGCGCTCATCGTTCTCTATGTCGCGGTCAGATACGCGCTCTGACCGCAAACCCGGCAACGGCAACGGAAAGACACCATGTCCAGCCTCACCCAACCCACCAGCAGCGTCCAGACCGTCACCGCGCTCCTGCTGCTCGTCGCCATGGCGGCGGTCGTCGGCACCGCGCTCGGCTTCGAGCACATCGGCGGCTACATCCCCTGCAAGCTCTGCCTGGAGCAGCGCACGCCCTATTATGTCGGCGTGCCGCTGATGGCCATCGCCGCGCTCTCCTCCAGCCTGCACTGGCCCGCCGTGATCACGCGCGGCCTGCTGTTGATTGGCGGACTGCTGATGCTCTACGGGCTCGGCCTCGGCGTCTACCACTCCGGCGTCGAATGGGGCTGGTGGCCCGGTCCGGCCGACTGCACCGCGGTCTCGACACCGGTGAACACCGGCGGCGGCGGCATTCTCGACGCGCTCAACACCGTCATGCCGCCCTCCTGTGAGAAAGCGGCGCTGCGCATTCTCGGCCTGTCCATGGCCGGCTGGAACGCGATCGCCAGCCTGATCCTGACGATCATCGCCTTCCGCGGCGCGACCGGCAAGCCGTGAATTTCTGCCGAAAGGCGGTCTGAAACCATCGAAACGGGACGACGATTTGGGTGAATCCCCGTCCCGATCCCCCTTATTTCACCAGAAAGCCTGGCCTGTTTTGCCAGAACGGCCGCCGATTTTCGGCAGCCGGCCCTACGGCTCCAGTTCGACATCCCAGTAGAGATAGTCCATCCAGCTTTCGTGAAGATAGTTGGGCGGGAACAGCCGGCCGTTGTTGTGCAGGTCGTGCACGGTGGGCTGGTAGGGCGTCTGCCTCGGCCACATATGGGCATGCGCCGGCATCAGCCCGCCCTTCTTGAGATTGCAGGGCGAGCAGGCGGCGACGACGTTTTCCCAGGTGGTGGCGCCGCCGCGATGCCTGGGAATGACATGGTCGAAGGTCAGGTCCTCCGACGTGCCGCAATACTGGCACTGGAAACGGTCGCGCAGGAACACGTTGAAGCGGGTGAAGGCCGGGTAGCGCGACGGCTTGACGTAGGTTTTCAGGCTGACGACGCTGGGCAGCCGCATCGAGAAGGACGGCGACGAAACCGCGTGCTCATATTCGGCGACGATGTTGACCCGGTCGAGGAACACAGCCTTGATGGCATCCTGCCACGACCAGAGCGACAGGGGGTAATAGCTGAGCGGGCGGTAGTCCGCGTTCAGCACCAGTGCGGGAAGGCCATCCGGTGATACGGTGACCGTCACTGACTTACCTCCTTGTTCGTCGAACCTGTCGGCGCGGATACTGTACGCCCGGCATGACAGGGATGTGAAGCGGTTTCGCTGTCATCCATCCCGTCCGGAAAACACGGATTTCAGGCTTTTTTTGGCATTTCCGAGGGTGGTGCGGCATCCCTGCCACGCGTTTCACGATAATATGACCAGAAAAGCCTGGCCGCGACGCCCCGCCAGGGGCTCCATGATTCGGCCAGCCGAATCAGTGCCTTCTCGCCCGGACGCGGGTCCACGCCCAGCGCCTGCCCCACCGCCGTCTGCAACGCCACGTCGCGCGCCGGGAAGATGTCGGGATGGCCGGCGGCAAACAGCAGATAGACCTCCGCCGTCCACGGGCCGATGCCCGGCACGGCCGTCATGTGATGGATCGCATCCTGCGCATCCAGCCCGCACAGGTGATGCAGGTCGAGACCGTCGCGCACCGCCTGCGATACCGCGAGCAGCGTGCGGATCTTGGGCCGCGACAGCCCCGCCTCGCGAAAGACCGGCTCGCCGGCATCGAGCAGGGCCTGCGGCGTGAGCGGATCGACCAGCCGGATCAGCCGCCCGAAAATGGCGTCGGCGCTGGCGCGCGAGACCTGCTGCGAGACGATGATCGAGGCGAGGCTGACGAAGCCCGGCTCCGACAGCCGCAAGGGCACCTCGCCCGCCAGCGCCCGCACATCCTTCAGGCGCGGGTCGAGGGCGCAAAGCGCGTCGAGCCCTTCGGCGATGTCGTTCAGGGAGGTGATGCGGCGCATGGGTCTTGTTCCGGTTCGGGCGGCAAAGTAGCAATCGGGTCATGACCCGTTCAATCCGATATAGGCATTGCAGATGAACTCTCCTGCCAGGCCGGTCTTCCGCTTCGCGCCGAGCCCCAACGGCGAGCTGCATCTGGGCCATGCCTATTCGGCCCTGCTGAACGCCGGTCTGGCGGAGAAAACGCAGGGACGCCTGCTGCTGCGCATCGAGGACATCGATGTCACCCGCTGCACCCCCGAGCTCGAGGCGGGCATCCTGCGCGACCTTGCCTGGCTGGGCGTTCGCTGGGAGGAACCGGTGCGCCGCCAGTCGGAACATTTCGCGGAATATGAGAGGCTGCTGCGCAAGCTGATCGAGGAGGACCTCGTCTATCCCGCCTTCATGAGCCGCGGCGAAATCCGCGCGCATATCGCGGAGGTGGAGGCCAGGGGCGGCCGCTGGCCCCGCGATCCCGATGGCGCCCCGCTCTACCCCGCCGCCGACAAGACGCTTCCGCCAGCCGAGCGGCGGCGGCGCATCGACAGCGGCGCGCCCTTCGCCTGGCGGCTGGACATGGAGGCGGCGCTGGCCCGCGTCGCCGGCCCGCTGTCATGGCAAGAGTTCTCCGACAAGGCGCTCGCGGAGACGGAAACCATCGCCGCCCGCCCGCATGAATGGGGCGACGTGGTGATCGCGCGGCGCGAGATCCCCACCAGCTACCATCTGTCCGTGGTGGCCGACGACGCGCTGCAGGGCGTCACCCATGTGGTGCGCGGCCGCGACCTCTATTTCGCCACCGCCGTGCAGCGCCTGCTGCAGACCCTGCTCGGCCTGCCTGAGCCGCGCTATTTCCACCACCGGCTGATCCTCGGGCCTGACCAGCGCAAGCTTTCCAAGAGCCTGGGCGACAGCGGGCTCGCGGCCCTGCGCGCAAACGGCGTGACGCCGGCGGAAATCCGCCGGATGGTCGGGCTGTAGAGCCTTTCCAGCCAAAGTGCGACGCGGTTTTGCGTCCGGAAATGCGTGAAAAATAAATAGAAGGAGCGGTTCCGGCAATTCCGTAGGAACAGCTCTCCTAACCACGCTTCAGAAGCGCGCCAGCCCGGCTTTCATCAGCGCGAGCAACATGACGGCGACGAACGCGCCGCCCAGCCCCACCGCCATGGCGATGGTGAGATCGTCAAGCTCGATGCCATAGAGGTTGGCTCCGAGGATCGCGCCGAAGAAACCTGCCGTCAGAACCAGCATGTTGCCGACGGGACCGAACCCGTCCTCGCGCATGATGGCGTCGAGCGCGGCGCCAAAGAAGAAGGCGACGACCGCCACGAGAGCGACCGCCATCATCAGCCAGCCAGCTTCGAGATTCCATAGCATGCCCGCCCCTTTCGAAGCTTCGACAATCCGCGTCCCGTAAAACCGTTACCATCAGTTTCCGTGAATGTATGGATCAATCGTTTCGCTTTGCTTGATGTGGCGAATGGCATTAGAGCAACCGGCGGCGCGGGCCAGCCTGACGCCGCCGATCAACGGGTCAAGCACCATGCCAGCCCTCAAGCGTTTCATTCCGGCCAGCTTCGTCGTCCTGTGGTCCACCGGCTTCATCGGCGCGCGCTTTGCAATGCCCTGGGCCGAGCCCTTCACCTTCCTGGCGATACGTTTCGCTCTGGCCTTCGCGGTTCTGGCGCTTCTGGTGGCGCTGACGCGCGCGCGACGCGTCGGGCGGCGCATCGCCATCCATTCCACGATTGCCGGCGCGCTCATGCACGGCGTCTATCTCGGCGCGGTATTCTGGGCGATCCATCAGGGCCTGCCGGCGGGCATCGCCGCCCTGATCGCGGGCCTGCAACCGCTGGTGACGGCGCTCGTCGCCGGGCGCATCCTCGGCGAGGAGGTGCAGCCGCGCCACTGGGCCGGGCTCGCCACCGGCTTTGCCGGCGTCGTCATCGTGCTGTCGCCACAACTCGGCGCGATCGGCAGCGGCGTCACCTGGCAGACGTTGACGGCGGCCGTGATCGGCATGGCCGGGATGACCGCCGGCACCATCTGGCAGAAGCGCTTCGCCACCGGCGGCGATCTCGTCACCGGCACGCTCTACCAGTATCTCGGCGGCGCGGTCCTGATGACGCTGGCTTCCCTCGCCGTCGAGACGCGCGCCATCACCGTCAATGGCGAGCTGATCTTCGCCATGGCCTGGCTGGTGCTCGTGCTTTCCATCGGCGCGATCTTCCTGCTGATGGTGATGATCCGCGACGGCGAGATGTCGAAGGTTTCGTCGCTGTTCTATCTGGTGCCGGTCGTCACCGCGATCATGGCCTGGGCGCTGTTCGGCGAACATCTGTCGCCGGTGCAGATCGCCGGCATGGTGCTGGCCACGCTGGGCGTCGGGCTGGCGACCGCTCAGGCGCCGACGCGCGCGCGGGCTTCGCGATAGCGCGTGATCGAGGCGTTCAGCTCCCCGCCGAGGATGAAGATCGCCGAGATGATATACAGGAACACCAGCGCGATCATGATCGAGGCCAGACCCGCATAGGTCGTCACATAGGACGAGAAATGGTCGATATAGGTGGCGAAAGCCGTCGAGCCGACCAGCCAGCCGATCAGGGTGAAGACGATGCCCGGCAGGGTGGTGACGAACCTTCGCTTGCCGTCCGGCAGCCAGATGTGCACGGCGATGAGGCCGAGCACGATCACCGCCGAAGCGATGATGAAGCGCCACAGCGTGATGGTGCCCATATAGGGGCCGATCCATGTGACCTTTGCTTCCAGCAACCGCGCAAGCAGCGGCGCGAAGACCAGGAACACGCTGATCACCACGAAGCCGATCGTCGCGATCAGCACGAAAAGCAGGCTCTGCAGGCGGCGATAGATGATGCCGCGCGTCTCGGTGACGCGATAGGCGCGGTTGAGCGAAGCCCGCACCGCCTCGATGCCGTTGGAGGCGAAATAGCCGGCCAGCAGACCGCCATAGGTCAGGAGATCGCCGCGCTGCACCGTCAGCACCTCCACCACCTGCGCCGCGATCGGCTCGGCGATCTGCTCGGGCCATGTGTCGAACACCAGATGGACGGCCGTATCGGCAAACGCCTTGGCGCCGAGAAAGCCCGCCAGCGTGGTGGCGAAGATGAGGAAGGGAAACAGCGCCAGCAGCGCCGACAGCGCCAGATGGCTCGCCATCGCCCAGCCATCGTCATAGTTGAAATGGCCGAGCGCGTCGAACAGCACCCGCTTTATCGCGATGATCTTTCTCACGCCGCCCGCATCCGCTGCATTTCCTTCATGGCCTCTGCCGGCGAATATGGGAAAGGATGGCGGCTGAAGGCAACCCATACGGGCGGCGCTTTCGCCTGAACCACCGGTTGCGCACAACTCTCCAAGGCCGGTGTCGGGTCCCGACCCTGGTTCATGCGGTTTTGCGCCATGCCCTTCTATCCGCACGGCGCGGATCGCGTTATGTCATGTGCATTGCCCTGCCGGTTCGGCCTGGCGCCCTTCCGGGCGCCGCCCGATACGGCCTGACCGAAACGAAGCTGGAAATTCTAATGGCAACCCTTTTCAACGTCTTCGCCATCGTCGTCATGATCGCAGTGGTTTTCGTGCTGCTGCGCGGGTTGATGAACATGATGCGCGGCGGCTCGGGCAATACGTCGAACAAGCTCATGCAGATGCGCGTGGCGCTGCAGGCCGTCGCGCTGGTGCTGATCCTGCTTGCCCTCTATTTCGGCGGCCGCCACGGCTGAATGCTTCGGGGAGGCGGACATGGTGAAGCTCAACAAGATCTACACGCGCACCGGCGACGACGGCACCACCGGCCTCGGCACGGGCGAGCGGCGGCTGAAGTCGGACCTCCGCGTCGAGGCCTATGGCACGGTGGATGAGGCCAATGCCTGCATCGGGCTGGCGCGGCTGCACACGGCGGGCGCCCATCCCGGGATCGACGCCATGCTGGCCCGCATCCAGAACGACCTGTTCGACCTCGGCGCCGATCTCGCCACGCCCGACACCGGCAAGCCGCTCGGCTACGAGCCCTTGCGCATCATTCCCGAGCAGACGACGCGCATCGAGGCCGAGATCGACACGCTGAACAGGGATCTCCAGCCGCTGCGGTCCTTCGTGCTGCCCGGCGGCTCGCCGGCGGCGGCCGCGCTGCACCTCGCCCGCACGGTGGCACGGCGCGCCGAGCGCATGATGGTGGCGCTGGCGCAGGACCCGGCCGAGCACGTCAACCGCGACGGCATCAAATACATCAATCGCGTCTCGGATTTCCTCTTCGTCGCCGCCAGGGTCGTCAATGACAACGGAGAGACGGATGTGCTATGGGTCCCCGGCAAGAATAGATAGCACCCCGCCGGGAGGAGGGCGGAAGAAGAACCGATGTTCATTCCGCTCTACGATTCCAACCATCTCAGGCACATCAAGCACCAATATGTGACGATCGGACTGATCGTCTTGAACGTCGCGGTCTATTTCCTCACCTCGTCGTCCGACGAATACACCGTCCAGGCGCGGATGCTGGGGCTGGGCTACATACCTTCGGTGGCCTTCGACAAGGCCATCCTGCCGGCCGAGCTGACGATCGTTCCGAGCCTGCTGACCTATGTCACCTATGCCTTCCTGCACAACGACATCTTCCACCTCGGCGGCAACATGCTGTTCCTGTGGGTGTTCGGCGACAATGTCGAGGATGCGCTGGGCTATTTCCGCTATCTGGTCTTCTACCTGGCATGCGCGGTGGCCGGAGCGCTGGTCCACGGGCTGGTCGCGCCGGATTCGCAGGCGCCGCTGATCGGCGCGTCGGGCGCGATCGCGGGTATCGTCACGGCCTATCTCATCCTCTATCCGCGCGTGAAGGTGTGGGTGCTGGCCTTCGGCCGCATACCGTTGCGCATCCCCGCCTATATCTCGCTCGGATTGTGGATACTGTTCCAGCTTTCCATGCTGTTCTTCGGCGATGGCGAGCAGATTTCCTGGGCATGCCATGCCGGCGGCATCGTGGCCGGCGGCCTGCTCGTGCTGGTGCTGCGCAGCCGCGACGTGCCGCTGTTCGAGCACGAGGAGGAAGAGCAGCCGGCACCCGCCGCCGCGCCCGCAGCGGAGCCCGCCCCCGTGGTGGACGACCGGCCCTCGCCCTGGGGACCGCGCTGAAGCAACCAGCAACCGGTGGCTTAAAGCATTCAACCGATTTGGAGCCGTATCCGATATTGACGTGGATTTGCCCGCTAACTAGGGTCCGCGGGCGCAAGGAAGCCCGTCGCCACCGGCAGTGCAACTGGATTTCCGTTTTTTCGTCCAATATGTCGTCATTCGGCAAATGGATAAGGCCCTGCTCTGCTAGAGAGCGCACCGAAGTTTCATCAGAGAGGTGAGAAACACATGAAAGTTCTCGTGCCCGTGAAGCGGGTTGTCGACTACAACGTGAAGATCCGCGTGAAGTCGGATGGCTCGGGCGTCGAGCTGGCCAACGTGAAGATGTCGATGAACCCGTTCGACGAGATCGCGGTGGAAGAGGCGATCCGCCTCAAGGAAGCCGGCAAGGTCGAGGAGATCGTGGTGGTGTCGATCGGCCCCGCCCAGGCGCAGGAAACGCTTCGCACCGCGCTCGCCATGGGCGCCGACCGCGCCATCCTGGTCAAGACCGACGAGACGGTCGAGCCTCTCGGCGTCGCCAAGGTGCTGAAGGGCGTGGTCGAGGCGGAAGCGCCCGGCCTGGTGATCCTCGGCAAGCAGGCGATCGACGACGACGCCAACCAGACCGGCCAGATGCTGGCCGCGCTGCTCGGCTGGGCGCAGGGCACCTTCGCCTCCAAGGTCGAGATCGAGGGCGACAAGGCCAGGATCACGCGCGAGGTCGACGGCGGCCTGCAGACCATCGAGGTCAAGCTGCCCGCGATCGTCACCACGGACCTGCGCCTCAACCAGCCGCGCTATGCCTCGCTGCCGAACATCATGAAGGCCAAGAAGAAGCCGCTGGACGAAAAGACCCCGGCCGATTTCGGCGCCGACGTCACCCCGCGCCTCAAGGTCTTGAAGACCGAGGAGCCGGGCGGCCGCAAGGCGGGCGTCAAGGTCGGCTCGGTGGCCGAGCTGGTCGACAAGCTCAAGAACGAAGCCGGCGTGCTCTAAGGTTCGGAAGGAAAGGAACAACAGAATGGCAATTCTCCTCATCGCCGAACACGACAACGCAAGCGTTTCCGACCAGACCGCCAAGGCGCTGTCGGCCGCGCTGAAGATCGGCTCCGACGTCGACGTGCTGGTGGCCGGCAAGGGCGCCAAGGGCGCTGCCGACGCCGCCGCCAAGCTGAAGGGCGTGCGCAAGGTGCTGCTGGTCGAGGCCGACGAGCTCGCCGAGCGCCTGGCCGAGCCGCTGGCCGCCACCGTGGTTGCCCTGGCCGGCAACTACGACACCATCGTCGCCCCGGCGACCGCCTCGGGCAAGAACGTCGCGCCGCGCGTGGCCGCCCTGCTCGACGTCTCGCAGATCTCCGAGATCATCGAGGTCGTGTCGCCCGACACCTTCAAGCGGCCCATCTATGCCGGCAACGCCATCCAGACGGTCCAGTCGGGCGAGGCCAAGAAGGTCATCACCGTGCGCACGGCCGGCTTCCAGGCCGCCGAGGCAACCGGTTCGGCCCCGGTCGAGACTGCTTCCGCCGCCGCCAATCCGGGCCTGTCCTCGTTCATCGAGAACAAGCTGTCGGAGAGCGATCGTCCGGAGCTGACCTCGGCCAGGATCATCATCTCGGGCGGCCGCGCGCTCGGCTCGGCCGAGAAGTTCCAGGAAGTGATCCTGCCGGTGGCCGACAAGCTCGGTGCCGCCGTCGGCGCCTCGCGCGCGGCGGTCGATGCCGGCTACGCGCCGAACGACTGGCAGGTCGGCCAGACCGGCAAGGTCGTGGCGCCGGAGCTCTACATCGCTGTCGGCATCTCGGGCGCGATCCAGCACCTCGCCGGCATGAAGGACTCGAAGGTCATCGTCGCCATCAACAAGGACGAGGAAGCGCCGATCTTCCAGGTGGCCGACTACGGCCTCGTCGGCGATCTCTTCACCATCCTGCCGGAACTCGAAAAGGCGCTTTGACGCCTTTCGTCCGGAAGTATTAAATGCCGTGGCCGGGGTAGACGAAACTACCCCGGCCATTTAGTTTGCACTGCACAAAAAGCAGGCCTCAAGGCCAGAAGACGGGATCAGTGTAATGACCAGCATCGAGACGATCGGTATTATCGGCGCGGGCCAGATGGGTGGCGGCATCGCTCATGTCGCGGCTCTGGCGGGTTACAAGGTACGCCTCTACGATATTTCCGGTGACCGTATCGAAAAGGGCATCGCCACCATCAGCGGCAACATGGCCCGTCAGGTAAGCGGCGGCAAGCTGGCCGAAGATACGCGTCAGGAAGCGCTTGCGCGCATCGATGCCGCCCCGAACCTGGCCGATCTCGCCGAAGCCGATCTGGTCATCGAGGCCGCCACCGAGGACGAGACGGTCAAGCGCAAGATTTATGCGCAGATCTGCCCCGTGCTCAATCCCGAGGCGATCCTCGCCACCAACACCTCGTCGATCTCGATCACCCGTCTTGCATCGCAGACCGATCGCCCCGAGCGCTTCATCGGCATCCACTTCATGAACCCGGTCCCGGTGATGAAGCTGGTGGAACTGGTGCGCGGCATCGCCACCGAGGACCAGACATTCGAGGTCGCGCGGGAATTCGTGCGGCGCCTCGACAAGACCGCCACCGTTTCCGAGGATTTCCCGGCCTTCATCGTCAACCGCATCCTGCTGCCGATGATCAACGAGGCCATCTACACGCTTTATGAGGGCGTCGGCTCGGTCGAGGCCATAGACACCGCCATGCGGCTCGGCGCGAACCACCCGATGGGGCCGCTGCAACTCGCCGACTTCATCGGCCTCGACACCTGCCTGTCGATCATGCAGGTGCTGCATGACGGCCTGTCGGACTCGAAGTATCGCCCCTGCCCGCTTCTGGTGAAATATGTCGAAGCCGGCTGGCTGGGCCGCAAGACCGGCCGCGGCTTCTACGACTATCGCGGCGAGCACCCCGTGCCGACCCGTTGAAGGGAGCGCGGCCAGCGCTTCGAGGCACGCCAACCGGCATTCGGATAGAGGCCGGCGTTCGGACACAGGAAGGAGCGCATCCCGGTGCGCTCCTTCTCCTTTCTGTCAGGCCGCGCGCAGCGTTTCCAGCGGGCGCACGTTCTGGTTCACGCGGAACAGGTTCTGCGGATCATAGCGGCGCTTCACTTCCGCCAGGCGATGGTAGTTCGCGCCATAGGCAGCCTCCACCCTGCTCGCCTCGTCGCCCGGCATGAAGTTCACATAGGCCGTTCCGATTGCCAGCGGCTTGGCCGCTTCGTAGAGACCACGCGCCCAGGCTATGCAGGCGCTGTCCATCTCCGGATCGCGCCAGCGTGCATGCACATTGATGACGAAATGCGGCAGCCGCTGCGGGAATGCCGCGTCACCCGCCGGAACACGGCTGGCCGCGCCGCCGACATAGCCGATGAATATCTCGCATTCCGGTCCCGGCAGCTCGCGAACGGCACCGATCAGCAGATCGATCGCCGCGTCCGAAAGCTCGGCCATGTCGTGGCTCTTCCAGTAGTTGCGCGCGCCGGGCGCCAGCAACGGATCGAACGCCTTCTGCCAGCCGGCGAAAGGATGCGGGCCGACGACATCGACGATGGGCTTGCCGATCGCCCGCATGGGCGCCGCGTCCTTTTCACCTTCATCGAGGCTGCCGCTGTCGCACATCGCCAGCACGAGCACCTCCTTGCCGTGCCATTCGGCCGGCAAAAAAGGCAGCGGCGGCGCCTTTCGCATCACCACCCAACAGCTGAATTCGTCCGGCGCGGCGGCAAGTGCCTCGCGATACCGCTGCAGCACCGTGCGCGCCTCATCGAGCGGATGAATGACGAGGCCGGAAAGAACCTCGGGACCGACCTTGTGCAGCCGGAACTCGAAAGCCGTGACGATACCGAAATTTCCACCGCCGCCACGCAGCGCCCAGTAGAGGTCCGGGTGCTCGCTGCGACTTGCCCGCACCAGCTCGCCGGCCGCGGTGACGACATCCGCCGACAGCAGGCTGTCGGCCGTCAGCCCGAATTTCCGGGTCAGCCAGCCGAAGCCACCGCCCAGCGCCAGCCCGGCAATGCCGGTGGTGGAATTGATGCCTGTCGGCACCGCAAGCCCGAAGGCCTGCGTTTCTGCATCGACATCCGCCAGCGTGGCGCCGGGCTCAACCCAAGCGCGGCCGGCTGCCGGATCCACCCGCACAGACTTCATCAGCGAAAGGTCGATCATCAGCCCGCCGGAGCAAAGCGCGCTGCCGGCAATGTTGTGGCCGCCGCCGCGCACCGCGACGAGAAGCCGATTGTCGCGGGCAAAACGCACGGCCTCGAGAACATCGGCCGTGCCTGCACAGCGCACGATCAGCCCGGGTCGACAGTCGATCATGTCGTTCCAGATGGTGCGGGCAGCGTCATATTCGGAATCGGCCTCGCAAAGCAGGCGGCCACGCAGACCCGCGCCAAGCCCCTCGAGCGCGGCAGCGGCAATGGTGATCCTGGTAGAATCGAGAGTTGTGAGATCAAGCTCGGTCATGACGTACCTCCCTTTAGGGTGATGACCGTCCCCGATCCCGCAAATTTTGCGCCTCAATCCGTCGTCGCACAAGCGCGAACCGTGCGCTTCAGGCCGTCGCCACGCGCCTTCCGTCGCGGTCGAACCAATGCAGCTTCTCCGGTCTGGCCGTCACCTCCAGCCGGTCGCCGGGGCTGGCGGTGGCACGGCCGGCAACGCGCACGACGATGCGGCCGCCGCCCGCCGCGCAGTAGAGGAAGCTCTCGGCTCCCACCGGCTCCACGCCTTCCACCGTCGCCGGCAGGGAAAGCCCGTCATGCGAGAGGCCGTTGGCGACCGTTACCTCGACATCTTCCGGGCGGAAGCCGAGGGTGGCGGCATCGCCGTGCACCGCCGCCAGCTTCGTGCCGTCCGGCAGGTCGCCGTTGCTCAGCGACAGGAGGTTCATCGGCGGCGCGCCGATGAAGCTCGCCACGAAGGTCGAGGCCGGTTTCTCGTAAATGTCGAGCGGGTTGCCGGCCTGCTCGACGCGGCCGCCATTCATCACCACCAGCGTGTCGGCCAGCGTCATCGCCTCGAGCTGGTCGTGGGTGACATAGACGCTGGTGACGCCGAGCGAACGCTGCAGATTCTTGATCTCGACCCGCATCTGCCCGCGCAGCTTCGCATCGAGGTTGGACAGCGGCTCGTCAAACAGGAACACCTTGGGATTGCGCACGATGGCGCGGCCCATGGCCACGCGCTGGCGCTGGCCACCCGAGAGCTCGCGCGGCCGCCGGTCGAGCAGCGCGCCGAGCTCCAGCTTCTGCGCCGCCTCGCGCACGCGCCGGTCGATTTCGTCGCGCGGCGTGCCGCGGTTGCGCAGGCCATAGGCCATGTTGTCATAGACCTTCATATGCGGGTAGAGCGCATAATTCTGGAACACCATGGCGATGTCGCGCTCGGCCGGGCCGGTGGTGTTGACCACCTTGCCGTCGATGGCGACGCTTCCCCCGGTAATCGTCTCCAGCCCGGCGATCATGCGCAGCAGCGTGGACTTGCCGCAGCCCGAGGGCCCCACCAGCACGCACAGCGCCTTGTCGGGAATGGCGATGGAAACGCCCTTCACCGCCTCGACATTGCCGGCATAGGTCTTTCTGACATCCTTGAGGTCGACTGTGGCCATCGTTTCTTCTTCTCACTTCTCGGTTTCGACCAGGCCCTTGACGAACCAGCGCTGCATGAACACCACCACCAGGATCGGCGGCAGGATTGCGAGGATGCAGGTGACCATCACCAGATGCCATTCGGTGTCGGCATCGGCGAAGGAGATCATCTTCTTCAGCGCGATCACGATGGTGCCCATGTCGTTGCGGTTGGTGACCAGCAGCGGCCACAGATATTGCGTCCAGCCATAGATGAAGAGGATGACGAACAGGGCGGCGATGTTCGTCCTGGAGAGCGGCAGCAAGATGTCCTTGAAGAAGCGCCACGGCCCCGCCCCGTCCACGCGCGCGGCCTCCACCAGCTCGCCCGGAATGGTGAGGAAGAACTGCCGGAACAGCAGTGTGGCCGTGGCCGAGGCCATCAGCGGCAGCGTCAGGCCCGCATAGGTGTCGATCAGGCCGAAATCGACCATCACCTTGTAGGTGGGCAGGATGCGCACCTCCACCGGCAGCATCAGCGTGATGAAGATCAGCCAGAAGAACACCATGCGCAGCGGGAAGCGGAAGAACACGATGGCATAGGCCGACAGGATGGAGATGACGATCTTGCCCACCGCGATGCCGAGCGCCATCACCGTGGTGTTGAGAAGCAGCGTGCCGACCGACACGCCGCCGATGCGCCCCACCCCGCCGAACAGCGCCGTCCAGTAGTTCTCGAAGAACCGGTCACCCGGCACCAGCGGCAGCGGCGGCCGCAGGATGGTCTGCAGCGAATGCGTCGAGGCCACGAAGGTGTAGTAGATCGGAAAGGCGACCACCACGATGCCGAGGATCAGCACGATGTGGGCAATACCGATGCGAAATGAGCTCTGGCCGATCATGCGGTTTCCTCCGCCCTTGAGGGCAGGCGGTTGCATCTGGAGTAACCCCCACCCCTAACCCCTCCCCACAAGGGGGAGGGGGACTTTGCTGCACGACCGCCCAGCACCAGTCTTCGCCGTTTTGCATGGCAACAGCGGTGAAATCGTTCCCCTCCCCCCTGTGGGGAGGGGTTAGGGGTGGGGGTACAAAGCCGGTCAAGCTTGCCAGAGCATCCATATGCGATAGCCCTGCGATCGACGGGGGAGAGGAAACGCCGTCCGCAAGGCAGGCTCCCTTCCTCTCCCCTTTTGAGGGGGAGAGGTGCCGAGCCCCGGGGTCTTGCCGAAGGCAAGCCCGAGGACAGGCTCCGCGAGGCGGAGTGGGGGTAAGCCGCGCCATATGCGATTGCCCCTCTCTCAAAAAGTACGATCTCACCCATAATGCACCTTCCTTTCCACGAAGCGGAACTGGAAGGCGGTGAGCGCGATGACGATGACCATCAGGATCACCGACTGCGCCGCCGAATCGCCCAGGATCAGATTGACGAAGCCGTCATTGTAGACCTTGTAGACCAGCGTTTCCGTGGCCTTGCCCGGCCCGCCGCCGGTGACGGCGTGGATGATGCCGAAGGTGTCGAAGAAAGCGTAGGTGGTGTTGATCACCAGCAGGAAGAAGGTGGTGGGCGCAAGCAGCGGGAACACGATCGTCCAGAAGCGCTTGGTCTCGCCCGCGCCGTCGATCGCCGCCGCCTCGATCAGCGTCTTGGGGATCGCCTGCAGGCCGGCCACGAAGAACAGGAAATTGTAGCTGATCTGCTTCCACGCCGCAGCCGCAACCACCAGCACCATGGCCTGCGGGCCATTGAGCAGCGGGTCCCACTGGATGCCCAGTGACCGCAGCATATAGGCGAGCGAGCCGATCGACGGGTTGAACAGGAACAGCCACAGCATGCCGGCAATGGCCGGCGCGACCGCATAGGGCCAGATCATCAGCGTGCGATAGAGCCCGCGCCCGCGAACGACCTTGTCGGCCATCACCGCCAGCAACAGCGCCACCGCCATGGCCACGAAGGCCGTGGCCAGCGAGAAGACGGCCGTCACGCGCAGCGAGTTGACATAGTTGGGATCGGCAAGCACGCGGGCGAAATTGTCGAACCAGACGAATTTCGAGCTGAGCCCGAATGGGTCCTCGCGCAGCATGGACTGGTACAGCGCCTGGCTGGCCGGCCAGTAGAAGAAAACCGCCGTGATGGCGAGCTGCGGCGCAACCAGCAGATAGGGAAGGATTTTGTTGGGAAAGATCACGCGTGGGGACAGGGAACTTCCTCCGTCTTGTTATGTCTTCCTGCTTGCGGCGTCCCATGCACGCCGCGCTTCGAGCGCCCGCCCTCATGGACATGCCAACCGCGCGCAGGCCGCGCGCGGTTGGCATCGCCCGGGAGAGAGCATCGCGTCAGTTGCCCAGCGCCTGCTGGATGGCCGCGTTGCCGCGCTGGACGGCATTGTCGAGCGCCTGCTGGGCGGTCTGCTCGCCGGCCAGCATCTTCTCGAACTCCTCGTTCTGGATGTCGCGCACCTGCGGCAGGTTGACGAGGCGCACGCCCTTGGAGTTCTCGGTCGGCTCCTTGCCCATCATCTGCAGGATCGGCGTCTCACGGCCGGGGTTCTTGTCGTAGAAGCCGGACTTCTTGGTGTCCTCATAGGCGGCCAGCGTCACCGGCAGATAGCCGGAAACCTGGTGCAGGCGCGCCTGGATATCGGTCCGCGACAGGAACTTGAAGAACTCGGCAACGCCCTTGTACTCCTCGTCCGACTTGCCGCCGAACACCCACAGGCTGGCGCCGCCCGGTGTCGTGTTCTGCGGCGCGCCCTTCGCATCCGGCTCGTAGGGAAGCTGGCCGATGCCGTAGTTCATGCCGGACTTGACGATATCGCCCAGGCCGCCGGAGGATTCGGTGAAGATGCCGCATTCGCCGGCGAGGAAGATCTGCTTGGCTTCCGACGTGCGCCCGCCGTAGCGGAACACGCCTTCCTTGGCGAGATCGGCGATTTCCTGGAAATGCTTCACGAAGATCGGCGAGTTGAACTTCAGCTCGACATTGGTGTCGCCAAGCCCGTTCTCATGCGTGCCATATTGCAGGTCGTTCCAGGAGGCGAAATTCTCCAGATGGATCCAGGTGAGCCAGGTGGAGGTGTAGCCGCAGGGCGCCGCGCCGCTGGTCTTGATCTTGCGCGCCGCTTCCCACACTTCCGGCCAGGTCTTGGGCGGATTGTTCACATCCAGCCCGGCCTTTTCGAAAATGTCCTTGTTGTAATAGAGGATCGGCGAGGAGGAATTGTAGGGGAACGACAGCATCGTGCCGTCCGGCTTGGAATAATAGGCGACGATGCCCGGCAGGTACTGGCTCTTGTCGAACGTGCCGCCGCCCATGGACAGGATTTCGGCCACCGGCTTCACCGCGCCCTCGGCGGCCATCATCACGCCGGTGCCCACGTCGAAGACCTGCATGATCGCCGGCGGCTGCTTGGCGCGGAAGGCGGCGATGCCGGCATTCAGCGTCTCGGGATAGGTGCCCTTGAAAACCGGCACGACCTTGTAGTCGCTCTGGCTTTCGTTGAATTCCTTGGAAAGCTGCTCGACGACGTCATTGTTGGCGCCCGTCATGGCGTGCCACCACGAAATCTCGGTCACAGCGAATGCGGATGAAGTGGAAAGCAAGGTGAGGGCGGCAGCCACGCCGGCCGCAAGGCCTTGAAATTTCATGTCTCTCTCCCGTTTTCATTGGCGAAGACTTGGTCAGCGCGACGGGAGTATCGGTCGAATATGACAGTGGGACAACGCTTTTGTTGCGGTTCGGTGAATTTTCGTGTGCATTTCACATCGCCTTCGTTCGCGATTCATGCGGAATGCACCGAACCGGCAGCGAAACGCAGGCGGACATACGACCGATTACGCCCGAAACGGGCAGCGGTCAGGGCGGACACAAGCGGGCCGCACAGGCGGCCAGCCTGCAATGCCGCTTACCTGGCGGCGGCCTCGATCAGCTTCGCGGCATCCGGGCTTGCCCATTCGGCCGGCCCGTTCATATGGGCAAGCAGGCAGCCGTCGCCATCGACCAGCAGCGTCACCGGCAGGCCGAGCGCCAGCCCGCGGGTCTTGAGATCGTTGAAGGTGTCGAGCGTGTTGTCGCGATAGAGCTTCAGCGTATCCACGCCGATCTCCGACAGGAATTTCTTCGGCTTTTCGTCGCCGCCGGTGTCGACATTGACCGCGATGACCTCGAACCTGTCGCTGCCCCTTTCCTTCTCCAGCGCGTTCAGCGCCGGCATTTCGGCGCGGCAGGGCGCGCACCATGTGGCCCACAGATTGACCAGCAGCGTCTTGCCGGCGTGATCGGCCAGCGTCATCGGCTTGCCGTCCGGCGAGGTGAAGGCGAGGCCCTTGAGCGATTGCGGCGGGTCGGAGGGCATCATCGCCGCCACCTCGCCGGTGGCGGCATCGCCGATCGCCTTGGCCTTGCCGGCCTTGAGCGCGCAGGACTTGTCGGCCGCGCCGTCCGAAGGCGGCGTGGCGGCGGCCTGCTGCTGCGCGGCCTGCTCGGCCTCGATGTTGCCATTGACGGTCTTGCTGACATATACCGCAACGGCGCCGGCAAAAGCGCCCGCAACTGCCGCCAGAAGCAGCAGGCGCATGGTCGGTATGAGTTTGTTTCGATCTGCCATTCACTTAATCTCCGGAGCCCGGTTACCACGATGAGCGACAAGAAGGCCAGCAACGCGATGTGGGGCGGACGTTTTGCCTCGGGTCCGGCCGCGATCATGGAGGCGATCAACGCCTCGATCGACTTCGACCGGAAACTTTACGCCCAGGATATCCGTGGCTCCATTGCTCATTCCGAAATGCTTGCCGAAACGGGCATCATTGAGGAGCAGGATCAAGAAAAAATCGCTCACGGCCTGAACACGATTTTGAAAGAGATCGAGAGCGGCGACTTCCAGTTCTCCAGGCAGCTCGAAGACATCCACATGAATGTCGAGGCCCGCCTTGCCGAGCTCATCGGCCCGGCCGCCGGCCGCTTGCACACGGCGCGCTCGCGCAACGATCAGGTGGCGGTCGATTTCCGCCTCTGGGTGAAGGACGAGTTCCACCGCGTCGCGGCCGCGCTGAAGGGGTTGATCGAGGTCTTCCTGACCCGCGCGGAGGAACACGCCGCCACCGTCATGCCCGGCTTCACCCACATGCAGACCGCCCAGCCGGTGACCTTCGGCCACCACTGCATGGCCTATGTCGAGATGTTCGGCCGCGACCTGTCGCGCGTGCGCGACGCCATCGAGCGCATGGACGAAAGCCCGCTCGGCGCGGCGGCCCTTGCCGGCACCGGCTTTCCCATCGACCGCTTCCGCACCGCCAGGGCGCTCGGCTTCCGCGAGCCGACCCGCAATTCGCTGGACAGCGTTTCCGACCGCGATTTCGCGCTGGAGTTTTTGTCCATCGCCTCGATCTGCGCCACACATCTGTCGCGTCTGGCGGAAGAAATCGTCATCTGGTCGACGCCGCAGTTCGGCTTCGTGCGGCTGTCCGACAGTTTTTCGACCGGCTCCTCCATCATGCCGCAGAAGAAGAACCCCGACGCCGCCGAGCTGGTGCGCGCCAAGACCGGCCGCGTCAACGGCCACCTGATCGGCCTGCTGACGGTGATGAAGGGCCTGCCGCTCGCCTATTCGAAGGACATGCAGGAAGACAAGGAAGCCGTCTTCGACGCGGCCGAAACGCTCGACCTGATGCTGGCGGCCATGACCGGCATGGTCGGCGACATGACCATCAACGAGGACGCCATGAGGAAGGCGGCCGGCTCCGGCTACTCCACCGCCACCGACCTCGCCGACTGGCTCGTGCGCACGCTGGGCCTGCCCTTCCGCGAGGCGCATCACGTCACCGGCCGCGCCGTGGCGCTGGCCGAGCGCCAAAAGGTCGGGCTGGAAGAGCTGAAACTGGAAGAGCTTCAGTCGATCCATCCGGGCATCACCGCCGATGTCTTCTCGGTGCTGTCGGTGCAGAACTCGGTGAAGAGCCGCACCTCCTTCGGCGGCACCGCGCCTTCGGAAGTGCGCCGCCAGATCGAATACTGGACGAAGCGCATCGCCAAGGCGTGAGGGCCGGGCGCGGCCTGTTGCGCCGCGCTCTCCGCCTTGCTCGCCATTGACGTGAACGGCGGATTTGCCGGGGTGCAAAGGCGCGAAAATTTCGCTAGAAGCAGGCAACGGATTTCTTGAACGGATGGGACGGATGACCGGCAGCAGACTCTTCACCGCGCTCGCGCTTATCGCCGTGGTTGCCGCAACCTCGGCCTGCGGCCGCAAATCCGGTCTGGACACGCCCTATGAGGCCGCCGTGCAGGCGCGCAAGGATGCGGAAAAGGCCAAGCAGCCGCTGCCGCCGGAACCCGAGAAGCCGGTGAAGGACAGGCCCTTCATCCTCGACGGCCTGATCTGATCGCGCATTCCAGCCGTCAGGGCCGGCGCGGTTTCCCGCGCCGAAGGAACGCCACCGCCCGATACGAATCTCCACCGGAATCCCGACCGTGAACCACTTCGAATATCGCAACGGCGTGCTGCATGCCGAAGATGTGCCCCTGCCCGAGATCGCGGCCGCGGTCGGCACGCCGTTCTATTGCTATTCCACCGCCACGCTGACCCGGCATTTCAACGTCTTTCGCCAGTCCTTCGAGGGGCTGGATACGCTGGTGTGCTATGCGCTGAAGGCCAATTCCAACCAGGCGGTGCTGAAGACGCTGGCAAAGCTGGGCGCCGGCGCCGACGTGGTGTCGGAGGGCGAGCTGCGCCGCGCGCTGGCCGCCGGCATTCCCGGCAGCCGGATCGTCTTCTCCGGCGTCGGCAAGACGGCGCGCGAGATGGATTTGGCGCTGGCCAACGACATTCTGTGCTTCAACGTCGAGTCCGAACCCGAGCTGGAGCGGCTCTCGGCGCGCGCCGTCGCCGCCGGCAAGCAGGCGCCCATCTCGCTGCGCATCAACCCGGACGTCGACGCCAGGACCCACAAGAAGATCTCCACCGGCAAGGCCGAGAACAAGTTCGGCATCCCCTGGCAGCGCGCCCGCGCCGTCTATGCCCGCGCGGCCGAGCTGCCGGGCATCCGCATCACCGGCATCGACATGCATATCGGCAGCCAGATCACCGAGTTGCAGCCCTTCGACGACGCCTTCGCGCTGCTGGCCGAACTGGTCGCCACGCTGAAGGCCGACGGCCATGCCATCGACCATGTCGATCTCGGCGGCGGGCTGGGCATTCCCTACAAGGCCGACAACTCCCCCCCGCCCTCGCCCGAGGCCTATGCGGCGGTGGTGAAGAAGCACGTCGCCAGGCTCGGCCTCAAGGTGATGTTCGAGCCCGGCCGCCTGATCGTCGGCAATGCCGGCATACTGGTTTCGGAAGTGATCTATGTGAAGGAAGGCGACGCCAGGAACTTCCTGATCGTGGACGCGGCCATGAACGACCTGATTCGGCCGACGCTGTACGATGCCTTCCACGACATCCGCCCCGTGCTGCAACACCCTATCGATGCGCCGCGCATGGCGGTCGACATCGTCGGCCCGGTCTGCGAGACGGGCGATTATCTCGGCCTCGACCGCGACCTTCCGCGCATGAAGGCGGGCGATCTGATCGCCGTTTCGACCGCCGGCGCCTATGGCGCGGTGCAATCGGGCACTTACAACACAAGGCTTCTGGTTCCCGAAGTGCTGGTCAACGGCGACAGCTTCCACGTGGTGCGCCCGCGCGGCTCGTTCGACGAGCTGATCGGCCTCGATTCGCTGCCCGACTGGCTGTAAGCACCGGCGGGCCGCGATCACGATTTCCCACCTTTGCCTCGCCTTTGCCGCGTTTGCTGCTATCTTTGGGTAACTGGAGCATGATCCCGAGAAGTTGCAGGCTTTTCGGACAGGATCGTGCTTCACGAACGAAAGTTCAGATCGAGATGACGAAGAAGTCATCTCGATCCAAGGCCGCGCCGTCGCGCGGCTGGAAAGGCCGATGACGCAGACGCCGGAAAACATCAGCGGCAAGGGTTTTGCCGGGCGCCTCGGACGCGCCAGGGCGGCAACGCTTGCCGTGATGATGCTGGAACGCGGCTGGCCGCTGGTGCTGCCGCTGCTCGTTACGCTCAGCCTGTTCGTCAGCCTGTCGTGGCTCGGCGTCTTCCGCATCCTGCCGGAGCTCGCCCGCTTCGGGCTGCTCGGCCTGTTCCTGCTCGCCATGCTCGGCGCGCTCTATCCGCTGCGCTTCTACCGTCAGCCCACCCGCTCGGAAGTCGATCGCCGCATCGAAGCCGCGAGCGAACTGCCGCACACGCCGGTGCTGGTGCAGACCGACCGACCGAGCGGCGAGGCAGGCGCCTTCGCGCAGGCCCTGTGGCGCGAGCACCAGCGCCGCATGGCCGAGAAGCTCGCCGGTGTCGGCAGCGACCTGCCGCGCACCCGCGTTCCCGAGCGCGACCCGTGGGCCTTGCGGGCCGCGGCCGCATTGCTTCTGGTCGTCGCCTTCGCCTTCTCGCAAAGCCCCTTCGGCGGACGCATCGCCGACGCATTCCGGCCCGGCACCGTCTTCGAGACCATCCCGCCGCGCATCGACGCCTGGGTGACGCCGCCGGCCTACACCGGCAAGGCGCCGCTGTTCCTGACCGCCGACGCCAACGCCCACGAGAACGCCGCCTTCACCGTGCCGCAAGGCAGCGAGGTTTCGCTGCGCGTCACCGGCGGCTCCGGCGACGAGACCCTGTCCTTTACCGACGGCGGCGGCAAGGTGCACGAAATTCCCGTCAAGGAAGGTCCGGGCGCGCAGCAGCCTTCCGCTGCCGCGACGACGACCTCCGCCGGCGGCGCGGCGCCGCGCGAATTTGCTGGCAAGCTCGATGCCGACGGTGTGCTGGCGCTCAGATCGGGGGGCAGCGAGCTGCGCCAATGGGCATTCTCGATCATCCCGAACACGCCGCCGACGATCCGCTTCCTGAGCGATCCGAAGCATGCCGCCAACGGTGCCCTGGAGCTGAACTACGAAATCCTCGATCAATACGGCGCGGCTTCCGCCAGCGCCGAGTTCGAGCTTGCCGACCCGCAGGCAGCGCAGAAGCATCCGCTCTACAAGGCTCCCGAACTGCCGCTTGCCCTGCCCCGGCGTGGCGGCGACGGCAAGGTCAGGCTCTCGCGCGACCTGACCGACCATCCGTGGGCCGGAAGCACCGTCTGGCTCACCCTGAAGGCCACCAACGAGGCCGGCCTGGAAGCCAAGAGCGAGACCAAGACGTTCGTCCTGCCGGAGCGCCCCTTCACCAACCCGCTGGCCCGCGCCGTGGTGGAGCAGCGCCGCATCCTGTCGCTCGACGCCAACCGCAAGCCCTATGTGCTTGCGCTGCTCGACGCCATCACGCTGCGGCCCGAAGACACCATTACCGACCTTTCCGCCTATCTCGGCCTGATGGCCGGGCGCACGCAGCTCAAGCTCGCGCAGAGCGACGACCAGTTGCGCGCCGTGGCCGACTATTTCTGGGAAATGGCGCTGGCCATCGAGGACGGCGCCCTGTCCACGGCCGAAAAGCGTCTGCGTCAGGCCCAGGACGCGCTCAAGCAGGCGCTGCAGAACGGCGCCAGCGACGAGGAGATCAGCAAGCTCATGCAGGAGCTGCGCCAGGCGATGAACGACTATCTGCGCGAATTCGCCGAACGCGCGCAGCGCGATCCGAACATGGCCCAGCAGCAGATGCCGCAAGGCGCGCAGGAGCTGCGCCAGAAGGATCTCGAGCGCATGATGAACCAGATCGAGAATCTGGCGAAATCGGGCAATCGCGACCAGGCAGAGCAGCTTCTGTCGCAGTTGCAGGACATGATGAACAACCTGCAGGCCGGCCGCCAGCAACAGCCGGGGCAGAACGGCCAGAGCGAGATGCGCCAGCAGATGGACAAGCTCGGCGACATCATGCGCCGCCAGCAGCAGATGATGAACGAGACCTTCCGCCTCGACCAGATGCAGCGCGGCAACCAGCAGGGCGACGAGTTCGGCGACTGGCAGGACGGCATGGGCGATGAGAACCAGCAGTTCCAGGACGGCCAGCAGGGTCAGGGCCAGCAAGGCCAGCAGGGACAGCAAGGCCGGCAGGGACAACAGGGCGGCATGACGCCCGACGAGCTTTCCGATGCGCTCAAGCAGCTCCAGCAGGGGCAGGGCCAGTTGCAGAAGGACCTCCAGGGGCTGACCAAGGGTCTCGAGGGCCTGGGTATCCAGCCGGGTCAGGGCTTCGGCGAGGCCGGTGACGCGATGGGGCAGGCCGAGGGTGCGCTTGGCCGCGGCGAAGGCAACCACGCGGTCGGCCAGCAGGGCCGCGCGCTGGAAGCCCTGCGCCGGGGCGCGCAGGACATGATGAAGCAGATGCAGCAGGCCATGGAAGGCGACGAGGGCAGCAGCGGCCCCAACGGCCGGCAGCAGGGAGCCAATCGCGACCCGCTCGGCCGCCCGCAGGGCACGACCGGCCCGGACTTCGGCAATTCGGTCAAGGTGCCCGACGAGATCGACGTCCAGCGCGCGCGCCAGATTCTCGACGCCATCCGCAAGCGGCTCGGCAATGCGCTGAGCCCGGAGCTCGAAAAGCGCTATCTGGAACGCCTGCTCGAAATGCGCTGACGCTCAAAGCGGGAACATCCGGACAGGCCACCGCGTCGTGGAGCGACAACGGCCAAGCCATGCTCCGCACCTTGAAACGTCTTGGAGCGGTTCTGGGTTTTCCGGAACCGCTCTATCTATTTGTTCTACGCATTTCCGGACGCAAAACCGCTTCGCGCTTTTGCTGGAAATGCTCTACCCGGCCATGCTCCGCGCCAGCTCGGCATCCAGCGCCATCGACCGCTGGTAGGCGGGCCTCGCCTGCAGCCGTTCGAGATAGGCCTGGAAGACGGGCAGTTCGGGCATCACCTTGAGGATGTTGGTGGCGAAGGAAATACCGCTGCCGATCTGGATGTCGGCCGAGGTGAAACCGTCGCCGGCAATGTAGGGCCGGGACGACAGGGCGCGCTCCAGATTGGCCACCATCTCGTCGAACGAGCCGTATGAATAGCGGCTGCCCATGAAATCGATGCCGCCCGCCTTGGCCGCCACCACCGGATCGAACACCGAATCCGAATAGACCAGCCAGGTCAGCCACGCCGCGCGGGCCTTGTCGCCGATCTTCGGCGCCAGCCCGGCCTGCGCGAAAACATCGGACAGATAGATCGTGATTGCGGCGCGCTCGGTCACGATCGTGCCGTCATGATCGATCGCCGGCACCTTCTTGTTGGGCTGGATGGCGCGGTAACTTTCGGGCAGCCCGCCCGGCGCCCTGGCGTTCATCAGCTCCAGCTCATAGGGAGCGCCCAGCTCTTCCAGAAGCCAGCGAATGCCCGACGAACGCGACCAGGGCATGTGGTAGAACTTGATCATGGGTCTTTCCCTTTCCGATTCTCCTGCCACGACATAGCAGCTTCCTCCTGACAACTTTCTGTCAGGAGGACGGCAAGAGACGAAAATGGCGGGTCAAGTTTCCGAAGCCGGCACCGTCACCACCATCCGCGAGTAGAAGGCCTCGCGGATTGCCTCGGCCATGCCGTTGATGGCCTCGCTCCGCGCCCCGGGCGCCCGATGCAGCACCACATTCGAGGCATCGATGTCGCCGAAGCCGTCGGCCGCCGTCAGTTCCCGGCACTCCGGCGGAATGTTCGAGCGCGACACCGGCGCGATCGCCAGGCCCGAGGCGACCGCGAGCTTCAGCCCGCCGGTGGTGTCGCTGGTATAGGCGACGCGATAGGCATGGCCACGCTCTTCCAGCGACCGCAGCGCGAAATCCTTGCACCAGCCGTCGCGATTGTAGAGCGCGATCGGCACCGGGGTTTCCTCGTGCTGCCGATGCAGCTCCGAGGTCACCCACACCGTCGGGTCGCGCATCAGCACCTCGCCGTCTGAAAAATCCTGCCATTCGAACACCACCGCAAGGTCCAGCTCCCCGGCGTCGAGAGACGCGATCTGCGAGGCGGAATGGGCATATCTGACGGTGATCTCCACCTTCGGATGCAGCTTGGAAAAGGTGCCCAGCGCACGCGAGAGGATGGAATAGCTGTATTCCTCGGGAATGCCGATCCGCACCGGGCCGTCCAGCGGCTTGGCCGTGAGCGAGGCCGCGGTCTCGTCGATCAGCGAGACGATGCGGCGCGCGTTGATGACGAGGTCCTGCCCGCGCCGCGTCAGCGAAACCCCGCGCGAGCCGCGCTCGAACAGCGCATCTCCGACCATGTCTTCCAGCCGCCTGATCTGCATCGAAACGGCCGATTGCGTGCGCCCCACCTGCTCGCCGGCGCGCGTGAAATTGCCGGTCTGCGCCACGGCCACGAAAGTCCGCAGGAGATCGCTGTCGAGGTGGACGGACATCGCAAACCACTATCAAGAATGCTGATGACAGGCATCATTCCAATTCGTTTGAAACATGTCAATCGACCGACGATATTGCCGGCCGAGACCGAAATGCGAGCGAGGCGCGGCTGATGCGGCCGGCGCCATCGGCAAAAAGTCCTCACTCACCCGCTGTCCCCAGGACTGCGGGTTCTTTTTGTTGCGAAGCCCGCTTCGGCGGAGGTTGCAAGGTCATGTCGAGGCCAGAATGCACAACCGTATCGTCGCCGGCATCGTGAGCCTGTGTTTCGGCGTGATGATCTTCTCGCTGCAGGATCCGCTCATCAAGGCGGTGTCGGGCCGCTATCCGGTCATGGAAGTGATGGCCATCCGCTCCGTCGTGGCGTTTCCCATCCTCATGGTCATCGTCCATCGCGATGTCGGGCTCGCCGCGCTCGCCTCGCGCAATTTCGGCCTGCTGACGCTGCGCGCAACGACATTGTTTGCCTCCTACACGGCATACTATCTGGCGCTCGCCGCGCTGCCGCTCGCCGATGCCGTCGCGCTCTACTTCACGGCGCCGCTGTTCATCATGCTGCTGGCCGGTCCCTATCTCGGCGAGCGGGTCTCGTGGCAGGGCTTCGCCACCGTTTCGATCGGGCTCGTGGGCGTGCTGGTGATGCTGCGGCCCGGCGGCGGCGTGTTCGAGTGGGCGGCACTCCTGTCCCTGCTGTCGGCGTGGCTGTACGGCTTTTCGCAGATGGCGGCGCGCAAGCTGGGCGTCACCGAATCCTCCGGGGTCATGACCTTCTATCAGAACGGCGTCTACCTGCTCGGCGCGCTGGTGACGGCCCTCGTCTTCGCGGTGGTCGACGTCGGCAACCTCACGCATCCCAGCCTGCGCTTCCTGACCCGCGCCTGGGTCTGGCCCGACACCGGCGACTTCCTGATGATGGCCTCGTGCGGCGTCATCGCCTCGGCCGGCATGATCCTGCTGTCGCAGGCCTACCGGCTGGCGCCGGCCAATGTCGTGGCGACCTTCGAATACACCGGCATATTGTGGTCGCCGCTGTGGGGCTTCCTGTTCTTCGCGGAAATCCCGCACGCCACGACCGTGTTCGGCGGCGCCTTGATCGTGGGGGCGGGCCTGTTCGCGCTCAATGCAAGATCAGGTGGCGGCAAGGTCGCGGCCTGAGGCCCGCGCCGCCCACGCCCTTTAAATGCCAGCATCGCACACTATCTGGCGGAGACTTGCCCGGTTCCAACAGACAACGAGCTGTCCTTGCCGAAAACCAAGCCGTCCAGGCGCGCACTGCTGATCGTCAACCCCAAGGCCCGTCGTGGAACGGGCTCCATCGCTTCCGCCGTGGATGTCCTGTCCAAAGGCGGAATGACGGTGACGGAAGAGAAGGCCGGCGCAACCGAAACGCTTTCCGATCTTATCCGCCGCCGCGCTCAGCAGTTCGATCTGGTGGTGCTCGGCGGCGGCGACGGCACGCTGAACACGGCCGCCTCTGGCCTGCTCGATACCGGCCTGCCGCTCGGCGTGCTGCCGCTCGGCACGGCCAATGATTTCGCCCGCACCGTGGGCATTCCCGCCGACCCGGTGAAGGCGGCCGAGGTGATCGTCACGGGCTCTCCGTCGCCGATCGACCTTGGCGAAGTGAACGGCCATCTCTTCTTCAACGTCGCCAGCATCGGCTTCAGCGCCGAGCTTGCCGCCGACCTGACCGAACACGCCAAGAAGCGCTGGGGCAAGCTCGGCTATGCCATCGTCGCCGCGCGCCTGCTCGCGCGCTCGCAGCTCTTCAGCGCCCATCTCGATCACGACGGCACGAGCGAAAAGATCCGGACCATGCAGGTGTCGGTCGGCAATGGACGCCACTATGGCGGCGGCATGACGGTCGAGGAAAGCGCCACCGCCGATGACGGCTTGCTCGACTTCTACAGCCTGGAGGTCGACCACTGGTGGCGGCTGCTGGCGCTGCTGCCGAGCCTGAGGAAGGGCACGCATGGCCGCTGGAACGATGTGCGCGCCTTTCGCACCACGGAAGTGACGATCCGCACCGGCAAGCCGCGTCCCGTCAACACGGACGGCGAGTTGATGACCACCACGCCGGCGCGTTTCCGCATCCGCCCGAAGGCGCTTCGGGTGTTTACGCCGAAGACGACGTTATAGCCGGCGCGGAAGCTGGCCAACCCGCCTCAGGCTTCGCCCTTCACGACGCCCACGAAGGGCAGCTCGCGGAAGGCATGGGCGACATCCATGCCATAGCCGACCACGAAGGAATCGGGGCAGTCGAAGCCGACATAGTCGGCGTTGAGCGCGGTCTGGCGGCGCATGCGCTTGTCCAGCAGCACGGCGATCGAGCAGCTCTTGGCGCCGCGCGACAGCATCAGGTCGCGCGTATAGGACAGCGTCTTGCCCGATTCGAGAATGTCGTCGATCAGCAACACGTCGCGGCCCATCACCTCGTTGTCGATGTCGCGCAGCACGCGCACCTCGCCGCTGGTGGTGCCGGCGCCATAGCTGGAGATGAAGATGAACTCGACTTCAGGCGACAGGCCCACATCATGCATGGCGCGGATGAGATCCGCGGCGAAGATGAAGGACCCCTTCAGCACCGAGATCACCAGCAGGTCGGTGTAGTCGCGCGAGGCGATCTCCTTGGCCAGTTCGAGATTGCGGCGGGCGATCGCCGAGCTGCTGAACAGAACTTCGATATCCTTGCCGCGGACAACCGGCATAGTCTTACTCTCCAAACGCGACCTCGACGGCCCTTACGCCGTTCTTAGGTACCGCAAGGCGCGACGAAAAGGCAAATCTGCCGCCGGGCGCCAGGGGTGCCTGCGATGTCCCCAGCTTGTAGAGCGTAACGCGGCCGTCCTCGCCGGTCACGTTTATTTCCAGTGACGGCAGCGGCGCGGCCAGCGCGCCGTGGTTCATCGCCTCGCCGTCGACGAACAGCACCGGCCGGCCGGAAGCGACCTCCACGCGCGACCTGATACCGGAAAGGCTGAAGCCCCCCGCCTGACTTCCGACGGAAAACGGCAATTGCCGCACCCATGCATGCCCGCCCGACACCCAGAATGCCATGAGGGCGAGGCCCGCGCCGAAGAGCCAGAAGGCTGGTCCGGCCCGGCGGCCGAAGAAGGATGTCGCATGGGGGCGCCTGCCCCCGCCCCGGCGCAGCATGTTCATGCCGCCGGCCGGCGGGCCGGCGGCGGAAACGGCGGTCGCGGGCGGCGTCGGCCCGGGTTGAGCACAGGCGCAGACGACCTCGAAATCGGCCTCGACGATATCGGCGCCCGCCGCCTGTCGCGACGCGCCGCTTTCGCGCGCACCGGTCAGAATCTCGCCGGAAACCGGGCGCGCGGTGCGACCGTCTGCCATAGCCGATGGGCGTCCTCTCGAACCTATCCGGATTCCAGACGTAGACGGAATTGGTTAATGCTTCCCCTCCCAGCAGCGAATCAGGCCCGCTTTTGCAGTGAATTTTAACCGACCGTTAACCATCCCGCCCGAAGGTCGTTTCGAGCAATCGGGTCGCCACGCGACCCTGAACATGCAAGGTTTCCGCAATTGATTCGCTTCGAGAATGTCGGCCTGCGCTACGGGATGGGTCCGGAGATCCTGCGCGACATCTCCCTGCACATCCCGCAGAGCTCCTTCCAGTTCCTGAGCGGCCCTTCCGGCGCGGGCAAGACGACGCTGCTGCGCCTGCTGTTCCTGTCGCTCAAGCCCACGCGCGGGCTCATCACCGTCTTCGGCAAGGACCGCTCCAGCATCACGCGGCAGGAGCTGCCGCTGCTGCGCCGGCGCATCGGCGTGGTGTTCCAGGATTTCCGCCTGCTCGACCATATGACGACCTACGAGAACGTGGCGCTGCCGCTGCGCGTGCGCGGGCGCGAGGAGGCAAGCTATCGCAGCGACGTCACCGAGCTCTTGAAATGGGTCGGCCTGGGCGACCGCATGCATGTGCTGCCGCCGGTGCTTTCGGGCGGCGAGAAACAGCGCGCCGCGATTGCCCGCGCCCTGATCGAGCAGCCGGAAATCCTGCTGGCCGACGAACCGACGGGCAATGTCGACCCGCCGCTGGCGCGCCGCCTGCTGCGGCTCTTCATCGAGCTCAACCGGCTCGGCACGGCGGTGGTGATCGCCACCCACGATCTCGCATTGATGGACCAGGTCGATGCGCGCCGTCTCATTCTCGCCAATGGAAGGCTCGACATCTATGACTGAGCCGCATGGCGACGAGAGCTTTGACATGGTCGCACCGGTGACGCAGGCCGCGCCGCGCCAGCGCGCGCAGCGCAAGGCCGCGCCGATCGTGCCGCCGGGCAACATCGCCGGCCGCGCGCTGGTCTTCGTCATCGCCATCATGACCTTCCTGTCCTGCCTGACGCTCGGCGCCGTCACGCTGGTGCGCGACACCGCCTCGGTGTGGCAGAACCAGATCGCGCGCGAGGCCACCATCCAGATCAAGCCCGTGGAGGGCGTCGACATGGACGCCTCGCTGGAGAAGGCGGCCCGCATCGCCAGCCAGTTCAGCGGCGTGCGCGGCGTCAGGATCGTGGATCGCGAGGCGACCGCGCGCCTGCTCGAGCCCTGGCTGGGCTCCGGTCTCGACATAGACGAGCTGCCGGTGCCGCGGCTGGTCATCGTCACCATCGACCAGGACAGCCCGCCCGATTTCAACGGCATGCGCCAGTTGCTTCAGCCGGAAGTGCCGGGCGTCTCGCTGGACGACCATCGCACCTGGGTGGATCGTCTCGTCGCCATGGCGCACACCACGGTGACGCTCGGCGTCGCCGTGCTGGTGCTGATGCTGTCGGCCACCGTGCTCACGGTGGTGTTCGCCACGCGCGGCGCCATGGCCGGCAACGGCCACATCATCGAGGTGCTGCACTATGTCGGCGCCGAAGCGAAATTCATCGCCCGCGAGTTCCGCCGGCATTTCCTGCTCATCGGCATGAAGGGCGCCGCCGCCGGGGGCGCCGCCGCGATGGTGGTGTTCGTGCTGTTCTGGTGGTGGTCCTCGCGCAACCTCGCGACGCCGCAGGCCGACCAGGCGACCGCCCTGTTCGGCAACTTCTCCATCGGCGCGGCGGGCTATGCGGGCGCCGCCCTCGTCGTCGCGCTGATCGGCGCACTGACCGCCGCCACCTCGCACGTAACCGTGGTAACCTATCTGAACGACATCGACGTCAGCCACCATGAGGGGCTCTGACATGTGCCATGAAAAAGCCTCACGAAGAGCGACGGGATGTAACGCAATGTGCGCAGCCGCCCTGTGCATACCCGCTCGACACGGATTACCATGCCGCCATGACTGAGCTTGAAGTCAGGGATGCCGGCAACGGCGCGAGGGAGGGATTTCTGACAGTCAGGCGCTCGCGCCTCGGCAAGCTCCTGCGCGCCTCGATTTTCGGCATCCTCGGCATCGGCGTCACCTTCGGGCTGGGGTTCGGCCTGTTTGCCGACTATATCAGCCGCCTCGCCACGCCGACGAACCCGCCGGCGGCCGACGCCATCATCGTGCTGACGGGTGGCCAGGCGCGCATCGACGCCGCCGTCAACCTGCTGAAATCGGGCAAGGGCAAGCGTCTGCTGATCAGCGGCGTCAACCCCGTCGCCAGCCGAAAGTCGCTGCAACGCGCGACAGGCGGCGACAACGCGCTGTTCAACTGCTGCGTGGACATCGACCGCGCCGCGCTGGACACGATCGGCAACGCCGAGGAAAGCGCCAAGTGGGTGCGCGACCACGACTATTCGAGCGTGATCCTGGTCACCAACAACTATCACATGCCGCGCAGCCTGCTGGAGATGGGCCGCCTCATCGACAAGGTGCAGTTGCAGCCCTATCCGGTCGTCAACAGCCGCCTCGACGGCGGCACCTGGATGACCAACAAGGCGGCGCTGCGGGTGATCCTCACCGAATACACGAAATATCTGGGCGCGCTGGCAAGAGCCGTGGTGCCGCTGCGCTCCCTGCCCGACGGCACGATCATGGTGGACGCCACCACGACGGCCACCACCAGATAGATATGTCGGGGGCAGATTGAAACGCTCCCCGGTTTTCCTTTCGCGGCCGTTGGTGTAACCAGCCCTGACATTGTTCTCGGGCCGATCATGACAGCAATCCGCTCCCTTGCCTTCAACTTCGTCTTCTACGCCAACCTGATCCTCCAGATGATCTTCTGGACGCCGTTCTATTTCCTGGTGTCGCGCGAGCGCGCCTGGATCGTGCCCAAGGTCTGGGCCCGCTCCAGCCTGTGGCTGCAGGCGAAGATCGCCGGCACGAAAAGCGAGATCACCGGACAGGAGAACCTGCCGGAGGGCTCCTACATCATCGCCCCCAAGCACCAGTCCTTCTGGGATACGATCTCCTTCCTGCCCTACATTCCCGACGCGCTCTACATCCTCAAGCGCGAACTGACCTGGATTCCCGTCTTCGGCTGGTACATCGCCAAGATGCGCATGATCCCGGTGGATCGCGGCAGCCGCTCCAAGGCCCTGCGCATGGCGGTCGCCGCCACCAGGGCGGAACTCGCCCGCAACCGTCGCCAGCTCATCATCTATCCGGAAGGCACGCGCCGCCCGCCCGGCGCGGAGCCGGCCTACAAATGGGGCATCGTCGAGCTCTACACGCAGCTCAACCTGCCCGTGGTGCCGGTGGCGCATGTCGCCGGGCTCTACTGGCCGCGCCGCAAGTTCATGCGCTATCCGGGCACGATCCGGGCCCGCTTCCTGCCGCCGATCCCGCCGGGGCTGGGCAAGGAAGAATTCATGAAACGGCTGATCGCCGAAACCGAGGCCGCCTGCGACGAACTGCTGATCGAGGCCGCCCGCACCGACAAGCCGCCGCTGCCGCCCACCGCCGTGGAGCGGCTGAAGGAACTGGGCGCGAAAGTGTGAATGCAGAACCCCGTCCCGACATGACCGGAACGGGGTTTTTCTTTTCGGCAGGCAGGCTCAAGCAGCGCTGGCTTCGTCCAGCTCCGCGATATCCGCCGCGTCGAGCTTCAGCGCGGCCGAGCGGATCAGGCTGTCGACCTGCGCCAGCGAGGTGGCGCTGGCAATCGGCGCGGTAACGCCCGGGCGCGCGATGATCCAGGCCAGCGCGACTTCGGCCGGCTTGGCGCCGTGGCGGGCCGAAACCGCATCGAGCGCCGCCAGAATGCGCATGCCCCGCGCGTCGAGATAGTGCTTCACGCCCTCGCCGCGCGCGCTTTTGCCGAGATCGGCTTCGCTGCGGTATTTGCCCGACAGGAAGCCGCTGGCCAGGCTGTAATAGGTGATGACGCCGATATCCTGCGCCATGCACAGGTCGCGCAGCGGCCCGTCATAGCTCGCGCGGTCATAGAGATTGTATTCCGGCTGCAGCACGTCATAGCGTGGCAGGCCCTTGTCCTTCGCCACCTTCAGCGCCTCGCCGAGCTGTCCGGCATCGAGGTTGGAGGCGCCGATATGGCGCACCTTGCCCTGCTCGATCAGCTTCTGATAGGCACCCAGCGTTTCCGCATAGGGCGTCGCCTCATCCGGCCAGTGCGACAGGTAGAGATCGATGAAATCGGTCTGCAGCCGCTTCAGCGAAGCCTCGACGGCGCGTGCGATGTAGCCGGCGGAAAGGTCGCGCTTGCCCTGCCCCATGTCGGCGCCGACCTTGGTGACGACGACGATCCTGTCGCGGTTGCCGCGCGCCTTCATCCATTTGCCGATGATGGTCTCCGACTCGCCGCCCGAATTGCCCGGCGCCCAGCGCGAATAGACGTCGGCCGTATCGATCGTGTTGAAGCCTGCCTCGGCAAAGCGATCGAGCAGCGCGAACGAGGTCTTTTCGTCGGCTGTCCAGCCGAAGACATTGCCGCCGAAAACCAGCGGCGCGATTTCAAGGCCGGTGCGGCCCAGACGACGTTTCTGCAAAATCCCGTCTCCCAAAATCCCGTCTCCCTTGAATTCCGTTGCCATCCGCATGCGCCAAACCGGCGCAGCATCCTGCTCAAGCTATGTCAGGCGGTGAGCCGCTCAAACCCGAACGATCGAATATCCACCTCACAACATCGCGAGGCTCACGCCGGCCCCAGCCGTCCGGCGACCCGTTCCAGCCAATGATCGCGGATGCCGAGCGCCTCCAGATGCTGAAGCGTGTTGAGAACATATTCCTCGTTGCGGCCCGACTCGCCGATCGCGCCGGAAACGATCCGCGCCGCCTCCGCCTCGTCGAGGCTGCCCGCATATTGCTCATGGCCGCGATCGACCACATAGCAGATCGCCTCGACCGCGCCGCCCGTATCGAGGCGGATCGTATGCGTGCGTTCGAGATAGACATTCGTGACGAGCTCGCGGGCGCGAAGATAGGTCACCACCTCGTCGCGCAGGTCGCCGGGCACGCGGAAAGCCAGGCCCACGCAGGAGCCGCCACGGTCGAGCCCGAGCACGAGGCCGGGCCGCTCGGGCGTACCGCGATGAACGTAGGAGCGCACGCAAAGCGAGCGGCGATAGCCATGCAGGTGCGCGCGCTGCGTCTCCACATGCGCGAAACCGGGCCGCCAGATCAGCGAGCCATAGCCAAAAACCCAAAAATCGCCCATATCGCCAAGCCAACTCCGCTTGCAGTGCGCATGCTGCCGGGCCATGGGTAAAGGATCATCGCAGAAAGTGGAAACCGGTTTTTTGCCGGGGCGACCGCCCGAACGGAAAAGATCGTTCCCGAAAGAAAGGATCGACGGAAAAAATGTCGACTGACGCCAGCAGCAAGCCGAACTACAGCCGCCGCTTCCTCTGGCTGGGGCTTTTCATCGTCATCCTGTTCGGCGGCTACAGCGCCGGCTGGTTCTACCTCGCCGGCAAGCTGGAGAACGAGGCGAAAGCCAACATCGCCAACCTGAACAGGAACGGCACGGTGGCGGAATGCACGAATGTTTCCGTTCAGGGCTTTCCCTTCCGGCTCGGCCTGTTCTGCGACCGCATCCATTTCGAGGATGCCAGGCAGGGCGTGAGCATCTCGACCGGCAACTTCCGCTCGGTCGGGCAGATCTATGATCCGAGCCACCTCGTCGGCGAGCTCGACAGCCCCGCGCGGGTCGACCTGCCGCAGATCCAGCCGCTCGCGCTCGATTGGGACAATCTGCGCGCCAGCGTCCGGCTGGCGCAGCCGCTGCCGCAGCGCGTTTCCATCGAGGGCAGGCAACTGCACGCCAGAACCGAGACCGGCTCGCCGCTGGCCACCATCGACACCTTCGAGAGCCACATGCGCCCCAACGGCGCCGATATCGATCTGGCAAGCAATTTCTCCGGCCTCACGCTCGATCCGTCACTGGTCGGCGGGCGCACCGTGCCGACGCTCTCCGGCGACAGCGACATGACCATCAACAATGGCGTCCAGCTCATAAACCAGCGCCAGCAGAGCCTGCGCGGTCAATCCGGCACGATCCGCACGCTGGACCTTTCGACGGGCGAGAACACGGGCCTTTCGCTGAACGGCACTTTCTCGGTGGCCGAAGACGGGCTGCTCGACGCCGATCTCAAGGTCACCGTGCGCGACCCGCAGGGAATGGCGGCCGCGCTGGGCAATGCCATTCCCGAACTGCGCAGGCAGATCCAGCAGGGCTTCATGGCGCTCGCCATCCTCGGCGACTCGCCCTCCATGCCGCTGAAGATTTCGCGCGGCAAGGCCACGCTCGGCTTCATCAAGCTCGGCCACGTACCGCCGCTGCAGTAGATCGGCGCTCTTTGGAAAACCCCGGGCCCCTACAGCCCTCCTGCCAAGCTCTGATAAGCCGGCGCCGTACCCCCCCTTACAGCCATCCTGCCCGGCTTGGGAACAAGGGGAAGCCAGCATTGCTGCCGGGGGCTCCCTCTCGGAACAGGGCGATGCCCTGATGGCTCCGCGCAGTACCCCCACCCCTGACCCCTCCCCACAAGGGGGAGGGGGACGATTTCGCCGCCGTAGCCACCCAAACCGGTGAAGGCCGGCGCCGGACGGTCGTGCAGCGGAGTCCCCCTCCCCCTTGTGGGGAGGGGTTAGGGGTGGGGGTTATTTCAAAGGGCACTGCCCTGACTGTACGGAGAAAGGCCCGAGCACAACACGCCGAGGAAGCGACTGTTGATACAGCCCCCGACGAACCAGAAGGCCCTCAACCCTTCGCCAGCTTCTCCGGATGCGCGACGACCTGGCGGCCGAAGTCGGGCGCGTCGATCTCCTGCCCCGCCTCGATGATCGAGCGGCGGATGGCGCGGGTGCGCGTGAAGAGGTCGAACAGCTTTTCGCCGTCGCCCCAGCGGATGGCGCGCTGCAGCGAGGCCAGGTCTTCCGAGAACCGCGCCAGCATCTCCAGGATCGCGTCCTTGTTGTGCAGGCACACGTCGCGCCACATCGTCGGGTCGGACGCGGCGATGCGGGTGAAGTCGCGGAAACCCGAGGCCGAATACTTGATCACCTCGGACTTGGTCACCGTCGCCAGATCGTCGGCGGTGCCGACGATGTTGTAGGCGATGATGTGCGGCAGGTGCGACACGATCGCCAGCACCATGTCGTGGTGCTCGGGGTCCATCGTGTCGATGTTGGAACCGCAGCGGCGCCAGAATTCCGACAGTTTTTCCAGGGCTTCGGGATCGGTGCCCGGCAGCGGCGTCAGGATGCACCAGCGGTTTTCGAACAGCTCGGCAAAGCCGGCGTCCGGGCCGGACTTTTCCGTGCCCGCCAGCGGGTGGCCGGGAATGAAGTGCACGCCCTCGGGGACATGCGGCTTCATCTGGGCGATGACGGAGCCTTTTGTCGAGCCGACATCGGTGAGGATGGCGCCGGCTTTGAGCGCCGGCGCGATCTCCTCGGCCACCGCGCCGGACGAGCCGACCGGCACCGAGACGATGACGAGGTCGGCGTCCCTCACCGCCTCGGCGGCGCTGGTGGAGTAGGAGGAGCCGAGACCCAGTTCCTCGGCGCGCTTCAGCGTTTCGGGGCTGCGGGTGGCGATGGCGATATGGCCTGCGAGGCCTTCACGGCGGATGACGCGCGCCAGCGATGACCCGATCAGGCCGATGCCGACGAGGGCGATCTTCTCGAACAGTGGAGCGGACATTTGCTAACTTTTCAAAAACTCGGTGAGTGCGGCGACTACGCCGCGATTGGCTTCTTCGGTTCCGACCGTCATCCGCAGCGCGTTGGGAAAACCGTAGCCTGCAACGCGCCGCAGAATATAACCGCGAGCGCTCAGATAGTCGTCGGCCGATGCCGCCGAGTGCTTCCCGTCGTCCGGGAAGTGAATGAGGATGAAATTGCCGACGCTGGGCGTGACGCGCAGGCCGAGCCCGGTCAGTTCGTCGGTCAGCCAGGACAGCCATGTTTCGTTGTGCGCCACGGTGCGCTCGACATGGGCGCGGTCGCGCATGGCGGCCACGCCGGCCTCGATGGCCATGGCGTTGACGTTGAACGGCCCGCGCACGCGGTTCAGCGCGTCCACGATATGCGTCGGCGCATAGGCCCAGCCGATGCGCGCGCCGCCGAGGCCGTGGATCTTGGAGAAGGTGCGCGTCATGACCACGTTCTGCGACGTCGAGACGAGCTCGATGCCGGACTCGTAGTCGTTGCGGCGCACATATTCGGCATAGGCCGCATCGAGCACCAGCAGCACGTTCTTGGGCAGCGCGGCATGCAGGCGGCGCACTTCCTCGTAGGGAATGTAGGTGCCGGTCGGGTTGTTCGGATTGGCGAGGAAGACGATCTTCGTCTTGTCCGTCACCGCCGCGAGGATGGCGTCCACATCCGCCTTCTCGTCGGTCTCCTTCGCCACCACGGGCACGGCGCCCGCCGCCTGGATGTAGATGCGGTAGACCAGGAAGCCGTGCTCGGTGAAGACGCCCTCGTCGCCCGGCCGCAGATAGGTCTGCGCCAGAAGGCCGATGATCTCGTCCGAACCGTTCGAGCAGACGATGTTGGCCGGGTTCAGGCCATAGACCTCGCCGATCGCCTCGCGCAGCCTGGTCGCCGATCCGTCCGGATAGAACTCCATGTGCGTGGCCGCCTCGCGCACCGCCTCGATGGCCGCGGGCGAGGCGCCGAGCGGGTTTTCGTTCGACGACAGCTTGTGAACCTTGGCAACGCCCGCCGGCGCGCTGCTCTTGCCGGGCACATAGGCGGCGATGTCCATGATGCCGGGTTTGGGCTGCGGGCGGCTCATGTCATTCGCGTTCGTCATGGCTGAAACTATCCGGCTTCTGAGGTGTGAATGGATGCAGCGGAAATACTAGCCGGTGCGCGGCTTGTCGAGGAAAAGCTTTTGATCCCAGGCTCGGGGACGAAAGCATGCCGGCCGGCTTACCCCCACCCCTAGCCCCTCCCCACAAGGGGGAGGGGAACCTTGCTGCAGGATCGTCCGGCACCAACCTTCGCCGTTTTGGGTGGCAACGGTACCGAAATCGTCCCCTTCCCCTTGTCGGGAGGGGACAGGGGTGGGGGGCAATTGAAATGCGGCGCCCCGAAGTGATTGACGCCGCCCGGGCGCAGCCGTAAAAGACTTCAACGTTCCGTGGTGATTTGGCCGGTCGGCTTGCAGCCACGTTAAAAAAGTCGCTAAAGGGACCGATGACGTTCAATTCGTTGGGACCGGTCGCGATTTTTTCGCCGCCGGTTTTTTTGTTTTGGAGCTTGTGTGATGCCGATCAAGATTCCCGATCAGCTCCCCGCCCGCGAGGTGCTCGTGCGCGAGGGCGTATCCGTCATGGACGAACGCACGGCGCTGCGCCAGGATATCCGTCCGCTGCAGATCGGGCTCCTGAACCTCATGCCGAACAAGATCCGCACGGAGACGCAGTTCGCGCGGCTGATCGGCGCCTCGCCGCTTCAGGTCGAGCTGACGCTGGTGCGCATCGGCAACCACAAGGCCAAGAACACGCCCGAGGAACACCTCATCTCCTTCTACCAGACCTGGGAAGAGGTGAAGGACCGCAAGTTCGACGGCTTCATCGTCACCGGCGCGCCGGTGGAGCTGCTGCCCTTCGAGGACGTCACCTATTGGGAGGAGCTGAAGAGCATCCTCGACTGGACGACCACCAACGTCCATTCCTCCAACTTCATCTGCTGGGGCGCCATGGCCGCCGCCTGGCATTTCCATCGCATTCCGAAATACACCCTCGACAAGAAGGCCTTCGGCGTTTTCCGGCACCGGAACAATGCCCCCGCCTCGCCCTACCTCGCGGGCTTTTCGGACGACTTCGCCATTCCGGTCTCACGCTGGACGGAGGTGCGCAGCGCCGACATCCCGTCCGGCTCGGGCCTCGACCTCTTGATGGAATCGGACGTCACCGGCCCCTGCCTGGTGGCCGAGGCGACCGGCAACCGGCTCTACATGTTCAACCACATCGAATATGATTCCACCTCGCTCAAGGAGGAATACGACCGCGACGTCGCCGCCGGCGTGTCGATCGATGTGCCGCATGGCTACTACCCCGACGACGATCCGGCCCGCCGGCCGCTCAACCGCTGGCGTTCGCATGCCCATCTGCTCTTCGGCAACTGGATCAACCAGGTCTACCAGACCACGCCCTACGATCTGGAGCATGTCGGGCTGCCGCAACAGGCGGACGTGGCCTGACGCAGGCGCATGAGGCCTCGCCATCCGCGAGGCCCATGCCGGCGCGGTCCCTGCCTACCAGCGCGTCTTTTCCCCGGGTGCCGCCGGCTCGATGGCCAGCGCGTGCACGCCCGCCTTCAGCTCGTCGGCGAGCAGCGCGTTGACCGAGCGGTGCCGGTCGATACGGCTCATGCCCGCGAAGGCGCCCGAGACGATGCGCACGCGAAAATGCGTCTCGCCGGTGCCGTCATATGTCACGTGATGGCCGGATTCCTCGTGATGATGCCCCGCATGAAGATGGCTTTCGTCGATGACTTCCAGCCGCTCCGGCGCGAAAGCCTGTTTGAGCTTGGTTTCCATCGTGGTTTTCATGGACATTGCCGTCTCCTTTGCCCACATATGGGGTGCTCACGCAAATTCCGCGCGGACCTGCGGGTCGACCGATCACTCTTTCCCGATTCAGCCGGTTAGGAGGATCATTGTTGAAATGTCAATTCTTGTTTCGAAGGGGCAACTTCCCCTAAATGGGCTGAAATGAAACCCTATCCGAAATATTTCGAGAAAATCCGCGTGCGCCCGGACCCGCAGGCCGAGGTGAAGGCGCAGGCGCCGATATGCCAGTGGGACGGCTGCCAGGAGCCCGGCACCCACCGCGCGCCGGTAGGGCGGATGCGCGAGGGCGAGTATTTCCGCTTCTGCTTCGACCACGTGCGCGAATACAACAAGGGTTTCAACTATTTCTCGGGCGTGCCCGACAGCGAGATCGCGCGCTACCAGAAGGAAGCGCTGACAGGCCATCGCCCGACCTGGACCATGGGCACCAATGCCAGCCTGCGCTCCTCCCCCGACATGGCGCAGCACCGCTCGGGGCGCGCCGGCTACTACCGCAACGTCCGCGACCCGTTCAACATGTTCGGCGGCGGCAATGCCGCCCCGCGCGAGCGCAAGGCCAAGCCCCTTGAGGCCAAGGCGCTGGAAACGCTTGGCCTTACCACAAAGGCGACTGGCGCGGACATCAAGTCGCGCTATAAGGAACTCGTGAAACGCCACCATCCCGACGCGAATGGTGGAGACAGGGGTTCGGAAGATCGATTCCGCGATGTGCTGCAGGCCTATCGCGTGCTCAAGCAAGCCGGCTTGTGTTGAGCGTCAGGTTCGGATGGGCTTTTCGCTATGGCTTTCGCCTGGAGACAAAAAGCTCTAAGACCGCTCCCGAACAAGGCTAGGATGACGGCGGAAGATATGCTTCCGCGCGTGGAGATGTGATGAATAAGGTCGATCGCGACATCGCAAACCTGCCCGACACGACTGTGTCGGTGAAAGAAAAGTTCGGCTTCGAGTCGAAGATGGTTGTGCCTGCCTATTCGGTGGCCACCGAGCACGTGCCGGACATCGACCCGGACTACCTGTTCGATCAGGCGACCACCATGGCCATCCTTGCGGGCTTTGCCTACAACCGCCGCGTGATGGTGTCGGGCTATCACGGCACCGGCAAGTCGACCCACATCGAGCAGGTCGCCGCGCGTCTCAACTGGCCCTGCGTGCGCGTCAACCTCGACAGCCATGTCAGCCGTATCGACCTCGTCGGCAAGGACGCCATCGTGGTCAAGGAAGGCAAGCAGGTCACCGAGTTCAAGGACGGCATCCTGCCCTGGGCCTATCAGCACAATGTCGCGCTGGTGTTCGACGAATACGACGCCGGCCGCCCGGACGTCATGTTCGTCATCCAGCGCGTGCTGGAATCCTCGGGCCGCCTGACCCTGCTCGACCAGAGCCGCGTCATCCGCCCGCATCCGGCCTTCCGCCTGTTCGCCACCGCCAACACGGTGGGCCTCGGCGACACCACCGGCCTCTACCACGGCACGCAGCAGATCAACCAGGCGCAGATGGACCGCTGGTCGATCGTCACCACGCTGAACTACCTGCCGCACGACAACGAGGTGGCGATCGTGCTGGCCAAGTCGAAGCACTACCGCAACGAGAAGGGCCGCGAGATCGTCAACAAGATGGTGCGCGTGGCCGACATGACCCGCTCGGCCTTCATCAATGGCGACCTGTCGACCGTGATGAGCCCGCGCACCGTCATCACCTGGTCGGAAAACGCCGAGATCTTCGACAATGTCGGCATGGCCTTCCGCCTGACCTTCCTCAACAAGTGCGACGAGCTCGAACGCCCGATCGTGGCCGAGTTCTACCAGCGCGCCTTCGGTGAGGACCTGCCGGAATCCTCGGCCAACGTCGTTCTGGGGTAAGACGCGGTGGCGGGACCCGGCGACAACACACGCGGCAAGCCGCGCACAGGCGGCGACGCGGACGCCTTCAAGCGGGCCGTCACCGTTTGCATGCGCGCCATTTCCGGCGACAACCAGTTCGAGGTCGCCTTCGCCAAGGACAGGCCGGCGCTCGCCGGCAATCGTGCCCGCCTGCCGGAACTGCCCAAGAAGGCGAGCGCCGCCGACATCGCGGTCACCCGCGGCCTCGGCGATTCCATGGCGTTGCGGCGCGCCTGCCACGACAACCGCATTCACGCCAGGCTGGCCCCCGAAGGCAAGCAGGCGCGGGCCGTGTTCGACGCCGTCGAGCAGGCGCGTGTCGAGGCGATCGGCAGCCGGGCGCTGGCCGGCGTGGGCAACAACATCGCCCAGATGCTGGAGGACAAGTACCACAAGGCCAACCTCGCCGACGTGCGCGAGCAGGCCGATGCGCCGCTGGAGGACGCGGTGGCCCTGCTGGTGCGCGAAAAGCTCACGGGCCGCCCGGTGCCCAGGAGCGGCGAGAAGCTGGTTTCGCTCTGGCGCGACTGGATCGAGGAAAAGGCCGGCGAGGAATTCGACGAACTTGCCGGCAAGCTGGACGACCAGCAGGCCTTCGCCCGCGTCGTGCGCGACATGCTCGCCTCCATGAACATGGCGGAAGAGCTGGGCGAGGAGGAACAGTCCGACGAGAACGAGGACGAGAGCGAGGACCAGCCCGAGAGCGGCGAAAACAGCGAGGAAGGCGGCGAGGAGGATTCCGGCGCCGAACAATCGCAGCCGCAGGAATCCGAGGCCTCCGCCGAGGAAGACCAGACCGGCGAGATGGAGGCTTCCGACGCGACCTCCGACGAGATGGCGGACGATGAGGACGCCGATGCCGAGACGCCGGGCGAGGCCCGCCGCAAGGACGACCCCTTCGCCAACCTGCCGCGCGAGATCGACTACAAGGTCTACACCACCGCCTTCGACGAGACGGTGGGCGCCGAGGACCTGTGCGAGGAAGAGGAGCTCGACCGGCTGCGCGCCTTCCTCGACAAGCAGCTCGCCAACCTGCAGGGCGTGGTCGGCCGCCTCGCCAACCGCCTGCAGCGCCGCCTGATGGCGCAGCAGAACCGCTCCTGGGACTTCGACCTCGAAGAGGGCTATCTCGATCCCGCGCGCCTGGTGCGCGTGGTCATCGACCCCATGCAGCCGCTTTCCTTCAAGCAGGAGCGCGACACGCAGTTCCGCGACACGGTGGTGACGCTGGTGCTCGACAATTCGGGTTCCATGCGCGGCCGGCCGATCACGGTCGCGGCCACCTGCGCCGACATCCTCGCCCGCACGCTGGAGCGCTGCGGCGTCTCGGTCGAGATCCTCGGCTTCACCACCCGCGCCTGGAAGGGCGGGCAGGCGCGCGAGAAATGGCTGAAGGACGGCAAGCCGGCCAACCCCGGCCGCCTGAACGACCTGCGCCACATCATCTACAAGAGCGCCGACACGCCCTGGCGGCGCGCGCGCCGCAACCTCGGCCTGATGATGCGCGAGGGCCTGCTGAAGGAAAACATCGACGGTGAAGCCCTGCTGTGGGCGCATCAGCGCCTGATCGGCCGGCCCGAGCAGCGCAAGATCCTGATGATGATCTCGGACGGCGCGCCGGTGGACGATTCGACGCTGTCGGTGAACCCCGGCAACTATCTGGAGCGCCACCTGCGCGCGGTCATCGATCTGATCGAGACGCGCTCGCCGGTCGAGTTGCTGGCCATCGGCATCGGCCACGACGTGACGCGCTACTACCGCCGCGCCGTCACCATCGTGGACGCCGAGGAACTGGCAGGCGCCATGACCGAGCAGCTTGCCTCGCTGTTTGGCGAGGAGTCCCAGCGGGACAACCGCCGCGGCGGCCTGCGGCGGGCTTCATGAGGCTGGCTGACCTCGCGACAGCGGACAGCCTCCTCCCCGCCTCACCGTGTTCGGCACCTCGCTCCGATTTGAACAAAGGGAGGTGCCCACGCTCTGCAGTGGAACGACCTTCTGAAGTCACCCCTATCCCCTCCCCACAAGGGGGAGGGGAACTTTGCTGCATGCCCGCCTCACAGCGACGGTCACCGTTTTGGGCAGCGGCGATGACAAAGTCGTCTCCCTTCCCCTTGTGGGGCGCGGGGTTGGTAAAATCGTTCCCCTCCCCCTTGTGGGGAGGGGTTAGGGGTGGGGGTAAAAGGCCGGCCAGGCTCGTCACAGCACTCCTATGCGACAGCACTGGCAAGGCGGCGGCGTTCACACGCTCCCTGCTTTGCGCGGCAATACTGGCTTTGCCGATAGCCGCCGCGCACTCCGCGGCACGGGCCGAGCCCGCCCCCATCGAGCGCATGGAGGTCACCACCCGCCCGATCACCCGGTTCGAGATCGGCCGCAGCCGCACGCGGTTCGGGCCGCTGGATTTCGTCGGCGGGCTGGAGATGGTGTCGTCGGGGCGCAATTTCGGCGGCTTCTCGGCCATGCGGTTCATGACGCCGGGCAGGGATTTCATCGGCGTGGCCGACACCGGATTCTGGTTCTTCGGGCAGGTGACCCGTGATGCCGGCCAGCGACCGAGCGGCATTTCGAACTTCCGCATGGTCCGGATGCTGGACGAGGACGGCAAGCCGGTCGAGGGGAAATGGAAAGCCGATGCCGAAAGCCTTGCGGTGAAGGACGGGACCGCCACGGTCGGCTTCGAGCGCAACCATCGCATCGCCCAGTTCCATATCGATCCGGACAACATGCAGGCGCCGTTCCGGAAGCTCGATTTCCTGGTGCCGAAACATGAGCTGCGCATCAACCGCGGCTTCGAGACGGTCGCCTATTCCCCCGCCGGCAGCGCGCTGAAAGGGGCGCTGGTCGCGGTTTCGGAACGCAGCCTCGACCCCAGGGGCAATGTCTTCGCTGCGGTGCTCGACGGGCCTCGCAAGGGCGTGTTCACCGTCGTCCGCAGCGACGACTTCGACATCACCGACGGCGCGTTCCTGCCGAATGGCGACCTGCTTCTGCTGGAACGCAGCTTTTCGGTGCTGAAGGGCGTGCGGATGCGGCTGCGCCGCCTGCCCGCCGACAGCATCGGCAAGGGCAAGGTCGCCGACGGGCCGGTGCTGATGCAGGCCGACATGAACCACCAGATCGACAATATGGAAGCGATGGACGTGTGGCGCCGCGCAGACGGCGCGCTGATCGTGTCGCTGATGTCCGACGACAACCGGTCCTTCCTGCAACGCAGCCTTTATCTGGAGTTTTTGCTGTCAGGCGAGTGAGAGGCACTGCCGGTCCGCTCAAAAAACACCTCTCCCTCATGAAAGGAGGGAGAGGCATGAGGCGAACTTGGGATGCCGCGCGGGCACCTTACGCGGCCAGCGTGGCGTTGACGGCCTGCGCGTAGTTGCGGCCGAAGCGGTTGGCGAGGAAGGCGTCAAGCGCGATGTCTTCCTGACGGACAAAGCCCTTCTGCGGCAGCGCGCCGTTGGCCAGCATGTCGAGCACGGCGCAGATGCCGGAAGCCGTGGTGATCTGGATGGCGCTGCGCACCGTCTCGCCGACGCGGCGGCTGTAGATCTTGTTGGCGTAGGTTTCCTGCAAGAGGCGGCCGTTCTTGCGGCCCGAGACGGTCACGAAGATCACCACCACGTCCTGCAGCGTCGCCGGCAGGGCGTTTTCAAAAATGTCCTTCAGCACGTCGCGGCGATGACGCAGGCCGAGGTCGTTGAGCAGCGCCTTCATCAGCGCGACATGGCCGGGATAGCGGATGGTGCGGTAGTTCAGCGTGCGCACCTTGCCCTTGTAGGTCTCGCACAGCGTGCCCAGCCCGCCCGAGGTGTTGAAGGCCTCGTAGGTGACGCCGTCGAGCGAGAATTCCTCACGCTCCTCCAGCGCCGGCACTTCGGTCAGCTCGCCGTTCACGATGGCTTCGCACGGCTCGATATATTCGTTGATGACGCCGTCCGTGCTCCAGGTGAGGTTATAGTTCAGCGCGTTGGACGGATATTGCGGCAGCGCGCCGACGCGCATGCGCAGGCTGTCCAGCGTGTCGAAACGCTTGGCGAGGTCGTGGGCGACGATGGAGATGAAGCCCGGCGCCAGGCCGCACTGCGGGATGAAGGTGGTGTTGGCGCCGGCGGCGAGCTCCTTCACGCGGCGGGTGCTGGCGACGTCCTCGGTGAGGTCGAGATAGTGCACGCCGGTCTTGGCCGCCGCCTCGGCGATCTTGGTGGTGAGATGGAAGGGAGCCGCGCTCAGCACGGCGAACTTGCCGGCAAGCACGCTTTCCAGCGCGCCGTCCTGGCCGATGTCGAGCTGGCGGGTGGCGATGTTGGCGCCGACTTCCAGCGCATCGAGCTGCGCCTGCGAGCGGTCCACCACGGTGACGCGATAGTCGCCCGTGCCGGCCAGCATGTCCGCAATGGTTGCACCGATTTTTCCGGCGCCGACGATGACGATCTTCATGGCAATGCCCCTCTTGAATACAAATTCCATGAGATTCGTAATGCGCGGACGCGTCGAATGACAGTATCGCTTTGGACGAATCAGCGGTACAATTCGCGCAATTCGCCGAATGGATTTCACAAAATGACGACCGATGCCGACCGCGCCCTGATTGCCCTGCTGCGCGAGAACGCGCGCGCCTCCACCGCCGAGCTGGCCCGCCGGCTCGGCGTGTCGCGCACCACCGTGCAAAGCCGGCTGGAGCGGCTGGAAAAGAGCGGTGTGATCGCCGGCTACAGCGTGAAACTATCGCCCGACTACGAAAGGAACCTCGTGCGGGCGCACATCCTCGTCACCGCCCTGCCCAAGCTGTCAGCCTCGGTCGAAGCCGTGCTGCGGCGCATCCCCGAGGTGCGCATGCTGCATTCGGTGAGCGGCAATTTCGACATGATCATCGTGGTGGAAGCGCCCTCGGTGCGCGATCTCGATGAGCTGATCGACCGCATAGGCGCGCTCGAGGGCGTGGAACGCACGCTGTCCTCCATCATCCTGTCGACGCGGATAGATCGCTGAAGCGTGATCCCGAAAGTTGCAGACTTTTTGGAAAAGCCGCTGTTCAGGCCTGTCGCCCGACGCCCGATTCGCCCGGCTTCGTCGCCAGCCAGATGACATGCCGCGCGCCGCGTTTGTTCCCGGCGCGGGCCTTGACTTCCTCGGCCGCGAAACCGGCCTGGCGCAAGCGGTTGGTGAAGGAACGGTCCGGCCCGGACGACCACACCGACAGCACGCCGCCCGGCCGCAACGCGGCACGCGCCCGGGTCAAGCCGGCCAGGCTGTAGAGAGCGTCGTTGGCCGGCCGCGTCAGCCCCTCGGGGCCGTTGTCCACGTCGAGCAGGATGGCATCGTAGAGCGACCTGGCCGTGTTGATCAGCGCGCCCACATCCGTTTCGCGGATCGTCACGCGCGGGTCGTCGAGGCAGTCGCCAAACACTTCCGCCATCGGGCCGCGCGCCCAGGCAACGACCGAGGGCACGAGTTCGGCGACGGTGACATGGGCATCCGGGCCGAGTTCGGAGAGGGCGGCGCGCAGGGTAAAACCCATGCCCAGCCCGCCGATCAGCATATGCGGCGACCGGCGGGCGCCGATTCGCTCGCACGAAAGTTTCGCCAGCGCCTCCTCGGAGCCGCTGAGGCGGCTGTTCATCAGCTCGTTGGTGCCGAGCATGATGGAGAATTCCGTGCCGCGCTGCTTGAGGCGAAGCTCGCCGCCACCCGGCGCGGTCGCCGAATCAAGCTGAACCCAGGGCAGCATCAGGCAGCCACCGGCTGCCGGCTCCAGCGGACGACGATCAGGCGGTAGGGAATCAGCGCGAAGACCGCGATCAGCAGCTTCACCGAAAGGTCGCCCAGCGCCCAGGACTGCCAGCGCGCCGCCTCCATCTGCAACACGCCGAACAGCGGCGCCATTTCCAGCGCGAAATCGTCGCTCGGCCCGACGAAGGCAAAGGCGGGCGCGAAGGCGATCGAAAAGAAGATGATCGTGTCGATGACCGAGCCGACCAGCGAGCCGAACACCGGCGCGCGCCACCAGCTCTGCCGGCGCAGCCAGTTGAAGACGGTGACGTCCAGAAGCTGGCCGAACAGGAAGGCCGCTCCGGAAGCGGTGGCGATGCGCGCCAGCCGATCGGCGGCCGTGCCGAACTCGATCAACCCGTAGCGGAACAGAAGCGGCGGCACGATGATGGAGCAGGCCACCGCCGTCATGAAGCCGATGAACACCACGCGGCGGGCCACGCGCGGGCCATGAAGCCGGTTGGCGAGATCGGTGACGAGGAAAGCGGCGGGATAGGTGAAGGCGCCCCAGGTCAGGAGATCGGCAAGCTGCAGCGATCCGACCTGTCCCTGCACGGGAAACTGCACAAGGATGTTCGACGCCACGACGACAAGTGCCATGGCGGCCACGAAAGGCAGATAGCGAACGGAAGAGTTCATTTTTTTAACCTGGGTGATGGAACCAGTGGAGCGCGTGACGACAATGCCGGGCGCGCTCCGCAGTCAGGCGGTTGTCCCCCGCCGGAAATGCAATCAGGCAGCCTGCTCGGCCAGCTTCTTGGTGATCTGCTTCTTCAGCAGACGGGCGCGCTGCGACAGCTCGTCGGCATCGGCCTTGACGAGGAAAGCGTCCAGGCCGCCGCGATGCTCGACCGAACGCAGGGCGTTGGCCGAAATGCGCAGGCGAACGTTCTGGTTCAGCGCTTCGGAGATCAGCGTCACATTGACGAGGTTCGGCAGGAAGCGACGCCGGGTCTTGTTGTTGGCGTGGCTAACATTGTTGCCGGTCATGACGGCCTTGCCGGTCAGTTCACAAGCGCGAGACATTTTCACTACCTTCGTTCTAAACGGGCCAACGCGACTGCGGCGCACCAAAAAGTGCATGGGGCGCAGTCTGGTCCAGCGGCCGCATGGAAAAGTTGGCGTTCCATTAGTGGGATTTGTCCCACGCGTCAAGGGCGCGTGGGACGGCGCGTGGGATCGAGCCCGGCCGGAACCTCAGCGCTGGCCGGCTCCGCTCGCGCGGCGCGTGGCCTCCACGCTTGCCGTGGCCAGCGCCGACTTGACGATGGCGCCGAGGATGAAGGGGGCGACGCCGAAGGTGACGGCATCCCTGGCGCCGATCATCGCGGCCAGCCATGCGCCGCCGATGACGAGAATGAAGGCGTTGCCGACAAGCATTGCGGTAAAGCTGCTGAGCAGGTTGCCGTTGCCGGTCCAGCCGCGCTCGGCAAGCCAGCCGACCAGGGCGGCGGCCAGCGGGAAGGCGAACAGGTAGCCCGCGGTGGGGCCGGCGAAGTAGGCGATGCCGCCGGCGCCGCCGGCCAGCACGGGCAGGCCGACCATTGCCTCGCCCAGCCAGGCAAGCACGGTGACGGCGCCCAGCCGCCAGCCATAGAGCGCGCCGATCAGCGTGACCGCGAAGGTCTGCATGGTCATGGGCACCGGCACCATCGGCACTTCGACCCAGGACGAGGCGGCCAGGAACAGCGTGCCCAGCGCCACCACCACGGCACGCAGCGCCAGCGGTCGGTCAATCAGCCGGAGCGGCACGAAGGCGCGCACGGCGGTGGAGGTCGAATTGTTCATGGGGGAAACTCCGCATTTGTCTTTCGGGCGACGCGCGGGCGCGCCGCAGACGGCGGACTATTCCACGGCTTATGGTGCGGCGCAATATCGACCCGACGGGAAATCCCGTTCGCCGGCCCTATGTCTGGGACTGGACGTCCCGCCGGAGCTCACACAATCGCCGGAATCATGCGGTTTGTGACCTATCGAAGGGGCTGACGGCGCGCCGGGGATTGCGGTTGCGCCCAGGGTTTTTACGAAGAGGCGCCACCCATGGCGGATATCTTTCAGGCACTTTCGGCGGCCGTGGCCGCGGCCACCCTTTCGGCGGCTTTCGCGACGACGGGGTCGGCGGCGGCATTCCGCAGCGAATACACGGTCTCCTATCTCGGCCTCACCATCGCGCGCTCGAAATTCGACAGCACGTTCGACGGCGACCGCTTCTCCGTCAGCGGCAGCATGTCGAGCGCCGGCATCGCGCAGATTTTCGACGACACCAAAGGCACGGTTTCGGCCAGGGGGCACTTTGCGGGCAACGGCCCCCTCCCCGACGATTTCGTGACCAACTACACCTCTGGCGACAAGAAGAAGAAAACCGAGATCGGCTTTGCCGCCGGCAATGTCAGCAAGGTGGTGAATATCCCGCCGCTGAAGAAACGCGGCGGCGACTGGGTGAAGGTGGCCGACTCCGACCTGCGGGCAGTGACCGACCCGCTTTCCGGCACGCTGATCCGCGCCGACAGCCCCGAAAAAGTGTGCGGCCGCACGGTGAAGATGTTCGACGGCGAAATGCGCGCCAATCTCGTGCTCGACTATGTTTCGAAAGGGCCCGTCGCGCTTCCCGGCTATTCGGGCGAGGCGGTGACGTGCCGCGCGCGATTCGTTCCGGTCGCCGGCTACAAGAAGGGCCACAGATCCATCGAATATCTGAAAAACCGCAGCAAGATCGCCATCTCGTTTGCGCCCATCGGCACAACCGGGGTATACGCGCCTGTCCGCGCCACGGTCGGCACGCAGATCGGAACGATAACAATAGAGGCGCGGAAGTTCGAGGCTGTGAACTGAGGGCAGGATCCCGAACCGAATATCCGCGTCGGCGGCAACCGGGTTTTGGCTAGGATCATGCTCAGGCAGATTGTTGGCGCCGAATGACGTTGCGGACAACGTCATCGCGCTTGAGGGGCGTCGGCCGCCCCGATAGGGGGGAGCGAATGGGTCGTGCCACATTGATCGGTTTCGCGGCGGTCGCCATGTGGGCGCTGCTGGCGCTGCTGACAGACGCCTCGGGCCGGGTGCCGCCCTTCCTGCTTTCGGCCATCACCTTTGCCATCGGCACCTGCGTGGGCCTCGTCGCGCGCCTGTTCATGAAAGCGCCGGCGAGCCGGCCGAAAATTCCGCCGCAGGTGTGGGTCATCGGCATCGCCGGCCTGTTCGGCTACCATTTCTTCTACTTCACCGCGCTGCGCAACGCGCCGGCGGTGGAGGCAAGCCTGATCGCCTATCTGTGGCCGCTGCTCATCGTGCTGGGCTCGGCGCTGATGCCGGGTGAGCGGCTGCGCTGGAACCACATTGCCGGCGCGCTGCTCGGCCTTGCCGGCACCTTCCTCATCGTCACCAAGGGCGGCGGGCTTTCCTTCGACAGAAGCTACGGCTTCGGCTATGCCATGGCCGGCATGTGCGCCTTCCTGTGGTCGGCCTATTCGCTGCTGTCGCGCCGCTTCCCGGCGGTGCCGACGACGATCGTGACATGGTTCTGCGCGGCGACCGCCGCCCTCTCCTTCCTCTGCCATCTGGCGCTGGAGCAGACGGTGCTGCCGGCCGATGCGGGCCAGTGGCTGGCCGTTCTCGGGCTTGGCCTGATGCCGGTGGGCGCGGCCTTCTATGCCTGGGATTTTGGCGTCAAGCACGGCAACATCCAGGTGCTGGGCGCCGCCAGCTATGCCGCGCCGCTGCTGTCGACGCTGGTGCTCATTCTGGCAGGCTTTGCCGAACCGACCCCAAGCATCATCGCGGCCTGTGTCCTCATCACCGGCGGCGCTGTCCTGGCGGCGAAGTCCATGCTGTTTGGAAGAAGCAAGCCCGCGAATGCGGGTGCATGACGCAACCGCCGCGCCGGATCGCCATGCGGCGGCCCCGCGCCGCTTCACCCCGCCGCTTGCGGCTCCCAGCCTTCCGCCGCCAGCTCGAAATGCGAGAATTCGAAGCCCGGCGCGACCGTGCAGCCCACCAGCGTCCACTCGCCCAGGCTTCTCGCCGTCTGCCAGAAGCCGGCCGGCACCACGTGCTGCGGCCGCTCGCCGGCGGGAAGGTCCGGGCCGAGCCGATGCCGCGTCACGCCGCCGCCCTCTCCGTGCATGGCGATTTCAAGGGGCGCGCCGGCATAGAAGTGCCAGACCTCGGCGGCATCCTTCACCCTATGCCACGCCGAAACGTCGCCGGCCTCCAGCAGGAAATAGATTGCCGTGGAATGCCCGCGCAAATTGCTGGCCGTCGCGTCGCGAAACGTCTGCACATACCAGCCGCCCTCGGGATGACGGCGCATGCCCAGCGTCTCGATGATCGAGGCGGCATCCATCGCGGCGGCCATCAGAACACGTCCTTGCGCTTGCGGATTTCGGCGAACACGGTTTCGTCGGAGGCGTTTTCCATGCCCAGGTTGCGGCGGATCGCCGGGTCGTGCCAGCGCAGGAAAGGATTGGTGGTCAGTTCCTCGCCGATGGTCGTGGGCAGCGTCGGCTTGCCTTCGGCCCGTTGCCGATCGATCCTGGCCGCGCGCTCGCGCAAAGCCGAGTTGGTGGGATCGACCGTCAGCGCGAAGCGGGCGTTGGACTGCGTGTATTCGTGGCCGCAATAGACCGTCGTGTCCGGCGGCAAGGCCGCAAGCTTGCGCAGCGAATTGAGCATGGTGGCCGCCGAGCCCTCGAACAGCCGTCCGCAGCCCAGCGCAAACAGCGTGTCGGCGGTGAAGACCACATTGGCGGTGGGGATATAGTAGGAGACATGGCCGGCCGTGTGTCCCGGCGTCTCGATGACATAGATGCCGTGATGGCCGAAGGGAATGACGGCGCCTTCCTCGACCGCTTCGTCGATGCCGGGGATCTTCGACGCTTCCGCCTTGGGACCGACGATGCGCAGGCCAAGCCGCTTCTTCAGCGCCAGATTGGCCTCGACATGGTCGCCATGGTGATGGGTGGTGAGGATCATGTTCGGCTTCCAGCCCGTACGCCGGATGGCCTCGATGATCGGCGCCTCCTCCGGCGCATCGATCAGCGCGGTCTGGCCGCTTTCGACGTCATGCAGCAGAACCCCGAAATTGTCGCTGCGGCACATGAACTGTTCGATCTCGACTGTCATGGCTCATCTCCCTTTCGGGGCGGACGATAGGGCGGCAGGTGCCATCTGTCATCCCCGCGCCGGCATCGCGCACCGGCTTTGTTGAAGTTGGCGGGCAAGGCCGCTACCGTCTCAACCATGAACTCGGATATCGTCGACCTGCGCTCCTTCTACGACACGCCGCTCGGCCGCGCGGTGGAGGATGCGATCGGCATGGCGCTGACCCCGCTGTGGTCGAACATACCCAGCGAGCGGCTGGTGGGGCTGGGCTATGCGCTGCCGTGGCTCGACCGCTTCGGCGCCGATGCCGAGCGCGTCTTCGCCTTCATGCCGGCGACACAGGGGGCCGTGTCCTGGCCGCCGGCGCGCCCTTCCGCCACGGCGCTGGTGTTCGACGAGGAACTGCCGCTGGTGGACGCCTCGATCGACCGGATGCTCCTGGTGCACTCGCTGGAGCATGCCGAAAGTCCCCGCGAGACGCTGAAGGAAATCTGGCGCGTGCTGGCGCCGGCCGGGCGCGTGGTCATCGTCGTGCCCAACCGGCGCGGCATCTGGGCCCGCTTCGAGCACACGCCCTTCGGCACCGGCCGGCCGTTCTCGCGCGGCCAGCTCAACGAATTGCTGCGCGACGCGAATTTCACGCCGGCCGCCTGGTCGGAGGCGCTGCTGTTTCCGCCCTCGCACACAAGAACGGTCATGCGCCTCCACAACATTCTGGAGCGCACTGGCCGCCGCTTCTGGCCGATCTTTTCCGGCGTCATCGTGGTGGAGGCGCAAAAGCGCCTCTATCAGGGCCTGCCGGTGGCGCAGCGCGCCTCACGCCGCGTCTTCGTGCCGGTGCTGACGCCGCAGGGTGCGGGAAGACACGCGCGGGAGGGCTGAAACGGCTCGAAGCTTCTCGCGCCACTTGCCCTCTCCCGGCATGAACCCCTCACGCCGGCTGCGCTGCCCTCCGGCGCAGCGTCTCGCTCGGGTCGATGAGCAGCGAAATGGCGGCCGCCGCAATCCCCGTCATGCCCGCGATCTGGAAGGCCAGAACGTAGTCGCCCTGCATTTCGCGCAGCGCCCCGCCGAAGAAGGCGGCGCAAGCCGCCCCCACCTGATGGCCGGCCACGATCCAGCCGAACACCAGCGGACCGGCGCGGTCGCCGAAGGCCTCGTTGGAGAGCCGCAGCGTCGGCGGCACGGTGGCGATCCAGTCGAGCCCGTAGAGAACGGCGAAGATGGTCAGGCTGACGCCGGAAAAGCCGGAATAGGGCAGATAGACCAGCGAAAGCCCGCGTATGGCATAGTAGATGCCGAGCAGCTTTCGCGGGTCGAAACGGTCGGTGAGCCAGCCCGACAGCGTGGTCCCGACAAGGTCGAATATGCCCATCAGCGCCAGCAGGCCGGCGGCCTTCACCTCGGGAATGCCCATGTCGCCGCAGAAGGCGATGAGATGGGTGCCGACCAGCCCGTTGGTGGTGAAGCCGCAGATGAAGAAGGTGGCGAAGAGATACCAGAACACGCGCGTCTTCGCCGACTGCGCAAGCGTGGAAAGCGTGAGCGTCAGGAAGTTGCCGCTGGCGGCCAGCGGCTGCGGCTCCGCCTCGCCGGGCGTGGCGCCGTAGCGGGTGATGCCGATGGCGGCGGGCCGTTCGGGCACGAGGAAATAGACCAGCGGCAGCAACGCTGCGGTCGCCACCGACACCGTGACGACCACCGGCCGCCAGCCGCCCGACTGGGCAAGCGCGGCCAGGAAGGGCAGGAACACCAGCATGCCCGTGGCGCTGGAGGCCGACATCAGACCCATCATCAGCCCGCGATTGGTCTTGAACCAGCGATTGACGATGGTCGCGCCGAGCACGCTGGCCACCGCGCCTGAGCCGACGCCGGAAAACACGCCCCATGTGAGCACGAGATGCCAGGACTGGGTCATCAGCAGGCTGGAAGCGGTCGAAACGGACATCAGCGCCAGCGAGGCCAGCACGGTGCGCCGCAGGCCCACCCGCTCCATCAGCGCCGCGGCGAACGGGCCGGCCAGGCCATAGAGGAAGATGCCGATCGCGGCAGCCACGGAAATCGTGTCGCGCCGCCAGCCGAATGCGTCCTCCAGCGGCAGCATCAGCACGCTGGGCGCCGAGCGCAGGCCGGCCGCGATCAAAAGGCACAGGAAGATCACCGCGACGACCACGAAAGCGTAGCGCTGGCCAAGGGGACGTTTTTGAACTATGTTCATGTTACTGACCGGTACGTTGCGGATTGCCTATGTACGTACCGGTCAGTAACAAAGTCAAGAGAGCACGTGTATGCCGACCAAGACAAGCGCCACGCAGTTGCCAGAAACTGCCAAGCCGGACGAGACATCGGCGCATCAGCCGCGCGCGGCCGAGCGCATATTGGGCGTGGCGCGCACTCTGTTCTATCGCCAGGGCATCCGCGCCATCGGCGTCGACGAGATCGTGCGGCAGGCGGGCGTCACCAAGCCCAGCCTCTATCGCAGCTTCTCCTCCAAGGACGAGCTGGCGGCCACCTATCTGCGCAACTACGAGGTCGAGTTCTGGGAGCGCTTCGATGCGGCGGTGGCCGCGCATCCGGGCGATCCGCGCAGCCAGATCCGCGCCTTCCTGACCCGGGTGGGCCACCGCGCGGTGCAGACCGACTACCGCGGCTGCGGCATGACGAACGCGGCGATCGAATATCCCGAGCACGGCCATCCGGCTCGATTGGTGGGCGAGGCCAACAAGCGCGAACTGCGCCGCCGCCTGCGCGCCATGGCCGCCGAAATGGGCGCCGAGGACGCCGACACGCTGGGCGACGGCCTGTTGTTGCTGATCGAGGGCGCCTATGTCTCGGGCCAGCTTTTCGGCCCGGGCGGCCCGGCGGCCAGCGTGGCCGAAAACGCCGACAGGCTGATCTCGGCCAGCCTGAAGCGGTAGCGCATTCCCGGCCGCCCGTCACATCCGGAAGCGGCTGTGCTGTCTCGCACCCGCAAGGGAGAGGGGATGATCTCGCCGCTGGAACATGATCCCGAAAAGTTGCAGGCTTTTCGGGAGGGATTCATCGATCAAAATCAGAAGATAACGGTCGCTGCAATGAAGATTGCCGAGAAGAATATATACGCAGGCCAACACACGTGAGTTACGATATGTTGTGCAGACCGGCCTCACCGGTCATACGGGTGCGCGCGCTGCTGGTTTTGGCCCCAAAGAAACAGTTGGCATGGCGGCCATTAGTTCCATCGCTGGCGACGGCGGCGAAAAGCAGGAAATAATGAGCGGATATTTTAATCTCTCGCCGCTCATCTCAGAAATGGAAAGAAATCTTCCATGACTTACTTTCTATTTGGCATAATTATAAGATCAATAGTCATGGGTTTCTTTTTGGTTGGAGCGCTTTACGTTCTTTCCGATGGAGAAAATTACTTGCTAAAGGCGCGTCGACGCAAGATATTCATATTTACTTCTCTAGCTTGGCTTCTGGCCTTCCTGATTGCGGGATATTTTGACGTCGACGCTTCTCTTTAGCCGCCGCGGACACCCATACATTCGTCCGCCTCAAAGCGTTCAGACATCAAGTGAGCCGCCGCCCGACCAGCTGCCGCCGGATCACTCCGACCCCGTCAGCCGCTTCGCCTCGCGCTCGGGCAGGAGCTCGTCCGCCGTTCGCGCGACGGCGCTGCCGACGGCTTCCGTCTGCTCGACCTCGCGCAGCCATTCACGCCAGATCGCCACCAGCAGCGCCATCAGCACGGGGCCGATGAACAGGCCGAGGAAGCCCATGGTCTTCACGCCGCCGATCAGGCCGAAGAAAGTGGGCAGGAAGGGCAGCTTGATCGGCCCGCCGACCAGTCTGGGCCGCAGCGTCTTGTCGACGATGAAAAGCTCGATCGCGCCCCAGGCGAAGAGGCCGAGACCCGCCACCGGCGTGCCCCGCGCCACCAGATAGGCCGAGACCAGCGTGAACGACAGCGGCGCGCCGCCGGGAATGAGCGCCATGACGCCGGTGAGCACGCCCAGCGTCACCGGCGACGGCACGCCGGCGATCCAGTAGGCGATGCCCAGCACCACGCCCTCGCCGATGGCGATCAGCGTCATGCCGGTGACGGTGGAGCTGATGGTGGCCGGCACCACGCCGGAAATGCGCTCCCAGCGGGTGGGCAGTATGCGCTCGCCCAGCCGGTCGATCTGGCGGGCGAAGCTCTCGCCGTCGCGATAGACGAAGAACAGGGCGATCAGCATGAAAAGCAGCGTCAGCAGCAGGTTGAAGGCGCCGCCGCCCGCCGCCAGCACGCCGCGATAGATGCTGCCGATATTGGCGCCGCTGACGATCTGGATGAGTTCGCCGATGGCGCCGGGATGGCCGATATAGCGCGTCCACTGCTCGTTCGCCCATTCGCCGATGACGGGCAGCGTGGTGATCCACGCGGGCGTGGGCGCGCCGTTGCGGTTGGTCTCCACCGCCCAGGTGAACCACTCGCGCACCTCGTTGACCGTATAGACGCCGGCCAGCACGATCGGCACCACGAGGAAGGTGACGATGAAGGCGATGGCCAGAGACGCCGCCGCCGTGCGGTTGCCGGAAACGGCATCGAGCAGGCGGAGGTAGAGCGGCCAGCTCGCGAAGGCGATGACCAGCGCTGCCAGCACCGGCACCAGAAACCCCTGGAAGAAATAGATGCCGGCCGCGACGATCAGCACCAGCAGCCAGCGCGCCGCCGTCAGCGGAGGAATGAGCGGAATGCGGGCAGGCGTGGAAAGCCCCAGCAACCGGGGTTCCCGTTTGGACGTCCCGTTTTCCGACTCGCTCAAAAGAATGCTCTCCTCAGGCTTTGGCTCAACTGGCTCTTCACTACCCTTTTGCGCGGGCCGCACAAAGGATTTTCGTGCGCAGGATCACATATGGGGTTTCATCAAGCGACCGCCATCAGGACCGGGCGGCCAGCGCCTATTTGCCAAAGGCCACCGGTTTGTGACGGCGTGGCTCCGAGGGGTGCGACCTATCGCGCATCGGCCGGCCGATGCAGGGCGGCAACGCCATGACCGGCGCAGCGCCGCCGACTATCCCTCGGCGGCGGACCTGATGCGGATGCGGGTGATGCGGTTCTTCTCGCGCTTCATGACGATGAAGCGCTTGCCGTGGAAGGTGAAGGCCTGCTTCTCCTCCGGGATCGACTGGGTCTCGTGGATGACGAGGCCGGCGATGGTGGTCGCCTCCTCGTCGGGCAGGTTCCAGTCGAGCGCGCGGTTGAGGTCGCGGATCGGCACCGAGCCGTCGACGACCACCGAGCCGTCCGATTCCTGGCGCACGCCCTGCACGTCGACATCGTGCTCGTCGGCGATCTCGCCGACGATCTCCTCGATGATGTCCTCCAGCGTCACCAGCCCTTCCAGCTCGCCATATTCGTCGACGACGAGCGCGAAATGCGCCTTGCGGCGCAGGAAGGCGTTGAGCTGGTCCTGAAGCGTGGTGGTGTCGGGCACGAACCACGGCCTGGAGGCGATCTTCATCACGTCGACCCTGGAAAAATCGTTGCCGACTTCCTCCAGCGCCCGCAGCAGGTCCTTGGCGTGCAGCACGCCGACGATGTTGTCGCTGGCGCCGCGCCACAGCGGCATGCGCGTGTGCGGGCTCTGCAGGATCTCATGAACCACCGCCTCGGGCGGATTGTCGATATTGACCGAGCGCATCTTGGTGCGGTGGACCATCACGTCGGAGACTTCCAGCTCATGCAGGTCGAGCAGGCCGCCCATGCGGTCGCGGTCCTGCTTGACCACGCCGCCCTCGCGATGCAGCACGGCCACGGCGCCGCGCAGCTCCTCGTGCGGGGTCAGCAGCGACTCGTCCCGCGACAGGCTGACCCCGAACAGCGACAGCAGCATGCGCACGATCCAGTTGGCCACCGCCGACAGCGGCCCGAAGATGGCGACCGCCAGCCGCGCGAAAGCGGCCGAGCGCAACGCGAACTGTTCCGGCCGCGCCAGTGCCCAGCTTTTCGGCAGGATTTCGGAGAAGATCACCAGCATCACGGTCATGACGATGGTGGCGTAGGCGACGCCCTTGGCGCCGAACAGCTCCAGCAGCAGGCTGGTCGCCAGCGCCGATGCCAGGATGTTGGCGAGATTGTTGCCGATGAGCAGCGCGCCGACCAGCCGGTCCTTGCGCTCGATGAGCCGCTGCACCAGCCGCGCGCGTGCGTCGCCCCCCTGCTCGAGCGAATGCAGCCGCGCCCGCGAAGCGCCGGTCATGCCGGTTTCGGTTCCGGAGAACAGGAAGGACAGGACCAGGAGCACCAGAATGGCGCCGACCGTCATCCATATTTCCATGGTCATCCCGGGTGGTTCTCCTTCAGGAAGGCCAGCACCTCGGAGGCCGGCACGTCCCTGGCAATGAAGGACTGGCCGATGCCGCGGGTGAGAATGAAGGTCAGCGCGCCGCGCGAAACCTTCTTGTCCTGCGCAATATATGCCAGAAGGCGCTCGGCGTCCGGCAATTCGCCGGGAATGTCGGCCATGCGCCAGGGCAGGCCCACGGCCTTGAGATGCGCCTCCACGCGGGCGGCATCGTCCGGCGAGGCAAGGTTCATGCGCGCCGAGAAACGGTGCGCCAGCGCCATGCCGATGGCCACGCCCTCGCCATGGACGAGACGCGCCCCGTCATAATTCGTGGCGGCTTCGAGCGCGTGGCCGAAGGTGTGGCCGAGATTGAGCAGCGCGCGGTCCCCGGTCTCGAACTCGTCGCGCGCCACGACATCGGCCTTGGCGCGGCAGGATTGCGCGATCGCCTCGGTGCGCGCCAGGCCGCCCGAAAAGACCTCCCGCCAGTTCTTCTCCAGCCAGGCGAAGAATTCCGGCCGGTCGATCAGCCCGTATTTGGCGACCTCGGCATAGCCGGCGCGGAACTCGCGGGGCGGCAGCGTGTCGAGCGCGTCGGTATCGGCCAGCACCAGCCGCGGCTGGTGGAAGACGCCGACGAGGTTCTTGCCGTGCGTGCTGTTGATGCCGGTCTTGCCGCCGACCGACGAATCCACCTGCGCCAGCAGCGAGGTCGGGATCTGCACGAAATTCATGCCGCGCCGCACGATGCCCGAGGCAAAGCCCGTGAGGTCGCCGATGACGCCGCCGCCGAGCGCGATCACCGCGTCGCGGCGCTCCAGCCGCGCGGCCAGCACGCCGTCGACCACTTCCTGCAGGTGGACAAAACTCTTGGTCTTCTCGCCGGCGGGCAGCACGATCGCCGTCGAGCCGATGCCGGCCTTCTCGAGCGAGGCCGTCAGCGCGCCGAGATGCGCGGCGGCGACATTCTCGTCGCTGACGATCGCCACCCGCACGCCGGGCAGGCGCTCGGCGATTTCGGCGCCGGCGCGCGCGATCAGGCCCGAGCCGATCAGGATGTCATAGGCCCGGTCGCCAAGCCCGACCTCGACCTTGACCACGCCGCTGTCCGTCATATCGCATTCTCCTGGGCGCCCTGCCCCTGTCCGCACAGAAACTCGCCGAGCGCGGCCAGCACCTCATCGGCAATGATCTCCTTGCGTTCGTCGCGGGTCAGCACGGTGACATGCGCCGTCGCATAGACCGGGTAGCGCTCCGTCATCAGCCGTTCCAGCGTGGCGCGCGGATCGGCGGTCTGCAGCAGCGGCCGCCCGGAGCGCCTGCCGACCCGCTCCATCAGCGTGTCGAGATCGGCCTTCAGCCAGACCGAGACGCCCTGCGCCGCGATCGCCGCGCGCGTCTGCGCATTCATGAAGGCGCCGCCGCCGGTGGAAAGCACCTGCGGCCCGCTTTCCAGCACGCGCTGGATGACGCGCTGCTCCAGCGCCCGGAACTCGGGCTCGCCATAGCGCTCGAACAGCTCCGGCACGGTCATGCGCGAGACCGCCTCGATCTCGTGATCGCTGTCGATGAAAGGCAGGTCCAGCATGGCCGCGACGCGCCGGCCGATCACCGTCTTGCCCGCCCCCATCAGCCCGACGAAGACGATGGAGCGTTTGCCGAGTTGCTTCAACAGCTCGGCCGGATTGTCGCTCGGGGCTTGAGGCGTATCGCTCATCATGCGAGCGTTCGACATGAAAACCTCTGGCGCGTCAAGGGCCGCGCCGGCTCATGAAGCCACCACGGCCGCGCGCCCGCGCCCTTGAAATGCCATGATGGGTGAACCATAACCAAACTGACGATCAAGCGACGGGACGCAGCCACACAATGCCGACCCTTTTCCGGTTCCTCGTGACGCTCGGCATACTGGCGGGCCTGGCCTATGGCGCGATGTTCGCGCTCGTCACCTTCGTCCAGCCTAAGCGTGGCGAAATCACCATCCGGATACCGGCCGACAAGATCAACCCTAAGAACTGAGCAGCCATGAAAAGCGGCGCGCGCATCGAGGCGTTCCTGGAGATGATGAGCGCCGAACGGGGCGCGGCCGACAACACGCTGGCCTCCTACCGGCGCGATCTGGAAGACGCCGCCGAACATATCGGCGACCTCGCGGGCGCGGACCCCGACGCCATCCGGTCCTATCTCGGCGACATCACCGCGCGCGGCTTCGCTCCCAGCTCGCAGGCCCGGCGGCTTTCGTCGCTGCGCCAGTTCTACAAGTTCCTCTATGCCGAGGGCCTGCGCCCGGACGACCCCACCGGCACGCTGGACAGCCCGAGGAAAGGCCGCGCGCTGCCCAAGACGATGAGCGAGGCGGAGGCCGGCCGCCTGCTCGACCGCGCCGCCGCCGAGGCCGCCGATGCGTCGCTCGGCGACGGCGCGCTGATCGCCGCCCGGCGCATGCATGCGCTGGTCGAGGTGCTTTATGCGACGGGCCTGCGCGTTTCCGAGCTCGTCGGCCTGCCGCTCACGGTGGCCTTGCGCGACGAACGCTTCTTCATCGTGCGCGGCAAGGGCAGCAAGGAGCGCATGGTGCCGCTCTCGGCCAAGGCGCGCGAGGCGATGCGGCTGTGGCTGGCCGAACGCGCCAGGGTTGCGGCCTTCGCCGAAAGCCCGTTCCTGTTCCCGGCGGCCTCCGAAAGCGGCCATCTGCCGCGCCAGGTCTTTGCCCGCGACCTGAAGGGGCTTGCAGCCCGCGCCGGCATTGCGGCCTCGAAAATCTCGCCGCACGTGCTGCGCCACGCCTTCGCCAGCCACCTGCTGCAGAACGGCGCCGACCTGCGCGCGGTGCAGCAACTGCTCGGCCATTCCGATATTTCCACCACGCAAATCTACACGCATGTGCTGGAAGAACGGCTGGTAAGGCTGGTCAATGACCATCATCCGCTTGCCGATGGCGGGCGCTGACGTTATGTGAAAGCAAATTTCTCGACGCCGGAGCCGTTTTTCGGAGCGCCGGCGTCCTTGTATAGAGGCGTATCGGTCAGTCACGCATGTACAATTATCTCGATTTCGAAAAACCAGTCGCGGACCTCGAAGGCAAGATCCTGGAGCTGAAGAAGCTCGCCGAGAACGGCGAGGCTGTCGACGTGGCCGACGAGATCGCCCGCCTGGAGAAGCGCTCCCGCGACGCGCTGCGCGACGTCTACAAATCGTTGACGCCGTGGCAGAAGGTGCAGGTGGCGCGCCATCCCGACCGGCCCCACTGCCTCGACTACATCGACGCGCTGTTCACCGATTTCACACCGCTGGCCGGCGACCGCGCCTTCGGCGAGGACAAGGCCATCGTCGGCGGCTTCGCCCGCTTCAACGGCGAGCCGATCGCCGTGATCGGCCAGGAGAAGGGCTCCGACACCAAGAGCCGCCTGGAGCACAATTTCGGCATGCCGCGCCCCGAGGGCTACCGCAAGGCGGTGCGAATCATGGAGCTGGCCGACCGCTTTTCCATTCCCGTAATAACGCTGGCCGACACCGCCGGCGCCTATCCCGGAGTCGGCGCCGAGGAACGCGGCCAGGCCGAGGCAATCGCGCGGGGAACCGAAACGTGCCTGCGCCTGCGTGTGCCCTCCATTTCGGTCATCATCGGCGAAGGCATGTCCGGTGGCGCTATCGCCATAGCGGTGGCCAACCGCGTCTTCATGCTGGAGCATTCGGTATATGCGGTGATTTCGCCGGAGGGCGCGGCTTCCATCCTTTGGCGGGATTCCACGCGCGCGAAGGACGCCGCCACAAGCATGAAGATCACCGCCCAGGACCTGCTGGCGATGAAGATCATCGACGCCATCATTCCCGAGCCGATGGGCGGCGCGCACCGCGCGCCCGAGACGGTCATCAAGGCCACCGGCGAGCTGATTGCCCGCACGCTGGCCGAGTTCGCCGCCAATCCGGTCGACTTCCGCGAGCAGCGCCGCGAGAAATATCTGGCCATGGGCCGCAATCTCTGACGGATCCGGGCGCCTGCCGCAGGCCGGCGCCCGGATAAGTTGTGCAATTGCGGCGGCGGCGCTGGCTTCTGCCACAAAATCGCCTTCACTGCTGCGTCAAAGGGCAATCTGCCGCCAGCGACCGCGGACTCTTGCAGTAATCAATTCGCAAGGTTAACGGTTTATGGTCCGCGCCTGAAAGAGCAGGCCGGCAGGGGGGATTGCAGTTCCCGCCGGAATCGACGGAAACGAAGACGACTTCTGATGTTGAAACTTGGCACCATCGCTCGTGCAGGACTGTTGATCGGCGCGCTTGCCCTGGCCGGCTGCAACGATGCGCAGTCCACCTTCGAGGGTTTGACGCCCAGGGGGGAGCTGCATATTCCGCCGAAGATCCTGGCCGAGATGAAGGCCAAGGGCATGCCGCGCAATTCGCCCGTGATGGCGCGCATCTTCAAGGAAGAAGGCAAGCTGGAAATCTGGAAGCAGAAGTCCAACGGCCGGTACGACATCATCGCCAGCTACGACATCTGCAAATGGTCGGGCAAGCTCGGCCCGAAATTCATCGAGGGCGACCGCCAGGCGCCCGAGGGCTTCTACACCGTGCGCCCGGGGCAGATGAAGCCGAACTCGCAGTATTATCTCGCCTTCAACATCGGCTATCCCAACGCCTATGACCGGGCCAACGGCCGCACCGGCTCCAACCTGATGGTGCACGGCGCCTGCTCGTCGTCGGGCTGCTATTCGATGACCGACGCGCAGATCGAGCAGATCTACGCCTTCGGCCGCGACGCCTTTGCCGGCGGCCAGACCGAATTCCAGGTGCAGGCCTTCCCCTTCCGCATGACCGCCGCCAACATGGCGCGCTATCGCAACGATCCGAATTACGAATTCTGGAAGATGCTGAAGGAAGGCTACGACCAGTTCGAGATCACCAAGGTGCCGCCGAAGGTCGATGTCTGCGAGAAGCGCTACGTCTTCAACCGCATTCCCGAGAACGGCGCGGCCTTCTCGCCCACCGGAGCCTGCCCGGCCTCCACCATGCCCGACTCGCTGAAAACGGCCTACCAGAGCTACCAGTCGACCTACGAGGCCGCCTTCGCCAGCGCCATCAAGAGCAGTTCGCCGGCGCCCAGGCCGACGATCGCCGGCCTCAAGGAAGCCAACATCGTCTCCGACTGGACGAAGCAGCGGGCGCGCGGCGAGCGCGTGCCGATCGAGCCGCCCTCGCTGCAAGCCGACGGCTCCATCAAGGTGACGGAGCGGATGGGCCGCATCGATTCGCCCGCCGGCCGCCGCATGGCGGCGCTGGAAGCGGCCGAGGCCGAAAAGCGCAGGATCGCCGAGGAAAAGAAACGCGCCGCCGAGGAGAAGGCCGCCGCGATCGCGCTCGCCAAGGCGGAAAAGAACGCACCCGTGCCGGCACCGGCGCCGACGGCGACAGCGGAAGCCGCGCCGATGGCGGCCGCCATTTCGGCCGAAGCCCCGGCCTCGGAGCAGGTCGGCCTGCTGGGCGGCATGCGCAAGCGCATCGCCGGCCTGTTCGGCAGTTGAGGCGAGTTTGCCGACTGAACCCGAGACATACGACCTCAGGGGGTTGAACTGCCCCCTGCCCGTGCTGAAGGCGCGCAAGCGGCTGGCGGGCATGGCGCCGGGCAGTCTTTTGTGGCTGGAAACCACCGATCCGCTGGCGGTGATCGACATTCCGGCCTTCTGCGCGGAAAACGGCCACCGCCTGGTGGAAACGCGGCCCGAGCCCGGCGGCCATCGCTTTCTGGTGGAGCGCGGGAGCTGACGATTGGAGCCGCAGCGCTCCGCCTTGGCCCCTGTCCTTCCGGCAGAGGGCGCGGCCGAGCGCGAAAGCGGTTCTGGGTTTTACGGAATCGCCGGAACCGCTCTATTTGTTTTTACGCATTTCCGCACGCAAAACCGCTTCGCACTTTTGCTGGAAATGCGCGAGTGGCCTAAGTTCTTCTCACTGAGGCATCCCCGCGATCGCCAGCGGGTTGTGCTCCACGGCGGCGCGATCGGGCGTATCGATCCCCGGCTGGTTGGTGATGGCGGCGAACAGCCGCCGCACATAATCTTCCGGCATGTCGAGCGTGATGAGCACCAGCCGGGTGCCGTGCGCGCCATCGGGCCAGAACGGCAGGCGCGCCGGCGGATGCAGGATCTTCTGCACGCCATGGATGACCAGCGGCCGCGCGGGGTCCTCGGCAAGCTGGACGATGCCCTTCATGCGCAGCAGGCGCTCGCCATGGGTCGAGCGCAGCAGGTCGAGGAACATCTCGATCGCCGCGAAAGGCACCGGCCCGTCATGCACCAGGCTGAACGAGCGGACACGCTCGTCGTGGTGATGATGTTCGTGGCCATGATGATGATGGTCATGATCGTGCCCGTGCGCGGCGGCATGGGCCGCCTCCTCGCCCAGCCAGCGGCGCACATCGGCCGTTTTCGTCTCGGGATCATAGACGCCGCATTCGAACAGCGCCGCCGCGCCCGTGGATGCGACGTCGAGCTGCGGCGCGCTCGGATTGATGCGCGACAGCCGCGCCTTCAGCGCCCCGAGCGTCGCCTCATCCGCCAGATCGGCCTTGGTGATGACCAGCCGGTCGGCGACGGCCGCCTGCTTGACCGCCTCGACATGGGCATCGAGCGTGGCCTCGCCATTGACGGCATCCACAAGCGTGATGACGCCATCCAGCCGGAAAGCCTGCACCAGCGCCGGGTGCCCCATGATCGACTGCAGCACCGGCGCCGGGTCGGCAAGGCCCGTGGTCTCGATGATGACGCGTTTCAGCCTGGCGATGCGTCCCGTCTGCAACCGGTCGATCAGGTCGGCCAGCGTGTCGACCAGCTCGCCGCGCACCGTGCAGCACAGGCAGCCGTCGGAAAGCTCGATCACGCCGTCGGAGGCCTGCTCCACCAGCAGATGGTCGATGGCGACATCGCCGAACTCGTTGATGATGACCGCCGTATCGGTAAGCGCCGGGTCCTTCAGCAGACGGTTGAGCAGCGTCGTCTTGCCGGCGCCGAGAAAGCCGGTCAGCACCGAAACCGGAATCGGATGAAGGTTCTGCATGGCTATTGCTGCTGCGTGGCGTCGCCCTGCGCCGCAAGCGGCACGCCCGGCGCGGGCTTGTCCGGCCGCCAGGTCGGGATTGGCACGTCGGCCTGGTTGTTCCTGGCTTCGATCGCCGCGAATGCGGCCGGCGCCGGGCCGGTGGCGCCGCCGAGCCCCACGCGCACCAGCTTGAGGTCGCGCTTCATGTCCGCCATATAGGGCGACTTGAACTTCGGCCTGCCCTGCGCGTCGAGCCCGTCCGAGCGCTCCGAGGCGCCCTCCTTGCTGCAAACGATCTCGCGCATGTCGGTGGGCGTGTTGATGTCGGCGCCGTAGGGCTGGAGGTTGGCCAGCGTCAGCGTGCCGCTGGCGGAGGTGCTGAAGCCCTGCCCCAGCAGGTCGGCCGCATGGTCGGCGCGGCCCCACGGCGTGCGCTCGCCCAGCACCACGGCCGCCAGCGTGCGGCCCTCGCGCGTCGCCGTGCCGATGAGGTTGTAGCCGGAAGCGCAGACGAAGCCGGTCTTCATGCCGTCCGCGCCGGCAAAGCGGCCGAGCAGCGGGTTGAAGCCGCGAATCCTGTTCTTGCCATTGGTGGTCAGCCCCTCGATCGAGAAATAGGAGCCATATTGCGGGAATTCGAGGCGGATGGCGCGCACCAGCAGCGCCAGATCGCGCGCGGTGGTGTAGTTCTCCGGATCATGCAGGCCGTTCGGATTGGTGAAATGGCTGCCCGTCATGCCCAGGCGCTGCGCCTCGGCGTTCATGCGCACGGCAAAGGCGGGGATGGTGCCGCCGATGTTCTCGCCCACGGCGGCGGCAATATCGTTGGCCGACTTGCCGAGCATCATCTTCAGCGCATTGTCGAGCGTCATCACCGAACCGGGCTTGTAGCCCATCTTGCTCGGCGGCTCGGCCGAGGAAATCCTGGTCATCTTGATGGGCGACTGCATCGTCACCTCGCCCGCCTTGATCGCCCGGAAGGCGACATAGGCCGTCATCAGCTTGGTGAGCGAGGCCGGATGCCAGCGCTTGAAGGCATCCTCGTGCTCCAGCACCTGCCCGGTGCGCACATCGAACAGGATCGAGGGGTTCGCACCCGCCGGCGTGCTCGCCAGAGCCGGGAGCGCCGAGAGCGCCAGCAAAAATCCTCTTGAGAAAAACAGATGCCGCATAATGATTCCGAATTCGCCTCTTGCCGTGGCTGCCTCTGGGTCCTTAAGGTTCCCGCAACGGGGCTGGCACTCAATAAAGCGGGAACTGGCCCTCGTGCTCCGGCCGCGCCTCGCGCTGCTATTTAGCCTATGTGACGTCAAAATGGCAGAGCTTGTGCGATCACGATTGCGAGCGAACGGGCGACGAAGCCTCTTGAACAGCGAAAGTCTTTCATCATGCCGATACTGAACCGAGCCGCCGAACTGCAGGACGAGGTCGCCGGCTGGCGCCGCACGCTGCACCAGAACCCGGAACTGAACTACGATGTCCACCAGACAGCCGCCTTCGTGGCCCAGAAGCTGGAATCCTTCGGCTGCGACCAGGTCGTGACCGGCATCGGTCGCACCGGCGTCGTCGGCATCATCAAGGGCAATCTCGGATCGGGCGCGACCGTCGGCCTGCGCGCCGACATGGACGCGCTGCCGATCGTCGAGGCGACCGGCAAGCCCTATGCCTCGCAGAACCCCGGCAAGATGCATGCCTGCGGCCATGACGGCCACACCGCCATGCTGCTGGGCGCGGCGAAATATCTGGCCGAGACACGCAATTTCGCCGGCTCCGTGGCGGTGATCTTCCAGCCGGCCGAGGAGGGCGGCGCCGGCGGCCTCGCCATGGTGGAGGACGGCATGATGGACCGCTTCGGCATCTCGCAGGTCTACGGCATGCACAACATGCCCGGCCTGCCGGTCGGCCAGTTCGCCATCCGCCCGGGTCCGATCATGGCCGCGACGGCCGAATTCACCATCACCGTGAAGGGCAAGGGCGGGCACGCCGCCATGCCGCACCGCGCCATCGACCCGATCGTGATCGGCAGCCAGATCGTGACGGCCCTGCAGACGATCGCCTCGCGCACCGTGGACCCGCTCGATTCGGTGGTGGTGACGGTGACCAAGTTCCATGGCGGCGACGCCTACAACATCATCCCCGAGCAGGTGGAACTGGCCGGCACGGTGCGCACGCTGCGCAAGGAAGTGGCAGCCACGGCGGGCGATCGCATCCGCGCCATCTGCGCCGGCATCGCCGCCGCCAACGATGCGACCGTGCATGTCGACTACGATTCCAACTACCCGGTCACCTTCAACCACGCCGAGCAGACGGTGCTGGCCGGCGACGTTGCCGCAACCATCGCCAGCGACGCCCATGTGCACCGGGATATCCAGCCGCTGATGGGCGGCGAGGACTTCTCCTATATGCTGGAGGCCCGTCCCGGCGCCTTCATCTTCATCGGCAATGGCGATACGGCCAATCTCCACCACCCGGCCTACGACTTCAACGACGAGGCGATCGCCCACGGCGTCAGCTATTGGGTGAAGCTCGCCGAAACCGCGCTGGCCGCCTGAGCGGCCCGCGCAAAGGGCGCGGGCACGGAAACGGCGCCGTCACGCAAAGAGACGGCGCCTCCGAAATGGCAGCAGCCATTGCCGGCGCCCGTTCCGGCGCGACGGGCATTGGAAAAATTGTCCGAAAGCCGTTGGCGAAACGATCCGAAGCGGCTATGTGTCGTCTCGGTTGGTCCCGTAGCTCAGTAGGATAGAGCGGCAGATTCCTAATCTGTAGGTCACAGGTTCGATTCCTGTCGGGATCACCATCCAAGCCCAAGACCTGGTATTTTCTTCCGCCGGCTTCGTGTCGCGGTCACGGCGCTGACCCGGTATCGCCACGCCGGGGAGCCGGGCGGCGATCCTGTAACCCTGTCCGTGGATCAGGTTCCCGGCAGCATGCGCCGCAAAACGTCGTCCCTGCGGATGAAATGGTGCCAGAGCGCCGCCACCGCATGCAGCCCCGCCACGATCAGGATGAGGTTGGCGCAAAGCGAGTGCGCTTCGCGGATGACACCGGCGACCGCCTTATCGGGGGCGACTGGCGAGGGGATCGTGAACAGGCCGAAGAAGGTCAGGGCATCACCCCGGAACCAGGTGAGGACTATGCCCAGCAGGGGGATGATCACCAGAAGCGCGTAGAGCAGCAGGTGCGCCAGATGCGCGAGCTTCTGTTCCATCGCGGTCATCGCGGCGGGCAGTTTTGGCGCACCGAGCGATAGCCGCGTCGCCACGCGCAGCACGACCAGCGCGGCGAGCAAAAGGCCGAACGATATATGCAGCCACCATATGGTCGCCCGGCCGGGATCGCCGCGCGGGAAGAAATCCTCGCCATAGGTGAGGCCATAGAGGCCGATGACCAGAAGGAAGATCAGCCAGTGAAGCGCCTTCTGGGCGGGTGCATAGGAGCTGGTGGGGTGCATATCCGCCTTCCAGGTTGCGTTGTCTCAAGACCGCAACCGAATTTTGTCAAAGCTATGTCGCGCTTTCCCTTGCGACAATCTGCCTGAACCAACTGTTGCGCACGCCAAGGACGCCGCGCATAACTTCGCCCGAATGAACATGTCCCGGGAACGGATTGCGCAGGAAATGGACAGGGCATTTTTCGAACGGGATTCCGTGGCCGTCGCGCCGGAGCTGATCGGCGTCGAGATCCGCGCCCATGGCGTCGGCGGCATCATCGTGGAAACCGAGGCCTATCGCGGCGACGACCCCGCCTCGCACAGCTTTCGCGGCCCCACCGAGCGCAACGCCGCCATGTTCGGGCCGGCCGGCCACGCCTATGTCTACCGCTCCTACGGCATCCACTGGTGCCTGAATTTCGTCTGCGAACCGGGCAGCGCGGTGCTGATCCGGGCTCTGGAGCCCACCGCCGGCATCGAGACGATGCGGGCCCGGCGCGGACTGTCGGACATCAGGCAACTGTGCTCAGGTCCCGGAAAACTCTGCCAGGCGCTTGCCATCGACCGCTCGCATGACGGGTTGCCGCTCGACGGCCCTGAAATCGCGCTGTCGGGGCGCAACGGCGAAGTCGGCATCGTGGCCGGCCGGCGCATCGGCATCAGCCGCGCGATCGAGCATCCATGGCGCTTCGGACTGGCCGGCTCACCTTTCGTCAGCCGGCGCTTCGCCCATGAGGAGGTTCGGACAGTCGCTTCGGCTTCGCGCTCGACCACCTAGGGTGTTTCCAGCGATCGTGCGAAGCGGTTTGCGTCCGGAAATGCGTAAAAACAAATAGATAGAGCGGTTCCGGCGATTCCCGTAAACCCGGAACCGCTCAGGTCGCCGATCAATCCTGCGGCGTCATCTCTCCCGATATCGGCGAAGGGTCGGGCGCCGCTGATATATGATGCCCCGATCTTGCCGAAAGCAAAGCACGGCCTAGCTCTCTCCCGGGGACTGGCAGGCATTTCGAAGAGGATTTTCGAGCCCGAGCCTGAGGAGCCGACCATGAAAAGGCGTACGTTCCTGACCGGCGGCGCGACCGCCGCCGCTGCCGCTTTGTCTGCAAAAGTTGCCCATACGCAATCGCCACCCGCGGCCGGCCAGCCCCTGTCACCGGCGGATGCCGCTTCGGCCGCGGCCCGCCTGCGGGCCCAGTTCGCCGGCGGTTTCAACCCGGATTACTTCGAGCATGTGATCGTCCCGTATTTTCTTGTGAGCACCTATCAGGGAGAAGAGCCCATGCTTCCCATGATCGGCGCCAGCCTCACCAAGGAAAACGCCCTGCCCTACGATCTCTGGGGCCTGTTGAGCGAAACCTGGCAGCCCGCGCCCGAACATGGCGTGACGGTATTCCTGCAAGGACTCGAAAAGCGCGGCCCCGACAACCGCAGGAAGCGCATCTACATGTCGGCCGTGACGCCCGATCTCTATCGGGAGAAGTACGGCGAGAAGATCGTCGCGTTCTTCGACAAGCTGATGTCCGAGGAAAATGCCAGAAAGCCGCTGATGCGGCCCTATCTCGAGGCCTATTGGGATCTCTATTGGGACCTTCACCTCGGCCTGTCGCACGACCAGATACCGGACCGCATCCGCCAGATCGGCAACAGCTTCAATACGGTGCTCGCCTACCGCGATCCGACGCAGCACATTGTCTACGACAACTACATGACCGTGCACTCCAACCTGGGCTACCTCAAGGCCTGGATCGACGAGAAGATCACCGACCTGAAGGGCGGGAAGATCGAGAACCCGGAAAAGACCTTTGCCTGGTACTGGATCAAGAATGCCGGGGACGGCGAGTATTTCAGCCCCAAGGACGTCGTTTTCGAGTGCTTCCACAATTTCGTGGCGTTCAGCCAGTGGGGAAACACGCTCTACAACATCATGCTGAAGCTCGGCACCGGCACCGGCGATCAGCAGGCCAGGTCATGGTTCATGAGGACCATGGAGAGCGACTTCGACAACGCCAACGGCGCCCCGTTCACGCCGCTGGAACGCTTCACGATGGAGCTGTTCCGCACCATTTCGCCCAATGGCGGCAGCATTTCCGCCCTGACGGAAACCCGGCCGCCCTATTTCGAGCGGCATGGCTATATCGTGACCCCGCACACCTCCACGAGCAAGGACCCGGTGCACTGGAAGAACCCGGCCGATTTCGACCCGTCGCGCTACGAGCACCAGCCAACCAGCTACGACATCAACGAAGCCAGGGCGCATGCCATGGGCTTTGCGAAATGCCCGTTCGACAAGGCGAGCTTTGAGTTGCAGGACGGCCGCAAGGGCTCGATGGAAAACAGCGCCTTCGGAACCGTGTTCGGCGAGGTCGACAGCAAGCCGCTTCCCGTCTGCGACTATGTCGGGTTCGCGCCCTTCGGCTTCGGCTACCGTCGATGCCCCGGAGAACAGCTCACCATCATGGCCTTCGCGGATTTTCTCCGGAAGGCGTGGAAGGACAAGCTCGAATTCGTCGAGCTCGACATCAGCAATCCCGAACCGCTGCCGATCGGCCCGACAACCGTCATCGGCGACAATATGGGCTTCGTGCGGGCTGCTTGAGCGGCCCGGCTTCCGCTCCGGCGCAAACATCAGGGCGGGTTCGGGGGATATCCGCCCCAACTCCTTGTCCGCGAGCACGAGTGGTAAATCCCTGCCGGCCTGCCGGCATGGTCTGGCATCTTGCTCGCCGCGCCGGCTCTGCTAGGGCGGTTCCGGGTTTGGAACCGCTCTATCTATTTGTTTTTACGCATTGCCGGACGCAAAACCGCTTCGCACTTTTGCTGGAAATGCTCTAGAGAACAGGCATGTCCAAGACCACTCCCGCCACGCTCGCCCTGGCCAAGGCGGGCATCCCCTTCACCCTGGCCAGCTACCACTACGATGCCAGCGCGGAGCGCGTCGGGTTGCAGGCGGCCGAGGCAATGGGCGTGCCGGCTTCCATCGTGCTGAAAACGCTGATGGTGGAGGTCGACGGCAAGCCGGCTTGCGTGGTGGTGCCCTCCGACCAGGAGGTCAACATGAAGAAGGTCGCCGCCGCCTTCGCGGGCAAGTCGGCAAACATGATGAAGCCGGCCGACGCCGAGCGGCTGACCGGCTACAAGGTCGGCGGCATCAGCCCCTTCGGCCAGCGCAAGCAGGTGCCGACTGCCATGGAGGAAATGGCGACGCTGGAGGAGGAGGTCTTCCTCAACGGCGGCCAGAGGGGCCTGCAAATCCGCATGCGCCCGGACGATCTCATTCAGGCGCTCGGCGCCAGGGTGGCCGATCTCATCCGGTAATGCCGTTCTGGAAACCGCCCCTTGCCCGCGGCCGATAATGCGAGGAAGCCTGGCTGCTGGACGGAGCTGTGAAGCAAGGTTCCCCTTGCGAGGAAGGGAATCGCTTCGAATGCAACGACCCGCCGCGAAACGGGGAGACGAACGAATGACGGTCATCGCACTCGACCATGTCCAGCTCGCCATGCCTGCCGGCCGCGAGGAGGAAGCCCGGCGCTTCTATGCCGGGCTGCTCGGCATTCCCGAAGTGCCGAAGCCGCCTGCTCTTGCCGCACGCGGCGGCTGTTGGTTCGAGGCGGGCGCGGTGAAGATCCATCTCGGCGTGGAAACCGATTTCAAGCCGGCCCGCAAGGCGCATCCCGCTCTTGTGACGGATGATCTGGGCGCCCTGACAGGGAAGCTCGAAGCCGCCGGCGTTTCGGTCGCGCCGGACACCGCGCTTGCCGACACGCAGCGCTGCTTCGTCAGCGATCCCTTCGGCAACCGCATCGAGCTGATTCAGGGCGGAAGCGGCTGCTGACGGCCACAGGCTCGAATGCGCACCGATCAATCGGCTTCGGACACCGGATCGGCGGCTCGGCCCGCTTCCCGGAGGCTTGGCAAGCACCTGCCGCGCGGCCGCGAGGCCGCTTCCTTCGCGAAGTTCACTGTTTGAGCACATCCGCCCATTCGGGGTGGCGGCGGAATTGCGCGGCGGCGAACGGACACAGCGGAATGATCTTCACGCCCGCCGCGCGGGCATCTTCCACCGCGCGCGTCACCAGCCGCGCGCCGACGCCCTGCCCGCGAAACACCTCCGGCACGCCGGTGTGGTCGATGATGAGCTGGTGCTTGCCGACCCGCGTGAAGGTCATCTCGGCCTCCGCCCCGTCGGGGCCGCGCAACAGATAGCGGCCGCGCGCGCCATTGTCCTCGAGTTCGATTTCCGAAGTCGTTTCCGTCACGTCCCGGTCTCCTGTTCCAGACGATAGGGCGCGAGAAAGGCCCTGGCCGCGACCAACTCGTTCTGCCGCATCTCGTGCCCGCCCTCATGCCATTCCAGTGTGACATCCGCGCCGTCCGCGCGCAAATAGCTGTCCAGCCGCGTCGTCAGCTCCGGCGGGCAGATCGGATCGCGCCGGCCGGCGGTGATGAGGACGCGCTTGCCCGCGAGGCTGCCATTCACCCTGGGAGCGAAGGGAATCAGCGGATGCATGAGGACCACGGCGTCGAACAGGTCCGGCTCGGCAAACAGCACCGACGCAAGGATGTTGGCGCCGTTGGAAAAGCCGATGCCCAGCACCGAGGACGGCTTGGCCGCCTCGGCATGCGCCTTGATGAAATCCGCCATCCTGGCCGTGCGCTGGGCAAGGTCGTCCATGTCGTAGACGCCCTCGCCGGTGCGGCGGAAGAAGCGCGCCGCGCCATATTCCGAAACGTCGCCGCGCGGCGAGATCGCCGCCACGCCCGGCAGCAGGTCCAGCGCCAGTCCCAGCATCTGGTTCTCGTTGCCGCCTGTGCCGTGGAAGAGAAAGAGCAGCGGCCCGTTCGGCTTGCCGGGCAGCGGCGTGTAGATATAGCTGTCTTTTGCCATGTCGTTCTCCTGTACGGGCTTCATGGCCCATCTCCGTCTCGATGCCCTTTCACCTGAATGCCCCGCCTCTCCCCCAAGGGGAGGGGCAAGGCTGGTCGGGACGACCAAAGCATGCGGCAGCCCCAAGGCAGAAGCGGGAACCGCGCCGGTCAGTCGCCCAGCGGCTCCAGGTGCTTTTCCAGCCAGGGGCGCAGATGCGCGTGCTGGTTCGGCAGCTTCAGCGCCTCGCCGAGATGGGCGGTGTCCTCGTCGCGGTCGAAACCGGGCTCGTTGGTCGCAACCTCGAACAGCACGCCGCCGGGGGTCCGGAAATAGATCGCCCAGAAATAGTCGCGGTCGATCACCGGGGTCACCTGATAGCCCGTGTCCATCAGCGCCTTGCGCACTTCCAGTTGCTTGGCGCGGTTCTCGACGGCAAAGGCCACGTGATGCACGGAGCCCGCGCCGAGATTGGCATAGGAAACGCCCGGAAGGGTCTCGATATCGACGAAATCGGCGCCGTTGCCGTCCTTCACCGCCATGCGCTTCACATTGCCGGCGGTGTCGACCACCTCATAGCCCATGAACTTCAGGAGCTCCTCGGTTGCGCCGGCGTCCTTCAGCCGCAGCGACACCGAGTGGAAGCCGTGAATGGCGTCCTCGCCCGGAATGCCGCCCTTCAGCCAGGGCAGGCGCTTGTCGTCCCTCACCTCCACCAGCGCGAAGCCGTCGCCGTCGGGCCCGTCGAAGTCGAGGCGGTTTTCGCCGAACAGCGTCTCGCGCTTCAGGCCGGTCACGCCCTGGTCGGCAAAGTGCTTTTCCCAATAGCCGAGCGTGCCCGCCGGCACCGAGAACACCGTCTTGCCGACTTCGCCCGTGCCGGGATTGCCCTTGCCGATGTTGGGGAAGGGGAAATAGGTCATCACCGTTCCCGGCGTGCCCACCTCGTCGGCATAGTAGAGGTGGTAGACGTCCGGCGCGTCGAAGTTCACGGTCTTCTTGACGCGGCGCAGGCCGAGCTTGTGGGTGAAGAAATCATTGTTCTGGCGTGCATCCCTGGCCATCGAGGTGACGTGATGCAGACCCTTGATCTGGTCCAGCATGTCGATACTCCCTTTCATTCGCAGCCGTGGCTGCCTGTCTCGTCCCCATATGTCGGTCGGCGGGCGTAAAGGGAAAGAGGCCGGCCATGCTATGGACTGTCTCCATTCATCGAACAATTCGCCTGCATCCGTTCAATTCCTCGTCGCTTGCGCGGCGGGGAATTTTCGGTTCCATGGCCGTGATGCGGAATGAGGGAACAGCGCGTGGCACGCAAAGGCAATCGTCCGAACATTCTCCTGATCACCTGCGACCAGTGGCGCGGCGAGTGCTTGTCGGCCGCCGGGCATGGCGTGGTGAAAACCCCGAATGCCGATGCGCTTGCCGCCGAGGGCGTGCTGTTCCGCCGGCACTATGGCGGCGCGGCTCCCTGCTCGCCGGCGCGGGCCTGCCTCTACACCGGCCTCTACCAGATGAACAACCGCGTCTGCCGCAACGGTACGCCGCTCGATGCACGCCACGACACCATCGCGCTCGCCGCCCGGCGCCTCGGCTACGACCCCACGCTGTTCGGCTACACCGACGTTTCGCCGGACCCCAGGACGCTCGCGCCGAACGATCCCTTCCTGCGCAGCTATGAAGGCGTGCTGCCGGGCTTCTCGGTCCGCCAGTTGCTGCCCGAGCACCAGAGGCAGTGGCTCTCCTGGCTGGCCCTGCGCGGTGTCGATGCGAGCATGGGCAGTCCGGACATCCACCGCCCCGCCGGAGGCATGACCGCAAGCGACGTGACGAATGCACCGCCCGTCTATTCGAAGGACGAGACGCCGACGGCCTTCCTCGCCGGCGAATTCATCCGCTGGCTCGGCGAACAGGAAAAGACGCAGGCGTGGTTCGCGCATCTTTCCTTCATCAGCCCGCACCCGCCCTTCATCGTGCCCGAGCCCTACAACACCATGTACGACGCGGCCGACGGGCCGGCCTTCCATCAGGCCGGCGGCTGGGAACAGGAAGCGGCGGCGCACCCCTACCTCGCCTATGAATATGAGCAGCAGAAGCGCTCGAAATTCATCCCCGGCGCGAAGGGCCATGTACGCGACTGGGGCGACGGGAATTTCCGCCGTATCCGGGCGCTCTACTACGGCATGATCTCGGAAGTGGACGCGCAGCTCGGCCGTATCTGGCATGCGCTGAAAACCGCCGGTGCATGGGAGGACACGATCATCGTGCTGACGTCCGACCATGCCGAGATGATGGGCGACCACTTCATGCTCGGCAAGGGCGGCTTTTACGACCAGAGCTATCATATCCCGCTGATCGTCCGCGATCCCGCACGCCGCGCGGCCGCCGGCACGCAGGTCGGCCGCTTCACCGAAGCTGTGGACATCATGCCCACCCTGCTCGACCTGCTGGGCGAGGATGTGCCGGCCCATCTCGACGGCAGCTCGCTGAAGCCCTTCATCGAGGGGCGGACGCCGAAGCGCTGGCGCGACGCGGCGCATTGGGAGTTCGACTTCCGCTCCGTCTGCGAAGGCACGGCAGAGCGGCATTTCGACATCGGTCCGCGCGATTGCAACCTGTCCATCATGCGTGGCGAGCGGTTCAAATATGTCCATTTCAACGGCGGGCTGCCGCCATTGCTGTTCGACCTTCGGGAAGATCCGGGCGAGTTGCGCGATCTCGCCACCGACCCCGCCTTCGCCGGCATCCGGCTGGAGTTCGCCGAGCGCCTGCTTGCCTGGCGCGCGCGCCATCTCGACCAGTCCCTTGCGCTGGTCGAGCTCACCAACGCAGGCCCCCTCACCTGCCGGCCATGACGCAGGAACCCGCGCCGGGCGGCGCGGGTTCCTGGAATGGTTCCGATATCGCGGCGGAACGGATCACTGCCGCAGTATCATGCGCTGCTCGTCGCGCTTCTGCGCATAGGTGCTCTTGTCATAGGCCGGCTGGGCCTTGAGCTGATCCTTGGTGAAATTGGTGTAGAGATATTTGTTGCCGTTCTTGTCGGTCATGAAGGCAAGGTTGTCCATGCCGACGGCAACTTCCTTCGAGCCGATGCCGAGGAAGCCGCCGACGTCGATGATCACCGCATCGACCTTGCCGTCGCCGGAAAGCACGACGTCGCCGATCTTGCCGACATTCGCGTCCTCGGAGCCATAGACGGTGGTGCCGGTCAGTTGCTCGGAGCGGATCGCGCCCATGGGCATCGGCGTGAGCTGCGACTTGTCGATGGCTCCGGTGGTGCTGCTGTCGGTCGCCGCGGGCGCCTGCGCGGTGGCGCCGCCGGAAGGCGCGGTCGTGTCGCTGGCCGTCGCCGGCGCGGCGTCATAGGCGCGGCGGTCGAAATCGAGCAGCGTCTGGAGCTGCTCCTTGCTGGCGTTCACCACCAGCCAGCGATCGCCGTTCTTTTCGGCCTGGCTGGCGTCGGAGTAACTGACGGCCACATTCTTCTCGCCAAGGCCGAGGAAGCCGCCGACACCCACGACCAGGGATTCGACCTTGCCGTCCGGCGCGATCACCAGATCGTTGACCTTGCCGATGTTCTGGGCGTCGTCGCCGGTGCCGTTATAGACCTTCTCGCCGATCAGGTTGCTGGCGAGATGGCCCTCGGCACGCGCGACGGGCGCACCGCCGTTGTCCTGGCTCATGGGAGCGGGGTTGGCGGGAGCGGTCGTGTCCTGCGCATAGGCGGCGGTCGTCAGCAGGGTTGCAATGGCGGTCGTAGCCAAAAGGTTGCGGAACATGATATTCTCTCCTTGTGCGTGAATTTTATGCACTGCCGCGCCTCGGTCGTACCGTCGCAGGAGCCCCTGGGGCGCGGCGTTCACGTGTCGACAACGTCGCGGTACCGGTACAGTTCCGACTTTTCTCCCCGGTTTCGGCCCGGCATTGCCGGAGGAGACGCGTTGTATGCATTTGCAAATTTTTTTCGGAACCATTTGCCGGCTGTCACGTTTGCGGGCGCAACGTTCTTTTGGAAGGCGTCGGGAGGAAAGCGTCTTTCACACGGAAATCGGGGGAATCGAGCAATGGACTCCACAGCGGCATCAGGCCGTCACGGCAGCATGGATTCAACGCACGCAACGGCGGAGAGGTTTCATGGCCCGGATCGCGAAGCGATCCTGAGGCCTGCTGCCGCGCCATGAAACCGATGGCGCGATCCTGGCTGCATCACATCGGCACGCAGCACCGCCGGGAGGCGAAGGCCGGCCCGAAAGGCAGCCAGCCGGGCGCCAGCGCGCCTGCGCTATTGGCTCAGGCCCTGGTTCTGCGTTGCGGGCGTTTCGATCGACCGTGCGTAGTATTCCACCGCCACCCAGGCCACCGCCGCAAGAATGAGCGCGCATATGAGCACGACGAGCATCTGACGGCCGCGACGCCCCTGACGCGCTTTCTCGGGGGGAATTGTTTTGGTCAATGCCAGTCTCCATATTGGGGGACGGAATTGCCCCTTTCCCTGGGTCAATGTTTTCATCGGATCGAGGTTCCCACCCCGAGCGGAACGGCTTTTCAACGATTTCGGCGCATGTTCGGGATCGTCGTGGGGGACCTTTCGAGGTTGACGTGCAGAGCAAGCTGAAAAAAGCACCGGGCCTGCCGGCCGAGGTTTTGCTTGCGGTGAACGATGATCGCCGCACGGCGGTGCTGCGCGGCCTCGACATCCACGACGCTTCGGACGACCCGGATTTCGACCGCGTGACCGCGCTTGCCGCCGCGCTGATGGACACGCCCTTCGCCTTCATCAGCCTGGTCGACGCCGAGCGTCAGTGGTTCAAGTCCTCCTTCGGCGCGGACACCAGCGAGGCGCCGACCTATCAGTCGTTCTGCGCCCATGCCATCGCCGAAGCCGGCGACGTGATGGTCGTGCCCGACGCCGCGGCCGATCCCCGCTTTGCCGACAATCCGATGGTCACCGGGGGCCATCGCGTGCGCTTCTATGCCGGCGTGCCGATCATCGTATCGGGTGAACGCATCGGCACGCTGTGCGTCATCGACACCAAGCCGGGAGCCCGCCCGGAAGCCGCCAGGCTGGACCAGCTTCGCGCCCTCGCTTCCCTTGCCTCGAGCCTGTTTTCCCTGAAGGAAGGGCATCGCGCGGGCATGCTGGCGCGCGCGGCGCTTGAGCGCGAGGAAAAGCGCCGCGTCATTGCCGTCGAGGCCGCGTCCCTGGCGAGCTGGGCCTGGGACGTCCGCAGCGACACGATCGAATGCGATGCGCTGTTTGCCGAACTGCTCAACCTGCCCGCGACCTCGCGGCTCCCGGCCCGCCGCATCTTCCGCGCCATCGACCGCCGCGACGCCAAGCGGGCGGAGACCGACTTCCGCGCCGCCCTTGCGGGCGAGGAGGACTATATCGGCGAGTACCGGATCGCGGGGACGCATCCGCCGCGCTGGCTGGCCGCGCGTGGCCGGGTGATCGAACGCGACGAGGACGGCAACCCGCTTCTCATCATCGGCGTGAACTACGACATCACCGAGCGCAAGTCGGGCGAGGAGCGGCAGAGGCTGCTGCTGCGCGAGCTGAACCACCGCGTGAAGAACACGCTGGCGACCGTTCAGGCGCTGGCTACCCAGACCGTGCGCCACGCCAACAAGCCCACCGAATTCCTGGAGGCGTTCAGCGGCCGCCTGCGCGCGCTCGGGCTGGCGCATGGCCTGCTTTCCGACCATGAATGGCGCGGCATCGCCCTGTCGGAACTGATCCGCCTCGAGGTAAAGCCGTTCGACAATGCCGAAAATCCGCGCATCAACGTCTCGGGCGAGCATCTGCTGCTCTCTCCCGACCAGGCGCTGGGGCTCGGCCTCATCCTGCACGAGCTTGCCGGCAACGCCCTGAAGCACGGTTCCCTGTCCACGCCCGCCGGCGCGGTCGATCTGAGCTGGAAGGTGACGGGTCCGCATCATGGCCGGCGGCTTGTGCTGACATGGCTGGAGCATGGCGGGCCGCCGGTCGAGGAGCCGAACCGCTATGGCTTCGGGTCGATTCTCATACGCCGGAGCCTGTCCAAGATCATCTCCAGCGAGGTCAGGCACGAGTTCCTGCCGGACGGCGTGCGCGCCGAGATCTCCATGCCGCTGGAAGAGCTTCTGGACTGACGGGCGGCAACGCTTTTCTGTTTTCCGCCGCCGCCCGGGAAATGCCCTATCCTTCGTCGTCCGGCCGGCGTCGCCGTGGTCTGTTCTCGCGATAGATCGCATAGGCGACGGCGGCAATCGCGGGCGCCGCCACAGCGCCAAGACCCGCCGGCTTTCGCAACAGGGATGGCAGGAGGGCGAGCGCGGAGGCCACCGCCAGGGCGGTCACGTCCTGGCTGCGCCGCTGCGCCTCCTTGCGCTTGCGGCTGCCGGCCGCAAGCCGGTGCACCAGCAGGACAATACCCGCCAGGACGAGAAAGCCGATACCGAAGGCAATCGACGTCTCCAGCGAGCCGTAGCGGCGCGCGGCGGCTATGTAGCCGGCCCCGATGAGGAAGCCGATGCCGCAGAGCGCCGCGACACCGGCAAGCAGATAAGCGATCGCCGCGCGCCGCATCCGGCGCACGGCCAGCCCCGTTTCGCCCGAGGCGAAACCCGCGATCAGCGATGCGAGCATGTTCGCCCGTGCCACGTCTTCAGCGACGCGACATCAGCGCGAAAAGGAAACCGACACCGGCGGCGATCGCCAGCGAGGTCACCGGCTTTTCCCGAACCGTCGAGAGAATCTGCTCTTCGAGGTCCCTGGCGTTGCTGCGCAGCCCCTGCACGGCGGCTTCCCCGTGCACCTTCAGCTGCTCCACCCCTTCCTTGGCGACGCGACGGGCGGTGTTGTAGGAATGCTCCTTGGTGGCGTTGAGCTGCTCCGTCAGCTTGGCGATATCGGCCCGCAACTGGCGGATATCCGCATCCAGATCGAGGCCCGCGCCAGCGTCGTTGCCGGTCTTGGTGGATTTGCCTGTGGCTGCAACCATAATTCAACTCCTTAAAGCATTTCCAGCAAAAGTGCGAAGCGGTTTTGCGTCCGGAAATGCGTAAAAACAAATAGATAGAGCGATTACGGCGATTCCGGAAACCCGGAACCGCTTTAGCTTCGACGGTCTGCAAACGCCCCACCCGCCGGGAGGTTCCCTGCCGCCCCGCCATGAAAGGACACAAACGCCGACTTTCCAAGCGAAAAGAACGGCTTCACGCAAACTGGCGTTCGCCGTCCGGTCCGGCCAGGGGCGATGAAGGCCCACACCGGTTTTTCGAGCGGACGAAATATCCACCGCGGTCATGAATGCGGGCCGGCGCGGCCGGCTCCCACCGTCTTGACGGGGAGTTTTGCCCGAAAGTCCGGGGCCGAACGCCGGGTTCCGTCCGAAGTTCGCGAGCGATTTTAAGCATATATCTCATTTTCAAATGACAGCTCCGGCATTTGCCGCCATGAATTGCCCATTTTCATGAAGGGGTTTTGAGTGGCCGATTTGCTCGCCGGGATGCGCATCCTGATACTTGAAGACGAGTTTCTGATTGCCATGGACGTGGAGCAGCTCTGCCGTGACCATGGCGCGGCGGATGTAGCCATCGTGAAGGACCTCACCGAGCTTCCGCGCAACAGCGCCGTGCCCGGCTTCGACGCGGCCATTCTCGACGTCATGCTCGGCGGAACGTCGACGCTGGCATTCGCCCGGTTGCTTCACCAGCGCAAGGTGCCCTTCATCTTCGCGTCCGGCTATACGGACCTGGATGAAGTGTTCACCGCCTTTCCGGATATCACCGTGGTGAGCAAGCCATACGCCGGGAACGACCTGATCGAGGCCCTGGCGACCGCGGCCGGCCGCTTTCCCGGATCACGCGGCGTTTGAACCCGTCACCTGCGCGGAGATGGCGTCGGGGCCATATTCCTCCTCGCCGGAGATTTTCAGGATTTCCTGCAGCCGGTTGCGCGCGCGGCTGACGCGGCTCTTGATCGTGCCGACGGCGCAGCCGCAGATTTCGGCGGCTTCCTCGTAGGAGAAGCCGGAAGCGCCGATCAGGATGATCGCCTCGCGCTGATCCTGCGGCAACTGTTCCAGCGCGCCGCGAAAATCCTCGAGGTCGAGAAGGCCGTGCTGGCTGGGGTGAACCGCCAGCCGCTCGGTCATGATGCCGTCGCTGTCCTGCACCTCGCGGCCGCGCTTGCGCATCTGCGAGTAGAATTCGTTGCGCAGGATGGTGAAGAGCCAGGCCTTGAGATTGGTTCCCATCTGGAAGCTCTCATGCTTGTCCCAGGCCTTCACCAGCGTTTCCTGCACCAGATCGTCCGCCTTGTCGGCGTTCTGCGTCAGCGACACCGCAAACGCCCGCAGATTAGGGATCGCAGCAAGAAGATCGTTCTTGAACGCGGAGGAAACGGCCATGCCGATCAGCCCTTCTTCTGAAGAGGTTCGGCCTGCTCGAGCTGGGCAAGCAACTGACTGAAGCGATCCGGCACTTCGTCGGAAAGCAGCTCATCATAATACTGCTTTAGTTTGCGGCCAATCTCTGAGTTTGCCCCAAGCAGGTCGTTTGGCCCTTGCCGGCGCAAAGCGGCGTGTTCCGCACCGGTTTGCTGTTTTGTCATTCTGAAAGATCGTCCTGTCCTTAGTCCGATTGGCGCGGCCCTGCCCTATTTTGGGCGAACAAAGCCACTCCCCCGGCTGCCCAATTTTCACCCCAACGCGCGAGTGGCATATTGGTTCCTTTCGGTGGGAACTTTTTCGGCCGCCCATCGTTGAAGGTGTCGGTGTTTCAAACTATCAATTCTCACACCATGCGAGGGAAAGCAGCTTATCATGAGTCTATCCGCGATCATCGCCCCCCACCTGCCCTATCTGCGGCGTTTCTCGCGCGCGGTCTCCGGATCGCAACAAAGCGGAGATGCGTTGGTTGCCGCGGTGCTCGAGGCGATCATTGCCGATGTCAGCATTTTCCCGGAGGCCTCCAGCGAGCGCATCGCGCTCTACAAGGTCTTCGCCAAACTGTTCACATCCATTGCCATCCGCGTGCCCCAGGAACAATCGGATTCGCCCTGGGAGCAGCGCGCCGCAGCCAATCTCACCGCATTGTCCCCGCTGCCGCGCCAGGCGTTTCTGCTGGTGACCGTCGAGGGGTTCAGCAACATCGAGGCGGCCGAGATACTCGGCGTGACGGAAGCCGAGTTCATCGAGCTGCTTTCCCAGGCCAGCAACGAGATTTCCCGCCAGGTGGCGACCGATATCCTCATCATCGAGGATGAGCCGCTGATCGCCATGGACATCGAGCAGATGGTGGAAAGCCTCGGCCATCGCGTCGTCGGCACCGCGCGCACGCATACCGAGGCGATCGCCATGTTCGGCAAGACGCGCCCGAAGATGGTGCTCGCCGACATCCAGCTCGCCGACGGCAGCTCCGGCATCGACGCCGTCAACGAGATCCTGACGACGGCCCCGGTGCCGGTGATCTTCATCACGGCGTTCCCGGAACGGCTTCTCACCGGCGAGCGCCCCGAGCCCGCCTTCCTGGTGACCAAGCCCTTCAATCCGGAAATGGTCAAGGCCCTGATCAGCCAGGCGCTGTTCTTCGATCGCCAGGCCAAAGCCGCCGCCTGACCGACGGCTGCCGCGAAAGGACAATGGTCGTCCCACGGGACGGCCTTTTTCTTTGCGCGCCGCACCTTCCCGGAACAAAAACTCCAACTCGACGTTTTTTCAACAGCACCACAAGGGGAGAAAAAACATGCTGTATTGGGCTCTCGTATTTCTCGTGGTCGCCATCATAGCCGGCGCGCTCGGTTTTGGCGGCATCGCCGGCACCTCGGCCGGCATCGCCCAGATTCTGTTCTTCATTTTCCTCGCGTTCCTGGTGATCTCGTTGATCGCCGGCCTTTTCCGCAGGGCCTGACGGCGATGCTCTGCGCAGGGGAATAGCATCGGTATGAGCAGACCATGGACCCGGCGGGTTGAGATGCATGCAGCGTCGGCCCGGCGGGCCACTTGAGGACTGCCGACAAGGAAATCCAGGGTTGTCTAGCGGAAACCCATCACACTGCGAGTCGTTCACACCACGAGGGGGGATGGTTGTGCGATGCCAAAGGTAGCCTCAGTGCAGGCGAGCGATCAGAATCCAGTTCCCGATATCGGCCGCAGTCTTCTCCACGCCTTGCGCAACACCGGCATTTCGGTCGTCTATCAGGATCCTGACCTGCGCATTCTGTGGGCGCAGAACCTGCCCAAGTCCTGGACCACCGAGGATGTGACCGGCAAGCGCGACGGCGATTTCCTGCCGGGCTCGCAGGCGGAAAGCCTGCGCGCCGCCAAGCAATCCGTATTGGATACCGGCGAACCCGAAAGCCTGGAGATGGCCCTGCCCGAGGCCGGCGGCGCGCGCTGGTTCGAGGTGTGGATGGATGCCGACAAGGATTCCGAGGGGACGGCTCTCGGCGTCGTCACGACGGCCGTCGACATCACCGAGCAAAAGCGCCGGGAACAGACCCTGAAGGCGCTGCTGCGGGAACTCAGCCACCGTTCGAAGAACCTGCTCGCCATCATCCAGAGCATCGCGACCCAGACCGGCAGATATTCGGGCTCGATCGACAGTTTCCTGACGCGCTTTCGCGGACGGCTGCAATCCCTCGCTTCCTCGCAGGACCTCGTCACCTCTTCCAACTGGCGCGGCGCGGACCTGCGCGAGCTGGTCATGAGCCAGGTCGGGCGCTACAGCGCCGACGCCAAGCATGCGGTGATATTCGAGGGCATCAACCCCTACCTCAACCCCAACGCCGCGCTGCATGTTGGCCTCGCCCTGCACGAACTCGCGGTCAATTCCATGAGCTATGGCGCGCTCATGAAGGCCGACGGCGTCGTGACGGTCAGCGTCAGCCTCATCCATGACGAACACGACCAGCCGGCCCTCTCCCTGATATGGAAGGAAAAGATCGGCCGCCCCGGCGGCCATCTTCCCGGCTCGAAGCGCTTCGGCAGCGTCGCGCTCGAGCGCGTGGTGCCGACATCGCTCGACGGCACCGCCAGCCTGACCATCTCCAAGGATATGCTGAGCTACGAACTGGTGGTCCCGAACACCAGTTTCGAGATCCAGTAGTCGCAATCCGCGTCTTTTTTGATCGGCTGAACCCGACTGCCCGGCGAAGCGATCCGTCGATCGGTCCGGCCCGCCGGCGACCGGGCCGCCGACGCGGCGGCAAGCCACCCGAAGCCGCTGCCGAACCATCCATTTCGATTGCAAAAGGCCCGGCGGAAGGGAACCGTCGCTGTGCCGGAACGTTTCCCTTGCGAAGGGAAACCCACCATGGAACACATCGCTGCACTGCTGCTGATAATCGGATGCTCCGCGGACCTCAAGCAATGCGTCGAGCTTCCATCGCCCGCCACGGTGTTCGAAACGGCGGAGGAATGCCAGCAAACGCTTCCGGTTTCGTTGCGCGATGTTCAGGGCGCGCGGCCGCGCGTGTTCGCCACCTGCATACCGGTCGACCCGGCGATGGAAGAAGAGGACGCCGAGCTGACCTGGGACATCACCCCTGACGGCCGCCTTGTCGGCTCGGTCGATGCCGTGCCGAAGGTTCTGGTCAACGGCCAGCCCGGAAAGGCGCCGGTGGTTCAGCCGTGACGGCCCCAGGGTCGGCCGGCCTGGCAATCACTTTTTTCACTTCTTTACCGAGCTGACCAGCGGGATATCGATCTGCACGATCAGCCCGTGCGCGGCATAGTCGCGTGTGATCGTGCCGTAGAGTTCGCGCTCGATGTTCATGTCGATGAGCTTGGTGCCGAAGCCGACCTTCGTCGGCGGCTCTATCCCCTTGCTGCAGCTTTCGCTCCAGGAAAGCTGCAGCCGCCGGTCCTTGCCCTGCCCCACGACGGTCCAGCTTACCTTCAGCGCGTCCATCGATTCGCCGACATCGCCATATTTCAGCGCGTTCGTCGCAAGCTCGTGGAAGGTGAGGCCAAGGGCCTGCGTCATGGTTTCATCGAGCAGCACCATAGGGCCGATCAGCATCTCGTCGGGCAGTTCCTTGCCGAACACCTGCCGCAGCTCGATGCCGACGAGTTCGCGCAGGTCGGCCTTCTGCCAGCGCGATCGCGTGAGCATGTCCTGCGAGGCAGCCATGGCCTGAAGGCGGGCGGCGAACGATTTCGAGAAATCGTTCAGGTCCTTCGCGTGGGCAGCCGTCTGGCGCGCCATCGCCAGCACGCGGGTGATCGAATTCTTGATGCGATGCTTCATCTCCTGAAGCATCAGGTCCTTTTCCAGCAGGCTCTTCTCGGTCGCCTCGTGCAGCTGCGAGACGGCGTCGTAGGCGCGCTCCTGATAGCGCGCCACCATCGCCACCGCCCCGGCAAGCAGCAGGCCGAAAAGCCCGAGCATCACGGGGATCGTGGGCGAGGACGGCTCGGAGAAGGCCTGCGTCGGGCGGAAGACGAGCTTCCAGGGCTGGCCGCCGAGAACGATCGTGCGCTTGACCTGGAACTCCCGCCCGTAAGCGGTGGAAGGCTCCGTCGGCGAGCGGTAGAACAGCGTATCGCCGCTGATCTTGCCGTCATAGACCTCGGCGCTGACGGGCAGTTGCGGCGGATTGCCGAGTGCGGCCTCGAAGAGATCGCCCGTCCGGAACGCTATGTAGACCAGCCCCTGGGTCGTGGCCGCCGACTCGGCCGGCTGATCGGAGGAAGGAGCCTGGTCGCTGATGCTGGCGAAGACCAGAAAGCCGGGCACCGGTTGGGCATCGCGGTTCTCCCGGTCGAGAATGACCCGCCCGGTCGCATGCGGCTGCCCCGTGCGTACCGCCATGTCGATGGCCGAACGGCGCGCGGGATCGGTGAACATGTCGAAGCCGATGCCGTTGAGATCGGTCGTGTCCATCGGCTCGTAGAGCAGGATCGGGGCGACCCAATCCTCGCTGGTTTGGGGAAATATCGGCCGCCCGACGCCGTGGAGCTGGGTGATCCGCTGCACGAGCTCGGCCTTCTCGTCGCGTCTGGCAAAGCCGACATAGCCGATGCCGCGCAGGCCCTTGAAATTGTCCCGGATGTTCAGCGCGTCGAAAAACGCCTTGAACTCGCTGCGCGAGATTTTGCCGTCGCGCGCCTGGAAGAGAGCCTGGGTGGAGCGCAGCAGCGAAAGCTGCAGGTCGAGCCGCCCCTCGATGCGGTTCATCGCATCGTCGACCGTCGCCTCGAACTTGAAACGCGCCGCTTCCTGGGAGGCGATATAGGCGAAGCCCGCCATGGCAAGGCTGGCCAGCGCCACCGCGAGAAACGCCGCGACCGAAAAGAATTTCTTGAGAGGATGGACGTTGCTGTCGCTCATGCCCTGCCCTTAACGAAGAGTGGCGCGACAGGTGCAACCGACAGGACTTTCGCTTGCCTCGACATCGTCGAAACTCATAGCCAAGAATCGGACGCTCTGTCGAGCCGCCGCGCGACCTGCAGGCAGAATAAACATCATTTGCTTCTGCCCGGCAGTGCCTTACGACAGATTCATCGCCCCCGGACCGGGTATCGCCCCCGGCGGGCACTTTCCCAGGATGATCATGCCGAGCACCTCGTCCTTGGTGACGTCCTGCGTGCGCGCGGTGCCGACAACCTGCCCGTTCTTCATCACGCAGACACGGTCGGCCAGATCGAACACGTCGTGGATGTCGTGGCTGATCAGGAAGATGCCGATGCCGTCGGCCTTGAGCTGCTTGACCAGCTCGCCCACCTGCGCCGTTTCCTGCGGCCCGAGTGCTGCCGTCGGCTCGTCCATGATCAGGATGCGCGCGTTGAACAGGATGGCGCGGGCGATCGCCACCGACTGGCGCTGGCCGCCCGACAGCTTGCTGACCGGCTCCTTGAAGCGCTGGAAGCGCGGGTTGAGCCGCCCCATCACCTTGCGCGCCTCCGCCTCCATGGCGACGTCGTCCAGCGTGCCCCAGGCGGTCCTGAGCTCGCGGCCGAGGAACAGATTGGCGGCGGCGTCGACATTGTCGGCCAGCGCGAGCGTCTGGTAGATCGTCTCGATGCCGTATTTCTTGGCGTCGCGCGGATTGCCGATCGTGGCCTCCTCGCCATTGACGAGGATCGCCCCGGCATCGCGCCTGTAGGCGCCCGACAGGATCTTGATCAGCGTCGACTTGCCGGCGCCGTTGTGGCCGAGCAGCGCCACGACCTCGCCCGCATGCAGGTCGACCGAGGCGTCGTCCACGGCGCGGATGCCGCCGAAGGCGATGGAGATATTCTTCAGCTCGACGAGCGGAGTGCGCATCTGGTCCATCATCTTCCCCCTCAATGCACGCGGCGGCGATAGAGCGTGTCGAGCCACACGGCGAGCACCAGCACGATGCCGACGACGATGTTCTGCAAGGGCGTGTCGACGCTGAGCAGCACCATGCCCGACTGCAGCGACTGCATCAGCACCGCGCCCAGCATGGCGCCGGCCACCGTGCCGACGCCGCCCGACAGCGAGGTGCCGCCGATGACCGCCGCCGCGATGACCAGGAGTTCGTCCAGCGTGCCCTGCGCATTGGTCGCCGCGTTCAGCCGTGCCGTCGAGATCGCGGCGCTGATGGAGGCGAGGAAGCCCATGATCATGAAGATCTTCATCGTCACCCAGCGGGTGTTGATGCCGGCCAGCTCCGCAGCTTCGGGATTGCCGCCGATGGCGAAGACGTAGCGGCCGAAGCGCGTGCGCGTGGTGATGAACGTCATGATGATGCCGGCGGCAATCGCCATCAGCACCGGAACGGCGATGCCGTGGGCAATGAACAGCCCGCCGTCGGGAATGGTGATGTTGTTGGCCTCGGCATATTTCTTCACGGTCCCGGCCGGCCAGGGATAGGAATTGGCCACCAGCACAGCGGCAAGGATGAGAATGCAGGTCACCACGCCGATGAGCGTCTCCGCCCAGACGGGGCGCAGCGGAAAGCGGAAGCGCTTGCGCTGCTTGCGGTTCGACACCAGCATGAGGATGACGGCCGCGCAGGCGACCACGCCGACGATCCAGCTCCAGCTCGCGCCGATCGAGCCTTCCGGCCCGCCGCCCATCAGGCGAAAGGTGGCGTCCATCGGCGCCACGGTCTGGCCGCTGGTGACCCACCAGGCCGCGCCGCGCCACACCAGCAGCCCGCCCAGCGTGACGATGAAGGCGGGAATGCCCAGATAGGCGATGAGAAAGCCCTGCAGCGCGCCGATCGCCAGCCCGGCCAGCAGGCCGGCGGCGAGCGCGATGATCCAGATCGACGGGTCGCCCAGCGAGAAGCCGCCATAGCGCGGCAGGATGACCGCCTGGGTGACACCCATGACCATGCCGCAGACGCCGAGGATCGAGCCCACCGACAGGTCGATGTTGCGGGTGACGATGACCAGCACCATGCCCGTCGCCATCACCGCGACGGACGACGACTGCACCGACAGGTTCCACAGATTGCGCGGCGTGAGGAAGAGGCCGTGCGACAGGATGTCGAAGCCGACCCATATGATCAGCAGCGCGCCGACCATGCCCAGCATGCGCGTGTCGAGTTCCGTGGCGGCGAGGAAGCGGCCCACCGGGCCGGTTTCGGACGCCCGCGCGGTATCTGCAAACCCATGGGCAGCAGCGTCCCGCGCCGCCGGCTCGCCTGTCGTCGCTTCGGTCATGACATCCTCCCGCCGGCCGCCTGCGCCTGGTCCCTGCCGGCATTCGATCCTAATGAAACGCCGCGGTTCTCGTCAAACCGCGGCGTCATTTCCCGCATCGGCGGCGGCTCGTGCCAGAGGGCCACGCATGCCGGCCGGGCACGCCGCTCCGATGCTTGCCCGAAAGATCGCCCTTCAGGCTATCCGTCAGTCGCAGACGGCGGCCGAGCCTGCCTTCACGCCCTGGCAGACCACGTCCTTGGAAACCCAGCCCGCGTCGATGACGAGGTTGAGATTGTCCTTGGTGATGGCCACCGGCTTGAGGAAGACCGAGGTCATCTCGACCTTGTTGGGGCCGTCCGACCACTTCACGGCGCCAGGAATCTCTTCCATCTTCTTGCCGTCGGCGAGCTGCGAGGCGATTTCAGCGGCCGCCTTGCCGAGCGCGCGCGAGTCCTTCCAGATGGAGACCGTCTGCGTGCCGAGCGCGATGCGGTTCAGCGCGGCGTGGTCGGCGTCCTGGCCCGACACCGGCACCGAGCCGGCAAGGCCCTGCGCGTCGAGCGCGGCGATCGCGCCGCCGGCGGTGCCGTCGTTCGAGGCGACCACCGCGTCGACCTTGTTGTCGTTGGCGGTCAGGAACTGCTCCATGTTCTTCTGGGCATTGGCCGGCAGCCAGCCGTCGGTATAGGCCTCGCCGACATTCTTGATCTTGCCGCCGTCGATCGCGTCCTTCAGCACCTCCATCTGCCCGGCGAACAGGAAGTCGGCGTTCGGGTCGGCGCCGTTGCCCTTGATGAAGACGTAGTTGCCTTCCGGCTTCACGTCGAACACCGCCTGGGCCTGCATGCGGCCGACTTCCTTGTTGTCGAAGGTCAGGTAGAAGGCGTCCTTGTTCTCGATCAGGCGGTCATAGCCGACGACCGGAATGCCCTCGGCCACCGCCTTTTCCACGGCCGGGCCGATGGCGCTGGAATCCTGCGCCAGGATGATGAGCGCGTTCGCGCCCTGCGAGATGAGGCTTTCCACGTCGGTGAGCTGCTTGGACGCCGAGGACTGGGCGTCGGCTGAAATGTACTTGTCGCCGGCGGCTTCGAGCGCCGCCTTGATCGCCGCCTCGTCCGTCTTCCAGCGCTCTTCCTGGAAGTTCGACCAGGACACGCCGATAACCTTGTCCTTCGCTTCGGCGATGGTCGCGAGCGATACGGAAAGCGCAACACCCGCCAGCATGGCGGTTGCAAACTTCTTCATGATTTCCTCCCTGCACCCCCTCAGGAGCGCTTTGACGATGGCCTGAGCCTCCCTGAAGCTCTTTTTTTCGAGCCTCGAAAAAAAGAATGACGCATGGCCGGAGTTCTGTCAATATCCTTCCGCGGCCGTTGACGCGGTGATTTCGAACTGGAATGTCGCCCTCGAAGGCCACACGGGAAAGCAGCGCAACCGCCCGAAACAAGGGCGGCCGTGCCGGGAGGAATGTCCGATATGTCCGTCGCGATCCGTCACGACGATCTGAGGAAGCGCAACCGCGCCATGGTGGTCGCGGCCGTGCGCCGGGCCGGCCAGCCGTCCCGCACGGAGATCGCCGCCGAAACGGGCCTGAGCCATTCGACCATCTCGGCGATTTCGGCCGATCTGATCGCCGAGGGCATCCTGACGGAATCCAAGGGGACGGAGACGACCGCGTCGAAGCGCGGCCGCCCGCAGGTGGCGCTCGCCCTCGATCCGCGAGCCGCCGAGATCGTCACCGTCGTGCTGCTGCTGAATTTCCTCTCCGTCGCCACGGTGGACTACACGGGAAGGATCGTTTCGGAGGAGAAACGAAGGCTCGATACGCTGGGCATGTCCCGCGAAGAGCTGATCGGCCAATGCGTGGAGATGGTGTCGCGCCAGGTCATGCGCCGGCGGACGGCGGGCGGCCGGGTGCTGCGCATCGGCATGGCGGTGCAGGGTATCACCGACGCCGCCTCGCGCATGATGCTGTGGTCGCCGATCACGCCGCATACCCATATCGAGCTTGCCGACAGGCTGGAGGCAGCGACCGGCATCCCCGTCACCGTCGAGAACGACTGCAACATGATCGCGGTGGCGCTGAAATGGCGCAAGCCCGAGCGCTATCGCGACGATTTCATCGCCGTGCTGCTGTCGCACGGCATCGGCATGGGCATCATGCTGAAGGGCCAGCTTTTCACCGGCACGCAATCCTCCGGCGGCGAGTTCGGCCACATGATCCACCGGCCCGACGGCGCGCTGTGCCGGTGCGGGCGGCGCGGCTGCGTGGAGGCCTATGCGGGCAACTACGCGATCTGGCGCAACGCCCATGGCCGCAGCGAGGACGAGGCGCCGCTGGCCGACATCTCGGCCAGCGAGATACATGCCTTGGCCGGGAAGGCGCGCGCGGCCGAAGGGCCGGAGCGCGAGGCCTTCCGGATCGCGGGCGAGGCGCTGGGTTTCGGCCTGGGCAGCCTGTTCGCGCTGATCGACCCCGCGCCGGTGGCGGTCGTCGGCATCGGCGCCGCCGCCTTCGACCTCATCGAGCCGCAATTGCGCGCGGCCATCGACCGCACGGCCGGCGGCCGCCACAACAAGGCGATCTCCTTCGACACCGAGGACGACGAGCTGCCGCTGATCCGCGAAGGCTGCACCATGCAGGCGCTGGCCTTTGTCGACCGGGAGATTTTCGCGGCCGGCCCCGCCCAGCCGGACATGGCCGGCAAGGGCGGCATGCAGACCGGGCCGCTTCAGTCCTCGCGGATCGCGTAGCCCGAGCCGCGGATGGTGCGGATGACATCCGGCATGCGGCCATTGTTGACCGCCTTGCGCAGCCGGCCGACATGCACGTCCACCGTGCGCTCGTCGATATAGATCGTCTCGCCCCAGACATTGTCGAGGAGCTGGCTGCGCGAGAACACGCGGCCGGGATGGCGCATCATGAATTCCAGCAGGCGGAACTCGGTCGGCCCGAGCTTGATCTCGTTCTTCTTGCGGTAGACGCGGTGCGCCTCGCGGTCGAGCACGATGTCGCCGACCTTGAGCACGCTGGACAGCACCTCCGGCTTGGCGCGGCGCAGCAGCGCCTTCACCCGCGCCATGAATTCCGGCGTCGAGAACGGCTTGACGAGATAGTCGTCGGCGCCCGTGGAAAGGCCGCGCACGCGGTCGCTCTCCTCGCCGCGCGCCGTCAGCATGATGATGGGCAGGCGCTCGGTCTCGGGCCGCATCCTGAGGCGGCGGCACAATTCGATGCCGGAAATCGCCGGCAGCATCCAGTCGAGCACCAGGAGATCGGGAACATTCTCCTGGAGCCTCAGCTCGGCCTCGTCGCCGCGCGTGACCACCTCGACCTGATAGCCCTCCGATTCCAGATTGTAGCGGAGCAACACGCCCAGCGGCTCCTCGTCCTCCACCACCATGACTTTCGGTGCAATCATCACGTTCCCGCCCTCAGGCCGCCGGCGACGCCAGCGAGGTTTCGTCCAGCTTCGGCCTGTTCGGCGGAAGCTGCTGACCGGTCATCACGTAATAGGCGTTTTCGGCGATATTCGTGACGTGATCGCCGATGCGCTCCAGATTCTTGGCGCAGAACAGCAGGTGCGTGCAAGCCGTGATGTTGCGCGGGTCTTCCATCATGTAGGTCAGAAGCTCGCGGAACACGGCCGTGTATTTCACGTCGATCTGCTCGTCTGCCGCCCGCAGCGCCTGCAGGTCGTCGGGCTGGCGCGAGACATATTTGTCCACCACGGCATTGACCTGCGCCAGCACCATCGCGGACATGGTCTCGATCGAATGCGCCAGGGTGCGCGGCGTGGTGTTCTGCCCCACGGCGCTGACGCGCTTGGCGATGTTCTTGGCGAGGTCGCCGATACGCTCGAGGTCGCCGGCCATGCGGATGGCGCCGACCACCGCGCGCAGGTCCTGCGCCATGGGCTGGCGCTTGGCGATCAGCGTGATGGCGCGGTCGTCCAGCTCGCGCTGGCGGGCATCCATCACCGCATCGTCTGAAATGACGCGCTGGCCGAGCGCGGCGTCGGAACCGACCAGCGCCCGGATCGCGGCCTCGACCATCGACGCGGCAAGATCGCCCATGTCGCGGATCAGCCGGTCGATGTGCCCAAGCTCATCGTCGAAAGAGGTGACGGTATGTTCGCCCATGATGTGTCCTCGGCGTGTGCTCGTCGTTCGGGATCAGCCGAAGCGACCGGTGATGTAGTCCTGCGTGCGCTTGTCGTCGGGGTTGGTGAACATCTTGTCCGTTTCCCCCTCCTCGACCAGATAGCCGAGGTGGAACATGGCCGTGCGCTGCGACACGCGCGCCGCCTGCTGCATGGAATGGGTGACGATGACGATCGTGTAGTTCTGGCGCAGCTCGTCGATCAGCTCTTCCACGCGCGCGGTGGCGATCGGGTCCAGCGCCGAGCACGGCTCGTCCATCAGGATCACCTCCGGCGACACGGCGATGGCGCGCGCGATGCAGAGGCGCTGCTGCTGGCCTCCGGAAAGCCCGGTGCCGGGCTCGTGCAGGCGGTCCTTCACCTCGTTGAACAGGCCGGCCCTTTGCAGGCTGCTTTCCACGATGGCGTCGAGATCGGCTTTCCTGCGCGCCAGCCCGTGGATGCGCGGCCCATAGGCAACGTTCTCGTAGATCGACTTGGGGAACGGGTTCGGCTTCTGGAACACCATGCCGACGCGCGCGCGCAGCTCCACCACGTCGATCCGGGGATCGTAGATGTCCTCGCCGTCCAGCGTGATCTCGCCGGCCACGCGGGCGGCGTCGATGGTGTCGTTCATGCGGTTGAGGCAGCGCAGGAAGGTGGACTTGCCGCAGCCCGAGGGGCCGATCAGCGCCGTCACCTGATTTTCGCGCACGTCGAGATTGACGTCGAACAGCGCCTGCTTCTCGCCGTAGAAGACGCACACCTTGCGCCCGCGCATCTTGATGTTTTCCTTGGGCGTGCCGTTCATCTTGTCGTTCACCGCGCTTTCGAGTGCCGTTTCGGTCATGATGTTCATAATTGGGCTCTCCTCTTACCAGCGCCGCTCGAACCGCCGCCTGAGCACGATGGCCGTGATGTTCATCGCCATCAGGAAGACGAGCAGGATGATGATGGCGCCCGACATGCGCTCGACGAAGGCGCGCTCGGCCTCGTTGGCCCACATGTAGATCTGCACGGGCAGCGCGGTGGCCGGCTGCAGCGGCGTCGACGGATAGTCGGCCACGAAGGCGACCATGCCGATGAGCAGCAGCGGCGCGGTCTCGCCCAGCGCGCGCGCCAGGCCGATGATGGTACCGGTGAGGATGCCGGGCGCCGCCAGCGGCAGGATGTGCTGGAACACCATCTGCATCCTGGAAGCGCCGAGGCCCAGCGCGGCCGAACGGATCGACGGCGGCACCGCGGCAAGGGCGGCGCGCGTGGCGATGATGATGGTGGGCAGCGTCATCAGCGTCAGCACCAGGCCGCCGACCAGCGAGGCCGAACGCGGCAGGCCGAGGAAATTGATGAAGACCGACAGGCCGAGCAGGCCGAACACGATCGACGGCACGGCCGCGAGGTTGTTGATGTTGACCTCGATGAGATCGGTGAAGCGGCTCTTCCTGGCGAACTCCTCCAGATAGATGGAGGCGGCGACGCCGATCGGCAGCGCAAGCAACAGCACGATCGCCATCATGTAGAGCGAGCCGATGATGGCCACGCCCATGCCCGACGTTTCCGGGCGGCTGGAAGCGCCGAAGGTGAACAGGCCCTTGTTGAAATGCTCGGCCAGCGAGCCTTCCTCCGCGAGCTGCTTCATCCAGGCCTCCTGCTGGTCGGACACCTTGCGCCGGCTTTCATCCACCGACAGGTCGATCTGGCCCTTGAAGGCCGAATCGATGTTGGCGGCGGCGAGGATATCGACATTGCGCGTGGTGCCGATGATCGACGGATCGGCCATCACCAGCGAACGAAGCTGCGCGCGCGCGCCATCCGACAGGAAGCCCTTGAGCTTGCGCACGGTCGCCTTGTCGTCAGGGTTGATGCCCAGTTTCGCGATCAGCGCGTTTTCCGCCAGCTTGGGATAGTTGGCCGCGATCAGCACATTGGGATCGGTGGCGCGCTTATCGCGGGGATCGATCACCTTCGCGTCGAAGGTGATCGGCAGCGTCACCGTGGTCTGCCAGAAGGCGGTGTAGCCCTTCGAGACGATCGAGAAGAGCATGATGGCGAGGAACACCAGACCGACCGAGATCGCCAGCACGCCATAAAGGCGGAAGCGGCGTTCGGCCGCGTAGCGGCGTTTCAGTCCGATGTCGCGGCGCGGGCGGGTGGTTGCGCCGGCAATGCCGTCCATGGGGATGTCGGTCATTCGTACTGTTCCCGGTACTTGCGCACGATGTAGAGCGCGAAGATGTTCATCACCAGCGTCAGCGCGAACAGCGTGATGCCGAGCGCGAAGGCGACCAGCGTCTGCGGCGAGTTGAACTCGAGGTCGCCAGTGAGCTGGTTGACGATCTTCACGGTGATGGTGGTCATCGCCTCGAACGGGTTGAGCGTCAGCCTGGCGGCGACGCCCGCCGCCAGCACCACGATCATGGTTTCGCCGATGGCGCGCGAGGCTGTGAGCAGGATGGCGCCGACGATGCCCGGCAGCGCGGCCGGCAGGATCACCCGCTTGATGGTTTCGGAGCGCGTCGCGCCGAGCCCCAGCGAGCCGTCGCGCATGGCGCGCGGCACGGCGGTGATGATGTCGTCGGAGAGTGAGGAAACCACCGGGATCAGCATCACGCCCATCACCAGGCCGGCGGTCAACACGCTCTGCGCCTGGATGAAGCCGGTGCCGCCGGCAAGGGCCGCGCTGAGGTCGCGCAGGAAGGGCCCGAGCGTCACCAGCGCGAAGATGCCGTAGACGATGGTGGGAATGCCGGCGAGCAGCTCGAGAGCCGGCTTCACCACCGCCCGCACCTTGGACGAGGCATATTCGGACATGTAGACGGCCGACATCAGGCCGATCGGAACCGCCACCAGCATGGCGACGAAGGCGATGTAGAGCGTGCCGGCAAGCAGCGGGATGAGCCCGAACTGGCCTTCGGAATCGCTCGCGCCGGCGGCCGCGAAGCGCGGATCCCAGACCGTGCCGAAGAAGAAATTGGCCAGCGACACCCGCTCGAAGAAATGGATGGTCTGGAACAGCATCGACAGGATGATGCCGATGGTGGTGAGGATGGCGATGGTGGAGGCCGCGAGCAGGCCCCACAGCACCAGCTTCTCGACATTGTTGCGGGCGCGGGCGCGCACCTGGATCTGCGACAGGCCGAGTGCCGCACCGCCGGCCGAGACGATGAGGATCAGCACCGCCCCGATCAGGCTCAGCCGGTCCTGCGTGCGGTTGGCGTCGATCGCGATCGGGATCATGTAGTCCTGCGTGTCGGGCGCCAGCGCCACGCCGCGCGCGGCGAGCAGAGGCCGCAGCTCGGAAAACGTCGCGGGCGGATTGGCCGCCGCTTGCGCATCCAGCCGCCGCAACCCGTTGGCAAGGCTCTTGGTAAGGCTCGCGGCAAGCGCCGGATTGGCGAGCGCGCTTTCAGCCGACTGCTGCGGAAGCTGCGACTTGACATGGCTTTCGAGATAGATGTTGGAGCCGACGCCCCAGACGATCAGCACAAGCAGGGCCGGCATGGTCGCAAGCAGAAACGCCCACCAGCCGTGATAGTGGGCGCGCGAATGCGGCTTGATCCTGCCATCGTCCTGCGCGAGCGCGCGCTGCCGGCCGACGAAGAAGGCGACGGCGCCAATGGCAAGCACAGCTAGGAAGACCGTCATCAGGGACATGGGCTGCTCCAACGTGGCAGTCGGGATTCCGGGGCACGCCGCATCGGCGCACCCCGGAACGTCACAATGTTACATGGTCTTGCCAGCGTCGAAGTCGTCGCGCTGCTGCTGGCGCTCGGCATCCGGGGCCGAAACCAGGCCGTATTCGGCCAGCGGGCTTTCCGGGCCGACCATCTGGTCGTCGAGGAAGAAGTCGACATATTCCTTCAGGCCCGGCACCACGCCGAGGTGAGCCTTCTTCACGTAGAAGAACAGCGGGCGCGACACCGGATACTCGCCCTTGGCGATGGTCTCGGTCGACGGCACGATGCCTTCGACGGTGGCGACCTTCAGCTTGTCGGCGTTGTTCTCGTAGAAGGAGAGGCCGAACACGCCGACGCCGGTCTTGTTGGAGGCGATGCGGGCGAGCGTCTCGGTGTAGTCGCCGTCGATGTCGATGGCCTTGCCGTCCTTGCGGATGGCCACGCAGGTCTTGGCGGCGGCCTTGTCGTCCTGGCCGGCGGCCTTGATGGCGTCGAGCGCGCCGGTCGACTTGCAGCCTTCGGTCATCAGCTTCTCTTCGAAGACTTCACGGGTGCCGTGCTTCTCGCCCGGAATATAGGCGGCGATGTCCCAGTCGGGCAGGTTCGGGTTGACCTGGTTCCACCTGGTGTTCGGGTTGGCGACCAGCTTGCCGTCCACGACGACCTCGGCGGCCAGCGCCTTGTAGACGTCGGCAGGGGTCAGCGCCCAGTCGGGGCCGTTGATGTCGGTGGCGAAGACGATGCCGTCATAGCCGATCTTGACTTCCTGGATGTCCTTGACGCCGGCGTCGGCGCAGGACTTGATCTCGTCTTCCTTGATCTTGCGCGAGGAGTTGGCGATGTCGATGGTATTCTCGCCCACGCCCTTGCAGAATTCCTTGATGCCGGCGCCCGAGCCGCCGGACTCGACCACGGGGGTCTTGAAGTTGGTGAAGGTCTCGCCGAAGTTCTCGGCAACGATCTTGGCATAGGGCAGCACGGTCGACGAGCCGGCGACCTGGATCTGGTCGCGGGCAGCGGCATAGCCGGCGGACGCGGCAAGCGCGATCGCAGCGGCCGACGCCGTGAGGAAATATCTGGTCATGAGCCTCGCTCCTGTCGGATTGACTTGCAACGCTTTTCGCGTCGGAACAGGGCTTAGCGCCGCTTTGTAACAGTCGCATGACAGTTTCATGTCGGCTCGGTAACGCTACACCGCAGCCGTTTCCAGCTCGGAAGACTCAAGCGGAAAATCAATCATTTAGCCGGACAGGCACACAGCCGCAGGTTGTTTTCCCGGATTCTTCCTGTTCACAGGGCTCGCGGAGCGGTTTTGACAACTGCTTGCCCGATGGGGCAATCGCATTTGAAGTTTCCTCCTCCCCCGGACATCAATCCTGGCCGTTTTGCATGGCAACAGCGGTGAAATCGTCCTCCTCCCCCTTGTGGGGAGGGGTCAGGGGGGGGGCATGGACCGGCGAAGTTGCATAGGCTCGACAAGTCAGGCGAGAGAGGTTTGGGCAAGTCTCGTGCCCAAGATCACCCCGTGGCGCGCTCTGCCTCGTTCTGCGCCAGCCAGCGCTCCAGCTTTTCCAGCAGCGCCTTGGGGCTGATCGGCTTGGAGAGATAGTCGTCCATGCCGGCCTCCAGGCAGCGCTCGCGGTCGCCCTTCAGCGCATGGGCGGTGACGCCGACGATCGGCACATGGCCGTCCGACGCGGCCTCCATGCCGCGGATCGTGGCCGTCGCCTCCAGCCCGTTCATCTCCGGCATGGAAACGTCCATCAGGATCATGCGCGGGTTCATTTCGCGGAAGGCATCCACGGCCTTCCTGCCGTTGCCGACGATCTCGAATGTGTGCGTCGTCTCCCCGAGTATCTGCGTGAAGACGAGCTGGTTCACCTCGTTGTCCTCCGCGACGAGGATATCCACGCGGTGGCCCGACGCGCGGCCTGGCTTGCGCGGGCGGGCGACCACGGCCGGCGCGGCTTGCCCGACGGCTGCCTGCATGTCCGCGACCGGCGCGATCGGGACCGCAGGTGCATTTTCCATGCGGCGGCGCTGGATGGTGGTGACCAGCGCCTCGAGCAGCGTCGACGATCGCGCCGGTTTGATGAGCTGCGCGTCGATGACGAGGTCGCGGTAGCTGGCATGCGCCAGCGACTGGTCGACCGAGGTCAGCATGACGATCGGCGTGGCCGCGAGCTGCGGCGTGTTGCGCACGATGCGCGCCATCTCCGCCCCGGTCATGCCAGGCATCTGGTAGTCGAGCACGACGCAGTCGACCGCAACGCCCAGCGAGGCGGCCGCATGCAGCACCTTCAGCCCCTCGGCGCCGCTTTGCGCGGCGCAGGCATCGAAGTTCCACGAAGCCATCTGCTCCATCAGGATCGAACGGTTCACCGCATTGTCGTCCACGATCAGGATGCGCGCGCCGGTGACGTCGACGGGCGTCACCCTGCGTCCTTCCGGCCGGCCCGCCGTGGGAAGAGCCAGCGTGAACCAGAAGGTCGAGCCCTTGCCTTCCAAGCTCTCCACGCCGATCTCGCCACCCATCAGGTGAACCAGCCGCGAGGTGATGGCAAGGCCGAGCCCCGTGCCCTCGTGCCGGCGCGTGGACGAGGAATCCACCTGGCTGAACTTGTCGAAGATCAGAGCGAGCTTGTCGGCCGGAATGCCGATACCGGTGTCGGTGACGGAAATGCGCAGATTGGCAATGCCGTTTGCCGGCTCGCCGGCGACGTCGATCAGCACATGCCCGGCATCGGTGAACTTCACCGCATTGCCGACCAGATTGGTGATGATCTGGCGGATACGGCCGACATCTCCGATGAACAGGTCGCGCAGGTCGGGCGCCACGCGCACGATCAGCTCCAGGTCCTTTTCCTTGGCCCGCGTCGACACCAGCGTGGCGACGTCCTCGATCGCCTCGGCGAGGTTGAACGGCGCCGGATCGAGCACGAGCTGGCCGGCGTCGATCTTGGAGAAGTCGAGAATGTCGTTGATGATGGTCAGCAGCGCGTTGCCCGACTTCACGATGATGTCGGTGAAGGTGCGCTGCTTCGGATCGAGGTCGGACTTGGACAGAAGTTCGGCCATGCCCAGAACGCCGTTCATCGGGGTGCGGATCTCGTGGCTCATATTGGCCAGGAATTCGGACTTGGCGCGATCGGCCAGCACGGCGCGCTCCTGGGCTTCCTGAAGCTCCGTCTCGCGCTGCTTGAGCTCGGTTATGTCGGTGCTGGAGCCGATCAGGTGCACGCTTCCGTCGCCCGAGATCAGCCGGCTTTTCTTGGCGATGAGGTGCCGTACGGTGCCGTCGGGATGCGTCAGCGTCTCCTCGAACTCGCTGAGTTCCCCGGTGCGCAGCACTTCCATGTCGCGCACGGCGAAGCCCTCGCCCTCCTCGCCGAAGAAATCGCGGTCGGTGCGGCCGAGCGCCTCTTCCTTGGAGATGCCGCCGAGCTCGCACCAGACCTTGTTGACGAACTCGAAGGCCAGATCGGCGTTCTTGACATAGGCCGAGACCGGCAGCTCGTCGAGCACATGCCGGTAGAGCTCGATCTGGCGCATGCTGGCGCGCAGCGCCTTCTCGCGCTCCTTCAGCTCGGTTATGTCCACGCGCACGCCGATATAGGTGCCGTCGTCGGTGCGGGTGTCGAAAGCCTTCACCCAGCGCCCGTCGGGATTGAGCCTCTCCGACACGGCATGCCTCGCGGCGTAGCGCTCCGTATAGCGCGTCACCCAGCCTTCGGGGTCCGCATCGTAGAGCGCGTCCAGCTCCGCGTCGCCGGTGTTGCGGAAATAGCCGGCGGCATGGGCATGCTCGATCGCCTCGCGCAGCGGGCGGCCGGGTTTCCACCCCTGCGCCATGGCCGGCAGGCTGGTCTGGATCTTGTGGTTGGCGAGCACGAAACGGTCGTCGCGATCATAGATGATGACGCCGGCCGGAAGCGATTCCAGCACGCTGGCCAGCCGCCGCCGCGCCTCCTCCGCCTCGTTTTCGCGCGCCTTCATGCCGCTGATGTCGTAGTAGGAAACGAGCCGTTTGCCGCCCGACAGCGCGGTCACCGAATAGACCATCGTGCAGCCATCGGCGCGCACGAACTCGCGCGGGGCAACGTCGCCCGCGCGGATTTCGGCGAGCCGGCCGGCGACATAGTCTTCCCAGTCGGCATCGGCGACATCATAGACGCCGTTGTAGCGGTTGATGTCCATCAGGGCGCGGAAGTGCAGGCCCGGACCGATCGTGTCCCGCGAGACCTTCCAGATCCGGTAGAATTCGCTGTTGACGATTTCGGCCTTCAGGTCGGCATCGAGCAGGACGACGCCCATCTGCATGGCGTCCAGCACCCGTTCCAGGTCCGATTGCACCCCGGCGGCCGCGGACGATCCCTCGACGCCTGCCATCTCCATCGCATCCCCCCATTCCGCATAGCGGCGGACGGGCAGACGCGGCGGCCCGTCGCGGCAATTGTGGCGAACAATGCTTAACGATTGCCTAAGCGATGCAGGCACCGGTTAACCATACGTCGTCCGCTCGCCGAATGGTGAGCCGACGCGACCTTGCCGCCGCACCCGGCGAGCCTAGTTGAACAGTGGTGGAGCGGAGCTTGGAGCATGATGATAAGCGCGCGGATTTTCCTCACCGGATTTGGAGCCGCACTGCTGGCGGCGTCGCAGGTCGATGCGGCTTCGTTGAAAGCGTTGCAGGGCGCCTGGGCGATGCAGGGCATGGATTGCAACGCCACCTTCAAGAGCAACGGCGGTACGATCCGCTTCCGCGACAAGGGCTCGATGCTGACGAGCGGCATCATCATCACCGGCAGCAAGATCATCTCCCCCGACATGTCCTGCACGGCCCAGAAGGTGCGCCAGCTCAAGGATCGCACGACCGTGCTGATGAGTTGCGCCGACGCGGTGCTGTTCGATACGCTGTCGGCGTCGTTCCGGCTGACCGGAAAGGACAGCCTGCAGAAGTTCGACCCGGACTTCCCCGATACCGCCTATACTTATACCAAATGCCATTTCTGACGGTCGCGCGAGATCATTTCCGGCAATGGCAATGAACATGCGCATGAAGCCGCAGCCGCTTCAGCCGCGAATGAGGAGGACACCATAAATGCCGAATGCAAGGCCCATCGCAACCGCGCCGAGGAACGGCAGCAAGGTGCAGGTCTTCTGGACCGATGCCGACGGGCAGGAAAACGAATCCATCGCCCAGTATCGCTCGGCCGAGATGCTGAAGTCGCTCGGCGGCGATGGCGATGCCAGCGATGTCGGCTGGTGGGCCTTCGTCGATTCCGGCACGCAGAAGAAGATCGAGCCGCACTCCTGGGCGCCACTGAACAGCGACGACGAAGACGAATAGCCCGCTTTCCCGGTCGCCGCCCTTCCACGATCATGTGCGCGGGCCGGGAAACCCGGCACGCAGCCAGGCCACGCCCGGCGACGGGACATACCCCGGTATTTCATCGACGCGGCCGGCCCCTCGGCAAGCCCCCTCCGCAAGCCCCTGCGGAAGCTGCGCGAAGACCGGTTCCCGGTCATCCGGGACGCGCAAGCGGCCTGATCGAACTTCCGTTGCGGCATGCATTTTTCGCGCAGGACAAGGCCGCCTGCGCGATTCTTCCCCCTTGATATTGGGCCGTCCATCTGCATTGATCTGCGCCCGAACGGATCGTGATGACCGCACCTGTCGAAGGACGGGAGCTTGCGGCGCATCGATGAGGAGCGGCAGGCCCTGCCGGCGATCCCGAGACTGGGGTTTTTGATGCAAGCTGTTTTCGACGGCCACAACGACGTGCTGCTGCGCCTGTGGCAGAACGAGAAAAAGGGTGGCGATGCCGTCGCCGAATTCACCAACGGAACCGAGAAGGGCCACATAGACCTGCCCCGCGCCAGAGCCGGCGGCCTCGCAGGCGGGCTGTGCGCAATCTACATCCCTTCAGGCGACCTGGTTCTGCCGGAACCCGATGCGGACGGCAGCTATGTGACGCCGCTTTCCGCGCCGCTGGAGCGCGCGCCATCCCTCGACATCGCCATGGAAATGGCCGCGATCGCGCTTCGTCTTGAGCGCGCCGGAAGCTGGCGCCTGTGCCGCACCATGGCCGACATCGATAACGCCCTCGCGGACGACAAATTCGCCGCCGTGCTGCACATGGAAGGCTGCGAGGCCATCGATGCCGACCTCACCGCGCTGGAGGTCTTCCATGCCGCCGGCCTGCGCTCGCTTGGGCCGGTCTGGAGCCGCAACAACATTTTCGGCCACGGCGTTCCCTTCGCCTATCCCATGAGCCCCGACACCGGCCCCGGCCTGACCGACGCCGGCCGCGAGCTGGTGAAGGCGTGCAACCGCCTCGGCATTCTCATCGACCTGTCCCACATCACCGAACAGGGCTTCTGGGACGTCGCAAAATTCTCCGACCAGCCGCTGGTGGCAAGCCACTCCAACCCGCATGCGCTGGTGCCGGTCGCGCGCAACCTCACCGACAGGCAGCTCGACGCCATCCGGGAAAGCAAGGGCCTCGTCGGCCTCAACTTCGCCGTCACCATGCTGCGCGCCGACGGCCGCGAGAATGCCGACACGCCGCTTTCGGACATGGTGCGCCATATCGACTATCTGGTCGACAAGCTCGGCATCGACGGCGTCGCCATCGGCTCCGATTTCGACGGCGCGCTCATCCCCCGCGAGATCGGCTCGGCCGCCGGGCTCCAGAGCCTCGTCGATGCGCTGCAAAAGGCAGGCTATGGAGGTGCCGAGCTGGCCAGGCTGTGCCGCGGAAACTGGTTCCGCGTGCTGCGCTCGGCCTGGCACGAAAACGGCGACGCCTGAACCGGCGTGCCGCTCGAGAGTCCCGCTCGCGACAACAAAATGATTGTCTTTGCCAGCGATAACGTGATTGAACCATTAGCAATGGACCCCGATCCAGGCCGATTGCGATCGGCCTGGATCGGGGTCTGCAAACAAGCTCGTCAGAAAACGGGGGAATTGGAATGAATATGGGAAAAATGAATATGCGCTTCCGTCCGCTGCTTGCAGGTGCGGCTTTCTCGCTGCTGCTGGTTTCCGGCGCCGCCGCGCCCGCCTTCGCGGCCACCCCGGCCGACACGCTGGTGCAGGCCTGGGCCATCGACGACACCATCACGCTCGACCCGGCCGAGTCGTTCGAGCTCAGCCCTGCCGAATTCATCGGCAATGCCTATGACATGCTGGTGCGCCTCGACATCAACGACACCACCAAGGTGAAGGGCGGCGTCGCCGAGAGCTGGAGCGTCTCCGACGACGGCCTGACCTATACGTTCAAGCTCAAGCCGGGCATCAAGTTCGCCTCCGGCAACCCGCTCACCGCCGAGGACGTCGCCTGGTCCTTCGAGCGCGTCGTCAAGCTCGACAAGAGCCCCGCCTTCATCCTCACCCAGTTCGGCCTGACCGGCGACAACGTCACCGAAAAAGCCAAGGCCGTGGACGAAAACACCTTCGTGCTCACCGTCGACAAGGCCTATGCGCCGAGCTTCGTGCTCAACTGCCTCACCGCCACCGTCGGCGCCGTGCTCGACAAGAAGCTGGTGATGGAACATGCCCAGGCCACCACGCCGAGCGACGACTACAAATACGACACCGATTTCGGCTATGCGTGGATGAAGACCAACTATGCCGGCTCGGGTCCGTTCAAGATCCGCGACTGGCGCGCCAACGAGATCCTCGTGCTCGAGCGCAACGATAACTACTATGGCGAGAAGCCCGCGCTCGCCCGCGTCATCTATCGCCACGTCAAGGAAAGCGCGACCCAGCGCCTGATGCTGGAAGCCGGCGACATCGACGTTGCCCGCAACCTGGAGCCCGGCGACCTGGAGGCCGTGCAGAAGAACGCCGACCTTGCCTCGACCAGCGCGCCGAAGGGCACGGTCTATTACATCAGCCTCAACCAGAAGAACGAGACGCTCGCGAAGCCCGAGGTACGCGAGGCCCTGAAGTATCTGGTCGACTATGATGCGATCGGCTCGACCCTCATCAAGGGCATCGGCGAGATCCGCCAGACCTACCAGCCCAAGGGCGTTCTCGGCGCTCTCGATACGGCCCCGTACAAGCTCGACGTCGCCAAGGCCAAGGAACTCTTGGAAAAGGCCGGCCTGAAGGACGGCTTCTCCGTCACCTTCGACGTGCGCAACGGCCAGCCGGTCACCGGCATCGCCGAATCCTTCCAGCAGACCGCCGGCCAGGCCGGCGTGAAGGTGGAGATCATCCCCGGCGACGGCAAGCAGACGCTGACCAAGTACCGCGCCCGCAACCACGACATGTATATCGGCCAGTGGGGCATGGACTACTGGGATCCGAACTCGAATGCGGAAGCCTTCACCTCGAACCCGGACAATGGCGACGACGCCTCGGTCAAGACGCTGGCCTGGCGCAATGCCTGGGACGTTCCGCAGCTGACCGAGCAGGTCAAGGCCGCGCTTCTGGAGCGCGACAACGACAAGCGCGCCGACATGTACAAGAAGTTGCAGCAGGAAGCGCTGGATACCAGCCCCTTCGTCATGCTCTTCCAGCAGGTCGAGGTCGCCGGCCTGCGCAACAACGTGAAGAACTACAAGCTCGGGCCGAACTTCGACTCGAACTTCCTCGCGCCCGTCACCAAGGAATGATCCCGAAGGATCAGTCTGTTGAGCACCATTGAAACGCAGATGCCGGCAAGGCGCGCCCGTCGGCGCGCCTATGCCACCCTCAAATCGATCGCCAGTTTCCTGGTGATCGTCGTCACCACCTATCTCGGCCTGCTGGCCGTCACCTTCTTCATCGGCCGCGTCGTGCCGATCGATCCGGTTCTGGCGATCGTCGGCGATCGCGCGCCGACGCATGTCGTCGAGCGCGTGCGGCGGGAAATGGGCTTCGACCTGCCCTATTACCAGCAGTTCTTCCTCTACGTGAAAGGCGTGCTGCAGGGCGATTTCGGCACGTCGGTGCTGACCACCAACCCTGTCATGACCGACATCCGCCGCGTTTTCCCCGCCACGATGGAGCTTGCCACCGTCGGCACCGTCATCGGCGCCGCGTTCGGCATTCCGCTCGGCGTGCTGGCGGCGGTCCGGCGCGGCAGCATGGCCGACCAGATCGTGCGCATCATCGGCCTTGTCGGCTATTCGGTGCCGATCTTCTGGCTCGGCCTGCTGGCGCTTCTGGTGTTTTACGCCCGTCTGGGCTGGACCGCCGGTCCCGGCCGCATCGACGTGGTGTTCGAATACACCTTCACGCCGATCACCGGTTTCTACCTGCTCGATGCGATCCTGAACCGCGACTGGGCGGCCTTCAAGGACATCTTCGCCCACATCATCCTGCCGGCCTCGCTGCTCGGCTACTTCTCGCTGGCCTATATCAGCCGCATGACGCGCTCCTTCATGCTGAACGAACTGCACCAGGAATACATCGTCGCCGCGCGCGCCAAGGGCCTGTCGGAAACCCGCATCATCTGGGGTCATGCGCTGCGCAACGCCGCCGTGCCGCTGGTGACGGTGATCGCGCTTTCCTATGCCGGCCTGCTCGAGGGCTCGGTGCTGACCGAGACGGTCTTCGCCTGGCCGGGCCTCGGCCTCTACATCACCAATTCGCTGCAGAACGCCGACATGAACGCGGTGCTTGGCGGCACCATCGTCATCGGCTCCGTCTTCATCGCCATCAACCTGCTTTCCGACGTGCTCTACCGCATGCTCGACCCGAGGACGAAGACACGATGAGCGACGCCGTAATGACCCGCCGCGAATGGCTGCTGACCGACCGGCCGCAGTCGCGCATGCAGGCCCGGCTCGGCCGCGCCTATGTCACCTGGCGGCTCTTCACCGCCAACAAGCTGGCCGTCGTCGGCATGCTGATCATCCTGGCGCTGATCTTCATCGCCATCTTCGCGCCCCTGCTGGCGCCCTATTCACCCTATGTCGGCGATCTCGCCAGGGCGCGGCTGCTGCCGCCGAGCGCCGAGCACTGGCTCGGCACCGACGACCAGGGCCGCGATATCCTCTCGCGCCTGATCTACGGCTCGCGCCTCACGCTGCAGGTGGTGATCCTGGTTGCCGTCATCGCAGCCCCCATCGGCCTGCTCGTCGGCACGGTGGCCGGCTATGCCGGCGGCTGGGTGGATGCGGTGCTGATGCGCATCACCGACATCTTCCTCGCCTTTCCCAAGCTGGTGCTGGCGCTGGCTTTCGTCGCCGCCCTCGGGCCCGGCATCGGCAACGCCATCATCGCCATCGCCATCACCTCCTGGCCGCCCTATGCCCGCATCGCGCGCGCCGAGACGCTGACCGTGCGCAACTCCGACTACATCTCGGCGGTGCGGCTGATGGGCGCCTCGCCCTGGCGCATCGTGCTGCGCCACATCATGCCGCTGTGCATCTCCTCGCTCATCGTGCGGGTGACGCTCGACATGGCAGGCATCATCCTCACCGCCGCCGGCCTCGGCTTCCTCGGCCTCGGCGCGCAGCCGCCGCTGCCGGAATGGGGCGCCATGATCGCCTCGGGCCGCCGCTTCATCCTCGACCAGTGGTGGGTGGCCGCCATGCCGGGCTTCGCCATCCTTGTCGTCAGCCTGGGTTTCAACCTGCTGGGCGACGGCCTGCGCGATGCGCTCGACCCGCGAGGCAACGGCCAATGAGCGCGCTTCTCGAAGTCGAGGACCTGCGCGTCTCCTTCCCCACCCGCACGGGCGTGGTGCAGGCGGTGCGCGGCGTTTCCTTCACGCTCGGCCGCGAGCGGCTGGGCATCGTCGGCGAATCCGGCTCGGGCAAGTCGCAGACCGGCCGCGCCATCATGGGCCTGACGCCCGAGCACGGCCGGATCACGGCAAGCAGGCTGGCGTTCAACGGCATGGACCTGCTCGCGGCCTCCGCCGCCGAGCGGCGCGCGCTGCGCGGCAAGCGCATCGCCATGATCCTGCAGGACCCGAAATATTCGCTGAACCCGGTGATGACCATCGGACGCCAGATCGTCGAGACGCTGCGCGCCCACGAGCCGGTCGGCAAGGCCGAGGCGCGCAGGCGCGCGCTCGACATGCTGGGTGCCGTGCAGATCCGCGATCCCGAACGCGTCTTCGACCTCTACCCGCACGAAGTGTCGGGCGGCATGGGCCAGCGCGCCATGATCGCCATGATGCTGGTGGCCGGCCCCGAGCTGCTGATCGCCGACGAGCCGACCTCGGCGCTCGACGTCACCGTGCAGCTCGAAGTGCTGGGCATCCTCAACCGGCTGGTGGCCGAGCGCGGCATGGGACTGATCTTCATCTCGCACGACCTGCGGCTGGTGTCGTCCTTCTGCGACCGCGTCATCGTCATGTATGCCGGCAGGATCGTGGAGGAGCTGCCCGCATCGCAGCTCTCGGAAGCCCGGCATCCCTATACGCGCGGCCTGCTCAACTGCATGCCCAAGATCGGCGCGGATCGGCATCCGCTGCCGGTGCTCGAACGCAAACCGGAGTGGGCGCTATGACCCCGGCTCTCGCAATCGACAGGCTGCGCGTCACCTACGACGAGTTCGTTGCGCTGAAGGATGTCAGCCTGACGGTCGCGCCCGGCGAATCCTTCGGCCTGGTGGGCGAATCCGGCTCCGGCAAGTCGACGCTCCTGCGCGCGCTGGCCGGCCTCGCGCCGGTCACCGGCGGCACCATCGAAGTCAACGGCAAGCCGCTCGGCACGAGCCGCGACAAGGTCTTCTACCGTCAGGTCCAGATGGTGTTCCAGGACCCCTACGGCTCCCTGCATCCGCGCCAGACGGTCGACCGGCTGTTGCTGGAGCCGCTGGCGATCCACGGCTTCGACGACACTGAAAGGCGCATCGTGCGGGCGCTGGACGAGGTTGGCCTCGGCTCAGGCTTCCGTTTCCGCTACTCGCACCAGCTTTCCGGTGGCCAGCGCCAGCGCGTGGCGATCGCCCGGGCGCTGATCCTGGAACCTTCCATCCTGCTGCTCGACGAGCCGACCTCGGCGCTCGACGCCTCGGTGCAGGCCGAGGTGCTGAACCTGCTGGAACAGGTGCGCGCGGCCCGCAAGCTCACCTTCGTCATGGTCAGCCACGACCTCGCCGTCGTCACCCATATGTGCGACCGGCTGATGGTGATGCAGCATGGGCGCGAAGTGGAACTGCTGTCATCGGCCGACCTTGCCAGCCGCAACGTCACGCAGGACTATACGGGCAGCCTGCTCACCGCCAGCGAGGGGTATCGGCGCAGCGCGTGACACCCTTGGCCCGTCCCGCACGGTTTGCAGTGCGGGGGCAGCCACTGGTTTGGCATAGCGAGCGGCGAGTTTCGAGCCCAGGTTCGATGCGGGGCACCTATTTCCGGACCGGCTCTGGCTTCGAGACGTTCGAGGCCTGGGTCCCCGGAACCTCCGCATTTCGCTGCGCTCATGCTCCGGCCCGAGGACGACGACGGTAAGCGGCGGCGCAAATCGCCGATGCCGGTGAATTGCCGGAAACACACCCGCCTCCGTCGTCCTCGGGCCCGCAGCCCGCAGGGCGGAGGGTTCCGGGGACCCATGCCTCCAGGATGAAGACATCCGCTTCGGTCCAGAAAAAAGTCAGCATGGCAGAAGAGAGCCAATCCCTCACCTTTCACCTGTGAGTTTCGACCTCGGACTTGCACAACCGCCTTGCCGGGATGTTAAAGAAAGGTTGCGTTTTCTCGCCTCGGGTGAGTCTCACGCACCCATCCCGGCACCTGCCCGGCAAGCCGGCAATCGCAAAACGAAACTCGTCCGATGCGTCGAGGAGGCGCAATGAAGGTAGGCATTGACATAGGTTCGGGACCCAACGGAACCCCTGCAATGCTCGACCTCGAGGAATTGCTGGCGACCCGCCTGCTGGTGCAGGGCAATTCCGGCTCCGGCAAGTCGCACCTTCTGCGCCGCCTGCTCGAACAGAGCGCGCCCTGGGTGCAGCAATGCGTGATCGACCCCGAGGGCGACTTCGTCTCGCTGGCCGAGAAATTCGGCCATGTCGTCGTCGATGCGGCGCGCAGCGAAGCCGAGCTCACCCGCATCGCCTCGCGCATCCGCCAGCACCGCGTTTCCGTCGTCTTCAATCTGGAGGGGCTGGAGGTCGACCAGCAGATGCGCGCGGCCGCCGCCTTCCTCGGCGGCATGTTCGATGCCGAGCGCGACCATTGGTATCCGGTGCTGGTGGTGGTGGACGAGGCGCAGCTTTTCGCGCCCGCCGCCGCAGGCGAGGTGGCCGACGACGCGCGCCGCCTGTCGCTCGCCGCCATGACCAACCTGATGTGCCGCGGCCGCAAGCGCGGCCTTGCCGGCGTCATCGCCACCCAGCGCCTCGCCAAGCTCGCCAAGAACGTCGCCGCCGAAGCGTCCAACTTCCTGATGGGCCGCACCTTCCTGGACATCGACATGGCGCGCGCGGCCGACCTTCTCGGCATGGAACGGCGCCAGGCGGAAATGTTCCGCGACCTCGGGCGCGGCCACTTCGTCGCCCTCGGCCCGGCGATCGCACGCCGCCCGCTGCAGGTGGTCATCGGCGCGGTCGAGACCGCGCCGCGCTCGTCCAGCCCCCGGCTGATGCCGCTGCCGGAAACCGCGCCGGAGGATGTGGAAGACCTGATCTTCACGCCGGGGCCGGAGGAACGTCGCCCCGTGGTGAAACGGCCGGCGCCACCCCCGCCGACGCCAACGGCCGATATCCTCGCCCAGCTTTCGCAGCCCAGGCCGGCGCCCGAGGCGCCTGCCGAACCCGTGTTCGAGATCATCGACGAGGCCGACCGCGATGCGCGCATCGAAATGGTGCTGCGCGAGATTCTGGAAGACGCCGATGCCGCCTTCCGCTCCGACGCCATCCTCTATCAGGACTTTCTCGTCCGCTGCCGCATCCGGCGCGTGCCGGGCGAGCCGCTGGCGCTGCCGGCCTTCCGCCGCAAGCTCGCGGTCGCGCGCGCCGGCGTCGACACCAGCACCGCTTCGAGCGACACCTGGCAGCAGGCGCTGGAGCTTTCCGTCACCGTGCCGGAGGATGTGCAGGGCGTGTTCCTCGTCGTCGCGCAGGCTGCCGTCACCGGCGCGCCCTGCCCCTCGGACGCCGCCCTCGCGCGCTCCTACGGCACCCATTCGACACGCCGCGCGCGCCGCCTTCTCACCTATTTCGAAGAGCGTGGGCTGGTGGTGGTGCGCACCGATTTTCGCGGCAACCGCGTGGTCGCCTTCCCCGATCTCGACTGCGAAACCGCGCCCGGCGATCCCAACCTGCCGGACGATCTCGCCGGCGCGCAATTCGCGGCGGAATAGAGCATTTCCAGCGAAAGTGCGAAGCGGTTTTGCGTCCGGAAATGCGGAAAAACAAACAGATAGAGTGGTTCCGGCGATTCCGTAAAACCCGCGGCCGAAAGCAAAGCTCGCGGCCCCGGAAGCGCGGGGGCTCCGGGGCCACGTGGATTTTACCGCACGATCAGCGACGCTTCCTTCTCGTCGCGTTCGCGCCCGCCCAGCACGGCGGCCACGGCAGCGATGAAGGCGCCGATGAAAAGCGACATCGCGGCCACCAATGCCATGGTCAAGCCCGCCTTGCGCGCGGTATCGGCGGCCTCCTTGGCCTTGGTGCCGGCATCCGCGACCCGCTGGAGCACGGCGTTCATGCGGGCCTCGGCATCGGCCTGCGACAGGCCGGTGCGGGCGGCGATCAACTGGGCGAGATAAGCCTTGTCGTCGGCCGAAATCCCGCCTGTGGCGGCGCCCGAGAGCAGGATGCGCGTGGCCTCGCCGGTCGCGGCTGCCGCCCCTTGCGGCCCCTGCGCGTTCAGCGTCGCGGGATTTGCCGGCCGGAACAGCGCGTCGACGAAATACCCCATCGCATCGCTGTCGCCCTGAGCGGACTGTCCCTTGCCGGCGGCGCCAGCGGTTGCGCCGAGTGCCGCGCCCGACGCGACCGTGGAAGCCGCCTGCACGCCGCTGCCGGCGATGGATGTCAGTGCCGTCCCCAGAACACCGACCAGGAACAGCGTCGCCAGCGCCCAGGCGAGGAAACCATGCGCGGTGTCGCGGAAATAGACCTCGTCATCGTGGACGTTCACCCATTTGGTCCGCAGGCGGCCGGTCAGGTAGCCACCGAGCGCGGATGACAGCCACTGCACGACGATCAGCCAGACGGCCGCTCCGACCGCGAATGTCGCGGCCGAAGACCCTTGCGACGACCACGGCGAGACGACGCTGAGGCCAAGGCCGGAACCGAGCAGCAGCAGGATGAGCGTTACCGCTCCGGCCGCCAGCGCGCCGGCGATGACCGGCCCCCACGCCACGGCGGAGCTTGCGGATTCCTGCCGCGCGGCGGCAACGCCCGCAGGCGTATCCATAAGAGACATCGCAGCCTCCTATCGCACGAACAGCAGGATCAGGATGATGATCGGAATGGGAATTCCAAGAAGCCAAAGCAGAATGGCGCGACCCATCGGACGTCCTCCTTCAAATCTCGTGTGTGAACGGGACAAGCTTGCAGGCGGTGAACTGCCACGGCGGGATACGGTTCCCGAAAAACATGCGTTTTCAGGCAACTGCAACTTTTTGCAGCGGCACGGGAACCTTTCCCGCTGCCATGTGTTCTAGGGGTGCGCCGAGCGACATCCCCCTCTACGCCCGCCGTGCCCTTACTCAACAGCCGCCTCGTCACGAGGCGGCTTTCTTTTTGCCTGCCGCGTGACTGTGGATAAGCCGCCCGGCGCGCTGCCGTTAGGCATTTGGTAATGTGTTTAAAGGTTTAGTGAATACGGCAACGGGTTTTCAAGTTTGGACGGGAGGCGTGAGAGAGTTCGGAGTCCACGCAGATGCTGCTTGCCCGCATGGGAATAGTCTTCCTGATTTCAGCCGTATTTGCCCTGATGCTCGCAGGCGTCGTGCATATGGCCGGCACGCTCGACCGCGACGGCGCATGCCGTGTTTCCAGCCAGTCCGCCTGCCGTTAGAGCGGCGACTGTCATCCTGACGGACGGCCTTCCTCGGCTCCATGCCGCATCTGCGCGACGCTCAGCCGGGACGGATCGCGTGAAAAACCCTATTCGCAGACATATTTCACGCGCCCGCCGGACTGCGTGATGTTGCGGCACGTCACCGGCGCGGGCGGGTCGGCCGTTATCTGCGGCTGCACGACCGGCTGCTTCATTACATTGCGCGGGCGCTGCGGCGCCTTTCGGGCAACCGGACGAGGCCGCGCCACGACGATCGGTTGAGGCTCGGGCGGCGGCGCGGGAAACACGGCCGTTTCGGCCGGCGCCGGGCCGGCCGCGCGGCGCTTGAACCAATTCGGCATCTCGTAGCTGGGTTTGTTGAACTCGATGGAGCCATCGGAAGTACGCGCGCAACCGGCCGTGGCCAGCGACCCCAGGCAAGCCACCGCAACCATCGTCAGGCCGGGCCGAACAGCACTCATTCCCACTCTCTCCACGCCGCGCCGACAGCATGGGCGCGCAGGCGGCAACGACATGAACACTGCCAGAAACGCAATGCCGCCGTTAGGCCCGGAGCCATCTTGCGGCGAGAAATTTCACTCCTGTGGTTTCGCCGCCACGCATGCCGCGCGAATTGCGCGAGTTTGATCCTTATCAAGGTCTTCGACCGCACCATATTCGTACAAGTTCCGCGGGATCATCGTGAAATCGGTGCCCGGCACGATTGCCGTCGTGCCGGGCACCTGTCGGGAGATTTTGCAACCATGCAACGGCTTGCCCGATGCGCCGCAATTGCCACGGCTCTGCTCTTGCAGGCGACGCCGCCCGCCCCGGCCGCCTCGCCCGACCTGTCCGCACCCATGGAAGGGATGTGGGAGCGGCGCGCGGCGCGGCTGATTCGGAATGCCGGGCACTGGTGCGACAGGGTGCGGGACATGCGGCTCGACAAGCGCAAGTCGACGCAAATCCGCAAGACCGTGCTTGTGACCTGCAGCGACGGGAGGCGCTTTGCGCAATACGAGCTGATCGTGGACAAGGACAACAGGCTGCGCTCGATTCTGCCGCTTCAGGCATATCCGGGTTGACCGCGCCGTGGGTGCGTTTCCGCGCCACCATCGCTTGCGGGGGGGCACGCATTTCGCTAATGCCTCGAAACGTCGGCCGCACTCGGGTCGGCTCGAAAACCGGAGGCCGGACATTGGGCACAGAGCGCGCTGACGTCGCCATCATCATGGGCAGCCAATCCGACTGGGAAACCATGCGTCACGCCGCCGAAACACTGCAAACGCTGGATGTTTCGCACGACACGCGCATCGTCTCGGCGCACCGCACGCCCGAACGGCTCTACGATTTCGCCCGCAACGCCAAGGCCGAGGGCTTCAAGGTCATCATTGCCGGTGCCGGTGGCGCGGCGCATCTTCCGGGCATGACGGCGGCGATGACGCCGCTGCCCGTCTTCGGCGTGCCCGTCGAATCCAGGGCGCTGTCGGGGCAGGATTCGCTGCTGTCCATCGTGCAGATGCCGGCCGGCATCCCGGTCGGCACGCTGGCGATCGGCAGGGCCGGGGCGATCAACGCCGCCCTTCTCGCGGCCGCCGTTCTGGCGCTGGGCGATGACGCGCTCGCCGCGCGGCTCGAGGCCTGGCGCGCCGAGCAGACGGCAAAAGTGGCCGAACGTCCCGTGGAGGCATCATGACCACCCCGCTCGCACCCGGTTCCACCATCGGCATCATCGGCGGCGGCCAGCTCGGCCGCATGCTGGCCATGGCGGCGGCACGCCTGGGCTACCGCACCGTGGTGCTGGAGCCGCAGGCCGACTGCCCGGCCGCGCAGGTGGCCAACCACCAGATCGTGGCGACCTATGACGACCACTACGCGCTGCGCGAGCTGGCGAAGCTCTGCGACGTCGTCACCTATGAGTTCGAGAACGTCCCGGTCGTCTCCGCCGAAATCCTCGTCCAATCCGTATCGGTGCTGCCGCCGGCGCGCGCGCTCGACATTTCGCAGGACAGGCTGACCGAGAAGACCTTCCTCAACCGCATCGGCATCCCCACCGCCGATTTCCGCGCCGTGGACGACGCCGCCGGCCTGCGCTCCGCATTGCGAGACTTCGACGGCGTCGGCGTGCTGAAGACCCGGCGCCTGGGCTACGACGGCAAGGGCCAGCGGGTTCTGCGCGACCTGCCGGAAAGCGAGACCGGCGCCGCCTTCTCCGAAATGGGCAATGTGCCATTGATCCTCGAGGCCTTCGTCGGCTTCGAGCGCGAGATTTCGGTGATTGCCGCGCGTGACCGCGCCGGCACGGTCATGGCCTACGATCCGCCCGAGAACGTGCACCGCAGCGGCATCCTGCACACCTCCACCGTGCCGGCGCGGATCAGGGACAAAACCGCGGCCGATGCCAGGTCGGCCGCCCGGGCCATCCTCGAGGCGCTCGATTATGTCGGCGTCATCGGCGTGGAATTCTTCGTGCAGCACGACGGCTCGCTGCTGGCCAACGAAATGGCGCCGCGTGTTCACAATTCCGGCCACTGGACCGAGGCCGCCTGCGCGGTCTCGCAGTTCGAGCAGCATGTGCGCGCCGTGGCCGGCCTGCCGCTCGCCGAGACGGCCCGTCATTCCGACTGCGTGATGGAAAACCTGATCGGCAGCGACATCGAACGCGTCCCCCAGCTCGCCGCCGAGCCCAATGTCGTGCTGCACCTCTATGGCAAGGCCGAGGCGCGGGCCGGCCGCAAGATGGGGCATTTCACGCGGTTGAAGCCCTAAGGTATTTCCAGCAAGAGTGCGAAGCGGTTCTGCGTCCGGAAATGCGTAAAAACAAATAAATAGAGCGGTTCCGGCCCAGAACCGCTCCAGGCGAAAGCCACCGCCCTCACTTGGCCGGCGGAACCGGGCAGCTCAGGTCGCCCTCCTCGCATTTCAGATATCCCTTGAGCTGCTCCAGCCGATCGTGGGTCAGCTCATTGCGGCAGTTCTGCACCAGCATGGGATAGATGCTGCCCTGCCGGCTGCCGCCCGTGGCGAAATCGCACTCCGCATCACGGAAGCCTATCCAGGCCTGCTGCGCGGCGACAAGGCGATGCCTCGTTTCCTTGTCGTTCTTCAGGCGGCCGATGATCTCGTTGTAGGTGGCATTCAGCGCCGCATCGGTCTTCTTGTAGGCCTTGTCGGCGCACTCGTTCAGGCTGGCCTGATCGGAGGCCCCGGAGCATCCCGGCGGCACCTGCGCGGCGGCGGCGCCTGCAAGGAAGACGGGCATGAGGACGATAAGGCTGCGAAGAAGAAATGGCATGGGCTGAAGCTCCTGTCGGCAACGGTATGGCATGAATGCGCGGCGGCAAATTCCGCCGCTTCGATATATGACAAATGTCGGGCGGAGGTTGACACCGGCAAGGACTCTCGTCTAAGAGCCAGCCACAAGTTCCGGGCGCGTCTGCGGGCGCGCTTTTTGATCAGCCCACTGGGCGCTTTCGACAGGCAAGACCAATGAAGATCAAGAATTCGCTCAAGGCCCTCAAGGGCCGTCATCGCGACACCCAGCTGGTTCGCCGCAAGGGCCGCGTTTACCTCATCAACAAGACCGCTCCGCGCTACAAGGCGCGCCAGGGCTGACCCTGCGGGCTGGAAAATCCTTTCCGGCCTGGCGGCTCGCTCCATCTCACGCGAGTTTCGGTTTGACGTTCCCATGCCGTGGATTAGGTTCTTCGGCATGAGGAGCGTTTTTGCTTTTTCCATGGCGGTGATTCTGGCGGCCGGCGCGCTGCCCGCCGCGGCGCAATCCGGCCTGTCCGGGCAGGAAGATGTGCCCGAATTCCCGGCCGATCGGGCCGCTCCCGCCACTCCGCGCGAGGAGGCCGCCCCCAGGGCGCCCGTCACCCTCGACACGCTGTTTGCCGACCTCAAGCGCGAGCGCAACGAGAAGGCCGCCGAACGCATCGCTGCGCGCATCCAGGACCGCTGGAACAGATCGGGCAGCGCTTCCATCGACCTGATGATGCAATGGGCGCAGAAGGCGATGGACGACCAGAAGTTCGATGTCGCGCTCGATTTCCTCGATCAGGTCGTCACCCTCGCGCCCGGTTACGCGGAAGGCTGGAATCGCCGCGCGACGGTGCATTTCATGATGCAGAGCTACGGCAAGTCGATGTCGGACATCGAGCATGCGCTGCGGCTCGAGCCGCGCCATTTCGGCGCCCTGGCCGGCATGGCGCAGATCATGGAGATCCGCGGCCGCAAGCAGCTGGCGCTGGAAGCCTGGCAGAAGGTGCTCGACATCTATCCGATGATGCGCAGCGCGCAGGACAGGGTTTCGGCGCTGTCGGAGGAACTGGCCGGCGAGGCCATCTGACCCGCCGGATCGTTCGGCGCCAGAGCGGTTTTCCGGACGCAGAACCGCTTCGCACTTTTGCTGGAAATGCTCTAAATCCCGGAAACCGGAACGCGAGGCGCTATGCGCCTCCGCGCCCCTCCGCGCCGACATAGGCGATGCGCAGCATGTTCGTCGCGCCGGGCGTTCCCAACGGCACGCCGGCCGTGATGATGACGCGCTCGCCCGGACGGCCGAAGCCCTCCTCAAAGGCAATGCGGCAGGCGCGGTCGACCATATCGTCGAGGTCGGTCGCGTCCTCCGTCACCACGCAATGCGTGCCCCAGACCACGGACAGCCGCCGCGCGGTCTGCACCACCGGCGACAGGGCGATGATCGGCACCTGCGGCCGCTCGCGCGCCGCGCGCAGGCCGGTCGTGCCGGACGACGTATAGGTGATGATGGCCGACAGCTTCAGCGTCTCGGCGATCTGCCGCGACGCGAGCGAGATGGCATCGGCGCCGGTCGCCTCCGGCTCGGAGCGCTGGGCGTTGATGATGCCGGCATAGGTGGGATCCTGCTCGACGCGGCGCGCGATGCGGTCCATCGTCGACACCGCCTCCACCGGATATTCGCCGGCGGCGGATTCGGCCGAAAGCATGACGGCGTCGGCGCCCTCGAACACGGCGGTCGCCACGTCCGACACCTCGGCGCGGGTCGGCACGGGCGCCGAGATCATCGATTCCAGCATCTGCGTCGCGATCACCACCGGCTTGCCGGCGCGGCGCGCGGCGCGGGTGATCTGCTTCTGGATGCCCGGAACCGCCTCCAGCGGCATTTCCACGCCGAGGTCCCCGCGCGCCACCATGATGGCGTCGGAAAGCTCGATGATCTCGGGCAGGCGGGCGACGGCCTGCGGCTTCTCGATCTTCGACATCAGCAGCGCCCGGCCGCGCGCGATCTTGCGCGCTTCGGCCAGATCCTCGGGGCGCTGGATGAAGGAAAGGCCGATCCAGTCAACGTCCGCCGCGAGCGAGGCGTCGAGATCGGAACGGTCCTTCTCGGTCAGCGCGCCCATCGGCAGATCGGTGTCGGGCAGGCTGACACCCTTGCGGTCCGAAATCCTGTTGCCGGCAACGACCGTGCAGACGATTGATTTGCCGTCGCAGCGCATCGCCTTCAGTTCCAGCTTGCCGTCGTCGATGAGCAACCGGTGCCCGGGCTGGACCGACGACAGGATTTCCGGATGCGGCAGGTAGACGCGGGAGGCATCGCCCAGCTCGGGATTGTCGTCCAGCGTGAAGGTCTGGCCGATGGTCAGCGCTTCCTTGCCGTTGGCGAACTTGCCCACGCGCAGCTTCGGGCCCTGCAGGTCGGCAAGGATGCCGATCGGCCGGCCGACGCTGCTTTCCACGGCGCGGATGCGGCCGACGATCTCGCGCATCAGCGGATGGTCGGTGTGGCTCATATTGATGCGGAAGACATCGGCTCCCGCTTCGAAGAGCTTGCGGATCATTTCCTCGGAGGAGGAAGCCGGACCGAGCGTTGCGAGGATCTTTACCTTACGGCTGCGTCTCATGGAGAATTCGTTCCCGTGACGGCGGCTGTGCCGTCCGTTGCGGGCTCGTCGGTGAGCTGGACCATCCAGCTCGACTGCTCGCCCGTGTCATATTCCTTGAATCCTGCGCGCTGGAAGCCGCGGGCGACACAGTCGTTCACACCGGCGATCTTGAACTCTTTTTCGGCAACGCACATGTTGATCGGACCGTCCCAGCGCCCGCCGCGCTCGGCATCCTCTGCATAGAGATAGTAAAAGCGTGATGACAAAGGCCCTTCGATGAGGGTCTTGCAGGTGGAGGCCTCGATATGCCACCAGCCTTCCGTCACCCAGCCGGCCTTGGCACGGTAGCCGATACCCACGCCCACAAGGTTCTGCGTGGCGTTGCACACCCTGAAATCGGCGCGCGCCTCGCCTGCGGTGGCGGCGAAGAAAACAGGAACCGTGAAGAGGAAAAGCAGTGCGGCCCACGCGGAACGCATGCGCGGCGCGCCGGCAAAACCCATCCTCGCCCCTCCTTTGCTTCGTATCGGCATTTCCAGATGCTCCTTTTCGGCAAAGTCCGGACGCATGTCAACGCGCGTCCAGGCCCAATCCAATCGATTTAGATGCGGTTGCGTGGCCGAAGACTGAATCCGGGGATCGTTTCCGCCAGAACATTGACCAAACAACGGCATTGCGCACAGCATAACTTCATGAAATGACGTGGGTATCCCCATCAACACCGGCCAGCGGGACCTTGCAAGCCCATGACGCGATCCGCAGTTTTTGCCCCCTTCGAAATCATCGAGGGCGACCGCAAGCGAGGCATCGTGCTCGTCGCCGACCACGCCAGGCGCGAACTGCCGGACGAATATGACGGGCTCGGCCTCCCCGAAAGCGAATTCCAGCGCCACATCGCCTATGACATCGGCGTGGAGCATGTCGTGCGAAGGCTCGCCGCGCTGCTCGATGCGCCGGCGGTGATGGCCAACTTCTCGCGCCTGCTCATCGATCCCAATCGCGGCGAGGACGATCCGACGCTGATTCGCCAGCTCTACGACGGCACCGTGGTGCCGGGAAACTACCCCATCACGCCGGAGGAGCGCGGCAGGCGGCTGGAGAACTACTACCGGCCCTATCACGACGCCGTCGCCGCCATGGTCGCTTCGGTGGCGCGCGAGAGCGGCAAGGCTCCGTTCCTCCTGTCCATACATTCCTTCACGCCGGTCATGCAGGGCCGCGCGCGCCCCTGGCATGTCGGGCTGCTGTGGGACCGCGACGACCGCGCCGTGCGTCCGCTGATCGAAGGCCTCGCCAGGGACAAGACGCTCGTCATCGGTGACAACGAACCCTATGACGGCGCCTTGCGCGGCGACACCATGTTCCGCCACGCCATCGTCAACGGCTACGCCCATGCGCTGATCGAGATCCGGCAGGACCAGATCGCCGAGGAGGCCACGGCGGACGAATGGGCGGACTACCTCGCGCCGATCGTTGACGCGGTCAATGCGCGCCCCGATATACACGAGGTCAGGCAATTCGGCTCGCGCACCGGGCCGCTGTGAAGGAGATCGCAATGGTTGAGTTGACCGACGAGCAGCAGCGCGATTTCGAGGCCGCCGCCTTCCGCCGCCTGGTGCGGCATCTGCGCGAGCGCACCGACGTGCAGAACATCGACCTGATGAACCTGGCCGGCTTCTGCCGCAACTGCCTGTCCAACTGGTATCGCGAGGCGGCCGAAGAGACCGGCGTGGCGCTCTCCAAGGAAGAGTCGCGGGAAATCATCTACGGCATGCCCTATGCCGAATGGCAGGCGCAGCACCAGACCGAGGCTTCGGATGCGCAGAAGGCGCGGTTCGAGGCAAGCCGCCCGAAGGACCACTGAGCGGCGCGGGTTTCCTGCCACCCTCCCGACATATGCCTGAGCATTGCGAGACGAGCCTCGACAGGCCGACGGAATGGTTTTTCGTGGCGCTTGTGTTGCCAATGCGCCCTTGACCCTCCAGACCGGGTAAGGCATCGAACGGTCACCCATCCGCCGCGCCGAGTCGCGGCTTTTTCATCCGGAGCAAGAGAATGGCCGACGAGATCACCGAAACCAGCCAGACCGTTGCCGCGGGCCAGCTGCGCGCCTTCATCGAGCGCATCGAGCGTCTTGAAGAAGAGAAGCAGACCATCGCCGACGACATCAAGGACGTCTTTGCCGAGGCCAAGGGCACCGGCTTCGACACCAAGGCGCTGCGCACCATCATCCGCCTGCGCAAGAAGGACCAGGCCGAGCGCCAGGAAGAGGAAGCCATCCTCGACCTCTACAAGGCCGCCCTCGGCATGGAGTGACCGGCATGGAGTGAGTTGCCGCCGGCAACCCGCACTTCAGGGATCAAGGCCGCGGCCGCCACGCCGCGGCCTTTTCCTTTGGGCCTCACAGGGAAGCGCGGCTCAGCCCAGCAGCACCTCGCGCAGCACCACGGCGTCGTTGTGCGCCTCGTCATGGGCCGAATAGACCAGCGTCAGCACGCCTTTTTCAGCCATCGCGCGCAGCCGCTCGATATCGTCCGCATGGCCGGCAAGCTCGTCGCGATAGCGGCGGCGGAATTCGTCCCATTTCGCGGAATCGTGCCCGAACCATTTGCGCAGCCCGGTGCTGGGCGCGACCTCCTTCATCCAATCGTCCAGCCGCGCCTCCGCCTTGCTGACGCCGCGCGGCCAGAGGCGGTCGACCAGGATGCGCGTGCCGTCCCCGGTCGAAGGCGGCTCATAGGCGCGCTTCAGCCGTATCCTGTCTGCCGCGATCCTGGCGTTCATGTCCCGCTCCCTCCATATGCGGCGCAAAGCAGCCTGCCCGACAGCAGATGGAGCGGCTTGCGGCCGCGGCAAGACGGGCGGGCGCAAACCGCCGCCACACTTACGCCGGATGAAAATTCAGCGCCACGCCGTTGATGCAGTAGCGCAGGCCAGTCGGCGGCGGGCCGTCCTCGAAGACGTGGCCGAGATGGCTGCCGCAGCGCGCGCAATGCACCTCTGTGCGCACCATACCGTAGCTGCGGTCGACCGTGGTTTCCACGGAGCCCTCGACGGGATCGTTGAAGCTCGGCCAGCCGGTGCCGCTCTCGAACTTCAGCGTGGATTCGAACAACGGCTGGTCGCAGCCCGCGCAGGTGAAGGTGCCGGCGCGCTTTTCATGCAGCAGCGCGCAGCTTCCCGGCCGTTCCGTGCCATGCCCGCGCATGACCGCATATTGCTCCGGCGTCAGAAGCGCGCGCCATTCCGCGTCGGTGCGGGTAACCGGATAGCGATGTTCGTCCATCTTTCGTGTCTCCATGAAAGGCCTGCTGGGAAAGGCCTGCTGGCTTTGCGCCGAATATAGTGTCGCCGCCTGCCGGCTGAAAGCCGGCGCGTGGGCGCGCATCAATGCTTCCGCGACAGCTCCTTCGTCGCGTTTTCCAGCCCCGACAGCGTCAGCGGATACATGCGCCCGGCGAAGATCTCGCGGATCATGCCGATGGAATGCGTGTAGCCCCAGTGCTTTTCCCGCGTCGGGTTGAGCCACACCGCATTCGGCCACTGCTCGAGCACGCGCCGCAGCCACACCGCGCCGGGCTCGGGGTTCCAGTGCTCGACCGAGCCGCCGGCATAGGTGATCTCATAGGGGCTCATCGAGGCGTCGCCGACGAAGATGACCTTGTAGTCGTGGCCGTATTTGTGCAGCACGTCGAGCGTCGGAATGGTCTCGGCATGACGGCGGCGATTGTCCTTCCACACGCCCTCATAAAGGCAGTTGTGGAAGTAGAAATATTCGAGCTGGCGGAACTCGGCGCGCGCCGCCGAGAACAGCTCCTCCACGCTCCTGATGTGGTCGTCCATCGAGCCGCCGACATCGAAGAACATCAGCAGCTTCACCGCATTGCGCCGCTCGGGCCGCGTGCGCACGTCGAGATAGCCGTGCTCGGCGGTGGCATGGATGGTGCCGGGCAGGTCGAACTCCTCGTCCGCGCCCTCGCGCACCCAGCGCCGCAGCCGCTTCAGCGCCACCTTGATGTTGCGCGTGCCGATCTCGACCGCGTCGTCGAAATTCCTGAACTCGCGCTTGTCCCACACCTTCACCGCCCGGCGATGGCGGCTTTCGTGCTGGCCGATGCGCACGCCTTCGGGATTGTAGCCATAGGCGCCGAAGGGCGACGTGCCGGCCGTGCCGATCCATTTCGAGCCGCCCTGATGGCGACCCTTCTGCTCCTCCAGCCGCTTCCTCAGCGTCTCCATCAGCTTCTCGAAACCGCCCAGCGCCTCGACGAGTTTTTTCTCCTCGTCGGTCAGGTGCTTTTCGGCAAGCCGCCGCAGCCATTCCTCCGGGATGTTGGCGACATCCACCGCCCCCTCGCCCGACACCGCCTCCACGCCCTTGAAGACATGGGAAAACACCTGGTCGAACCGGTCGATATGGCGCTCGTCCTTCACCAGCGCCGCGCGCGCGAGGTAATAGAACCCCTCGACGTCATAGGTGACGAGATCGGCTTCCATGCCTTCCAGCAGGGCCAGATATTCCCGCAGCGACACCGGAACCTTGGCCGCCTTGAGTTCGAGGAAGAAGGGTATGAACATCGCCGCACTTTGCGTCGCATCACGCAGGCAGGCAAGCCCGGCGTGACAGTCCGGTTTCTGCCACACATGGTAAAAATCGGGATTCAGCCTTTCTTGGTAATTTCCCGTTAGCAATTCGCCTGAGTGGAGTCCGGCGGCCGCGATTCTGGCCGTCGCCTGTTGTTTGTGCGAGTGCTTATGCGTTTTTCAGGCGTGCCAGCGGTCCTTTTTGCCTGCCTCGCGGCTGCGAGCTGTACGTCCAGCTCCGGCATCGATGAAGTCCTGTCCCAAAAGCCGTCGCTCGAAACGACGAGCTCGGTGGCGCGGCCGGCGAGCCCCGTGCCCACAGCCAATGTCGCAATGGCCGAGCCGAAGGCGCAGCCGGAGGAGGTGCTGGCCTGGGCCGGCCCGGTGCCCACGCCGGAAGCCCTGGTGCCCCAGACCCGCATGGCGGGTATGCCCATTCCCGCCGAAAAGCCGATTGCATTGCTGACACCGCCGAAGCCGGCGGCGCGCACGTCGCCCGCGAAGCGCTCGCGAATCTACAGCCGTCAGTTCCGCGACGCCAAGCCGATCAACTTCGGCAGGGCCTCGCCCAGGGCGCTGGCCGTGCACGGCGTCGACGTGTCGCGCTGGCAGGGCGAGATCGACTGGCCAAGGCTGCGCACGCAGGGCGCCAACTTCGCCTATATCAAGGCCACCGACGGCGGCGACCATCTCGACCCGATGTTCCGCAAGAACTGGCGCGGGGCCCATGAAGCCGGGCTGAGGCGCGGAGCCTACCACTTCTTCTACTGGTGCCGCACCGCCGGCGAGCAGGCCGACTGGTTCATCCGCAACGTGCCGCGCGAGCCCAACGCGCTGCCGCCCGTCATCGACGTCGAATACAATGGCGAGTCGAGCTGCAAGCGGCGCCTGTCGCCGGAGAAGATCCGCGAGAAGATGCAGGTGTTCATGGACAGGCTGGAACGCCACTACGGCCAGCGTCCGATCATCTACACCGCGCCGGACTTCTATCGCGACAATCTGCAGGGCGCGTTCCTGGACTATCCGTTCTGGCTGCGCGCCGTGGCCGCGCATCCCTCCAAGGTCTATCCGGGCCGTAAATGGCTTTTCTGGCAGTATTCGGGATCGGGCCTTTCGCACGGCGTCGAAGGCAAGATCGACCTCAACGTCTTCCATGGCAGCGAAGACCAGTGGCACGACTGGGTCAACGCGCGCTCGAGCTGAACCTTGCGGGACGGCTTTCGACCGCCCCGCTCTCCGGCAAATGGCAGGCGAGCCGGCTCTACAGCAGATCGTATTCGATGAAGCCGGTACGCCGCGCGACGTGGTCGTAGAGCTTGCGCGCGGTGGCGTTGGTTTCGTGCGTCATCCAGTAGACATTGGTCACGCCGATCCTGCCCGCCTCCTGCTTCACCGCGGCAATCAGCGCCGCGCCGACGCCCTTGCCCCGCGTTTCGGGCGCGGTGAACAGGTCCTGGAGGTAGCAGTTGTTGGCGATCGACCAGCAGGAGCGGTGGTAGAGATAGTGCACCAGCCCCACCGGCTTGCCGTCGAGGAAAGCCATGAACCCCCTCGGCTCGAACTCGCCTTGCGCGAACAGCCGCTTCCACGTGGTCTGGTAGACCTCCTCGGGTACGGAGGTCTTGTAGAATTCGAGATAGGCGGCCCACAGCCGGCGCCAGTCCTCATGGTCGCTCTGCCGGAAGGGGCGGATGGTGATGTCGCTCATAAGCGTTCCTAGCGCTGATATTTGATGAACGGCGTCGCGTGGGCGAGCCTGTCGTAGAGCTTGCGCGCCGTTTCGTTGAAATCCTGCGTGAGCCAGTAGGTCTGCGCCGCCTCGCGCCTGTCCGCTTCCGAATACACGGCTTCGATCAGGGCCCGGCCGACGCCCTTGCCGCGGATTTCGGGATCGGCAAACAGATCCTGCAGATAGCAGCGCGGATTCCAGTCCGACGTGGAGGAGACGAAGAAATAGTGGGCGAGCCCGACAACCTCTCCCCCCATCTCAGCCGCGAAGCCGAAGGGCTCGCCGCTGTTTTCGGTGAGCCGCGCCCAGAGCCGGTCGGTCACGCGCTGCTCGACGCTGCGCTTGTAGAAAACGTTGTAGCCCTGCCAGAGCGTTTCCCAGCGAGCCCGGTCTGCCGGTGCAAATCGGCGGATTGTAACTTCGGTCATCGGCAATCTGTTCCATCGCGTGTTCGCAGCGTGGCAGATTTGCCGAACCTCGCCCTGGTGCCAACGGGCCAGATCGGGGAAAGCGCTGGCCGTCCTATCTTCTCGCCATGAACGCCAGGCGCTCGAACAGATGCACGTCCTGCTCGTTCTTGAGCAGCGCGCCGTGCAGCTTGGGCAACGCGTTCTTCGGGTCGGCGCGCAGGTCGGCCGGATCGACGTCGTCGGCCACCAGCAGCCTGATCCAGTCCAGCGCCTCGGAGGTGGACGGCTTCTTCTTCAGCCCCGGCACTTCGCGCACCTCGTAGAACTGCGTCAGCGCGGCGCGCACCAGGCTCTGCTTGATGCCCGGATAGTGAACCTCGACGATCTTCGCCAGCGTCTCGGCATCGGGAAATCGGATATAGTGGAAGAAGCAGCGGCGCAGGAAGGCGTCGGGCAGCTCCTTCTCGTTGTTGGAGGTGATGATGACGATCGGCCGGTGCTCCGCGCGGATCGTCTCGCCGGTCTCGTAGACGAAGAACTCCATCTTATCGAGCTCCTGCAGGAGGTCGTTGGGAAACTCGATATCGGCCTTGTCGATCTCGTCGATCAAGAGCACCACCTTGCGGTCGGCGGCAAAGGCCTCCCACAGCTTGCCCTTGCGGATATAGTTCTTGATGTCGTTGAAGCGGTCGTCGCCGAGCTGGCTGTCGCGCAGGCGCGAAACGGCATCATATTCGTAAAGCCCCTGCTGCGCCTTGGTGGTGGACTTGATGTGCCATTCGATGAGGTCGAGGCCCAGCGCCGCCGCCACCTGCCTGGCAAGCTCGGTCTTGCCGGTGCCCGGCTCGCCTTTCACCAGCAGCGGCCGCTCCAGCGCGATCGCCGCATTCACGGCCACCATCAGATCCTTTTCGGCAACATAGGCCGACGTGCCTTCGAAACGCATTCCAAACTCCGCTTTCATGCCGGCCGCGACAGTAAGAGCCGCAGGCGACCGCGACAAGGCGTTCACGCCGTTTTGCATCAGCCTGTCTTGCCTGTTCGCAATTTTGCTGCAGTGCAATATATAGAGTGGATCGCATTTCCGGACAAAGGACGTTTGCCATGACCAACAAGACTGCCATCGTCACCGGTTCCACTTCGGGCATTGGCCTGGCGATCGCCAATGCACTGGCGGCTGAAGGCTGCAACATCGTCGTGAACTCGTTCTCGGAAACCGATGCGGACCACGCCATCGCCGACAAGATCGCCGCCGGCCACAAGGTCGAGGCCACCTACGTCAAGGCCGACATGTCCAGGCCGGCCGAGTGCCGCGCGCTGGTGGCGAAGGCGGCCGAGCGCTTCGGCACGGTCGACATTCTCGTCAACAACGCCGGCATCCAGCATGTCGCGCCGGTGGAGGAATTCCCGACAGAGAAGTGGGATGCGATCATCGCCATCAACCTGTCCTCGGCCTTCCACACCATCGCCGCCGCCATCCCGCTGATGAAGAAACAGGGCAAGGGCCGCATCGTCAACATCGCGTCGGCCCACGGCCTCGTCGCCTCGCCCTTCAAGTCGGCCTATGTTTCGGCCAAGCACGGCATCATGGGGCTGACCAAGACGGTGGCGCTGGAAGTCGCGACCTTCGGCATCACCTGCAACGCCATCTGCCCCGGCTATGTGCTCACCCCGCTGGTGGAGGCGCAGATCCCCGACCAGATGAAGGCCCACGACATGGACCGCGAGACGGTGATCCGCGAGGTGATGCTGGACAAGCAGCCGACCAGGCAATTCGTCACCGTCGAGCAGATCGGGGCGGCCGCCGTCTTCCTCTGCTCGGACGCGGCCGCGCAGATCAACGGCACCCATCTTTCCGTCGACGGCGGCTGGACGGCGGCCTGAGCCGCGCAAGGACCAGCCGGTCGAAAAATCTCAAACAGGAACAACGCCATGACTGGAAACGGCAAGGCGGAGGAGAAGAAACCGATCAACATCGCGCTTCAGGGCGGAGGCTCGCACGGAGCCTTCACCTGGGGCGTTCTCGACCGCCTGCTGGAGGACGGGCGGCTGGAGATCGCGGCGATATCCGGCACCAGCGCGGGCGCCATGAACGCGGCCGCCCTTGCCGACGGCTGGGTGCGCGGCGGCGCCGAGGGCGCGCGCGGAAAGCTGCACGACCTCTGGCGCGCGATCGCCCTGAAAGGCCGGTTCAGCCCGGTCCAGCGCATGCCCTGGGACGTGTTGTGGGGCAACTGGTCCGTCGAGCACACGCCCGGCTATTTCTGGCACGACACGCTGACCCGGGCGCTGTCGCCCTATACGGCCAACCCGCTCGACATCAATCCGCTGCGCGACGTTGTGGCGCGCGAGATCGACTTCGACAACGTCCATTCCTGCAAGGCGATCAAGCTCTTCATCTCCGCCACCAATGTCGAGACCGGACAGCTGCGCGTCTTCCAGCCGGACGAGATCACGCTGGATGTCGTCATGGCCTCGGCCTGCCTGCCGCAGATATTCCAGGCCGTCGAGATCGACGGCACGCCCTATTGGGACGGCGGCTATGGCGGCAATCCGGCGATCTTCCCCTTTTTCAGCGAAACTGCGACGGAAGACGTGCTGCTGGTGCAGATCAACCCGGTCACCCGCGAAGGCACGCCCAGGACCGCCAATGAGATCCAGAACCGCATCGAGGAGATAACCTTCAACGCGGCGCTGCTGCGCGAATTCCGCGCCATTGCCTTCGTCAAGGAACTGATCGCCGCCGGCCGTCTGCCGCACAGCGAGTATCGCGATATCCGCATGCACCGCATCGATGCCGACGACGCCTTCAAGAACCTCTCGGCCTCCTCCAAGGTCAACGCCGAATGGGCCTTCCTGGAATATCTGCGCGACCTGGGGCGCGACGCCGCCAGCGACTGGCTGGAGGAGAATTTCGAGGCGGTGGGCAACCGCGCCACGCTCGACCTGACCGACGAGTTCAAGGGACGCTTCGGGCCGCTGCGCCATCGCGATCCCGGCAAGCGGGTGCGCGAGTTCCTGTCCACCCGCAGGAGACCGGCCGGCACCTGAGCCGGAAGCGAGCGAGGTCCGGCCGCATTTCGGGATTGGCGACCCGGCCCCCGAAACCGGAAGTCTTCCGAAAACGGAAACTTCCGGCGACCATGAAAATTTCGCCATGATTGCGCAATATAGGCGGCGCAGAAGGATGGTGTGACCACGGTCGCAAATCACCGTCCGGCATGCCGGCAGCGTTGCAAGGGGCAATATCTGCCGTGCGCCGATTGTGGGGAGCAATCTGCTGACAAGGCATTGTCAGGATCACTCGATCGATGAATTTTTCTGACTGTTTTGCGGCTGCACTTTGAGATAAAAAGCGCCGCCTGCTGGAAGTTCCGCAAACCGTAGCATTTTGCGCATTCGAATCGATTGAACCTCGCTGAGGGCGCACCCACATCGCTCGGCACGCCTCATAAGGACCGTGGTCTCACCGGGGACCCAATACTGGAATTTATCATGACCAAGGTCAGGTTTCACAAGCTTGCCGCCATAGGTGTGCTCATCGGCTTCGCGGTCTGGATGGGAACGGGTGAGTTTTCCTCCGTCGGCAGCGCCGCGACGGAGACCGCGAAGAGCCCGGCGGCGGGCGAGCGGCCCAAGGCGCCCACCCGCACCGTCGCCGTCATCACGCCGCCGCGCGTGCAGCACGCCCGCGCCATCCGCATGTCCGGCCAGACCGAGGCCGACAAGCGCGCCGTGCTTGCCACGCGCGTCGGCGGCGTCATCGCCAAGCTGCCGGTCAAGCAGGGCCAGCACGTCAAGGCCGGCGACCTGGTGCTGATGCTCGACGCCGAGGAAAAGACCGCCGCCGTCGAGACCGCGCGCCAGCTCGTGGCGCAGCGGCAGGCCGAGGCGGACGCCCAGGAACGGCTGGTCAAGAGCGGCAATTCGCCCAAGCTCCAGACCGACATCGTGCGCTCCGCCCTTGCCCAGGCCAAGTCGCAGCTCGAGGCCGCGCAGGCCGAGCTGGCGCGCAACGAGGTCAAGGCGCCGTTCGACGGCGTCATCGACCGCGTGCCGGTGGAGCTGGGCAGCTCCATCATGGCCGGCGCCGAGGTCGCGACCCTGCTCAATCTCGATCCGATCGTCGCCAAGGGCGAGATCAGCGAGCGCGACCTGCGCTATGTGAAGCTCGGCGACGAGGCCGAGGTGCGGCTCGTCAATGGCGAGATCGTGCCGGGCACCGTGCGCTACATCAGCCGCGACGCCTCGGCCGCGACGCGCACCTTCCGCATCGAGATCGCGGTTCCCAATGCCGAAGGCGCCATCCCGGCGGGCATGACGGCCGAGATCACCGTGCGGGCGCGGCCGGCCGATGCCGTCGTGCTGCCGCGCTCGGTGGTGACGCTGAGCGGCAATGGCGATCTCGGCATCCGGTCGGTCGACAAGGACCGCAAGGTCACCTTCCATCCGATCGACCTGGTGGACGACACGCCGAACGGCCTGGTGCTCGGCGGCATTCCGGCCGATGCCCGCATCATCGTGGCCGGCCAGGACCTGGTCAGCGAAGGCGATACGGTCGAACCCGTCGAGGCGGACGCCGAAACGATCCGGAAGCTGGCGGCGAAATAACCGTCGGCTTCTCAAAAGCGCTCGCGGCGATGTCCGCTTCATACGACAAAGGCTAGCACCATGGGCATCGTCGGCTACGCAATCCGCAATGCGCGGCTTACGCTCTCTATCATGTTCTTCTTCCTGATCGCCGGGGCGCTCGCCTATCAGTCGATCCCCAAGGAAGCGGAGCCGGACGTCAAGATTCCGATCATCTATGTGAGCCTGGCCTATAACGGCATCTCGCCGGAGGATTCGGAGCGCCTGCTGCTGCGCCCGGTCGAGACGCGCATGAAAAGCCTCTCCAATGTGAAGGAGATGCGCTCGGCCGCCTATCAGGGCGGCGGCTATGTGCTGATCGAGTACAATGCCGGCGCCGATCTCTCCACCGCCCTGCAGGACGTGCGCGCCAAGGTGCAGGACGCCAAGCGCGACCTGCCGCAGGGCGCGGAGGAACCGACCGTCAACGAGGTCAACCTCTCCGAATTCCCGGTGCTGGTGGTGACGCTGGCCGGCAATGTGCCGGAGCGCGCCCTGACGGCCGCCGCGCGGGAGCTGCGCGACCGCATCGAGGAAGTGCCGGGCGTGCTGGAAGCCGACCTGCAAGGCGCGCGCGACGACCTCGTGGAAGTCATCATCGATCCCGTGAAGCTGTCGTCCTACGGGCTGCGGCTCGACCAGCTCATCCAGGGCGTCGGCACCTCCAACAGTCTGGTCGCGGCCGGCAATATCGAAGGCTCGGAAGGCCGCTACGCGATCAAGGTTCCGTCGCTGATCGAGACGCCGGAAGACGTCGCCAACCTGCCCATCGTCGCCGGCCCCAATGCCGTGGTGCGGGCCGGCGATATCGCCACCGTGCGCTCCACCTACAAGGACGCCGAGACGGTCGCGCGCCTCGACGGCAAGCCGGCCATCGCCATCGAGGTGAAGAAGCGCACCGGCGCCAATCTGGTCGAAACCGTCGACGCCGTGAAGGCGGTGGCCGACGAATACGCCAAGCGCCTGCCCGAGGGCAGCGTCGTCTCCTACAGCCAGGACAAGTCGACCTCGATCCGCCAGCTTCTGGGCGACCTGCAGAACCATGTGATGATCGCCGTCATACTGGTGTTCATCATCGTGCTCTATTCGCTGTCGGGCCGCGCCTCGATCCTGATCGGACTGGCCATCCCCACCTCCTTCCTGCTCGGCATATTGCTGCTGTCGCTGGGCGGCTTCACGGTCAACATCGTGGTTCTGTTCAGCCTGATCCTGGCGGTCGGCATGCTGGTGGACGATGCCATCATCGTCACCGAATTCGCCGAGCGGCGCATGGCCGAGGGCATGGACCGGAAGGAGGCCTATGCGCTGGCCGCCAACCGCATGGCCGGGCCGGTCATCGCCGCCACGATGACGCGCATCGCCGCCTTCTCGCCGCTGCTGTTCTGGCCGGGCGTGGTGGGCGAGTTCATGAAATACATGCCGATCACGCTGATCGTGACGCTGTCGGCCTCGATGCTCTACGCGCTCGTCTTCACGCCCACGCTCGGCGCCATCTTCGGCAAGGCGCATCACGAGCCCGAGCACAAGGACGGGCTCTATATGAGCACCGTGAAGCTTGCCGTGCGCCACCCGGTGGTGACGCTGCTGCTGGCGGTCGCGCTGCTGATCGCGGTGCCCTGGACCTATGCCCATGAAGGCAAGGGCGTGGAATTCTTCCCCAATGTGGAGCCGGAATACGGCCTGCTCTACGTCCATGCCCGCGGCAATCTCTCGCTGGCCGAGATGGACGCCGCCGTCGGCCAGGCCGAAAAGCGCATCCTCGGCTGGCCCGGCGTGAAATCCGTCTACACCCGCGCCGGCAAGGCGACGGGCGGCGGCAACAATGTCGACGAGGATGTCGTCGGCGTCATCCAGTACGAATTCGTGGACTGGCGCGCCCGCAAGCCCGCGCATGAGGTGCTGACCGAGCTGCGCGAGGCGATGGCCGGCATTCCCGGCGTGGATGTCGAGGTGCAGGTGCCGGAAGCCGGCCCGCCCACGGGCAAGGCCATCCAGGTGCGGCTGTCGGCCGTCGATCCGGCCGGCCTCAACGACAAGGCGCGCGAAGTGGCGGCCATGCTGAAGACCATTCCGGGCGTCATCGACGTGTCGGACGGCCTGCCGCCGCCCGGCATCGACTGGGCGCTGAAGATCGACCGCAGCAAGGCCGCGCAGTATGGCGCGAGCCCCTATGCGGTGGGCTCGGTGGTGCAGCTCGTCACCAACGGCCTGAAGCTCTCCGACTATCGCCCGGCGGGCGCCGACGATGCCGTCGACATCCGCCTGCGCCTGCCGCAGGATCGCCGCACGCTGTCGACGCTCGACCAGTTGCGGATCGAAACCACGCAAGGGTCGGTGCCGATCTCCAACTTCGTCACCCGCCAGCCGGAGCCCAAGGTGGGCATCCTCAACCGCATCGACGGCCAGCGCACCATCGTCGTGCAGGCCAATGTCGCCAGCGGCGTCCAGCCCGCGGCCGCGCAGGCACAGGTGACCGAGGCGATGAAGAAGATGGACCTGCCCGGCATCCGCTGGAAGCTGGCCGGCCAGGACGAGGAGAGCAAGGCGGCAAGCGACTTCCTCGGCAAGGCGTTCGGTGCGGCGCTGTTCCTGATCTTCATCGTGCTGCTTGCGCAGTTCAACAAGTTCAGCAGCGTCATGATGGTGCTGTCCTGCGTGGTCATGTCCACCATCGGCGTGCTGCTCGGCCTGCTCATCACCGGCCAGCCCTTCGGCATCGTCATGTCGGGCATCGGCGTCATCGCGCTGGCAGGCGTGGTGGTGAACAACAACATCGTGCTGATCGACACCTACGACCGGCTGCGCCATGAAGGCTGGGACAAGATGGAGGCCGTGCTGCAGACCTGCCGCGAGCGCGCCCGCCCGGTGGTGCTGACCGCGCTGTCGGCCATCTTCGGCGTGCTGCCGATCGCCTTCGGCCTCGGGCTGGAGATCTTCCACCACGAGACGACGATCAATGCGCCGTCGACGCAGTGGTGGATCGCGCTGTCGAGCGCCATCGTCTTCGGCCTGTCGTTTGCGACGGTGCTGACGCTGATCGTGACGCCGGCCATGCTGATGGTGTTCACCCGCAGCAAGGACAGCCGCGCCGGCGGCTTCCTCGGCCGCCTGTTCCGCCGCAAACCGAAGGAAACCGGGGAGCCGATCCCTGCCTCCGGCAGCGCCGCCTACCCCGGGGCCGCCGAATAGCGCCCCCCTGCCGCCGCCGCGCCCGTGCGAATGCGAATGCGAACACCCGGAGCATGGCCCGCTCCGGGTGTTCTGTTTCCGGAAGATTTTGCAGCCGGGCGGAATGGCCTGGCGTCTCACGACTGCGGCTGGAATCTCAAGCCGCCGTAGCCGTCGTGGTCCGGGCATGGAGGTGGTGCTGCCCGGCCTGCCGCTTCCGGCGCTGCTCGTGCGGCTCGCCATGCATCGCGACATTCGCGCCAGCCTGCGCATTCGCCGCGTGGCGGACTTTCTCCACGAAGAGCTGAGCGCTATTCAGCGGCCTGAGTCTTCACCGCGAAATCGGCATGGCGTGCCAGCCCCGACATCAGGAAGACCACGATGAGCAGCGCCGAGACCGAGACGAACACCGTGCCGAAGCCGACATGCTGGCCGACGAAGCCGATGGCCGACGGCGCGACCAGAATGCCGGAGTAGCCCATGGTGGTGACGACGCTCATGCCCGCGCCGGCCGACATGCCGGGCTGGTTGCCGGCGGCGGAAAAGGCGATCGGCACCATGTTGGCGATGCCAAGGCCGCAAAAGGCGAAGGCCGCGATGGCCACCCAGGGCGTCGGGGCAAAACCCGCCACCAGCATGCCGCCGGCGGCAATGAGCGCCGAGGCGCGAAGGGTCGTCACGGCACCGAAACGGTTGCGCACGGCATCTCCCATGAAGCGCACGGCGGCCATGGTGCCGGCAAAGCAGGCGAAGGCGAAGCCGGCGGTGGCAATGTCGGCGCCCAGTTCCTGCTTGAGGTAGAGCGCTGCCCAGTCGAGAACCGAGCCTTCCGGAATCATCGAGAAAAGCGCCATCAGGCCGACGAGGTAGATCGCCGGGTTTCTGGGCAGCGAGAATTTCCGGTGCTCGGCGACGACCTGCCTGTCCTCGGCGATGAGATGGCGCAGCGAGAAAAAGAGCAGGACGAGCGACGCCACCGCAACCAGCCCGGCATGGGCGAGATGGCCGAAATTCTGGATCAGGATGCCGCCGATGCCGCCGCCGGCAAAGCCGCCCAAGCTCCAGAAGCCGTGCGACGACGACATGATGGCGCGCGAGAGCCGCCGTTCCACCGCCACCGCATTGGCGTTCATGGCCACGTCCATGCCGCCGATGACGCCGCCGAACAGGAACATGGCCACCGCCGCCAGCGGCAGGTCCGGCGCCAGCGCCACGAGCGGCAGGCCGAACGCCGCCGCGGGGCCGAACCAGCGCACCACACTGCGCGAGCCATGCCGCGAAATCAGATAGCCGCACCATGACATGAAGGCGATCGCGCCCGCGCCGAACAGAAGCAGCAGCAGGCCCAGCGTGAACTCGCTGATGTCGAGGCGCGCGAGGAAAACCGGAATCTGCGGCGCCCAGCTTCCGGTGATGAAGCCATTGACGAAAAAGGCGGTCGCCACGGCCCAGCGGCCGCGCTTCGCGGTTTCGATCATGTTGGAGGCATCCATCGCGGCTGTCCGTGCAGGGTTTCGAGCGTGAATTTAAATCGGTTTAATGCATAGTCAACGCGATAAGGCCGACGAAGCGTTGGACCAGGGCCCAAATGTTGCAGCCGCCGCTAGCAGCTCAATCCGCAGGGCGCAACCCGTCGCCGCCCGGCGCGACCTGTATGTCGCGCCGGCGCTCCGGGCGCTATTCGAACACGACGAGAAGGTCCTTGGCGTCGATCTGGTCGCCGGCCTTGACCAGCACTTCGGAGATGATGCCGCCGCGCTCGGCATGCAGCGCCGTTTCCATCTTCATCGCCTCGATGGAGAGCAGCACGTCGCCCTGCTTGACGGTCTGCCCCGCCGCGACGGCGAGCGTGGACACCACGCCCGGCATCGGCGCGCCGACATGCGCCTCGTTGCCCGGCTCGGCCTTGCGGCGGACCCTGGAAGCGGACGCGCCATGCACACGGTCCGGCACCTTGACGCGGCGCGGCTGGCCATTGAGCTCGAAGAAGACCGTCACCATGCCCTTGTCGTCGGTTTCGCCGATGGCGAGGCAGCGGATCACCAGCGTCTTGCCCTTCTCGATATCGACGAAAACCTCGTCCTCCGGCTTCATGCCGTAGAAATAGACCGGCGTCGGCAGCACGCTGACGGGACCGTAAATCTCCTGCGTGGCGGTGAAGTCGGAAAACACCTTCGGATACATCAGCCAGGAGGCGAATTCGAACTCGCTCAGCCTGCGCCCGAGCCTGTCCTCGGCCTCCTTGCGGGAGGCTTCGAGATCGGCCGGCTTCAGCAACGAACCGGGCCGCACGGTGATCGGCTTTTCGCCCTTCAGCGCTTTCTTCTGCAAGGCCGCCGGCCAGCCGCCGGGCGCCTGGCCAAGATCGCCGCGCAGCATCGAGACGACAGATTCCGGGAAGGCGATGTCCTTGCCAGGGTTTTCGACATCGGCGACGGTGAGGTCCTGGCTCACCATCATCAGCGCCATGTCGCCCACCACCTTGGACGACGGCGTGACCTTGACGATGTCGCCGAACATCAGGTTCACGTCGTGATAGGCCTGCGCCACCTCGTGCCAGCGCGTTTCCAGTCCCAGCGAGCGTGCCTGCTCCTTGAGGTTGGTGAACTGGCCGCCCGGCATCTCGTGCAGATAGACCTCCGAGGCCGGTCCCTTGAGGTCGCTTTCGAAGGCCGCATACTGGTTGCGCACCGCCTCCCAATAGAAGGAGATGCGGCGTATCCACTCCGGGTCGAGGCCCGGATCGCGCGGATCGCCCTTCAGCGCCTCGGCGATCGAGCCGAGACAGGGCTGCGAGGTGTTGCCGGAAAAGGCGTCCATGGCCGCGTCCACCGCATCGACGCCCGCCTCCACCGCCGCCAGCACGGTCGCGGCCGACAGGCCGGACGTGTCGTGCGTGTGGAAATGGATCGGCAGGTCGGTCGCCTCGCGCAGCGCCTTGAACAGCACGCGCGCCGCCCCCGGCTTCAACAGGCCGGCCATGTCCTTGACCGCGATGATATGCGCCCCTGCCGCCTCCAGTTCCCTGGTGAGACCGACATAGTATTTCAGGTCATACTTGGCCCGCGCCGGGTCGAGCATGTCGCCGGTGTAGCACATCGCCGCTTCGCACAGCTTGCCCTCGGCCAGCACGGCATCCATGGCCACGCGCATGTTCTCGACCCAGTTCAGGCAGTCGAACACGCGAAACAGGTCGATGCCGCCGGCGGCCGCCTGGCGGACGAAATGCTGCACGACATTGTCGGGATAGTTGGTGTAGCCGACGCCGTTGGCGCCGCGCAGCAGCATCTGCAAGAGGATGTTGGGCGCAGCCTCCCGCACGCGCGACAGGCGCTCCCACGGGTCTTCCGTCAGGAAACGCATGGCAACGTCGAAGGTCGCCCCGCCCCAGCATTCGAGCGACAGAAGCTGCGGCAGGGCGCGCGCATAGGTGCCGGCGATGCGGGCGATGTCGTAGCTGCGCACGCGCGTCGCCAGGAGCGACTGGTGCGCGTCGCGCATGGTGGTGTCGGTGACGAGCACCTCTTTGCGCTCACGCATCCAGGCGGCGAATTTCTGCGGGCCCAGAGCGTCGAAGCGCTGCTTCGTGCCGTCCGGTACCGGCCCGGTGAACCATGGAATGACCGGCGCGGCCGCTTCCGGGTCCGGCAGCGCGCGCCCGCGCGTCTCGGGATGGCCGTTGACCGTCACGTCGGCCAGATAGTTCAGCAGCTTGGTGGCGCGGTCCTGCCGCTTCACCTGCGCGAACAGCTCCGGCGTCGTGTCGATGAACTTCGTCGTGTAGCTGTTCGCCTGAAAGGCCGGATGGGTGATGATGGCTTCCAGGAATGTCAGGTTGGTCGCCACGCCGCGAATTCGGAACTCGCGCAGCGCCCGGTGCATGCGCGCGATTGCCTCCGAAGGCGTCGGCGCCCAGGCCGTCACCTTCTCCAGCAGCGGGTCGTAATAGCGCGTGATGACCGCGCCCGAATAGGCGGTGCCGCCGTCGAGCCGGATGCCGAAACCGGTCGCGCCGCGATAGGCGGTGATGCGGCCGTAGTCGGGGATGAAATTGTGCTCGGGGTCTTCCGTGGTAATGCGGCACTGCAAGGCATGGCCGTTCAGCCGGATTTCCGACTGGCCCGGCACGCCGGATTCCGGCGTGCCGATGGCAAAGCCGTCGAGAATGTGGATCTGCGCCTTGACGATGTCGATGCCCGTCACCTCCTCGGTGACGGTGTGCTCGACCTGGATGCGCGGGTTGACCTCGATGAAGTGGAACTTCCCGCTGTCGGCATCCATCAGGAACTCGACGGTGCCCGCGCCGACATAGTCGGTCGCGCGCGCGATCTTCAGCGCATGGTCGCACAGTTCCCCGCGCTGCACGGCATCGAGATAGGGGGCGGGCGCGCGTTCCACGACCTTCTGGTTGCGGCGCTGGATCGAGCAGTCGCGCTCGAACAGATGCACGGCGTTGCCGTGCGTGTCGCCCAGCACCTGCACCTCGACATGGCGCGCGCGCTCGATCAGCTTTTCCAGATAGACCTCGTCCTTGCCGAAGGCGGCCTTGGCCTCGCGCTTGCCTTCCATGACCTCGCGGGCAAGGTCGCCCTCCGAGCGGATGACGCGCATGCCACGCCCGCCGCCGCCCCAGGACGCCTTGAGCATCAGCGGATAGCCGATTTCGGCGGCAAGCTTCTTCACCGCCTCGATATCGTCGGGCAGCGGGTCTGTTGCCGGGATGACGGGCACGCCGATCTCGATGGCAAGGTTGCGCGCGGCCACCTTGTTGCCCAGCCGGCGCATGGTTTCTGGCTTCGGCCCGATGAAGGTGATGCCGGCCTCGGCGCAGGCCTCGGCGAATTCCGGGCTTTCCGAAAGCAGCCCGTAGCCGGGATGGATCGCATCCGCGCCCGACAGCTTCGCCACCCGCAGCACCTCCTCGATCGACAGGTAGCTTTCGATCGGCCCGAGGTCGCGGCTCAGATGCGGGCCGCGCCCGACCTGGTAGGATTCGTCCGCCTTGAACCGATGCAGCGAATATTTGTCTTCCTCCGCCCAGATCGCCACGGTTTTGAGCCCCAGCTCATTTGCGGCGCGAAACACGCGAATGGCGATCTCGGAGCGGTTGGCGACAAGGATCTTGCTGATCGGCACTTGAATTCTCCTCCAGAATTTCAGCGGCGGCGAATGATTAGCGCTAGAATGCTGCAGTGCAACCAAAATTAAGCCCAAGCGATACAAGCCAGGGGCTATCGCATATGGATGCTTCGGCACGCTTGACCGGCTTTGTACCCCCACCCCTAACCCCTCCCCACAAGGGGGAGGGGGGACGATTTCACCGCTGTTGCCATGCAGAAGGGCGAAGATCGGTGCTGGACGGTTATGCAGCAGAATTCCACTCCCCCTTGTGGGGAGGGGTTAGGGGTGGGGGTATTTCAAATGCGATTGCCCTGAATACAAGCCGAGACGTCGAGACGCCTTCTTTCCAGTCCGGCAAGGAAAAATGCCCGGCACAGGTGCCGGGCATTTCTCGTTGAGACAAAGGTTCCGGATCGAAGCTCAGTCGATCTGGTAGTAGTTGTACTTGCCGTCGTCGCCCTTCTTCCACTGGTAGACGACATAGTCGGCGTCGGTGCGGTCGCCCTTCTCGTTGAAGGAGAGCTCGCCCAGAACGGTCTTGAACGGACCCTTTTCCTTGATCGCCTTGGCAACGGCTTCCGGATCGTTCGAACCGGCGGCGGCGGCGGCCTGCGCGATGATCTGCGTGGAGGCATAGGCGTAGAGCGTGTAGGCTTCCGGCTCGAAGCCGGCGGCGCGGAACTTCTCGACCACTTCCTTGGCGGCCGGGTTGTTGCGCGGGTCCGGACCGAAGGTGTTGTAGGTGCCGGCAACGGCGTCGCCCGCGATCGAGGCGAGTTCGTTGGACACGATGCCGTCGCCCGAGAACAGCGGCGCCTTCAGGCCCTGGTCGGCCGCCTGGCGGATGATCAGGCCGGCTTCGGTGTGCAGGCCGCCCCAGTAGATCAGGCTGACGCCGGCTTCCTTCATCTTGGCGATCAGCGCCGAGAAGTCCTTGTCGCCCGCGTTCACGCCCTCATACATCACTTCCGTGATGCCCTTGGCGTTCAGGGCCTTCTTGGTGGCGTCGGCAAGGCCCTGACCATAGGGGGTCTTGTCATGGATGACGGCGATCTTGGCGTCCTTGAAGTGCTCGGCGATATAGGCGCCGGCAACGTCGCCCTGCTGGTCGTCACGGCCGCAGACGCGGATCGTGTTCCACAGGCCGGCATCGGTGAACTGCGGGTTGGTGGCGGCCGGCGTCACTTCCAGGATGCCGTTTTCCGCATAGACTTCCGAGGCCGGGATGGACACGCCCGAGTTGAAGTGGCCGACCACGAACTTGATGCCGTCGGCGACGAACTTGTTGGCGACCGAGATGCCCTGCTTCGGGTCGGACACGTCGTCGCCGACCGAGATCTTGATCTGCTCGCCATTGATGCCGCCGGCGGCATTGATGTCGGCCACCGCCTGCTCGGTCCCCTTCTGGATCTGCGCGCCGAAGGCTGCGTTCGGGCCGGTGATCGGCGCACCGATACCAAGCAGGACATCCGCCCAGGCGTTGCCGCCGAATGCCACCAGCGCGGTCAAGGCAACCGCGGACAACAGTGATTTTTTCATTGAAACACTCCCATTGGACAGGCGGGCCTGAATGAAGCTTTCATGCGATGCCCACCCCTATCGCAGAAAGATCAGTTTGCCGATTTTCCGGCTCTTGTCACGCCGATTCGAAGGTGAAGCGACGCTATTCATGTCGTCTCAGGCTTTCGGCTTCCAGCTCAGCAGGGAAGCTCTTTCATAGAGCCAGTGATACTGCGTCACCATCTGGTTGGTGCGGGTATAACGGAAGCCAAGCGAGCCGAGGACCATCAGGACGATGGTGTCGACGATGTAATATTGCAGCGAGAACATCGTGCCGCCGAACAGGGCGTGATGGATGAAGCGAACCGCCACGCCCAGCAGCAGCAGATAGAACAGCAGCATCGGATAGCCGCGCCAGGTCTGCGCGCAGGCGCGGCCGGTCATCCATGCCGCCCAGCCGCCAAGCAGGCAGGTCACGAAAAAGAACTGCCAGATCGAGGCTTCCTCATAAAGAATGCCCTGCATTTCAAGTCCTCCGACGGGTCTTCCCGACCCCGTTCTCGTTCCCTTGGCGGGCCGGCGACCGGCCCGCGCGGCGCGCAGCGCGCATTGCTAGTGACGGCCGCCTTCGAGATAGGCCGCGCGCACGTCCGGATCGGCCAGCAGCTCCTTGCCGGACCCGCTCATGGTCACATTGCCGTTCACCATCACATAGCCACGATCGGCGAGCCTGAGCGCGCCGAACGCATTCTGCTCGACCAGGAAGACGGTCAGCCCCTGCGTCTTGTTCAGCACCCGGATGGCATCGAAGATCTGCTTGACGATGAGCGGCGCAAGTCCCAGCGACGGCTCGTCGAGCAGAAGCAGCTTGGGCCGCGCCATCAGCGCGCGGGCGATCGACAGCATCTGCTGCTCGCCGCCCGACAGCGTGCCGCCGCGCTGCGAGACACGCTCCTTGAGGCGCGGGAACAGCTCGAAGACCTTTTCCACGTCCTCGTTGAAATACTGCAGATTGTCGAGGCTCGCGCCCATCTGCAGGTTTTCCAGCACCGTCATGCGCGGGAAGATGCGCCGCCCTTCCGGCGATTGCGCGATGCGCAGCCGCGCGATCTCATGGGTGGGCAGTTGCGTAATGTCCGTGCCGGCAAAGGTGATCTTGCCGGTGCGGGCGCGCGGGTTGCCGAAGACGGTCATCATCAGCGTGGACTTGCCGGCGCCGTTGGCGCCGATCAGCGCGACGATCTCGCCTTCATTGACGGTGACGTTGACGCCGTTGAGCGCGCGGATATTGCCGTAATAGGTCTCGACGCCCTCGACCTGAAGCAGCGGCCTGGCCATGGTCATTTGCGCCTCCCGCCCTTGGCCGCCGGCTTCGCCGCCGCCTTCGCCAGTGTCCTGGCCTGGCCGATCCAGTCTTCGCGCGCGATGCGCCCGTCGAAGGCCAGATAGGCTTCGGCGGCCCGGATATCGGCCTTCTTCCACGCGGCGATCTGGTCGAAATGATAGATGCCGTGTTCGTTCAGCTTGCGTTCGTTCACCGGCCCGATGCCATTGATGAGTGTGAGCTTGTCCGGTGTCCCGCCTCGCGGCGCGGCAAGCGTGTTCGACAGCTTCCCGGGCCCGGACGCTTCGGCCGCCTGTTTGGCCGGCGCCTTGGCGGGTCTGGCCGTGGCGGCAGTCTTGGCGGCCGGGGCCTTGGCGACGGGCCTGGCGCCCGCCTTGCTCCGGCTCGTCGCGCCCGCCTCGGCGGCGGCAGCCTTCGCCTTCTTTTCGCGGACGCTCCGCAGCTCGTCATATTCGAGCGCCTTGGATGCCTGCGGCGAAACCTTGACGATCTCGCCCTCGTCGCCCCCGCCGCGGCCGATCGTGTCGCTGACGGGTCCGGCCATCATGGAAGACGAGGCCGCCGGCCCGTGCCCAGGATCGGGCTCCACGTCGAGTTCCTCGATGACATGATCGTCGCCCACCGCCGCCAGCACGTCCACGACCTCCTCATCGTCGACGCCGAGATAGGCGGCGATGACGCGCGGGTCCTGCTTGACGGCATCGGGATCGCCATCGGAGATCTTGCGGCCATATTCGAGCACCACGACATGGTCGGAAATCTGCATGACCACCGACATGTCGTGCTCGATGAGCAGGATCGAGGTGCCGGTGCTTTCCTTGATGTCGTTGAGCAGTGCGTTCAGCGCCAGCGATTCACGCGGGTTGAGGCCGGCCGCCGGCTCGTCGAGGCACAGAAGCTCGGGCTCGGTGCACATCGCCCGCGCGATCTCCAGCCGGCGCTGCGCGCCATAGGGCAGGTCGCCGGCGGGATCGTCCGCGCGATCGATGAGATCGGTCTTCTCCAGCCAGAACTTGGCCTTGTCCACCGATTCGGCCGAAGCCTTGCGGTAGCCGCCGAAGCCGAGCAGGCCCAGTATGGTGTAGCCGGAAGCCCGCATCAGCGTGTTGTGCTGCGCCACCAGCAGGTTCTCCAGCAGCGTCATGCCGGAGAACAGGCGGATGTTCTGGAAGGTGCGCGCCACCTTGGCGTGCGCCGTGATGCGGAAATCCGGCATGCGTTCGAGCAGGAATTCGCTGCCGGAGCGGCCGGTCATGCGGATCATGCCTTCCGACGGCTTGTAGAAGCCGGTGATGCAGTTGAACACCGTGGTCTTGCCCGCGCCGTTGGGGCCGATGAGCGCGGTGATCTCGCCGCGCCTGGCCTCGAAGGACAGGTCGCCGATGGCGACCAGCCCGCCGAACTTCATCGAGAGGTGTTCTACCGAAAGGATCGGCTTGTTCATGTCGCTTACCGTCGCCATCAGCCGTGTCCTTCCTTGGTAAAGGATGCGGAGATGGCTTTTCGTTCATGCAGGAACGCGGTGGGTTCGCGGCTGCCCACGAAGCCGCGCGGCTTCCACACCATCACCAGCACCATCGCGCAGCCGAACAGCAGCATGCGATAGAGCTCCGGCGTGAAGTCGGGCCCGAAGATGTATTTCAGGAACTCCATCTCGCGCAGCGCCTCGGTGCCGCCGATCATCACCACGGCCGCGACGGCGATGCCGGTGAGCGAGCCCATGCCGCCGAGCACCACGATGGCCAGGATGATCGCCGATTCCAGGAACACGAAGGATTCCGGACTGACGAAGCCCTGGCGCGCGGCGAAGAAGGAGCCGGCGAAACCGCCGAACATCGCCCCCGTCGCGAAAGCGGTGAGCTTGGTGGTGGTGGTGTTGATGCCGAGCGAGCGGCAGGCGATCTCGTCCTCGCGCAATGCTTCCCAGGCGCGGCCGACAGGCATGCGCCGCAGCCGGATGGTGACGAAGGCGGTGAGCAGCGCCAGCAGCAGGATGAGATAATAGAGGAAGATCTTGTAGTAGGCGCCCGACTGGGCAATCCCCAGCACCTTGGAAATGTAGTTCGGGTCGCTGACGTTGAACGACATCAGGCCGAAGAAGCTGACCTTGGGAATGCCGGACACGCCGGCCGAGCCGTTCGTCACCTCACGCCAGTTGATCAGCACGAGACGGATGATCTCGCCGAAGGCGAGCGTGACGATCGCCAGATAGTCGCCGCGCAGGCGCAGCACCGGGAAGCCGAGGATGACGCCCCAGAAGGCCGCCATGATGCCCGCCGCCGGCAGCAATATCCAGAACGACCAGCCGAAATGCGTGCCGAGCAGCGCATAGGCGTAGGCGCCGACCGCGTAGAAGGCGACATAGCCGAGGTCGAGCAGGCCGGCGAGGCCGACCACGATGTTGAGGCCCCAGGCCAGCATCACATAGATGAGAATCTGGATGCCGAAATTGTCGACCCATTTCAGCGAGCCCTGGAAGCCGAACAGCAGCACCATCGCCACCGGATAGAGAAACAGCAGCGCGACGGCGATGGGATTGAAGTTGCGGCGCACGAAACCGGGCTCCGCGACCTCGGCAGGCGCCATGCTCTTCTCGGCCTTGCGCCGCTGGAGCGTGGGCTGCACGAAGGCGACGAAGAGGAAGCGGCCGACCATGGTGATGGCCACCACTATGGCAAGCAGGCCCCAGCGTTGCACCACAACCAGCTCGTTGCGGATGTTCTGGTCGGTCTTCAGGCCGATGAACAGGACGAACAGGCCGAAGGAGACAAGGCCGGCATAGATCGCCTGACGGAAGGCATTGGCAAGGGGGCTCGTCACTTCGGTCCGGCTCGTCGTGGATACAGCTTCAGCCATGATCTCACACCTTCTCCACTTCTGGCCGGCCCAGGATGCCGGAAGGCAGGAAGATCAGCACGATCGCCAGGATGGAGAAGGCTGCGACATCCTTGTAGTCGATAGAGAAATAGGCCGACCACATCGACTCGATGAAGCCGATCAGCAGCCCGCCGATGACCGCGCCGGGAATGGAGCCGATGCCGCCCAGAACCGCCGCCGTGAAGGCCTTCACGCCCGGCACGAAGCCGTCGGAAAACACCACCACGCCATAATACATCAGGAACATGGTGCCCGCGACCGCGGCAAGCGCCGCGCCCATGATGAAGGTGATCGAGATGGTGCGGTCGACATCGATGCCGAGCAGCGCCGCCATCTTGCGATCCTGCTCGCAGGCGCGCTGGGCGCGGCCGAGCGAGGTCTTGTTGACGAGGTACCAGAAGATCGCCAGCAGCGACGCCGTGATCAGCACGATGATGATCTGCTTCAGCGAAATGCTGACGCCGCCGACCGTATAGACCTGGCTGACCATCGGCGGGATCGGCTTGTTGCGCGGGCCCTGCGTGACCTGCACGAAGTTGGAAAGCGCGATCGACATGCCGATCGCCGTGATCAGCGGAGCCAGGCGGAACGAGCCGCGCAGGGGCCTGTAGGCCACGCGCTCGATCGTCCAGTTGTAGAGGCTGGTGAGCAGCATCGCCACGATCATCATGATGAGCAGGAACAGCACCACATGCACCGAGGCGAAGATGCTGACCAGGATGAGGAAGACGATAAGGGCAGCGAACGCACCGATCATGAAGATATCGCCATGGGCGAAATTGATCATGCCGATGATGCCGTAGACCATCGTATAGCCGATCGCGATCAGGCCATAGATGGATCCCAGCGTCAGCCCGTTTATAAGCTGCTGGATGAAGTATTGCATGTGGAAACGGCTCCCCTGGAATGTCGCTCCTTCTGCGCATTCCTTTTCGTATTTCCCCTAGTCGTAAACCCTCGAGCCCGGATTGCAATGTCAATTCTTGCGACCGGATGGAGAGTTCGCGACGCGTGCCCTTGCTGCCTGTTTTTATCGTTGAGCGTCTGGACTACCGCGGAAGCTAGCATTGGCCCAACGCAATGTCTTTGTTGAATCGGCAACTCATTTTCTCATTCTATCGCATAATCATGCGCCGTACAGGCTTTCAGCGACGATTCATTGCACAAAATGCGACAACATCATCCCTCCCTGAACCAGCACCCCAACCGCCTCAGGCGACCGTGAAGCCATGCGCGAAGGGATCGCGATCGTCGATGAAGATGGTGTTCAGCCCGGTCATGCGCGCCCAGCCGCCGATCGAGGGAATGATGGCCGGCTTGCCGGCAACCTCGGTCTCGGCCTCGACCCTGCCCTTGAACAGGGAGCCGATGATGGACTCATGGACGAAATCGTCGCCGGCCTTCAGCCGCCCCTTGGCATGAAGCTGCGCCATGCGCGCCGACGTGCCGGTGCCGCAGGGGCTGCGGTCTATCGCCTTGTCGCCATAGAACACCGCGTTGCGGGCACTGGCTTCGCCATGCCTGGGCGCGCCGGTCCACAGCATGTGCGACAGCCGGTTGATGCCGGGGTTGGCGGGATGCACGAAGGAGTATTTCTCGTTGAGCCGCTGGCGCACCACCGGGCTCCAGGCGATGAGGTCGCCCGCCGAATGGTCGGCCATGTCGCGATAGTTCTCCTGCGGCTCGACGATGGCGTAGAAATTGCCGCCATAGGCGACATCCACCCTGATCTCGCCAAGCACCGGGCATTCGACCGTCAGCCCCTCGGCATGGAGGAAGGACGGCACATTGGTGATGCGCACCTCCTCGACATATTCGCCCACCTGCCTGTACTCGGCCACCACCAGCCCGGCCGGCGTGTCGAGGCGCAGCACGCCCGGCGTCCTCGGCTTCACAAGGCCGTTCTCGATCGCCATGGTCACAGTGCCGATGGTGCCGTGGCCGCACATGGGCAGGCAGCCCGAGGTTTCGATGAACAGGATGGCGATGTCGCAATCCTCGCGCGTCGGCGGATAGAGGATCGAGCCGGACATGACGTCATGGCCACGCGGCTCGAACATCAGCCCGGTGCGGATCCAGTCATATTCGGCGAGGAAATGGGCGCGGCGCTCCATCATGGTCGAGCCGTTCAGCAGCGGCCCCCCACCGGCCACGAGGCGGACCGGATTGCCGCAGGTGTGGCCGTCGATGCAGGTGAAGGTATGCCGCGCCATGATCTAGATTGTCCTCAGAAACGTTGTGCGGAAAAAGGCGAAAGGTCGATGGCCGGTGCCTGCCCGAGCACCAGATCGCGGATCAGGGCACCTGTGGCCGCCGATTGCGTGAGGCCGAGATGGCCATGCCCGAAGGCGTAGAATACATTGCGCCGTCCTTTCGCGCAGCCGATCACCGGCAGGGAATCGGGCAGCGACGGACGGTATCCCATCCATTCGCGCCCGCCGCCGGTGTCGAGCCCCGGAAGAAATTGTCGCGCCTTTTCTAGCATCGCCCGCGAGCGCGCGAAATTAGGCGGACGTCTAAGACCGCCCAGTTCGACCGCCCCGCCGACACGCAGGCCCGTCGACAGCGGTGTGATGACGAAGCCGTGGCCGGGAAAGGTGAGCTGGCGCCTCACGTCGAAGGCGCCGGGCGGCAATGTGGTGTTGTAGCCGCGCTCGGTTTCGAGCGGGATGCGATCGCCGAAGGGCCTTGCCAGCAGATGCGACCAGGCGCCGGCGGCGATGACGAGCCCGCCCGCCCGATGGACGGAGCCGTCGGCCAGATGCACGGCGGCCGCGCCGCCATCGGCCTCCACGCGCGCGACATTGCCCTGGACGAAGCGTGCACCCAGCGCCTCGGCATGGCGCCACACCGCCTTGCCGAGCAGCTTCGGGTCGGCCACCGTCTTCCAGCCGGGCACGAAGGTGGCGCGCACGAAGCGCGGCGAAAGGCCCGGCTGGTAGTCGGGCAGCTCGTTCCTGCCGAGATGCCGGTATTCGATGCCGAAGCGGTCGCGCGCGGCCCAGCCGGGCAGCGACGCCTGGAACTCGGCCTCGCTTTCGTAAAGCTCCAGCTCGCCATCCTCGCGCAGCATGTCGCCCGTGCCGGAGCGCGCCATCAGCCCCGCCCATGCCGATTGCGCGAACTTCATGAGCCCGGCCTGGGCAGCCAGCGCGCCCTCGTATCTGCCCGCCGCGCCCGCGCGCCAGAAGCGGTAGAGCCAGGGCAGAAGCTTCGGAAGATAGGCGGGCGGAATGCTGAGCGGCCCGAGCGGGTCGGCCAGCCATTTCGGCACCTGCGCGATCATGCCCTTGTGCGCCAGCGGCAGCACGTCGGAGAAGGCGAACGCGGCGGCATTGCCGGAGCTGGTCTCCTCGCAGATGCCCGTCCGGTCGAAAACGACGACCTTGAGCCCGGCTTCCACCAGATGCGCGGCAACGGCAATGCCGACGATGCCGGCGCCGACGATGGCGATGTCCGCAGCCGCTTCGCTCACACGTCACACTCCCGCTCGCCGATCACCGCGCCCTCGCCGGGTTTGCCGCGCACGCCAACCTCTCCCCGTCCGCAATTGCATATGAGAACCTCCCGCTCCCGTCCCATGAGGGGGAGCGAACGATGTCGCCGCCATCGCGCTGATATATCACGGGTATATCTCGCCGCAAATCCTTCTGTCAATTGATCTCACGGGCTGATATATCAAAAATATTCAACCGGAATGAGCATGCCTTGAACACCGACGAGACCGTAATCGAACGCACGGACACAGCCGAACCGGTCAGCGCGAAGGCCTATCGCGCGCTCGAAAAGATGATCGTGACGCTGGAGCTCGCGCCCGGCAGCGTCACCACCGAGCGCGTGCTGATCGAGAGGCTGGGGCTCGGCCGCACACCGGTGCGCGAGGCGATCCAGCGGCTGGCCTGGGAGGGTCTGATTTCGGTGCGTCCGCGCGCGGGACTCGAGATCGCGCCGCTGCATGCGGCCGACTGGCTGCGCGTGCTCGACGCGCGGCGCGGCGTGGAGGTCATCCTGGCCCGCTCCGCCGCCCGCTTCGCCACCGCCGATCTTGCCGCGCGCTTCCAGGCCACCGCTCTCGCCATGCACGATGCGGTGCTGACCAACGACGTGCTGGGCTATCTGGAAGCCGACAAGCTGCTCGACGAGGTGATGGCGCTGGCCGCCGACAACCAGTTCGCGGCCCGGCTCGTCGCGCCGCTGCAGACCCACAGCCGCCGTTTCTGGTTCCGCTTCCGGAGCGGCACGGGGCTGGCCGAGGCCGCCGGCAACCACGTCGCCCTCATCCGCGCCATACTGGAGCGCGACGAGGATGCCGCCGGCACCGAAGCCGACCGGCTGATGGCGCTCCTGCGCCTGCATGCGCAGGCGGCGGCGATGCGGTGATGCATTGCCCCTCCCGCCGATGGGAAGGGTCGGCGCGGAAACGTGGCAGGGGTGCTTTTCGTGCCACGGCAGCACGCGCTTCCCCTAACGAAAAGAGCGCGGACGATGCCGCGCTCCTTAGTCAAAAATGTCGATGACACTCAGTTCATCGTCGGGATGATGAACTCCGCGCCGTCCTTGATGCCCGCCGCGCGCCCGCAGCCGCGCAGCGGCGAGGACGCGCAAGCGAAAAGCCCGTCGGGCTCAGTTCATCGTCGGGATGATGAACTCCGCGCCGTCCTTGATGCCCCGCCGCGCGCCCGCAGCCGCACAGCGGCGAGGACGCGCAAGCGAAAAACCGTCGGGCTCAGTTCATCGTCGGGATGATGAACTCCGCACCGTCCTTGATGCCCGACGGCCAACGCGAGGTGACCGTCTTGGTCTTGGTGTAGAAGCGGAACGCGTCCGGACCGTGCTGGTTGAGGTCGCCGAAGGACGAGGCCTTCCAGCCGCCGAAGGTGTAGTAGGCGATCGGCACCGGGATCGGCACGTTCACGCCGACCATGCCGACCTGCACGCGGGATGCGAAATCGCGGGCCGCGTCGCCGTCTCGGGTGAAGATGGCCGTGCCGTTGCCCATCTCGTGGTCGTTGACGAGCTTCAGCGCGTTCTCATAGGTCGGCGCGCGAACCACCGAGAGCACGGGACCGAATATCTCTTCCTTGTAGATGCGCATTTCCGGCGTCACATGGTCGAACAGGCAGCCGCCCATGTAGAAGCCGTCTTCATAGCCCTGCATCTTGAAGCCGCGGCCGTCGACGACGAGCTTGGCGCCTTCCTTAACGCCGGTGTCGACATAGCCCTTGATGCGCTCCAGCGCCTCGCGGGTGACGACCGGGCCGAAGTCGGCCGAGGAATCGGTCGAGGGGCCGACCTTCAGGCTTTCGACGCGCGGGATGAGCTTGTCCATCAGGCGGTCGGCGGTCTCGTGACCGACGGGAATCGCAACCGAGATCGCCATGCAGCGCTCGCCGGCCGAGCCGTAGCCGGCGCCGATCAGCGCGTCGACGGTCTGGTCCATGTCCGCGTCGGGCATGATGATCATGTGGTTCTTGGCGCCGCCGAAGCACTGCACGCGCTTGCCGTTGGCGCAGCCGCGCGCATAGATGTACTGCGCGATCGGCGTCGAGCCGACGAAGCCCACGGCCTTGATGTCATGATCGTCGAGGATGGCGTCGACCACTTCCTTGTCGCCGTTGACGACATTGAGCACGCCCGCCGGCAGGCCGGCTTCGATGAACAGTTCGGCGATGCGCAGCGGCACGCCCGGATCGCGCTCCGACGGCTTCAGAATGAAGGCGTTGCCGGCGGCGATGGCAGGCGCGATCTTCCACAGCGGGATCATGGCCGGGAAGTTGAACGGGGTGATGCCGGCGACCACGCCGAGCGGCTGACGCATCGAATAGGTGTCGATGCCGGGGCCGGCATTGTCGGTGAACTCGCCCTTCATCATGTGCGGGGCGCCGATGCAGACCTCGACCACTTCCAGGCCGCGCTGGATGTCGCCCTTGGCGTCGGCGATGGTCTTGCCGTGCTCGCGCGCCAGAATGTCGGCGAGCTCGTCATATTCCTTGTGCACCAGTTCGAGGAACTTCATCAGCACGCGCACGCGGCGCTGCGGGTTGGTGGCGGCCCAGGCCGGCTGCGCGGCCTTGGCGTTTTCCACCGCCGCGCGCAGTTCCGCCGGCGAGGCCAGAGCGACCGTGCCGCGCACCGAGCCGTCCATCGGCTGCATCACGTTCTGCTTGCGCCCGCTGGTTCCGGCGACGCGCTTGCCGCCGATGAAATGACCGTATTCGATCATCCTGTTTCTCCCTAGATGTTCAGTGGCGGCATTGTCTCCCTTTGGCGTCGGCTTTGCAACGCGAGTTGGAGACCATCCGTTGTGCAAAAAATAATGTTCCAGAGCGGATTGATTGCGGTTTTGCGCATAGTAGAGTGAGGCATGCTTTCGTTCCTTCGCGCCCCCCTCTGTCCTGAGCTTCGTCGAAGGGCCGGACATCTCCCCCGCAAGGCAGGGCTATCGCATATGGATGCTTCGGCAAGCTTGACCGGCTTTGTACCCCCACCCCTAACCCCTCCCCACAAGGGGGAGGGGGATGACTTCGCTGCTGTGGCCACACAAAACGGCGAACATTGGTGCCGGGCGATCGAAGGACAAGATTCCCCTCCCCCTTGTGGGGAGGGGTTAGGGGTGGGGGTCATTTCAAATGCGATTGCCCTGCCCCGCAAGGGGGGAGATGGCCGGCAGGCGGGAGGGGGGCAACGTAGGGCACACCCCTCTCCAACCCCAATCACGTCATCAACTGGGCCATCCCATGAACTGGGATGATGTCCGCATCTTCCTCGCGGTCGCCCGCGCAGGCCAGATCCTTGGCGCGGCGCGCCGGCTGGAGCTCAACCACGCCACCGTCTCGCGCCGCATCGCGGCACTGGAAGAGGCGCTCAAGACAAAACTGTTCCGGCGGCTCACCACCGGCAGCGAGCTGACGCCGGCGGGCGAACGCTTCCTCGACGTCGCCGAGCGCATGGAAGCCGACATGATCGCCGCGCGCGCCGAGATCGCCGGCGAGGGCGACGACGTTTCCGGCACGGTGCGGATCGGCGCGCCAGACGGCATCGGCGTCGCTTTCCTCGCGCCGCGGCTCGGCGCGCTCACCGCCCAGCATCGCGAGCTGAAAATCCAGCTCGTGCCGGTGCCGCGCTCGTTTTCGCTGTCGCGCCGCGAGGCCGATATCGCAATCACCGTCGAGCGCCCCACGGAAGGCCGGCTGGTGGCGGGCAAGCTGGTGGATTACACGCTGGGCCTGTTTGCCTCGCGCGGCTATGCCGGGCAGTACGGCCTGCCGAAAACGCCCGCCGAGCTTTCCGAGCACCGTCTGGTCGGTTATGTGCCCGATCTGGTGGTCAGCCCCTCACTCGACTATGCCGCCGAGTTCAGCCCGAACTGGAACGCCGGCTTTGCGATCTCATCGAGCCTCGGCCAGGTGGAGGCGGTGTGCGCGGGCGCCGGCATCGGCATATTGCACAGCTTCATCGCCCGTTCGCGCCCCGAACTGGTGCCGGTTCCGGCGATAAAGCCGATCCGCCGCGCCTACTGGCTGGTCTATCACGAATCCATGCGCCCGCTGCGCCGCATCCAGACGGTCGCCGGCTACATCACCCGCGCGGTGGAGCAGGAAAAGGCGCTGTTCCTCTGAACGTCCTCCTCCAGGAGAAAAGGCCGCACCCGGCGGATGCGGCCTTTCGAAACAATGCCGGCTGTGCGCCTCAGCCGTAGCGGCTGATGTTCAGCGGCGTGACATCTATCTCCGACTTGCGGCCGGAGATGAGGTCGGCCAGCACGCGGCCCGAGCCGCACGACATGGTCCAGCCCAGCGTGCCGTGGCCGGTGTTGAGATAGAGATTGTCGTAGCGCGCCTTGCCGATGATGGGCGGACCATCCGGCGTCATCGGGCGCAGGCCGCACCAGAAGGTGGCATCCTTCACCGAGCCGGCCTTCGGGAACAGGTTTGAGACGGAGTATTCCAGCGTGTCGCGGCGGTTCTGGTGCAGGCGCAGGTCGAAGCCCGATATCTCGGCCGTGCCGCCGACGCGGATGCGGTCGCCGAGACGCGTGATGGCCACCTTGTAGCTGTCGTCCATGACCGTCGAGACCGGCGCGACATCCGCATTGGTGATCGGCACGGTGATCGAATAGCCCTTGACCGGATAGACCGGCGCGGAAATGCCGATGGGCCGCAGCAGGAAGGGCGAATAGCTGCCCAGCGCCACCACATAGGCATCCGCCTTCAGCACGCCCGCGCTGGTCGCCACGCCCGCGATGCGTCCGCCCTCGACCAGGATCTTGTCGATCTTGGTGTCGAAACGGAACTTCACGCCGCGCTCCGTGACGTGAGCCGCCAGCTTTTCGGTGAAGATCTTGCAGTCGCCGGTTTCGTCGTTGGGCAGGCGCAGGCCGCCGGCGAAGGAGCCATCGGCCGTCGCCAGGCCGGGCTCGGCGTTGATGCAGCCCTGGCGATCCAGAACCTCGTAAGGCACGCCGAACTGCTTCAGCACCTCGATGTCGCCGCCGACGCCGTCGAGATGCTTCTGCTCGCGGAAGAGCTGCAGCGTGCCCTGGGCGCGGTCGTCATAGGTGATGCCCATGGTCTGGCGCATCTCTTTCAGCAGGTCGCGGCTGTATTCTGCCACCGGCACCATGCGCGCCTTGTTGACGGCGTAGCGCGAGGACGTGCAGTTGCCGAGCATCTTGAACAGCCAGGACCACATATAGGGGTCGAATTTCGGCCGCACGACCAGCGGGCCATGCTTCATCAAGAGCCACTTGACGGCCTTGGTGGGAATGCCGGGACCCGCCCACGGCGAAGCGTAGCCGGGCGACACCTCGCCGGCATTGCCGAAGCTGGTTTCCAGCGCCGGCCCGCTCTGCCGGTCGACCACCTCGACCTCATGCCCGGCCTCGGCCAGATAGTGGGCCGAGGTGACACCGACCACCCCGCTCCCCAACACCAGTACTTTCATGTTTGCTAAGTCTCCCCTGAGATTATGCGCGGGCGGCGGCGATTGGCTCAGCCGCCTTCGTAGATGCGATGAAAACGATGGCCGAGGCCGGTCAGAACCTCGTAGCCGATGGTGCCGGCATGGCCGGCCACGTCGTCCACGGTCTGGTGGCTACCGATCAGCTCGACCAGATCGCCGGCCTTCAGCACGTCTTCCGGCAGCGCGGAAATGTCGATGATGATGCTGTCCATCGACACGCGGCCGATGAATGGAAGCCTGACGCCGTTGAAATACGCGCCGGCCGCCGCGCGGCGGTGCCAGCCATCGGCATAGCCGAGCGAAATGGTGGCGGCGCGCAGCGGGCCGGCCGTGCGATAGGTGTGACCGTAGCCGACGCCGATATCGCCTTCGAGCGTGCGGGTCTGGATGACCTTGGCGTCGAGCCGGATCACCTCGCGCATCGGGTTCGCATGCCCCGGCGTCGGGTTGATGCCGTAGAGCGCGGCACCCGGCCGGGCGAGATCGTAGTGATAGTCCGCGCCGAGGAAGACGCCCGACGAGTTTGCCAGCGACAGGGGCGCTGCCGGCAGCATGGCGCGCAGCCGGTCGAAGTTCTTCTTCTGCAAGGCATTGGCGGGGTGCGCCGGCTCGTCGGCGCAGGCCAGATGGCTCATCACCAGCTTGACGTCGAGGCCGTCGAGCAGGCTGGCATCGGCCGCCAGCGTCTCGACCTCGGACGGCATCATGCCGAGCCGCGACATGCCGCTGTCCACCTGCAACGCCACCGGCAGTTTCCGCTCAAACTTGCGGGCGGCCCCGCGCCAGGCGGCGAGCTGCTCGAGGCTGTTGGCGACGGTGGTGAGGCCGGCGGCGGCGGCTTCGACCTCGGCGCCGGGCGGCGTGCCGTTCAGCACATGGATCGCCGGTTCCCGGCCCAGCACCGCGCGCAGCGCCAGCCCCTCGCCGGCATGGGCGACGAAGAACGTGTCGCAGCCCTCGCGCGCCAGAGCCTTGGCCACTTGCGCGGCGCCGAGCCCATAGGCATCCGCCTTGACCACGCCCGCGCACCGCGTCGCGCCCAGCCGCTCCTTCAGCCGGCGGTAGTTCTCGCGCACGGCACCCAGGTCGATACGCAGCACGGCGCCGGTCAGAGCCGCTTCCGACTGCCGTGAATCGCGATTATTTGCAAAAGACTGGTCCATTTCGCCGAAAAACCCCGATCTCGACACAAAATACCGCCGGAATTAGTGATAGTTTGCGATTTTATTCCGCCTGAAGCAGAATCCTTGCCCAAAAACCGAGAAGTCTTCGGGGATCGTGCTTCTGGAACACCAATAGTTCGGGAAACGTTGCGCCGCAATATGCGTGAATGGAGACAGGTGGCTCAGTCGATTGGCCCAATCAGCGACGAAACGTCGCGGGTGCCGCCGTCATGCGAGAATGCGGCCGAAAAGCCGCTCAGCGCGGGAACGAAGCCGCCGTCTGCCGGACGAAACCGGAAATCGCACCGGCAAGTCCGGCCGACAGCGCATCCGCCGGCCGGGCATAGGTGGCGATATTGGCGGCAAAGTCCGGCTCGGCATCGACGAGAATATGGTTCATGTGCTCGAACCAGCGGCTCTCGACAGTCTCGCGCGCCTCGGAAAGCGCGTCGAAATCCGCGCGCGGCACCTGCAGGTCCGTGCCGCCGCCGATCACCAGCACGGGCAGGCGCAGCTCGGCGAGCGTCCGGGCCGGCGCGAGCGCAAAAATGGATCGCAGATAGGGCTGGACCGACGGGCGGAACAGCGGGAGCAAGGGCGGCGGCACATCATCGACGCTCTTTCCGGCCGCGAGTTGCGCCAAAATCTCCAGCGATCTGGCACGCAGCGGCTCGGGATAGCCTGCAAGCTGGTCGCGCAGCGTCTCGGCCAGGGGCCGGCCCGGCGTCGCCACGAGCACCAGCCCGGCAATCGACGGCCGGCGTCTGGCAAGCTCCAGCGCGATCACGCCGCCTTCGCTGTGCCCGATCACCAGGATCGGCCCGGCATCCGGCCGCGCCGCCAGCCAGTCGAACACATCCGCCGCATCGTCGATGAAGCTGCCGATGGTCAGCCCGTCTTCCCGCGCCACCGGCTTGCTGCCGGCCACGCCACGCTTGTCATAGCGCAGGCTGGCGATACCGCTGGCGGCAAGGTCGTCGGCCAGCAGGGCCAGATAGCCGGCCTTGACGCCGACGATGCTGTCGCCGTCGCGTTCGGTCGGACCGGAGCCGGCGATGACCAGAACGGTCGGGGCATCGGCCCCGCCCGCCGGCACGGTGAGCGTGGCGGGAAAACCGGCCGCCGAAACATTCTCGCGCGACGGGCCGTCAGCCAGGGCCGAGCCCGCCATCATCACGACCGCAACGCAGAGCGCGCCCAGCCGGCGCATGTCATGGCGCCAGATGCCGGAATGCGGCCACCACCTGCTCATAGACCTGTCGCTTGAAGGGCACGATGAGCTCCGGCAGGTCGATCATCGGCTTCCAGTCCCAGCGGTCGAACTCGGCGGTGTGGCCGCCCGGCGGCGGGTTGATGGCGATCTCGCGCTCGTCGCCCTCGAAGCGGAAGGCGAACCATTTCTGCGTCTGGCCGCGATATCTGCCCTTGAAGGCGATGCCCACCTTGTCGGCCGGCAGGTCGTAATTGATCCAGCCCGGCGCCTCGGCCAGCAGCGAGACGCTGCGCATGCCGGTCTCCTCGTAAAGCTCGCGCAGCGCCGCCGGCAACGGCTCCTCGCCCTTGTCGATGCCGCCCTGCGGCATCTGCCAGAGCTTGTCGGTGCCGGCCATTTCGCTGTCGGGCTCGGCGATGCGGTGCCCCGACCAGACGAGGCCGCGCCGGTTGAGGACCATGATGCCCACGCAGGGACGATAGGGCAGCGTCTGCGGGTCGATCTTCTTCGTCATGCGGGGACTTCAACCTTTTTCGGGATCGGTGACCAGCGCCGAGATCGGAACGATCTCTATGCCACGCCGCCGGGCTTCCGCAACCCATTGCGCAACCGCATCGACCGTCGTGTCGAAGGCCGAGCCGGTGCCGATGGCGAAGCCCTTGGCGCGCGCCGTGCTTTCGAGCTGGTCGAGCTTCTTCAGGATCGCGTCGCGGCCGCGCTCGGCGTCGATCGCTGTATCGGCGACGGCAAAAGGCACGCGGTCCTTCAGCGCCAGTTCGGGCGCCACGCTGCGCGCGGATGAACCATCGTCCAGATAGAGCAGGCCGCGCTTGCCCAGTTCCGCCAGCACCGGCTCCATCGCCGCCCTGTCGGCAACGAAGCGGGCGCCCATATAGTTCATCACGCCGGTGTAATTGGTGGTGCGCGACAGCGCCCAGCGCAGGTTTTTCAGGTTGTCGGCCGGGGCGGCCGCCACCGTCAGCGTGTTGCGGCCGGGATTGACGTTCGGGAAATCGAACGGCTCCAGCGGCACCTGCATGATGATCTCATGGCCCTGCCGGCGGCTTTCCTGCATCCACCGGCCGATGCTGTTGCCGTCCGAGGCGAAGGCCAGCGTCACCTCCGGCGGCAGCTTGGCGATTGCCGCCTGCGTGCCGGTCTGCGACAGGCCGAGCCCGCCGATGACGATGGCGACGCGCGCGCCACGCGCACCCGACCACGGCCGCGCATAGACGTCGACCGGGCGTCTTCCGTCGGCCGCGCGCACCGGCAACGGCCCCATGTCGCTGTCCTCGACCAGCGCCTTGTCGGGCAGATGCGCCACGCGCAGGTTCTGGCCGATCGCGGACGGATCGCGAATGACCACGACATTCTGTGCCGCGCCGTCCTCGGGCGGATTGACGTGGATGATCGACGGGCCATCGTGCGCCGCCGGGAGCGTGGGTGCCTGTGTTGGCGAAGTTGCCGCCTCGACCTGCACCGGCTCGATCACCTGCGGCGTCGAAAGGGCGACCGTCTCGGGATTGCGGAAAGGCCGCTCGCGAAACGCGATGGCACTGGAGGCACCGACGATCCCGATGACGGCAAGGCCGAAAACGAGGGAACGCCCCGTGAGCGGAACGCCCCGCCGCGCGCCGCGCGAGGCGGGGGCCGGCTGGCCCAGCGGGCGATCGATGTCCTTATCGAAAGGCGACAAGCCGCATTCCTCAATGCCGGCGGGAACAAGCTTCCGCAGACGAATTCCGCCGGTGAGACCGGCGGAAACGCATCGCCAATCGAGCGGCGCAGGCAGTCCCCGCTTCTGCCTGCGGCCGGTTCCTACTGCTGGTTCAGGACGGCCCGTTCCGGATTCGGCGGGAAGGCCGGATCGGTCTTGGTGCCCTGCAGCAGGTCCAGCGCATAGTTGAGCTGGATGTCGTCCTTGGCCTCAGGCGGCACATAGGCCGACGAACCCGAGCCCTGGTCGCTCTCCTCGACGCCCTTGATGTGACCCTTGAGGTCGGACTCGCCGCGCGACACGTCGCGTCCCTTCAAATCGTCCGGAAGCGGCTGCTCGACCTTGATGTCGGGCGTGATGCCCTTGCCCTGGATCGACTTGCCCGAGGGCGTGTAATAGAGCGCCGTCGTGAGCCGGAGCGCGCCATTCTCGGCGAGCGGGATGATCGTCTGCACCGAGCCCTTGCCGAAGGACTGCGTGCCCAGAACGGTGGCGCGGCGATGGTCCTGCAAGGCGCCGGCCACGATCTCCGAGGCGCTGGCCGAACCGCCATTGATCAGCACGATCAGCGGCTTGCCGTCGATCATGTCGCCGGGGCGGGCATCGAAGCGGGTGATGTCCTTGGGATCGCGGCCGCGCGTCGAGACGATCTCGCCCTTGTCGAGGAAGGTGTCGGACACGCTGACAGCCTGATCGAGCAGGCCGCCCGGGTTGAGCCGCAGGTCGAGGACATAGCCCTTGAGCTTGTCGTCCGGCACCTGCTTCTTGATCTGCTCGATGGCGTTCTGCAGGTCGTCGAAGGTCTTCTCGGTGAAGGAGGTGATCTTCATGTAGCCGATGTCGTCTTTCTCGACCCGGAACTTCACCGCCTTGACCTTGATGATGTCGCGCTTGATCGACAGCTCGATCGGCTTGTCGGCGCCCTGGCGCAGGATGGTGAGCTTGATCGGCGTGTTGACGAGGCCGCGCATCTTGTCGACGGCGTCGTTCAGCGTCATGCCGCGCACGTCCTCGCCGTCGATCTTGGAAATGTAATCGCCGGCCAGCACGCCGGCCTTGGCGGCGGGCGTGTCGTCGATCGGGGTGATGACCTTGACGAGGTCATTCTCCATGGTGACCTCGATGCCGAGGCCGCCGAACTCGCCCTTGGTCTGGACGCGCATGTCCTTGGCGGCTTCCGCGTTCATGTAGGAGGAGTGCGGATCGAGCGAGGTGAGCATGCCGTTGATGGCGCTCTCGACCAGAGCCTTCTCATCGGGCGGCGTCACATATTGCGCGCGCACACGCTCGAAGATGTCGCCGAAGATCGCCAGCTGCCGGTAGGTCTCGGAGCTCGCCGCATTCGCCGTGGAGCCGGGCACGCCATAGACGAGCGTCATGGCGGATGCGCCCATGAGCGCACCGGCTAGCAGAAGCGACAACTTACGTACCATTTCCTGTCCTTCCAGAAAGACGCTCCGCCCACCACGGGGTCGGATCGACGGGTTTTCCATCCTTGCGGAACTCAATATAGAGTTCCGGACCAGTGTTTCCATTCGGAGCCGCAGAGGTGCTCGCCACCCTGGCTTCCCCCATCGCGCCGATCGGTTCGCCTGCAAGGACGGACTGACCCAGCGAGACGCTGATTCTGCTCATGCCCGCCAGGACGACATGATAACCGCCGCCCGCGTTCAGGATCAAGAGTTGTCCATATGACCGAAAGGGCCCGGCGTACAAGACGCTGCCATCGGCCGGCGCGGTCACGATGGCGCCCGATTGTGTCGCAACCGTGTCGCCGAGCATGACTCCGCCGTTATCGTCCTTCTCCCCGAAACGCCGGCTGATGCGCCCGGTGACCGGCAGCGCGATCTGCCCGCGCAGCGCCGAAAAGGGAGCCGCCGCCATCAACCGGTTGGCCTCGGGCAGCGCGGCAAGTTCCGCTTCGCGATCACGCCTTTGCGCCTCGGCCTGCCGGGAGGCTTCGTTGCGGGTCTTTTCCGCCTGCTTTTCCAGCCCTGCGATAAGGTCCTTCAGGCTGCTGGCGCGCGCGGCAAGGTCCTCCGCCTTCATCTTTTCTTCCGCGAGCGCCGATTCGGCCTCGACCTCCAGCCGCCGCTTTTCCTCCTGAAGCAGGGTCAGCCGCTTCTTCTCGGCGAGCTGCTCGCTCACCGAGGCCACCAGCTTCTGGCGCTCGGCCTCGATCGTGGCGGTGACGCGCGACATCTCCTTCAGGTCGGCCATCAGGATTTCGGTCTGCTCGCGCAGTTCCGGCACCACCGCGCCCAGCAGGATGGCGCTGCGCACGGAAGACAGCGCATCCTCCGGCTTCACCAGGATCGCCGGCGGCGGGTTGAGCCCCATGCGCTGCAACGCCCCCAGCACCTCGGCCAGCACGCCGCGCCGCGCCAGGAGCGAATTGTGGATGCCTTGCTTCTGCTCCTTCAGCCCCTCAAGCCGGCCGGTGATGTCATCGATGTCCTGGCTGAGCTTCTTTTCGGTCTTGGCCGACTGGATCAGCGCCGCGGTGATGCTCGCATAGTCCTTCTTCACCTTGGCGACGTCGGCCTGCAGCGAGGACATGCGCTCGGCGGAGATGGTGATTTCCTTCGAGACCTGCTCGTATTCGGCCTGCCGTTGCGCCCTGGTGGCGACGAGCGCCGCCGCCGGGTCGGCCGCCTCGCCCGCCGATGCCGGCTCCTCGGCCCGCGCCCCCGCAAGGCTGAAGGCGGCAAGCGCAGTCGCCACGACCATGCCGAGGCATGATCGCCCGACCCCTGTCCTGCTGACCCTCATTTCCGACATTTCCGACGCGCCGCACGTTTCGGTTTCGACCTTAGCGGCCGCTTCTTAACGAACCATCAACCATGTTGCGGCGGGTTGCGCCGCCGAACGAAAAAAGTCGCCAAATGCGTCGGAAATCGGACCGGCGCCACCACTCAGGCACGATGATAGGGATGCCCCGAAAGAATGGTCGCGGCGCGGTAGAGCTGCTCGGCCAGCATGATGCGCACGATCTGATGCGGCCAGGTCAGCGCCCCGAACGACAGCGTCAGCGCCGCGTTCTCGCGCAGCGACGCGTCATGGCCGTCGGGCCCACCGATGGCGATGACCAGATTGCGCTGCCCGCCGTCGCGCAGAGCCGCCAGCCTGCCGGCGAAATCCTCGGAAGAGATGTTCTTGCCCCGCTCGTCCAGCAGGATCAGTGCCGCGCCGGAGCCAAGCTGCGCCTGCAGCTTCTGCGCTTCCTCGCGCTTGCGCTCGGCCACGCCCTGCGCGCGGCTTTCCGGCGTCTCGACGACGCCGGCGAATTCCAGTCCGATTGCCAGGCCGCTTTTCGCGAAACGGTCGAAATAGCGTTCGACCAATTCCTTCTCGGGGCCGGCCTTCATCCGGCCCACGGCATGTACGGCAATCTTCATCCTGTCCTGCCCGGCGAAACGGAGGGTTTAATGGACCGTTTCTTCCTCGAGATCCGGCGCCAGCCACATCTTTTCGAGATTGTAGAAGTCGCGAACCTCCGGCCGGAAGACATGGACGATGATATCGCCCGAATCGATCAGCACCCAGTCGGCCGATTCCAGCCCTTCGACGCGGGCGGAGCCGAGACCGGCATCCTTCAGCGCCTTGAGCAGATGGTCGGCCACCGCCGCAACGTGACGATGCGAGCGGCCCGAGGCGACGACCATGTGGTCGGCGAGGCTCGACTTGCCGGTGAGATTGATGGGGACGATATTTTCAGCCTTGGAGTCTTCCAGACTTGCAAGGACCGTTTCGAGGGCGCGGGACACGGCATCAATTCCGTTCATCCCGGCCAGCGAAGGCATGATGTTTGCCTTCTTCCGTAGTGCTGTTCTCAGTGTCTTTCCTTTCGAAACAAGAACAAGCGAGTGTCCGGCCTGAAGTGCCCGACACTCAATAAATAGGCAGAGTCGCACGACACTTTCAAGACGGCCCCGGCTGCGCCGGAAAGCCGAAAATTGGGTCGCGATTGTTCGGCTTTCAACCCTTCACGATAAAATTCGGCGGTCACATCTTGCCCGGCAGGGCACGATGCCGTCAGGCCGCGCCTTTCGTTCCGCCCCCCTGGTTGCCGTTGCGGATCGCCGTGGAGGACAGCCAGGAGCGGCGGCCGTGGATGAAGGTCCAGGCCGGCGCCTGCATCCTTGCCAGCCTGGGCGCATCCGATTCGTCGACGCGCGCATAGGCAAATGTCTTGGCCATGACGGAGGACAGGAAGGACAGCGTCGAGCCCGGCCGGTCGATGATGGCGATGGGAAAGGTCATGGCGATCTGCCGCCAGCGCTGCCAGCGGTGGAAATCGCGCAGATTGTCGGCCCCCATGATCCAGACGAAATCGACACCGGGATTGCGCGCCTTGATGAGCGCCAGCGTGTCGGCGGTGTAGCGCACATGGTAGCTCGCTTCGAAGGCGGTGACCTTCATGCGCGGGTCCCGCGCGATCGCTTCGGAAAGGCGGATACGCTCGGCCAGCGGAGCCAGCTCGCGCGAGCTCTTGAGCGGATTGCCGGGCGTCACCATCCACCAGAGCTGATCCAGCCGCAGCCTGCGCAACGCGATCTCGGCCACCAGCGCGTGCCCGCCATGCGGCGGGTTGAACGAGCCGCCGAACAGGCCGACCTGCATGCCCTTCATGACATGCGGCATGCGCAGATATTTCTGGTCCACCCCCGAATGCACGATGTCAGGCACCCCCCTCTGGCATGCCGGCCGTCTCCCCCACAAAGGGGGAGATTACGCCATAGCGCGGCACTGCCCAACCATCGACGCAGCAATCGAAGGCAGGGCCGCAAAGCTGCCGATCCTCTCTTTTTTGAGAGCAATCGCATATGGCACGGCCTATCCCCACTCCACCTCGCTTCGCTCGGCACCTCTCCCCCTCAAAAGGGGAGAGGAAGGGCGCCAGGCTCGCGGACGGCGTTTCCTCTCCCCCGTCGAGCGGGGGAGAGGTGGCGCGCGAAGCGCGACGGAGTGGGGGTCGAATTGAAAGAGCCGCACCCTAAAACCAATCGGCGTATCTCACGGCCGCACCTGCCCCGTTCCGCGCACGCGGTATTTGAAGGAGGTGAGCTGTTCGACGCCCACCGGCCCGCGCGCATGCATCTTGCCCGTGGCGATGCCGATCTCCGCCCCCATGCCGAACTCGCCGCCATCGGCGAACTGGGTCGAGGCGTTGTGCAGCAGGATCGCCGAGTCGATCTCGTTGAAGAAGCGCTCCACGGCGGCCGCGTCCTCGGCCACGATCGCCTCGGTGTGATGCGAGGAAAAAGTCTCGATGTGCTCGATGGCGCCGGCAACCCCATCCACCAGCTTCGCCGAGATGACGGCGTCGAGATATTCCGTCACCCAGTCGGCGTCGGTCGCCGGCTTGGCGTCGGCAAAGGCCTTCAGCACCTCTTCATCGGCATGGATTTCGCACCCGGCATTGCGCAGCGCCTCCAGCACCGGCACCAGATGCGTGCCCGCAGCGGCCCGGTCGACCAGCAGCGTCTCGGCCGCGCCGCAGATGCCGGTGCGGCGCATCTTGGCGTTGACCGCGACCTTCACCGCCATGTCGAGGTCGGCCGATTTGTCGATATAGAGATGGCAGATGCCTTCCAGATGCGCGAAGACCGGCACCCGCGCCTCGTTCTGCACGCGCTCCACGAGGCTCCTGCCGCCGCGCGGCACGATCACGTCGAGATTGCCCGACAGGCCCTTCAGCATCTCGCCGACGGCGGCGCGGTCGGTGGTCGGTACGAGCTGGATGGCGTCTTCCGGCAGGCCTGCGGCGCGCAGCCCTTCGACCAGGCAGGCATGGATCGCCGCCGAGGAATTGAGCGAATCCGAGCCGCCGCGCAGGATCACCGGATTGCCGGCCTTGAGGCACAGCGCGCCGGCGTCCGCCGTCACGTTCGGGCGGCTCTCATAAATGACGCCGATGACGCCGAGCGGCGTGCGCACGCGCTCGATATGCAGGCCGTTCGGGCGGTCCCATTCGGCAATGACCTCGCCGACGGGATCGCGCAGCCCGGCAATCGCGCGCACGCCCTCGGCCATGTCGCGGATGCGCTTGGGGTCGAGCTTCAGCCGGTCCATGAAGGAGCCGCTCAGGCCCGACCGTTCGCCGTTCTTCACGTCGATCGCATTGGCGGCAAGGATCTTGTCTTCACTGAGCAGGATGGCGTCGGCCATGGCGAGCAGCGCGTCGCGCTTGCGGTCCGCGCCGGCGATGGCGAGTGGCCGGGCGGCGGCGCGCGCCTTGCGGCCCAGCGCCGCCATCAGCGCCACCGTGTCCTGCCCGGATTTGTCGCTCGCCATCAGCATGGCTCATCCTTCCGCCTGTGCCGCTTCGATATGGCTCACCACCAGATCGTCACGATGGATCATAGCCGAGCGCGCCTCATAGCCTAGCACATCGGCGATCTCGTTGGTCTTCAGCCCCGCGATCCTTACGGCATCCGCCGCGTCATACGCAACCAGCCCGCGCGCGATCTCGCGGCCCTCGGGGCTGACGATCGCCACCGTATCGCCGCGCGAGAAATTGCCCTCGACCCGCTTCACGCCCGCCGGCAACAGCGACTTGCCCGACAGCAGCGCCCCCACCGCGCCCGCATCGACCATCATCCGTCCCGCCGGCTCGAGCTGGCCGGCGATCCAGGTCTTGTAGCCTTTCACCGGGTGCGAACTCGGCTTGAAGAAGGTGGCGCGCTCGCCGCGGTCGATGGCGCCGAGCGGGCTCAGCCGCGTGCCGGCGGTGATGACCATGGCCGTGCCGGCGGCCGTGGCGATCTTGCCGGCGTCGAGTTTCGTGCGCATGCCGCCGCGCGACAATTCGGACGCCGCCGCACCCGCCATCGCCTCGATGTCGGGCGTGATGCGCTCCACAACCGGAATGAACTCCGCCGACGGGTCGAGCGCCGGCGGCGCCGTATAGAGCCCGTCGATGTCCGAGAGCAGCACCAGCAGGTCCGCGCCCATCATCGTCGCCACGCGCGCGGCAAGGCGGTCGTTGTCGCCATAGCGGATTTCGCTGGTGGCCACCGTGTCGTTCTCGTTGATGACCGGCACCGCCTTCATCTTGAGCAGCGTGGAAATGGTAGCGCGCGCATTGAGATAGCGGCGGCGCTCCTCGGTGTCGCCGAGCGTCACCAGAACCTGGCCGGATTTCAGGCCGTTGCGGCCAAGCTCGTCCGACCACGCGCCGGCAAGCGCGATCTGCCCGACGGCGGCGGAAGCCTGGCTTTCCTCAAGCTTCAGCGCGCGCCTGCCCAGGCCCAGAATGGTGCGGCCGAGCGCGATCGCGCCCGAGGACACGACCAGCACCTCGCAACCTTCATCGGCGAGCGCGGCGATGTCGTCGGCGATGGAGGCCAGCCACTCCCGCTTCAGCCCGGTCGAGCGATCGACCAGCAGCGCCGAGCCGATCTTGACGGTGATGCGCCTGTATTTCTTCAGCGGCTTCAGGCTCATGAGCATGCCTCCGCGCTGGCAGGGCAGAAGGTGGCGTGACGAAACTCAAGCATCACATGCAATCCGCAATTACCTGGCCCAGCGCTCGTCGGGCACGCTCGGCGCTTCTTCCTCCCGTGCCGCCTGCACCTTTTCGATCAGCGCACGCAGCACTGCCTCCACGCCTTCGCCACTGACGGCCGAAAGCACGAAAGGCGCGGTCCCGGCGGCCTTCTTCAGCGAGGCGAGCTTCGTCCTGCGCGCTTCGTCGTCCAGCGTGTCGGCCTGGCTCAGCGCCACGATCTCGGGCTTTTCGGCCAGCCCGTTGCCATAGGCCTCCAGCTCGCCGCGCACCGTCTCGTAAGCCTTGCCCGGATTTTCCTCCTGCGCCGAGACCAGATGCAGCAGCACGCGCGTGCGCTCGACATGGCCGAGGAAGCGGTCGCCGATGCCCACGCCCTCATGCGCGCCCTCGATCAGGCCCGGAATGTCAGCGATGACGAATTCGCGCGCGTCGACGCGCGCCACGCCCAGCCCCGGATGCAGCGTGGTGAAGGGATAGTCGGCGATCTTCGGTTTGGCGGCGGTCACCGCCGCGAGAAAGGTCGACTTGCCGGCATTGGGCAGCCCCACCAGCCCGGCATCGGCGATCAGCTTCAGCCGCAGCCAGATCGTGCGCTCCTCGCCCGGCAGGCCGGGATTGGCGCGGCGCGGCGCCTGGTTGGTGGAAGTCTTGAAATGCTGGTTGCCGAAGCCGCCATTGCCGCCGGCGGCCAGCCGGAAGCGCTGCCCCACCTCGGTAAGGTCGCAGATCAGCGTCTCGTTGTCTTCCTCATAGGCCTGCGTGCCCACCGGCACTTTCAGCACCACGTCGGCGCCCTTGGCGCCGGTGCGGTTGCGGCCCATACCGTGCACGCCGGTCTTGGCCCTGAAATGCTGCTGGTAGCGATAGTCGATCAGCGTGTTCAGCCCGTCGACCGCCTCGATCCAGACGTCGCCGCCGCGGCCGCCGTCGCCGCCGTCCGGCCCGCCGAACTCGATGAATTTCTCCCGGCGGAACGAGACGCTGCCGGCGCCCCCGTCGCCGGAGCGGATATAGACTTTGGCCTGGTCGAGGAATTTCATCGGAACTGGCTTTTCGTTGCTGTCTGTTCTGTCGCGCCCTGCTCTAGCGCAAAGCGGCCGCGAGCGCGAGTGCGGATCAATGTCGGCGCGGGATCCCCGAGGCTCCTCCCGGCTACGGCCCGGCGGATTGCGCCATGATTTGCCTCATGACTTTGCCTCACGAGTTGCCCCATGATCTGCAATGAGGGGACGGCCGCCTCGGCATGCCCCCTCATCCGTTCGTCAAAGACGCGCCCATGTTCTGAGGCTCACCCAGGTCTTGCGGTCGAGGCGGTAGCGCTCGACCGGCACCTTGCCGGCGACGAGCGAGTTCAGCATGCCCTGCCCGGCATACTGGAAGCCGCATTTGTGGATGACCCGCCGCGAAGCCGGATTGATGACCCGGCAGGAGGCGTGCAGCACATTGATGTTCGTCACCCGGAAGGCGAGATCGACCAGGGCATGGGCCGATTCCGTCGCGTAGCCGCGCCGCCAGTAGGGCTCGCCCATCCAGTAGCCGAGCTCCAGCCCGCGCTCGGTGGCGTTGAGCCCCGCGCAGCCGACGAAGGCGCCGGTTTCGGCAAGCGTCACGGCATAGACAGCGCCGGCAAAGCGGGACAGGGTCGCGCGGTCGAGGAACGCGCGCGCCTCCGCCTCCCCGTAGGGATGAGGCATGCGCGAGAGCATTTCGGCAATGCGCGGATTGTTGGCGAGCGCGGCCAGCTCGTCGATGTCGTCGGCATGCGGCTGGCGCAGCACCAGCCTTTCGGTGACGAGCACCGGGCAGTCTATGGCCAGACTCTCGTCCTCGAAGTCCTCCGTTTCGGCAACCATTCAAGTATCCTCCAGGCAATGAAAAAGGGGAGCTGGCGACCCATCTCCCCTGATCCTTTTCTTGGATTCTACCAGACACCGGTCCCGAGATGGGGCGCCGGTGTTGTGGTGCGGAACCGGCTACTCCGCGGCTTCGGTAATCGGGTTAACCGATACGTAGGTTCGGCCGTTGGCTTTCTTGCGGAAAGCAACCGCACCGGCTTCGAGCGCAAAAAGGGTATGGTCGGTGCCCATGCCGACATTGACGCCGGGATGCCACTTGGTGCCACGCTGGCGAATGATGATGTTGCCCGGAACGACTGCTTCGCCGCCGAACTTCTTCACGCCGAGGCGCTTGGATTCCGAGTCGCGACCGTTGCGCGACGAACCGCCAGCTTTCTTATGTGCCATTGGTTTACTCCTTCAGTCCTCGAACTTACTCGTTTTCCGCCGCGGCTGCAGCCTTCTTCGGCGCGGCCTTCTTGGCGGGCTTTTCGGCAGCTTCGCCCTCGGCGGCCGCTTCCTTCTTGGCAGCAGCCTTCTTCGCCGGCTTGGCGCCGCCCGTCAGGATTTCCGAAATCCTGATGACGGTCTCGTGCTGGCGATGGCCGCGCTTGCGGCGCGAGTTCTGGCGACGACGCTTCTTGAACGCGATGACGGTCGCGGCGCGGCCCTGCTCGACCACTTCCGCCGTCACGGTGGCGCCTTCCACGAAGGGCACGCCGAGCGCGACGTCCGCACCCTCGCCGACCGCGAGGACCTCGGTGATTTCAATCACGTCGCCAGCATTGCCGGCGACCTTGCCGACGGTGATGACGTCGTTGGCGGCAACGCGATACTGCTTGCCACCCGTCTTGATGACTGCGAACATTTTTTGCCTTTCGCTGTTCGGTCCGGCCTCGTTGAACGCGGGAGCGTTCGGGCCGTCTTTTTGTCAGTCCTGGGGTTCAAAATGAAACCGGCACAGGCAAAACCCACGCCGGAACTGTGCGCGTGTAGCCGAAGGAGGGCATCAAGTCAAGGCGAAGCACAAATAAGTCGCGAAGGGGCCTTGTGCATCCCGTCGCGACTCGTTATCTACTGCGCCGCGCCGGCAACGGCCCGACCACGCTTGCGGAGAAGTGGCAGAGTGGTTGAATGCACCGCACTCGAAATGCGGCATACTCGCAAGGGTATCGGGGGTTCGAATCCCTCCTTCTCCGCCATAACATTTCTACAAGAAACTGATTCAAAACGATTTTTCGGATCGCCAGTTCTCTTTTGGTACATTTTTTGGTACAAAGAGGGCATGCGAAAGGTCACCACTCGAGGCCGGCAGCATACAGGCGAACACCGCCAACAAGCTCCTGATGCACGTCCGAAAGGTCATTGCTTTCCATATCGACAATATGGACGCGGATTTTTCCAATCCTTTTGCCGGCATACGATTAAAAGAGGAAAAATCTACACGCCCTGCCTTTACGGTCCCCTTCATCAAGGCGAAATGGCTGTCGGGCGATCCCTTTGCATCCCTCAACGAGGAAGCTCGCGGTGCCCTGTTCGCGATGATCGACACGGGATGCGGGCCAAAGGAGATTTGCGGATTGGCTCCCGAGGACATCAAGGTCGATGCCGACATTCCCCACATCATCGTTCGCGAGAACCAGCATAGGAAGCTCAAAACGGACCATCGTGGCCGGATCATCCCATTGGTCGGCGAGGCCCTACTGGCTTTTCAAAAACACCCCAAGGGCTTTCCCTCCTATCGCAGGCCGACAGGTGCGGATGCTCTTTCCGGCGTGATCATGAAGCACCTGCGAACGAACAAGCTTTTGGAGACAGACGATCATACCGTCTACAGCCTTCGGCACCTGTTCAAGGATAGGATGAGAAACCATAGATTTCCGGAAGAACTCCAAAATTATCTCATGGGTCACAAGCAACCCGGGATAGGTGCTCACTACGGATCCGGTTACCAGCTCAAAAACGTTCTTTCCTTTATGAGGAAATTGAAAACCGACTGGAAAAACCAGTGTAAATCCTCGGATAAATAGGTTATCTTACTTCTAATGTCCTTCGGGGCAGAACTGCCGCGACGGACCCGCCTGTACGGCCAGGCGATTTTTTTCACAGCATGGACTCAGAACTTTCCCCGGAGGAGCTTGAATGGCTCCGCCGAAAGCTAGTTCGCCTTGGCGAAAAAGCCATTTCCGCCCAAAACCAGCAGGTCGTAGAGCTGGTTAACTTCTACTGGTCGCTGGTCGACAACCAGCTCAAAGCCTCCAAACCCCTCTGGCGAGAGGCGGCCTAATCAAAAACGACCCTTGCGATTGAACGGCGGCCTTTAGGGCCGCCCGGTGGCGTTTGGGTGAGTTCGCCCTCGGCTACCGACATCGCTTCATCAACTTGCAACGGCCATCGAGACTTCGGCGGCCGATTGAATTCCTATTACCTCAAGGCTTCCAAAGGACGTTTATGACAACATTCACCAATACGATCCCGCAGGGATATCCAGACAGCTCGCTGGCTGGATCCTTCAACACCTGGATATCCGATCTCTTCCGGGACAAGGCCACCTTTGACAGGAAGGATATTCCCAGATTCAAATTCAGTTCGCTCACCGCCTATTACGAACGACACCTCTACTTCGTGACGATGCACTTCCAACCTGGGCTGGGTGCGGTTCGCGATTCGAGATCGCCCGCGAGAAACGGCTATCTGTTCGATAGCATCTACAAGGGCTGGTATCTGTCCGTCTGCGAGAAGCTTCTCGGACCAAAATTCCACAAAAAACCCATTCTACAGCCTTTCAGTATGGCCTTCTTCGATGTCGAGGGCAGTAGGCATCATCGGGCGGCATCGGCTTTTCAGATCCCACACATTCACGCATTGATTCTGGCTCACCCACCCTAGCAAAGCTAGGATCTTCGAGTACGCTTTAAGGTCAAAAATCGAATCATACGCCCATAGGCTGATTAAGTGAATCCAAAACGGGGGCGCCTGATGATTATGGTACATTTTTTGGTACAAAATAAAATAGGAGTCTATGATATCAAACAATAATATCAACCACTTAACGTAGGACAGGTATGATTCTGATTTCCTCCTTCTCCGCCATTCCCCGCCGATTACCCTCTATAGTGCGATATTGCCGTCGATCACCGCATACCGCCGGGTGAGATAGCAACCCGCCGATTTTACGCTACAGCCCTAGTGTCTTGAAGATCAGCAACGGCAGCTATCGACCCCCGTTGCGGTCATTTACACTTCAGTTCTGGAATGGCGACTTTGAACTCCAAACCGACTTCCGCCTCCGTCTGAACTTCTTAGAGGCAGGCGCGCGAAACCGTACACTGATTCACCTTCAGGTTGTGGATTCGATTAATAACCTACCGGTGCAGAAATTGATCAATTTAATTGATCTCTGGGAACAAGCTCTTTTGCCTATCTGAGCCAATAGGATGATACCGCGCTGCACCAGTATCACTGTCGAAATCAACGACACATTTTATCTTAAGCTGGCCAGGCAGAGAAGCGCTTAGGTCACAAATCATGACTCCCGAAAGCTCAAGGCATTGGCGCGACCGCCCGGGAAGGAAAGCAGTGTTAAATTTTGAGGGAGATTGAACAGAACGATAACACCAGGCATCCTGCTCCGGGTAATTGAAGAAGGTATCCGCTACTGCGCGGGTGATCGAATATCTTCCCTCGTGCCCTTTGGGAACATAACGTCCAAATTCCTCCTCAAGAAAAGACCAAAAAATTCGTGACAATTGGTCTTTCGGAAGGGCTGAACTCTCGTAATCCCCGATCACAGCAACATTAATCGTCCGTAGAGAACGGTAAACTATAATTGCTACATAATTATAGCCTCGCGCCCGCGCCTCATCAATCGCTAGATCCGGATCGCTAGGGCAGCAATACAGAATTCCCTGCCCAACCGAATTAATCCTTCCCTGAACCTTAACAAATTCAGCGGGAGGCTCCCAAGCGTCGGCTATGCTATTTATGGTTCGGAGTGGAATTCTCGTATCGTCATTTTCAATCAATCTTGCGCGAAAAAATGGTGTTTCCGCAGCGTAATTCCTCATCTCGCAAGGAAAAGAATATATGTCGCCGAAGATCGAGGAAATTTCGTTGATGCACTCGTCATCTCGAATTCCTGACTCCGCCCGGCGACGGAATTCATTAATTCGTCTTTTTATATCTTCGAATTTTATGTTGGACGAAAACATAAGGCGCTCTAATTGGGCTATGTTGGAAGTCTACCATTTATGCAAATCAGGCCACAAGCAGCTTATTCCTACATGTTCCAACCACCGCTGCGTCCGCATTGACGCCATTCCCATCGAGGGGCGCTATGGCCGCTCGCTCTTTCCTCAATTTAGAGGGCTATAGCGTAGACGTAGTTCTCGCCTTCTTCGTTTCCCTCCCGCCATTCCCCGCCGAGCGCGACCGCAGTCTCCAAAATCCCCCGATTGTCGATCATACAGGCATTGCCCAAGCCGTCGTGTTCCGGCACATTCAGCCGCAATGCGAGAGGATGAGCAATGGATTCGGTCGAGAAATTCGCGCTGTCGATAATGCTGCTGTTTGGCGCGCTGATCGTCGGCGGGCTGATGGCTGTGGGCATAGCCTGGGGCGACAAGCCGGCCTTCCTTTACGCGCTGGCGGCAGCGATCGTGGTATGGGCTTCCGCCTTCGCCGTGCTGTTCGGCAGGCCCCCCATCTATGGCGCGCTGCTGGTCGTCGCAGGCCTGCTGGTGGCCGCTTCCATCACCGCGATCGTCACCTGAGCGGCCTTGCTGTCCGCTGATCCGCAAAGCGCGGCCCCGGCAGAGCCTCGCCGCGTTCAATCCGCCTCGCTGAGCCTGTAGCCGACGCCGGTTTCGGTGCGGATATAGCGCGGCTGTTCCGGATCGGGTTCGATCTTCTGGCGTAGCTGGCGCACATAGACCCTGAGATACTGCACGTCCTGCACCTCGCCCCACACCTGCTTCATCAGGAAGTTGTGGGTCAGCACCTTGCCGGCATGCTGCACCAGCGCGCGCAGGATGTCATATTCCTTCGGCGACAGCTTTATCTCCGCGCCATCGAGCCTGACGATCCGGCGCACCAGATCGACCGAGAGTCCTCCCGTCTGGAACACCGGCTTTTCGCCCTGCTGCTGCAGCCGGTGGCGCAGCGCCACGCGGATGCGCGCGATGAGCTCGTTCACGCCGAAAGGTTTCGTCACGTAGTCGTCGGCGCCGAGGTCCAGCGCCTCGACGATGCCGGCCTCGTCGGTGCGGCTGGACAGGATGACGATCGGCACCGTGTTGCCCGCCTCGCGCCACCGCTTCAAGAGCTCCTGGCCGGGCATGTCCGGCAGGCCGAGATCGAGCACCACGAGGTCGGGCGCGCCGCCGGCCATTTCCTCCAGCGCCACCCTAGCGCTCGGCGCGTCTATGATGTCATAGCCCTGGGTGGCGAGCCCGACCCGCAACAGCTTGCGGATCGGCTGCTCGTCATCCACGACAAGGATCTTTATCGCGGACGCGGTCATGGAGTCTCCCTGCTTTGCGCCTGCGCCGGGGATGGCAGTTTCATGCGGATGGTGAAGATGGCGCCCTTGCGGTCGGTGCGATTGCCGGCCGTGATGACGCCGCCCATGGCTTCCACGAAACCGCGGCAGATGGCAAGGCCGAGCCCGGTGCCGGCCGGCACGCTGTCGCCCTTGCGGGCGCGGGTGAACTTGCCGAAAATGTCCTCCAGCTCGTCCGGGGGGATGCCCGGCCCCTCATCGAGCACCTGCAGCGTCACCGCCCTTTCCCCGGCGAAGGCCTGCACCCGGATGCGCGAGCCGGCCTTCGCATATTTCGCGGCGTTGTCGAACAGGTTGAACAACACCTGCTCGAACAACACCGGATCGATGCGCAGCATCGGGAGATCGGCCGGCAGGTCGACCTCGACCTTGTGCCCGGCGAGGATTTTCCTGGCCCGTTCCAGCGCGCTGCCGACGATCTCATTGATGTCATGCAGGCCGAGATTGGGGGCGATGGCGCCCGATTCCAGCCGGGTCATGTCGAGCAGGTTGGCGATGAAGCGGTTCAGCCGCTCGGCCTCGTCCAGCACCGTGCCCAGCAGTTCCTCCTTCGCCGGCATGTCGAGCGCCGTCGAGAATTCCTTCAACGTTCCAGCAGCCCCCATGATCGCGGCCAGAGGCGTCTTCAGGTCGTGCGAGATCGATGTCAGCAGCGCCTGCCGCAACCGGTCCGCCTCCACCGCCAGCCGCGCATTGTCGAGGTCCTCGACCAGATGCACGCGCTCGATGGCAAGTGCCGCCTGGTCGGTCAGCGCATCCATCAGCCGCCGGCTTTCGGGCGTCAGGATGGGTCCCTGCCGGTCGTCGTCGATGCCGACGACGCCGATCGCGCCGCGCGCGGTGCGCAGCGGCAGGAACAGCCGCCGGGCGCCGGGCAGGGTGTCGGCTCCGCGCCCGGCCGGCCGATCGTTCTCCCAGGTCCATTTGGCGGCGGCGAGGTCGGCTTCGTCCAGCGTGTCCTCGGGCGGGTATCCGGCCTTCACGGTGATGCGCCCGTGCTCGGGCAGCAGCAGCACCACGCGCACCTTGAGCATGGAGGCGATCTGGAACGCGGTCGCCCACAGCACGTCGTCCAGCGTGCCGGTGCCGGCCAGTTTCTTGGAAAACAGATAGAGGTTTTCCGTCATGCGCGCCCGCTGGCGGGCAGCCATGGCCTGCGCCCGCACGCGCGAGGTGAGGTCGCTGGCGACCGCCGAGACGATCAGGAAGAAGATGAAGGTGACGATGCTTTCCGGGTCGCCGATGGTGAAGGTGTAGAGCGGCGGCAGGAAGAAGAAGTTGAACGCCAGCGCGCTCACCACGCTGGTGAAGATGCCCGGCCCGAGGCCGAAACTGAGCGCGCTGACCAGCACCCCCATGAGGAACACCACGCCGATATTGGCGACATCGAGCCACTGGCGCAGCCCCTCGCCGAGCAGCAATGCGCCGGCGATGATCGCGAGGCTGGCCAGATAGGGCCGCAGCGACAACCCGCCCGCGCTCGCGTCCTGCACCGAGCCGCGCGCGGGCTTCGGCGCCTGCTCTCGACCCGACACCACATTCACGCTGACATCGCCGGCGGCGCGGATCAGGTCGTGCACCACCGAGCCTTTCAGCCATTCGCGCCAGCGCGCCCTGTCGGAACGGCCGACCACGATATGGGTGACGTTCTTCTCGCGCGCATGGCGCAGTATCTCTTCGGCGATGTTGCGGCCGGGAAGCGTGACGGACTCGGCGCCGAGGGATTCGGCAAGCCGCATCGTGCTGGCCAGCCGGTCGCGATCGGCTTCCGACAGCCGGGCCGCATGCGGCGTATCGACCGTCACCACGGACCATGGCGCGCGCAGCCGCTCGGCCAGCCGCCGTCCATAGCGCACCACGGCAGCCGCGTGCGGCGCCTCGTCGATGCAGACCAGCACCCGGTCTCCCGCCGCCCACGGCCCCGGAATGGCGTTCTCGCGCATATGGCTCACGAGCTGCTCGTCGACACGCTGGGCCGTGCAGCGCAGCGCCAGCTCGCGCAGCGCGGTGAGATTGCCCGGCGTGAAATAGTTCTCGATGGCCCGGCGCGCGGTCTGCGGCAGGTAGACCTTGCCCTGCTTCAGCCGCTCGATCAGGTCGCCCGGCGTCAGGTCGATGACCTCGATGTCGTCGGCGCGGTCGAGGAAGGAATCCGGCACCGTCTCGCGCACGCGGATACGCGTGATCTGCGCGACGATGTCGTTCAGGCTTTCGAGATGCTGGATGTTGACGGTGGTGTAGACATCGATGCCCGACGCCAGCAGCTCCTCGATGTCGAGATAGCGCTTGGGATGGCGGCTGCCCGGCGCATTGGTGTGGGCGAGCTCGTCGACCAGCACGAGCTGCGGCCGCCGCGTCAGGATGGCGTCGAGGTCCATCTCCTCCAGCGTCCGGCCATGATAGGGCACGGCCGCACGCGGCACGATCTCGAAGCCTTGCAGCAGCGCCTCGGTCTCGGCGCGGCCATGGGTCTCGACCACGCCGATGATGACGTCGATGCCTTCCGCCTTGCGGGCGCGCGCCGACAACAGCATCTCGAACGTCTTGCCGACGCCGGGGGCTGCCCCCAGGAAAATACGCAATTTGCCGCGCAGCTCCCGCTCCGCGGCTTCCAGAAGCGCTTCCGGCGACGGACGCCTGTCGGTGTCGTCAACCATCGGCGGCATCCCCGGGTGGCTTCACATCCGGTCTTGGCTGCGGTTTCCCGGCCGCGCGCCCCCACCCCACGATTTCGTCGTCCCTGCCGCTCAAGACGGTGAAGGCTGATGCCGGACGGTCGTGCAACAAAGTTCCCCTCCCCCTTGTGGGGAGGGGCAGGGGTGGGGGTACACAGCCGGGCAAGCCTGTCACGGCCTCCGTCAACGACAGTCCCGCCGTCCATGACGAGCGAGGGTCGCCGAGCGAAGCGGAAGCCGGGTGAGGAAAGAACATCATTCGAGCATACGCCTGCGACAGCCCTTCTCATACCACATCGGAAATGGCCGGCTCTATCTGGCCAACCTGTCGAGCGCCAGATTCAGCGCCAGCACGTTGACATGCGGCTCGCCGATGACGCCGAGCAACGGTTGTTGAACGTTCCGGTCGACAAGCTTGCGCAGTTCATCCTCGGAAATCCCGCGCGCCCTGGCCACACGCGGCACCTGGAAATAGGCGGCTTCGGGCGAGACGTCCGGGTCGAGCCCGCTGCCGCTGGTGGTGACGAGGTCGATCGGCACCGGCTGGCCGGGGTTTTCCGCCTTCAGCCTTTCCATGTCGCCCTTCACGCGCTGGATCAGGGCCGGGTTCGACGGGCCGAGATTGGAGCCGCCGGAGTTGGCGGCATTATAGGGCTGGGGAACCGACTTCGACGGGTCGGACGGATCGGCCCCCGTCGTCGCCGAGGGACGGCCGTGGAAATAGCGGTCGCTGGTGAAATTCTGGCCGATGAGCGCGGAGCCGATCACCTTGCCGTTCTCGGTCACCAGGCTGCCTGCCGCCTGCCTGGGAAACAGCATGCCGGCAATGCCGGTCATCGCCAGCGGATAGGCAAGGCCGGTGAGGACGGTGAACGCCACGATCATCACCAGCGCGGGACGAAGTTGCTTCAGCATGATTGCCTTCCTTATGCGAGGCCCAGCGCGGAGACCGCGAGGTCGATCGCCTTGATGCCGATGAAGGGCACGACGATGCCGCCGAGGCCGTAGATGACGAGGTTGCGGCGCAGCAGCGAAGCCGCCCCCACGGCTCGGTATTTGACGCCGCGCAGCGCCAGCGGGATTAGCACGATGATGATCAGCGCGTTGAAGATGATCGCCGACAGGATCGCCGACTGCGGCGTGGACAGCCTCATGATGTTCATCACCTGCAGTTGCGGATAGAAGGCCACGAACATCGCCGGGATGATCGCGAAATATTTGGCGATGTCGTTGGCGATGGAAAAGGTGGTCAGCGCACCGCGCGTCATCAGCAATTGCTTGCCGATCTCGACGATCTCGATGAGCTTGGTCGGGTCGGAATCGAGGTCGACCATGTTGCCGGCCTCGCGCGCGGCCACGGTGCCGGTGTTCATCGCCACGCCCACATCGGCCTGCGCCAGCGCCGGCGCGTCGTTGGTGCCGTCGCCGCACATCGCCACCAGCTTGCCTTTGGCCTGTTCCTCGCGGATGAGCTCCAGCTTGTTCTCCGGCGTCGCCTGGGCGAGGAAATCGTCCACGCCGGCTTCCGCCGCGATCGCCGCCGCCGTCACCGGGTTGTCGCCGGTAATCATGACGGTGCGGATGCCCATGCGCCGAAGCTCGGCGAAGCGCTCCCGGATGCCGCCCTTGACGATGTCCTTCAGATGCAGGATGCCGAGCAGCCTGCCGTCGCGCGCGACCGCGAGCGGCGTGCCGCCGGACTTCGCCACCTGTTCGGCGAGGGCGCGTATCTCGTCGGCGGCCGCGCTGGAGCCGCGCGCGGGCGTCGCGGGCGCAGCGCTGGCCATTGCCATGGCGGAGCTCCTGGCGAGATGGGCGAGGATGGCGTCCACCGCGCCCTTGCGGATCGAGCTGCCGTCGACATCGACGCCGCTCATGCGGGTCTGCGCGCTGAAGGGCACGAAATGCGCGTGCAGCGTCTGCATGTCGCGGCCGCGGATGCCGTATTTCTCCTTGGCGAGCACCACGATGGAACGCCCCTCCGGCGTCTCGTCGGCGAGCGAGGCAAGCTGGGCGGCATCGGCCAGCTCCTGCTCGCTGACGCCGCTCACCGGCAGGAACTCGCTGGCCTGGCGGTTGCCGAGTGTGATCGTGCCGGTCTTGTCGAGCAGCAGCGTATCGACGTCGCCCGCCGCTTCCACCGCGCGGCCGGACATGGCCAGCACGTTGAAGCGCACCAGCCGGTCCATGCCGGCGATGCCGATGGCCGACAGCAGCGCGCCGATGGTGGTGGGGATAAGCGTCACGAACAGCGCCACCAGCACCACCACCGGGATGGTACCGCCGGCATAGGTGGCGAAGCTCGGAATGGTGACGGTCGCCAAGACGAAGATCAGCGTCATGCCGGCCAGCAGGATGTTGAGCGCGATCTCGTTCGGCGTCTTCTGGCGTTCCGCGCCTTCCACCAGCGAGATCATGCGGTCGAGGAAGGTGGAGCCGGCCGCCGCCGTGATGCGCACGCGGATCCAGTCCGACAGCACCTGCGTGCCGCCGGTGACGGCCGAGCGGTCACCGCCCGATTCCCGGATCACCGGCGCCGATTCGCCGGTGATGGCCGCCTCGTTGACCGAGGCGACGCCCTCGATCACCTCGCCGTCCGAGGGGATGATGTCGCCCGCCTCGACCAGCACCACGTCGCCGACCTTCAGGCTGGCGCCGGGCACGGTGGTGAATTTGCTCCGGTCCTCGCCCGCCAGCAGCTTGGCCTGGGTTTCGGTGCGGGTGCGGCGCAGCGAATCCGCCTGCGCCTTGCCGCGCCCCTCGGCCACGGCTTCCGCGAAATTGGCGAACAGCACCGTGAACCACAGCCAGATGATGATCTGGAGGGAAAAGGCGAGATGCTGCCCGCCGGTGACGATGTCCTTGAGGAACAGCACGGTCGTCAGCAGCGAAACGGCGGCGACCACGAACATCACCGGGTTTCTGGCAAGCGCGCGCGGGTCGAGCTTCAAAAACGCCCCGCGGATGGCCGGCACGATGATTCTGGCGTCAAGGATACTGGCCGGTTTCATATGGCTCATTGTCGTAATCCCAACTCAAAAGGTCTGGCCGGCGGCGAGGGCGAAATGCTCGACGATGGGGCCGAGCGCCAGTGCCGGCAGGAAGGTGAGGCCGCCGACGATCAGGATGACGCCGACCAGAAGGCCGACGAACAGCCCGCCGTCTGTGGGGAACGTGCCGGCCGACGCCGGAACCGTCTTCTTGGCCGCCAGCGAGCCGGCAATGGCCAGCGCCGGCACGATGACCAGGAAGCGGCCCACCAGCATCGCCATGCCGATGGTCAGGTTGTACCAAGGCGTGTTGCCGGAGAGCCCGCCGAAGGCCGAGCCGTTGTTGGCGGTGGCCGACGTGAAGGCGTAGAGGATCTCGGAAAAGCCGTGCGGCCCCGGATTGGCGATGGACGACACGGCCGTGGGCAGCACGGCGCTGACGGCGGTGAAGCCGAGCATGGAGAGCGGCAGGCAGAGCATGGCCAGCATCGCCATCTTCACCTCCTTCGCCTCGATCTTCTTGCCGAGATATTCGGGCGTGCGCCCGACCATCAGGCCGGCCACGAAGATGGCCACGATGATGAAGATGAAGATGCCGTAGAGCCCGGCGCCGACACCGCCGACGATGATCTCGCCAAGCTGCATGTTGATCATCGGGATCATGCCGCCAAGCGCGGTCAGACTGTCATGCATGGCATTCACCGCGCCGCAGGAGGCGGCCGTCGTCACCACCGCGAACAGGGCCGACAGCGGAATGCCGAAGCGGACCTCCTTGCCCTCCATGTTGCCGCCGGTGAGGCCGAGCTGGTTGATGAGCGGGTTGCCCGCGGCTTCCGCCCAATAGGCCACGATCACGCCGGCGATGAACAGAACGCCCATGGCGGCGAGGATCGCCCAGCCCTGGCGTTGGTTGCCCACCATGCGGCCGAAGACGTTGGTGAGCGCGGCACCTATGGCGAAGATGGAAACCATCTGGACAAGGTTGGAGATAGCGTCGGGGTTCTCGAAGGGATGGGCGGAATTGGCGTTGAAGAAGCCGCCGCCATTGGTGCCCAGCATCTTGATCGCAAGCTGCGAGGCCACGGGGCCGACCGCGATGGTCTGGCGCGCGCCTTCGAGCGTGGTCGCCTCGACATAGGCGCCCAGCGTCTGCGGCACGCCGCGGAAGACGTAGAACATCGTCAGCACCACGCAAAGCGGCAGAAGCACGTAGAACGTCGAGCGGGTGAGATCGACCCAGAAATTGCCCACCGATTTGGCCGAATGGCGCGCAAAGCCGCGCACCAGCGCGATCGCCAGCGCCATGCCGGTGGCGGCCGAGACGAAGTTCTGCACCGTCAGCCCGGCCATCTGCACCAGATAGGACATGGTGCTTTCGCCGCCGTAGTTCTGCCAGTTGGTGTTGGTGATGAAGCTTGCCGCCGTGTTGAAGGCGAGCTGCGGATCGACCGCGCCCATTCCCGCCGGGTTGAAGGGCAGGCTCGCCTGAAAGCGCTGCAGCGCATAGAGCAGGAGAAAGCCCGCCAGGTTGAAGGCGAGCATGGCGGCGGCATAGCCGATCCAATGCTGCTCCTCCTTTTCATCCGTCCCGGCCAGCCGGTAGAGCAGGCGCTCGAACGGGCCGAGCAGGAAGGAGAGGAAGGTGCGCTCGCCCTGATAGACGCGCGTCATGTAGCCGCCGAGCGGCTTGACGAGAAGAAGAACGATCCCGCAGAAGATCAGGATCTGGAGCCAGCCGGCGAAGGTCATGGTCTTGCAGCTTTCAACATGAGGTTGCCGTCAGAAGCGCTCGGGACGCAGAAGCGCGAAGACGAGATAGACGGTGATCAGAAAGCTGACCCCGCCGCCGAGCAGATAATCGATCAACATGACTGCTCTCCTAGAGGCGGTCGCAACCCAGCGTGTAGGCGTAGAACAGGCCAAAAAAGACGACGCCGATCGCCACGACGATGAAATCCCACATGGGTCGAACCCCTTGCATGCGAATGCGCGCCTGCGCCGCAGGACGCGGCGTGGTCGGTTGAGGAGGACGCCGCGCGGTCGAAAACAGGCCTGCGCGGTCGTCAGGTGCCAGCCGAAAATGTCACCGGCGGCATAAAGGTTCGAGATAACCGCGCGACCCAAGAAATAGGAATTTCATATAGAGCCGCGCCGGATGGCGGCGAGGGGCGCGTGAGAGCCGACCTTCCGCGCGGCGCGCGGGCTCTACAGGCTACGCGCGAGGCCATGCGCGTGGCATGCGGCAGCCGGCGGAAGCGAGCTCGCACGCAAAAGAGCAAAAAGAAAAAGGCGGGTGTCGCCACCCGCCTTCTCGTTCATTCGGATTTCGCCGCCGGTCAGGCCGGCAGGACCGCGCCTTCCAGCGTGGTGAGCTGGGCCAGGAAGGCCTCGGCGCGGGTCTTCTCCTCGTCGTCCTTGGCGTCGGCGGCGTCCTCGCGCGCCTCCTGGATGCGGCGGGCCAGATCGGCGCGGTCGATGTCCTTCACCGCCGTCGCCGATTCGGCGAGCAGCGTGCAGCCCGAGGGCAGGATGTCGGCAAAGCCGCCGAACACCACGTAGCGCTCTTCCTGGCCGCTGACGAACTTCACCGTGACCACGCCCGGCTTGATCGTGGTCATCACCGGAGCGTGCTTGGCCAGAACCGTCATCTCGCCTTCCGCGCCGGGAATGACGACGGACTGAACCTCTTCCGAGACCAGCAGGCGCTCGGGCGAGACCAGTTCGAATTTGAAAGCTTCAGCCATGTAAATTTAGCGAATAGCGAGCAGTGAGTAGCGAATAGTTCGCCAAACCAACAATCCCGCTATTCACTACTCCCTATTCGCTATTCGCTTCGGTTATGCCGCTTCGGCGGCCAGACGCTGGGCCTTCTCGATGGCCATCTCGATCGAGCCGACCATGTAGAACGCCGCTTCCGGCAGGTGGTCGTATTCGCCCTCGACCAGACCCTTGAACGAGCGGATCGTGTCTTCCAGCGGAACGAGCTGGCCCGGCGTGCCGGTGAACACCTCGGCGACGAAGAACGGCTGCGACAGGAAGCGCTCGACCTTGCGGGCGCGGGCCACCGTCAGCTTGTCCTCTTCCGACAGCTCGTCCATGCCCAGGATCGCGATGATGTCCTGCAGCGACTTGTAGCGCTGGAGGATTTCCTGCACGCGGCGGGCGACGTTGTAGTGCTCCTCGCCGACGATCAGCGGGTCGAGCATGCGCGAGGTCGAGTCGAGCGGGTCCACGGCCGGGTAGATGCCCTTTTCCGAGATCGCGCGGTTGAGAACCGTCGTCGCGTCCAGGTGGGCGAACGAGGTCGCCGGCGCCGGGTCGGTCAAGTCGTCGGCCGGCACGTAGATGGCCTGCACGGACGTGATCGAGCCCTTGTTCGTGGTCGTGATGCGTTCCTGCATCGCGCCCATGTCGGTGGCCAGCGTCGGCTGGTAGCCCACGGCCGAGGGAATGCGGCCGAGCAGCGCCGACACTTCCGAACCGGCCTGCGTGAAGCGGAAGATGTTGTCCACGAAGAACAGCACGTCCTGGCCCTGGTCACGGAAGGATTCAGCGATCGTCAGACCCGAAAGGGCGACGCGGGCGCGCGCACCGGGCGGCTCGTTCATCTGGCCGAACACCAGGGCGCACTTGGAACCTTCGGTCGAGCCGTTGTTCTCGTGCGGGTCCTTGTTCACGCCCGATTCGATCATTTCGTGGTAGAGGTCGTTGCCCTCGCGGGTACGCTCGCCCACACCGGCGAACACGGAGTAACCGCCGTGCGCCTTGGCGACGTTGTTGATCAGTTCCTGGATGAGAACCGTCTTGCCGACGCCGGCGCCGCCGAACAGGCCGATCTTGCCGCCGCGGGCATAGGGTGCCAGCAGGTCGACGACCTTGATGCCGGTGACGAGGATCTGGGCTTCCGTCGACTGGTCGACATACTCCGGGGCCGGCTGGTGGATGGCGCGGCGGGCCTTGGTCTTGACCGGGCCGGCTTCGTCCACCGGCTCGCCGATGACGTTCATGATGCGGCCGAGCGTCTCGTCGCCGACCGGAACGGTGATCGGGCCGCCGGTGTCGGCAACCGCCTGACCGCGAACCAGACCTTCGGTCGTGTCCATGGCGATGCAGCGCACGGTGTTTTCGCCGAGGTGCTGGGCGACCTCGAGAACGAGGCGGTGACCGCCGTTGTCGGTCTCGAGCGCGTTCAGGATCGCCGGCAGTTCACCTTCGAAGTGAACGTCGACGACGGCGCCGATGACCTGTGAGACGCGGCCGCGCGCGCCCTTGACCGCCGCCGGAGCGGAAGTCTTCGCAGCGGCCGCCTTCGCAGGCGCCGCCTTCTTTGCTGCGGGGGCCTTCGCCGCCGGAGCCGCTTTCGGTGTAGCTGCTTTAGCCATGCTGTAACCTCTTGGTCCGTTTCTGCTTCGACGTGAGCCCCCGGGAAAGCCTGCTTCCCCGGCTCACGCGCTAGAGCGCTTCCGCGCCCGAAATGATTTCGATGAGTTCCTTGGTGATCTGCGCCTGACGCTGGCGGTTGTAGGTGATGGTCAAGCGGTTGATCATGTCACCCGCGTTGCGCGTCGCGTTGTCCATGGCGCTCATCTTGGCGCCCATCTCACCGGCGGCATTCTCGAGCAGCGCCCGGAAGATCTGCACCGAGATGTTGCGCGGAATGAGGTCGCTCAGGATTTCACCCGGCTCCGGCTCGTATTCGTAGACGGCGCCGCCCGACTGGTCGGCGTCACCTTCCGAAGCGGGCGCCGCGGCCGGGATGATCTGCTGCGCGGTCGGAACCTGGCTGATCACCGACTTGAACTCGGAATAGAACAGCGTGCAGACGTCGAAGCCGCCCTGGTTGAACAGGGAAATCACCTTCTTGGCGATGGCGTCCGCATTGGCGAAGCCGAGCGTCTTGACCTCGCGTAGCTCGATGCGGTCGATGATCAGCGCGCTGAAATCGCGGCGAAGGATGTCGTAGCCCTTCTTGCCGACGGTGATGATCTTGACCGTCTTGCCCTCGGCCTGCAGCTTGCGGGCGTGGTCGCGGGCCAGACGCGAGATCTGGCTGTTGAAGCCGCCGCACAGGCCGCGCTCGGCCGTGCAGACGACGAGCAGATGCACGTCGTCCCTGCCGGTTCCCACCATCAGGGCGGGCGCGTCGCCATTGCTGCCGACCGCCTGCGTGATGTTGGCCAGAACCGCGCCCATGCGCTGCGAATACGGCCTGGCTGCTTCCGCCGCCTCCTGGGCGCGGCGCAGCTTCGCCGCGGCGACCATCTGCATCGCCTTGGTGATCTTCTGCGTCGCCTTGACCGAGGCGATACGGTTTCGGAGATCCTTTAGAGAAGCCATGCCTTATCCGTCAGCCTCAGGCGAAGTTTTTCGCGAAAGCGTCGATGTGAGCCTTGAGCTTGGCCTTGAGGTCGTCGCTCAGCGCCTTCTCCGTGCGGATGCCGTCGAGCACGTCCTTGCCCTCGGCGCGCAGGTAGGAAAGCAGGCCCTGCTCGAACTTGCCGACCTGATTGAGGGCGAGCTTGTCGAGATAGCCGTTGACGCCGGCGTAGATGACCGCGACCTGCTCTTCCGTCTTCAGCGGCGAGAACTGCGGCTGCTTCAGGAGCTCGGTCAGGCGGGCGCCGCGGTTCAGCAGGCGCTGCGTGGACGCATCGAGGTCCGAGCCGAACTGCGCGAAGGCCGCCATTTCGCGGTACTGCGCGAGCTCGCCCTTGATCGAGCCTGCGACCTGCTTCATCGCCTTGATCTGGGCCGACGAGCCGACGCGCGACACCGACAGACCGACGTTCACGGCCGGGCGGATACCCTGGAAGAACAGGTTCGTCTCGAGGAAGATCTGGCCGTCGGTGATCGAGATCACGTTGGTCGGAATGTAGGCCGAGACGTCGTTGGCCTGGGTTTCGATGACCGGCAGGGCCGTCAGCGAGCCGTTGCCATTCTCGTCGTTGAGCTTGGCGGCGCGCTCGAGCAGACGCGAGTGCAGGTAGAAGACGTCGCCCGGATAGGCTTCACGGCCCGGCGGACGGCGCAGCAGCAGCGACATCTGGCGATAGGCCACGGCCTGCTTGGACAGGTCGTCATAGCCGATCAGGGCGTGCTTGCCGTTGTCGCGGAAGTACTCGCCCATGGCGCAGCCGGCGAACGGAGCCAGGAACTGCATCGGGGCCGGGTCCGAAGCGGTCGCGGCGATGATGATCGAGTATTCGAGCGCGCCGCGTTCTTCGAGCACCTTCACGAACTGGGCGACGGTCGAACGCTTCTGGCCGACGGCGACGTAGACGCAGTACAGCTTCTCGGAGTCCGGGCCGTTGTCGTGAATGGCCTTCTGGTTGAGGATGGTGTCGAGGATGATCGCGGTCTTGCCGGTCTGGCGGTCGCCGATGACCAGCTCGCGCTGGCCGCGGCCGACCGGGATGAGCGCGTCGATGGCCTTGAGGCCGGTCGACATCGGCTCGTGCACCGACTTGCGGGGAATGATGCCGGGCGCCTTGACGTCGACGCGGCGACGCTCGGCGGCCTTGATCGGGCCCTTGCCGTCGATCGGGTTGCCGAGCGCGTCGACGACGCGGCCGAGCAGGCCCGGACCGACCGGAACGTCCACGATGGCGCCGGTGCGCTTGACGGTGTCGCCTTCCTTGATGTCGCGGTCGTTGCCGAAGATGACCACGCCGACATTGTCGCTTTCGAGGTTCAGCGCCATGCCGCGGATGCCGCCCGGGAACTCGACCATCTCGCCCGCCTGGACGTTGTCGAGACCGTAGACGCGGGCGATGCCGTCGCCGACGGACAGAACCTGACCGACCTCGGAGACCTCAGCCTCCTTGCCGAAATTCTTGATCTGGTCTTTTAGGATTGCGGATATTTCCGCGGCGCGGATGTCCATCAGCCGACCTCTTTCAGTGCAAGCTTGAGCGAATTGAGTTTGGTTTTGAGCGATGTGTCGATCTGGCGCGAGCCCAGCTTCACGACGAGGCCGCCCAGCAGCGACGGGTCGACGGTGACCGTGATCGAGACATCCTTGCCGGCAACGCCCTTCAGCGCGGCCTTCAGTTCGTTTTGCTGAGCAGCCGTCAGCGCATGCGCCGACGAAACCTCCGCCGAAACCTCGCCGCGCTGCTCGGCGGCAATGGAGCGGAATGCCTTGATCATGCCCTGCACCGCGAAGAGGCGGCGGTTCTGCGCCACCACGCGCAGGAAGTTGCCGACGAGACCGTCGATCTTGGCCTTCCTTGCAATGGCGTCGATGGCCTTCTCCTGCTCCTCGGAGGAGAAGACCGGGCTCTTGATCATGCGGGAAAGATCCTCGCTGCCTTGCAGCAGGTCCTCGAAGCGGCCGAGGTCGGCCTCGACCTTGGCGACCTGCTTGGCGTCGGCAGCCAGTTCATACAGCGAGGCCGCGTAGCGTTCTGCGACTGCGGAGATCGGCGAGCTAGACTGTGCCACGGTCCGTCTTTTCTCTTGTCTGACAGGCCGGAAGATTCTGGGCGCGAGTCGATAACTCTGGCTAAATCTTTGACCTTGCTGCGGTTTAACGGCCGCAGGGATACAAACTGTCGTATCCCCCGACCGAAAGTCGATTGCCGTCTAGCACAGGCCTTCCAGAGTCGCAACACGTTGAGGATGCTGCTTTCAGGCAGTTTTGTCGCATCCCTGCCCGGCGGTGACGGGAGCCGGGGTCCGTTCAGCTCACGAAGCCGAAGGCAAAGCCCAGAGGCAGGGCCGAAAGCACCAGCGCCACGATCAGCCATAGCCAATTGTAAGGCTTGTTTCCGTGGTCGGAAAGCATCGAGATGACGCGGCCGAAAGCTGTGAAAAGCCACGAAAAACCGAGCGCCATGTAGAGCATGGGCTGCGCCAGCAGAATGCAGCACAGGCCAAGCCCCAGATAGAAGCCCGACATGGTCGAGCGCGCCTCGGCCACCGCTTCGGGCTTGCTCTCGATCGGCTGCAGCCTGAGGATGCGCAGAGAGATGCGCGGGCCGAAAAGCAGCAGCAGCCCGAACAGCACCGTCACCGCCGCCGAAGACCAGGCCAGCCATTCGCCCTGGCTCATCGGCCAGGGAAACGCGATTTCCATAACGCCCCTCCAGAATCGCAGCGTTTCATCGTGCGCATATTATCGAGGGGCGACCGGCGCGCCAGATGGAAAGCGCGGCCGGCGCAGAAAAGCCTCAGGCGAGCGGAGACGGATTCCTGAAGAAACTAACCCCGCGGCGTCTTGGGGAGCTTCCTGGCTTCGGATGCGAGACGGCCGATAAGCTGTTCGGCCTGTTTTTGGCGTTCAAGCTTACGGTTGAGATCGAACTTCTCATATTGTCTCTCTGCCGCCCGCTTCGCATCCGTTGCCTTCACTGATCCGCCATGGCGCAGGATCGAGCGTCCAAGCTGCTCCAATTGCCGATCAAGGAGGTTCTGCGCATCCTGCATGACGACCAATCTACCCAAATCCAGCTGATCTTCGAAAATATCCAACAGGATTGTGGTCAATCTGTTGAGCTCCCGAATTTCGGCTTCGGCGAGGTAATTTTTTGAAATGACAACATCCTGCTTGCGGATGTTGTCACTCGGCCACGTCTGCAGCCCCATATTTTCCACTTTATGGTCAGCTCGTTGCGCAACGATTTCGGCGGGCGTTTGCGAGGTTACCGCGTAGACAAGCTTGGCCTGGGTGCGCTGATAAAATTCCCGTGCCGTCTCCGTTGCGCCATCGTAGTCCTGGCAAAGGGCGCATATGCGTTGTAGTTCGCGATACACATTCGCTTCGTCAGAACGAATGTCGCGGATAATTTCTCGAAGTTCCGCAACTCGGTCAGCGTTCGCGGGCTCTTTCAGGCGGGGAGCATCGATCACGAAGCCTTTTTTCGCGAATTGGACGAGCACGCCAGTAGCCCACCGGCGAAAGACTGTCGCTTGGGCAGACGACACACGATAGCCGACCGAAATGATCACATCTAGGTTATGGAATGTCACCGGACGAGTTGAGCCTGCAATATGCATTTTTTGCATATTGCCCTCTTCCTCCAATTCCCCATCTTCCAAAATGTTTTGGATATGCCGGGAAATGACGGACTGGTCTCGGCCAAAAAGCTCGGCGATCTGCGCCTGCGTCATCCAAAGTGTTTCACCCTCGTAGCGGATATCGAGGCGTAGACCCTTGGGAGTAGCATAAACTAAAAAGCGATCGCCGGTTTCAATGTCCTCCAAAAGATGAACCGGTTCATCTGCGGCCGTATTCATTATTTCGTTCTCTCTGGGTTCGGCGAAACCAGAACATTACAGCAACATTTAGCCTTTGCGCTAGTGGCGATACCTCACAAAAAGCTCTGCGGATCGATATCCACCTGCACCCTTATCGAGCCGCGCGCCTTCGGTCCCGCCGCCAGCATGGCCCGGATGAAGCTCTGCATGTCGCTGCGCCGCTCACCCTGCACCAGCAGGCGGAAGCGGTGGCGGCCGGCCACCAGCGCCAGCGGCGCCTCGGCCGGCCCGAGCACATGAATGTCCCTGGCGTCGGGTGCCGCGCGGCGAAGCTGCCGCGCATGGCCCTCGGCCTCGGGGCGCGTGTCGGCGCTGACGATGATGCCGGCCAGCCGGCCGAAGGGCGGCAGGCCGCCGCGCTCGCGCTCCACGATCTCGCGGTCATAGAAGGCTTCGGCATCGCCCGAGACGATCGCCTGCATCACCGGATGCCCCGGCTGGTAGGTCTGCAGCAGGCCAAGCGATTTTTTTCCGGTTCGGCCGGCGCGGCCCGTCACCTGCGACAGGAGCTGGAAAGTACGCTCCGCCGCGCGTGGGTCGCCATTGGCAAGGCCGAGATCGGCGTCCACTACGCCCACCAGTGTCATGTTGGGGAAGTTGTGGCCCTTGGCGACGAGCTGCGTGCCGATGACGATATCGGCCTCGCCCTTGGCGATGGCCTCCAGCTCCAGCCTCAATCGCTTCACGCCGCCCAGCATGTCGGAAGACAAAACGATGGTGCGCGCCTCGGGAAAATGCCCGACGACTTCTTCCGCGATTCGCTCCACGCCCGGCCCGCAGGCTGCGAGATGGTCGAGCGTGCCGCATTCCGGGCAGGCTTCCGGCCGCTTTTCGTTGTGGCCGCAGTGATGGCAGACAAGTTGGCCGCGAAAGCGGTGCTCCACCAGCCAGGCGGAGCAGGACGGGCACTGGAAGCGATGGCCGCACACGCGGCACAGCGTCAGCGGTGCATAGCCGCGCCGGTTGAGGAAGAGCAGCGACTGCTCCCCCCGCTCCAGCGTCTTCTGCATCTCTCCGATCAGCGTCGGGGACAGGAACCCGCCGCGCGCGGGCGGCGCACGGCGCATGTCGATGGCCTTGATGTCGGGGAGCGCGGCTTCCGCGAATCGCGCCGCCAGCACCGAGCGGGCATAGCGCCCCTGCTCCGCATTGACCCGGCTCTCCACCGAAGGCGTGGCCGAGGCCAGGACCACCGGGAAACTGCCGATATGGCCGCGCACCACCGCCATGTCGCGGGCATTGTAGAACACGCGGTCTTCCTGCTTGTAGGCGGGGTCGTGCTCCTCGTCGACGACGATCAGGCCGAGGTCCTGGAACGGCAGGAACAGCGCCGAGCGCGCGCCGGCCACCACGCGCACGCCGCCTTCGGCCACCTGCCGCCAGACGCGCTCGCGCTTGCGCGGCGCGAGATCAGAGTGCCACTCGCCCGGCTTGGCGCCGAACCTGTCCTGAAAGCGTTCGAGGAAGGCCTGCGTCAGCGCGATTTCCGGCAGCAGGATCAGCACCTGCCTGCCCTTTTCCAGTGCTGCGGCCACCGCCTCGAAATAGACTTCCGTCTTGCCCGAACCGGTGACGCCGTCGAGCAGCGTGACGCTGAAGGCATCCGCCCCGACCTTCTCGCGCAGCGTCTCGGCGGCCGCCTGCTGGTCGCCGGTGAGATCGGCGTGCGCATATTCCGGATCCGGCGGCGCCACCACGGGACGCGGCGGGATCATCACCGTCTCGAACACGCCCTGCGCCTTCAGCCCGTCGATGACGGTGGAGGACACGCCGGCCGCATGTGCCAGGCCGGAGCGTGTCCAGGCCAGGCCGTCGGAGGCCATTTCCAGCGTGCGGCGGCGCGCATCGGTCATGCGGTCGGGCGCGGCGCCGGTCAGTTGCAGCCCCTCCACCCAGGGCTCGGGATCGAAGGCTTCCGGCGCGCGCAGGATCATGCGCGCCACCATGCCGGGCGGCGACAGCGTGTAGGAGGATATCCAGTCGACGAAGCGGCGCATGGCCTGGTCGACCGGCGGGCAGTCGAAGACATGCGAGATCGCCCTCAGCTTGCGCGCGTCCACCGCCTCGCCCGGCCCGTCCCAGACGATGCCGGCCACCTCGCGCGGCCCCAGCGGCACGCGCACGATGGAACCGGGAACCACGTTCATGCCTTCCGGTACAGCGTAGCTGTAGGGCCGCTCGGCCGGCATCGGCACCAGCACGGGCACCACCGTGGCGGGTGCGAACAGCGCAATCGTTTCGGGCGAATCTTGCTTCATGGCGCGTGACCTTGCCCGGACTTTACGTTAGAGCAAAGGCCGAACAGAAAAGCGCCTCCCGGGACGCGACATTTGCCAAGGAGACATCCCATGAAATTCTTCGTCGACACAGCCGACGTCAAGGAAATCCGAGAGCTCAACGATCTCGGCCTGCTTGACGGCGTCACCACCAATCCCTCTCTCATCCTCAAGTCCGGCGGCGACATCAGGGAGGTGACGAAGCAGATCTGCGACATCGTGGAAGGCCCGGTCTCGGCCGAAGTCACCGCGACCGAATATGCCCAGATGATGAAGGAAGCCGAGGTCCTTTCCAAGATCGCCGACAACATCGCCATCAAGGTGCCGCTGACGCTCGACGGCCTCAAGGCCTGCAAGGCGCTGACCTCAGATGGCCGCATGGTCAATGTCACGCTGTGCTTCTCCGCCAACCAGGCCCTGCTCGCCGCCAAGGCCGGCGCGACCTTCATCTCGCCCTTCATCGGCCGCCTCGACGACATGGGCTTCGACGGCATGGAAGTGATCGCCGAGATCCGGCAGATCTATGACAATTACGGCTTCGACACCGAAATCCTCGCCGCCTCGATCCGCTCGGTCGACCACGTCAAGCGCGCCGCCCTGATCGGCGCCGATGTCGCCACCATCCCGCCGGCGACGCTGAAGGCGCTGGTCAAGCATCCGCTGACCGACAAGGGCCTGGAGATGTTCCTGGCCGACTGGGCCAAGACCGGCCAGAAGATCGCCTGATCACCGACTGCGTCGGCGGGGTCATGGCCTTGGCCCCGCCGGCCCCTCCCCCTCGATGGCGGTCGCGCCATCGACACGTCACGATTCCACGTCCGGATTCGTCAGCGTGGAAAGGCGCATGGCCGAACCCGGCGCACAGGCCGGCCGCTACGATCCATGCTTCAGCAGGTCGCTGGCGATCGCCAGCCTCAGCATCTCGGCCAGCTCGCGCGCCGCGCGGTCCTCCGCATTGCGGACGGCGCGCATCGAGGCAAATTCCTGGCGCGAATAATCGAACGACGACGACACCTCGCGCTTGCCCGTCGCAACGACCTTGCCGGTCTTGTTGTCGGTCAGCGTGTAGTTCGAGGTCAGCGTCAGCGTGCCGGCGGTGGGCTCGTCCTCGGTGACGCGCTGGATGATCGCCGCGGCGGTCACGCGCCTGGTCACGTCCAGCGCCAGCGAATAAAGCGGGTTCGCCGGCTGGCCGGCGCCGCCGTTGAGGCCGAAGATCAGGTTGTTGCGCACCTGCTGGGCGTAGCGCGTCTTCACCGGCTTGATCGCGATGGCGTTCAGCCCCTCGGCGCGGTTGATCTGCGCGCCCGAAACCGTTCCGGGATCGGAATAGAGCGGCCGCACCGTGCAGGCGGAAATGGCGGCGAGCGAAACCAGCGCGCCCGCGAGAACGAGCCCGCGCGCGCGACGAAGCTGGAAATTCGGCGTCTGGTCAGGCAACGACATTGACGATCCTTTGCGGCACGACGATCACCTTGCGCGGCGTCTTCCCCTCGAGCGCCTTCTGAACGGACTCGAGCGCCAGTGCCGCCTTTTCGACCGCACCTTGATCTGCGTCGCGGGCGATTGTCAAATCCCCGCGCTTCTTGCCGTTGACCTGCACCGGATAGGTGAACTCGTTGTCCACCACCAGCGCCGGATCGAACGCGGGCCACGGCCGCTCCGCCACCAGATCGGTGCCGCCGAGCGTCGCCCAGCACTCTTCGGCCAGGTGCGGCATGAAGGGCGCGATGAGATGCACGAGGATCTCGACCGCCTCGCGGGTGGCCCCCTTCAGCGCCGCGTCGCCCTTGCCCTCGGCGATCTCGCCCACCGGGCCGGACAGCACGTTGGCGAGTTCGTAGATGCGGGCAATCGCCCGGTTGAAGGCGAGCTTTTCGATGTCCTCGCCGACAGCCTTCAGCGCCTTGTGCGCGGCCTTCGACACGGCCCCCGCCACACCCTCGCCGGACGGCGACGGCCTGACGCCCGAGAGCTGCTCGGCCGCGCTGGTGATGATGCGCCACACGCGCTGCACGAAGCGGTGCGCGCCGGCGGCGCCGTCGTCGGTCCATTCCACGTCGCGCTCGGGCGGCGAGTCCGACAGCATGAACCAGCGCGCGGTGTCGGCGCCGTAGCCGTCGGTGATCTCTTCCGGGCTCACCGTGTTCTTCTTGGATTTCGACATCTTCTCGAGCGCGCCGATCGAAGCCGGCTTGCCGGTCGCGATCTCGATGGCGCTGCGCGTCGTGCCGTCGGTGTCCAGCCGCACCTCGGTCGGCGCCAGCCAGCGGCCGTCGGCGGACTTGTAGGTCTCGTGCACCACCATGCCCTGCGTGAACAGGCCCTTGAACGGCTCGGCGAGGTCGAGGTGGCCGGTCTCGCGCATGGCGCGGGTGAAGAAGCGCGAATAGAGCAGGTGCAGGATCGCATGCTCGATGCCGCCGATATACTGGTCCACCGGCAGCCACTCATTGGCGGCCTTGGGGTCGGTCGGCTCGTTTTCCCACGGCGCGGTGAAGCGCGCGAAGTACCACGACGAATCGACGAAGGTGTCCATCGTGTCGGTTTCGCGGCGCGCATCCTTGCCGCATTTCGGGCACTTGACGTTGCGCCAGCCCGCATGACGGTCGAGCGGGTTGCCCGGCTTGTCGAAGTCGATGTCGTCGGGCAGCTTCACCGGCAGGTCGGCGCGCGGCACCGGCACGGTGCCGCAGTCGTCGCAGTGGATCATCGGGATCGGGCAGCCCCAGTAGCGCTGGCGCGAAATGCCCCAGTCGCGCAGGCGGAACTGCACCTTGCGCTCGCCCACCGGGCGGTTGCCGATGGTCTTCTCGCCGAGGCGGTTGGCGACCTCCTCGAAGGCCTGCCTGGGCGTCATCCCGTCGAGGAAGCGCGAATTGATCATCACGCCGTCGTCGGTATAGGCCTCCTCGGTGATCTGGAAGGTGGCCGCATCCGCGCCTTCCGGCATCACCACCGGCACCACCGGCAGGCCGTATTTGTTGGCGAAGTCGAGGTCGCGCTGGTCGCCCGACGGGCAGCCGAAGATCGCGCCCGTGCCGTATTCCATCAGCACGAAGTTGGCGACATAGACCGGCAGCGTCCAGCTGTCGTCGAAGGGATGGACGACGCGGATGCCCGTATCAAAGCCCTTCTTCTCGGCCGTTTCGAGAACCGCCACCGAGGTGCCCATGTGGTGCACTTCCTCGATGAAGGCGGCCAGCTCGGGGTTCTTCTCGGCGGCCTTCCTGGCCAGCGGATGGTCGGCGGCGACCGCCATGAAGGACGCGCCGAAGATCGTGTCCGGACGCGTCGTGTAGACTTCCAGCTCGGTCTCGCCGTTCGGCGCGGTGCCGTCGGCGATCGCCCAGCGGAGCAGCAGTCCTTCCGAACGGCCGATCCAGTTGGACTGCATGGTGCGGACCTTCTCGGGCCACTCGGTCAGGCCTTCCAGCGAATCGAGCAGGTCCTGCGCATAGTCGGTGATCTTGAAGAACCACTGCGTCAGCTCGCGCTGCTCGACCAGCGCGCCCGAGCGCCAGCCGCGACCGTCGATGACCTGCTCGTTGGCGAGCACGGTCATGTCGACCGGATCCCAGTTGACCTTGGACGACTTGCGCGTGACCAGCCCCTTCTCGACCATGTCGAGGAACAGCATCTGCTGGCGGTGGTAGTAGTCGACGTCGCAGGTGGCGAATTCGCGGCTCCAGTCGATCGACAGGCCCATCACCTTGAGCTGCGCGCGCATCGTGGCGATGTTGTCGTAGGTCCAGTCCTTGGGGTGGACCTTGTTCTGCATCGCGGCGTTCTCGGCCGGCATGCCGAAGGCGTCCCAGCCCATCGGGTGCAGCACGTTGAAGCCCTTGGCGCGCTTGTAGCGGGCCACCACGTCGCCCATCGTATAGTTGCGGGTGTGGCCGATGTGGATGCGTCCCGACGGATAGGGGAACATCTCCAGCACGTAGTATTTTGGGCGCGGGTCGTCGTTCTTCGTCTCGAAGAGCTTCCTGGCATCCCATGCCTTCTGCCATTTGGGCTCGGACGCGCGTGGATTGTATCGTTCGGTTGCCATCGGATGTTTTTCACTTAAAAGCGTGCATGGAACCGGGGCGAAAACCCGCGGTTCAGGAAATCGTCGTGGGTGTTCATCATGGATTCCCCAACCCGTCAACTCCAGTGGGGCGGAGACGGGCAAAAAGCAGCAGGGCCAGGGCATGGAAAAGTCGGTCGAACAGCTTCTTGAAGTCAGGCGCAGGATCGCCGCAGCCGAGCTCGAGGCGGATCGCCTGGAAGGCGCGGCAACGCTCGTCGCCGTGTCGAAGACCTTCGACGCCGACGCCATCCGCCCGGTGCTGGAGGCCGGCCAGCGCGTCTTCGGCGAGAACCGCGTGCAGGAGGCGATGGCCAAGTGGCCGGCGCTGAAGGCGGAATTTTCCGGCATCGAGCTGCATCTTATCGGCCCGCTGCAATCCAACAAGGCCAGGGAAGCGGTGGCGCTGTTCGACGTCATCGAGACGGTCGACCGCGAGAAGATCGCCGCCGAGCTTGCCAGGGAGATCGCAAGGCAGGGCCGCGCGCCAAAGCTCTACGTGCAGGTGAACACCGGCTCGGAGCCGCAGAAGGCCGGCATCGAGCCGCGCGAGGCGGTGGCGTTCGTCAGGCGCTGCCGGGAGGTTCACGATCTGGCGATCGAAGGCCTGATGTGCATCCCGCCGGTGGACGAAAATCCCGGCCCGCATTTCGCCCTGCTGGAAAAGCTGGCGCGGCAGGCCGGCGTCGAAAAGCTGTCGATGGGCATGTCCGGCGACTACGAGACGGCCATAGCCTTCGGCGCGACCAGCGTGCGCGTCGGCTCGGCGATCTTCGGCAGTCGCTGAGGCCGGCAGCCTATTTCCGCGCCTGCGGCTCTGGAAACGGAACGCTCCGTTCCCACCTAACTCCGGGTCAACGACTTTCAACTCCTGAAAGCTCCCGGAGTCTCCCATGCGCTACAAGCAACTCGGAAACACGGGCCTGTTCGTCTCGGAACTGTGCCTGGGAACCATGACCTTCGGCCAGGCCGGGCAGAACGCCCAGTGGGGCCAGATCGCCAGCCTCGACCAGAAGGGCGTCGACGCCATCGTCCAGCGCTCGCTCGCCGCCGGCGTCAATTTCATCGACACCGCCAATGTCTACTCCCTCGGCCAGTCCGAGGAACTGCTCGGCCAGTCGCTCAGGAACCTCGGCATCGCCCGCGAGGAAATCGTCATCGCCACCAAGGTGCATGGCGCCATGGGCAACGGCCCCAACCAGCGCGGCTCTTCGCGCGGCCACATCATGGACGCGATCGACGGCAGCCTGAGACGGTTGCAGACCGACCATATCGACCTCTACCAGCTTCACGGCACCGACACGGTGACGCCGATCGAGGAGACGCTGCGCGCGCTCGACGATCTCGTGGCCAGCGGCAAGGTGCGCTACATCGGCGTTTCCAACTGGCAGGCCTGGCGCATCGCCAAGGCGCTCGGCATTTCCGAGCGGCGCGGCTTCGCCCGCTTCGAAACCGTGCAGTCCTACTACTCCATCGCCGGCCGCGACCTGGAGCGCGAGATCGTGCCCCTGCTTCGGGAGGAAAAGCTCGGCCTGATGGTGTGGTCGCCGCTCGCCGGCGGCCTGCTGTCGGGCAAATACGGCCCCGGCGCGTCCGGCGATGGAAAGGGCCGCCGCGCCAGCTTCAACTTCCCGCCGGTCAACGAGGAGCGCGCCTGGGCGGCGGTCGCGGCGATGCGCGAGATCGCCGCCAGACACGGTGTCCCGGTAGCCACCGTCGCGCTCGGCTATGTGCTGGCAAAGCCCTTCGTGATGAGCGTCATCATCGGCGCGTCGAGCCTGGACCAGCTCGACCAGAACCTCGCCTCCGCCGATCTCGCGCTCGACGAAAACGACATCGCCCGCCTCGACGAGGTCAGCGCCCTGCCCCCGGAATATCCGGGCTGGATGCTGGAGCGCCAGGGCGCCGGACGCCGCCCCGCGCCCTTCGCGGCAAGGCAATGACGGCGCCACCACGCACCGGCCATCTGCGGCCGGCCGCAAAAGCGAAAAGGCCGGGAGCTCGTCCCGGCCTTTCCGTTTCGTGTTCCCGCGCTCAGTCGGCGGCGACGATCTTGCCGTCTTCCCACTTGAACAGCGAGAAGCTCGGCGAGGAGAGGTCGCCGTTTTCGCTGTAGGTGAGCTTGCCGATGGCCGTCTGGATCGGCTCGCCCGACTTGATCGCCGTTGCGACGGCGGCGGTGTCGTCGGCCTTGCCGACCTTCTCGATGCCGGCCTTGAGCACCTCGACGGCGGCGTAGGCGTTGAGCGTGAAGGCTTCCGGCGGGATGCCCTTCTCGTTCAGCACCTTCACGGCCTCGGCCGAATCCGGGTTCTTCAGCGCGTCGGTGGCGTTGGTGAAGAGCGTACCGGCGGCGGCCTGGTTGCCGATGGCCCAGTATTCGGTGTTGGAGAGGCCTTCGCCGCCGATGATCTGCGCCTTCACGCCGGCATCGGCGAGCTGGCGGGCCAGCAGGCCGCCCTCGGGATGATAGCCGCCGAAATAGATGACCTCGGCGCCGTCGTTCTTCAGGCGGCCGACGAGCGCGGAGAAGTCCTTCTCGCCCGCGGTCAGGCCTTCATACATCACCTCGTTCACGCCGCCCGCATTGAGGACGGCCTTGAACGCATTGGCGAGGCCCATGCCGTAGGTGCCCTTGTCGTGGATGATGGCGACCTTCTTGTCCTTCAGATGGTCGAGGACATATTTGGCGGCGACTTCGGCCTGCTGGTCGTCGCGGCCGCAGGTGCGCAGCACGTCGGTGAGGCCGCGATTGGTGAGGTCCGGCGCGGTCGCGGTCGGCGTCACCATCAGCACGCCGTTCTCGGCGAACACGTCCGAGGCGGCCATGGCCACGCCCGACGTCACCGGGCCGACGACATAGCGCACGCCGTCACCGACGAGGTTGTTGGCGGCGGACACGCCCTGCTTCGGGTCGCCGGCATCGTCGGCAAGCTTCAGCACGACCTTCTCGCCGAGAATGCCGCCATTCTTGTTGATCGTATCGACGGCGGCTTCGGCGCCGTTCTTGACCTGGTCGCCATAGGCCGCGACAGGGCCCGTGAGCGGAGCCACGAGGCCGATCACGATATCGGCGCGGGCGGCCGATGCGGCGACGAACATGGAAGCGGCGAACGCGACGCCGGCAAGCAGTTTCTTCGTATTCACGTCAATCCTCCTCAAGCGAACCTCAGGAAACCCCAAGTAGAAACCTTCGGGTTCGAACGAAAGTCTGACTGGCGCATTAGCCATTAAACTTCGTTTTGGCAATCGGCCAGACCGCGCCATCCGACAGGCATGGCCGCCAATGTAGCATGAACCTGGGCTGGCACCCATCAAACGTGACCCGGCGGAAATGTCGACTTGAGCCGGCAAAGGCCGGTGCGGGACAGCCGCGTCATGCTCGCGCCCGCGCGCCGGCGACGCTGCGTCAATCGACCCTATGGAACCGGGGCGGCGAGGCCTTATCTGCGAAGGCAGGAACCACCTTTGCGATGCGAAGGAGGGCATCATGAACGGCAAGGCCGTCCACGCGACCAGCCGCCTTCACCCGCGCGTCTATGCCGCGCTCGTCTGCCTGGCCGCCTTCTTTGTGGTCTCGGCCTGGATCGGCTTCGCCGCCAGCGGCAACACCGATTACCTGCTCTTCGTCATGAGCGCTTTCGTGGCCATGGCGGTGGCGCTGCCCACCGTCGTCTGGATCACATGGCGCCATCACCGCCGCCGCGACCCCGGACAGGAGGAATCCTTCGCGGACTGGGCGCGCGGCGAATTCGACATCGGCAAGGGCCACATGAGCGGCGCGTCCGCCGCGATCGAGATATTGCTGCCGATCGCCGCCGTCGCGTTCGGCATGCTCGCCTTCGCCATCCTCGCGCGGCTGCTTGCCTGACCGCCCGCTCAGTGCAGGATGAACTCGCCGCCGACATTGCGCCACTCGTTGGGCGCGACCAGCCGGCGGTGCGTGTAGCGCACGGAGTGAAGCGGACCGTCGAGCTTCGTCTCCCAGAAATGGATGAACCCGAACAGGCCCGGAAACTCCGGCGCCACGTCGTAGTCCTGCCAGACGAAGCTCTGCAGCAAGTGCGGATGGTCCGGCATGTGGTAGAGGAACTGCGCCGTGGTCAGCCCGTACCCCTTCAGCATCAGTTCCAGTTCGGAAACGTCGCGCATGGTGCTCACCGCCTTTCCCGCCCCTCTGATATAGGGAGTCTTGCTCCTGGATGCTTAACGGAACATGAACGGGACGGCTCGTCCGACAGGTATTTCGTTCACAAAAACAAGAGCTTGGCAGCACATCGCACCAGCGAGTGCCAGTCCGCCCCGGCGCGGCTCCCGCCGTTGCATTTCCCTCGACGCCACCTGAACCCAAGGTCTAATATTGTTTCCCGGCGGCAGAATGATATTAATTCGCCCGAATATGGAGCGCGCCGTGCGCGCAGCGGGGCGCTTGTCGCGTTCGCCACCTCTGGGGAGAGAAAATGTCCGACACCAAAGTCTATCGCGTTCAGCCGGCCTGGAAGAAGAACGCGCTGATCGACAACGACACCTACCTGAAATGGTATGCCGACAGCGTGAAGAATCCGGACAAGTTCTGGGGCAAGCACGGCAAGCGGATCGACTGGTTCAAGCCTTACACCAAGGTCAGGAACGCCTCCTTCGACGGCAAGGTGTCGGTCAAGTGGTTCGAGGATGGCGTCACCAACATTTCCCACAACTGCATCGACCGCCACCTGAAGAAGCGCGGCAACCAGACCGCCATCATCTGGGAAGGCGACAACCCCTACGACGACAGGAAGATCACCTATAACGAGCTGCACGAGCATGTCTGCCGCACGGCCAATGTGCTCAAGAAGCACGGCGTCAAGAAGGGCGACCGCGTCACCATCTACATGCCGATGATCCCCGAGGCGGCCTATGCGATGCTGGCCTGCACGCGCATCGGCGCCATCCATTCGGTGGTCTTCGGCGGCTTCTCGCCCGACGCGCTGGCCGGGCGCATCGTGGACTGCGAATCGACCTTCGTCATCACCGCCGACGAGGGCCTGCGCGGCGGCAAGACCATTCCGCTGAAGGAGAACACGGACAAGGCGATAGAGATCGCCGGGCGCAACAACGTCATCGTCAAGAACGTGCTGGTGGTGCGGCGCACCGCGGGCAAGATCGCCTGGTACGACCAGCGCGACCTCTGGTACCACGAGGAAACGGCCTCGGTTAAGCCGGACTGCAAGCCCGAGAAGATGAAGGCGGAGGACCCGCTGTTCATCCTCTACACCTCCGGTTCGACCGGCAAGCCCAAGGGCGTGCTGCACACCACCGGCGGCTATCTCGTCTACGCCTCGATGACGCACCAGTATGTGTTCGACTACCATGACGGCGACGTCTACTGGTGCACGGCCGATGTCGGCTGGGTCACCGGCCACAGCTATATCGTCTATGGCCCGCTCGCCAACGGCGCCACCACGCTGATGTTCGAGGGCGTGCCGAACTATCCCTCGCCCTCGCGCTTCTGGGACGTGGTCGACAAGCACAAGGTCAACATCTTCTACACCGCCCCCACCGCCATCCGCGCGCTGATGGGCGCCGGCGACGACTGGGTGAAGAAATCCTCGCGCAAGAGCCTGCGCGTGATGGGCTCGGTGGGCGAGCCGATCAACCCGGAAGCCTGGGAATGGTATTTCAACGTCGTCGGCGAGAAGAAGGTGCCGATCGTCGATACCTGGTGGCAGACCGAGAATGGCGGCATCCTGATCACGCCGCTGCCCGGCGCCACCGACCTCAAGCCCGGTTCCGCGACCCGGCCGTTCTTCGGCGTGGTGCCGGAGATCGTCGACAATGACGGCAACGTCGTCGAAGGCCCCGGCGCGGGCAATCTGTGCATCACCCAGCCATGGCCGGGCATGATGCGTACCGTCTATGGCGACCACCAGCGCTTCATCGACACCTATTTCGCCACCTACAAGGGCAAGTACTTCACCGGCGACGGCTGCCGCCGCGACGAGGACGGCTATTACTGGATCACCGGCCGCGTCGATGACGTCATCAACGTCTCGGGCCACCGCATGGGCACCGCCGAGGTGGAATCGGCGCTCGTCAGCCACGACAAGGTGTCGGAAGCCGCCGTCGTCGGCTATCCGCACGACCTCAAGGGCCAGGGCATCTACAGCTATGTCACGCTGATGGCCGGCGTCGAACCCACCGAGGATCTGCGCAAGGAACTCGTGGCCCATGTCCGCAAGGAGATCGGCCCGATCGCCTCGCCCGACAAGATCCAGTTCGCGCCGGGCCTGCCCAAGACGCGCTCGGGCAAGATCATGCGCCGCATCCTGCGCAAGATCGCCGAGGACGATTTCGGCGCGCTCGGCGACACCTCGACGCTCGCCGATCCGGCGGTGGTCGACGACCTGATCGAACATCGCCAGAACAAGAAGGGCTGAGGCCCTTTCCGGTGCAAGGCACCCGGCTCCACCCCGAGCCGGGTGCCTTGCTTCGTTTCAGGCGGATCGAAAGAAGCCTCCCCGGCCCGAACGGCAGGGGCATTCGGAGCATTCCTGATTTTCCACTTGCGGGACGCGCCGCCAGCCCCCACATTGGTTCGCATGTTCAACCAATCGAAAGGAGGTGATCCGATGTCGAGTGATTTCGTTTCCCGGAGTGAGGTCTCGGCGGATTGCCTTCGCGGGGAGCAGCCTCTTCGCTGAAGCGCATGACGTGCGGCCGCTCCCTTGAGGATCACGGCTGACGACCGCACGCCGGACGAAAGAACGGAGGCCGCCTGCTTCGAAAGAAGCGGCGGCCTTTTCTTTGGGGCATGACCTCCGGGAAGATCATGCCAAATGGATCAATAGCGAGACCGCCGGCCCGAAAGCCGGCGATGTGATTATTCTGCGTCAGCGGCGGTCGCGCGCGGCCAGCGTGCGCAGGCGCAGCGCGTTGAGCTTGATGAAGCCGGCCGCGTCCTTCTGGTCGTAAGCGCCCTGGTCGTCCTCGAAGGTGACGAGCTTGTCGGAATAGAGCGACTTGGCGCTCTCGCGGCCGGTGACCATGACGTTGCCCTTGTAGAGCTTGAGCGTCACTTCGCCTTCCACATTCTTCTGGCTGAGGTCGATCGCCGCCTGCAGCATCTCGCGCTCCGGCGAGAACCAGAAGCCGTAATAGATGAGCTCGGCATAGCGCGGCATCAGCTCGTCCTTGAGGTGCGCGGCGCCCCGGTCGAGCGTGATGCTCTCGATGGCGCGGTGCGCGGCGAGCAGGATCGTGCCGCCCGGCGTTTCATAGACACCGCGGCTCTTCATGCCGACGAAGCGGTTTTCCACCAGGTCGATGCGGCCGATGCCGTTGTCGCGGCCATATTCGTTGAGCCTGGTGAGCAGCGTCGCCGGGCTCATGCGCACACCGTTGATCGAGACGGCGTCGCCCTTCTCGAAGCCGATCTTGATGACGGTCGCCTTGTCGGGCGCGGCCTCGGGCGAAATGGTGCGCATATGCACATATTCCGGCGCTTCCTGTGCCGGGTCTTCCAGCACCTTGCCCTCGGAAGAGGAGTGCAGCAGGTTGGCGTCGACGGAGAACGGCGCCTCGCCCTTCTTGTCCTTGGCCACCGGGATCTGGTGCTGCACGGCGAATTCGAGCAGCTGCGTGCGGCTCTTGAACGCCCAGTCGCGCCACGGCGCGATGATCTTGATGTCGGGGTTCAGCGCATAGGCCGAAAGCTCGAAGCGGACCTGGTCGTTGCCCTTGCCGGTGGCGCCGTGGGCGATGGCGTCGGCGCCGGTCTTTTCGGCGATCTCGATCAGGTGCTTGGAGATCAGCGGGCGGGCGATCGAGGTGCCGAGCAGGTAGACGCCCTCATAGACCGCATTGGCGCGGAACATCGGGAAGACGAAATCGCGCACGAATTCCTCGCGCACGTCCTCGATGAAGATTTCCTTGATGCCGAGCATCTCGGCCTTCCTGCGCGCCGGCTCGAGCTCCTCGCCCTGGCCGAGGTCGGCGGTGAAGGTCACGACCTCCGCGCCCAGCTCCGTCTGCAGCCACTTCAGGATGATGGAGGTGTCGAGGCCGCCGGAATAGGCGAGCACGACCTTTTTGACGTCTTTCCACTTGGACATAGTAGATCCGCTTCCCGTTGCCGCGCGCCGCCCTTGCGGCACCGCGCTTCCGGCGGCACTTTTAGCAGGAACGGCGAGGCGGGCAAGGCTGTCCTGACGGCGTTTTGCCCGCTGGCACGGCATGGCGGTTTCGACTATCCTGCGCCGTATTCCACAGCAGGCCTCCCCGAATGTCGTTCATCCCCGAAGCCACCACCATCCTGCAATTCGCGATCGCCACCTTCATCATCGCCATCACGCCCGGCCCGGACATGACGCTGTTCGTCGGCCGCGCGCTCTCGGAAGGACGCAGCGCCGGCTTTGCCTGCATGTTCGGCGCGATGACCGGCATCGTCATCCACACCTCGCTGGTGGCGGTCGGCCTGTCGGCGCTGATCGTAGCCTCGCCGCAGGCCTTCATGGCGCTGAAGGTGGGCGGGGCGGGCTATCTCGTCTGGCTGGCCTGGAACGCGGTCCGCAACGGCTCCGCCTTCTCGCCCGAGACGGTTCGTCGCGCGCCGCGCTCGCTGTTCCAGAACTGGGCGACCGGGCTGGGCATCAACCTGCTCAACCCGAAGATCATTCTGTTCTTCATGACCTTCCTGCCGCAGTTCGTCTCGGCGCACGACCCGCACGCGCCGCAAAAACTGTTCTTCCTCGGCCTGCTCTTCATTCCGCTGTCGCTGCCGCTGACCGCGCCCATGGTGATCGCGGCCGACAGGTTCGCCGGACTGCTGAAAAAGAGCCCCACCGTGACGCGCGTGGTGGACTATCTGTTCGCCGGCGTCTTCTCGGCCTTCGCGCTGAAGATCATCACGGCGCAGGCGCGCTAGGGCCACCCGTCAGGGTGCCTTTTTTCCGGTCGATCGACACGGTGACGACGATCTTTCCCTTATCGACGATCTTTCCCTTATCTATGACCTCGTCAGCAAACTTGAACTGAGTAGTCTGTAGTGACGATTTAACTATCTGAGCCAAGTAGTGACAGCGACGAGAACGAAGCCTCGAAAGTTGGCGGGAAGCTTGTCTTATCGGGTTGCGACGCGGCGGAACTGCTTGAGCTTAGCAAAGAAGCGCTCGATGAGGTTGCGTTCCTTGTAGAGCCTCCAGTTGCAGGGGTGCGGGCGGCGCCGTTCGGGTCGTGGCGCCGGCGTCGAGAATGGTGCCGTGGAAGTGTTCGGCGTCGTAGACGCGGTCGGCGATGACGTGGCCAGGCTTGAGCCCGTCCAGCAAGTCTCTGCCGTAGATCACGTCGCCCCGATGGCCCGGCGCAAGCACGAAGCGTACCGGTAGGCCCAGCTTGCCGAGAAGGTCGAACTGTCGTCGGAAATGATCAGCAAGATCGAACGCGGCATCGCTGCGCCGTCCTTCGCCACGGTGGAGAAGCTGTCCGAGGTGCTTGAAGTGCCAGAGGTGGCATTCTTTGGCGTCGGCCTGATCGTGACAAGCGACAACGCGCGAACGCGGCAACTCGCGAAAATTCAGACGCAGCTATCGCGTATGAACGAGGACCAATTGGCGCGCGCCAGTAAGCTGCTCAGCGCGCTGGTGGATTGAGCACATAGAAGCTTGTGTTTGTCGCTGCTGCAATCCGATGCCTTTCAGTTTTCACAACCCCTTGCTAAGGTACAGGCTACGGTGAGGGGCATCGCATGGCAGTTAAGATAACGAAAAACCGACTTGTTGAGTTTATCGAGGCGCTAGAGCAAGCGGGCGGTAGCTCGGGGAATGGTAGCCTTCGCCGAACGCTCGATTGGGACGAGGAGTTTTATTGGAAGGTTCAAGGGCGTTTGATCGAAGAAGGACGCATCGTCTCAGGACGAGGAAAGGGCGGGTCGGTCCGCTTCACTGAAGCTCAGGCCGCCGGAACCGGTGCGAGGTCGAAGCAGTCAAATAGCATTTCCGCTATAACGAATCTCATTCAGAAAGAGCGGGAACTATACCCTCCTCTAAAGGAATCGATTCAAAGCAAATGGATTAAGCGATTTGCGCTCGACGACGTTATTATCGACGAAACTCACTCTCGGGGCTCAAAGGATACTGGAGGCACGTTTACACGCCCGGATATTACGGCCGCAGGCATCAGGCGTTACGTCTATCTTCCTAAGCGGCTGGAAATCGTCACATTTGAAGTCAAGCCGGCCGAAGCGATCAGCATAATTGGCGTCCTTGAGGCAATCGCACATCGTGAAGCTGCACACCGCGCTTATGTTATCTACGCGACTTCGCGTACAAAATTTGATGAAGCCAGCGAAGGTGAGCGCATTTTTGAACTTGCTCAGAAATATGGTGTAGGGGTGGTGCTTACGGAAAATGTGGAGGAGGTGGAAACGTGGGACATTCTGCTCGACGCCGTCCGGCATGAGCCTGACCCGGCGCGACTTGACAGATTTCTCAATGATTTACCCGGTGATGAAATGAAGAAGCAACTATCCAAGTGGAAAGAGTAGGCTTCGGGGCGGGTGTCCGGAGTAACAATCAGCTACGAGATTCTATTTTAGCCGACGAGCTTCCCTTTCCCTGCAATCGGTTGCGTCGCTGCGCATTCAGCCGACGCCGCGATTTCACGTTCCGTCGAATCCGCGAATTGGCAACCCGCGTGTAACCGCGACCATTTTGGAGGCTTCGGGCGATTACCATTTCAACCACCTGAAAACACGAAAGCCGCGGAATTCCGCGGCTTTTCGGTGAGGTTACTTGGAGCGGGTGAAGCGATTCGAACGCTCGACCCCAACCTTGGCAAGGTTGTGCTCTACCCCTGAGCTACACCCGCTCGCGCGGTCTGTGACGACCGAAGCGACGCCTATATGGCCGAAGAGCCGGAGGATTGCAACAGGGAAAATTGCGGTTTTTGCAACTTATCTGAAGGTGCTCGCAAAACCCCCGGCGGACGCTGGGGCAGCCCTCCGCGTCTCCCGAATTGCAGTAGGGCCAAATGCGGGTGGGGCCAAATGCAGATGGGGGGATTGTGTCGCGCGTCGCCTTGGCCAATAACCGGCTGGTATCGACAAACAGCCCGGAAGCGCCATTCCATGCCAAAGACTCCCGACGAGCTTTTCGCCTTTCTCGATTCGCTGGGCATCGCTGTCACCACGAAGAAGCATCCCGCGCTCTTCACGGTTGCCGATTCGCAATCGCTGCGCGGCGAAATTCCCGGCGGCCACACCAAGAACCTCTTCCTCAAGGACAAGAAGGACAATTTCTTCCTCGTCACCGTGGATGAGGAAGCCGAGGTCGACCTCAAGCAGATCCATCACCTGATCGGGGCGTCGGGCCGTGTTTCCTTCGGCAAGCCGGAGGCGCTGATGGAGCTGCTTGGCGTGGTGCCCGGCGCGGTGACCGTCTTCGGCCTCGTCAACGATGCCGACAGGCGGGTGAAGCTGGTGCTGGACGGCACGCTGATGGAAAACGAGATCATCAACGCCCATCCGCTGACCAACGAGGCGACCACCTCCATCGCCCGCGACGATCTGCTGGCCTTCGTCAAGGCGACCGGACACGAGCCGCTCGTCTTGAAAGTCGCGGCATGATCGCCAAATGGAGGACGAAGATTCGTTTCGCCAGCGTTTCGGCGGGAACAGGGCTTGCAAGGCGGCAACGCTGAAAGGACACAGATGAACAATCAGGACAATTCGTTCGGCGGCGCCGGCAACAGCTATACCACCAATGTCACCTATGGCGGGCAGCCGGCAGCCCAGGGCAACGGTGTGCTGCCCGAAACCGCCGGCGCGCAGGCCGTCAAGGACACCACCACGGCGACATTCGCCGCCGACGTGCTGCAGGAATCGCGCCGCCAGCCGGTTCTGGTCGATTTCTGGGCGCCCTGGTGCGGGCCCTGCAAGCAGCTCGCGCCGGTGCTGGAAAAGGTGGTTCAGGCGGCCGGCGGCCGCGTCCGGCTGGTGAAGATGAACATAGACGACCATCCCTCCATCGCCGGCCAGCTCGGCATCCAGTCCATCCCGGCGGTCATCGCCTTCAAGGACGGGCAGCCGGTGGACGGCTTCATGGGCGCCGTGCCGGAAAGCCAGATCCGCGAGTTCATCGATCGCGTTGCCGGCAAGGGCGCCGGCCCCCAGGTCGAGGAGGCGCTGGCCGCCGCCGCCGAGGCGCGCGAGGCCGGCGACGCGCAGACGGCCGCCGCGATCTTCGATGCCGTGCTGCAGCAGGCTCCCGACAATGTCGATGCGCTGGCCGGGCTGGCCGAGCTGCTGTTCGAGGCGGGCGATGCGGCCGGCGCCGAGGAAGTGCTCGGCCGCGCGCCGGCCGACAAGGCCGGGGCGCCCGCGCTCGCTGCCGTGCGCGCGAAGCTGGCGCTGGCCGCGCAGGCGGCCTCGCTGGGCGACCCGAAGGAACTGGAGGCGCGGCTTGCCGCAAATCCGAAGGACCATCAGGCCCGTTTCGACCTCGCCATGATCCAGAATGCGCTGGGCGACCGGGCCGCGGCGGCCGACAACCTGCTGGAGATCGTGAAGGCCGACCGCGGCTGGAACGACGATGGCGCGCGCGCGCAGCTTCTGCAGCTTTTCGAGGCCTGGGGCATGGCCGACGAGGTGACGCTGGCCAGCCGCCGCAAGCTGTCGTCGCTGCTGTTTTCCTGACGGAAAGCGGCTGGCGCTCTTGCAGGCGGCGCCCGGCGCGCCAGATGATCAGGGAGCGGAGGAGAAATGCAGGCGGGCAACGCGCACTACCGTTTCGAGAAGGACGTTCCGACCACGATTCCCGTGTTTCCGCTGGCGGGCGTGCTGCTTTTGCCGGGGGGACGCATGCCGCTCAACATCTTCGAGCCGCGCTACCTGCAGATGATCGACGAGGCGATCGGCGGAACGCGGCTGGTGGGCATGATCCAGCCGTCGCTCGATGGCGCGATGCGCGGCGACGGCGAGCCCGAGATCAGCCAGGTCGGCTGCATCGGGCGCATCACCTCCTTCGCCGAAACCGGAGACGGACGCTATCTGATCTCGCTGCAGGGTGTGTGCCGCTTTCGCGTCGCCCAGGAACTGACGGTGAAGACGCCCTACCGCCAATGCCGGATCGTTCCATTCGTGGCCGATCTGTCGGATGATCCGTCCGGCGCCGAAATCAACCGGCTGGCGCTCCTGAAGGCGTTTCGCGCCTATCTCGAGGCCAATGATCTCGAGGCGGATTGGGACAGCGTCAGCCGCGCCGAAAACGCCATGCTGGTCAATGCGCTGTCCATGATGGTTCCCTACGGCGCGGCGGAGAAGCAGGCGCTGCTGGAGGCACCCGACCTGAAGACCCGCGCCGACACGCTGATCGCCATCACCGAAATGGCGCTGGCGCGCGAGAACGACGATTTCGGCTCCGGTCTGCAGTGAGCGCGGCGATGAGACAGGACAGACCCACGGTCGACGTGAAAATGCTGGAGCTGCTTGCCTGCCCGCTTACCAAGGGGCCGCTGACCTGGGACGCGGAACGGCAGGAACTGGTGTCGAGACTGGCCAAGCTGGCTTATCCCGTGCGCGACGGCATACCGGTGATGCTGCCGTCCGAGGCGCGCTCGATCGATGCGGACGAGGCATCGCCCCGGCCCGGCGCGAAATAGTTTCTTCCCCTCTGAGCGGCGGGAACACGGTCTGCGTGCAGGGCATCGGCCAAGGCTGATCGGTACAGTCCTGAAATCCCTGCGCAGCCAGGCATAGCTTCCCTCTGCTGCTCTCGTCGCGGGGCACGGTTCGGCCCCGCCGTTCAATGAAAGTTCCGCCCCTTGGGCATGACTTCGCGTGCTTTGCGGGCAATCGCGTCGCCGCCGGAAGGGGCACTCCACGCCGCATTTTCGGTGGGAAGCGAGATTCGCGCGCGGTCTTCCGGTGCCTGCGCGCTCCGCGCGGCGAACGCGGCCTGTGCCTCTTCCGAAAGTGCCGCGAGCCACATGGACAGATCCTCGATCCTGTCGGCGACGATGTGGATGACATCGGATTCCGATTGCAGCCTGCCGGTGACGCGCACAAAGCGCGAGCCCATGATGACCGGACGAAAGCGGTCGAACACCCTTGACCAGATGATGACATTGGCGATGGCCCTTTCGTCTTCGAGGGTGAGGAAGATGGCCTTGCCGTTGCCGGGGCGCTGCCGCACCAGCACCAGGCCGGCGACGGAAACACGCCGCCCGTCCCGAACCTTCGGCAGCCGCCAGTTCGGCGTGATGCCGGCGCGGTCGAGCTTTTCGCGCAGGAAGGACACGGGGTGCGCCTTCAGCGAAAGGCCGATCGAGCGGTAGTCGTGGATGACATGCTCGCCGAGCGGCATCGCGGGCAGCTCGGTCTTCGGCTCCAGCTCCCGCAGGCGGATGTCCGGCCGGTCGAACAGCGGCAGGTGGCTGCTCGCGCTGCCGCTGCCCAGCGCGCGCACGGCCCACAGCGCCGCGCGCCGGTCGAGCCCCAGCGAGCGGAAGGCGTCGGCCTGGGCAAGCCGTTCCAGCGCATCGACCCGCAGGCCCGAGCGCAGCCATACGTCACGCACCGATTCATAGCCGGCCCCGCGCGCGGCGACGCATGCCTTCATGTCGTCCTCGCTCAAGCCCTTGACCTGGCGGAAGCCGAGCCGCACCGCATGTTGCGTGCGGATCACGCCCCGCATTTCGGCATGGCGCGCAACGATCCGCGCCGGATCGAAGCAGGCCTGCTCCAGCGTGCAGTCCCAGTCCGAAGCATTGATGTCGATGGGACGGATCTCGACGCCGTGGTCCTGCGCGTCGCGCACGAGCTGGGCGGGGTGATAAAACCCCATGGGCTGCGAGTTCAGGATCGCGGCGCAGAAGACGTCCGGATAGAAGGTCTTGAACCAGCAGGAGGCATAGACCAGCAGGGCGAATGAGGCGGCGTGGCTTTCGGGGAAGCCATAATCGCCGAAGCCTTTTATCTGGTTGAAGCAGCGCTGGGCGAATTCACGCGGATAGCCCTTCGCCGCCATCCCTTCGACCATGCGCGTTTCATAGTTGTTGATGGTCCCGTTGCGGCGGAAGGTGGCCATGGCCCGGCGCAGCTGGTCGGCCTCGCCGGGCGTGAAACCGCCGGCCTCGATGGCGATGGCCATCGCCTGCTCCTGGAACAATGGCACGCCGAGTGTGCGCTTCAGTATCTTTTCCAGCTCGGGCTTGTAATATTCCACCTTTTCCTTGCCCATGCGCCGGCGCAGATAAGGGTGCACCATGTCGCCCTGGATCGGGCCGGGCCGCACGATCGCGACCTCGATGACGAGATCGTAGAACTCTGTCGGCCGCAGCCGCGGCAGCATCGACATCTGGGCGCGCGATTCGATCTGGAAGACGCCGAGCGTGTCGGCGCGGCAGATCATGTCGTAGACGGGTCTTTCCTCCGCCGGGATGGTGGCCAGCGTCAGCCGCCTGCCATAGGGATCGCGGAAGCCATAATGATCCTCCAGCAGGTCGAGCGCGCGCCTGAGGCAGGAGAGCATGCCGAGCGCCAGCACGTCGACCTTGAGGATGCCGACGGCATCCAGATCGTCCTTGTCCCACTCGACCATCTTGCGCTCGTCCATCGCCGTTTTCATGATCGGCACGATCTCGTCCAGCCGGTCCTTGGTGATGACGAAGCCGCCGACATGCTGCGACAGGTGGCGCGGGAAGCCGAGGATCTCGTTGGCACGGGCGATCACATGCCTGGCTGCGGGGTCCGATTTGTCGAGGCCGCCGGCCCTGGCCTCCTTCTCGCCCAGCGTGCTGGATGACCAGCCCCAGATCGAGCCCGACAGCGCGCCGCGCACGTCGTCTGAAAGCCCCATCGCCTTGGCGACCTCGCGCAAGGCCGAACGCCCCCGGTAGCTCACCACCGCAGCGGCGAGCGCGGTGCGCTTCGCGCTGTATTTTTTGTAGATGTAGGCGATGATCTTCTCGCGCTTCTCGTGCTCGAAATCGACGTCGATGTCCGGCGGCTCGTCGCGCTCGGTGGAGACGAAGCGCTCGAAGAGGAGCTGCACCTTCATGCGCTCGGGATCCACCTCGGTGATGCCGAGGCAATAGCAGATCACCGAATTGGCGGCTGAGCCGCGCCCCTGGCAAAGCACATTGCATTCTTCCGACCGGGCATAGCGGACGATGTCGTGAACGGTGAGGAAGTAGCGGGCATATTTCTTCTCCGCGACGATGCCGAGCTCGTGGCGGATCAGGCCCTGGACCTTGTCGGGAATGCCTCCCGGATAGCGGCTGGCGGCACCCTCCCATGTCAGCCGTTCCAGCTCCTCCTGGGGGTCGACGCCTTCTTCCGTCGTTTCCTCGGGATAGTTGTGCTTCAGCTCGTCCAGGGAAAAGCACAGGCTTTCGGCAAAGCGCAGCGTCTCGGCCAATGCCTGCGGCCAGGCGCGGAAAAGCCGTGCCATCTCGGCAGGATGCTTCATGTGGCGCTCGGCATTGGCGGCGAGCTCGAAGCCGGCCTGGGCGACAGGCTTGTTCAGCCGGATCGCCGTGAGCACGTCCTGCAGCGCGCGCTGCCCGGCCGCATGGTAGAGCACATCGTTGGTCGCCATCAGCGGCACGCTTGCCGCCTCGGCCATCGCGGCGGCCTGCTCGATGCGGAAACGGTCGTTGCCAAGATAAGCGGGTGCAACCGCAAGCCGCAGGTTTTCGCCGAACCGGTCCTTCAACTGACGGACAAGGGCCAACTGGTCCGTTGCCGGCGCCGAGAGGTCCGGCAGCACGGCAAGCGACAGGAGATCGCCCCATTCGAGCAGGTCCCTGCGTTCGAGAAGCGTGGCACCCTTTTCGGTCTCGGGCCGCAGGTTGGCCTCGGTGAGCATGCGGCACAGATGCCCCCAGCCCTCGCGGTTCTGCGGATAGGCGAGCACGTCGGGCGTGCCGTCGCCGAAGACCAGCCGGCAGCCGGGATGATAGGCAAGCCGCACCGGCTCCGCATCGTCCGAAAGCCTGATGCATCGGGACTGGGTCCAGGCGCGCACGACGCCGGCCACCGTGTTGCGGTCGGCAAGGCCCATGCCGGCATGGCCCAGCAGGCAGGCCGCCACCACCAGTTCCTGCGGCTGCGAGGCGCCGCGCAGGAAGGAAAAATTCGACTGCACGCCGAACTCGACATAGCCCGGCGAGGCGACGGGCGCATGGGGGAATGGCTCCTGCTTCATGCGAACAGCCCTTGCATGAACCAGCGCGGATGGGGCTTGCCCTCGGCGTAAAATCCCTCGCGGAACAGCCAGTATCGACGACCGGCGCGATCCTCGATGCGGAAATAGTCGCGCGTGGGGGCATCCGCGTTTTCATGCCACCATTCCGGGGCGATGCGTTCCGGCCCTTCCGCGCGCGCGACATCATAGAATGCGCGCCGCCAGCGGAACCGCGCAGGCGGCCCTTCCGGAATCTCGGCGGCCATCACCTCGATCTGCTCGGGATGGGCGAGCAGGCGGATCGGGCGTTCCGGTGCCTCGGCCGGCATGGCGCGCAGCGCCGTGGCGCCAATCGTCATTGCAAAAGGTTGCCGCGCGACCGCCCGTTCCGGCACATGGCTTTCGACGATGGCCGGCCTGTGCATCGCCTCCGCGCCGAGGCGCGCCGCGATGCGGTCGACGAAAAGCGCGAGATCTTCCTCGCCTTGCGAAACATCGCCGGCAAGGTCGGCCTGCGCCATGTCGAAGGGCGCGGCGGCCAACACCGAAAGTCGCACGAGATCGAAGCCATAGCCGGCCTCGAGCGCGCCATCCAGCGCCGTCAGCCGTTCATGGAAGAGCCGCGCGACCTGTTCGGCCGCGCGCAGCGGCCGCGAGGTGCCGACGCCGATGCGGCTCACCATGCCGTCCACCCGGAAGAGCAGAAGTTGCAGGCTGCGCGCGCCTTCGCCGCGCCGCTCCAGATCGGCCTTCAGGCTCGTGGCCAGCATCAGCACGAGCCGCTCGATGTCCTCCATGAGGACGACCGGTTCGGCCAGGTGCCGCTCCACCGAAAGCGTCGCCACCGGCAGGCGCGGCGAGATCGCCTCCTCGATGCGGCCGAGCGCCTGGTCGATGCGCGCCAGAAGAACGGCGCCGAAACGGCGCGCCAGCGGCGCGCGGGGGCTGTGCAATATGGCGCCCGCGGTGCGCAGGCCCACGCTTTCCAGGCCGGCGACGGTCTTCGGCTCGAGGCGCAATGCCGCCAGCGGCAGCGGTTCGAGCAGCCTTTCCTCGCTGCCGGTTTCGATTATGGCCGGGCTGCGATAGCGCGCCGCCGCCCAGGCCGCCCCCGGCGTCGAGGCAAGCCCCGCCCGCACGTCGAACCCCTGATGGAAGAAGCGCGCCAGCAGGTCGTCGAGCAGCGCCTTTTCGCCGCCGAACAGATGCGCGCAGCCGGTGATGTCGAGGAACAGCCCGTCGGCCCCGTCGAGCGCCACCAGCGGCGTGTAGCGGTCGCACCAGTCGGCCAGGCCTTCCAGCAGGCGGCGATCGGCGGCCGGGTCGGCCTCGACGACCTCGATGCCGGGATGCATGGCGCGGGCATCGGCAAGGCCCATGCCGGGCTTCAGCCGCAGCTTCTCAGCCTGCTCGTCGAGGGCCGCGATGCGCTGGGTGTTGTTTTCGCGGTGGCTGATGACCAGCGGCGGGCGCGCCGCCAGCGGGCGCGAACGCCACGACCGCCCCAGTCGCTGGCGCAGGATGCGTTCGGTGCCGAGATAGGGAAACCATAGCGCCAGTATCCGCTGGCCCGAGGGCCTGTTCGTGTCTTTCGGCGAATGAGCGTTCATCGGCGTTCCATTCCAGTGTGAACTGTCCGGGCAGGGCAAGGCGGCTTTTGTCGATCTCGACGGCGAAGCCCGGCGGGCCGATCGAGCCTTCCAGCGGTCCGGCGATGGTGTGGCGCGGTGCCGCCGTTGCCGGCGACACGACGAGCCTGAGGGGTGCCGCGGTCGGCTCGGCCTGCCCGGCCTGCCGCAGCAGGAAGACGGGTCGCCCGGCGGCCTGCGCGCGCCGGTGCAACCGGCGCGTGGCGGTGAGGTCGAGCCTTTGCGGGTTGCCGCGAAGCTCCAGGATGACGGCCGAAAACCCCTTCAGCTCGGCGGCCTCCTCGGCGATCCACAGCGCATCCATGAGCTTTGGCGCCTCGGCGACCAGCAGCTCGTCCGGCGCGATGCCGAAGCGGGCGCGCAGGCCCGGCGCATAGGGCATGCCGGCTTCATGGAAGATCTCGCTGGTGCCGATCCACAGCAGCGGCGTCCGGCGTGTCGCCCGCGCCAGCAAAACTCCGGCCAGCGCCAGGGCAAAGCCGCTGGCGGCGCCGGCGTCGCGGGTTTGCGCGCCGTGGATTTCCGTCAGCGCGGCAAGCGGCAGGCCGCCGCCAAGGGCCGCGTCGAAGCCCGCCGCGCCGGTGGCCAGGCAGGCGGCCGTGGCGATCGCCCGGCCATGACGTCGCAGCACCACGGCCCCGCCATCATCCGCATGGGCGGCGGGCACCAGCCGCTCGGGCAGCGTGCCTTCGATCTGCGCGATTTTGCGACGCAAGGCAAAAACAGTCGCCTGCGCCACGGCGGAGCTCGCCATGACGGTGTGCCTTCCCGGTTATTGTTCCTGTTATGTTCTAATTGATTCCAGAGGTCGGCCCAAGAGTCAACAAGGAATAAATTCCTTGATGTGAACAGGGAACGCCTTCGTCGATCCGACCGTTATGCGGCGCCTGCCCGAATTTCCCCCTTCCGGCTTAAAAGCCTCGAAAGCCCGCCGACAAAAGGTTATATGCGGTCAAAAGGAAACAGAATGGCCCGTATCTACAAGAATCGCGCATGGCATGATCAGCTTTCGCCGTCCCTGGAGGAATTGGAGTTCCTGGCTCTGGAAGCCTATGCGCACCTGCCGGAGGAGTTCCGGCGGCTGACCGGAGAGGTCATCATCCAGGTCGCGGAATTTCCCACAGACGAGATCATGGACGACCTGTCGCTGGAAACGCCCTTCGACCTTCTGGGGCTGTTCGAGGGACGCGGCATCGCCGAGCGCTGGAACCCGCAGACCGGCGAGGGGCCGAACCGCGTCACGCTCTATCGCCGCGCCATCCTCGACTACTGGTCGGAGAACGAGGAGACGCTGGGCGACATCGTCACCCATGTGCTGATCCATGAGATCGGCCATCATTTCGGCCTTTCCGACGACGATATGGAGCGCATCGAGGAATCGGCCGATCATCCGTGAGGCGCGAGCACCTCGCCGCAAGCGGGCCGGCGCCCGCTCAATAATCGCCGAGCTTCATCTGCGGGTCGTAGTCGACGCCGTCGACCTCCTTCACGATCGCCTGGCCGCATTTCATGGTCCTGGCTTCGGCGTCATAGCCATAGGTGGGCGAGCCGAACAGGTGCCAGCCCTTGTTCAGGGCGGCGGTCACCTTGTGGCAGAAGCTCGCATCGTCCGGGCCGGTCAGAAAACGGTAGATCTGCATGTCGTCCTTCCCATCTGGCGGTGTCGTTGAAATCGGCTTGTCGCCCCGTCGGCTGCGCGGCGAAGCTTCATTCCACGCCTTTTGTCCTCACTTGGCAATCATCCGCGCCCTGGCCAGCAGCCGTTCGGCCTCGGCAAGGTGCAGCAGTTCCACCATGCGCCCGTCGAGCGCGATCGCGCCCTTGCCGGCATTTTCCGGCAGGGCGAAGGCGGCCACGATCCTGCGCGCCTCGGCTAGCGCGTCCGGTGCAGGCGAGAAGGCGGCTTCGGCCGGTTCGATCTGGGCGGGATGGATCAGCGTCTTGCCGTCGAAGCCCATGGCGCGCGCCTGCGCGCAATCGGCCGCGAAGGCGTCGAGGTCGCGAAAGTCGTTGCTGACGCCGTCGAGCATGTCGAGCCCGCCGGCGCGCGCGGCCAGCACCATCTGCATCAGCCAGGGCATCAGGTAGCGGCGGTCGGGCGTCGCCAGCACGCCGGTCATGGCCACGAGGTCGTTGGTGCCGGCAACCAGGCAGGACAGGCGCGAGGCGGCATCGCGGCCAAGCTCGGCGATCGCGCCGATGTTGAGCACCGCGCGCGGCGTCTCGATCATCGCCCAGAGCCGCAGCGTCCCGGGCGCGTCGGCCTCGTCCAGCGCGTCGCCTGCTTCCAGCACGTCGCGCGGCGTCTCCACCTTGGGCAGCAATATGCCGTCGGGCGCGCAGGCGATCACGGCGGCGAGGTCGTCGGCGCCCCAGTCGCTCGACAGCGCGTTGACGCGCACCACCATTTCGCGCACGCCGGCCGGGCGGTTGCCGAGGATGCCGGGCAGTTTCTGCCGCGCAACGGCCTTCTGGGCCGGCGCGACGGCATCCTCCAGATCCACCACCGCCGCATCGCAGGACAGCGAGGCGAGCTTGGCCAGCGCCTTGTCGCTGGAGGCGGGCACATAGAGCACCGAGCGGCGCAGGGTGGGAGCGTTTTGCATCATTTGGCCTTCTTGCCGCGCCGCGCTGGCTCTTGCAAGACGCGGGGACAAAACCCTGATAAGGGGAACCTTCCATCTCTGACCACAACACCGGGAACAGGAAAACATGGCGCATTATGACGTCATCATCATCGGCGGCGCGATCGTCGGCAGCTCGATCGCCTATTATCTGCGCGAGGAGGGGTTTTCGGGCTCCATCGCGCTGATCGAGCGCGACCCGCAGTTCACCCATTCCTCCACGACGCTGTCCTGCGCCTCGATCCGGCAGCAATTTTCCATCCCTGAGAACATCCGCCTGTCGCAGTTCACGCTGGCGCTGTTCCGCCGCCTGCGGCAGGAATTCGGCGACGACGCCGACATCGGTTTCCGCGAGGGCGGCTATCTCATCCTCGCCGGAGAGAACGGCCTGCCGATCCTCGAGCAGAACCACGCCGCGCAAATGGCCGAGGGCGCCGACATCGTGCTGGAAGATGCCGACGCGCTGCACAAGCGCTTCGGCTGGATTTCCACCGAGGGCATCGTCGCCGGCGCCTATGGCCGCTCGGGCGAGGGCTGGTTCGACGCCCATGCGCTGCTCACCCTGTTCCGCAAGGCGCTGCGCGGCAGGAATGTGGATTTCATCACCCGGTCCGTCACCGGCATCGAGCGCGAGGGCGACCGCGTCACCGCCGTCACCCTCGACGATGGCGAGCGTCTGGAAGCGGGCATGATCTTCAACGCCGCCGGCCCTTCCGCCGGCAAGGTCGCCGCCCTGGCCGGCATCGAGCTGCCGGTGGAGCCGCGCAAGCGCAGCGTCTTCGTCTTCGAGGCGCACGACAAGTTCGCCGACATGCCGCTGATGGTCGACCCCAGCGGCATCTATGTGCGCCCCGAGGGCAGCGTCTACATCACAGGCGGGGCCGAGGAGGAGGACGGCGAGACGGCGGCCGCGCCGGGCGATTTCGATCCCGACTGGTCGCTGTTCGAGGAGAAGATATGGCCGGTGCTGGCCACCCGCGTGCCGGCCTTCGAGGCGATCAAGGCCACGCGCGCCTGGGCCGGGCACTACGACTACAACACGCTCGACCAGAACGCGGTGATCGGGCCGCACCCGCAGGTGAGGAACTTCATCTTCGCCAACGGCTTTTCCGGCCATGGGCTGCAGCAGGCCCCGGCGGCGGGCAAGGCGCTGGCCGAGCTCGTCGTGCACGGCGCCTACAGGACCATCGACTGCTCCGCCTTCGGCTATGAACGCATTGCCGGCAAGCGCCCCTTCCGCGAGTTGAACGTCATCTGACGGGCAGGGGCATGAACGCCGCCGCAAGGTCGAGCGCATTGTCCAGCGCATGGCCCTGCGCGGTGTTGTCGAAGATGCACCACACCGTTTCGGCGGTGCGCGCGGCGGCTTCCACCTGCCGCTGGATGCTCTCCAGCCTTTCGGGCGGGTAGTCGGAATAGTAGATGCGCGGCGTGCCGTGCAGGCGGAAATAGGCGAGCCGCGGCCAGCCGGCCGGGGCGTCGGCCCCCTCGAAGGGCGGCGGATCGGCGGCCACGCGCGCTATTCCGTGGCCTTGCAGCAAGGCTTCGGCTTCTGGATCGCCCCAGCTTGCATGTCGCGGCTCCAGCGCGAGCGGCGCGGCGCTGCGTTCGCGAAGTGTGGCAAAGAACCGTGCTGCGGTGGGCGCGTCGAAGCGCAGGCTGGGCGGAAGCTGGATCAGGATCGCGCCGAGCTTGCCGCCGAGGCCGGCGATCTGGGCGATGAATTCATCGAGCGGCGCAAGGCAGTCGATCAGCCGGTGCCGATGGGTGACGGCTCGGGGCATCTTCACCGAGAACCGGAAACCCTCCGGCACCGAAGCGGCCCAGCGCGCATAGGTTTCGCGCCGGTGCGGGCGATAGAAGCTGGAATCGATCTCGACCGCGCCAAGCACGCGGCCATAGCGTTCCAGATGCGTGCCTGCCCCGGGCAGGCGCTCGGCCTGGCGCGAGGCGATGCTCCAGCCGGCGGTTCCGATGAAACGGTCCATCCCGGCCGATGTGGCGGAGAAAGCGCCGGAATCAAGCCCCGCCGGGCCGGCCGCATGGCCGGGCCGGCGTTCACGATGCGTTGCCCGCGCATATCGGGCGCATCGCGCCTCTTTGATTCGCCGCCTCTATTGTGTAAAGCAGAAGCGAAACATTCCCCGGAACCAGAACGGGCCACAGACCAATGGAAAAGTTCACCAAGCTCACCGGCGTCGCCGCTCCCCTGCCGATCGTCAACATCGACACCGACATGATCATCCCCAAGGATTATCTGAAGACGATCAAGCGCACCGGTCTCGGCACGGGGCTTTTCGCGGAGATGCGCTACAATGAGGACGGTTCGGAAAACCCCGATTTCGTGCTCAACAAGCCGGCCTACCGCAAGGCGCAGATCCTGGTCGCCGGCGACAATTTCGGCTGCGGTTCGAGCCGCGAGCATGCGCCCTGGGCGCTGCTCGATTTCGGCATCCGCTGCGTGATCTCGACCTCGTTCGCCGACATTTTCTACAACAACTGCTTCAAGAACGGCATCCTGCCGATCACGGTCAGCCAGGAAGACCTCGACAAGCTGATGGACGACGCCTCGCGCGGCGCCAACGCCACCATCACCGTCGATCTGGAAGCCAAGGAAATCCACGGCCCCGATGGCGGCACGGTCAAGTTCGACCTCGACGACTTCAAGCGCCATTGCCTGCTCAACGGCCTCGACGACATCGGCCTGACCATGGAGAAGGCGCCGGCCATCACCAGCTTCGAGCAGAAATACGCCGAAACCCGCCCCTGGGCTTGAGGCGGGCTTGCGGCTCGGGCGGCTCCTGAGCGTCACCGCTTCGGAGCGGAATATTCGGGAAAGCCGCGCACTCGCCCCGGCAGTCCGCTGAAAGATCATCCCGGGGCACTCCGGCGGGCAAGCCCGTCGGGCGCTTCGCCAGGGGCCGCTTCGCGCGGCCCTTTTGCATGTGGGCATCCGGAAAAAATGCCGGCCGGGGCAACGGTTGGCAGTGCGGGGCGGCCTGTGGCATGGTCGGTGCAAATTCGCCGCCGGAGCCCGGATTTCCGGTGTTTTCGCAACTCCCTGATTCGGAGTGCCCATGACCAGAACCGTTTCCCTTTTCGCCGCCTGTTTGCTGCTGGGCGCTGCCATGCCGGCCTTCGCGCAGGACGAGCAGCCCAAATCCATTCCCTTTGCCGGCGGCAAGCTGACGATCACCGAAACGCCCGACCAGGACAAGATTCTCGCCTTCAACGGCAAGGAACTCGCCCGCAACTATGTGGTGTTCTACGACCGCACGGTGGAATTGCGCGGCAACAAGGTGGTGCTGTTCGCGGTGGGAAATGGCGGCAATGCCTGCGGCACCTCCACGGTGATCGTGTGGAAGCCGAAGGGCGAGGCGCTCAAATCGGTGACGGTGGGCGCCGACTGCGGCGCGCCGCCGGCCGCCGCCACCAGCGACACGCTCTATTTCGTGCCCTATCTGCGGCCCGGCGAAACGGCCGACGTGCAGAGCTGGACGCCCGACGAAGGCGTGAAGCTCGCCGGCGAGATGAGTTTCGCGCCGCAGCCGAACACGCATTGGGGCGACCTCGAGAGCGGCAAGCTCGAGCACCCCTACGACCTCTTCGCCAATGCCGATTTCTACGCCGCCGCGCAGAAGGTGCTGGACGGCAAGCTGCAGGACGTGGCGATGGCGCTTTCCGTGGCCGCCGAGCCCGAAAGGACGCAAAGCGGCATCATCTACGGCAGCGGCTGCATTCCCCACGCCTGCGGCGAGGGCAACGGCTTCTTCGCCGTCGATCCCAGGGCGAAGGCGGTCTGGTTCGCCCAGCAGACCGACTCGTCCACGCCCGATGCCTGGCCGGCGCTCGACGGCTGGCCGGCGGAAGTCCGCGACGTCATGACCAAGGCCTTCGCCGAATAGGGATCCCCATGCGCAAGCTCATTTCCACCGGCTCCCCCTTCGAGAAGACTGCCGGCTATTCGCGCGCCGTGGTGCAGGGCGACTGGTGCTTCGTCTCGGGCACCACCGGCTACGACTACGCCACCATGACCATGCCCGACAGCGTGGAGGACCAGACCCGCAACTGCCTCGCCACCATCGCCAGGGCGCTGCAGGAGGGTGGCTTCGGGATGGCCGATGTGGTGCGCGCGCATTACTACGTCACCGACCGCAGCTATGTGGATGTCGTGTTCCCGATCCTTGGCGAGACTTTTGGCGACATCCGCCCGGCAGCCACCATGATCGTGTGCCAGCTCAACAAGCCGGAAATGAAGATCGAGATCGAGGTGACGGCGCTCAGGCAGTCATAGCGGGAGCGAGGGGGGTATTTGAAAAAGATCCATTTCGTCACGCATCCGGAAGTCGTCGTCGATCCGGATCGTCCGGTGCCGCGTTGGCATCTGTCGCCCGGAGGCATCAGGCGGATGCGGGCGTTTGCCGCTTCGGCTGCAGTGCAGGGTGTCTCCTCGGTCTGGGCCAGCGGGGAAACCAAGGCCATCGAGGCTGCCGGCATATTGGCCGGCGCGCGCGGCATTGCGGTCGGCGTGCATCCGGGCCTCGGCGAGAATGATCGCAGCGCGACGGGCTTCCTGCCCCCGCCCGAGTTCGAGCACCTGGCGGATGCGTTCTTCGCCGAGCCCGAAAAGAGCGTGCGGGGATGGGAACGAGCCGTGGACGCCCAGCGCAGGGTGCTGGCCGCCTTCGAGGAGATTGTCGATATGAATGCCGCCGCCGGCGATGTCGCCATCGTGGCGCATGGCGGCGTCGGCACGCTGCTACTCTGCCATTTGTCCGGCCTGCCGATCAGCCGCGAGCGGGACCAACCCTTCCAGGGCCACTACTGGAGCTGCGCGGCGGGCTCGCGCGAGGTTCTTCACGCATGGCGGCCCATCGCTCCCCGCTGATGCTGCCGGCCTCCTGCCCTCATATCGCCGACGGGACGGCTCACATATCATTGCGAAGGCGGGTCGCGGATTGTCGCCGGTTCTGCTCACGCCAGGAAGCCGGGCTTTGGCAGGTGACGCGCCGGAACTCGCGATTGAAGTTCGATTTTGTCTGAAAGCCGGATTCGAACATGGCCGCGGTCACCGACATGTCGGTTTCCCGGAGCAGCCGGCAGGCTTCGGCAATGCGAAAGTCGTTGATGTATTGGGAGACGTTCTTGCCTGCAAGCCGGTTGACCGCACCGGATATCTGCCGCGCCGGCGCGCCCACACGTCGCGCCAGTCGTGACAGCGTCAGGTTTTCGTCGCGGGACAGTTTCCGGTCGGCCAGAAGATGATTGACCCGGTCGAGGATTTCGCGGTCCTGCGTCGCCAGGGATGAAGCGTCGGCGGTGCACTGGAGAGCGACGGGAAGTGCCTGCGCGCGAGATGCAACGATCGCCGTAAGGCCGATGAAAAGCAGTCCCAGGAGGTTCGCGTTGCTCACGAGGAGGGCAACGTTTGCCCCCTTGGACCACTCGAAGTCCAGGAGCACCACGAAATCAAAAAGCGCCGATAAACACAGCGCCGCGGCGGCGATCACGAGGGCGCGGTGCGCTGCGACGGCGCTGTCGAAGCGTGCATCGTCCAGCGCGTCGGGGCCGGTGCGGCCAAGGTTCAGCACGGCCAGCGCGTATGCGACGAACAGCGCAATCAGCGCGGCGTCGATCAACCCCGGCGCCAGCAGCAGCAGTATGGCGACGCCCACCGGCGGCAAGGCGTGCAACCAGCGTAGACCGTCAGCCTGCGCGTTCTCGCGATGAATCAAACTGCGAAAGCTCGCCAACACCAGCGGTGGGAGGCAACTCGCCAGCACCGGCAGCAGGTATCGCAATTGCTCGACATGATACCCCCAGCGCAAGCCGACAGCGACGGACTGCAAGGCGCACAAGCCGACAAGGGTCAGGAACGCCCCATTCCCCTTTGAGGGGTCCCTGCCGCGCAATGCCACGACAATGAGCAGCAGAAGCAGCAATGCGACGACGAACGGCAGCGGAATGAAGAGCAAGGTGTGTCCCGACCAAGACGATGAACGACGCGATGGTGGCTCATATCACGATCCGGGGCGACCTGAATCATGATCGAGGAAGCGCCGGCTCACGGCATCTGCGATTCATCGCCGGTCTTTTCGAAACCGAGCGAGAGTTCCATGAACCCCTTCCGCAGTCTCCCCGCCATCGTGCTCACCGTCGCCTTCGCCACTCCCTGCCTTTCAGCCGATGTCGGCGTTCGCGAGACAAGCGTAGCCGCACCCGAACTGACCAGCCTTGTGATCGAAGCGCTGCGGCGGACTCTCAAGGACAGCGGCGAATAAAATCACGCTCGATGCCGCCGCCCAAGCGCGATGCTGCGCAAGGGCGGCGGCCGTGTTCTATGGAATGCCGTTTGCGGGTGGTCGAGGCCGGGCGCGGTCGTCGCGCATCGGGGTCCACCATGTGATGTCGCGATCCCTGGCGAGAAGCATCGGCAGCGCATCGTGCCATGCTTTCCGGTAGGGGCGCTGCAACTGCACATCCACCACGTCGTCGAAATCCTCCCAGGTCTCGTAGAGCATGAAGCGATGCTCCGATTGGGGATCGCGATGCAGGATCGCTTCATGGAACATGGGCTCGTCGCGCATCGCATCGAGCACGCCTTCGAGCAGGGAGAGGAAGCGTGCCCGCTGCTCCGGGATCACGTCGAACCTGATCAGGAAAGTAACCGCCATGTCTGCACCGGTCATGCTTGCGGGCGGCGCTTGTCCGCGTCCGCCTCGTTCCACACAGCCACATATCGTTTCGTGAAGTCCCGCAGGTTCGCTTTCATGGTGATTTCTCCCTGGCTTGCATCGCTGCCCAAGGATGTTCCGCCGACAGTCGCGGCGTCACCTACCCGGGAGGTAGTTTTTTCGGCGCCCCGAGATGCTATCCTGATGCAGGATGCCGGCGGCCTTCATCGGATGTCGGCTTGCACGCAGGCGATCGGGAGCGAGATGGATCAGAAAGTCGAAACCTTCGGGCAGCATCTGCGCAGGTGGCGGCAGCGGCGGCGGTTGTCCCAACTCGATCTGGCGCTTCGCTCGGACGTGTCGGCGCGCCATCTCGGTTTCGTCGAGACGGGCCGGGCCTCGCCCAGCCGTGCGCTTGTGCTGCGCCTGGCGGACGAGCTCGATGTTCCGCTGCGCGAACGCAACGTGTGGCTGGTCGCGGCCGGTCTGGCCCCGATGTTCGGCGAGACGGCGATCGACGACGCGTCTTTCGAGGCCATCCGTGCCGCGGTCGAGCTTACCCTGGAGGCGCACAAGCCATTCCCGGCGTTTGCCATCGACCGGCACTGGAACGTGGTCCTTTCGAACGGGGCCCTGCCGGAACTCTATGAAGGCGTCAGCCCCGAGCTGCTGGAAATGCCGATCAATGTCATGCGCCTGACATTCCACCCCGGCGGCCTGGGGCCGCGCATCCTCAATTTCGACGACTGGGCGGAACACCTCTTGCACCGGCTGCGGCGCGAGGTCGACCTGACCGGCAATCCCGGATTGCACGCTCTGCTGGAGGAAGCCGAGGCGCTCTACCGGCCGTCGAAGCGACCGCGTCGCGGACATGGCATCGGCCATTCCCTCGCGATCCCGCTGCGCATCCAGACCAGCCTCGGTCCGCTCTCCTTCTTCAGCACTGTCACCGTGTTCGGCACGCCGGTCGATGTGACGGTCTCCGAGATCGCGCTCGAAATGCTCTATCCCGCCGACGAGGAAACCAACCGGGCCATCAGGGCCGCTTCATGACGGCCGCACCGCATGGCCGCTACGTCCCGGCCGCTTTCCAGCGGGTTTGAGCATCTGCGTCCTCTTCGGGCGCCGGCAAGCCGCGCTCGAAAGCACTTCCCTTGCTGCACCAACCCATTCCGTCTTGCGTGCCGCACGGTTGGCGTTTAGCAAGGCGGCGGTTCACGGCTTTCTGAAAGGGTTTCTCCTAATGGCTACGCGCAAGCTTCTCCTCCTGCCGGGCGACGGCATCGGTCCCGAGGCGATGAACGAGGTCCGCAAGCTCATTGCGGCCATGAACGAGAAATTCGGCAGCGGCTTCGAGACCGAGGAAGGCCTGGTCGGCGGCGGCGCCTATGACGCGCATGGCCAGTCGATCTCCGAGGCCGACATGGACAAGGCCATGGCGGCGGACGCGGTTCTGTTCGGCGCCGTCGGCGGGCCGAAATGGGCCGACGTGCCCTACGAGGTGCGCCCCGAGGCCGGCCTGCTGCGCCTGCGCAAGGACATGCAGCTCTTCGCCAACCTGCGCCCGGCCATCTGCTACCCGGCGCTGGCCTCGTCCTCGTCGCTCAAGCCCGAGGTGGTCGAAGGCCTCGACATCCTCATCCTGCGCGAGCTGACCGGCGGCGTCTATTTCGGCGAGCCCAAGGAGATCATCGATCTCGGCAACGGCCAGAAGCGCGGCATCGACACGCAGGTCTACGACACCTTCGAGATCGAGCGCATCGCGGGCGTGGCCTTCGAGCTGGCGCGCACGCGCCGCAACAAGGTCACCTCGATGGAAAAGCACAATGTGATGAAGTCGGGCGTGCTGTGGAAGGAAGTGGTCGCCCAGACCCACAAGGCCAAATATGCCGACGTGCAGCTCGAGCACATGCTGGCCGACGCCGGCGGCATGCAGCTCGTGCGCTGGCCCAAGCAGTTCGACGTCATCGTCACCGACAATCTGTTCGGCGACATGCTGTCGGACGTCGCCGCCATGCTCACCGGCTCGCTCGGCATGCTGCCCTCGGCCTCGCTCGGCGCGCCGGATGCCCGTACGGGCAAGCGCAAGGCGCTCTACGAGCCGGTGCACGGCTCGGCGCCGGACATCGCCGGCAAGGGCATCGCCAACCCGATCGCCATGATCGCGTCGTTCGCCATGTGCCTGCGCTATTCCTTCAACATGGTGGCCGAGGCCGACCGCCTCGAGGCTGCGATCGCCGCCGTGCTGGACGACGGCCTGCGCACCAGGGACATCATGTCCGAGGGCAAGACCGAGGTCGGCACCACCCGGATGGGCGACGCCATCGTGGCGAAGTTCCTTTCGCTGGCGGCGTGACGTGAAGACCGAGGTCCGCTGGGCAACGCTCGACGACGCCCCGGACCTCGCGGCCGTTCTCTGCGAGATGGCCGTTCACTACCGGCAGCCGGAGCTTCCCTTCGAGGCGGCTCTGGCAAAGGCGCGGAGCTGGCTGGCCGGCGAAAGCCCCGCCTATCCGCATTTCGCCCTGGCCTATGCCGGCGATGGAGTCGCCGGCCTTGCCTCTGTCGCGATCGCGCATCCGGGGGTCGACCTCGAAAGGCTCGTTTTCCTGAAGGACCTGTTCGTGCGCGACGGCGCGCGAAACGGCAGGGTCGGGCAGGCGCTTCTGCGCTTCCTTGCCCGCCATTGCCTTTCGGAAGGCATCGGCCGCATCGACCTCACCGCCGAGAGCTGGAACGAGGGCGCGCTGCGCTTCTACGACCGGCTCGGCGCCGAGCGCCACGACCAGAAGATTTTCCTCCGCTTCGGGGCCGATGCGCTTGCGGCGCTTGCCGGCAAGGAAGAAGGCTGACGGTCTTTCATTGCCCTTCGCGCTCGATTGACTATTTATGCAAAGCGCGTAAAAGCAGCGGCGAACAGGGAATCCCTTCGATGCACGGCCAGTTTTCGGCTTCCATCGCTTTCGATCTCGCCGGTCACGATGCCCCGCATCCGGCCGGGCGTGACCTCTCGTCCCTGCTTTCGACCAAAACCATGGCCAAAAAAACGACCACTACGGTCTGACTTCCCTTGGCCTGCTCACCCTCTCCCGGGTCTGGCCCGGGGGTGAAGAACCCGCAACGGCCGGCGGGTTTTCTCCAGGAAAAGAGCGGAGAGGGACAGGAGTAATCTGAAGATGGGTTTCAAGGTTGCGATCGCTGGCGCCACGGGCAATGTGGGCCGGGAAATGCTCAACATTCTGGAAGAACGCGGCTTTCCGGCCGACGAGGTGGTGCCGCTGGCCTCCCGCCGCAGCCAGGGCACCGAGGTGTCCTATGGCGACCGGACGCTGAAAGTGAAGGCGCTCGACACCTATGACTTCTCCGACACCGACATCTGCCTGATGTCGGCCGGCGGCAACGTCTCCAAGGAGTGGTCGCCCAGGATCGGCAAGCAGGGCTGCGTCGTCATCGACAATTCCTCGGCCTGGCGCTACGACGCCGAAGTGCCGCTGATCGTGCCGGAAGTGAACCCGGACGCGATCGCCGGCTTCTCCAGGAAGAACATCATCGCCAACCCGAACTGCTCGACCGCCCAGCTCGTCGTGGCGCTGAAGCCGCTGCACGACAAGGCGAAGATCAAGCGCGTCGTGGTCTCCACCTACCAGTCCGTCTCCGGCGCCGGCAAGGAAGGCATGGACGAGCTGTTCACCCAGACCCGCGCCGTCTTCGTCGCCGATCCGGTCGAGGCCAAGAAGTTCACCAAGCGCATCGCCTTCAACGTCATCCCGCACATCGACGTGTTCATGGAAGACGGCTACACGAAGGAAGAGTGGAAGATGGTGGCCGAGACCAAGAAGATGCTCGACCCCAAGATCAAGCTGACCGCCACCGCCGTGCGCGTGCCGGTGTTCATCGGCCACTCGGAAGCCGTCAACATCGAGTTCGAAAACCCGATCACGCCGGAAGAGGCGCGCGAGATCCTGCGCGAGGCGCCGGGCTGCCTGGTCATCGACAAGCGCGAGGACGGCGGCTACATCACCCCGGTCGAGAGCGCCGGCGAGGATGCCACCTACATCTCCCGCATCCGCGAGGACGCCACCGTCGAGAACGGGCTGGCCATGTGGGTCGTCTCCGACAATCTGCGCAAGGGTGCCGCCCTGAACACGGTGCAGATCGCCGAGCTTCTGGTCGCGCGCGGCCTGATCACGCCGAAGAAGAAGGCGGCCTGATCCATCCTGCCGGAATTCCTTGCCGGAATTCGGGCTTGCAGGAATTCGGGCGGCGTCGCGGCAATCCCGCGGCGCCGCTTTTTCATTGGGGGCAGGTCCTAGTGGTGCGTCTCGCGACGGGTTGAACCTGCCCATTGCCTTCCGCGCGCGACGGCCTATCCTTGCCGGCAGCATTCGACGGGAGCCGGGCATGGACCTCACCTCTCTCCTCATCTTCGCCGGCGCGTTGCTGGTGGCGGCCGGTTCGCCCGGTCCGAGCATCGCCGCGCTCGTGGCGCGGGTGATCTCGAAGGGCTTTCGCGACGTGCTGCCGTTCCTTGCCGCCATGTGGATCGGCGAGGCGGTCTGGCTGTCGCTCGCCGTCTTCGGCCTGGCCTATGTGGCGCAGAGCTTCCATTTCGCCTTCGTCGTCGTGAAGTGGCTGGGCGTCGCCTATCTCGCATTCCTCGCCTGGAAGATGTGGACCGCGCCCGTCGCGGCCGAAGGGGCTGAAATGCCGCGCGCCGATTCCGCGTGCAGGCTGTTCTTCGCCGGCATGGCGGTGACGCTGGGCAACCCCAAGATCATGATGTTCTATCTGGCCTTGCTGCCCACCATCGTCGACCTCGCCCATGTAAGCGTGTTCGGCTGGGTGGAGCTGACGCTCACCATGGTGGTCGTGCTCGTGGCGGTCGACCTTGCCTGGGTGATCGCGGCCGCGCAGGCGCGGCGGCTCCTGAAAAGCGCGCGCGCCATGAAGGTCGCCAACCGCGTCGGCGCCTCCACCATGGCGGGGGCGGCCGCGGCGATCGCGGCGCGCTGAACCGGCTTTTCGCGCAATTTCATGTCCGCGACGGCGTGAATGCCGAAACGGAATGATCTTTTGTCCGAAACATGCTTCGATGCCGTATTTCCGTCGCGCGGCTGGCGTCATTTTCTATTCGTGCGCGAATCGCATTTATGCTCTTGCCAGCGGATCGCGCGTGGCTAAACACAGGGTCCTGACCCTACGATAGTCGTAGAAGCAATGCATGGGTGGGGAGTTTTTCAGCACCATGGCATCCAGCGCCAAAACCAAAGCCGCAACCCCGAAATCCTCACCGACAGCCACGACCGCCGAGAGGCGCGGGCGGCTGGCCGACTATCTCCTGGCGCGCGCGCCGGCGGAGGATATCGCCGCCTATGACGCCGCCGTGCTGGCGCGGGCGGCCGAGCTTGCCCGGCAGGCCGTGGCGCGCCACCACAAGGGCGAGACGATCATCGCCATCGACCGCGACCCCGAGGTCAAGCTCGGCGGCCGTCCGCTGACGGTGGTGACGGTCGTGAACGACAACATGCCCTTCCTGTTCGATTCGATCCTCGGCGAGATCACCGACAGCGTCGGCGAACCCACGCTGGTCACCCACCCGGTGGTGCTGGTGCGGCACGGCAAGGACGGCGTCGAGGAGGTGCTGGGCGAAAGCGGCCCGCACAAGGAAGACGAGAAGGGCGCCGACCGCATCAGCGTCGTGCACGTCCATGTGAAGGCGCTGAACGACGAGCAGGCGGCGGGACTGGAGGAGCGCCTGCGCAAGGTGCTGGCGCAGGTGCACACGGCCGTTGCCGACTGGAAGCCGATGCTGGCCCGCCTCGACCACGCCATCTCGGAATTCCGCTATGGCGAGATTCCGCTGGAGAAGGATGCGGTGGCCGAGGCGATCGCCTTCCTCGAATGGCTGCGCGACGACAATTTCACCTTCCTGGGCATGCGCGAGTTCAGCTACACCGGCGGCGAGAAGACCGGCACGCTGGACCGTTCCGGCAAGCCGGGCCTCGGCATCCTCTCCGACCCCGACGTGCTGGTGCTGCGGCGCGACGCCGATGGCGACAACATCACCACGCCCGAAATCCGCGCCTTCCTGCACGGGCCGGAGCCGCTCATCGTCACCAAGGCCAACGGCAAGTCGGTGGTGCACCGCCGCGCCTATCTCGACTATATCGGGGTGAAGACCTACGACGAGAAGGGCAAGCTGGCCGGCGAGCTGCGCATCGTGGGCCTGTTCACCTCCACTGCCTATACGCGCTCGGTCATGAAGATCCCCTATCTGCGTTCCAAGGCGCAGGCGGTGATCGACGCTTCCGGCTTCGACCCGGCCGACCATTCCGGCAAGGCGCTCATCAACGTGCTGGAGGGCTATCCGCGCGACGAGTTGTTCCAGACCTCGATCCCGACGCTGCGCAGGAATGCCGAGGCGATACTGGGGCTTGTCGAGCGGCCGCGCGTGCGCGCGCTGGTGCGCGTCGACCAGTTCGACCGCTTCGTCTCGGTGCTCGTCTTCGTGCCGCGCGACCGCTACGATTCGGACGTGCGCGAGAAGATCGGCACCTATCTCAAGACCGTGTTCGAGGGCCGGCTCTCGGCCTATTACCCGGCCTTCCCCGAAGGCGGGCTGACGCGCATCCACTTCATCATCGGCCGTTCGGGCGGCAAGACGCCTGAGGTCGAGCAGGCGACGATCGAGGCGGCGATCCGCGACATCGTGCGGACATGGGAGGATGCGCTGGCCGAGGCCGAGGCGGCATCCGGCGCCGATGCGGGCCTGGCCCGGATCGCCGGCCGCTTCCCCGAAAGCTACCGCAACAGCTTCACGCCCGAGCAGGCGCTGGCCGATGCGCGCCAGATCGCAACGATCAGCGCGGACAACCCGATCGCCATCGACTTCTACCGCGACCACGGCCAGACGCCCGAGCAGGCGTCGCTGAAGATCTATCACCACGGCGCGCCGGTGGCGCTGTCGCGGCGCGTGCCGATCCTCGAGAACACCGGCTTCCGCGTCATCAGCGAGCGCACCTTCGAGGTGCGTGACGGCGGCGCCGGCTCGGTCTTCGTCCACGACATGGAGCTGGAGAACGCCTACGCCAGGCCGATCGACCTGTCCGACGACGGCGCGCTGTTCGACGAGGTGTTCCTGTCGGTGTGGCGCGGCGATGCCGACAATGACGGCTACAACGCGCTGGCGCAGACGGCCGCGCTGCCGTCCTCGGCCATCGGCATCCTGCGCGCCTATGGCCGCTACCTGCAGCAGGCCGGCATCCCGCAGAGCCAGGATTTCATCGCCGCGGCACTTAACCGCTACCCGCAGATCGCACGCGCTTTGTTCGAGCTGTTCGTCGCCCGCTTCGACCCGGCCGCGAAGGACGGCGAAACGACGGCCAAGCACCTCAAGGCGTCGATCAAGGATGCGCTGGAGCAGGTGCCCAACATCGACGACGACACCATCATCCGGCGCTATCTCAACCTCATCGAAGCCTCGATGCGCACCAATCACTTCGTGGCCGATACGAAGGAGAAAGGCCAGTCGCTGGCCATCAAGCTCGAATCGCGCGCCATCGAGGGCCTGCCCGAGCCGAGGCCGTGGCGCGAGATCTTCGTCTACGGGCCGGAGGTCGAGGGCGTGCACCTGCGCTTCGGGCCGGTCGCGCGCGGCGGCCTGCGCTGGTCTGACCGGGCGCAGGACTACCGCACCGAGGTGCTGGGCCTGGTGAAGGCGCAGCAGGTGAAGAACGCGGTCATCGTGCCGGTGGGCGCCAAGGGCGGCTTCTATCCCAAGCGCCTGCCCGTGGGCGGCAGCCGCGACGCGGTGTTCGAGGCCGGCAAGGCCGCCTATATCAACTTCATCTCCAGCATGCTGTCGGTGACCGACAATATCGAGGGCGACCACGTCGTGCCGCCGGCCGGCGTGACGCGCCGCGACGGCGACGATCCCTATTTCGTCGTCGCGGCCGACAAGGGCACGGCCACCTTCTCCGACACCGCCAACGCCATCAGCGAGGCGCACGGCTTCTGGCTGGACGACGCTTTCGCGTCGGGCGGCTCGGCCGGCTACGACCACAAGAAGATGGGCATCACCGCGCGCGGCGCCTGGGAAGCGGTCAAGCGCCACTTCCGCGAGATGAACCGCGACATCCAGCGCGAGCCGTTCACCGTGGTGGGCGTGGGCGACATGTCGGGCGACGTGTTCGGCAACGGCATGCTGCTGTCCGGGCAGACGAAGCTCATCGCCGCCTTCGACCATCGCGACATCTTCATCGATCCCGATCCGGACCCGGCCGCATCCTTCGCCGAGCGCAAGCGCATGTTCGAGCTGCCGCGCTCGAGCTGGCAGGACTATGACAGGACGAAGCTGTCGGAAGGCGGCATCATCGTCTCGCGCAACCAGAAGTCGGTGACGCTGCCGGCGGCGGCGGCCAAGGCCATCGGCCTTGCCAGGACCACCGCTTCGCCGAACGAGGTCATCAACGCCATCCTCAAGGCGGATGCCGACCTGCTCTGGTTCGGCGGCATCGGCACCTATGTGCGCGGCAGCGGCGAGAGCAACCAGGAAGTGGGTGACCGCGCCAATGACGCGATCCGCGTCACGGCGGCGGATGTGCGCGCCAAGGTGATCGGCGAGGGCGCCAATCTCGGCGTCACCCAGCGCGCGCGCATCGAGTTCGGCCTGCTCGGCGGGCGCTGCAACTCCGACGCCATCGACAACTCGGCCGGCGTGAATTCGTCGGACGTGGAGGTCAACATCAAGATCGCGCTGGCCTCGGCCATGCGCAAGGGCACGCTGACGCGGCCCGCGCGCAACAGGCTGCTCGCCGAGATGACCGACGAGGTGGCGGCGCTGGTGCTTGCCAACAACTACCAGCAGCCGCTGGCGCTTTCGCTGCAGCGCAAGCGCGGCCTGGCCGACATCACCCATCAGGGCCGCTTCATGACCGCGCTGGAGGAGCGCGGCCTGCTCGATCGCGCGGTCGAGTTCCTGCCGTCGCCGGCCGCACTTGCCGAGCGCGAGGCGCGCGGCGAGCCGCTCACCCGCGCCGAGCTCGGCGTGCTGCTCGCCTACGCCAAGATCGTGCTGTTCTCCGACATCGTGAACAGCGAGCTGCTGGACGATCCGCATTTCGAGCGCGACCTGATGGAGTATTTCCCCAGGCGCATGGCGAAGACATACGAGGCCGAGATCAAGGGCCACAGGCTGCGCCGCGAGATCATCGCGCGCGTGCTGGCCAATGACGTGGTCAATCGCGGCGGTCCGTCCTTCGTCAACCGCCTGCAGGAGGCCACCGGCCGCAGCGCGGCGGATGTGGTGCGCGCCTTCGTGGTGGTGCGGGCCGGCTTCGACCTGCCGGCGCTCTATCGCGAGATCGACGCGCTGGACAACCGCATCGACGGCCAGCTCCAGCTCGATCTCTACCAGGCGATCGGCCGGCTGATCTTCGTCACCAGCCGCTGGTATCTGCGCAACGAGGCCGGAGACGGGCCGGTGGACCGCGACATCGCCGTGCTTGCCGAAGCCCGGCGGACGCTGGAGCCGCAGCTTGCCGAGCTGCTGCCCGCCTTCAACAAGGCGCGGCTCACCGAGCGGCGCGACACCTTCGTGGCCGACGGCGCGCCGGAGAGCCTGGCCGAGCGGCTGGCGCTGGCCGATGTGGCGGAGCTGATCCCCGACATCGCGCTGGTGGCCAAGGCGGCCAGGGCCGACATCGCCACGGCGGCGAGGGCCTTCTTCGCGGTCAGCGACGCCTTCCGCATCGCCCGCATCGAGGACGCCGCCCGCGCGATCGTTCCGTCCGACTATTACGACGAGCTGGCCCTGTCGCGCGCCACCGAGACCATCGACGCGGCGCGGCGCGGCATCGCGGCGGCGGCGCTGACTGGCTTCGGCGGCGCGGAAGACCCCGTGGCGGCGTGGCTGGAAGCCGGCGGCACGCGCGTCGGGCGCATCCGCGAGCGGCTTCAGGGGCTGACCGAGGGCGGCGACATCACCGTGTCGCGGCTGTCGGTGGCCTCGGGCCTGATGAGCGACCTGACGGGGGTGTGAGGCGCCCCCGCGCATCCGCCGGCGTCACCGACGCCGCCGCTACGAGGGGCTGGCGGCCGGCCGCTGAAGCACCATGTCCTTCGTCGCGACCGGCGCGCCGGCAACGATGAGCGTGCGGACCGGCGCCACCGACCGGTGACAGGCGCAGAACGGTGCGATGATATGTCCGGCCTGATGCCGCCGGCGAGGCCAACGCTGCCGCCCCTGGTGATTGCCGTCACCGCGCCGGCCAGGCCGGGCAACATGCCGATCATGCGCCGCGTTTTTGCGTCCGGAAATGCGTAAAAACAAATGGATAGAGCGGTTCCGGCGTTTCCGTGGAACCCAGAATCGCTCTAGCCTTTCGCCGGGCTCCATCTATTTGTTTCTTTAGATATTTCCGCACACGAAACCGTTTCGCGCCTCTGCCGGGAAATGCTCTGTCCGGACGATTTCGAGGGCGGCCGGATCGGCTTTGGACGGTCCCGGTCAGGCGCGGAGCACCGCCTGCGAGGGGCTGGGACGATGCCTTGCGGGCGCCCCGTTTTCCGCAACGCTGAATGGAATATGTGCCATTTTGGGCCGCAACCACCGGTTTTCCGGGGCTTGCCGACGCGCCTGTCCGGGCATCGCAAGTGCCGGGTCCGGAATGTTGGTGATTTTCTGAAAGCAAAATTTAACCATAATTGTCCATCTTTTCTCGATCGCTCGTTCAAGAATGGGGACATTCCGGAAGTCGCGCGTCTGCGGTCACTCGTCGAATCGAGGGCCTTTGCGGGATTGCTGGTTTGATACGCGTAAGTTGAGTAATATCGTTCGTGCACGGCCCTTGCGCCGTTTGTTGCGCCCATTGCTGATCACGTCCTGCGGCACGGTCTTTGCCGGCGCGACCGTGTGGTCCGTCGCGGGCATGGTCGCGGTCAGCAGCTCGATCGCTGTCGGCTCGGGCCACTTTCTGCCCAAGCCGCAGTTCTATTCGGCGAGGCTGGCGCAGGCGCGCGTGCCGGACGAACAGGCCGGGGCGGACAAGCGATCGCGGCTGGCCGTGGGGGCGCAGCCCGTCATCGTCGCAAGCATCGCCGCCGGCGCGGCGAAAGCCGCTCGCCACCCCGATGTCGCGGTCTCGGCCAATCCGGACGGCACCGCGGCACGCTTCGATGCCATCGTGAAGCAGGCCGCGCTGACGCCCGAGAAGCTCGCCGGCCTGTTCAGCCACTCCAGCCCCGCCAGGCCGCAGCGCCGGATCGCGAAGAACGATGCGCCGCCCGCGCCGGAACGTTTCGCGTCGCTGCCAGCCGTCACCACCGTCCAGCCGCACATGATGCTCGCCTATGCCGATCCCAATCCGGGCGGTGCGGCCGGCGCCGCGCTGTCGGCCTTGCTGACGCCGCCGCTGGAGGAAGGCCTCGCCGCATCGCAGGACGCCGACGAGGCGGACGGCGAGATGACCGCCGTGCCGAATTTCGAGGACACCCCGTCGGATGCTCCCCTGCCGCGGCTTCGTCCGGGCGGCGAGGTTGCCGCCGGGTCCGACCGGGAGACCGAAAAGCCCGACGCGCGGCAAGCCGAGGAGCAATCCGCGCCGAAAGCGAACGAACGCCAGACGCAAAAGCCGCAGCAGCAACTCGCCTATGCGCGGCCGGACTATCCGCCCGAGAGGTCGACCGGTCGCAGCCTCGGCCAGACGCTGCGCAACCTGTTCGGCGGCGGCACCAAGGCCGGCAACGGCGTGGCCGTCTACGACATCAGCGCCGCGAAGGTCTACATGCCCGACGGCAGCGTGCTCGAGGCGCATTCCGGCGTCGGCAAGATGGCCGACGACCCGCGCTATGTGAACGTCAAGATGAACGGGCCGACGCCGCCGCACACCTACAACCTCAAGATGCGCGAGTCGCGCTTCCACGGCGTCGAGGCGATCCGCATGCTGCCCGCCGACGGCAAGAACAAATATGGCCGCGACGGCTTCCTCACCCACAGCTACCTGCTGCGCGGCCGGCCCGCCGAATCGCATGGCTGCGTCGCCTTCAAGGAATACGACCGCTTCCTCAAGGCCTTCAAGCAGGGCAAGGTCAAGCAGATCATCGTTGTGCCGAACGGCGGGCGCTCGACCATGCTGGCGTCGAACGGCAAGAACAGCATCTGACGACGGAAGCCGTTTCGTTGCGGTAGCGGCCTGAAACCGGCGGATGCGGACAGCCGCGCCCGCGGCTGGTCGCTCGCGGGCCCGCACCTGCTCCGCGCCTCCATATCCGATTTCCGGCCGGCCGGGATTCGGCTATGATGTGATTCTGGCATGGGCCCATGCCTCCCCCCTCCATCCGGGAAAGCATCGCACATGCAGGGCTGACGATCATCGAACCGACTGTTCGGGCGCTTGCATGAGGAGGGATTGCAGCAAAAGCTCGCAATAGGAGGTTTTCCGGATGAGATTGTCCGCCCCCATCCATCAATTGAAGCGCAGGGCCAGGCTGCTCTCGCGCAAAGACAAGATTCCGCTCCATGCAGCCCTCGACCGCATCGCAGCCGGCGAGGGGTTTCGGAGCTGGAGCCTGCTGGCGGCGAAAGCGCCTTCGCCGGCCGGCGACCTGTACGCAAGGCTGCGACCCGGCGACCTCGTCCTGCTCGGCGCGCGTCCCGGTCACGGCAAGACCTTGATGAGCCTGAGGCTCGCGGTGGAGGCCATGAAGGCCGGCAAACGCAGCGCCTTCTTCACGCTCGAATATACCGAAAGGGATGTCCTGGAGCGTTTTCAGGCGCTTGGCGTGGATGTAAAGCCGTTCGGCGATCTGTTCACCTTCGATGCCTCCGACGCGATCAGCGCCGATTACATCGTCAGTTCCCTGGCGACGGCGCCTTCCGGCACGCTCGCGGTCGTGGATTATCTGCAACTGCTCGATCAGAGGCGTGAAAATCCCGAGCTGATGGCCCAGCTTCGCAAGCTCAAATCCTTTGCCGAGGACAGGGGGGTGATCCTCGTCTTCATCTCCCAGATCGACCGTTCATACGATCCGGCGGCGAAGTCGTGTCCCGACATCGGCGATGTCCGGCTGCCGAATCCGCTGGACCTGTCGCTGTTCAGCAAGACGTGCTTCCTGAACAACGGCTCGGTCCGGTTCCAGGCGGTGAGCTGACGGTTCGTCTTCCGTCGCGGGCGGTGCTCCCGCCCGCGATGGCGCGGCAGCCCTTCAGAGCGAAACGGCCGCGCCGGCGTTGGGAATGTTGATGTCGATTTCCAGCGTCGACATGGTCTTGCCGCGGTCCATGGTGATGCGCACGTCGTCCTGGTTGACCTGGACGTGCTTGGCGATGACCGCCATGATCTCCTCGCGCAGCACGGCGACGAGATCGGGCTGGTCGCGGTTGTTGCGCTCATAGGCCAGCAGCACCTGCAGGCGCTCGCGGGCCACGGGCGCACTGGCGCGGCGTTTGAATAGGTCGAGAAGGCTCATGCCACCCTCCTTCCCAGAAGTCGGTTAAGGAGGCCTTTCTTTTCCACCGGAAGGACCATCGGCACGTCTTCGCCCTGCAGCCGCCGGGCGGCGTCGGCATAGGCGCGCGCGGCCGCGTTCGCCGGCTCGTTGAGCGTGACGGGCGAGCCCACATTGGACGCGCGCAGCACGCCCTGGTTCTCCGGAATGATGCCCAGAAGCGGCACGGACAGGATTTCCAGGATGTCGTCGATGCTGAGCATTTCGCCGCGCGAGGCGCGGGCGGCGTCATAGCGGGTGACGAGCACATGCTTGGTGACGCTCTCGCCCTGCTCGGCCTTCAGGGTCCTGGAATCGAGCAGGCCGATGATGCGGTCCGAATCGCGGACGGAGCTCACCTCCGGATTGGTGACGATGACCGCCTCGTCGGCAAAGCGCATGGCAAGCTGCGCGCCGCGCTCGATGCCCGCCGGGCTGTCGCACAGCACATAGTCGAACTTCTCCCGCAGCGTGGCGATGACATCGGCCACGCCCTCCTCGGTCAGCGCATCTTTGTCGCGCGTCTGCGAGGCGGGCAGCAGGAACAGCGTCTCCACGCGCTTGTCGCGGATCAGCGCCTGCGAAAGCTTGGCCACGCCCTGCGTGACGTTGACGAGGTCGAACACCACCCGCCGCTCGGCGCCCATCACCAGGTCGAGGTTGCGCAGGCCGACGTCGAAGTCGATGAGCACGACCTTCTTGCCGGTCTGGGCCAGAACGGCTCCAAGGGCGGCGGTCGAGGTTGTCTTCCCGACGCCGCCCTTTCCAGATGTGACGACCACTACCTTGCCCATGCATGTCTCTCCAATATTGTCAGTTGAGGGCCGCGACCAGAATGACGCCTTCGTCCAGATAGGCTTGTATCGCCCTGCCGCGCGTGGCCGGCTCCATGTCCTCCGCGGTGCGATACCAGCCGTCCACCGCCAGAAGCTCTGCCTCATTTTTGCGGCAGAAAATGCGCGCCTCGCGATTTCCCCAGGCGCCGGCAAAGGCGCGTCCGCGCAGGGTTCCGTAGACGTGGATGGACCCGCCCGCGAGGATTTCGGACCCGGAACTGGCCGAGCCGAGCACGATGACGTCGCCCTGCGGATGGAAGATCGACTGGCCGGAGCGAATCGGTGATTCGATGATCAGCGTGCCCGATGCCGGCGGCTCTTCCGCCACGGCCGGCTCCGCGGCCTTTGCCGGCTGCTCCTCGATGGTCGTTTCCCTGGCGCCCTTGAGCAGCGGGGGCAGGTCGGGGCCGAGCGAATCGATGTGCTTCGATTCGATCGCGTAGATCCGAATCCCGCGCTCGGTGAACTGCGACAGCAGGTCCTTGATGTCATCCATGCCGGGCTTGAGCGCCGTCAGATCGAGCACCACCGGCCGGCCCGCGAAAAAGCCGGGAGAGTTCTCGATCCAGCGATCCAGCTCCCGCAGCCACTCGTCCAGCGGCGCTTCCGGCACCAGCGCGAAGGCGATGAACGAACGGGCACGGAATCGGATCGGCTTTTGCTGCATGGGGGCGATGCTGTTCACGGAGTCGGGTCCTTACCAGTTGGTTCGCGGTGTAGGCCATGGTGAACGAAACGTAAACCGCAATCCGCCGGCCCGGGGCCGCGCATCCGCCGATAGGTTGCGACTGTTGCAAATCCGCTCGGCCACTCTTCCTTTGCGCGGGCGCGAAAAACATGCAGACATGGCGCCAATCGCGAATGGACGGGTGAAAAGACGTGGCCGAGGCAAGCATGGACGACATCAGAACATCGCGCGCCGGCATCTGGGGCTGGATGTTCTTCGACTGGGCCGCGCAGCCCTTCTTCACGGTGGTCACCACCTTCATCTTCGGCCCCTATGTGGTCTCGCGCATGGCGGCGGACCCGGCGCTGGGGCAGGCCGCATGGGGCTACGGCATCGCCGCGGCCGGCTTCGTCATCGCCATCCTGTCGCCGGTGCTCGGCTCGATCGCCGACCAGACCGGCCCGCGCAAGCCGTGGATCGCCTTCTTCGCGGCGATCAAGATCGCCTGCCTGTGCGCGCTCTGGTATGCCGCGCCCGGCTCGCCGCTGGTGCCGGTCATCCTGTTCTTCTCGCTCGCCTCGGTGGCGGCGGAGTTCTCCATCGTCTTCAACGATTCGATGATGCCGCGCCTGGTGCCCAAGGCCGAGATCGGCTCCGTCTCCAACATCGCCTGGGGGCTCGGCTATGTCGGCGGCATGATCGCGCTGATCTTCGTCATCCTGTTCCTGGCCGGCTCGCCGGAAACCGGGCGCACGCTGATCGGCATCCGGCCCCTGTTCGGGCTCGATCCGAAGCTGGGCGAGGATGCGCGCATCACCGGGCCGCTTTCGGCGCTGTGGTATTTCGTCTTCATCCTGCCGATGTTCCTGTTCACGCCGGACGGCGCGAAGGGCAAGCCGCTGAGGCCGGCGGTGCGCGATGGGCTCGCCGAGCTGAAGTCGACGCTGGGCGAGGTGCGCCGGCGCAGCGGCATCCTGCGCTTCCTCGTCGCCCGCATGATCTACCAGGACGGCGTCAATGCGCTGCTGGCGCTTGGCGGCGTGTTCGCGGCCGCCATGTTCGGCTGGTCGACCACCGAGATCGGCCTGTTCGGCATCATCCTCAATGTGGTGGCGATCTTCGGCTGCCTGGCCGCCAGCCGGGTCGATACCGCGCTGGGCTCGAAGACGGTGGTCGTCATCGCGCTGGCGTTGCTGATCGTGGCGACGCTCGGCATCCTTTCGACCGGGCCGGGCTACACGCTGTTCGGCGCAATGACTTTTTCGGCCGCCGACAGCGGCGGCCTCTTCGCCACGCCGGCGGAAAAGGCCTATATCGTCTTCGGCCTGCTGATCGGCCTTGCCTTCGGCCCGGTGCAGGCCTCGTCGCGCTCCTATCTGGCGCGCAGCGTCACGCCCGCCGAGGCGGGGCGCTATTTCGGCATCTACGCGCTCGCCGGCCGCGCCACCAGCTTTCTGGCGCCGTTCCTCTATGCCACGATCACGGCCACGACCGGCTCGCCGCGCCTGGGCATGACGGTCATCATCGTGTTCCTGGTGGTGGGCATGGCGGTGCTCCTGCCGACGCCCTATCCGGCGGATCGGGCGGAGTGAAAGCGCCTCCCTTCGCCATCTCCGTCATCCTCGGGCAACTGAACCTGCCCCGGACTGCCTGTTGAGAGTTCGAGGCATGGGTCCCCGGAACCTCTGCACGTCGGCCAAAGCTGCCGCAGCGGTGCAGAAAGCGACGCGTCAAAGCAACGTGCGGTATGACCGCCCAGCCCTCCGGCCTACCTCCCTCAAGGGAGAGGTAGGCGCCGGCGCTCCTCAAGGGTGATGGTAAGCCTCAGTGCCTGAAATGGCGCACCCCGGTGAACACCATGGCGATGCCGTGCGCGTCGGCGGCGGCGATCACCTCGTCGTCGCGCATCGAGCCGCCCGGCTGGATGACCGCCGTGGCGCCCGCCTCGATGGCCGACAGCAGGCCGTCGGCGAAGGGGAAGAAGGCGTCGGAGGCGACCACGGAGCCCCTGGTCAGCGGCTCGGCCATGCCGGCGGCTTCGGCCGCATCCAGCGCCTTGCGCGCGGCGATGCGCGAGGAATCGACGCGGCTCATCTGGCCCGCGCCGATGCCGACGGTGGCGCCGTCCTTCACATAGACGATGGCGTTCGACTTCACATGCTTGGCGACGCGGAAGGCAAAGCGCAGGTCTGCCATCTCGCGCTCGGTCGGCGCGCGCCTGGTCACCACCTTCAGCTCGAAATCGTCGACGACGGCATTGTCACGCGATTGCACCAGAAGGCCACCGGCCACCGACCTGACCGCCATGCCGGGCGCGCGCGGGTCGGGCAGGCCACCGGTCACCAGCAGGCGCAGGTTCTTCTTGGCGGCGATGATGGCTTGCGCCTCCTCGCTGGCCTCGGGCGCGATGATGACCTCGGTGAAGGTCTTCACGATTTCTTCCGCCGCTTCCGCATCGAGCAGGCGGTTCACTGCAACGATGCCGCCGAAGGCCGAGACGGGATCGCAGGCGAGTGCCTTGAGATAGGCGTCCTTCAGGCTAGCGCCCTCGCCGACGCCGCAGGGATTGGCGTGCTTGATGATGGCGACCGCGGCCGAGCGGGCGGGATCGAACTCGCCGACCAGCTCGAAGGCGGCGTCGGTGTCGTTGATGTTGTTGTAGGAAAGCTGCTTGCCCTGCAACTGCTTCGCCGTGGCAACGCCGGGGCGCTTCTCCCCGGTGACGTAGAAGCCCGCCTGCTGGTGCGGGTTCTCGCCATAGCGCATGACGCTTTCGAGCTTGCCGCCGAAGGCGCGCCAGGTGGGGTGCTCGATGGCCAGCGCGTCGGCGAACCAGCCCGAGATCACCGCGTCATAGGCCGCGGTGCGGGCGAACGCCTTGGCCGCCAGCTTCTGGCGGAACTCGTAGGAGAGGCTGCCGGTGTTCAGCTCCAGCGCGTTCAGCACGGCGGCATAGTCTTCCGGATCGGTGACGATGGCGACATAGGCGTGGTTCTTGGCCGAGGCGCGCACCATGGCCGGGCCGCCGATGTCGATGTTCTCCACGATCGAGGCGTAGTCGGCGCCCGACTGGCGCACCTCCTCGAAGGGGTAGAGGTTCACCACCACGAGGTCGATGGGCTCGATATTGTGGGCGCGCATGGCCTCGGCATGCTCGGGGTCGTCGCGCACGCCAAGCAGCGCGCCATGCACCGACGGGTGCAGCGTCTTGACGCGGCCGTCCATGATCTCGGGGAAGCCGGTGAGCTCGGAAACGTCGCGCACCGCGATGCCGGCGGCGGCGATCGCCTTGGCGGTGCCGCCGGTCGAAACCAGCTCGACGCCGGCCCTGGCAAGGGCGGCCGCGAAGTCGACCAGGCCGGTCTTGTCGGAGACGGAAAGCAGCGCGCGGCGAACGGGCACCAGGTCTGGGGCGGGAATCTTCTTGGAGGCGACGGCCATGGGAGCGGGCCTTTCGGGCTGGTTGGGAGGATAGAGCGGCCTACCCCCGCGCGCTGGACATCGCAAGGGCAAAATCGCCGCTCGGGCGCGGGTTGCGGGCAGCGCGGCTCAGTGCGCGTTGCCGTGCGCCTGCAGGAACTGCCAGTTCACCTCGGGCAATTGCGAGGCCTTGAAGGCAAGCACGATCTGGCGGCTGCGGCGCGGCCCCCCGAGGCCGGCGAAGAAGATCGATTCCTCCACCTGCGGCGCGACCTCATGGCAGGTGAAGACCCAGCGGTCGCCATGCTGCGCCGAAAGCACCAGCCGGCCCCTGTCGTCGCGGTAAAGCTCGACGTCCGGATGCAGGTGGAAGCGGACGGTGACATGGTCGCCACCGCCGGTCCGCGCACCGCCGGTCCGCACGAAGCGGTCGGTGCCGGACAGGAGCGTGCCTTCCGCCGACAGCGACACTTCGCGCTCGTGCCGGATGCCGAAGAGCGGCACATAGCCGTCATGGCTGGCGATGAAGCCCTGCATGCCGTGCGTGTCGGTGCGGCGGCTGGTGACGTTGCGCGGCCCGCCGATCAGCCGGGCGCCGAGCAGGCCGTTGACGCGCGGCGAATGGCTGAAGCGCGCCGAGGAGGTGTCGTTGAGCCCGGCGGTGGAATGGGCGGCCGTCGCGCGCGACAGCGGCCGGAACTCCGCCGCGCCATAGGCGTCGATGCCGGCATTGACGATGAAATGCTGGCGGCCGGACGACATCTCGAACGACAGGCATCCGGCATGGGCCTTGTCCGACACCTGGCTGGGCGGCGGCGGGCCGGCATCGGCGATCACCGTGGTGGCGCCCAGCGACAGGCGCTCATAGCCCGAATAGGGCGCATGCAGCAGCGGCGCGCCGGCGGTGTCGTCATGGCGCATGATCGCGGCGATGCGGTCGGGGATGGTCACGCCCATGCCGTTGAAGCGCGCCATGCTGCCGTCGCGGTGGCGGAAGAAGCGCAGCGCCGGCAGCATGCGGTCGATGGCGCCGATCAGCGCCTCGGGCGGCGACTCGGCCTGGTTGGCATAGGTCTGCCGCAGCGGCAGAAGGTCGGCCAGCAGTTCCAGCACGGCCAGCGGGTTGCGCGAGATGTGGCCGCCATCGGGCAATATCTGCCGCTCCAGCTCCTCGGCCAGGTTGCGCGTGGCGTTGCGCAGCGCGGCGGGCGATGCCGGCAGCGACAGGGCGGAAAAGGCCAGCGCGATGCGCGCCCTGAGCTTTTCCTCGCCGTCGGGCATCTCGCGCGCCATGGAGCGCAGATAGCGGATCTGCACCGCCAGCGATTTCAGATAGCCGCGATAGAAGGGAAGCTCGGCGCCCTGCAGCACCACCGAGGAATGCTGCAGCCAGGCGATGATGCGGCGCGCCACGATCGCCGGTTCCCAGGCGGTGCCGGCGATGCGGCCGCCATGGCTGCCGATCCAGTCGCCGACCAGCGCGCGGGCGTTGGCCGCCGCAAGCTCGGTGCCGGCGGCGCGCATGTGGCGCAGCCAGCGGAACGAGTGCAGCGAGCGCTCCCAGTCGCGATTGGCGCCGCTGATCTGGAACGGCGACTGGCCGCCCGTCTCGATCATGTGGCCGGCGAATGGATAGCGGCCGTAATAGATTTCAAGCGCGATCTGCTGGTCGGCGAGGCGCAGATCGGGCGGGGCGATCAGCACGCGCTCGGGCGTGCGACCGGCAAAGCGCCAGCGATAGACCGGACCGCCGCGCAAGCGACGGCGCGTCTTGCGCCAGAGCTCCTTGGCGACGAGCGCCCAAAGGTCTGCCGTGTTGCCAGTGGCAATCGACAATCAATGCCTCCAGAAATGAAAATGTCCGCCCGCAAACCAGAATTATATGATTCACGATATTATGCGAAGGTGAATTTGGCCGCGGGCCGGCAACTGGGGATAAGCATCGGGTCCCGGGCCCGCAGACCGCGGGTTTCATGGCATCCGGCGCAATGCGTGACGAATCTCGCATTTTGCGCCCCGAAACCATGCAAAACCGACTCGGAAAGCAGCGATTTTCCCGGCTCCGGAGCCGTCAAACATGCGGTTTGCCTTGACAGTTCACCTATTTTCCTGTCTACACCCTCGCAATTCCGCGACGAGTAAACCACTCCGAGCAGCCGACCGGGACGATCACTGCAATTAATTGCATGACGATCCCGGAGGTCAACATCCGGCAGCGCGATGCGCCCCCGGGTGCCATTCGGCTTTGGGCGTTTGTCCGGCCCGAATGCTTGGCTCTTGCGCGCGGAACCATTACCTCTGGCGGGGAAACCCGTCAGAGACAGAAGGAAGAACGATGTTCGAATCGCTGCAAGAGCGACTTGGCTCCATTCTCAACGGCCTGACCGGCCGTGGCGCGCTGTCGGAGGCCGATGTTTCGGCCGCCCTGCGCGAGGTGCGCCGCGCCCTCATCGAGGCCGACGTGGCGCTGGAGGTCGTGCGTTCCTTCGTCGACCGCGTGCGCGAGAAGGCCGTCGGCGCGGCCGTGCTCAAGTCGATCAAGCCCGGCCAGATGGTCGTCAAGATCGTCCATGACGAGCTGGTCGAGATGCTGGGCGCCGAGGGCGTCGCCATCGATCTCAACGCGCCCGCCCCGGTCGTTGTCATGATGGTCGGCCTGCAGGGCTCGGGCAAGACCACCACCACCGCCAAGATCGCGAAGCGGCTGACCGAGCGCCAGGGCAAGAAAGTGCTCATGGCCTCGCTCGACACGCGCCGTCCGGCCGCGCAGGAGCAGCTGCGCCAGCTCGGCGAGCAGACGCAGGTCGCCACGCTCCCCATCGTCGCCGGCCAGACGCCGGTGGACATCGCCAGGCGCGCCGTGCAGGCGGCCAGGCTCGGCGGCCATGACGTCGTCATCCTCGACACCGCCGGCCGCACGCATATCGACGAGCCGCTGATGGTCGAGATGGCCGACATCAGACAAGCCTCGAACCCGCACGAGATCCTGCTCGTCGCCGACAGCCTCACCGGTCAGGACGCCGTCAACCTCGCCAAGAACTTTGACGAGCGCGTCGGCATCACCGGTCTCGTGCTCACCCGCATGGACGGCGACGGCCGCGGCGGTGCGGCCCTTTCCATGCGCGCCGTCACCGGCAAGCCGATCAAGCTCATCGGCACCGGCGAGAAGATGGACGGGCTGGAGGAGTTCTATCCCAAGCGCATCGCCGACCGCATCCTCGGCATGGGCGACATCGTCAGCCTCGTCGAGAAGGCCGCCGAAACCATCGACGCGGAAAAGGCCGCGGCGATGGCCAGGAAGATGCAGTCGGGCAAGTTCGACCTGAACGACCTCGCCGGCCAGCTCCAGCAGATGCAGAAGATGGGCGGCATGGGCGGCATCATGGGAATGATGCCCGGCATGGGCAAGATGAAGGACCAGATCGCCGCCGCCGGCTTCGACGACAAGATGTTCGCGCGCCAGCTCGCCATCATCTCCTCGATGACCAAGGCCGAGCGCGCCAATCCCGACATCCTCAAGCACAGCCGCAAGAAGCGCATCGCCGCCGGCTCCGGCACCGACGCGGCCGAGATCAACAAGCTGCTCAAGATGCATCGCCAGATGGCCGACATGATGAAGGCCATGGGCGGCAAGGGCAAAGGCGGCGGCATGATGCGCGGCCTGATGGGCGGCATGGCGCAGAAGATGGGCCTGGGCGGCCTCGCCGGCGGCATGCCGGGCGGAATGCCCGATCTTTCCAAGATGGACCCCAAGCAGCTCGAGGCGCTGAAGAAGCAGGCGGAAGCCGCCGGCCTCGGCAAGGGGCTGCCGGGTGGCCTGCCCGGTCTCGGCAACGGCGGTTTGCCGGGCCTGCCCGGCGGCATGAAGCTGCCCGGCCTTGGCGGCGGGCTTCCGGGCCTGGGCAAGAAGAAGTGAGCGCTGCGATGACCGAAGCCGACGTGAAAAACCTGCTTTCCCAGTATCGCGCCTCGATCGACAATATCGATGCGGCGCTGGTCCATATGCTGGCCGAGCGCTTCCGCTGCACCCAGGCGGTGGGCGTGCTGAAGGCCACGCACGGCCTGCCGCCGGCCGACCCGGCGCGCGAGCAGACCCAGATCGCGCGCCTGCGCCGCCTTGCCGACGAGGCGCAGCTCGACCCCGATTTCGCGGAGAAGTTCCTGAACTTCATCATCCGCGAAGTGATCCGCCATCACGAGGCAATCGCCGCTTCGAGCAGCGGCGAGACAATGAATGACGCTTCGAGCAGCGGCGAAAATGCAGGTGCTGCCTCGAACGGCACAGAGAATTCCGCCGCATCGAGCGGCGGACGACAGACCATCTGAACAGAACGAACCTTTAGGAGAAGAAAATGTCGTTGAAGATCCGTCTGGCCCGCGCGGGCTCCAAGAAGCGCCCTTACTACCACATCGTCATCGCCGACGCGCGCAGCCCGCGTGACGGCCGTTTCATCGAGACGATCGGTGCCTGGAACCCGATGCTGCCCAAGGACGGCGATCGCGTGAAGATCGACGAAGACCGCGTCAAGCACTGGCTCAGCCACGGCGCCCTGCCGACCGACCGTGTCGCCCGCTTCCTGGACGCCGCCGGCCTGGCCAAGCGCGACGCCCGCAACAACCCGACCAAGGGCGAGCCGGGCAAGAAGGCGCAGGAACGCGCCGCCGCCATCAAGCAGGCCCAGGAAGCCGCTGCCGCCGCTCTGGCCGCCGCCAATGCGGCTCCGGCCGAAGAGACCTCGGCCGAGTAATCTTTCGGCTTCGGCTGGAATTGAGACGGCGGGTTCTGGCCCGCCGTTTTCTATTCCGGCAACCAGTCGTCCGCCTTTCCCAACTCCACAGCGTGGAACCATGATCCGCATCGAGAACGTCAGCAAGCAGAACAGCCACCGGCTGCTTTTCATCGAGGCTTCCGCGACCTTGCAGAAGCAGGAGAAGATCGGGCTCGTCGGTCCCAACGGTGCGGGCAAGACCACGCTGTTCCGCATGATTACCGGCGAGGAGCTGCCCGACGAGGGCCAGGTCTCGACCGAGCGCGGCATCACCATCGGTTATTTCAACCAGGATGTCGGCGAGATGGCCGGCCGCAGCGCGGTGGCCGAAGTGATGGAGGGCGCCGGCCCGGTGAGCGAGGTGGCCGCCGAGCTGCGCGCGCTGGAGGCCGCGATGGTCGACCCCGACCGCGCCGACGAGATGGACGCCATCATCGAGCGCTATGGCGAGGTGCAGGCCCGCTACGAGGAGCTGGACGGCTATTCGCTGGACGGCCGGGCGCGCGAGGTGCTGGACGGGCTCGGCTTCAGCCAGGAGATGATGGACGGCGATGTCGGCAAGCTTTCGGGCGGCTGGAAGATGCGCGTGGCGCTTGCCCGCATCCTGCTGATGCGGCCCGACGTGATGCTGCTCGACGAGCCGTCGAACCATCTCGATATCGAAAGCCTGATCTGGCTGGAGGAGTTCCTGAAGGGCTATGACGGCGCGCTGCTGATGACATCGCACGACCGCGCCTTCATGAACCGCATCGTCAACAAGATCATCGAGATCGACGGCGGCGCGCTCACCAGCTATTCCGGCGACTACGAGTTCTACGAACAGCAGCGCCAGTTGGCCGACAAGCAGCAGCAGGCGCAGTTCGAGCGCCAGCAGGCCATGCTCGCCAAGGAGATAAAGTTCATCGAGCGCTTCAAGGCACGCGCCTCGCATGCCTCGCAAGTGCAGAGCCGCGTGAAGAAGCTGGAGAAGATCGACCGCGTCGAGCCGCCCAAGCGCCGCCAGACGGTGGCCTTCGAGTTCCAGCCCGCGCCGCGCTCGGGCGAGGATGTCGTGACGCTCAAGAACGTGCACAAGCGCTATGGCAGCAAGGTCATCTACGAGGGGCTGGACTTTCAGATCCGCCGCAAGGAGCGCTGGTGCATCATGGGCGTCAACGGGGCGGGCAAATCGACGCTGCTGAAGCTCGCCGCGGGCGCCTCCGAGCCGGACCAGGGGACGGTGACGCGCGGTCCCAGCGTCAAGATGGGCTATTTCGCCCAGCACGCCATGGACCTTCTCGACGGCGAGCTGACGGTGTTCGAGCAACTGGAGCGCAGCTTTCCCCAGGCCGGGCAGGCGCCGCTGCGCGCCCTTGCCGGCTGCTTCGGCTTTTCCGGCGACGAGATCGAGAAGAAATGCCGCGTGCTTTCGGGCGGCGAGAAGGCGCGGCTCGTCATGGCGATCATGCTGTTCGATCCGCCCAACCTGCTGGTGCTGGACGAGCCGACCAACCATCTCGACATCGCCACCAAGGAGATGCTGATCGATGCGCTGTCGCGCTACGAGGGCACCATGCTCTTCGTCTCGCACGACCGCCATTTCCTGGCGGCACTCTCCAACCGCGTGCTGGAGCTGACGCCGGACGGCATCCACGCCTATGGCGGCGGCTATACGGAATATGTCGAGCGCACCGGGCAGGAGGCTCCGGGCCTGCGGCACTGACCGCAAGCCCCTCCAGAGGCCGGTGCCTTTTCGCGGCCCGGCGGGGCGTCCATCCCCGCTTATCCGGGTTCTACGGAATCGCCGGAACCGCTCTATCTATTTGTTTCTTCACGCATTTCCGGACGCAAAACCGCTTCGCACTTTTGCCGGAAATGCTCTAACGGGCCGCGCGGGCCGACCGTCTCCGCAACCAGGGGGCGGCCGGACAATATCGCGCACCTGCCCGTCGTTGACCTCAACCACGGTTGAGGTTCTAGAAGAGCTGTCGGCACGCGACGGACGTTCGCAAAAGGAGGCCGACATTGAACAGCAACATTGACGACACACTCCCCTCGGGCGGCGCGGCATCGATGGCTGCGAGCGTTCCCGCAAGCTGGGCCGAATTGTTCAGCGGCAGGAATGCGTTCTACGCGCTGGCGCTGGCCGGCGGCGTGACGCTGCATGCCGTCAACATGTATATAGCAACCACCGTCATGCCCTCGGTGATCGCCGACATAGGCGGGCTCGACTTCTACGCCTGGGCGACCACGCTTTTCGTCGCCGCCTCCATTCTCGGCGCGGCGCTCACCGCCAGGCTCCTGAAGAGCGCCGGGCCACGGGGCGCCTATCTCATCGCCACCATCCTGTTCGGGGGCGGCACGCTGGTCTGCTCGCTTGCCGTCAACATGCCGGTGATGCTGGCCGGCCGCGCCGTGCAGGGGCTGGGCGGCGGCTTCCTCTACGCGCTCGCCTACGGCCTCACGCGCGTGGTGCTGCCGGAGCGGCTGTGGGGGCGCGCCATCGGGTTGATCTCGGCGATGTTCGGCGTGGCGACGCTGATCGGCCCCGCCATCGGCGGCATCTTCGCGGAATATGGCGCCTGGCGGGCGGCGTTCTGGTCGCTGCTGCCCTTCGCGGCCCTGTTCGCGTTGCTCGCCTTCGCCACGCTGCCGCGCAGCAGCTGGGACAGCAACGAGCGCTCGTCGGTGCCCCTCCCGCAGCTCTTGCTGCTGATGGGCGCGGTGCTGGCCGTCTCTGCCGGAAGCCTGTCGGCGGACACGGCATGGAAGCTCGCCGGCCTGCTGGGAGGGCTGGCGCTCATTGCCCTGATCGCGGCGGTGGATGCCGGCGCAAGCGCGCGGCTGCTGCCGAAGAAGTCGTTCCGGCTCTCGACGCCGCTGGGAGCGCTCTACCTCCTGATCGCGCTTCTGATGCTGAGCATGCAGCCGGAAATCTTCGTGCCCTATCTGCTGCAGAAGCTGCACGGGCAATCGCCGCTGTGGGCCGGCTATCTCGCGGCGCTGATGGCCATAGGCTGGACGGTGGCGTCGTTCCTCAGCTCACGCTGGCAGGAGCGCGGCGGCGACCGGCTGGTGGTCGCCGGGCCGGTGCTGGCGCTCGCCGGTCTCGTCCTGCTTGCCGTCTTCCTGCCGGTCGAGAGCGGGGGAGGCTGGTCGCTGCTGGCGCCGATCAGCCTGGGCCTCGTCCTCGTCGGCTTCGGCATCGGGCTGGCATGGCCGAGCCTCGTCACCCGCGTCTACCAGAACGCGCCGGCCGCCGAGCAGGACCTTGCCGCCGGCGGCATGACCACGGTGCAGCTCTTTGCCATCGCTTTCGGCACGGCCTGCGCGGGCATGGTGGCGAATTTCGCCGGCATCGCCGAACCGGGCGGTGTCGCGGGAGCCTCCAGCGCCGCCTTCTGGCTCGGCATCATCTTCGCCGTCGCGCCCGCCATCGGGGTGCTGGTGGCCGCGAGGGTGGTGCGGCTGACCGGCAGATAGCGCCGGCCCGGAAGCTCGTCCTGCTTCCGGTGGAGTCGGGGGAGATAAAAAAGCGGCGGAGCCGAGGCTCCGCCGCTTTGCCATTCTGACGCGTCCGGAAGACGCCGATCAGTTCCAGTCGCGGATGTCGACGAAGTGGCCGGCGATCGCGGCCGCCGCGGCCATGGCCGGCGACACCAGATGCGTGCGGCCCTTGAAGCCCTGGCGGCCCTCGAAGTTGCGGTTCGAGGTCGAGGCGCAGCGCTCGCCCGGCTTCAGGCGGTCGTCGTTCATGGCCAGGCACATGGAGCAACCCGGCTCGCGCCAGTCGAAGCCGGCCTCGATGAAGATCTTGTGGAGGCCTTCGGCTTCCGCCTGCTCCTTCACCAGACCCGAGCCCGGCACGATCATGGCCGAAACGGTCGAGGCCACCTTCCTGCCCTCGACCACCTTGGCGACCGCGCGCAGGTCCTCGATGCGGCCGTTGGTGCAGGAGCCGATGAAGACGCGGTCGATGGCGATGTCGGTGATCTTCGTGCCGGCGGTCAGGCCCATATAGTCGAGCGCGCGCTTCTTGGAGTTGCGCTTGTTCTCGTCGGCGATCTCGTCGGGGTTCGGCACGACGCCGGTGACGGAGACGACATCCTCGGGCGAGGAGCCCCAGGTGACGATGGGCGGCAGCTTGGCGGCGTCGAGCACCACGACCTTGTCGAAATGCGCGCCTTCGTCGGTGTGCAGCGTCTTCCAGTAGTCCACCGCCATGTCCCAGGCCTTGCCTTTTGGCGCACGCGGCTTGTCCTTGACGTAGGCGAAGGTCGTCTCGTCCGGCGCGATCAGGCCGGCGCGGGCGCCGCCCTCGATCGACATGTTGCAGATGGTCATGCGGCCTTCCATCGACAGCGAGCGGATCGCCTCGCCGGCATATTCGATGACGTAGCCGGTGCCGCCGGCGGTGCCGATCTCGCCGATGATGGCGAGCACGATGTCCTTGGCGGTGACGCCTTCGGGAAGCTGGCCGTCGACACGCACCAGCATGTTCCTGGCCTTCTTCTGGATCAGCGTCTGGGTGGCCAGAACGTGCTCGACCTCGGAGGTGCCGATGCCGTGCGCCAGCGCGCCGAAGGCGCCGTGCGTGGAGGTGTGGCTGTCACCGCAGACGATGGTCATGCCCGGCAGCGTGAAACCCTGTTCGGGGCCGACGATGTGGACGATGCCCTGGCGGACGTCGTTCTCCGAATAATATTCCACGCCGAAGTCGGCGGCGTTCTTCGCCAGCGCCTCGACCTGGATGCGGCTTTCCTCGTTCTTGATGCCGAGCTTGCGATCGGGCGAGGTCGGCACGTTGTGGTCGACCACGGCCAGCGTGCGCTCGGGGTGGCGCACCTTGCGGCCCGACATGCGCAGGCCTTCGAAGGCCTGGGGGCTGGTCACTTCATGCACCAGGTGACGGTCGATGTAGAGCAGGCAGGTGCCGTCGTCCTGGCGGTCGACGACGTGATCGTCGAAAATCTTGTCGTAGAGGGTGCGCGGTGCGCTCATTTGCGTAAATCCGTCGATGTGAGGAAGGGAAAGAGGCCGGCGATGCCGGAATTCCTGCCGGCCTGAGGCGCGGGCAGGCAGCGGCGGCTAGCTAAGTCGGCTGGTCAGCGCGCCGGAAATCCGCGCGAAGAAGCGGGCCGGCAGGCGCTTCTTGTCCTGCAGCACGAACCCCTTGTAGGCCGGATCGCCGAAAAGTTCTTCCATGGCCGGTTAAATAGCAATCTTTTGCCAAAGGGGCAATCGGCCTGAAGGGCGCAGGCCCGCGCTCCCTTCCCGGCCGGGGCGGCGTGCGCTATCAAGGCTTCATGTTGCTGATCGTCGGAACAGTCCGCCTGCCGCCCGCCAATCTGGAGGCGGCCCGCCCGGTGATGGCGCGCATGGTTTCGGCCAGCCGCGCGGAAGACGGCTGCGCGGAATATTCCTACGCCGAGGATGTTCTCGATCCGGGGCTCATCCACGTCAAGGAGATGTGGCGCGACCAGGCCGCGCTCGACCGGCATTTCGCCTCCGCGCATATCAAGGCGTGGCGGGCGGCGTGGCCGGAGCTCGGCATAGGGGACCGCACCCTTCGGGTCTACGAGGTGGGCGACCCGCGCGCGACCTGAAAGCGGAAGCCTTCGTCACAGCACCTCGAAGACGAAAGTCCTCACCAGCGCATCGGGCTCGGTGACGGCGTAGCAGCGGAACCACGGGCTTTGTTCCACCGGCCTCCATTTGCCCTGCCGTTCCAGCTCGTCGAAGACCTGCTGGAAGCCGCCGCTCTCGAACACGCGGTCGCGCACGGTGAAGATGGCGTGTCCGCCCTTTCGCGTGATGCGCACCAGTTCGGTGAGGCCCGAGGCCGGCGCATGGCCCATGGTGAAGACGCCGGTGGAGAAGAAGGCGCGGAAATGCCCGTCGGCCCAGGGCAGCGGGCCGCCCAGCATGGCCTTGCGCAGATCGTTGTAGCTCTGGCGGCTGCCGGCGATCCGCAGCATCTCGTCCGACAGGTCCAGCCCGGCAATGTCGGCGTAGCCGAGCGCCTGGAGCTGCGGGCCGGAAAGGCCGGTGCCGCAGCCGGCGTCGAGCAGCGGGCCCTCGCCGGCCGGCACGTGGCGCGCCACCCAGGCGGGAATCAGGAAGGGCAGCAAATAGCCGAGCGAGGTCGTCTCGCTGTCATAGGTCGCCGCCCATTCGGCATAGGCGGCTGTCAGCGTCTCCGGGTCCTCGGCCGTGTAGACTGAGTCCAGCGACGCATTGGCCTTGTCCAGATCCATCGATCCCTCCCGTGATTGCGCAGGGCAATCGCATTGAGATTGCCCTGCCTCTTGACCCCCACCCCTGCCCCTCTCCACAAGAGGGGGGAACTTTGGTGCATGCGCGTCCGTCCCGCCAGCCTTCACTCCAAATCAGTAACTCTGGCCAAATCAGCAGTTCTGGCCAGATCAGTAATTCTGGCGGCGCAGCTTGCGTTCCAGGGCGCGCAGCGCCAGCGACAGGCCGACGGTGAGGATGAGATAGATATAGGCCACCATCGAATAGGTCTCGAAAAAGCGGAACGAGCCGGAGGCGTAGACCTTGCCCATCTGGGTGATGTCGGCCACGCCCAGCACCGAAACCAGCGAGGAATCCTTGACCATGGCGACGAAGTCGTTGCCCAGCGGCGGCAGGATGGTGCGGATGGCCTGCGGCAGCACGATCAGGCGAAAGCGCTGGTAGCGCGTCAGGCCGAGCGCCTTGGCGGCTTCGATCTGGCCGGGATCGACCGACTGGATGCCGGCGCGGAACACCTCCGAGATGAAGGCCGAATAGCCGATGGTGAGCGCGATGATGGCGCGCCACAGAAGCGAGACGTCGCGCACCTGCAGCGGCGACAGGATGCCCGCCTCCTGCAGCGGGGCGGTCAGCGCATTCCACCCGGCCACGAAGCCCGGAGCGCCGACGAAGGCGATCCAGAACAGCAGGACGAGGATGGGGACGCCACGAATGATCTCGACGTAGAAGCGTGAAATCTGGCGCAGCCAGATCGAGCCCGAAAGGCCCATCAGGGCGATGCCCAGACCGAGGATGGAGGCCAGCGCAAAACCCACCAGCGTGACGAAGACGGTGATGCCGATGCCCTTGGCGACCGTCTGGAAAACCTGGGCATAGATGCCGTTGGTGATGATGAAGACGGCCACCGCGACGGCGATCGCGACGGCGACCACCAGCCACCAGGGAAAATCCGTCTTTGCGGAAGAAGTGTTGGAAAGCACGTGCATCCAGGGGGACCTTACCGGCTTTCCGCGTGAAGGAAGACGGCTCGTTCGCCTTCCCGCCGGCAAGGCGGTTGCGATGCCCCTGCCCATAGCCCCTCCCCGCAAGGAGAATGGCCATCGCATTTGGATGCTTCGGCAAGCTTGACCGGCTTTGCGGCCCCACCCCTGCCCCCTTCCCACAGGGGAGACGATTTCACCGCTGTTGCCATGCAAATCGGCGAAGATTGGTGCCGGGCGGCCGTGCGGCAAGGTTGCCCTCCCCCTTGCGGGGAGAGGTCTGGGGTGGGAGGTATGAGGCCGCCGACCGGCGATGCGGGAGCGACAAGGCGCATAAATCCGCCTGATCCGTCACTCGCCCATCTTGTAGTCGAGGAACCACTTCTTGTTCAGCGCATCGAGCGTGCCGTCGGCCTTCATGGACGCGATCGCGGCGTTGATCGGGGCGACCAGATCGGACCCCTTCTGGAAGATGAAGCCGAAATCCTCGCTGCCCAGCGGGCCGCCAATGACCTTCAGCTTGCCGCCCGAGGTCTCGACATAGCCGCTCGCGGCAACGCCGTCGGTCAGCACCAGGTCGACGTCGCCGGCCTTGAGCGCCTGAACGGTGGCGCCGAAGGTCTCGAACAGCTTGATGCGCGGGTTCTGCTCGTTACCGTCGAGAATGTCGTAGACGGAGACATAGAAGGGCGTGGTGCCGGGCTGCGCGGCGATCAGGCCGTTTTCCAGCTTGGCGAAGGACTTTTCGTCGGTGAAGCGGCTTTCGTCGGCGCGCACCAGCATGCGCATTTCCGAGTGCATGTAGGGGTCGGAGAAGTCGACCTTTTCCTTGCGGTCTTCCTTGATGGTGATGCCGGTCATGCCGATATTGTACTGCCCGTCGGCGACGGACTGGATCATCGCGTCCCAGGAGGTGTTCTGGTACTCGACCTTGAAATTCAGGCGCCTGGCCATCTCGTTCATGGCGTCATATTCCCAGCCGATCTGCTCGCCCGTCTTGGGGTCGACGAACTGCAGCGGCGGGTAGGCATTCTCGGTCACCACCGTCACGGTCCGGCCGCCGAGGTCGGGCAGCGTCTCGGCGGAGGCGGCCGCAGGCGCGAGGACACAGGCCAACAGCCCGGCCAGTACGAGTTTGAACCTGTTCATGACGTGCTCCGTTCGGAAATGTCTTTGATCGAAAAGGCAGGATTGCGGGCAGATTAGCCAACTGCCGGCGGCATGCAAGAGACGGCCATGCTGCCGGGCGCCGGCCGGCACGAAAAAATGCGCTGTCGCCGAGCGCGGCGTGCTGCGGAGAAGAAGACGGCGTCTACTTCTCCCGCTTCGTGGCGCCGATGGAGAAGGACAGCGGGATTTTCGGCCGGGACTCCGGCAGGGCGAACCGGTCCCCGCCGAGCTCGACCAGATCGGGGAAGGCGCGCCACACGACGATTTCGTGCTCGTTGAGGAAGTCGATGCGCAGGCCCGCCTTGATGAGCGCGTTGACGATGTCGCTGAGCGGATGGATCCATTCATAGTGGCGGGTATGGGTCAGTTGCCGCGTGTCGCCCGTATAGGTCTGGCTGTCATCCCATGTCAGCGGAGTGTCCTTGGGCGTGCGCCAGTCATAATCCAGCTCGAGCCTGCCGTTCCTGGCTTCGAACTGGTTCATCTGCGGATGGCCTTCGAGCAGATAGAGCCTGCCGCCGGGGCGCAGCAGCGCCGCCACCACCCGCGCCCAGCGGAAAATGTCGTCCAGCCAGTTGATGGCGCCCCAGGTGACGAACACCATGTCGTAGGTGCGCCCGAGCACTTCCGGCGCATCGTAGACCGAGGCTTCCACGAAGCGGGCCTCGGTGCCGGCGCGCGCCGCGAAGTCGCGCGCGGCCGCGATCGCCCTGGCCGAAAAGTCGAGACCGGTGACGCTCGCCGCTCCCATGTGCCTCAGGCTCAGCGTATCGAGGCCGATATGGCATTGCAGGTGGACGATGTCCTTGCCGCCGATATCGCCGATCTCGCTCGCCTCGAGCGCATGCAGCGACGAGCCGCCGGCCAGCACCTCGGCTATGCGATAGCTGCCGGTGGTGTCGGTGGAATGAAGCTCGGCGCGGTTGTTCCAGTTGCGCAGATTGGCCTGCGAGTATTCGTCCATCGTTTCCTCCCGAAGAGCGCGACAATCACCATAGGCGGCGACACCGTAAATGCCGGCAATAAAAAAGGCGGCCGAGGCCGCCTTTCCTTCGAGATCCCTTGCCGGGATTACTCGGCGGCCTTCTCGGCCTCGGCTGCGGCAGCCTTCTCGGCGGCTTCCTGGGCGGCCTTTTCGGCGGCCAGGGCCTCGGCGGCGGCGATCTTCTCAGCCTCGATGCGGGCCTTCTCGGCGTTCAGCGCTTCGCGCTCGGCATCGTTCAGCTTGCGGGCGCGGACGCCGGTGTTTTCCGAAATACGGGCCGACTTGCCGCGACGATCGCGCAGGTAGTAGAGCTTGGCGCGGCGAACCTTGCCGCGGCGGACGACTTCGACGCCCTCGACCATCGGCGAATAGACCGGGAACACGCGCTCCACGCCTTCGCCGTAGGAGATCTTGCGCACGGTGAAGTTTTCCTGGAAGCCCGAGCCCGAGCGCGCGATGACGACGCCCTCATAGGCCTGGACGCGGGTGCGCGAACCTTCGGTGACGCGGACCAGCACGCGGACCGTGTCGCCCGGCTGGAATTCGGGGAGCTTGCGCTTGGCTTCGATCTTGGCGGCCTGTTCGGCCTCGAGCTGACGGATGATGTCCATCGCAATAACCTCTTCTTCGTTCTCAACAGCCAGAGCGCCCGACGCTCGCCGATCCAGTTCCTTGACCGTTCGACTATGCCCGTCACCCGTGGGGGATCGGAGGCAGGGGCGGTTTCACCGTCCTTGTTGACGGGTTCGGGAAGCATCATACTCCCGATTGCGGTCGCGCACATACACGCTTCCGCGTGCATTGTCACCTCTTGGGCGCGGCTTTTTTGGCGCTTTCGGCGATTTCGTGGGCCGAATAGAGGTCCGGCCGGCGTTCCCGGGTCAGCTTCTCGGCCTGTTCATGCCGCCAGGCGGCGATTTTCGCGTGGTTGCCGGACAGCAGGATTTCAGGAATGGACCGCCCCTCGAACTCCTGCGGCCGGGTGTAGTGGGGGTGCTCCAGAAGCCCGTTCTCAAAGCTTTCCTCGTCGCCCGACGTGTCGTTGCCCATGACGCCGGGCAGCAGGCGCACCACGGCGTCGAGCAGCACGAGCGCCGCCGGCTCGCCGCCGGAGAGGATGAAATCGCCGATCGAGACTTCCTCCAGCCCGCGCGCCTCGATGATGCGCTGGTCGACGCCCTCGAAGCGTCCGCACAGGATGACGGCGCCGGGGCCGGCGGCAAGCTCGCGCACGCGCGCCTGCGTCAGCGGTTTTCCGCGCGGGCTCATCAGCAGTTTCGGGCGCGGGTCATGCGCCGGGGCGGTGGCGTCGATCGCCCTGGCCAGGATATCGGCGCGCATCACCATGCCGGCGCCGCCGCCGGCGGGTGTGTCGTCCACCGTGCGGTGGCGGTCGGTGGCGAAGTCGCGGATCTGCACGGCCTCCAGCGACCAGTCGCCGCGCTCCAGCGCGCGCCCGGCCAGCGAAAGCCCGAGCGCGCCCGGAAACATCTCCGGGTAGAGCGTGAGCACCGAGGCGCGGAAGCCGCTCACCGGTCGCCACCGGCATGCTTCGGGCCGCGCTCCCGCGCGTCCGCGCCCCGCTGGTCTTCGTCGGGCTCCTCGACGAGCCCGGCCGCGACCGTGTCGATGCGCAGGAAGCCGGCCTTGATGGCGATCTCGGGCACGGCGGCTTCGGTGAAGGGCACGAGCACGCCCTTCCTGCCGGCATGGCTGATTTCGAGAATGTCGCCGCCGCCGAAATTCTGCACCGCCGTCACCTTGCCGACGGTGGCGCCGGTCTCGTCCTTCACGGCGAGGCCGATCAGGTCGGCGTGGTAGAACTCATCCTCCTCGCCGTCGTCGGGCAGGGCCGAGCGGTCGATGAACAGCTCGGTGCCGTTGAGCGCCTCGGCGGCGTCGCGGCCGTTCACGCCCTTGAAGCGCACGACCACCACGGTCTTGGCGGGGCGGATGTCGACGACCTCGAAGGCGCGGCCGTCCTTCGAAAAGAGCGGGCCATAGTCGCCCAGCGCCAGCGGATCGCCGGTGAAGGCCTTGACGCGCACCTCGCCGCGCACGCCGTGCGGCGCGCCGATCACGGCCATCTGGATGGGATTTTCAGGCTTGGGCATGGGCATTTTGTCCTTTGCCCGTCTCTAGCCCCGCCGCTCGCTTATTTCAATTGCGGCGCCTTCACGCCTTGCTAACCCGCAGGCTTCAGCATGCGGCGAAGGCAAATCACAGACGGACCATGCAGCAGCAATTCCTCATCTCCGCCCGCCCCGATCTCCAGCAGGCGCGTGAAAACTGGCTGACGGCGCTGGCCGGCGAGCGGCGGCTGTCGGCGCTCACCGTCGAGGCCTATGAGCGCGACACGCGCCAGTTCTTCCAGTTCCTCACCGGCCATTGCGGCGGCGCGCCGGGCATTGCCGACATCAGCGAGCTGCGCCCGGCCGACCTGCGCGCCTTCCTCGCGGCGCGGCGCGGCGACGGGGCCGGCGCGCGCACGCTGGGGCGCGGGCTTGCGGGCGTGCGGTCCTTCCTGCGCTTCCTGGAGCGGCGCGGGCTGGCCAATGCGGCCGGTGCGGCGGCGCTGCGCGCGCCGCGCCAGCCCAAATCGCTGCCCAAGCCGCTTACCGCCGCGGATGCCAGGCGCGTCGTGTCGGCGCAGGAGCAGCTTGCCGAGGAGCCGTGGATCGCGGCGCGCGATGCGGCCGTGCTGACGCTGCTCTATGGCTGCGGCCTGCGCATCTCCGAGGCGCTCGGGCTTTCCGGCGGCGAACTGGCAAGCGACGGCGAGACCGCCTTGCGGGTCAAGGGCAAGGGCGGCAAGACGCGGCTGGTGCCGGTGCTGCCGGTGGCGCTGGCGGCGGTTGCCGAATACCGCAAGCTCTGCCCCTATCATCTCGGGCCGGACGCGCCGCTGTTTCGCGGCGCGCGCGGCGGGCCGCTCAACCCGGCGATCATCCAGCGCGAGATGCGGAAGCTGCGTTCGGCGCTCGGGCTTGCGGACACCGCCACGCCGCATGCGCTGCGCCATTCCTTCGCGACGCATCTGCTGGGGCGCGGCGGCGACCTGCGCACCATCCAGGAACTGCTCGGCCATGCCAGCCTTTCGACCACGCAGGTCTATACGGGCGTCGACACGGCGCGGCTGCTCGATATCTATGAGGCGGCGCATCCGCGCGCGTGATGCGCCGCGCCGCCGGCCGCCGTTCGACGTCGAAAATTTGCCACGCGCGGTTAACGGTTTTGCCGCTTTTTGCCTTTAGGCATGAGGGCATGAAACGCGCTCTCGCCATCGCCGACCGTACAGCGCTCACGGCGCTCGCCCTGATCGTCGGGCTCAATGTCCTGTTCCTGATCTCCTTCGTCGTCATGACGCTGCTCGCCATGGGCAAGGCCCATGCGGAGGCGCCCGCCTGCAAGGGCAGCGACATGCTGGCGGCGTTGCGGAAGAGCGACCCGGCGCTGGTCGCCGCGATCGCGGCCGAGGCCGACAAGACGCCGAACGGCAAGGGCCTGCTGTGGAAGATCGAGAAGGCCGGCGAAAAGCCATCCTATCTGTTCGGCACCATGCACATGGCCGATCCGCGCGTGACGGCGCTGCCGGCGACGGCGCGCCAGGCCTTCGAGACGGCGGACAAGGTGGTCATCGAGACCACCGACATCCTGGACCAGCCGAGGATGCTGGCCGCGCTTATGAAGGAACCCGATCTCACCATGTTCACCGACAGCACGACGCTGACGTCGCTGCTGCCGCCGCAGGATGTGGAGATGGTGGAGAAGGCGCTCGATGCGCGCGGGATTCCGGCCGGCACGGTCGACAAGATGAAGCCGTGGATGCTCTCGGCGATGATCGCCCTGCCGGCCTGCGAGCTTGCGCGCAAGGCGGACGGCGCGCCGGTGCTGGACGTCAAGCTGGCCGAGGACGCCAGGGCCGCCGGCAAGGAGGTCGACGGGCTGGAGAGCGCCGCCGACCAGCTTCGCGCCATGGCCTCGCTGCCGATGGCGTTCCACATCAGGGGCCTCGTCGATACGCTCAGGCTCGGCGACCGCATCGACGATGTCAACGAAACCATGATCGTGCTCTACCAGCAGGGCGACACCGGCATGTTCTGGCCGCTGTTCCGCGCTGTGCTTCCCGACGATTCGGGTGGTGACGAGGGCTATGCCGCTTTCGACGAGGCGATGGTGAAGGCGCGCAACCGCACCATGGCCGAGCGGGCGTTGCCCATCCTGCGAAAAGGCAATGCCTTCATCGCGGTGGGCGCCATGCACCTGCCCGGCCCGGATGGCCTGGTCGAGCTGCTGCGCAAGCAAGGCTATACGGTCACCGCCGCCGGTTGAGCCGCCCGGCCTGCCCGAGCGGGCACGGCGTCCGCTCACGATATGGTGAAACCAAATACCGTCTCGTTCGTTGTGTCCTGCGTGCAACTGACGGAGACCTATCATGGCCAAGTCCGAACGCATCCCGGATCCGCAGCCCGTCGATCCGGCGAAGTCCATGCCGCCGCCGGCGGCGCCGGTCGATCCGAAGCCGACAAGTTCGCAAAGCCCCGCCGAGCCTCCTCCCTCGGTAAGCGGCGGCAGCGGATTGCTGATCGCGGCGATCGTCGTGGTGCTCGCCATCATCGCCTATTTCATCTTCTTCCCCGGCAGGTCGAACGGGCCGGTCGAGCCGGCAGGCGCGCCCGCGACGACCCAGCCCGCAACGCCGGCGCCCGAGGCCAACACGCCGCCGGCCGCGCCCTCCACGAACCAGACGGCTCCTGCCAACCCGGCTCCAGCGGCCCCGGCCAACCCGGCACCGGCAGCTCCCGCCGCGCCCGAATCGACGGCTCCCGCCGCTCCGGCAACGCCGGCAACGCCCGCGCCGCAGTCGACCGCCCCGGCCAATCCGGCTCCGGCAAATCCGACTCAGCCCGCGCCTGCCCCCGCGCAGTAACGGCTCACGCGGAGCGGAAATGAACACGGCCCGCCATCTGGCGGGCCGTTTGCCTTGAATGGACGGACCCGCGCGATGTCGCGGGCAGCGGCTGCCGGTCAGGCGAGCCTTGCGTCGAGGCTGACCTTGATGGCGCCGAGCGCCTTGGAGACGGGGCAGCCGGCCTTGGCCTTGTCGGCGAGTTCCCTGAACTTCGCCGCATCGATGCCCGGCACGGTGCCGACCAGCGTCAGCGCGCTTTCGGTGATCTCGAAGCCGCCGTCCGCCGCCGGGCCGTAGGTCACCACCGCCTTGGCGTCCAGCTTCTCGGCCGGCGTGCCGTTTTCGGCGAGGAAGTGCGAAAGCTGCATGGCGAAGCAGCCGGCATGGGCGGCAGCGATGAGCTCCTCGGGGTTGGTGCCCGACTTGCCGCTCTCGTCCTGGAAACGGCCCTTGAAGGAATAGGGCGTTCCCGCAAGGGTGCCGCTCTGCGTGTCGAGCGTGCCGCTCCCTTCGGTCAGGCTGCCTTTCCAGACGGCGGTTGCTTGGCGATGCATGATTCTTCCTCCTGATATCTCTCATGCCGGCGAACGCGGCGACGCTGCGAATATAGAGCCTGGCGCGGCGGTGGCCATCGCGAATTTTACCCGGCCGGGGCGCGCCGGATCGGGCCTTTTCCGCCAGGGCATCGCAGGGCGCGCGAAATCTTGCGCTCGGCGCCCTCCCACCCCACATGACGGCCGACAGGAGAGATTGCATGGCCAGAGCCGGAGATTTCAGCGGCGATTTTGCCCGCGACGAGAAGAATGTGCGCGAGAGATTCTGGCGCACCGCCAGGAAGGCAGTACGCCACATTCCTTTCATGGAGGAGGTGGTTGCGGCCTATTATTGCGCGCTCGACAAGCAGACCCCGCTGAAGGCGAAGGGCATACTGCTTGCCGCGCTCGCCTATTTCGTGCTGCCGGTGGATGCCGTCCCCGACATGCTCGTCGGCATAGGCTTTACCGACGACATCGCGGTGCTGGCGGCGGCGATCGCCGCCGTGCGCGCCAACATCACCCCGGCCCACCGCCTTGCGGCGAAGGAAGCGCTCACCCGCCTCGACTGACAGCCATGCCGTGCGGATGGCATGCCGGCGGATGGGCATGCGCGGGCGGGCGCCCTGCGTCATGCCTTTTTCGCCGGCTCTGTTGTTGACATGAACGTTGCAGGCTGAAACGAAGAGTCAAATTCTTGCCGTTTTCGTGCTCTTCAACCGGAGGGAGGGACGGCGTCGACCGCTTTAGCGGATTGCGCGAAGAGCGGCGGTGCCATGGCGGAAATGACGTTTTTCAGACATATTCACGCTTTGGTAACCCAGATTAAATCAAAATGAACCCAGCCGGGCAGCGCGAATCCTGCCCGCCCCCCGCACACCATGCAAAGAACAGGGAATCCAAAAACAATGCGCCCATTCATTGCTCTCGCTTCGAGCCTGTTTCTGGTTGCCAGCGCCGCCCCCTCGCTTGCCCAGTCGGCCACCAAGATTGGCCAGCACAATGCATGGGGCACCTACAGCTATCAGGCCAATACCGGAAAGGTCTGCTACGTGCTGACGGTTCCGACCGACAAGCAGCCGGCGACGCTCGACCACGGCGATATCTTCTTCTTCGTCAGCCAGCGCCCCGGGCAGTCGGTCTCCTATGAGCCGCAGTTCATCGCCTCCTACGATTTCCAGGCCAATTCCAAGGTCACGGTCACCGTCGGCAACAAGAGCTTCACCATGTTCACGCGCGGCAAGTCGGCCTGGGTGGAAAACGCCGCCGAGGAGCCGCTGCTGATCGCCGCCATGAAGGGCGGCGCGGACATGAAGGTCGCGGCCAAGTCCGGCCGTGGCAATCCCACCAACTACACCTTCTCGCTGAAGGGCATTTCGGCGGCGCTGCAGTCGATTTCGACCTGCAAGTAAGGGCGGTTTCCCCTGCTTCTTCGAGGCCGGATCGCGAGATCCGGCCTTTTTTAACTCCGGGCGTGGCTCAGTTCGCCGCCGGGGACGCGTCCTGCGCATGCTGCGTGGCCGCCGCTTCGGCGCGGCGCCGTCTCAGCGCATCGGCCACGAAGACGCGCGACAGCGCGTGATAAAGCGGCTCGCGCGAGATGATGCGCGCCGTTCCGTAGCCGAGCATCGAGGCGAACATCAGCGCAATGACATTGTCGTGGTTGCCGGTCATCTCCAGGATGATGACGAAGGCGGTCATCGGCGCCTGCACGACGCCGGCGAAATAGCCGGCCATGCCCAGCACGGCCGCAAGGCCGATATTGGAGCCGAGCAGCAGGCCGAGCGAGCTGCCGAGGCCCGCGCCCACCGCCAGCGAGGGCGCGAAGATGCCGCCGGGAATGCCGGAGATCATCGACAGCAGGCCGGCGGCGAGTTTCTCCACGAAGAACAGCCAGGGAAGCGGCGTGCCCTCGATCGCGCCGCGCGCCTGCTCGTAGCCGGTGCCGAAGGTGAGCCCGCCCGACAGGAGGCCGATGACGGCCACGCCCAGCCCGCAGCCGCCGGCCAGCAGCAGGGTGCGCTTCAGCGGCGAAGGTGCCAGCCAGCGGCGGACGCGTCGCGAGGCTTTCAGGGCGAGCGTGCTGAAGCTGGCGCCGAGCGCGCCGCCGAGGATGCCGCAGACGATGACCAGCGGCCAGTCGCCCGGAAAGGCGGCGGTGACGTCGGTGACGCCGAAATAGGTGTAGTTGCCCAGAAGGCCGAGCGAGGCGAGGCCGGCGAGGATGACGGCCGAAAGCACCAGCCCGTTGGTGCGCGCCTGATAGGCGCGGCCCATCTCCTCGATGGCGAAGACGATGCCGGCGAGCGGCGTGTTGAAGGCGGCCGCGATGCCGGCGGCCGAGCCGGCGAGGATCAGCCCGCGCGCCCGCGCCATGCCGCCCAGGCGCGCCGCCTGCAGCATGATCGATGCGCCGACCTGCACGGTCGGGCCCTCGCGGCCGATGGACGCGCCGCAGAACAGGCCGACCACGGTGAGCGCGATCTTGCCCGCCGCCAGCCGCAGCGAGAGCAGGCGGCTGCGCTCGGCGTCGTCGCGCAGGTGCCGCGCGGCGATCGCCTGCGGAATGCCGCTGCCCTGCGAGCCCGGAAACTGCGTGAAGGCCGCCCATGCGCAGAAGACGAAGCCCGCCGGCGTGACGACGAGCGGCAGCCAGGCGTTCCAGCCTTCGCCGGCGGTCATGAGCTTGAACAGGTGCTGCGCCGCGTCCGCCAGCTTGGCGAACAGCACGCTTATGAGGCCGATGGCAAGCGCGCCGGCCCAGAACACCAGTCGCGGCTGCCAGACGCGCCGCGAGGCGAGCATCGCCCGCGAGCGCCGGAGCATCGGAATTCGTTTCGCGCTTCGGGCCAATGCGGACGTCCTCTTGCCGGATGCAGCTTCTCGGGCGCATCAACAGGACGCATTCCCTGCCTGTCAACCTTTGCCGGCGGGGTGCTGGATGGTTGCGCACTTGGAATTGCATTCCCACAACACCATCTGTCCGACCGTGACGCGGGCGCCAAGTCGTGCTATGTGCGCCCTTTCGGCCCGCCGGAGGCGGCAACGCAACCCCAGAAATTCCGTATCATGGCTTTTTCGCTCGATCTCACCGCCGACAGCACCCGCAACGCATTGCGCCCGAACGCGGCGCAGGAAAAGGCTTCGCTGATCGGCATGACGCGCGCCGAGATGGCCGAGGCGCTGGTGGCCGCCGGCATCGTGCCGGAAAAGCAGGCCAGGATGCGCGTGCAGCAGCTCTGGCACTGGCTCTATGTGCGCGGCGTCTCCGACTTCGCGCATATGTTCAACATCTCCAAGGACCTGCGCGCGGCGCTGGCCGAGCATTTTTCAATCGGCCGTCCCGAAATCGTCGAGGAGCAGATTTCCAGCGACGGCACGCGCAAATGGCTGTTCCGCTTTCCGCCGCGCGGCGCGGGCCGCCCGGTCGAGATCGAGACCGTCTATATTCCCGAGGAAGGCCGCGGCACGCTGTGCATTTCCAGCCAGGTCGGCTGCACGCTGACCTGCTCCTTCTGCCACACCGGCACGCAGAAGCTGGTGCGCAACCTGACCGCCGAGGAAATCCTCGCGCAGCTTCTGTCCGCCCGCGATCGCCTGGGCGACTTCCCCGACCGCGACACGCCGGCCGGCGCCATCGTGCCGAGCGAGGGGCGCAAGGTGTCCAACATCGTCATGATGGGCATGGGCGAGCCGCTCTACAATTTCGACGCCGTGAAGAAGGCGCTGCTGATCGCCTCCGACGGCGACGGGCTGGCGCTGTCCAAGCGCCGCATCACGCTCTCCACCTCCGGCGTCGTGCCGGAAATCTACCGCACCGGCGAGGAGATCGGCGTCATGCTGGCGATCTCGCTGCACGCCACCAATGACGACCTGCGCGACCTGCTGGTGCCGATCAACAAGAAGTTCCCGCTCAAGGAGCTGATGAAGGCCTGCCGGGAATATCCGGGCCTCTCCAACGCCCGCCGCATCACCTTCGAATATGTGATGCTGAAGGAGGTCAACGACAGCCTCGACGACGCCAGGGCGCTGGTGCAGTTGCTGAAGGGCATTCCGGCCAAGATCAACCTGATCCCGTTCAATCCCTGGCCGGGCTCGAACTACCAGTGCTCGGACTGGGAGCAGATCGAGAAGTTCGCCGACTATATCAACGCGGCCGGCTACGCCTCGCCGATCCGCACGCCGCGCGGCCGCGACATCCTCGCCGCCTGCGGCCAGCTCAAGTCGGAATCGGAGCGCCTGAAGAAGTCCGAGCGCCTGGCGCTGGAAGCCATGATGATTTCGGGGCACGGCGAAGCGTGACCGGCGTGCTGGCCATCATCTTCCGGCTGGCGGTCATCCTTCTCGGCTATATATGCGCGGCGCTTGCCGCGAGCGCCTTCATCAACGTCCTGATGTTCGGGCCGCTGGGCACAGAGCCGGACGGCTCGGTCGCGCCGGCGCTATTCTTCACCGTCCCGTTCATGGCGCTGTTCGTCGCCTATTTTGCCTTCCTGCCATCGCTGCTGGTGGTGCTGGCCATGGAATTCCTCGGCAGGCGCGACTGGCTGACCTATGCGCTGGGCGGAGGTGCGGTGGCGCTTGTGGCCGTCGCCGTCCTGTTTTCGGGCGGCGGCATCTGGCAGGGTTTCGGCGAGGAAGGTGTCGACCTGCCGCCGCTCGACGAGCCGCGCATGGCGCTGCTGTTCGTCGGCGCGGGTCTGGTCGGCGGCATCGCCTACTGGCTGATCGCCGGCCGCCTGGCCGGAAGCTGGCGGCAGGATACGCGCCTGCCGCCGGAGGAAGATCGGCTCTAGGTAGGGGACTTCATCAGCCTATTGTCAAGATTGACTGATTCCGTTCGGTTGTGGGTCCGGGGACATGGAGGCTACCATGCGCGATCCCTTCTGATTGTCGAACGAGCCTTGGGCGGCATTGGAGCCGCATCTGCCGAAAAACCAGCCCGGAGCACGTCGCGTCGACGACCGGCGTGTCATCAGCGGCATCCCTGCATGTCCTGAAAACCGGTGGACGATGGCGAGACGTGCCGCCTGGGTACGGTGCTGCGAAGACGATCTACAACCGATATGGCCGCTGGGTTCGACGCGGTATCTGGCTGCCGGGTTCACAACCACATGGGCAGGAGCGATGCGGCGAGCAGGCCGCCCAGCGCGAGGTTGAGGGCCCGCCACTGGCGGTCGGTGCGCAACAGCCGGGCCAGCATCAGGCCCGCGCCGCACCACAGCGCAAGCGACGTGGCCGCGGCGATGCCGAAAGCCAGGCCGAGCAGGGCCGCAAGAGAGGCCGGGCCGCCCGCCAGGCCGGCGAAGGAGGCGGCGGCCCCGAGCGTCATGGCCCAGCCCTTGGGATTGTGCCACAGCATCCAGACGCCGCCCAGGAAGCTCGCCGGCCGCATCGGCCGCGCATCGAGATGCGGCGGGCCGGCACGACCGACCTTCCAGGCAAGCCACAGCAGATAGGCGGAGCCGGCCGCCTTCATGCCGAATTGCAGCGACGGCAGCGCCTGCAGCACGCCGCCCAGGCCTGCGGCGGCGCAGGCCGCCATCGAGGCCAGCCCCGCCGCGATGCCCGCCAGCAGCGGCACCGAACGGCGAAAGCCGAAATGCGCGCCCGACATCGTGGCCAGCGTGGTGGCGCCGCCGGGCGTGATGGTCGAGACCACGGCGAATATCACGAGCGGGGGCAGTTCTCCGGGCGACATGCTTTCATTCCCATTCTTGTTCACGCGATCATTGCTATCGCCGGATCAGTCATTATGGAAACGCATGTTGACCATGCTCAACATTAGCAACAATAATGGGCAATGGCCCGCAATCTCGACATCTCGCTGCTCCGGACCTTCGTGTCGGTCGCCGCACATGGCGGCATGACCGCCGCGGGCAATGCGCTGCATCTCAGCCAGAGCGCCGTCAGCCAGCAGATCGCGCGGCTGGAGCTGCTCTGCGGCGATGCGCTGTTCACGCGCGACCGGCCCGGGCTGCGGCTGACCCGCACCGGCGAACGGCTGCTGGGCAAGGCACGCCGCCTGCTGGAGCTGAACGACGAAATCTGGTCCGACATCACGGCGCGGACGGTGGGGGGAGAAGTGCGCCTCGGCGTGCCCTACGATCTCGTCGGCACCGTTCTGGCGCCGGTCCTGAAGGGCTATTGCGAGGCCTTTCCGCAGGTGGAGATCTCGATCACCTGCGCCGCCTCGCCGGAACTCGCAGCGGCGCTGCGCAACGGCGAGCTCGATCTGGCAGTCGTCGAGGAGCCGGCCGGCGCCTCGACCGGCGAATGCCTCGCCGTGGACCGTCTGGTGTGGGTCGGCGCGAAGGCCGGCACCGCGCATATGAAGACGCCGCTGCCCGTTTCGATGGTGGCCGAGACCTGCGCCTTCCGCCCCGCCGTGCTGGCCGCCCTGCGCGCGCAGGACCGCGCCTGGCGGACCGTGTTCGAAAACGGCAGCATCGACGCGACCACCGCGACGGTGCGCACCGACCTCGCCGTCACGACCTGGCTGGCCTCGACCGTGCCGGCCGATCTCGACATCCTGCCCGCCGGCGCCGGCCTGCCCGAGCTTCCCTCATTCGCCATCAGCCTGCACTTTCCGCCGCGCGCGGCGAGCCAGGCGGCGGCGCGGCTGGCCGACCATATCCGCGACGGCCTGGCCCGCAACCGGCAGGCGGCGTGACCGGCTGCGGCCGGCCGCAAACTGTGTTAATCGGCACGACATAGTCCTTGTTCATTGCAAAGGTGGCCGAATCGTTCCGGGCCGTGCTCGAAGGTGATCCTCCCGCATGATTGGAACCGCATATATTGGCTCGATACTGGTGGCGCTGCACATTTCGCTGCAGATCACCTTCATCATCCGTGCCCTGCTGAGGCCCTATCGCGAGCCGGCCTCGCGGCTTGCCTGGATCGTGGTCATCGCGGTCGCGCCGGTGGTGGGCATACTGGCCTATGTGCTGTTCGGCGACGCCAATATCGGACGCCGCCGCATCGCCCGCATGCGCGCGGCGCTGAGGCGGCTGCCTTCGCTCTCCGAGATCAGCGGCGGCCAGAACGGGCGTGGCCGGCCCCATCGGGCGATTCCCAAGCGCTATACGCCGCTGTTCCGGGTGGGCCAGTCGATCAGCAGCTATCCGCCGGTGGGCGGCAACAGCGCCCGGCTGCTCGAGGATTCCGACGCAGCGATCGACGCCATCGTGGCCGATATCGACACGGCCACCGACCATGTGCACCTGCTTTTCTACATCTGGCTTGCCGACAACAACGGGCGCAAGGTGATGGAGGCGCTGAAGCGCGCCGCCGCGCGCGGCGTCACCTGCCGGGCGATGGTGGACGACCTCGGCTCGCGCGCGCTGATCCGTTCCGCGTACTGGAAAAGCATGGGCGATGCCGGCGTGCGGCTGGCCCGCGCCCTGCCCATCGGCAACCCGCTGTCGCGCCCCTTCAAGGGCCGCATCGACATGCGCAACCACCGCAAGATCGTGGTGATCGACAACCGCATCACCTATTGCGGCAGCCAGAACTGCGCCGACCCGGCCTTCGCCGTGAAGGCCAGGTTCGCGCCCTGGGTCGACGCCATGATGCGCTTCGAAGGCCCGATCGTGCGCCAGAACCAGCATCTGTTCGCCAGCGACTGGATGGGCCATGTCAACGAGGATCTGAGCGACCTGCTGCGCCAGCCCATCGCGGAAAGCGATTCGGGCTTCGCCGCGCAGGTCGTCGGCACCGGCGCCACGGTGCGCTATTCGGCGATGCCGGAAATGTTCGTGGCCATGATGAACGCGGCGCGGCGCGAACTGGTCGTCACCACGCCCTACTACGTGCCCGACGAGCCGATCCAGGCCGCCCTCTGCGCCAGCGCGCATCGCGGCGTGGCCACCACCATCATCTTTCCCCGCCGCAACGATTCATGGATCGTGGCGGCCGCCAGCCGCAGCTACTATCAGGAGCTTCTGGAGGCGGGCGTGCGCATCCACGAATATGTCGGCGGCCTGCTGCACACCAAGTCCATGACCGTGGACGGCGAGGTGACGCTGATCGGCTCGGCCAATATGGACAGGCGCAGCTTCGAGCTGAACTCGGAAAACAACATCCTGTTCTGCGATCCGGAGCTGACCGCCGACATGCGCGCCCGCCAGCAAAGCTATATCGAGGCTTCCGTGCCGGTGGAGCTGGCCGAGGTGGCGCAATGGCGCTGGCCGCGCCGGCTGTGGAACAACACCATCGCCATGCTCGGCCCGCTGTTGTGAGCGGCCGTCAGCGGCGGCGCGGGTTGACGATCACCACGCCGCCCAGCGCCGGCACGCCGCCGGCGAGCACGCGCTGGAAGCCTTCCTCGTCATGCTGGCCTGAAGCCGGCCGCCATGAACGAAACCTGCTCCGCAACGCCGCCGCCCGGAACGAAATTCTCCCCGGTCGATGGATCGTGGCAATTCCGTCGCTGGCTTAATGCGAGGCCATACCGATAATCGCGATATTCGACTAATCTCACCGCCACTTCCGGTTACCAGATTATCGAAGCCGGCCCCGGAGAGGGGGACGGACGTCAAACGCAATGGAGCACGTGATGTCAGATTTCAGGATTTCCCGGCGCGGTGTTCTGGCCGGTTCGGCCTTCCTGCTTGCCTCGACGGCAATGCCGGGCTCGCTGTGGGCGCAGACGCCGGCCAGGGGCGGGCGGCTGATCGTGGCATCGGACTCCGAGCCGCGCAATCTCAACCCGGCCATCGTCGCCTCCAACGGCGTGTTCTTCGTCGCCAGCAAGGTCATCGAGCCGCTGGCCGAAGCCTCCTATGACGGCAGGGACGGGCTGGAGCCGCGCCTGGCCGTGAGCTGGGAGGGCTCCGACGACGGCCTCACCGCCACCTTCAGGCTGCGCGAGAACGTGACCTGGCACGACGGCAAGCCGTTCACCTCGGCCGACGTCGCCTTCTCGGCGCTGCAGGTGTGGAAGCCGCTGCAGAATCTCGGCCGCGTCGTGTTCAAGGACCTTGAAGCCGTCGACACGCCCGACGAGCACACCGCCGTGTTCCGCTTCTCCAGGCCGACGCCCTTCCAGCTCATCCGCAACGCGCTGCCGGCGCTCACCAGCGTGGTCGCCAGGCATATCTATGAGGGCACCGACATCGCCGAGAACCCGGCCAACACCGCGCTCATCGGGACCGGGCCGTTCAAGCTCGCCGAGCATAAGGCCGGCGAATATTACCGGCTGGAGCGCAACGACGCATACTGGGGCGAGAACCAGCCCTATCTGGACGAGATCGTCTATCGCGTGCTGCCCGACCGCGCGGCGGCCGCCGGCGCGCTGGAGGCGGAGGAAATCCACCTTGCCGCCTTCTCGGCCGTGCCGCTGGCCGACCTCGCCCGCATCTCCAAGGTGCCGGGCATCGAGGTGGTGACCAAGGGCTACGAGGGCCTCACCTACCAATTGGTGGTCGAGATCAACCACCGCCGCAAGGAACTGGCCGACCTCAAGGTGCGCCAGGCCATCGCGCATGCCATCGACAAGGATTTCGTCGTCAAGACGGTCTTCCTCGGCTATGCCGCGCCTTCGACCGGGCCGGTGCCGCAGAACGACAAGCAGTTCTATACCAGGGACGTGCCGGCCTATGAATTCGACCCGGCAAAGGCCAATGCCCTGCTCGACGAGGCCGGCTACAAGCGCGGCGCCGACGGCACCCGCTTCAAGCTGAGGCTGCTGCCCGCGCCCTACTTCAACGAGACGAAGCAGTTCGGCGACTATCTGCGCCAAGCGCTCGCCGCCATCGGCATCGACGCCCAGATCGTCAACAACGACGCGGCCGCGCACCAGAAGGCGGTCTACACCGACCACGACTTCGACCTCGCGGTCGCGCCGCCGGTGTTCCGCGGCGACCCGGCCATCTCCACCACCATCCTGGTGCAGAGCGGCATTCCGGACGGCGTGCCCTTCTCCAACCAGGGCGGCTACAAGAACGCCGAGATCGACGCGCTGATCGAGAAGGCCTCCGAGACCATCGACGCGCAGGCCCGCACCGCGCTCTACCGCGAGTTCCAGAAGAAGGTGGTGGAAGACCTGCCGCTCATCAACGTCGCCGAATGGAGCTTCATCACGGTGGCCCGCGACACGGTGAAGAACGTCTCCAACAATCCGCGCTGGGCCGTGTCGAACTGGGCGGACACCTGGGTGGAGAGCTGAGACGGGGGAAGCCTTGCAACGCACCGCCGCGGGTGCTGAAGTCGCGACGTGAACAACTTGGATCGCCTTTGCATGTCCGGGCGGCCGGCGCGGCCGCCATTGCCCGTGGTTTTGCGGGTCGTTGAGTTATTTCCGGCACGGCCTGGCATCCCCGCTTCGTCTCGCCCTTCGGGCTCGGCACCTCTCCGCCGGGCAGTAGGGCAATCGCATATGGCACTGCCTACCCCCACTCCGCCTCCCCCGGAACAAGTCCGGGGTCGGCACCTCTCCCCCTCAAAAGGGGAGAGGAAGGGTGCCAGCCTTGCGGACGGCGTTTCCTCTCCCCCGTCGAGCGGGGGGGCCGAAGGACGGGCGAGACCCGTGGCTCGCCCCGGAACGGTGGTTTGCGAAGCAAACCGGAGTGGGGGTCGAAGTCCACATGCGACAGCCCTGCCACAAAGGGGAGGAGAATTTTGCTGTACGACCGCCCGGCTCCGGTCGCCGCTGTATGGGGTGGCCTTCACGGTGAGACAATCCCCCTCCCCCTTGTGGGGAGGGGTTAGGGGTGGGGGTACGACGACGCCTGCAACCGCGGAGTCCATCCACCCATGACCCGCGCGCTTCGCCTGCTGCGCCGGCGGCTGATCGGCGCCGTTCCGGTGCTGCTGATCGTCGTCATCGGCACCTTCCTGCTGCTTGAGGCGGCGCCCGGCGACGCCGTGGACGCCTATGTCGGCATGACCGGCGGCGACGCCGGCCTCATCGCCGAGCTGCGCCAGACCTGGGGCCTCGACCAGCCGGCGCTGGCGCGGCTCGCGGCCTATTTCTGGTCGCTGGCGCATCTCGATCTCGGCTATTCGGTCAGCTTCTCGCGGCCGATCCGCGACGTCATTCTGGAGCGGCTGCCCAACACGCTGCTGCTGATGGGCAGCGCCACCGCGCTGTCCTTCGGCGTCGGCTCTCTGCTCGGCATCGTTGCCGGCGCGCGGCCGGGCAGTTTTCGCGACCGCTTCCTGTCCATCGGCTCGCTGGCGCTTTACGCCGTGCCGGGCTTCTGGCTCGGGCTGGTGCTGACGGTGCTGTTTTCGGTGCAGCTTCGCTGGTTCCCCTCGAGCGGCATCGAGACCATCGCCTCGGGCAAGACCGGTATTTTGCGCGCGCTCGACATTGCGCGGCATCTGGTGCTGCCGGTCACCGCGCTCGGCATCATCTATCTGGCGCTCTATCTGCGCGTCATGCGTGCCGGCATGGCCGAGATCTGGCGCATGGATTTTGTGCTGGCCGCCCGCGCCAAGGGCATTTCCCGCCGCCGCATCGTCTGGCGGCATGTGGCGCGCAATGCGCTTTTGCCGCTCGTCACCATGCTCGGCCTGCAATCGGCCGCCATGCTGGGCGGCAGCGTGGTCATCGAAAGCGTGTTTTCCATTCCCGGCCTCGGCCGGCTGGCGCAGGAAGCGGTGGGGTCGCGCGACACGCCGCTGCTGCTCGGCATCATCCTGGTCAGCGCCGTGCTTGTCATCCTCATCAATCTCGTGGTCGACATGCTCTATGCCGTGCTCGATCCGCGCGTCGGCGCGAGCGAGGAGAGCGCATGAGTTTCTGGCATCGCTTCCTGCGCACGCCCGAGGCGGTGGCCGGCGGGCTGATCCTCGCGGCACTTGTCGCCATGGCGCTGGCGGCACCGCTGCTGTTTCCGCGCGACCCGTTGTCCATTGCCGGTCCCGCGCTGCTGCCGCCCTTCCAGGACTGGTCGCTGCCGCTCGGCACCGACCGTCTCGGCCGCGACGTGCTGGCCGAACTTTTCCACGGCGCGCGCACCTCGATTGCCGTGGGCCTCGCGGCGGCGGCGACCTCCATCGCCATCGGCGCAACCGTCGGCACGCTGGCCGGCTTTGCCGGCGGCCTGACCGACGAGGTGCTGATGCGCATCACCGATGCCTTCCAGACCGTGCCCGGCTTTCTGCTGGCGCTGGCCTTCGTCAGCGTCGTCGGGCCTTCGCTGGCCGTGGTGGTGATAGCCATCGCGCTCGGCGCCTGGACCGGCCCCGCACGCGTCGCCCGCGCCGAGGTTCTGTCCGTCCGCGAGCGCGACTATGTCGCCAGCGCGCGCGTGATCGGCATGCATCCGCTGGAGATCGCCTTCCGCGAAGTGCTGCCCAACGCGCTGCCGCCGGTGCTGGCGCTGTCCTCCATCATCGTCGCCGCCGCCATCCTCGTCGAAGCGGCACTCTCCTTCCTCGGCCTTGGCGACCCCAACCGCGTGACCTGGGGCGGCATGATCGCCGAGGGCCGCGCCGTGCTGCGCTCGGCACCCTTCCTGTCGATCATCCCCGGCATCGCGCTGGTGCTCACCGTGCTCGGCGTCTATCTCGCCGGCGAAGGTTTTGTCGAAGCCTCCGCCGCAAGGAAGCGCCAGTCATGAGCACGCGTCTCACGGTCGAAAAGCTTGGCGTCAGCTACCGCAGCGACGGTCGCGAGACCGAGGTGCTGAAGGATGTCTCCTTCGAGCTCCGCGCCGGCGAGCGGCTTGCCATCATCGGCGAAAGCGGCTCGGGCAAGAGCACGCTGGCGCTGGCCATTGCCGGCCTGTTGCCGGCCGGCTCTCGCGTCGATGGCGTCGTCCGTTGGCCGGAACTCGGGCATCGGCCAGTCAATGGCAGCGACCTCGGTTTTGTCTTTCAGGACCCGTCCTCCAGCCTCAACCCGGTGCTGACCATCGGCGAGCAGATCGCCGAGGTCGCCCGCGCGCATCTCGGCATGGGCTGGCGGCAGGCCTATGCCCACGCCGAGATGCTGCTGGGCCGCGTGCGCCTGCCCGATCCGGCCTCGGCGCTGCGGGCATTCCCCCACCAGCTTTCCGGCGGCCAGCGCCAGCGCGTGGCGATTGCCGAGGCGATCGCGGCGCGGCCGGGCCTGCTGATCGCCGACGAGGCGACCAGCGCGCTCGACACCATCGTGCAGGCCGAAATTGTGAAGCTGATCGAGGAACTGGTGGCCGAGGACGGCATGTCGCTTCTGTTCATCAGCCACGACATTGCGCTCGCCAGCCAGATTGCCGACCGCATCGCAGTGTTCCGCCATGGCCGTCTGGTCGAGATCGGGAAAGCGGGGCAGATCGTCGACGCGCCGCGCGAGGCCTACACCCAAACCCTGCTCGCCGCGCATATGGGGCTCGACACGCCGTCGCTGCTCGCGCCGGAGGCTGTCGCATGACCGCGCCGCTCCTCACGGCCACGAACCTGCGCAAGCGCTTCGACAGCCGTGGCCGCACGGTCGCCGCGCTGGACGATGTCGGCTTCGAGGTCGCGCCGGGCGAGACGCTGGCGCTGGTCGGCCCCTCGGGCAGCGGCAAGACCACGGCCGCGCGCGCCCTGATGCGGCTGACCGAGCTCGATGGCGGCGAAATCCGCTTCGACGGCGAGGACCTGCTGGCGCTGAACGGGACGCGGCTGCGCGCGACCCGCGCCCGGCTGCAAATGGTGTTCCAGGACCCGCGCGCCGCCTTCAACCCGCGCGCGACCGTGGCGCGGGTGCTGGACGACCCGCTGCGCATCCACGGCATCGTGCCGCGCGGAGAGCGGCCGCAGGCGATCGCGCAGCTTCTTGAGCGCGTCGGCCTGTCGCCCGACCTCGCCGCCCGCGCGATCCACGAGATTTCCGGCGGCCAGCGCCAGCGCGTCGCGATTGCCCGCGCCATTGCCACGCACCCGCGCCTGATCGTGCTGGACGAGGCGGTGTCGGCGCTCGACGTGTCCGTGCGCGGGCAGATCCTCGAACTGCTGCTCGACCTGCAGCGCGCGCAGAACATCGCCTATCTGTTCATCTCGCACGATCTCGGCGTGGTGCGGGCGATCGCCCATCGCGTCGCCATCATGGACAAGGGCCGGATCGTGGAAACCGGCAAGGCCGCCGAGGTGATCGCCAACCCGCAGTCCTCCACCGGACAGGCGCTGGTGGCGGCAGCGCCGAAGCTCAGGCACAGCGCCTGAAAGCGTGCTCTCGAAGCTTTGCATTTTGCCCGCGCGCGCGGCCGTGCTAACCGAAAGCCATGGCACAGAAGAAAGCGCATGAAGTCGATTCCTGGCTGGCGCGGCCCGATCCCAGGGCCGTCATCGTCCTGATCTACGGGCCGGACCGCGGGCTGGTGGCCGAGCGCGCCCGCGCCTTTGCTGAAAAGACCGAACTGCCGCTGGACGACCCGTTCACCGTGGTGCGTTTGGAAGGCTCCGAGGTGGAGAAGGAAAGCGGCCGCCTGCTCGACGAGGCGCACACCGTGCCGATGTTTTCCACACGCCGCCTGCTCTGGGTGCGCAACGCCGCCGGCCAGAAGGGGCTGGCCGACGACGTGAAGGTGCTTTCCAAGGAGCCGCCGCGAGACGCCATCGTGCTCATAGAGGCCGGCGACCTGAAGAAGGGCGCTGCCCTGCGCACGGCGGTCGAAGGCTGCGACTGGGGCATGGCGCTGCCCTGCTATGCCGACGAGGCGCGCAGCATCGACCAGGTGATCGACGAGGAAATGCAGAAGGCCGGCATGTCGCTGACCATGGAAGCGCGGCAGGCCCTGAAGAAGAACCTCGGCGGCGACCGGCTCGCCTCGCGCGGTGAGATCCGGAAGCTCGCGCTCTATGCCATGGGCAAGAGCCAGATCGATCTCGACGACGTGAAGGCGATGATCGGCGACGTGTCGGGCATCTCCTTCGACGACGCCATAGACGCCGTGCTGGAAGGCAAGATCGAGGCCTTCGACACCGTCTTCACCCGCCACACGCAGACCGGCGCGCAGCCCTTCCTGATGCTGGCGGCGGCGATGCGGCAGTTGCAGGCGATCCAGCTCATGCGCGGCGCGATGGAAAACGGCGGCGCGCGCAACGCTGCCGCGATCGTTGCCGCAGCCCGGCCGCCCGTCTTCTTCTCCCGCCGCAAGATCGTGGAGGGCGCGGTGGAGCGCTGGACCGGCCCGGCATTGGCGCGGGCGCTCACAAGGTTGCAGGACGCGGTGCTGCAAACGCGCCGCCGCCCCGACCTCGCCCCGGCCATCGCCCGGCAGGCGCTGCTCGGCATCGCGGTGGAAAGCGCGCGGCTGCGCCAGCGGCGCTGAACGCGCCCCGAAAAAACCTCAGTCGAGATCGAAGCGCGCCACCACGGGCACGTGGTCCGACGGCCGGTCCCAGCCGCGCGCCTCGCGCAGGATTTCGTAGCCGTTGAAGCTCGGCACCAGATTCTGCGACGACCAGACATGGTCGAGCCGGCGGCCGCGGTCGGAAGCCGCCCAATCCTGCGCGCGATAGCTCCACCACGTGTAGATCTTCTGCTCGTCGGGCACGTTGAGGCGCATCAGGTCGACCCAGTCGCCGGATTTGCGCATCGCCTCGAAACTCGAGGTCTCGACCGGCGTGTGGCTGACCACCTTCAAAAGCTGCTTGTGCGACCAGACATCGTGCTCCAGCGGCGCGATGTTGAGGTCGCCGACGAGGATCGAGGCGTTCGCTTCGTCCTGGTCGGCGCGCACCGCGTTCATCTCGGCCACGAAATCGAGCTTGTGGCGGAACTTCGGATTGATCTCCGGGTCCGGCTCGTCGCCGCCGGCCGGCACGTAGAAATTGTGCAGCAATATCCGCTTGCCGCCGGCCTCGAACCGCACGGAAAGGTGGCGGCTGTCCTCGATCTCGCAGAAGCGGCGCTTCTCGACCAGTTCGAGCGGCCGGCGCGCGACGGTGGCCACGCCGTGGTAGCCCTTCTGGCCGTGGATGGCGATATGCTCGTAGCCCAGCTTGCGGAAGGCCTTCGCGGGAAAGAGGTCGTCCGGGCACTTGGTCTCCTGCAGGCACAGAACATCCGGCGCTTTTTCCAGCAGGAACCGCTCGACGAGCGGCATGCGCAGCCGCACGGAGTTGATGTTCCAAGTGGCGATCGACAAAGGCATGAGCGGATTTTCCGGTGCTGACGAATTTGCGCCGGAAATTGGCAGGCGGGGCCGACAATTACAAGTGCGCGGCCAAAACCCGCGCCGGACTGTCGCGCGGAGGCTCAGCCGCCGCGCTTGCGCTTGTTGACCTCGATGTTGCGGCGATAGTCGATCTTGAACAGGCTGGGGTCAAGCCGCACGCCTTCCCGCACGTTGAACACCATGACCGTGGTGTCCTTGCCCTGCGCGTCGGTGATGGTCCACTGGCGCAGGTCATAGCTCTTGGGATCGAACATCATGGTGATGCGCGAATTGCCGAACACCGACTTGTCCGCAAGCTGGATGGTGGTCAGGTCGTCGTCCTGCTTGACGCTGCGGACCTTGTCGCCGGAGAGGTCGATGCGGTCGTCGAGCAGCAGCTTCAGCGGCGTCTTCGACAGCGGATAGAGGTCGACGGTGTTCATCTTGCGGTTGTCGAGCACGACCGACTCGCCGTCCGAGACCACCTGGAAGCGCGCCGACCCGTCATAGTCGAAGCGGATCTTGCCCGGCCGCTCGATGTAGAACTTGCCGCCGGTCTGCTCGCCGCGCGGGCCGAATTGCACGAACTCGCCGGCCATGGTGCGCACGCTGGCGAAATGGTCGGCGATCTTCTGCGCCTCCGTCATGCCGGCGGACTGGGCGAGCGCCTGCGAGCCGACCACGGACGGCAATGCGGCCGGACCGAAAGCCGCAAGGCCAAGGCCGAGAAGGCCCGCGCGGGCCCTGTGCTTCCAGGTCGGGGTCGAAGCGTCTTTGGTCATGCCGGTTTTCACCTTCGCGTTTCAATGCACTCGCCAGTGCGGATAGGGCGTTAGTTGGGCTGAAGTTTGGCCTTGGCAAGGGGAATGGCGATCAAACTCGCGTCACCCGGCCGCAGTGGGCCGGACTTCAGAACTGCTCCTCTTCCGTCGGCACGAGGATTTCGCGTTTCCCCGCATGGTTGGCCGGGCCGACGATGCCCTCCTGCTCCATGCGCTCGATGATCGAGGCGGCGCGGTTGTAGCCGATGCCGAGGCGGCGCTGGATATAGCTGGTCGAGGCCTTGCCGTCGCGCAGCACCACGGCCACGGCCTGGTCGTAGGGATCGTCCGAATCCTCGAAACCGCCGCCCCCGCCGGCACCGCCCTTCGACGATTCGCCCTCGTCGTCGGCGTCGTCCTCGGTGATGGCGTCGAGATATTGCGGCACGCCCTGCAGCTTGAGATGCGCCACCACCTTTTCCACCTCGTCGTCGGAGACGAAGGGACCGTGCACGCGCTGGATGCGGCCGCCGCCGGCCATGTAGAGCATGTCGCCCATGCCCAGAAGCTGCTCGGCGCCCTGCTCGCCCAGAATGGTGCGGCTGTCGATCTTCGACGTCACCTGGAAGGAGATGCGGGTCGGGAAATTGGCCTTGATCGTGCCGGTGATGACGTCGACCGAGGGGCGCTGGGTGGCCATGATGACATGGATGCCGGCCGCGCGCGCCATCTGCGCCAGGCGCTGCACGGCGCCTTCGATGTCCTTGCCGGCGACCATCATCAGGTCGGCCATCTCGTCGATGATGACGACGATGTAGGGCAGCGGCTCGAGATCCAGCTCCTCGGTCTCGTAGATCGCCTCGCCGGTCTGGCGGTCGAAGCCGGTCTGCACGGTGCGGCTGATCTGCTCGCCCTTCTTCTTCGCCTGCGCGACGCGGGCATTGAAGCCGTCGATGTTGCGCACGCCCACCTTGGACATCTTGCGGTAGCGGTCCTCCATCTCCCGCACGGTCCATTTCAGCGCCACCACCGCCTTCTTCGGATCGGTGACGACCGGCGTCAGCAGATGCGGAATGCCGTCATAGACGGAAAGCTCCAGCATCTTCGGATCGATCATGATCAGGCGGCACTCTTCCGGCGTCATGCGGTAGAGCAGCGACAGGATCATGGTGTTGATGGCCACCGACTTGCCCGAGCCGGTGGTGCCGGCAACCAGCACGTGCGGCATCTTGGCGATGTCGACGATGACCGCCTCGCCGTTGATCGTCTTGCCGAGCGCCAGCGCCAGCCTGGCCTTGGTCTGCTCGAAGTCGCGGCTGGCGAGGATCTCGCGCAGATAGACGGTCTCGCGCCGGGCGTTGGGCAGCTCGATGCCGATGGCATTGCGCCCCGGCACCACGGCGACGCGCGCGGCGATCGCGCTCATCGAGCGGGCGATGTCGTCGGCGAGGCCGATGACGCGGCTGGACTTGATGCCGGGGGCCGGCTCCAGTTCATAGAGCGTCACGACCGGGCCGGGCCGGACATGGATGATCTCGCCCTTGACGCCGAAATCCTCCAGCACGCCTTCCAGCAGGCGCGCATTCTGCTCCAGCGCGTCCTTCGACAGGCTGGCGTCGCGCGCGACGTTCCTCGGCTCGGACAGGAAATGCAGCGACGGCATCTCGAAGCTGCCCGAAGCGATCAGCGAGGTCTGCGCCTCGCGCTGCACGCGCGCCCCCGGCGCCGGGCGCGGCGCGGGATTTTCCACGCGCGCACCGGCAGAAGCGAGCGGCGCGCCGGCATTGGCGGGGGTGCGGAAATTCTGCACCCGCGTCGGCTGGCGGGGCGATTCGGGAATGATGCCGTCCGGCACGAACTCCAGCTCGTCATCCTCTTCGCCGTCATGGTCGCCCTGATGCGGCGACCGGCCGCCGGCGACCATGGAGGCGAAGAACTCCGGCTCGACGCGGGCGCGCCCCTGCGTGCTGACGCGGGCCTCGGCGCGCTCGGCGACTTCCACCTGCTCGGCCGCGCGACGCCATGCGCTCGGCGCGCCCGTGGGCATATCCGCATATTCGTCATGCCGCCGCCTCTGCCCGAAACGGCGGTGCAGGAAGGCGCGGAAGGACAGCCACCAATGCACCAGCACGCCGAGCACGGGGTTGCCGTCGCCCTCGTCGTCGTCATCGAACATGGCGGCGAGATCCTGCTCGCGGGCGGCGGCCGGCTCATCGTCGGCGGCGGCGCCGCGGCGCGACAGAAGCCCCGCGCCGAGGCCGGCGAGCCACAGGGTCGGCCCGGCGAGCACCACCACCATCACGCTGGCGACGAGGCCCTTCGGGTAGCCGCCGGTGAACATGCCCGGCACCTTCAGCACCATGTCGCCGAACACGCCGCCGAGACCGGTCGGCAGCGGCCAGGTGGGCGGCGGCGTGGCGCAGCCGGCAATGCCGGCCGCCAGCAGCGAAGCGCCGAACCAGGCAAAGGCGCGGCGCGGCATGCGGTCCACCCCGCGCGCGGTGGCAAGGAAGAAGCCCCAGACCACCGCCGGCACCAGCGCGGCGACCGACGAAAGGCCGTAGAACTGCATGGCGAGATCGGAGAACACCGCGCCCGGATAGCCCATGGCGTTGGTGACGGGATTGTCGGTGGCATGGCTGAAGCTCGGATCGGCCACGTTCCACGTGCCGAGGCTGGCGAGCGCGAAGGCCACGAAGCCGAACAGACCCAGACCGGCCAGCCGCGCGGCCTGCCGCCTGGCGAAATCCTTCAGGCCATGTCCCGTATCGGTCAGCGCGAGATGTGTGGCTGAACGCATTCTGCTTCCCCGTCCGCATGTGAGGGCCCGGCGCGACGCACCCGAGGCCAGAGTCGGCCCTCAGAATAGAGGCGGGAAGGTTAAGGGCGCATTAACCATGCGGGCGCGGGGCGCCTGCCCGGCACCGACGCCTGAAAACAAGAACCCGGCGGACCACAGGCGATCAGGTCATGCTCGACGATGTTGCCGGCATGGCCCGTGAGGGTCGAGAACAGCGAGTCGGTCTTGCCGATGCGCAAGCCGTCGAGCTCGATGAAGGCGTGCCAATCGAAGTCGAGATGCATGGAGGCGCGCAGGGTCCCGAGCCCGGTTTCCCCTCCGAGAAAACCGCGCGGACGCTCCGCGCCGCACGGCAGGCTGCGATTCCCGTTGCAGAATAGTGACACAACCGCCGAACAATGACCGCGACACCCCCATATTGGGGCTGTGCGCCCTGCCGCCATCGATAGCCTTTTTCGCAGCCCGGCCGGAATGGGTCCGTGCGGGTTGGATTAACTGGTCGCGGAACCCGATGGGGACGCAAACAGGGGGCTATCGTTCATGAAACCCAAGACAGCAGGCGCTTGCTTGTCCGTCGTCGTTCTTGCCGCCGGTGTCGCGGGCTGCAAAACGTCCGGCGGCGGCAAGGGCGGTACTACCACCGGCGGCCTCGACAGCAGCGCCACCTATGCCGTGACGGCCGACGACACGGCCGCCAGGGCAATATCCGACGGCAAGACGCTCAAGGCCAGCAAGACGGCTGCGGCCACGCTGCTCGATTATAACGCCAACACCTCCAGGACGGTCGACGCGTCGGACTTCTCCATCAAGAAGAATGCCAATGGCGGCGTGGACGTCACCGTCAACGGCAAGACCACCTCTTTCGCCAAGGCGGACGAACTCGTCGAAGGCGGCGAGACGGCTGGCTGGGAAAGAGACGTGGAAGGTCAGGATTACAAATTGCTCCACCCCGTCAACGGCACGTTCGACGAGACGATGAACGGTACCGGCGACTACAGATACGCGCAGCTCTGGCGCTATTTCCTGGATGACGGAAGCACCAGCGTGAGGGGCTTTGCGGCGATCGGCGCCGAGACCAAGCCCGATGCCCTCAAGGGCAAGGCAAACGCCACGTACAAGGGCCGGGCCACCGCCGAAACACAGCTCGCCGACGATGCCACGACGCGCACGGGCGTCGAAGGCGATCTCCAGCTCGCAGCCAACTTCGACAAGGGCAGCGTCTCCGGCAAGATGGACAATCTGAGCGCCCGCACGCGCTCGGGCGACAGCGGCTGGAGCCCATGGACGCCCGTCGACGGAACCGTCACCCTGGAAACCGCCAAGATCAGCGGCAACGCCTATGACGGCAAGCTGAAGGGCGACACGGCCTTCAACACGCTGATCGACGGCAACCTCGACGGCAGCACCTATTCGGGTCGCTTCTATGGCCCGAAGGCCGAGGAAACCGCCGGCGTGTTCAAGCTCAAGGGCACCAGCGAAGGCGACGGGTTCGTCGGCTCCGGCGGCTTTGCGGCCAAGGCGCAATAACACCCGCTACGACATGCGAGCCGGCCCGACACCCCATTGGGCCGGTTCCGTTCGCCGTGACAGAACTGGAAAAACGATGCGTTTGTGCAAGGTGGCCTTCCTTTGTGTCGTGCTGGGCCTGATGGCGTCTGCCGCGGCGGCGCGGGAAGACCCGCGGGCCGCCGCGATGGCCGAGCTTTCGCAGCTTCTCGCCACCGGGCAATATGACAGGGCGCGTGCGATCCTGCGGAAAGCGACCGGCAATCGCCCGGATGCGGCGCTGCATTTCGCGCATCTGGAAGGGCTGATCCTTGCCCGGGAGGGCCGCTACGAGGAGGCCCTGCAGATGTTCAGGAGCGTGCTGGTGATGGAGCCCAACTTCACGCCAAGCAGGCTCGAGCTCTCGAAGCTGCTTTTCCTGACCGGCCGCAGGGATGCCGCGCTGGAACAGATCGAGGCTGTCCAGCTCGGCACCGAGGATCCCGGCCTGCGCCGTCTCGCGCAGGGTTTCCGCAACCGCATGGTGCTGGAAAGGCCCTATGGCTTCTCGGGCTATGTGGCGGTGCTGCCCTCCACCAACATCAACAAGGCCACCGACAATGTCGTCTTCAATGCCGGCGACAACGAATTTCACATCGACGACGATTCGCGGCGCAAGAGCGGCGTGGGCGTGGCCTTCGGCGGCAGCAGCTTCCGGAGCTGGAGGCTGACGGACGTCAATTCGCTGGTCTGGACGGGATCGGCGGACATCAGGAAATATGGCAGCACGACGGATTTCGACGAAGCCGCGCTGTCCACGAGCCTGACGGTGGACCATCGCATTGGCGCATTTGACGTGTCTTTCGGCCCCACCGCGGATTTCCGCTGGCTGGCGTGGAAGCCCTATGCCGGGCGCGCCGGCGTGACGCTGGATACCACCCGGCCGCTGGGAGAGCGCACGCGCCTGTTCACCAACGTGCTGCTGATGCGCCAGGACTATGTGGACCTGAACTATCGCGACGGCTGGCTGGCCACCGGGTCGGCCACTGTCCGGCACATGCTTTCACCCTCGCTTGCACTGGCCGCGACGGGCTCGCGGCTTGCCGAGCGCACCCGCAGGGAACATCTCGACCACAACGACTACCGGCTTCAGGTGCAGCTGGACAAGGAGTGGAGCGGCGGACTGCTGACGACGTTGGTCGCGGGCGCCGGGCGCAGTCGTTATCTGGGCGAGTTTCCCGGAACCACCGCCGAGCGCCGCGACGAGACATGGTCGGTCGGCGGCAGGCTCGCCCATCGCGGCTGGTCCTTCAACGGTTTCGCGCCGCAGCTCAGATATGAGTACACGAAGCAGAAATCGAACATAAGTTTCTATGACTATGACAGTCACGATGTGGGGATAAGCTTGATAAGAAGTTTCTAAATGAAGTATAGTTAACGTTGGGGTTCATCAGGAAGCGCAAATTCGGCGCGATGCATAGATTTTCGCGCCATGTTGCCGGGGCGGACACTTGAACACGGAACACGTTGTCGGGAAAGTTCTTGAAGCGGCATTGAACCCTGCGGAGTGGAGGAATGCTCTGCGGGTTGTCGCAGAGGCGAGCGCGGCCGACTACGGGACCGCGCATTTCGTAACCCCGGATCAGGCGGCTGCATTTATCTCCCGCGACGATGACGAGCTGTTCGACGACTTCGTCAATGGCGGGTGGTGTCGCGACAATACGAGGATGGATCGCGGCATCGCGCTGACGCGCCAGGGGGTGAACGCAATACTCACCGACTGGAACTGCTTCACGCCGGAGGAAATCGCCAGGTCGCCCTTCGAGCAGGAGTTTGCGGCCAAGCACAAGAATATCCACTATGTGGGCAGGATCGTTCCTCGTCCTGACGGTACGTTCTTCGTGGTCACGGTGGAGCGCAGCCCGTCCCGCGGCCGCTATATGAACGGAGAGCTTGAAGAGGTCGGGTCGATGCTGAACGCGATCACATCGGCGCTGAATTACGCGTTCAAGGCGCAGATCGATGTCGGCAAGGGAATCGTCGGGTCGCTCGACGGAGACGGAAAGGCCCATGCCTGGATCACCTCCGCCGGGCGGCTGGTGCATGCCTCCGCGCGTTTCGAGGGCCTGGTCGGGAGCGCCATCCAGATCCGCTCGGGCCGCGTCCATGCCATCGACCGGGACGCGGATGAGAAGCTGCAATGGCTCATCGCGCATGTCGCCGCCGGTCTTTCGACCACGGTCTCGGTCTCGCTGGGCCAGACCGATGACTTCAAGGTGACGGCGCGGGCCTTGCCATTGTGCGGAGCCGTCAGCGATTTTCACGGCGCCGCCGATGTGCTGCTTTCGATCGAGGTCACGACGCCGCGCGACAAAACGCTGCCGGAGATGTTGCGCGCCCGCTACGGGCTGACGCCTGCGGAAATCCGGCTGGCCATGCGCATCGGGCGCGGGGAAACGCCGCGCCAGGCGGCGGAGGAAGAGGGGCTGTCGATCGAGACCGTCAGAAGCCGCCTGAAGGTGGTGTTCCACAAGACGGCAACCAACCGGCAAACGGGCCTTGCCCTGCTGATGCAGCGCCTGCTTGCCGAACGGGCCGGCCAGCGGAACCTCTGACATTCCACCAAGGAAGCGCGAGCCACCAAGGGAGCGCGAGCCGCGAAGGAAGGCGCGGAAAATGCGCAGGCCGCGAGCGCGCCGTTGCGGATGCACAAAAAAAACCCGGCGGTTGCCCGCCGGGTTTCTCAAATCGACCTGTGAGCCGATTAGAACGAACGCTGGAAGCGGATCATGCCGCCGAAGCCGTCGCCGATCTTCTCCTTGGACTCGGTGTGCACCGAGTTCCAGGCGATTTCCGGCGTGATCGTGAAGCCGGGAACCAGCTGGTAGGCGACGTTGGCAACCACCGCGAGGTCCTTGTTCTCGGCATAGGCGACCTGGGCGTTGATCGTGGCCTTCTCGGTGGCCTTGAACGACGCACCGCCCCAGACAGCCCAGTTGCCACCCCAGCCCTTGTAGAAGTTGCGGGTGACATTGTCGTCGGTGCCGTAGCCGCCCATCACGAACAGCGACAGCTGCTCGTTGACGTTGACGTCGAGGCGAAGCTTGCCGGCCCACTCTTCGTAGTTCGAGTCGTAGCCGACGACGCCCGAGACGCCGCCCCAGCCCTGCGTGTAGGCAGCGCCGGCAACCACGTGCGGAACGTAGGAGTCGATCGCGTTGTCATAGGCACCCTCTTCGACGGCGACCGAGGCCGAGAAGCCGTTGCCGCCGACATAGGTGTAGGCGATCTGGTGCGTGCCGTAGTCGGCGCTGGAGCCGCCGGCGTAGGAGATCAGGTCGTCCTCGATGACGTTGCCGGCATAGCCGGTCAGCGTGGCGAACAGCGAGTCGGTCTTGCCGACGCGGAAGCCGCCGAGCTCGATGAACGCGTGGTTGATGCCGGTGCTGGTGCCGGTGCCGGTCCAGCCGTGAGTTTCAGGAACTCCGTCCACAAGGGCGGTACGCCCCTCAGCGGTGCTATTCCAGTCGAAGTTGATGTGCATGTAGGCGCGCAGGGTGCCGAGCTCGGTTTCCGAACGGGCATCGAGCTGGACCGCAGCGCGGGCGCGCTTGTAGTAGGTATCATTGGTCTTGGCGATACCGTTTACGAAGTCTTTCTTGTCCCAGACGTCCTTAAAGCCGCCGTAGCCGCCCTCGCCGGCGCGGATGTCGTAGCGCAGATAGCCGCCGACGCGCAGGCAGGTCTCGGTGCCGGGGATGTAGTAGAAGCCGGCGCCGTACACGTCGCAAACGCGGACGTATTCCATCGGCTCGGGTTCGGCGACGACGACTGCGTCAGCGGCGCGGGCGCCGGAAACTGCGACGAGAGCCGCAGCGGAGCCGAGAAGAAGGCCCTTGATGTTCATGTTCTGGATTCCAATCAAAAACGCATTCCAAAATGGGCCTAGGGCATGCTGCTGGAGGACCCACATGACCTAGACCGGTTTAGATGAGGGACGCGTGGGAGGCGCGTTTCCTCGCGAAGGGGATCGCCCACGGCGTCGGCGCGCTCAACCCTGAAATGCGGTTTTTGCCGCCGCATCGACGGCCAATCCAAGGCAAGTGTGGCAGATATGTCATAATTTGGCCCCCGTCCGGCTTGGTCATTTTTTCCAGACCGTCCAGTCATTTTATCCATACCGGTCAAGCAGATAGCCTTGCGGGCTCATCTTGCGGGAAGTGGCCGCGGTTGATTCGATTCGGCTGGCGCGGGCGACGGACCGGGCGAATTGTGCACAGGCGGCGCACAAAAAGGAGGCCCGGACGAACCGGGCCTCAAGCGCGTGAGCCGGCTCCTTCGACCTGGCTCACGACGGGATCGGGACCCGGCGGCGGACGCCGCCGGGGGAAGCCTTCAGGTATGGTAGGCCACTTCGCCATGCGAGGTGATGTCGAGGCCCTGCGATTCGGCTTCCGGCGTTGGGCGCAGCCCCACGATGAGATCGACGATCTTGTAGAGGATGGCCGAGACAACGCCGCACCAGACCACGGTGACGGCCACGGCGACGAACTGGGTCCAGACCTGCGCGCCCATGCCCACGCCTTCGGCATAGCCCACGCCGCCCAGCGAGGACGAGGCCAGCACGCCGGTGCCGATGGCGCCGATGATGCCGGCAACGCCGTGAATGCCGAACACGTCGAGCGAATCGTCGTAGCCGAGCCGGATCTTCACCACCGCCAGGAAATAGTAGGCCACCGCGCTGGCGATCATGCCCAGAACGATGGCGCCGACGGGGCCGACGAAACCGGCCGCGGGCGTGACCGCGACGAGGCCGGCGACGATGCCCGAGGCGCCGCCCAGCATGGAGGCCTTGCCGCGCACCAGCTTCTCGATCACCGACCAGGCGATGATCGCGCCGGCGGTCGCGGTGAAGGTGTTGACCATGGCCAGGGCCGCGCTGCCATTGGCCGCGAGCGCCGAACCGGCATTGAAGCCGAACCAGCCGACCCACAGGATGCCGGCGCCGGCAAAGGTGAACGGCAGGGCGTGCGGGGCCATGTTGTCGCGGCCGTAGCCGGCGCGCTTGCCGATCATGAGCACGCCGACCAGCGCGGCGATGCCGGCATTGATATGGACCACCGTGCCGCCGGCGAAATCCATGATGCCCCAGTGGAAGAACAGGCCGGAACTGTCCCATGCCATATGGGCGATCGGGAAATAGACGAAGGTGACCCACAGCACCACGAAGAGGATGACGGCCGAGAACTTTATCCGCTCGGCGAAGCCGCCGATGATGAGGGCCGGCGTGATGCAGGCGAATGTCATCTGGAAGCAGATGAAGACATATTCGGGAATGCTGCCGCTTATGGAATGCGGCGTCACCCCGGCGAGGAACGCCTTGCCGAAGCCGCCCCAGAAGGGGTTCCCCCCGCCGCCGAAGGCGAAGGAATAGCCCCACAGCACCCACACGACGATGACCGCGGCCGTGATCATCGTGCACTGCATCAGAACGGAGAGGATGTTCTTGGCGCGCACCAGGCCGCCATAGAACAGCGCCAGGCCCGGCAGGATCATGAACAGCACGAGCGCGCTCGAGACGAGCATCCAGGCGGTATCGCCGGAATTGAGCGCGGGCGCGGCAGTGGCGGCCGGCGCGGCCTCGGTTTGCTGCGCCAGGGCGGGAGCGGCACCCAACGCGGCCAGCGCCGGCCCGGTGAGGGCAGCGCGCGCCATTTGCGCGAAACAGGACGGAATTCTCATCGAAATCTCCATTCGGATTGGTTGATCGGCCGGCTGCCGCGCACGGGCCGCGCGGCGCGGCCGGCTGGAATGTCAGAGCGCGTCGGTATCGGTTTCGCCGGTGCGGATGCGCACGGCCCGGTCGATGCCGTAGACGAAGATCTTGCCGTCGCCGATCTGGCCGGTCTTGGCCGCGCCGATGATCGCCTCCACCGCCTTGTCGACCATGTCGGTCGCGACCGCGACCTCGACCTTCACCTTGGGCAGGAAGCTCACCGCATATTCGGCGCCGCGATAGATTTCGGTGTGCCCCTTCTGACGCCCGTAGCCCTTGACCTCGGTGACGGTCAGGCCTTCGATGCCGACGCCGGTGAGCGCCTGGCGTACCTCGTCGAGCTTGAACGGCTTGATGATTGCCATCACGATTTTCATCGGCTTTACCCCTTGCTGTGCGCAATCGCGCGCTTGCATGACATCGCCGGGATGCGAGAGCAGCCGGTGAATATCCTGGGTAAATCAAGCTTCGTGCCAGTCCGGCGAGACCAACCCAACCAACTGAAAACACACGATATTCTTGCTGGCCGCGGCTGCGGCTTGCCGTGGGGGACGGGCAAGTATGCCTGGAAAATGTGCAGGTTTTCGAGTTTGCCTATTCCGTAGGCTGTCGCAGCCGGATCAGCCCTTCCTGCGCCACCGAGGCGATCAGCGTGCCGTCGCGCGCATAAAGCAGGCCGCGCGTGAAGCCGCGCGCGCCGGACGTCGAAGGGCTGTCCTGCGTGTAGAGCAGCCAGTCGTCGAGCGGATGGCTGCGGTGGAACCACATGGCATGGTCGAGGCTGGCCGCCTGGATGTCGCGGTCGAAGATGGCGCGGCCATGGGCGAAGGTGGAGGTGTCGAGCAGCGTCATGTCGGACAGATAGGCGAGCACGGCCGCCTGCGTGGCGCGGTCGTCCGGTATCGGGCCGGTGGTGCGGATCCAGATCTTCTGCTCCGGCGCCAGCTTCTCGCGGCTGGTATAGTGCTTCAGCATCACCGGCTTCATCTCGATCGGCCGGTCGCGCTCCCAATAGCGGCGTATGCCTTCCGGCACGGCCTCGCCGAAGCGGGCGATGAGGTCCTGCTGCGTACCCAGCGTCTCCGGCGCCGGCACGTCGAGCGGCATGGGGAACTGGTGGTCGAGGCCGGGCTCGCCCTTCTGGAACGATGCCTCCAGCGAGAAGATGGCATGGCCGTGCTGGACCGCCACCACGCGGCGCGTGGTGAAGGAGCCGCCGTCGCGGATACGGTCCACCTGGTAGACGATCGGCACCTTGGTGTCGCCCGGCCGCATGAAATAGCCGTGCAGGGAGTGGACGTGCCGGTCGGGCGAGACGGTGCGCTGGGCGGCCACCAGCGCCTGTGCTATGGTCTGGCCACCGAAGACCCGCTGCCAGTCGAGCTGGGGGCTGCGACCACGATAGAGGTTGTGTTCCAGCTCCTCGAGGTCGAGAATGGCCAGAAGCTCTTGCACGGCCGCCGTCATGTCCGCAAACCCTTCCAACAATGCATGTCGGGGAAGGTTTCGAACGGAACGTCCGGCCAAGTCAAGGCAAGCAATACAGGGCAAGCGATACAGGGCAAGCGATGCAAGCCAGGTCGAAATCGAACAGCCGGAGGTGAGGGCGATGGTCGAGAGGAAATCCACGGACGAAAAGCCGGCGCTCGATATCCTGATCGCGGGCGCGGGATATGTGGGCCTTGCCGCCGCGGTTTCCATAAAGCAGGCGCGGCCCAGCATGTCGATCGCCATCGTCGATGCCGCGCCCGAGGGCGCCTGGCAGCGCGATAGCCGCGCCTCGGCGATCGCCGCCGCGGCCTGCCGCATGCTCGGCCAGCTCGGCTGCTGGGACGAGATACTGCCCGAGGCGCAGCCCATCACCGACATGGTCATCACCGATTCGCGCATCGCCGACCCGGTGCGGCCGGTCTACCTGACCTTCGACGGCGAGGTCGCGCCGGGCGAGCCCTTCGCGCACATGGTGGAGAACAAGGTGCTGAACGGGGCGCTGCGCCGGCGCGCGCGCGAGCTGGGCGTCGACATCATCGAGGGCATGGCCGTGCAGGCCTTCGAGACGGGGCTGGCCGGCGTGGCCGTGCATCTCGCCGACGGCACCTCGCTGGACACGCGGCTGCTGGTGGCCGCCGACGGCGTCAATTCGCGCCTGCGCGACATGGCCGGCATCAAGGCCGTGCGCTGGGAATACGGCCAGTCGGGCATCGTCTGCACGGTGGCGCACGAGCGCCCGCACAACGGCCGCGCGGAAGAGCATTTCCTGCCCGCCGGCCCCTTCGCCATCCTGCCGCTGAAGGGCAACCGCTCGTCCATAGTCTGGACCGAGCGCACCGAGGATGCCGCAAGGCTGATCGCCACCGACGAGCTGGTGTTCGAAAGCGAGCTGGAGCAGCGCTTCGGCCTGCAGCTCGGCGAGCTGCGCGTGGAGGGCAAGCCCCGCGCCTGGCCGCTGGGCCTGACGCTGGCGCGCGACTTCGTGGCGCCGCGCTTCGCGCTCGCGGGCGACGCCGCCCACGGCATCCACCCCATTGCCGGCCAGGGCCTCAATCTCGGCTTCAAGGACGTGGCGGCGCTTGCCGAAACCATCGTCGAGGCCGACCGGCTCGGCCAGGACATCGGCGCGCTCGACGTGCTGCAGCGCTATCAGGTCTGGCGCCGCTTCGACACGGTGCAGATGGGCGTCACCACCGACGTGCTCAACCGCCTGTTCTCCAACGATTTCGGCCCGATCCGCGCGCTGCGCGACTTCGGGCTGGGCCTGGTCGACCGCATGCCCGCCATGAAGTCCTTCTTCATCCGTCAGGCCTCTGGCCTGAGCGGCGACATGCCGAGGCTGCTGCGCGGCGAGGCGCTGTAGTAGGGAGACAGCAGCTTTGCCGGGGCAATTTAGAGGCAATCGTATATGTCGCGCCCTACCCCCACCCCGCCTCGCTCCGCTCGGCACCTCTTCCCGTCAAAAGGGGAGAGGAAAGGAGCCAGACTCGCGGCCGGCATTTCCTCTCCCCCGTCGATCGGGGGAGAGGTGCCGAGCGAAGCGAGGCGGAGTGGGGGTCGACTTCACACGCGATAGACCTGCATCGCTTATGCACCAAACCTATACCTTTTCCCGATCGATAGACCCCCATGACCGCACAGCCCAAGACCTCGATCCTGTTCGTCTGCCTCGGCAACATCTGCCGTTCGCCGCTGGCGGAAGGCGTGTTCGGCCATGTGCTGGAAGAGCGCGGCGCGCGCGACGGCTTCCTGCTCGATTCGGCCGGCACCGGCGGCTGGCACACCGGCTCGCCGCCCGACCGTCGCTCCATCGCGGTGGCCGCGCGCAACGGCCTCGACCTGTCGGGGCTGCGGGCGCGCAAGATCGCGGCCGGGGATTTCAGCCGTTTCGACCTCATTCTCGGCATGGACCGCGCCAATGTCGCCGACCTGAGGCGCATCGCGCCCGACGCGGCGCGCGCGAACATCCACCTCTATCTCGATTTCGCCGAGGGCCGGGCAAGCGACGTGCCCGACCCGTATTATGGCGGCCCGGAAGACTTCGAGAAGGTCTACCGCATGATCCGCACGGCGTCGGAAGCGCTGGCCGGCAGGTTGCTGGACCGCGACGCGACGCCGGAAAGCGGCCAGGCCTCCTCGACGATGTAAGGCCCGCCGCCGACCGAATCGCGCGACGACATCAGCACGAAGCGGCCGACCTTGAAGGGCGCGGCCGAGAAGCTGCCATGCGCCGAGAGATATTTGGCGACATCCAGCGGATTGGGGTTGCGCAGCCGCGCCAGCGTGACATGCGGCGAGAACTTGCGCGGGTCGGCCGGCACGCCGAGGCGCTGGCAGATGCGCTCGATCTCGGCCTGCAGGGCCATCAGGTCCGGCGAGGATGCCACGCCGGCCCACACCGCATGCGGTTTCTTGGAGCCGAAAGCGCCGACGCCCGAGAGCTTGAGCTGGAAGGCGGGACGCCGCACCCGGTCGAGCGCGCTGGCGATCTCGTCGGCCAGATGGCCTTCGACATCCCCGATGAAGCGCAAGGTCAGGTGATAGTTTTCGACGTCTATCCAGCGGGCTCCCGGAAGGCCTCCACGCAGCAACGAAAGTGAAAGCGCTGCGTCTCGCGGGATTTCGAGGGCGGTGAAAAGTCTTGGCATCGCAGCCTCCCCGAATCGACTTCTGTACTCAAGCGAATCATTGATCTCCCCTCGGGGCAACCATTAATTCGCTTGCTCCACTCAACATGCGTAACCGTCGCGGCCGGGAGGGTTATCCTGCACTGGCCTGTTGCGCGGCGGCTATCGCCTGCTCCACCACCGGCAGCATGCGCTCGACGATGCGGTCGATGCCGGCGGCATTCGGGTGCATTCCGTCTTCCAGAAGCACGTTCTGATTGGCGGCAACTCCATCGAGGAAGAACGGATAGAGCATGACGCCGTATTTTTCCGCGAGTCTCGGATAGATCGCATCGAACTTCGCCGCATAGTCCGCGCCAAGATTGGGCGCGGCGCGCATGCCCGCCAGCAGCACGGGAATGCCGCGCTCCTTCAGCCTTGCAAGCATGGTGTCGAGGTTCTTTTCGGTGAGTTCGGGCGGGATGCCGCGCAGCATGTCGTTGGCGCCGAGTTCGAGGATCACCAGTTGCGTTCCGTCCGGCACCGACCAGTCGAGCCGCGACAGGCCGCCGCTGGTCGTGTCGCCCGAGACCCCGGCATTGGCGATCACGACATCGTGACCGGACCTGCGTAGCGCCGCCTCCAGCTTTTCGGGAAAGCTCTGGCCGGCGTCGAGGCCGTAGCCCGCCATCAGGCTGTCGCCGAAGCCGACGATGCGGAACGGCTCGGCCCATGCCGGTTGCAGGGCCGGAAGCGAGAGGAATGCGGCAAAAAGTGCAATCGCCAGATGTTTCAATGCCATGCCGCACCGCCCATATGTCGAAAAATCCCGTCTTTTCCTTCTCATATAGGATCGGAACGCCGTGACAGAAGCCGTCATCGACCTGAAGGACGTTTCGCTGACCCTGGGAAGCGGGGCTTCCACGGTGCATGTGCTGAAGGGCGTGAGCCTGACGGTGGCGCCGGGCGAGGCGGTCGGCATCGTCGGGCCGTCGGGCTCGGGCAAGTCGACCCTGCTGATGGTTCTGGCCGGGCTGGAGAGCGTCGACGCCGGCTCCGTGCGCATCGCCGGCGAACTGCTGAACGGCAGGAGCGAGGACAGCATCGCCGCCTTTCGCGGCCGCAATATCGGCATCATCTTCCAGTCCTTCCACCTCATCCCCAACATGACGGCGCTGGAGAACGTCGCCGTGCCGCTGGAGCTTGCCGGCCACCGCAACGCCTTCGAGATCGCCGAGCGCGAACTGGCGGCCGTCGGCCTTGCCGGCCGCGTCACGCACTATCCCGGCGAGCTTTCGGGCGGCGAGCAGCAGCGCGTGGCGATCGCGCGGGCGCTGGCGCCGGAGCCGCGCATCCTGATCGCCGACGAGCCCACCGGCAATCTCGACCAGGCGACGGGCCGGCAGATCGCCGACCTGCTGTTCGAAACGGCCGGCGCGCGCGGCATGACGCTGGTGCTGGTCACGCATGATCCCGCACTCGCCGCGCGCTGCTCGCGCCAGGTCGCCATGCGCTCGGGCCGCATCGAGGCCGGGGCGGCGGCCATAGGCGCATAAGGGGCCGCGCATGACCACGGCAAGGACATTGCAGCTCGCCTTCCGCTTTTCGCTGCGCGAGATGCGCGGGGGCCTGCGCGGCTTCCTGATCTTCCTCACCTGCATCGTGCTCGGCGTGGCGGCGATTGGCGGGGTCAATTCCGTGGCGCGCTCGATCACCGCCGGCGTTGCCAACCAGGGCCAGGTGCTGCTTGGCGGCGACCTGCGCTTCCAGCTCAACCAGCGCGAGGCGACCGCCGGCGAGACCGCCTATCTGGAAAGCCTCGGCACCCTGTCGCACAGCGCCAACATGCGCTCCATGGTGCGCCTGCCGGACGGGTCGGACCAGTCGCTGGCCGAGGTGAAGGCGGTGGACGCCGCCTACCCGCTGTTCGGCACGCTGGAAACCTCGCCCGCCCTTTCCCGCGACGACCTGTTCGGCGAAAGGAACGGCGTCTATGGCGCCGCGGCGGCCGACCTTCTGCTGGAGCGCCTGAAGCTCAAGCCGGGCGACCGGGTGAAGCTGGGCAACGCCACCTTCGAGCTGCGCGCGACGATCACGAACGAGCCCGACGCCATCTCCGAGGGGTTCGGCTTCGCGCCGCGCCTGATGGTGTCGCTGGACGGCCTGCGCGCCTCCGGGCTCATCCAGCCCGGCAGCCTTGTCGAGCATGCCTACAAGATCCGCCTGCCGGACGGCGCCAGCGACGCCCGGCTCGCCGGCATCCGCGCGCAAGCCGGCGAAAAGTTCCCGCAGGCCGGCTGGAGCATCCGCACCCGCGCCAATGCGGCCCCTGCCCTTTCGGCCAATATCGAGCGCTTCTCGCAGTTCCTCACGCTGGTGGGCCTGACTGCGCTGGTGGTCGGCGGCGTGGGCGTGGCCAATGCGGTGCGCGCCTATCTCGACGGCAAGCGCGCGGTGATCGCCACCTTCAAGAGCCTCGGCGCGTCCGGCGGCTTCGTCTTCACCGTCTATCTGGTGCAGATCCTGCTGATCGCGGCGGTCGGCGTGGCGATCGGCCTCGTGCTCGGCGCCCTGATGCCTTTCGCGGCGGCCGCCGCCCTTGCCAGCGTCATCCCCGTGCCGGCCGAGGGCGGCGTCTATCCCGGCGCGCTGGCGATGGCCGCGCTGTTCGGCTTCCTGGTGACGCTGGCCTTCGCGCTGCTGCCGCTCGGCCGCGCGCGCAACGTGCCGGCGACCGCGCTGTTTCGCGAGATGGGCTTTGGCGGCGGCCTGCCGAAGCCCGGCTACGTCGCCGCCGCGGCCGGGCTTGCGCTGGCGCTTGCCGCGCTCGCGGTCTGGTTTTCCAGCGACCGGCGGCTGGCACTGATCTTCGTCGGCGCGGCGGTGTTCTCCTTCATCGTGCTGCGCGTGGTGGGGTTCGGCGTGCAGTGGCTGGCGCGCAAAAGCCCGCGCGTGCGCTCCACCGCGCTCAGGCTGGCGCTGGGCAACATCCACCGCCCCGGCGCGCTGACGCCCTCGGTGGTGCTGTCGCTCGGCCTCGGGCTGACGCTGCTGGTCACGCTGGCGCTGATCGACGGCAATCTGCGCCGGCAGATTTCGGGCAGCCTGCCGAAGGATGCGCCCAGCTTCTTCTTCGTCGATATCCAGCCCACGCAGGTCGACGCCTTCGCCGAGCTGATCGCCAGGGAAGCGCCCGGCGGCAAGCTGGTGCGCGTGCCGATGCTGCGCGGCCGGGTGATGGCGCTGAACGGCGTCGACGTGCAGAAACTGAACGTGCCGCCCGCCGGCGCCTGGGTGCTGCGCGGCGACCGCGGCCTGACCTATGCGAAGAACCTGCCGGAAAATGCCACGCTTTCGGCCGGCGAATGGTGGCCGCCGGATTATCAGGGCGAGCCGCTGGTATCCTTTTCCGCGCAGGAGGGCGGCGAGCTGGGGCTGAAGCTCGGCGACACCGTCACCGTCAACGTGCTGGGCCGCAACGTGACGGCCAGGATCGCCAATTTCCGCGAGGTGAAGTGGGAATCGATGGGCATCAACTTCGTCATGGTGTTCTCGCCCAACACGTTTGCGGGCGCGCCGCATTCCTGGCTGGCGACGCTGATGACGCCGCACGCCGGCACCGCCGACGACGCCCGCGTGCTGAACGCCGTGACGCGCGCCTTCCCGGCCGTCACCAGCGTGCGGGTGAAGGATGCGCTGGAGATCATCAACCACCTGGTCGAGCAGCTCGGCACCGCGATCCGCGTAGCCGCCGGCGTCGCGCTGGTGGCCTCGGTGCTGGTGCTGGCCGGGGCGCTGGCCGCCGGCAACCGGGCGCGCATCCACGACGCGGTGGTGCTGAAGACGCTCGGCGCCACCCGGCGCACGCTGATTGCCGCCTTCTCGCTCGAATACATGCTGATCGGGCTTGCCACGGCGGTTTTCGCGCTCGCGGCGGGCGGCGTGGCGGCGTGGTTTGTTGTCGCACGGGTGATGAAGCTGCCCTGGCTGTTCCTGCCGCAAGTGGCGGTGGCGACGCTGCTCATCGCGCTCGTCGTGACGGTCGGCGTCGGGCTCATCGGCACCTGGCGGGTGCTTGGCCACAAGGCGGCACCGGTGCTGCGGGAACTGTAGCAACGGGCGGCCCCGCGCCGGGCCGCGGCCAGACGAGCCAACATTAAATGTTCGTCATGTTTCCGAAATCCGAGATATCGCCTTCAATCACAAGGGATTGCATTCTGTAATGGGTCTTGTTCTCGTCCAAAAGAATCATCATATTTGGGCAAGGCATGCTGGAGTCCCGCCAGCGGCGCCTGGGTTTGCATGAAATCCGACACCCGACGGGGCAGAAGCAACAGAGGAAATCAATGGCTGACCTTCGCAACTATCAGACGCGCGTCGCGCCCGCGGGCTCCCGCGCCGACAGCGTCATCGACGAGGGCCTGCGCGCCTATATGCTCAAGGTTTACAACCTGATGGCGCTTGGCCTCGCAATCACGGGCGTGGCCGCGCTGGCCACCATGATGATGGCCACGACCAGCGATCCGGCGACGGCCGTCGCCACGCTCGCCAACGGCAAGATGCTCACCAGCGCGGGCGTTGCGCTCTATGGGTCGCCGCTGAAGTGGCTGGTCATGCTGGCGCCGCTCGGCATGGTGTTCTTCCTGAGCGCGCGCATCCAGACGATGACCGTTTCCGGCGCGCAGACCGCGTTCTGGGTCTTTGCCGCGCTGATGGGCCTGTCGCTGTCGTCGATCTTCCTGGTCTTCACGGCGCAGAGCATCGTCCAGACCTTCTTCATCACCGCCGCCGCCTTCGGCGCGCTGTCGCTGTGGGGCTACACGACCCGTCGTGACCTCACCGGCATGGGCACCTTCTTCGTGATGGGCGTGTTCGGCCTCATCATCGCGATGCTGGTCAACATCTTCCTGCAGTCCTCGGCCCTGCAGTTCGCCATCTCGGCGATCGGCGTGCTGATCTTCGCCGGCCTCACCGCCTATGACACGCAGAAGATCAAGGAGATGTATTTCGAGGGTGACGACGTGCTGGTCGCCGGCCGCAAGGCCATCATGGGCGCGCTGACGCTCTATCTCGACTTCATCAACCTGTTCACCTTCCTGCTGCAGTTCATGGGCAACCGCGACTGATCGCAAGGGCGTGGCCCGCGGGCCACTGGACCGGAACAGTATCGGGGCGGCCAATCGGCCGCCCTTTTCTTTTGCCCGGCATTCTGCTTAGAATCAGGCATCTTTCATAGGTGCCTAAATAATGAGCAATTTGACCGTTCGGCCGGCCATGCCCGCCGACCTCGAAGCCATCACCGAAATCTATGCGGACGCGGTCGACAACGGCACCGCGTCCTATGAGCTCCAGCCGCCGACGAGGGAGGAAATGGCGGCGCGCTTCGCCGCGCTGCGGGAGGAGGGCTATCCCTACATCGTCGCCGAGCGTGACGGCGCGGTCGTCGGCTATGCCTATGCCGGGCCGTTCCGCGCCCGCCCCGCCTACCGCTTCATCGTCGAGGATTCGATCTATGTGGCGCCGCCGGCCAAGGGAATGGGCGTGGGCAAACTGCTGCTGGAACGGCTGATCGCCGAATCGGTCGCGCTCGGCTTCCGCCAAATGGTGGCGGTGATCGGCGATGGCTCGCCGCACAGCGCCTCGGTGAAGCTGCACGAGCGTCTCGGCTTCCGCCACAGCGGCGTGCTGGAAGGCTCCGGCTACAAGCATGGGCGCTGGCTCGACACGGTGTTCATGCAGTTCGAGATGAACGGCGGCAACCGCGTCGCGCCGGACCCGGCCTCACTGCCGGAGCGCAATTTCGCGGCGAAGGGCAGATAGCCGGCGGGACAAGATAACCGCCCCGGCATCGCCTGCGGATCGGTCCGGCCGCCGACGCGCCAGGGATGACGCGGGTGAGCCGCGCCGGCCGCCACGCCCCTCGGCAATGTCAGGCCTGGTGCACCAGCTTCAGCTTCCTGTCGAACACGCCGAGCACGCGCGCCAGCTCATGCCCGCGCTTGAGGATGAGCCCACCCGCCGCCACGACGCTGAAGGCGCCCTGCTTCCGGGCGGATTTCGGATCCTTGACGATCTGGTAGAGCGGCGTCTCGCTGGTGCGCCGGAATACGGAAAACACCGCCCGGTCGGTGAGATGGTCGATCGCATAATCGCGCCATTCATTGGCGGCGACCATGCGCCCGTAAACCCTGAGAATCTGGTCGAGCTCGCGCCGGTCGAAGGATACCGGCATCACCTGTCTCTCGCGTCTGGCTTCATGCAGGGGAATCAGTATTGCCGATTCGTCCCCACCCTCCCCGGCATTCGCGCGATCGGTCATTCAAACGCCTCTCATGACAGCCCGATGACGACAGGGTCGCGCTTTCGCACCCGAATTGCAAGCCCGCAAACCCGGATATGCAACCGCAAGTGATGGCGTCCGCAACCAATGGCAACCACCGGGACGCAAAAGGCTCACGAACAGGTACATGCTGTTTTCATTGGTGATTCCTTGCCACATTTCTGACACTTTTTATCCGCGTTCGCGCCCCAATGTCGGACGACCTTGTGCGCGTTGCCTGAGACGGTTCGGTCCGGCACCGGCCTGTAAACCCCAAGCCCCCCGCCCACGGGTCAGCGTCGGATCGAACCAACCCCGGCTTCCTCCAGGAAGCCGGTGCGACGATCCCAAACCAAACTGAGCCGGTGCCAGCAGTTCAGGGGCGCCGGTTTTTTTATGCGCCCGGCGCATTCCCGGCAAATCGAACACCAGCGTATCCGGCAGCCAGGCAAAATCGCCCGACCCCGGTAAAATGCAGTGGAAGCAAACAGATAGGACGCCGGCTCCGGTGATCCTGTGCGGCCGCCGCGCTATCTGGCGGCCGAATCCTCGCGAAGCGGTGACACGCCATCCAGGGTCTTGCGGAAGACGGCTGCTCCCAGGATCGGCCCCGGCGCGCCGTCCTTGCCGACGACCTGCAGAAGCACGGCGCAGCCGCCGTTTTCGGCGATCTTGTCGGCCGGAATCTCATAGTCGGTGGCTTCGCCGCGCCATACGCCGGCGGTCTGCACGTCGGTCACCGAGTTCCAGTAGGTGATGGTGCGGCCTTCATTCTCGCCCTTCTGCATGCCGACCGACTGCGGCGGGGCAAAGAAGACGAGAACGACATGGGCCTTGCGCGCCTGCGCAGGCTTGTCGGCATTGCCGGTCTCGATGATCAGGCTGTCGCCGTTCTCGTGGATGGCGACATCCACGCTCAGCCCCTCTCCGGCCCTGTTCAGATCGGCCAGGGCATCGACGATGTCGTTGCGCTTGGCGCCGTTGACGTGGATGCGCCCGTTGATCACCGCCTGGGGCGTGTAGACGGAGCGCGTGCCGAACGAGCGCGAATAGGCATATTGGCGATCGGTGCTGTCAGGATTGCTCAGCGTATCGCGCCAGCCCAGATAGTCCCAGTAGTCGACATGATAGGCCAGCGCCACAAGCTTGCCGTCCGTGGCGAATTCCTCGAACAGCTTGTCGGCGGGCGGGCAGGTGCTGCAGCCCTGGCTCGTGAAGAGCTCGATGACGCCGTTCGGACGGGAAAGGTCGCGCGCGCTCGCGGCGGCGCCAATCGTTGGCAGCACCAGCGCCAACACCGCCAGCCGAGTGACAAAACACAATTTCATATCCGTTCCAACCGGTGCCGGCACATGCCAGCTTTATCATTGCCGAAAGAATAGGCAGATGGCGCCCTCAAGGTGAAGTCACGTTGCGGTGACAACTGGGGACGAGGAGCGCAAAATTCCGGCAAACCATGCCGAAAATCCGGTATTTTTTCCCGAACGGCCAAAAAAAACCGCCGGCGCGTGGCCGGCGGTTCATTCAGGCGTTCAGATCGGCCGGGCTCAGGCGGCCAGGTCGCGCAGCACATATTGCAGGATGCCGCCGTTCTTGAAGTAGTCGAGCTCGTCGACCGTATCGATGCGGCACAGGATCGGCACATCCTTCACCGTGCCGTCGGCGAAGGTGACCCTGGCGACCATCTTCTGGCGCGGGCGGATGTTCTCCAGCCCCTCGATGGTCACGGTCTCGTCGCCCTTGAGGCCGAGCGAGGCCCAGGAGGTGCCTTCCTCGAACACGAAGGGGATGACGCCCATGCCGACCAGGTTCGAGCGGTGGATGCGCTCGAAGGACTGGGCGATGACCGCGCGCACGCCGAGCAGGTTGGTGCCCTTGGCAGCCCAGTCGCGCGAGGAGCCGTTGCCGTATTCAATGCCGGCGAAGATGACCAGCGGCACGCCTTCCTGGCGGTACTGCATGGCCGCGTCGTAGATCGGCATCTCTTCCTTGGACGGATAGTGGATGGTGTAGCCGCCCTCGCGTCCGTTCTCGCCCAGCATGTGGTTGCGGATGCGGATGTTGGCGAAGGTGCCGCGCATCATCACCTCATGGTTGCCGCGGCGCGTGCCGTACTGGTTGAAGTCGGCAACCGCCACGCCGTGGTCGGTGAGGTACTTGCCCGCCGGCGAAGCCGCCTTGATCGAACCGGCCGGCGAGATGTGGTCGGTGGTGATCTTGTCGCCGAACAGGCCGAGCACGCGCGCGCCCTCGATCTTGCCGATGGCGCCGGGCTTGGCGCCCATGCCGACGAAGTAGGGCGGGTTCTGCACATAGGTCGAGGCGTCGTCCCAGGTGTAGGTCTGGCCGCTCGGGGCCTGCACCTTCTGCCAGTTCTCGTCGCCCTTGAAGACGTCGGCATATTTGCGGGCGAACAGCTCGCGCGTGACGTTCTTGGCGATGAACTCGTCGATCTCCTGGGTCGAAGGCCAGATGTCCTTCAGGAACACCGGCTTGCCGTCCTTGTCCTCGCCGATCGGCTCGGTGGTGAGGTCCTTGGTGACGGTGCCGGCCAGCGCATAGGCGACGACCAGCGGCGGCGAGGCCAGGTAGTTGGCCTGCACGTCGGGCGACACGCGGCCCTCGAAGTTGCGGTTGCCCGAAAGCACCGCCGCGCCGATCAGGCCCTTGTCGTTGATGGTCTTGGAGATCGGCGCCGGCAGCGGGCCGGAATTGCCGATGCAGGTGGTGCAGCCGAAGCCGACGAGGTTGAAGCCGATCTGGTCGAGCTCCTTCTGCAGGCCCGACTTCTCAAGATATTCGGCCACGACCTGCGAGCCGGGAGCCAGCGAGGTCTTGACCCACGGCTTCTGCTTGAGGCCGAGACGGTTGGCGTTGCGGGCGAGAAGGCCGGCACCGATCAGCACGCTCGGGTTCGAGGTGTTGGTGCAGGACGTGATCGCCGCGATCACCACGTCGCCGTGGCCGAGGTCGAAGTCCGTGCCCTCGACGGCGTAGCGCCTGGCGACATCGACGGTCTTCTTGTACTCGGTCTCCATCGCCTTGGCGAAGCCGGCCGGTATGGTCTCGAGCGCGGCGCGACCCTCGGGACGCTTCGGGCCGGCCATGGACGGCACGACGTCGCCGAGGTCGAGTTCCAGCGTGTCGGTGAACACCGGGTCGGCCGAATCGGCCGTGCGCCACATGCCTTGCGCCTTGCTGTATTCCTCGACCAGCGCGATGCGGTCTTCGGCGCGGCCGGACATGGTGAGATAGCGCACCGTCTCCGAATCGACCGGGAAGAAGCCGCAGGTCGCGCCATATTCCGGCGCCATGTTGCCGATGGTGGCGCGGTCGGCCAGCGTCATGTTGGAGAGGCCGGGGCCGAAGAACTCGACGAACTTGCCGACGACGCCCTTCTTGCGCAGCATCTGGGTGACGGTGAGCACGAGGTCGGTGGCGGTGACGCCTTCCTTGAGCTTGCCGGTGAGGCGGAAGCCGATGACTTCCGGCAGCAGCATGGAAACCGGCTGGCCGAGCATGGCTGCCTCCGCCTCGATGCCGCCCACGCCCCAGCCCAGAACGCCGAGACCGTTGACCATGGTGGTGTGCGAATCGGTGCCCACGCAGGTGTCCGGATAGGCGGTGGTCACGCCGTCCTCGGTGTTGGTCCACACCGTCTGGGCGAGATATTCGAGATTGACCTGGTGGCAGATGCCGGTGCCGGGCGGCACCACGCGGAAGTTGCGGAACGCCTGCTGGCCCCACTTGAGGAACTTGTAGCGTTCCTGGTTGCGCTGGTATTCGAGCTCGACATTGCGGGCGAAGGCGCGCGGCGTGCCGAATTCGTCGACGATGACCGAGTGGTCGATGACCAGATCGACCGGCACCAGCGGATTGATCTTCTCCGGATCGCCGCCGAGATTCCTGATGCCGTCACGCATGGCGGCGAGGTCGACCACCGCCGGAACGCCGGTGAAGTCCTGCATCAGCACACGGGCCGGGCGATAGGCGATCTCGACACCGGCGGTGCCGCGGTCGGCGAGCCAGCCGGCGACCGCCTGGATCGATTCCCTGGTGACGGAGCGGCCGTCCTCGTTGCGCAGAAGATTTTCCAGCAGCACCTTCATCGAATAGGGCAACTGGGCGACGCCGGCGAGGCCGTTCTTTTCGGCCTCGGGCAGGCTGTAATACACATATTCCGCTTCCCCCACCTTGAGGGTTCTGCGGCAATTGAAACTGTCGAGTGATTTGGACACGTGCGATCCCTAACTGTCGGTTGCCGATGGGGGAAACGGACGCCAGTGCATGCAATCACGCGCAAAGGTGCGGGTACGGCCATTTCCGCTGTCCGCTTCCTGCGTCCCGGCCGTTCAAGGCGGCGCGCGCGCTGGTTCGGCGCTAATTCTGATACCACGCCGACCGCTGGCATGGTTGGCTGGCATATAGAGAATTTTCCAGAATAGTTCTAGACCGGGGGCGGGCAATTTTAGCGCGTGCCCGAACATCGGCCGCGCGCATGGGACGAGAGAGACCGGATGCGGCTTGTCGCCGAAAATCTTGAGGGCCGCCGCGGCGGCGAAGCCATCTTTTCCGGCATCGGCTTTGCGCTTTCGCGGGGCCAGGCACTGGTGATCACCGGCCCCAACGGCGCCGGCAAGTCGACGCTGCTGCGCGTCGTCGCGGGCCTTTTGCCGCGCACGGCCGGCCGGCTTTCGCTGGAAGGAGGCGGCGAGGAGTTTCCTTCGGTCGAATCAGCCTGCCACTATCTCGGACCCGACAATGCGATGAAGACGGCGCTGACGGTTTCGGAAAACCTCTCCTTCTGGCAGGCCTTTTTCGGCCGGCCGCATCTTTCGGTGATGGAGGCGCTGGAGACCGTCGGGCTGGAGACGATCGGCCACCTGCCCTTCGGCTATCTGTCGACCGGCCAGCGCCGGCGCGTCTCGATCGCCAAGCTCATGGTCAGCCGCCGGCCCGTCTGGCTGCTCGACGAGCCGACCTCGGGCCTTGACAGGCGCTCGGAAGCGCATTTCTCGGAACTCATGCGCGCCTATCTCGCCGACGGCGGCATCATCGTCGCCGCCACCCACCTGCCGCTCGGACTGGAAGGCGTGCAGGAACTGCGGATGGGAGAGTTTCGTGGCTAGACCGGCGATCAATCATGGGCAGTCGCATTCCCGCGCGCCCCGCTTCGCGCTCGCAGGGACGGCACCGTCTCATGGGATGCCGTCCGCAGCTCCCCGGAGCCTGACCTGATGCTGGCCCTCTATCTCCGCGATGTCAGGCTGGGCATTCGCGCCGGCGGCGGCGCGCTGGTGGGCGTGCTGTTCTTCCTCGCCGTCATCGCCACCATTCCGTTCGGCGTCGGGCCGGACCTCAACCTGCTTGCCCGCATCGGCCCGGCCATCCTCTGGATCGGCGCGCTGCTCGCCTCGCTGCTCGGTCTCGACCGGCTGTTCCAGGCCGAACGCGAGGACGGCTCGCTCGACCTTCTGGTGCTCAACCACGACCGCCACATGCTGGCGGCCACGGTCTTCGTCAAATGCCTGGCGCACTGGACGGCGAGCGTGCTGCCGCTGGTTGTGGCCGCCCCCCTGCTCGGCCTGTTCATGAACATGGAGCCGGTCGGCATCGGCGCGACCGCGCTGACGCTGCTGGCCGGAACGCCGGCCATCACCTTCATCGGCGCGGCGGGGGCGGCGGTGGCGGTGGCGCTGCCGCGCGGCGGCCTGCTGGTATCGGTGCTGGTGCTGCCGCTGGTGATCCCGGTGCTGATCTTCGGCGTCTCGGCAAGCTACGGCGCGGTGAACTATCCGAGCCCCTTCCTGCAGCCCTTCCTCATCCTGTGCGCGCTGACGCTGTTCCTGGCCGTGATCGGGCCGGTGGCCGCCGCTCTGGCGCTGCGCTCGGGCACCGACTGAATGAGAGACCTGCCATCACGATCGGGTCATCCCGCATTCGCCGCAGGTGATTCGATTGCGCGGCCGCACGGGCGCGGCTATGTAACGGCCATGAAACAGGCGACTTTCCACCGCATGGCAGGCCTCCGCGGCACGCGCAGGAGGCATTCATGACCGTTCATGAGCTCTATGTGCTGGCAGCCTATGCCATTTCGGCACTGGTGCTCGCGGCGCTGGTGGGCTGGATCCTGCTCGACCAGCGCGGACGCCGGCGCGAGCTGGCGGAACTGGAAGCCAGCGGCACGCGCCGCCGTTCCGAGCGCAGGGGGCCTGCCGCATGAGCGCCGGGAGCCAGGAGCCGAAACCGTCGCGCCGCCGGCTTCTCCTGCTGCTGCCGCTGGCGATATTCCTGGTGCTGGCCGCGGTGTTCCTGGTGCAGCTCATGTCTGGGCGCGACGTTTCGGCCATTCCCTCGGCGCTCATCGGCCACGCAGCGCCTGAAACGAAGCTGCCGCCGCTGGAAGGCGTGGGGCTGCCGGGCCTCGATTCCTCGGCTTTCGCCGGCAAGGTCACGCTGGTCAACGTCTTCGCGTCCTGGTGCGCGCCGTGCCGCGAGGAGCATCCCGTGCTGATGGCGCTGTCGCAGGACAAGCGCTTCGACATCGTCGGCCTCAACTACAAGGATAAGCCCGAGAACGCCCGCCGCTTCCTCGGCGACCTCGGCAATCCCTACCACGCCATCGGCGTCGACGAGGCCGGGCGCACGGCGATCGACTGGGGCGTCTACGGCGTGCCCGAAACCTTCGTCATCGGCCGCGACGGCAAGATCGCCTACAAGCATGTCGGCCCGATCTCGCCGGAATCGGCGCGCAGCCTGCTGATGCCGGAAGTGGAAAAAGCGCTCGCCGCGCCGACCTCATAGGGGTCCGGCAACCCATCCCGTCCAACCCCCGAGCCCGAACCGGAGCATTGCAATGAGCGAAACAACCCTTCTCTCCGACGATGCCCCGGCCGTCCGCGCCCATTTCGAGGCGCAGGCGAAGGCCTGCGACAGGCTCGGCTCGGCCTTCACCGCGAGGCTTTGCCGGGCACTCGCCAAGGTGCTCGACCGCGCGACCGGGACGGGCCGCCGCGTACTCGACTGGCCGGGCGACCCGCGCGACGACGCGCTGGCGCTGCGGCTGTGCGGCGGGCTGCATGCGCTCGTCCTGTCGGGTGCCGACAAGCAGCTCGCCGGCATCTATCCGCCGGCCCGGCTCGACGACGCCGCCCTGCTCGCGACCCTTGCCGACGCTATCGCCCGCAACGACGCCACGCTGTTTTCCACGCTCGCCAATGCGCCGCAGACCAACGAGATCGCGCGCTCGGGCATGCTGCTGCCCGGCTTCCTGACGATCGCGCGCGAGACCGGCCTGCCGCTGGCGCTGCACGAGATCGGCTCGAGTGCCGCGCTCAACCTGCTGTTCGACCGTTTCCACTATCGCTACGGGCAGGCCGAATGGGGCGCGGCGGATTCGCCCGTGCGGCTGGCGCCGGAACTGCGCGGCAAGCTGCCGCCGCTGGACGGCGACCTGGCCGTGAGCGCACGCCACGGCTGCGACATCGCCCCGGTGGACATCGGCAGGCCGGCCGACCGGCTGCGCCTGCGCTCCTATATCTGGGCCGACCAGGCATTGCGGCTCGAACGGCTCGACGCCGCGATCGGGCTGGCGGCAAGCGTGCCCTTCACGCTGGAGCAGGCCGACGCGGCCGATTTCGTGCGCGCGCGTCTGGCGTCGCGCCGGCCGGGCACGGCCTTCGTGCTGTTCCATTCGATCATGTGGCAATACATGCCGCAGACGACGCGGGCCGAGATTTCCGCGGCTCTCGAAGCGGCCGGGCAGGACGCGACCGCGGCCGCGCCCGTCGCCTGGCTGCGCATGGAGCCGCTGGCGACATCCGATCCCCATGCCACGCTCAGCTTGACGCTGTGGCCGGGCGGCGAGACACGGCACCTCGCCAGATGCGACTATCACGGCCGCTGGATCGAGTGGCTGTGAGGTTTTCGCGATAAGCAAGGAGCGCCGCGCCATCCGAGACGCGACGCTCCAATCGAACAGCTCCCGGCAACGTCCATTTCACCGGAAACGAAGCGGCGCGCGGCTGATGCGTGGCGCCCGCCGGGACAAAAATGCGGCTCAGCCGTAGATTTCGCGATAGGCGTGATAGAGCATTTCGCTGCGGTTGCCGTTGAAGTCGGCAAGGTCGCGCGGGGTCAGGCTCTCGATCTGGGCGACAAGCGCGTTGTAGCGCCGGCGCTTGGCAATGCGGTCCTTGGCGGTGGCGATCACGTGTGAAAAGATCATGGCAGGTTCTCCTTCCGGGCCGCCGGATTCCGTCGGCGGTTCGGCTCCTCCCTGATGACGCGGGAATTCTGCCACACCCATGCTGCATTGCAATATTCATTGCTGCATCGCAGCAATGCGGGCGCCGCATGCCGGGTTAACGTTTGATGAATCGGCCGAATTCGACCAGGCTTGTCCGCATCATGTCGCGGATCACCGGGTCGTGCAGGATCGGCTCGAAGTCGGAGGTTTTTTTGCCGATCAGCGATACCTCCAGTTCCGAGCCGTCGAAGACCGAAAGCCCCATGGTCTTCAGCGTCTCGCGCAAGGCCGCCCGCGCGAACATCGAGCGCGGCGAGGCATGAACCAGCATCACCGGCTTGCCGACCGGCGCGTCGCCGGAAACCAGCCAGTCGAGCGCATTCTTGAGACCGCCGGGCACGCCGTGGGCATATTCCGGACAGGCAATGACAAGACCGTCGGCTTCGGCCACGGCCTCGATCAGCCGCGCAACCTGCGCCGGCGTGCGCGCGCCCTCGTCGTCGGGATTGAAGATGGGCAGCGCCCCGAGCCCGTCATGGATGGCAAGCTCGAAACCCGGCGGCGCGATATCCCGCAGGGCCAACAGCAGCGCCGTATTGGTCGAGGCCGCGCGCAGGCTTCCCGAAATGCACAGCAGCTTCATTGCCGGCCACCTTGCGGTTTCGTCCCGCCGGCACCGGCGATCCGCCTTGCGCCGCCCGGCTACTTCTTGAATCTGTCGTCCAGCGAATGCCGCATGATGAGCGGCATCTGGCAAAATGTGAAGATCAGCGTGATGGGCATGATGCCCCACACCTTGAACGCCACCCAGGTGTCGGTGGAGAAATTGCGCCACACCACCTCGTTGGCAAGGGCGAGGAACAGGAAGAAAAAGCCCCAGCGCAGGGTGAGCACGCGCCAGCCTTCCTCATCCAGCCGGAAGGCGCTGTCGAAGACATAGCCCAGCAGCGACTTGCCGAACAGCAGCCCGCCCAGCAGCGCCCCGCCGAACAGCGTGTTGACGATGGTCGGCTTCATCTTGATGAAGACGTCGTCCTGCAGCCACAGCGTCAGCGCGCCGAAGATGAAGACGACGACGCCCGACACCAGCGGCATGATCGGCAGCGAGCGCATCAGCACCCAGGAGATGATGAGCGCAACCGCCGTCGCGATCATGAACAGGCCGGTCGCCACGAAGATCGGTCCGCCGAAATCGCCGAGGATCGGGAACTTCTCCACCAGCCATGCGCCGCGCGCATTGGCGAAGAAGAAGACCAGCAGCGGCCCCAGCTCCAGCGCCAGCTTGAGCAGCGGGTTCACTTCCTTCTTCTTGGGGTCCGACGGGTCGCGTTCGAGGATCGGTTCGGTCATGATGTTCAAGCCACTCCTGCGATCGCCTTGGCGAAGTCGCCGGCGGAAAACGGTTCGAGATCGTCCACCTGCTCGCCGACGCCGATGAAATAGACCGGCAGGCGGTATTTGGCGGCGATCGCCACCAGTATGCCGCCGCGCGCCGTGCCGTCGAGCTTGGTCATCACCAGCCCGTTGACGCCCGCGACATTGCGGAAGATCTCGACCTGGTTGAGTGCATTCTGGCCCGTCGTCGCGTCGACCGTCTGCAGCACGGTGTGCGGCGCTTCCGGATCGAGCTTGCCCAGCACGCGCACGATCTTCTCCAGCTCGGCCATCAGCTCGGCCTTGTTCTGCAGCCGGCCGGCGGTGTCGATGATGAGCACGTCCGAGCCGGCCGCCCTGGCCTTCTCGAAGGCGTCATAGGCAAGGCCCGCCGCATCCGCCCCAAGCTTGGACGAAACGACCGGCGAGCCCGTGCGCTCGCCCCAGATCTTGAGCTGCTCGATGGCCGCCGCGCGGAACGTGTCGCCCGCCGCCAGCATCACCGACAGCCCGCCCTCGGTGAGCTTGGCGGCCAGCTTGCCGATGGTCGTGGTCTTGCCGGTACCGTTGACGCCGACCACCAGGATGACATGCGGCTTGTGCGACAGGTCGAGCTCCAGCGGCATCGCCACCGGGGTCAGCACCTTCTCCACTTCGGTCGCCATGATGGCGCGCACTTCCGTGTCGGACACGTCCTTGCCGTAGCGGCTGGAGGACAGCGCGTCGGTGATGCGGATGGCGGTTTCCATGCCCAGATCGGCGCGGATCAGCACATCCTCCAGCTCCTCCAGCGTCTCTTCGTCCAGCTTGCGCTTGGTGAAGACGCCGGCGATGGAGCCGGTGAGTTCCTTCGAGGAGCGCGACAGGCCCTGCCGCAGCCGCTGGAACCAGTTCGGCCTCGGTTCGGGTGCCGCTTGCGGCGCGACGGGCTCGGCCTTCTGCTCGACCTTTTTGGAAACGGTGACCTTGCCGACAGCGGATTTCGGCGTCACGGCCTCTTCTCCCCCCCCAAGGGGGAGATGGTCCGAAGGACCGGAGGGGGCTTTTTCCACCGCCGCCGGCGCTTCCGCGACGACAGGCGTTTCCTCCGCAACCGGCGCTTCGGCGGCGTCCGGCGATTCGGTGCTCCCGCCCCTGTCGGCTGCCTCGACCGGCTCTTCCCTCAAGGGCGCGGCTGGCGCGACGTCATCGGTCTCCTGCGGCGGCTCTGGAATTTCCACCGGCTCGGCCGGCACTTCCAGCGGCGTGGAAGGCTCGGGAACCTCGGCAGGCGGGATTTCCGGAGCTTCCGTCGGCTCCGGGGGCACCTCGCCGGGCTCGGCCGGGATCTCCGGCTCGGACGGGACGGGCTCCGCCGGTTCCGGCTCCACGGGCGTCGGAGCCGGCGCGGGCTCTTCCGGGACGGGCCCGGGTTCCGGGAAGGGAGAAACCGGCTCGACCTCCTCTCCCCCTTTAAGAAGGAGATGGTCCGCAGGACCGGAGGGAATTTCTTCCACCGCCGCCGACGCTTCCGGCGCAGCGGGCGCTTCGTCAACGACCGGCGCCTCGGCGACGGCGCCCACTTCGCTCGCGTCCGACGATCCGGCGACCTCATCCCGATCGACGACGCCGACGGTCCCCTCCTTCGAGGGGGAGGGAGCGGCCGGCGCCTCGGCTTCGGGCTTCGGCTGTTCCGGCGCGGGCGTTGCCGGCGCTTGCGCCTCCGCGGGAGCCTGCTCGACCTCCTTCTTGCCGAAGGAAAAGACTTTCTTGATGAAGCCGAATGCCATGCTGTCTCTATCTCAAGCCGCGGCCATGGCGGCAGGCGCGGCGATCAGCCGGGCGCCGTCCTGGCCGGTGATGGTGGCGGCGAGGATGCTGCCGGGCGCACCGCCTTCGATCGCGGCGAGCGTAAAACCCTCGGTGCGGCCAAGCCCGTCGCGCTCGACCAGGATGGACTGGCTGGTGCCGACCAGCCGTTCCAGATGCCGGCGATAGGCCGCCTCGCCGGTCGCGCGCAGCCGCGCGGCGCGTTCCTTGATGGCGCGGCCGTCCACCTGCGGCATGCGCGCCGCCGGCGTACCCTCGCGCGGGGAAAACGGAAAGACGTGAAGATGCGTCAGCCCGCATTCCTCGACGATCTTCAGCGAGTTCTCGAACATCGCCTCGGTCTCGGTCGGGAAGCCGGCGATGATGTCGGCGCCGAAGACGATGTCGGGGCGCATGCGCCGCACCTCCTCGCAGAAGCGGATGGAATCGTCGCGCAGATGCCGCCGCTTCATGCGCTTCAGGATCATGTCGTCGCCGGCCTGCAGCGATAGATGCAGATGCGGCATCAGCCGCTTTTCGGTGGCGATCGCGTCCATCAGGTCGTCGTCGGCCTCGATGGAATCGATGGACGACAGCCTGAGCCGCTGCACCTCCGGCACCTGCCGCAGAATGGTCTTCACCAGCCTGCCGAGTTTCGGCGCGCCCGGCAGGTCGGTGCCGTAGCTGGTCATGTCGACGCCGCTCAGCACCACCTCGGCATAGCCGTTGCCGGTCAGCCGCTTGATCTGTTCCACCACCGCGCCCATCGGCACCGAGCGCGAATTGCCGCGCCCGTAGGGGATGATGCAGAAGGTGCAGCGGTGGTCGCAGCCGTTCTGCACCTGCACGAAGGCGCGTGCGCGGCCCTCGATGGCATCGACCAGATGGCCGGCCGTCTCGCGCACGGAAAAGATGTCGTTGACGCGCGCCTTCTCGGTGTCGTTGACGCCGAAGTCGGGCAATGCGCGATAATTGTGCGCCTTCAGCTTCTCCTCATTGCCGAGCACGAGGTCGACCTCGCCCATGGCGGCGAAGGCGTCCGGGTCGGTCTGCGCGGCGCAGCCGGTGACGATGATGCGCGCGTCGGGATTCTCGCGGCGCGCCTTGCGGATCGACTGCTTGGCCTGGCGCACCGCCTCGGCGGTGACGGCGCAGGTGTTGAAGATCACCGCGCCGTTCTTCAGCGCGCCGAGCCCGGCGGCCTCGGCCTCGCGGCGCATCACTTCCGACTCATAGGTGTTGAGCCGGCAACCGAAGGTGACGATGTCGATACCCATCAGGCGACGTCCTGCGTGTCGCGCTGCCACGCGCCGGTGGCGGGGTCGAAGCTGCCTGAAAACTCCCATTCGGCCGGGCCGGTCATGACGACATGGTCGTCGTCGCGCCACTCGATCACCAGCGGGCCGCCGGGCACCGTGACGGTGACCTTGCGGTCGGTGCGGCGCGTGCGCGCCCCGCACACGGCGGCGGCGCAGGCCGCCGTGCCGCAGGCGCGCGTCAGCCCCGCGCCGCGCTCCCATGTGCGCAGCGTGATGGCGTCGCGCGCGGTGACCTGCGCGATGGAAATATTGGCGCGCTCGGGGAAGATCGGGTGATTCTCGAGCATCGGCCCAAAACGCTCCAGCTCGTAGGACCACACATCGCGATCCACCCAGAAGACGGCGTGCGGGTTGCCCATCGAGGCGACGGAGGGCGAATGCAGCACCGGTGCGTCGATCGGGCCGACCTGCAGCTCGATCATGCGCGTGTCGCGGAACTCTTCCGCCAGCGGAATGTCGCGCCAGCCGAAGCGCGGCACGCCCATGTCGACGGAGATCAGCCCGTCAGCGTGCTCCTCGGCATTGAGGATGCCGGCGACCGTCTCGAAGGTGAACGCCTTCTGCCCGGTTTCGGCGGCCAGCGCCTGCACCACGCAGCGCGTGCCGTTGCCGCAGGCCTGCGCCTGGCTGCCGTCGGAATTGATGATCTCGATATAGTTGGCGGTGCCGGCGGTGCGCGGATCGTGGATGGCCATGATCTGATCGAACTTGGTGGCCGGATCGGCATTGAGCGCGATCGCCGCCGCCGGCGTCACGCGGTCCGCGCGGCCGCGCATGTCGGCAACGATGATCTCGTTGCCGAGCCCGTTCATCCTGGCAAAGGGCGCTGTCCTGTTCATTGCGGCCCTATATGGCGGAAACGATGGCGAATTACCAGTATGGAAGGGCCTCGGCAGCGGCTGCGCCGTGGCCCTTTGCATCAAAAATCCGCCATCGCCGGCGACGCGTCAGTTCTTGCGCGTGGACTCGAACAGGAACCAGGCGCGGCGCTCGGCCTCGTCGATGTAGTTCTCCAGCAGGCTTGCCGTGGCGACGTCGTTTTCCTCGTCGCAGGTGTCGTGCACCTCGCGCATGGCCGCGATCAGCATTTCGTTGTCCTCGCGCAGCTCGCTCAGCATGTCCTCGGGCGTGACGAAATCGGCATCGTTGTCCTTGATGCGCTGCAGCCGGGAGATCTCGCCGATGGAGTGCAGCGTGATGCCGCCGAGCTTGCGGGCACGCTCCGCCAGCACGTCGGTCATCTCGAATATCTGGTCCCCGTGTTCGTCGAGCAGCAGGTGGTAGTCGCGGAAATGCGGGCCGCTCATGTGCCAGTGGAAATTCTTGGTCTTCAAATAAAGTGCAAAAACGTCGGCAAGGAGCGCATTGAGCGCGGCCGTGATGTCGCGGCGCGCATTGTCGCCAAGCCCCGTAGGCGTGGTGAGCGGTGCATTGCGGTGGGACTTGGCGGTGCTGGTGTCTGACATGTCGAAGCTCCCTCTAATGGGTTCTGCGTTACACTCCACAAATGCATACTATCGCACTCCGTTCCCAAATGCGTGACTGTTGGCGCGGCGGGGGCCGATTTCATTCCCCGGCGGTTTCCGGCACGTCCCAGATTTCGCCCGCCCGCATGGCGCGGAAGCGCTCGCGCGGCACGTCCCGCCGGTCGAGCGCCTCTTCCAGCTTGTCCCGCGGCTCCTCGATCGGCTCGTTGGTGAGACGGAACGTGCCCCAGTGGCAGCCGGCGGCGAAGGCGGCGTTGCACAGCTTCATGCCGCGCACCGCCTCGTCGGGGTTCTGGTGGTGCGGCTCCATGAACCAGCGCGGCTCATAGGCGCCGATCGGCAGGATGGCGAGGCGGAAGCCGCCGTGCTTCTGCGCCAGCCGGCGGTAGATGATGCCGTCATGAAAGCCGGTGTCGCCGGCGAAATAGACCTTGCCGGACGGCGTATCCACCACGAAGCCGGACCACAGCGCCATGCGCCGGTCCTTGGCGCCGCGCGCCGACCAGTGATGCGCCGGCTCGATATGGACGGCGACGCTGTCGAATTCGAAACGATCGCCCCAGTCGCCCGTCACCACCCGCATCTCGGGCACATGGGCGCGCACCACCGCATCGTTGCCGAGCGGGGTGATGACCAGCGGATCGTGCGCGGCCTTGAGCCGCGTCAGCGTGGCGAGGTCGAGATGGTCGTAATGGTTGTGGCTGAGCAGGACGATCTGGATCTGCGGCAGGTCGTTGAAGTCGATGCCCGGTCCGCTGACCCGCTTGGGCCCGGCGAAGGACAGCGGCGAGACGCGGGACGACCAGACCGGATCGGTCAGGATGTTCAGCCCCTCCATCTGCACCAGCAGCGAGGCGTGACCCACCATCGTCACCCTGAGATTGCCGCCGGCGACGACCTGTTCGGGAACGGCGCGCGGAAACGGGCTCGGCCAGGTGGCCGGCCATCTGGCGCGCCCGCCGCCGAACTGCCATTTCAACAGCCCCTTGAGCGTCCCCGGTGGCTTGCCGTTGGGGTTGAAGAAGATGCGGCCGTCGAAATGGTCGCTGACAGGTCCCTGGTAGTAGGGGTTGGCGGCTTTCGGCTTCCTCGCCATGCAAGCTCCCGGGCGACATGCGGTTCCGGAAACAAGGATAGTGGCCGCGAGGGTTGGCGCAAGCGTTGCCGCGCCGAATACCGGCAGGCCGCCGCGCGGCCTGCGCGGATGCGTCATCGTCGGCCCCGGGGGCCTTCGTGCCGGGCCTGGCCATCGGCGGCCGCGCAACGAGGTCCTGACACATGGCTGCCCGGGCCTCCGGCGACATGCCTTGCGGGGGTAGGCCCGCCCCCTCTCCGGCGGCGTCACCTGCGGCATTTCTGCAACAATCGCAGGTCGCGAAACCCTATCTTAACCATGGCCGGTTGAAAATTGAGCGATACTGCCCTGTTTGTGGCGCATTGTTTTGATCGGGCAGGGCAACGGTTCCGATGGAGGGATGCCAGATGAGTTTTTCGAGAGCGGGCCTGTTGGCGATTTCGCTGGCGGCATTGGCGGCAAGCGGTTGCCAGAGTTCGCGGATGTCGTCGTTCGACAGCCAGCCCGCACCGCTAACGCCCGCGCCGACCGGGCAGGTCACCAGCGGCCAGTTGCCGCCGCCGGCGGCGCCCGGCTCGACCGACGCCTCGCAGTTCCCCGCCGCGCCCGGCGGCACGCAGGTTGCCGCGCTGCCGCCGAGCTCCGGCCCCGCCGCCGGTGCGCCCGACCTCACGGCCGGCAGCGTCGCCGGTGTCTGGAACGTCTCGGTCGCCGGCCAGAGCTGCCGCGTGGCCACGCCGCAGACCAAGTTCGGACAGGGCTACCGCGCCGGCCCGCTGCGCTGCCCGGCCCCGATCGACGGCGTGAAGTCGTGGAATGTTGCCGGCAAGCAGCTTACGCTCTATGACGAGAACGGCGGCACGCTCGCCCGGCTCTATTCCTCTGGCCCGGAAAAGTTCGACGGACAGACCGAGAGCGGCCAGCCGATCTCGCTCAGCCGCTGATCGGGCGGCCGGGTTGTTCCCACAGGTTCGGCCTGCCGCGCAAGGCGGGCCGCAAAGGCGGCAGACTTCAGAGACATGACCGATGCATGTGCGTGACGGCATCCAGACGCGTGTGACGGTCAGGCAGCGCTACGACCACATGGCGGAGACCGGGGCGATCGAGCGCGACCCCGCGCAGCAAGAGATCGTCGCCGCCCTCGATCACCTCATCGACGAGATCGCGGAGAAGCGGCTGGCCAAGAAGTCCAGCGCGCTGGGCTGGCTGTTCGGCAGGAAGCGCGGGAAGAAAGCCGCGGTGAAGGGCCTCTACATCCACGGCGATGTCGGCCGCGGCAAGACCATGCTGATGGACATGTTCTTCGAGCTGGTGCCGGTGAAGCGCAAGCGGCGCATGCATTTCAACGACTTCATGGCTGATGCGCAGGACCGCATCCAGAAGCACCGGCTGGCGCGCAAGAACGGCGAGACCAGGGAAGACGATCCGATCCCGCCGGTCGCCGCCGCCCTCGCCGAGGAGGCGTGGGTGCTGTGCTTCGACGAGTTCACCGTCACCGACATCGCCGACGCCATGATCCTGTCGCGGCTGTTCTCGGCGCTGTTCGACAACGGCGTGGTGCTGGTCGCCACCTCCAACGTCGCGCCGGACGATCTCTATCGCGACGGCCTCAACCGCGCGCTGTTCCTGCCCTTCATCGACGTGCTGAAGAGCCATGCGCGGGTGCTCGACCTCGACGCCGACACCGATTACCGCATGCAGAAGCTGAACCGCGTGCCGGTCTATGTGACGCCGCTCGGCGAGGATGCCGACCGCCGGATGGACGCGGCCTGGCAGACCATGACGCATGGCAAGCCGGCCGCGCCGGCCACGCTGACGGTGAAGGGCCGGCGCATCGACGTGCCGCGCGCCTCGGGAGACGCGGCGCGCTTCACCTTCGCCGAGCTGTGCGAAAAGGCGCACGGCGCGCGCGACTATCTGGCGATCGCGGCGCGCTATTCCACGGTCTTCATCGACCACGTGCCGGTGCTGGACGAGACGAAACGCAACGAGACCAAGCGCCTCATCCTGCTCGTCGACACGCTCTACGACCACCACATCCGCACCGTCATCAGCGCCGCGGCCGTGCCGCAGGTGCTCTATGCCGGCAGGCCGGGCAGCACCGAGGCGTTCGAGTTCGACCGCACCGTTTCCCGCCTCATCGAGATGCAGAGCCGGGACTGGCTCGACGACTGGGCCGCGCGGCAGGCGAGCGACCGCCCCGCTGCACCGGAAGCCGGCGAAATAATGTCCGCCTGAAGAAGTTTTCGGCGAAAACTTTGACGTTTACGTAATTCCCGATGTTTCTAACCGATTGAAATATTTGAGGTGGAAATAATCGGTTGAATTTCTACAGTGTTGGCGCTATCTCACCCGGCGGAATTCTGGCTGCATTCGCCTGTCCAATCTGGCCTAAGAGCTCTCATCCGGCGTCGTTTCGCACCGGTCACAGCAAAGGGAAATTTCCTCACATGGCACGCAACAAGATAGCCCTCATCGGTTCCGGCATGATTGGCGGCACGCTCGCTCATCTGATCGGTCTCAAGGAACTTGGCGACGTCGTTCTGTTCGACATTGCGGAAGGCCTTCCGCAGGGCAAGGGGCTGGACATCGCCGAGTCCTCGCCCGTCGACGGCTTCGACGCGAGCTATGTCGGCGTCAACGACTATGCCGGCATCGAGGGCGCGGATGTGTGCATCGTCACCGCCGGCGTGCCGCGCAAGCCGGGCATGAGCCGCGACGACCTGCTGGGCATCAACCTCAAGGTGATGGAACAGGTCGGCGCCGGCATCAGGAAATATGCTCCCAACGCCTTCGTCATCTGCATCACCAACCCGCTCGACGCCATGGTCTGGGCGCTGCAGAAGTTCTCCGGCCTGCCCAGGAGCCATGTGGTCGGCATGGCCGGCGTGCTCGACTCGGCCCGCTTCCGCTACTTCCTGGCCGATGAGTTCAAGGTTTCGGTCGAGGACGTCTCGGCCATGACGCTCGGCGGCCACGGCGACGACATGGTGCCGATGGTGCGCTACTCCACCGTCGCCGGCATCCCGCTGCCGGACCTCGTCAAGATGGGCTGGACCAGCCAGGAGAAGCTCGACGCCATCGTCGAGCGCACCCGCAAGGGCGGCGGCGAGATCGTCGGCCTGCTCAAGACCGGCTCGGCCTATTATGCGCCGGCCGCCTCGGCGATCGCCATGGCCGAAAGCTACCTCAAGGACAAGAAGCGCGTGCTGCCCTGCGCGGCCCATCTCAGCGGCCAGTATGGCGTCAAGGACATGTATGTCGGCGTGCCGGTGGTGATCGGCGCCAACGGCGTGGAGCGCATCATCGAGCTCGACTTCAACAAGACCGAAGAGAAGATGTTCGAGAAATCCGTCGACGCGGTGAAGACGCTCTGCGACGCCTGCGTGTCGATCGCTCCGAACCTCGGCAACAAGTAAGGGCCGGCTTATGAACATCCATGAATATCAGGCCAAGGCGCTGCTGAAGGGTTTCGGCGCGCCGGTGGCCGAAGGCGTCGCCATCTTCAGCGCCGGCGAGGCCGAGGCGGCGGCGAAGAAGCTGCCCGGACCGCTCTATGTGGTGAAGAGCCAGATTCATGCCGGCGGACGCGGCAAGGGCAAGTTCAAGGAGCTGCCCGCCGACGCCAAGGGCGGCGTGCGCCTGGCCAAATCGATCGACGAGGTCGTCGCCAACGCCAGGGAAATGCTCGGCCACACGCTGGTGACCAAGCAGACCGGCCCTGCCGGCAAGCAGGTCAACCGCCTCTACATCGAGGACGGCGCCGACATCGCCCGCGAGCTCTATCTGTCGATCCTCGTCGACCGCGCGGTCGGCCGCGTCGCCTTCGTGGTCTCCACCGAGGGCGGCATGGACATCGAGCAGGTGGCGCATGACACGCCGGAGAAGATCGTCACCGTGGCGATCGATCCCGTCGCCGGCGTCACCGCCGCCGACGTCAAGAAGCTCAACGAGGCGCTGGAGCTTTCGGGCGATGCGGCGGCCGACGGCGAGAAGCTGTTCCCGGCGCTCTACAAGGCCTTCGTCGAGAAGGACATGAGCCTGCTCGAGGTCAACCCGCTGATCGTCATGACCAACGGCCGCCTGCGCGTGCTGGACGCCAAGGTGTCGTTCGACAACAACTCGCTGTTCCGCCACCCCGACATTCTCGAGCTGCGCGACACGACCGAGGAGGACGAGAAGGAAATCGAGGCGTCCAAATACGACCTCGCCTACGTCGCCCTCGACGGCGATATCGGCTGCATGGTCAATGGCGCCGGCCTGGCGATGGCCACGATGGACATCATCAAGCTCTACGGTGCCGAGCCCGCCAACTTCCTCGACGTCGGGGGCGGCGCTTCCAAGGAGAAGGTCACGGCCGCGTTCAAGATCATCACGGCCGACCCGAACGTGAAGGGCATCCTGGTCAACATCTTCGGCGGCATCATGCGCTGCGACGTCATCGCCGAGGGCGTGGTCGCGGCGGTCAAGGAAGTCGGGCTCAAGGTGCCGCTGGTCGTGCGCCTGGAAGGCACCAACGCCGCGCTCGGCAAGAAGATCATCAACGAAAGCGGCCTCAACACCGTGTCGGCGGACGACCTCGACGACGCAGCCAAGAAGATCGTCGCGGCGGTGAAGGGAAACTGAGCTGATGTCCATTCTCATCGACAAGAACACCAAGGTTCTGGTTCAGGGCCTGACCGGCAAGACCGGCACCTTCCACACCGAGCAGGCGCTGGCCTATCACGGCACCCGGATGGTCGGCGGCATCAACCCCAAGAAGGGCGGCGAGACGTGGACCGGCTCCAAGGGCGAGACCCTGCCGATCTTCGCTTCCGTCGCCGAGGGCAAGGAGAAGACGGGCGCCGACGCCACCGTCGTCTACGTGCCGCCGGCAGGCGCGGCCGCCGCGATCATCGAGGCGATCGAGGCCGAAATCCCGCTGATCGTGTGCATCACCGAGGGCATCCCGGTCATGGACATGGTCAAGGTCAAGGCCCGGCTCGAAAAGTCGAAGTCGCGCCTCATCGGCCCGAACTGCCCCGGCATCGTCACCCCCGACGAGTGCAAGATCGGCATCATGCCCGGCAACATCTTCCGCAAGGGTTCGGTCGGCGTTGTTTCGCGCTCGGGCACGCTTACATATGAGGCGGTCTTCCAGACCACCAATGCGGGCCTCGGCCAGACCACCGCGGTCGGCATCGGCGGCGACCCGGTGAAGGGCACGGAATTCATCGACGTGCTGGAGATGTTCCTGGCCGACGACGAAACCAGGTCGATCATCATGATCGGCGAGATCGGCGGCTCGGCCGAGGAGGATGCCGCGCAGTTCCTCATCGACGAGGCCAGGCGCGGCCGCAAGAAGCCGATGGCCGGCTTCATCGCCGGACGCACCGCCCCTCCCGGCCGCACCATGGGCCATGCCGGCGCCGTGATTTCCGGCGGCAAGGGTGGCGCTGAAGACAAGATCGCGGCGATGGAAGCCGCGGGCATCCGTGTATCGCCTTCGCCGGCGCGGCTCGGCACCACGCTCGTCGAGGCGATCAAGGGCTAGCGGGTAGCGGATAGGGAGTAGCGACTAGGGATCAGGACGTGCGGGCACGAAATCCCTACTCGCTATTCGCTATGGGCTATTCGCCGTGAAAAAGGAGACGGGGCCGGGCCCCGCATGAAGAAAATGGCGCGACAAGACCAGGCCAACGACCAGTTTTCTCTCACCTCGTTCCTCTATGGCGGCAATGCCGACTATATCGACGCGCTCTACGCGGCCTATGAGAACGATCCTTCCTCGGTCGATCCCGAGTGGCAGGATTTCTTCGCCGCGCTGAAGGACGACGCCGGCGACGTGAAGAAGAATGCGCAGGGCGCCTCCTGGGCCAGGGCCAACTGGCCGCTGCAGGCCAATGGCGAGCTGGTTTCGGCGCTCGACGGCAATTGGGGCCTGGTCGAGAAGACCATCGAGAAGAAGGTGAAGGACAAGGCCGCCGCCAAGGGCGAGGTGCTGTCCGAAATCGACGTCATGCAGGCGACCCGCGATTCGGTGCGCGCCATCATGATGATCCGTGCCTACCGCATGCGCGGCCACCTGCACGCCAAGCTCGACCCGCTCGACATCGCCAACCCGATCGAGGACTACAACGAGCTGTCGCCGGCCTCCTACGGCTTCACCGAGGCCGACTACGACCGCAAGATCTTCATCGACCACGTGCTGGGACTGGAATACGCGACCATCCGCGAGATGCTCGACATCCTCCAGCGCACCTATTGCTCCACCATCGGCGTGGAGTTCATGCACATCTCCAACCCCGAGGAGAAGGCCTGGATCCAGGAGCGCATCGAGGGGCCGGACAAGGGCATCGCCTTCACCGCCGAGGGCAAGAAGGCGATCCTGCACAAGCTGGTCGAGGCGGAGGGCTTCGAGCAGTTCATCGACGTCAAGTACAAGGGCACCAAGCGCTTCGGCCTCGACGGCGGTGAATCGCTGATCCCGGCGCTGGAGCAGATCGTCAAGCGCGGCGGCTCGCTCGGCATGAAGGAAATCGTGCTCGGCATGGCCCATCGCGGCCGCCTCAACGTGCTGACCAATGTGATGGCCAAGCCCCATCGCGCCGTGTTCCACGAGTTCAAGGGCGGCTCCTATGCGCCCGACGACGTCGAGGGCTCGGGCGACGTGAAGTACCATCTTGGCGCTTCGTCGGACCGCGAGTTCGACGGCAACAAGGTGCACCTGTCGCTGACCGCCAACCCCTCGCATCTGGAAATCGTCGACCCCGTCGTGATGGGCAAGGCGCGCGCCAAGCAGGACCAGCTCTACGGCCGCAACCCGCGCCACGAGATCGTGCCGCTCGACGTGCGCGCCCAGGTGCTGCCGCTGCTGATCCACGGCGACGCCGCGTTCGCCGGCCAGGGCGTGGTGGCCGAGATCCTCGGCCTGTCGGGCCTGCGCGGCCACCGCGTCGCCGGCACGCTGCACGTCATCATCAACAACCAGATCGGCTTCACCACCAATCCGCGCTTCTCGCGGTCCTCGCCCTATCCGTCGGACGTTGCCAAGATGATCGAGGCGCCGATCTTCCACGTCAACGGCGACGATCCGGAAGCCGTGGTCTTCGCGGCCAAGGTGGCGACCGAATTCCGCATGAAGTTCCACAAGCCGGTGGTGGTGGACATGTTCTGCTACCGCCGCTTCGGCCACAACGAGGGCGACGAGCCGGCGTTCACGCAGCCGATCATGTACCGCAACATCCGCGTCCACAAGACGACGGTGCAGCTCTATGCCGACAAGCTGATCGGCGAGGGGCTGGTGACCGAGGCGGAAGTGGAACAGATGCGCGCCGACTGGCGCGCCCATCTGGAAGCCGAGTTCGAGGCCGGCCAGTCCTACAAGCCCAACAAGGCCGACTGGCTGGACGGCGCCTGGTCGGGCCTGCGCGCCGCCGACAACCAGGACGAGCTGCGCCGCGGCAAGACCGCCGTGCCGGTGAAGACGCTGAAGGAGATCGGCAAGAAGCTGACCGACATTCCCGCCGGCTTCGAGGCGCACAGGACCATCGGCCGCTTCCTCGACGCGCGCCGCAAGATGATCGAATCGGGCGAGGGCATCGACTGGTCGACCGCCGAGGCGCTTGCCTTCGGCTCGATCCTGCTCGACGGCAACCCGATCCGCCTCTCCGGCCAGGACTCCGAGCGCGGCACCTTCTCGCAGCGCCATTCGGTGCTCTACGACCAGCGCGACGAGAACCGCTACATCCCGCTCAACAACCTCTCGCCCGCCCAGGCGAACTACGAGGTCATCAACTCCATGCTGTCGGAAGAGGCCGTGCTCGGCTTCGAATACGGCTACAGCCTCGCCGACCCCAAGGCGCTGACGCTCTGGGAAGCCCAGTTCGGCGACTTCGCCAACGGCGCGCAGGTGGTGTTCGACCAGTTCATCTCGTCGGGCGAGCGCAAGTGGCTGCGCATGTCGGGCCTCGTCTGCCTGCTGCCGCACGGCTATGAAGGCCAGGGGCCGGAGCATTCCTCCGCCCGCCTGGAGCGCTTCCTGCAGCTCTGCGCGGAAGACAACATGCAGGTCGCCTACTGCACGACGCCGGCCAACTATTTCCACATCCTGCGCCGGCAGCTCAAGCGCGACTTCCGCAAGCCGCTGATCCTGATGACGCCGAAGTCGCTGCTGCGCCACAAGCGCGCCGTGTCGACGCTGGCCGAGATGTCGGGCGAAAGCTCGTTCCACCGCCTGCTGTGGGACGACGCGCAGTACCTCAAGGACCAGCCGATCAAGCTGCAGAAGGATTCGAAGATCCGCCGCGTCGTGCTGTGCACCGGCAAGGTCTATTACGACCTCTACGAGGAGCGCGAGAAGCGCGGCATCGACGACATCTACCTGCTGCGCGTCGAGCAGCTCTACCCGTTCCCGGCCAAGGCGCTCATCACCGAGCTGTCGCGCTTCCGCAACGCCGAGATGGTATGGTGCCAGGAAGAGCCCAAGAACATGGGTGCGTGGTCGTTCATCGATCCGTATCTGGAGTGGGTGCTGGCCCATATCGACGCCAAGCACCAGCGCGTGCGCTACACCGGCCGCCCGGCCGCCGCATCGCCGGCCACCGGCCTGATGTCGAAGCACCTCGCGCAGCTCCAGGCGTTCCTCGACGACGCGCTCGGCGAATAATCCTCAGTTCAAGAAACGGATAGGCAAAGAACAATGGCTACCGAAATCCGCGTCCCGACCCTTGGCGAATCCGTCAGCGAGGCGACCATCGGCAAATGGTTCAAGAAGGTCGGCGATGCCATTGCCGTCGATGAGCCGTTGCTCGAGCTGGAAACCGACAAGGTGACGATCGAGGTGCCCGCGCCCGCCGCCGGCACGCTGTCGGAGATCGCCGCGCAGGAAGGCGAGAATGTCGGCGTCGGCGCCATCCTCGGCACCATCGCCGAGGGCGCTGCCGCCAGGCCGGCCACGAAGCCCGAGGCGGTGGCGCAGGCGGCCGGCGCGGCCGGCGCCTCCACCGTCAAGGAAGCGGCGGAGAAGACCGCCAGGATCGCCGGCGAGGGCCCGCTCGAGGAGCGCAAGATGCCGCCGGCCCCCTCGGCCGCCAAGCTGCTTGCGGAAGCCAACCTTTCGGTCGATCAGATCACCGGCACCGGCAAGCGCGGCCAGGTGCTGAAGGGCGACGTGCTGGATGCCGTCGCAAGGGGCATCCCGGCCACGCCCGCCGCGGCTCCTGCTCCCGCCCCGGTCGCGGCCCGTGCGCCATCCTCGGCCGAGGACGAGGTGCGCGAGGAGCGCGTGCGCATGACCAAGCTGCGCCAGACCATCGCGCGCCGCCTGAAGGACGCGCAGTCGACCGCCGCCATGCTCACCACCTTCAACGAGGTGGACATGAAGGCGGTGATGGACCTGCGCGCCAAGTACAAGGACGTGTTCGAGAAGAAGCACGGCGTGAAGCTCGGCTTCATGGGCTTCTTCACCAAGGCCGTGACGCATGCGCTGAAGGAAATCCCGGCCGTCAACGCCGAGATCGACGGCACCGACATCATCTACAAGAACTACGCCCATATCGGCGTGGCCGTGGGCACCGACAAGGGCCTCGTCGTGCCGGTGGTGCGTGACGCCGACCAGATGTCGATCGCCGAGATCGAGAAGGAAATCGGCCGCCTTGGCATCGCCGCGCGCGACGGCAAGCTGTCGGTCGCCGACATGCAGGGCGGCACCTTCACCATCTCCAATGGCGGTGTCTACGGCTCGCTGATGTCGACGCCGATCCTCAACGCGCCGCAGTCGGGCATCCTCGGCATGCACAAGATCCAGGAGCGCCCGATGGTCGTCGGCGGCCAGATCGTCATCCGCCCGATGATGTATCTGGCGCTCTCCTACGATCACCGCATCGTCGACGGCAAGGAGGCCGTCACCTTCCTGGTGCGCGTCAAGGAAAGCCTGGAAGACCCCGAACGCCTGGTGCTGGATCTCTGAGGTCCGTTTTCCTGTGCGGCGCGGATGCCTTGTGATACGGGGCGTCCGCGTTCGCGTATCTCGAAACGGCGCATGGCTGCCTTGCGCAAAACCGATTTCGGTTTGCGGAACCATGCGTTAGGCTGCCGCCGAAAGGAGCGGACCCATGGCCTTCGAACCGAACATTCCCCCCATTCAGGTACATCTGTGCGTCAAGGGCGGCCGTGAGGCCATCGCCTTCTACGAGAAGGCGTTCGACGCCGTCGAAACCTATGAGCAGATGGCCGAGGACGGCGAGCGCGTGCTGCACGCCAATCTCTCCATGTTCGGCTCCGAAGTGATGCTGCATGACGAGTTCCCCGAACTCTCCAGCGATGTGCTGTCGCCGGCGAGCCGCGGCGGCGCGGGGCTGACCATCAACGTCAACCTGCCGAAGTCCGGCGACGTCGACCGCGCGGTCGAGCAGGCAGTGAGCGCGGGCGCTGTCGTCACCATGCCGGCGGCCGACATGTTCTGGGGCGCGCGCTACGCCAGGATCGCCGATCCCTTCGGCCATGTCTGGGCCTTCAACGCGCCGCTGGGAACGCCCGAATAATGACGATGACGGGGCAGGTTCTGCTGGTGACGGGCGGCGGACGCGGCATCGGCGCGGCCATTTGCCGCCTGGCCGCGAAGGCCGGCTACCGCGTGGCGGTCAACTATGCCTCCAATGAAACGGCCGCCGCAGCGCTGGTGCGCGAGATCGCGGCCGAGGGCGGCGAAGCCTTCGCCGTGAAAGGCGATGTCGGCAGCGAAGCCGACGTGCTCGCCCTGTTCGCCGCCGTCGATGCGCGCTACGGCCGGCTCGACGCGCTGGTCAACAATGCCGGCATCGTGGATGCCAGGGCGCGCGTGGACGAGATGAGCGCGGCGCGGCTGGAGCGCATGATGCGCGTCAACGTCATCGGCTCGATGCTGTGCGCCCGCGAGGCGGTGAAGCGCATGTCGACGCTGCATGGCGGCAAGGGCGGGGCGATCGTCAACATCTCCTCGGCCGCCGCGCAGCTCGGCTCGCCGGGCGAATATGTCGACTACGCCGCCTCCAAGGGCGCGATCGACACATTCACCATCGGGCTCGCCCGCGAGGTCGCCGCCGAGGGCGTGCGCGTCAACGCCGTGCGGCCGGGCATCATCGACACCGAAATCCACGCCTCCGGCGGCCAGCCGGACCGCATCGCGGCGATACGCGGCTTCGTGCCGATGAAGCGCGAGGGCAAGGCCGGGGAAGTCGCCGAGGCCGTGCTCTGGCTTTTGTCGGACAAGGCATCCTATGCGACAGGCGCAATCTTGAACGTGAGCGGCGGACGCTGACATCATCTGGAAGGAAGACGAAATGACTTATGATGTTGTGGTGATCGGATCGGGGCCCGGCGGCTATGTGTGCGCCATCAAGGCGGCGCAGCTCGGCCTCAAGACGGCCGTGGTCGAGAAGCGCGAGACCTTCGGCGGCACCTGCCTCAATATCGGCTGCATCCCCTCCAAGGCGCTGCTGCACGCCTCCGAAATGCTCGCCGAGGCGCAGCATTCCTTCGACACGCTGGGCGTCGAGGTAGAGCCGAAGCTCAATCTTGGAAAGATGATGGCGCACAAGGACGCCACCGTCTCGGCCAACGTCAACGGCGTCGCCTTCCTGTTCAAGAAGAACAAGATCGACAGTTTTCGCGGCACCGGCCGCGTCGTCTCGGCCGGCAAGGTTTCCGTGACCGCCGATGACGGCAGCGTGCAGGAGATCGAGGCGAAGAACATCGTCATCGCCACCGGCTCCGACGTTGCCGGCATTCCGGGCGTGAAGGTCGATTTCGACGAGAAGGTCATCGTCTCCTCCACCGGCGCGCTGGCGCTGCCCAAGGTTCCGGAAAACCTGATCGTGGTCGGCGGCGGCGTCATCGGGCTCGAGCTCGGCTCGGTCTGGGCGCGCCTCGGCGCCAAGGTCACCGTGGTGGAATATCTCGACACCATCCTCGGCGGCATGGACGGCGAGGTGGCAAAGCAGTTCCAGCGCATGCTGGCCAAGCAGGGCTTCACCTTCAAGCTCGGCTCCAGGGTGACGGGCGTGGCCAGGAACGGCAAGGGCGCGAGCGTGACCTTCGAGCCGGTCAAGGGCGGCGACGCCGAGACCATCGAGGCCGATGTCGTGCTGGTGGCCACCGGCCGCAGCCCCTACACCGAAGGCCTCGGCCTCAGGGAAGCGGGCGTCGAGATGGACGAGCGCGGCCGCGTGAAGACCGACGGCCACCTGCGCACCAACGTGCCCGGCATCTGGGCCATCGGCGACGTGATCGCCGGCCCCATGCTTGCCCACAAGGCCGAGGACGAAGGCGTGGCGGTTGCCGAGACGATCGCCGGCCAGGCCGGCCATGTGAACTACGACGTCATCCCGGGCGTGGTCTATACGAGCCCGGAAGTGGCCTCCGTCGGCAAGACCGAGGAAGAGCTGAAGAAGGCCGGCATCGACTACAAGGTGGGAAAATTCCCCTTCACCGCCAACGGCCGCGCCCGCGCCATGCTGCACACGGACGGCTTCGTGAAGATCCTGGCCGACAAGACGACCGACAGGGTGCTCGGCGCGCATATCGTCGGCTTCGGCGCCGGCGAGATGATCCACGAGGCGGCGGTGCTGATGGAGTTCGGCGGCGCGGCCGAAGACCTCGCCCGCACCTGCCACGCCCACCCGACCATGTCGGAAGCGGTGAAGGAGGCGGCGCTGGCGGCCTTCTTCAAGCCGATCCACATCTGACAGGCCGCAGCCGACGCGAAACGAACGGGCGCCTCTTCGGCGCCCTTTTCATGTGTGGCTCAATGTGCCGCGATGCCCTCATGCGCGGCCTTGATATCCTGCCTCCTCCATGCGCGTCGCGGCCCGCGGGCACGACGGGGGAGAGGTGCCGACCCCGGACTTGTTCCGGGGGAGGCGGAGCGGGGGTAAGCTATGCCTTATTGCCCCGGGCGGGCCCGCGCGGCTCTTGTCTTCAAGGTCCGGTCAGGCGCCCAGCGCGTCGAGACGGGCGCGCAGGGCGGCGACCTCCTCCTCCAGCGCCTGCAGCCGCGCCTCGATGTCCGACGCCGGCATGGCCGTGGGGCCGCGCTGCGCGGCAAGGGCGGCAATGTCGACGGGACCGCTCAGCAGATGCGCATAGCGGTCCTCGCGCTGGCCGGGGCCGCGTCCGATCTCCTGCACCAGCGCCGGGCGCTTGCCGATCAGCATGTCGAGTTCGGTGCGCAGGTCTTCCGCCGACTGGAACCGCGCCATGCGCTCGCTGCGCGCCATCAGCTCGCCGGCCGTCTGCGCCCCGCGCAAAAGCAGCAGGCCGAGGATGGCGATCTGCGGCGAGGTCAGCGAAAAGCGCTGCGCGGCAAGATGCTCGTAGCGCTCCACACGCGAGCCGAAGACCTGGCGCACCAGCCCCTTCTGCTCGAGGGATTTCAGCGCCCGGTGCACCTCCATCTGCTCCAGCGCCATCACCGGCTCGCGCGCCGTCTTCTGGTTGGCGGCGGCGTGCGCGGCATTGAGGGTGAGCGGATAGACGTCCGGCGTCAGCTCCTTCTTCTCGATCAGGCAGCCGAGCACGCGCGCTTCGATGGGGGTGAGGATGGGGAGGTCGGTTGTCGCTTCCATGCCGCAGCTATTGGCACAAAACGGCCCGGGCAACAATGCTTCCGCGTCTTGGCTCAAGTGGGCCCAAGCCGCCCTCAAACGAAATAGAGCGCAACGACGAAAAGTCGCTGCGCTCTATCGATCCGGATTTCCGGAATGGCGGTCCGGAAGGAGGAGCAGCCTGAAGCTCTATACGCGGCGCTCCACCATCATCTTCTTGATCTCCGCGATCGCCTTGGCCGGGTTGAGGCCCTTCGGGCAGGTCTGCGCGCAGTTCATGATGGTGTGGCAGCGATAGAGGCGGAACGGATCTTCCAGATTGTCCAGGCGCGAGCCGGTCGCCTCGTCGCGGCTGTCGATCAGCCAGCGATAGGCCTGCAGCAGCACGGCCGGGCCGAGATAGCGGTCGCCGTTCCACCAGTAGCTCGGGCAGGAGGTGGAGCAGCAAGCGCACAGGATGCACTCGTAGAGGCCGTCCAGCTTGGCGCGGTCCTCGTGGCTCTGCAGCCATTCCTTGGCCGGCTCCGGCGACACGGTCTGCAGCCAGGGCTCGATCGAGCGGTGCTGGGCATAGAAGTTGGTGAGGTCGGGCACCAGGTCCTTCACCACCGGCATGTGCGGCAGCGGGTAGATCTTGATCGCGCCCGAAATGTCGTCCATGCCCTTGGTGCAGGCCAGCGTGTTGGCGCCGTCGATGTTCATGGCGCAGGAGCCGCAGATGCCCTCGCGGCAGGAGCGGCGCAGCGTCAGCGTCGGGTCGACCTTGTTCTTGATCCACAGCAGGGCGTCCAGCACCATCGGCCCGCAGTCGTCGAGATCGACGAAATAGGTGTCCATGCGCGGGTTCTCGCCGTCGTCCGGCGACCAGCGATAGATGCGGAACTCGCGCAGGTTGGTCGCGCCCTCGGGCTTCGGCCAGGTCTTGCCCTGCCTGATCTGGGAGTTCTTGGGAAGAGCCAGTTCAACCATGTCGATCTCCCTCGATCAGTACACGCGCGCCTTGGGCGCGATCTTGGCAAGGCTGATGCCGCCTTCCGATTCCGGCAGCAGCGTCTCGGTGTGCACCGGGCGGTAGTCCAGCGTCACCTTGCCGTCCTCGGAGATGCGGGCCAGCGTGTGCTTGCGCCAGTTGGCGTCGTCGCGCGAGGAGAAGTCCTCGCGGGCATGGGCGCCGCGGCTTTCCTTGCGGGCTTCGGCGCCATAGACGGTCGGCAGCGCGTTGGCCATCAGGTTTTCCAGCTCCAGCGTTTCCACCAGATCGGAATTCCAGATCAGCGAGCGGTCGGTGACCTTGAGGTCCTTCAGCTCGCCCCACAGCGCCGACATGCGCTTGCAACCCTGCTCCAGCGATTCCTGCGTGCGGAACACGGCGGCGTCTTCCTGCATGGTGCGCTGCATCTTCTCGCGCAGCACCGCCGTCGGCGTGCCGCCATTGGCGTTGCGCAGACGGTCGAAGCGATCCATGATCTTCCCGACCGCCTGCTCGTTGATCGCGGGAATGGGCGCGGCGCGGTCGATCACCTCGCCGGCGCGGATGGCGGCGGCGCGGCCGAACACCACCAGGTCGATCAGCGAGTTGGAGCCGAGGCGGTTGGCCCCGTGCACCGAGGCGCAGCCGGCCTCGCCCACGGCCATCAGGCCGGGCTGCACGCGGTTGGGATCGTCCTCGGTCGGGTTCAGCACCTCGCCCCAGTAGTTGGTGGGAATGCCGCCCATATTGTAGTGCACCGTCGGCAGCACCGGGATCGGCTCGCGGGTCACGTCGACGCCGGCGAAGATCTTCGCGCTCTCCGAGATGCCCGGCAGGCGCTCGTGAAGAACCGCCGGGTCGAGATGGTCGAGATGCAGGTAGATGTGGTCCTTGTTCTTGCCGACGCCGCGGCCCTCGCGGATCTCCAGCGTCATGCAGCGCGAGACGACATCGCGCGAGGCCAGGTCCTTGGCCGAGGGCGCATAGCGCTCCATAAAGCGCTCGCCCTCGGAGTTGACGAGATAGCCGCCCTCGCCGCGCGCGCCTTCGGTGATCAGGCAGCCCGAGCCGTAGATGCCGGTGGGATGGAACTGCACGAATTCCATGTCCTGCAGCGGCAGGCCGGCGCGCGCCACCATGCCGCCGCCGTCGCCGGTGCAGGTGTGGGCGGAGGTCGCCGAGAAATAGGCGCGGCCATAGCCGCCGGTCGCCAGCACGACCATCTTGGCCGCGAAGCGGTGGATGGTGCCGTCATCGAGGTTCCAGGCCACGACGCCGGTGCACACGCCGTCCGTCATGATGAGGTCGAGCGCGAAATACTCGATGAAGAACTGCGCGTTGTTCTTCAGCGACTGGCCGTAGAGCGTGTGCAGGATGGCGTGGCCGGTGCGGTCGGCGGCCGCGCAGGTGCGCTGCACGGGCGGGCCGTCGCCGAAATTCTGCATGTGGCCGCCGAAGGGGCGCTGGTAGATCTTGCCTTCCTCGGTGCGCGAGAAGGGCACGCCGTAGTGCTCCAGCTCGTAGACCGCCGCCGGCGCATGGCGCACCATGTATTCCATGGCGTCGACGTCGCCCAGCCAGTCGGAGCCCTTGACCGTGTCATACATATGCCACTGCCAGTTGTCCGGGCCCATGTTGGAGAGCGAGGCGGCGATGCCGCCCTGCGCCGCGACCGTGTGCGAGCGGGTCGGGAAGACCTTGGTGATGCAGGCCGTCTTCAGCCCCTGCTCGGCCATGCCGAGCGTCGCGCGCAGGCCGGAGCCGCCGGCGCCCACCACCACAACGTCGAACTTGTGGTCCACATAGGTATAGCTCTTGCCGGCGGAAGCGGCGCCGTTGCCTTTGATGTCCTTGGCCACTGGTCAGCCCCCGAATGCAAGTTTGAGCAGGGCGAAGACCGAAGCAACGCCAACCGCGATCGTGAAGAACGTATTGAGCATGAACAGCACCAGCTTGCTGCCTTCGCCGTGGACATAGTCCTCGATGATGACCTGCATGCCGAGCCGCATGTGGTAGAGCCCCGACACCAGCATCGCGATCAGGATCAGCGCCACGAGGGGATTGGAAAGGGCCGCCCGGACATTATCGTAGCCGGTGCCGTTGAGCGCGACGATCAGGCCCACGAAGAACAGGGTGAGCGGAATATTGGCGACCGCCGTCAGCCGCTGGCGCCAGAAATGCATGGTGCCTTCGCGCGCCGAGCCGAGGCCCTCGACCTTCTTGAGAGGTGTACGCATGTCCGCCATGACTCAGGCTCCCCGCACCATGTAGCCGACGATCCAGACCAGAAGCGTCAGCACGACCGATCCGATGATGGTGGCCCAGGCGAACTTGGAAGCCGTATGCTTCTCGAGGCCCGCGCCGGTGTCCCAGACGAGATGGCGGATGCCGCCGAGCATGTGCTGCATCAGGGCCCAGGTGTAGCCGAACAGGACGAGCCGGCCGATCCACGTGCCGAAGATCCAGTCGACGACATTGAACGCGCTTTCCGAGACCGCCGCCGCGATCAGCCACCAGGCCACGAGCAGCGTGCCGAAATAGAGCGCGCCGCCGGTGACGCGATGCAGGATCGACGTCGTCATGGTTATGGGCCATCGATAGACGGTCAGATGTGGCGATAGCGGCCTTGCCTGGGTGGCTGGTATCTTGCTCATGGCTCCCCTTTCCGGCGCCCGGTCATTCCGATGCGCAAAAGCGGCGTGCCGTTCTCGGAATGCGACCTGGGACAGCGGCGTTCTAATGCGGTTTTTGCACCGCGTCAAAGCCGGATGACGGTTTTCGTGATGGCAATTTGCGCCAACCGCCGAAGCCGTCAAGCCATTGTTTCGGCTTCAATCGATTGAAGCTGCCAGGAAGTTCGCGGGCGGCGGCGCAAACGCGGGGAATGCCGATGCCTGCCGCCCGCCATGTTGCAGCGCAGCGGCGGCCGAATCACCGGCGGCAGTTCACCGGCTCCTTGCCGCTCTTCATGTAAAGCGCCTCGTTGCCGTCCAGCACCAGCGCATAGGGTGTCTGGCCATAGCGCGAGTGCTGCGTGGCGGGCGCGGCCGGCAGTTCGACATTGTCGCCCTCGGGGTCCACCAGCCGCACCGAGCTGCGGAAATTGTCGACGGTGAGCTGGCCGCGCGGACCGCAGCTATAGACCGCGTGCGCGGGCTGCGGCGCACCCGCCTCGCTGACGGCAAGGGTCGTGGCGGAGGCCGCGCCCGTATGCGCGGCGCCGCCTGCATTGCTTTCCGAAACGCAGGCGGCCGCCGGCAGCAACGGACAAAGAGCGATCGCGACGCGCATGAGCACGACGCCCTGACGATAGCTGTGATGAATCATCGGCAGAAGCTATCCGCTTTGCCGCGCGCGGATCAACCGGAACACACCGGCAACGTTGGCCGCCCGCGATCGTTTCGTTAACCATATCCGTTAATTCGCTGCGCTTTCGCCCTTAACAAAGATTAAGAAATCATTAATTTCGATTCCGACGAGGCGGCGCCCAGCGCAAGGAGATCGCGCCATGGATCGGAACAAGGGTTGGAAAATTCGCCTTCTGCCGCTGGCCCTGGCCGGCGGCCTTCTGGCCGGGCCTGCCATGCCGGCGAGCGCCGGCAGTCCGGACCTCGTCTATGCCGACTCGTTCGGCAACCTCGTCGTGGAAAGCTCGGCCGGCTACAAGCGCATCATCGTCGGCCAGGGGCACCGCGCCCGCCAGCTCTCGAAATTCATGCACTCCGGCGACCGCCGCACCATCTATCCCGATGACGGCGACAGCGTCGCCCGGGGCGATTGCTGGCGTCCGCCGGTGCTGGTGAAGGGCCGCAGCTACATGTACGGCTTCGACCAGGGCGTCATTCCGCTGCAGGGCGGCCCCTGCCTCTGATCCGCGCGCGTCAGGAGGCGCGTGCGTCGCAGCGATCGTCGGCAGGACCGGTGGCGATGCGCACGCAGTCGCGCCCGTCGCGCTTGGCCTCGTAAAGCGCCTTGTCGGCGCGCGACAGCAGGTCCGACAGGCTTTCGCCGGCCATCCGCTCGGCCACGCCGAAGCTGGCGGTGAAGCGCAGGGGCTCCGGCAATCCTTCCACCGGCAGGCCCGAGAAGGCCGAGCGCGCCGCCTCGGCGAACAGCCGCGCGGCCGGCAGGTTGGTGCCGGGCAGCAATATGGCGAATTCCTCGCCGCCGATGCGGCCCGCGACATGGTCGGCGCAGGACGTCTGGCGCAGGAAGCCGGCGAAGGTGCGGATGACCATGTCGCCGGAGGCATGGCCGAACGTGTCGTTGATCGACTTGAAATGGTCGAGGTCGCAGATCACCAGCGCCATCGGCCGCCCGGCAGTGTCGGCTTGCCGCAGCAGCGCGCCGGCGCGGGTCTCGAAGCCGCCGCGGTTGAGCAGGCGCGACAGCGCGTCCGTCTCGGAGAGCACGCGCACGTCGGCGATCACGTCGCGCGCCAGGATCACCAGGAACAGGAGCGCGATGGCGACGGCGAAGACCGTGCCCATGGCCTGCGAGATCAGCGCATAGTCGGTGCGCAGATAGGTCTGCGGGGTGGCGCCGGTGCCGCCCAGCGCCTGCGCCAGGAACGGCTTGCTGAGGAATTGCAGCGAACTGAGCGCCAGCAGGCACATCAGGATCGTGTCGAGCCGGCCGCGCCAGCGCGCGCGCCGGAGGATTCCCGCGCCGATCGCCTGCATGGCGAAATAGGGCGTCTGGTAGATCGCCATGCGCGTGAAGGATTCGCGCGGCATGTCCTGGATGAAATGGCATGCGGCCACCGAGGCGACGAACACGGCGGTCATCAGGCGCCAGGGTATCGGCACCCGGTATTTGCGCGCCATGCCGACATTGAACAGCGCCAGCGCCAGCAGGAAGATGGCGAAGGAGGTGACCACCACCGGCCGCGGGCCGCCGAGATGGGCGATGCAGAATTCGACCAGCACATAGAGCGCGCCCAGTCCGTAGACGCTGGCCATCCAGCGGGCCGCCACCTGCTTGGAGTCATAGATGGCAACCATGAAGAAGGAGGCCGAGAGCAGCGCGGCGACGATCAGGTTGATCAGCAGGACAACCACCGCACCGGTCATTTTCCGCAGCCCCCCATGCGTGGCGCCCTTCGGACGAAGGCACGCGCGCGCCTGCGTTCCGGCAAACGCGCATCCTTTCTTTCAACCATATTCCGGCAAAAAAGCGGTTAACGTCCGGGCAGCGCCGGGACGCGCGAAAAAAGGCTTGCTCGGGGTGTTTCTTCCGGCCGCGCGTCACCCCCTGACGGGATGGTTCCTGCCGCCCGGCTGCGCGGTTCCCGCAACGGCCCGCAGGTCGGTCGCGACGCGCACGCAGTCGCGTCCGTTGCGCTTGGCCTCGTAGAGCGCCTTGTCGGCGCGCGACAGCAGGTCCGACAGGCTTTCGCCGGCCATCCTTTCGGCCACGCCGAAACTGGCGGTGAAGCGCAGCGGCTCCGGCAATCCTTCCACCGGCAGGCCGGAAAAGGCCGCGCGCGCCGTTTCCGCGAACAGCCGCGCCGCGACCAGATTGGTGCCGGGCAGCAATATGGCGAACTCCTCGCCGCCGATGCGGCCGGCGACATGGCCGGCGGGCGACGCCTCGCGCAGGAAGCCGGCGAAGGCGCGGATCACTTGGTCCCCGGAGGCATGGCCGAACGTGTCGTTGATCGACTTGAAATGGTCGAGATCGCAGATCACCAGCGCCGCCGGCCGGCCCCTGGCGTCGGCTTCGCGCAGCAGCGCATTGGCATGAAGCTCGAAGCCGCCGCGGTTGAACAGCCGCGACAGCGCGTCGGTCTCGGAGAGCATCCGCACGTCGGCGATCACGTCGCGCGCCAGGATCACCAGGAACAGGAGCGCGCTGGCCACGGCGAAGACCGTGCCCATGGCCTGCGAGATCAGCGCGTAGTTCATGCGCAGATAGGTCAGCGAGGCGCCGTCGCCGAGAAGATGCGGCAGGAAGGGCTTGGACAGGAAATGCAGCGCGCTGAGCGCCAGCAGCCCCATCAGGGCCGTATCCAGCCGGCTGCGCGCGCGCAGCCGCCACAATATGCCCGCGCCGATCGCCTGCAGCAGGAAGAAGGGGAACTGATAGACCGTCGTGCGGGCGAACGAGCTGCGCGGCAGATCGTTGACGAACCAGCAGGCCACCACCGACAGCGCGAAGATCGCCGTCAGCAGGCGGCGCGGCACCGGAATGCCGTATTTGCGCGCGAGGCCGACATCGAACAGGGTGAGCCCGGCCAGCAGGGTCGCGAAGCAGAGCACCACCAGCGGACGCGGCTCGCCCAGACGGGCGACGGCGAATTCCAGCACGGAATAGACCGCGCCCAGGCTGTAGACGCCCGCCATCCACCGCGCGATCGCCTGGCTGCGGTCGTAAAGCCAGATCGTGGCGAAGGACGCCGACAACAGGCTGACGACGATCAGGTTGATCGCCAGGACGACTGTCGCTCCCGTCATGTTTCCCCGCGCCCCCAACGCATGCCGCCATGCCGGCGGAAAACGGCGCTCTCTTCCTCTGTTGACCGCCTTATCAACCATCACTGGGCAAAGATCGGGTTAACAATAAGGAGCGGAATTTCCACAATCGGGCGCAACTGCCGGGAGCCCGGCGCGGAACCGCGACGCGCGCTCCGCGTTTGCCTGCGCGGAGGCAAGGAGAGCGCATCCATGAAGACCGTCATGCTCGTCGACCACGAAGCCATTCGCGACTGGGTCGCGGCGCGCGCCGGCAGCCCGGCCCTGCAGGAGGCCACGTCAGCCGGCGAGGACCCGGTGCTGCGCATCGTCTTCGGGCAGAGCGCCTATGAGGACGACGACCGGCCGGAGCGATCGGAAGCGACCGGCGGGCTGGAGCTGATAGACTGGGATCAATGGTTCGCGCTTTTCGACAAGCGCCATCTCGCCCTTGTCGTGCCGGAGGACCGGCCCGGCATACGCGACGAGTTCCACGAGATCGTCAGGCGCTTCGACCCCGGCGATTGACCGGGTCGGCCTCGCCGGCCGGCTTAGCCCATAGTCAGATGGACGCGGGGCGTCGTCCTTGTTTAAGACAGCTTCATTCCGGCGCTGCCGGATCGATGCTCGGGAGGAGGTGTCGCCATGCCGTCGCGCTATCACGAAATCTATGAAAGCTGGAAACGAGACCCGGAGAAATTCTGGGCCGAGGCCGCGCGCGGCATCGACTGGTACAAGCCCTGGGACAAGGTGTTCGATGCCGACGCCGGCGTCTATGGGCGCTGGTTTCCGGGCGCCGAATGCAACACCTGCCACAACGCCGTCGACCGCCATGTCGCCGGCGGCCGCGCCGGGCAGACAGCGCTGATCTATGACAGCCCCATCACCGGCCGGCAGCGGAAATTCACCTATGCCGAGCTCCAGGCCGAGGTGACGGCGCTTGCCGCCGTGCTCCGGGACCAGGGCGTCGGGAAGGGCGATCGCGTCATCATCTACATGCCGATGGTGCCGGAAGCGGCCTTCGCCATGCTCGCCTGCGCGCGGCTGGGCGCCATCCACTCCGTGGTCTTCGGCGGCTTCGCGCCCAAGGAACTTGCCACCCGCATCGACGACGCCACGCCAAAACTCATCATCTCGGCCTCCTGCGGCATCGAGCCGGGCCGCGTCATCGCCTACAAGCCGCTGCTCGACGGCGCGATCGACATGGCCCGCCACAAGCCCGAGCGCTGCATCGTGCTGCAGCGCGAGGAGCTTGCCTGCGAGCTCGTCGCCGACCGCGACATCGACTATGAGCAAGCCGTCGCCGCCGCGAAGGCATCAGGCCGCGAGGTGCCTTGCGTGCCGGTGCTCGCCACCGATCCGCTCTACATCCTCTACACTTCCGGCACGACCGGCCAGCCCAAGGGCGTGGTGCGCGACAATGGCGGCCACATGGTCATGCTGAAATGGTCGATGGAGAACGAGTTCGGCGTCAAGCCGGGCGAGGTGTTCTGGGCCGCGTCGGATGTCGGCTGGGTGGTCGGCCATTCCTACATCGTCTATGCGCCGCTCTTCCACGGCTGCACGACCATATTGTTCGAGGGCAAGCCGGTCGGCACGCCCGACGCCGGCACCTTCTGGCGCGTCATTTCCGAGCATGGCGCGGTCGCCCTGTTCACCGCGCCGACCGCCTTTCGTGCCATCCGCAAGGAAGACCCGCAGGGCGAGTTCATCCACAACTACGATCTCTCGACGTTCCGCACCCTGTTCCTGGCCGGCGAACGCGCCGACCCCGAGACGATCAAATGGGCCGAGCAGCGGCTGGACCGCCCGGTGATCGACCATTGGTGGCAGACCGAGACCGGCGCGCCGATCAGCCAGAACCCGATCGGCCTCGGCGAGCTGCCGGTGAAATACGGCTCGCCCGGCGTCGCCATGCCCGGCTATGACGTGCAGGTGCTGGACGATGCCGGCCACCCGGTGCCCGCCGGCACGCTCGGCAATGTGGTGATAAGGCTGCCGCTGCCGCCCGGCTGCCTGCCCACGCTGTGGCACGCCGACGAGCGCTTCCGCCGCGCCTATCTCGACGAGTTCCCCGGCTACTACAAGACGGCGGATGCCGGCTATCTGGACGAGGACGGCTATCTCTTCATCATGGCCCGCACCGACGACATCATCAACGTCGCCGGCCATCGCCTTTCGACCGGCGCGATGGAGGAGGTGCTGGCCGAGCATCCCGATGTCGCCGAATGCGCGGTGGTCGGCATCCAGGATGCCGTGAAGGGCCAGGTGCCGTGCGGTTTCGTCGTGCTGTCCTCGGCCGCCACGCGTGATTCGGCCACGATCGAAAAGGAGATCGTCCAGCTCGTGCGCGACCGCATCGGCGCGGTGGCCGCCCTCCGGCTGGTCGTCACCATCAAGCGCCTGCCCAAGACGCGCTCGGGCAAGATCCTGCGCTCCACCATGCAGAAGATCGCCGACAGGCAAGAGTGGATCATGCCCGCGACCATCGACGATCCCGTCATCCTGGAGGAGATCAGGGCCGCGCTCGCCGCGCGCGGCCTCGGCGTCTGAGGGCGCCCGGACCGGCGCTCGAAAGCGGCCGGCGGAAGATGCGGGGGAGCGGCGGGCGCTCCTGACGCACTGCTGTCAGCATGGGTGTGAGACACTGACTCCCGCAAGCCAAGGAGAGTCGCCATGTACACCCAGGACGTTTTCCGCGCCGTGCGCCACTATGCCGGCAAACTGCAGACCCTGCGCGACCAGATCCGGACGGAGCGCTTCATGAATTCGCTGCCCGAGAGCATCCGGAAGGACATAGGCTGGCCGGACAACTATGCCGCCCGCCGCGCGCGGCGCGGCTGAACCGGGAAAGGAGCAGGCATCATGGCGGATGACAAAACGATCGGCTTCGTCTTCATCGACGGCTTCGCCGACTGGGAATACGGCCTGCTGGCGGCTTCCGCGCGCGAATGGTTCGGCGCGCGCACGCTGTCGCTCACGCCCAGCGGCGAGGCAGTCCGGTCGATGAGCGGCTTTCGCCTGACGCCGGACCGCGGCGCCGACCCGGCGGAGAACGCCGACCTGGACGCGGTCGCCGTCATCGGTTCCGATGGCTGGGCCACGCCGCGCGCGCCGGACGTCTCCGCGCTGCTGCGCACGGTCGAGGAGCGCGGCGGCGTGGTCGGCGGCATCTGCGCCGGCACGCTGGCGCTGGCCCGCGCCGGCCTGTTCGGGAACGCCGACCACACCAGCAACGGCCGCGACTGGATCCTGAAGCACGAGCCCGACTATGCCGGCGCCGCGCGCTATCGCGACGTGCCGCACGCGGTGGCGGACGGCCGCATCGTTTCCGCGCCCGGCTCGGCGCCGGGCACCTTCGCGCTCGCCTTCCTGGAAACGCTGCTTCCCGGACAGCAGGCACGGTTTTCCGAGATGCGCGAACTGTTCGCGCGCGAATATTCATGAGGTTGCCGGGAATGCTCCTGACATTATGTTGTCAGGAGCATCGTGCCAACATGATAGGGTTCGATTCCCCTGCCCTGACAGATAGTGCCCATGCGACGCGCAGACCGGCTTTTCCAGATCGTTCAACACCTTCGCGGCGGACGCCTCGTTACCGCGCAGAAGCTCGGGCTGTGGCTCGAGGTGTCGGAACGCACGATCTACCGCGACATCGCGGACCTGCAATCGACCGGCGTGCCGATCGATGGCGAGGCCGGTGTCGGCTACATGATGAGGGAAGGCTTCGACCTTCCGCCGCTGATGTTCACGCGTGACGAGATCGTGGCGCTGGTCGCCGGCGCCCGCATGGTGCGCGCCTTCGGGGGCGCCACCATGGCGCGCGCGGCCGACGAGGCGCTGGTCAAGATCGGCGCCGTGCTGCCCGATGCCGAGAAGGACCGCATCTCGCGCACCGAGATCCACACCCCGATGTGGGTGGTGAGCGACGCCGACCGCAACGCCATCGACATTCTCGAACGCGCCGTCGAGCGCCGCGACGTGCTGGCGCTCGACTATCGCGACGAGGCCGGCCGCGACACCATGCGCGACGTGCGCCCGCTGGGCCTGTGGTTCTGGGGCAAGGTGTGGACGCTGGTCGCATGGTGCGAGATGCGCGACGATTTCCGCGCCTTCCGCATCGACCGCATCAGCCGCATCACGCCCGCCGGCCGCAGCTTCCGCCCCGAGCGCGGCAAGCAGCTCGCCGACTTCTACCGCCGCGTCGAGCGCAACGAATATTCCGGCGACACCGCCAGCCGCTCGATGCGCGGGTGACATTCACCACCCCCCGCTCCGGCGAGGTGAATGGCGCGCGCCGCGAAAGGCCGCGCTTTTCTCCCGGCTTTTCCGCCACCGGCGCTTGTGGCATCGGAAGGCGGGTTTTCCACCACAGCGAGTCGCCTGCCATGAACGAACGTCCTGAAGTCATCTATGCCAGCGAGCCGGAGCTCGATGTTGGCGAATTCCGCCGCGTGCTGGTCGAATCCGGCCTCGGCAGGCATCGGCCCGTGGACGACGAGCAGCGGCTGAAGGCCATACTCGCCGGCACCAACCTGCTGGTGACAGCGCGGTTGAACCGGCCCGGCCGGCCGCTGGTGGGCATCGGGCGCGGCGTCGGCGACGGCGCCTGGGCCTGCTACCTCGCCGACCTCGCGGTCTGCCCGTCGGCGCAGCGCCTGGGCATCGGCAAGGGGCTGCTGGACGAGGCGCGCCGGCAGCTCGGCCCGGACGTCAGCCTCATCCTGATTTCGATGCCGGAAGCCGTCGGCTTCTACGAGCGCGCCGGCATGGAACGCCTGCGCGACGTCTTCTGGTACAAGCGCGAGCGCTGAAGCGCCGCAGGACCTTTTCAGGATAGCGGTCCCGGCTCTATTCTCCCCCGGCACTGGCGGGAAAGATGGCATGAGCGATCAGAAAGGCTGGTCCTACCGACTGGATGAAACCGGCGCGGCGGTGGAATACGCCGTCTGGTCGGGCGGCGCGACGCCGGCGCTGGGCATGCATTTCCACGACGAGGCCCAGCTTGCCTTCGTGCTTGCGGGCGGCCGGCTTTTCGAGATCGGCGCGCGCGCATTCGCGGTCGAGGCCGGCCAATGCCTGTGCATTCCGGCCCGCCTGCCCCATCGCGGCCTGCCGGCGCGTCCCGGGGGCGCGCGCTGCCTCAACATCTATGTCTCGCTGCCCTTCGTCTTCGCGCCCTGCGTTCTCGACATTCCGGCCCTCGCGGGCAGGCCTGCGTCCGATCTGTTGCGCGATGTCGAAAAGCGGCTGGTGCCCACGGCCGAAGCGCCACCCATGATGCCACGGGGCGACGAGCTTGGACGGCCGGTCTCGGAAATCGCCCGCCGTCATGGCCTCAGCCGCGAGGGCTTCAGCCGCCGGTTCGCCCGCGAGACCGGCATGCCGCCGCATGCCTGGCATGTCGTCGCGCGCCTCAACGAAGCCCGCCGCCGCCTGCGCGCGGGCGACAGCGTGGCTGGCGTGGCGGCCGATTTCGGCTTTGCCGACCAGAGCCATTTCGGCCGGCATTTCAGGCGCGTTTTCGGCGTTTCGCCGCGCGCCTATCGCGAAGACCTGCGCTGGTTTCTGCCCCCCGCCGGAACGAAACGGCGGGCGGGCACCTAAAGCATTTCCAGCAAAGGCGCGAAGCGGTTTCGCGTCCGGAAATGCGTAAAAACAAGTAGATAGAGCAGTTCCGGCGATTCCGTAAACCGAGAATCGCTCTGGTGAAACCCACGGGTGCCCTGCCCCCGCGTCGGTGCCGAAAGCCCGCCGCGATCACAAACATTCCAGACGCCCCTGCCGGTCTCGTCTAAGCCCGCGTGTCGGACGACAAGGGGGTCGCATGGACTGGACAATCGCCTCGCTGCTGTTTTGCGCCGGCGTGGCCGGCGGCATCATCAACGCGCTTGCCGGCGGCGCCACGCTCATCACCTTCCCGGTCATGCTGGCGGCCGGCCTGCCGCCGGTGGCGGCGAACGCCTCCAATGCGGTGGCCATCGCGCCCGGCCATCTGCTTGCCGCCCTCGCCGACCGCGGGAAACTGCCGCTGCCGGACCGGCGACTGCTTTTCTCGATCGTGCTGTGCGTGGCGGGCGGCATCGTCGGCGCGCTGGTGCTGCTGGCGCTGCCCGATCGCCTTTTCGTGCTGCCGGTGCCCGCGCTGATCGCCTTTGCCACGCTGCTCTTTGCCTTCGCGCCGCAGGTCGGCGCCTGGGCGGAACGGCGCCGCAACGGCGCGCCGGCCTCGCAGGCGGCAGGCTTCGCCACGCTGTCGGCCGCCTCCATCTACGGCGGCTTCTTCGGCGCGGGGCTTGGCGTGATCCTGACGGCGGTGCTGGCGCTTTCCGACCCCGACGACATCCGCCGCGTAAAGGTGCTGAAGAACCTGCTCGCCACCTGCGTCAGCCTCGCGGCCATCGCCATCTTCGTCATGCAGGGCATGGTGGCGTGGCGCGAGACAGCGCCGATGCTCGCCGGCGCGCTGCCCGGCGGCTATGCCGGCGGCTTCCTCGTGCGCGTGCTGCCGGCCTGGAGCGTGCGCTGGTTCGTGATCGCCGCCGGCACGGTCATGAGCGTGATCTATGCCGGCCGCTACTGGTTCGCGTGACCCCTATCGCCCGCACTTTATCCAGAATTCGGTGCCGACGGGCCTGAGGCCGAGGCGCGCGGCGACACGCTGCGACGACAGATTGTCGAACGTCGTTCCATAGATCGGCGTCGCGCCCCGGCTCCTGACGGTGGCTGCCCAGGCCGAGACGGCCCGGCCGGCAAGGCCGCGTCCCCTGTGCTCCGGCACAGTCTCGACGCCCGCGCAATGCACTGCGGCCGACGCCCTGACGCTGGCGCAAAGCGCCACAGCGCGACCATCGGCAACGACCGCCGCCATCGGCAGACCGGCCGCCACATCGGGCAACCACTCGTCCAGACCGCCCCGCAGCAGATGGGCATTGCGGCCATCGATGGATATGGCCTCGCCGTCCTGTTCGATCCGTTCCGGAAAATCGTAGAACGGCCCCGCCCGAACCGCCTCGAACGGGCCGACAGCCGAGATGACATTCGCATAGCCGGCATATTCCCGCGCCCAGCTTCCGGGTCTTCCGCGCGGCCTCTCCACGAGTTCCCGAAGCATGGCCACGATCCCGTCGGGAAGATCGGCATGGAAGCGGCAGACCGCTCCTTCGCGCGTGCGCAGGAGATACATGTCCGGCGAATCGCCGAGCAGCCGGCCCTGCCCGTTGGAAGCGAACATCGCGTCCGCGACGGCTTCTGACAGAAGTGTGGTCATTTCCGCGCGGAACCTCCATGTTCGCCCGCGATGTTCGTCGATGCGAGCGGGGCAGCGCCGCACCGCCCGCGCCGGCGTTCCGGAAGCGTGGGACCGGCAAGCGGCCTCAGCCTTCTTCCCCCTGGCCGATGAGGCCCAGTATGTCGTCGAACACCTGGTCCCATTGCTCGTTGGTCATCGGCAGGAAGCCGAAGCTGCGCAGCATGAAGGCACCTTCCGCAGCGAGGAAGGCGAGCCGCAGGCGCCGGCCGGCCTCGCTGGAACCGTCGATCTGGGCAAGCCGCGCCTCGTACCAGGCGCGCGTCTTGGCCAGCCGGTCCTTGTTCTGGACGAGCGCCGCAAGCATCACCGCCGCGCGATCGACCGAGCTGCCATCGAAATCGCGCGTGGCCTCGGCATGGGCGCGGATGCCGCCGGCAATCGAACTGTCGCCCTTGCCGAGTTCGGCCACCTCGGCATCGAACTCGCCCTCCCAGCGATCGATCATCGCCGCGATCAGGTCGTCCTTGCTGCCGAAGGCATATTGCACCCCGCCCTTGGAAATGCCGCTCGCCCTGGCCACGGCGTCGATGGTCAGGCCGCCGACACCCTTTTGCGTCACCACCTGTTCGGCGGCGTCCAGCACCTTGTTGCGATCGATACTCTGTCGGCGACCCATGCCAGCCCCTTTTCAATCCATACGGACGTATTTATATAACCCGTCACCGGCTACAAGTATTTCATGTCGTAAGGTGATTTCCGTGACGAAGCAAAACCGCTGGCTGGTGCTGGCCATCGTTTCGAGCGCGCTCTTTCTGATCGTGGTCGACATGACCGTACTTTACACCGCCCTGCCGACGCTGACGCACGAGCTGGCCGCGTCGGCCTCGCAAAAGCTCTGGATCGTCAATGCCTATGCGCTGGTCGTGGCGGGCCTGCTGCCGGGGCTGGGCGCGCTGGGCGATCGCGTCGGCCACAAGCCCATGTTCATGGGCGGGCTGGTCGTGTTCGGCGCGGCCTCGCTGCTTGCCGCCCATGCGCCCACGCCCGCCATTCTGATCGGGGCGCGCGCGCTTCTGGCGGTGGGCGCGGCCATGATGATGCCGGCCACGCTGTCCATCGTCCGCATCACCTTCGACGACCGGAAGGAGCGCGCCATCGCCATCGGCGTCTGGGCGGCCGTCGCCTCGGGCGGCGCGGCCTTCGGCCCGGTCATCGGCGGCGTGCTGCTCGAGCATTTCTGGTGGGGCTCGGTGTTCCTGGTCAACGTTCCGGTCGTGGTTCTGGCCTTCGTGCTGGCGCTGCCCCTGGTGCCGGCCGACAAGGGCCACTCGACGCGGCCATGGGATTTCGTCGGCTCGCTGCAGATCATGGTCGGGCTGGTGGCGCTTGCCTTCGCCATCAAGGAGCTTGCCACGCGCGCGCCTTCCTTTCCGCTGTCGGCCGCGGCGGCGGTGGTCGGCGTGGCCGCCATTGCGCTCTTCGTGCGCCGGCAGCGCCGCAGCGCTGCCCCGCTCATCGATTTCGGGCTCTTCGCCGACAGCCGCTTCTCGGCCGGCGTGACGGCCGCCCTGATGGCATCCATCGCGCTGGTCGGCGTCGAGCTGGTGGTCAGCCAGCGCTTGCAACTGGTGCTCGGCCTCTCGCCGCTCAGGGCCGCGCTGTTCATCCTGCCGATACCGCTGGCGGCCTTCGTCTCGGGGCCGCTCGCCGGCGTCGCCCTGCCCCTGCTCGGCTCCGGCCGCGTCATGTGGACGTCGCTCGCGCTTGCGGGCGCGGGGCTCGCGGCCTATGCGATGGCGCAGGAAGCCCCCACCGCGCTGCAACTCGCCATGCTCGCCGTCTTCGGCTTCGGCGTGGGCGCCGCCATGACCGCCGCCTCCAGCGCCATCATGGACAACGCCCCGGTCGACCGCGCCGGCATGGCCGCCTCGGTGGAGGAAGTGTCCTACGAGCTTGGCGGCGCCATCGGCATCGCGGTTCTGGGCAGCGTATTCACGGCCGTCTACGGCGCCTCGTTCGCGCCGCCGGCCGGGCTCGACGTGCCCGCCAGCGTGCGCGACAGCCTGGACGAAGCGCTGCTCGCTTCCGAGAAACTGCCGCCCGAAGCGGCCGCGACGCTGGTGTCGCTCGGCCGCGCGGCCTTCGACCAGGCATTTCTGGTCGTGCTGGTGGTGGCCACCGTGCTGATCCTCGCCAGCGCTTTCGCGATCCGGCGCTCGACGTCGCGGGAGACAGCGCAGCGGCAATCCGCCCGCATCGGCTGAGCCGCAAGGTCGACATCACGAAAAATCGAACTATCCTGCCCGCTTTCCGTCAATCTGCGGAGGAGTGCAGGAATGGCCGAGAAGACACCCGCCCAATCGACGAAGACCCCGGCAAGCCGGACGGGCGAAAACCCGGTCCTCCTTTCAGGCGGCAATCCCCAGATCGCCAAGGGCTTTGGCGACGCCCCCGTGCAGGCCTATATCGCGGCCATGCCGGGCTGGAAAAGCGAGGTCGGCCGCTGCCTCGACGCGCTCATCACACGCACCGTTCCCGGCGTACACAAAGCCGTCAAATGGAACTCGCCGCTCTACGGCATCGAGGGCGAAGGCTGGTTCCTCGGCATCCACTGCTTTGCGAAATACATCAAGGTGGCCTTCTTCCGCGGCGCGGCGCTGAGCCCCGTGCCTCCCGTCTCCTCCAAAAGCGGCGATACGCGCTATTTTCACATCCACGAGAACGACCCGCTCGAAGAGGCCCAACTCGCCGCCTGGATCGAGCAGGCCAGCCGGCTGCCCGGCGAACGGATGTAGGCGCCCACAAGCCCCCCGCCGGCCGAATGCCTGCGGGGGTCGATCTTTTGCGAAATCAGGCGCGCTCAGCGGCGGTGGTCGTCCTCGTCCTCGTCGTCCTCATGCTTCGACTTGAGCGAGGAGAGCTTGGCGAACACGGCGTTGGCGTCGAGTTCCTTCTCTTCCTCCTCGTGCGCCTCGGCCGCCGGCTCCAGCCGCTCGGTCATGGCGGCGGGCAGCAGCGTGTCGCCCGTGGGCGCCGCCGGCGGGCGGCCATGCGAGGCGCGCTGCACCTCGATGTCGAGGTCGATCTGCGAGCATAGGCCCAGCGTCACCGGGTCCATCGGCGTCAGGTTGGCCGAGTTCCAGTGCTTGCGCTCGCGGATCTGCTCGATGGTCGACTTGGTGGTGCCGACGAGGCGCGAGATCTGCGCATCCTTCAGCTCGGGGTGGTTGCGCACCAGCCAGAGAATGGCGTTGGGGCGATCCTGGCGCTTGGACAGCGGCGTGTAGCGCGGCCCCTTGCGCTTGCTCTCGGGCACGCGCACCTTCGGCTCGGACAGCTTCAGGCGATGGTTGATGTCGCGCTCGCCGCGCGCGATCTCCTCGCGCGAAAGCTGGCCGGTCATGATCGGGTCCATGCCCTTGATGCCCTGCGCGGACTCACCGTCGGCGATCGCCTTCACCTCGAGCGGATGCAGGCCGCAGAACTGCGCGATCTGGTCGAAGGAAAGCGCGGTGTTGTCGACGAGCCAGACGGCGGTCGCCTTGGGCATCAGAAGCGTATTGGCCATCAGATAATATCCTCTTGTTCGCCCGCGTCCCTTTGCGCGGGCGGTGGATCAGACCACCGAAATTGGGAAATCGATGGTTATATAACGCTGTTCGACCCCTTGAGCAAGAAAACTTCACGCAAATCCCATGATCGCGAGACGGCCGTCCGAGCCATCCCGGGTGAATACTACGCACTCACCATCACGCGGCATGGCTCTACACGAGTTCGCGACCAGGGCGCGGCGCGCGGAACTTCCCCGACTCGGGTGAATTGATAGGTGAAGATGCGTGACCTGTGGCGCAGCCATAGGTCCGCCGGATTTATTCCCTGCCCGAGCCGGCCGTCATTTTCGAGGAGCCGGGCATGAAACGGCCAGAAACGCCTGAGCGGCATATTCATGGGACAGGCCGCGCGCAGGCAATCGCGACGTGACAACCCTGGCCGGGAGGGTTGCACGACCGGCAGCATGGGCAGTCGACGCGGAAGAGACGAGTGCCATGTCCATAGCCGACTACATGCACAGGAAGCCGATAACCGATATTATCGGCACCACGTCAAAGCATACGCTGGCCCCCAGCCTCGGCGCGCCGAGCATCACCGCGCTCGGCATAGGCTGCATCATCGGCGCCGGCATCTTCGTGCTTACCGGAACCGCGGCGGCGCAATATGCCGGGCCCGGCGTCATGCTCTCATTCGTGCTGGGCGGCATCGCCTGCGCCTTCGTGGGGCTTTGCTATGCCGAGCTGGCGGCGCTGATCCCGGTGTCAGGCAGCACCTATACCTACACCTATGTCACGCTGGGCGAGTTGGTTGCCTGGATCATCGGCTGGGACCTTATCCTCGAATACGCCATGGGCGCGGCAACCGTCTCTGTCGGCTGGTCGGGCTATGTCGTCAGCCTGCTGCGAAACTTCGGCATCATCGTACCGCCGGCCTTCGCCGCAGCTCCCGGGACGGTCGCCGAGAAGCTTGCCGACGGCACGGTGGTGCACGGCATCGTCAACCTGCCGGCCGCCTTCATCGTCGCCGTCCTGACCTACCTGCTTGTCATTGGAACCACCGAATCCGCGCGGCTCAACAACATCATGGTCGGAGTGAAGCTGGCCGTGGTGCTGGTTTTCATCCTGATCGGATCGGCCTATGTCCTGCCCGCCAACTGGCACCCCCTTATCCCCGAAAACACGGGCGAGTTCGGCCATTTCGGCTGGAGCGGCATATTGCGTGGCGCGGCGGTGGTGTTCTTCGCCTTCATCGGCTTCGACGCGGTCTCGACCGCGGCACAGGAGGCCCGGAACCCTCAGCGCGACATGCCGATCGGCATCCTCGGCTCGCTTGCCATCTGCACCCTGCTCTATATCGCCGTCTCGGCGGTGCTGACCGGCATCGTGCCCTACCAGGAGCTGAACGTCGCCGACCCGATTGCCAGGGCAGTCGACGTCATCGGGCTGACCTGGTTTTCGGTGCTGATCAAGGTCGGCGCACTGGCAGGCCTGACGACGGTCATACTGGTGCTGCTCTTCGGCCAGAGCCGCATCTTCTTCACCATCGCCCATGACGGCCTGTTGCCGCCGGTGTTCGCGCAGATTCATCCTGTCCGGAGAACCCCTTGGAAAAGCCAGATCCTGATCGGCACGGTCGTGGCCATCGTCGCCGCCCTCACCCCGATCGGCATATTGGGCGAGATGGTGAGCATCGGCACGCTGTTCGCCTTCGTCCTGGTTTGCAGCGCGGTTCTCTATCTGCGCAGGAGCCATGCTGCTGTCGCACGGCCGTTCCGCACGCCAGGAGTGCCGGTCGTGCCGATACTGGGCATCCTGTTCTGCCTGCTTCTCATGGCCGGATTGCCGCTGGAAACCTGGCTGCGGCTGATCGTGTGGCTGGCGATCGGGCTGGTGATCTATTTTTCCTACGGCCGCCATCATTCGACCCTGCGGAAGGGATCACTGCCCATGACCTTGGGGCCGGGAGCCATGAGATGACTTTCGAGCGGTCTACGCGCGCGCCGAAGATGCGAGAAAAATCGAGACGGAAGACAGCGAGATTCGAGCTGCTCTCGAGCGCTACTAGGCGACCGGCTTATACGACGGCATCATGGAGTTTAAGAACGGGCAGCTTGCGCACGAACCCCATAACCCGGCTCTTCGCGGGTTCAATGGGTCGAGCAGATGGCTTGAAACGCCTGCCGCGCATCAATAAGGCGTCGCCCAGTAGTTCAGGACCGCCGACGAGGCTGCGCCGCCCAGCACGCAGGGCAGGCCGAGGGCGGCCTGGCCGGTCGCCGCGGCGGCGATACACCCCACCGAGAGCACACCCTGCCCGAGCTTGCCCCACCAGGCGAAATCGCGATTGGAGGCGGGGCCCATGCGCTTGAGTTCCTCGAGCCGATCGAGCGCGGTCTTGCGCAGGGACGAGATCTCGACGGTCTCGGCCGCTTCGATTGTCTCGGCGAGCTGCTTCGAGGTCTCCTTGTCGGTCTGTTGCGCCTGCAGCGTCTTGAGAAGCTTGAGCAGCTTGGGGTCACGCGATGCGTTCATCGCCATGGTGAACTTCGCCATGCTGCCGATTGTCAGCTTCTCCACGCTGTCGCGCTCGACCGACCACGGCAGCATCTTGATCATGCGCTCGAGCGGCGGAGCGCTGCGGGAGGCGTAATAGTAGCCCCAATACATGTCGAGCGTCTCCGGGCGCTCGTCGAGCGGGATCTGCTTGTCTTTCTCCTTTTTGGCGAACCATTTCGCCGGGTTGGCGCGGTCCCGCCACGAGGTTTTCTTTTCTTCCACCGGGGTGTCCGGGGTCTGCAGCTTGCCCTCGAGGTAGCGCTGCGCCATCAGCGCACGGGTCGGCATCTTCGGCGCGGACCGTGCCATCAACCCCCGCCAGTCGGGATGTTCCGAATAGGCTATGGCGCGCACGATCGCCCAATGGTCGGCCGCGCGCATGAGGACCAGCTTGTTTATGATGGTATCGGCCTTTTTCGGATTGGAGCCGATCATCCCGGCCATGAAGCCGACATACATGCTGGCTCCTTCCGGATCGTTCAGCATGCCGAGATTGCTTGCCATCTTCATGACCGACGGCGCACGCGCGGCGTCACGGTGCGGATCATAGGCGTTGATCCAGGCCAGCACATCTTCCTTGGTGGGTTTGGCCGGCGGCGCAGCCAGGGCCATGCCCGAAGTCACCAGCACTGCAAGCAGCGCAACAAAAAGAGTTCGCATATCCCGGATCGCGCTCCGGTGCGCCCTGCATCCCGATTGCCGTAGAGTTTCCATGATCGCGCGGGAACACACCAGACGCCTGGGACCGTTTCAGGACGCTCAGACGACCATTTTGCGGCGGAAGCGTCCAGAAAGCGGCGGATTTCGTCCGAACGGCATCGCTCACACAGTGACCTGTGGACAAGCCGGCGCATTGCTGCTCAAACACGCCCATGTCCAAGGCGCTCTCGCTCGTCATCATCGGCATCATGCTGATCCAGATCATCAAGCCGCTCGACCTACCGGGCCTGCGGCAGCGGCGCGATTTCTGGAAGCTGGCGCTGATCGCGCTCGCAGCGATCGGGCTGACGGTGATCCTGAGCCACGGGCGCTGACGGGCGCGAGCCTCCGACGATTTCGCGACCGCGAGGCATTCCGGCGACGGAATGCCCGCGGCAGCCGAGCCGGCGGATGCGCGGACGCAACAGAAAACCCCGCCGAAGCGGGGTTTTCCAGGGCCGCGCCGGAGGTCGGCTCAGGCGGCCTTTTCCAGCGTTTCCTGCCATTTGCCGCTGGCGGCAAGGCCGTTCATGCGCGCGCGATGGGCGAAGGCGGCCTGCGCGGCGGCGACGTTCTCGGCCTTGCCCGACCATGCCTTCTGCGGCGCCGCCTGCAGCGCGCGGCCGTAGGAGAAGGTGAGCTTCCAGGGATGCGGGCCGGTGGCGTTGATGGCGTTGAGGTTGGCGGTCGCCTCCTCGTCCGACTGGCCGCCCGACAGGAAGGCGATGCCCGGAACGGCGACCGGCACCGTCTCGCGGAACAGGCGCAGCGTCTTTTCGGCGACTTCCTCAGGGCTGTTCTTGCGGCCCGACTTCTTGCCGGCGATCACCATGTTGGGCTTCAGGATCGTGCCTTCCAGCTTCACGCGCGCGTCGTAGAGCGCATCATAGAGCTTGACCAGCGTGGCGCGCGTGACATCGTAGCAGGTGTCGATGTCGTGGGCGCCGTCCATCAGCACTTCCGGCTCGACGATCGGCACGATGCCGGCTTCCTGGCACAGCGCCGCATAGCGGGCCAGCGCCTGGGTGTTGGCGTCGATCGAATAGCGCGAGGGCACGTTCCTGGTGGTGTCGATGTCGATCACCGCGCGCCATTTGGCGAAGCGCGCGCCGAGCTTGTAGTAGTCTGCCAGGCGCTCGCGCAGGCCGTCGAGGCCCTCGGTGATGGTATCGCCCGGATAGCCCGCGATCGGCTTCGCGCCGGCGTCGACCTTGATGCCGGGGATGGCGCCGGCGGCCTTGATGAGATCGACCAGCGGCGTGCCGTCGGCGGCCTTCTGGCGGATCGTCTCGTCATAGAGGATGACGCCGGAGATGTAGTTCTTCATCGCGTCGGTCGAGCGGAACAGCAGCTCGCGATAGTCGCGGCGGCTGTCGGCCGTGGATTCCACGCCGATCACGTCGAAACGCTTCTTGATGGTGCCGCTGCTCTCGTCGGCGGCCAGAATGCCCTTGCCGTTTGCTACCATCGCGGCTGCGATGTCTTCGAGACGTTCGCTCATGCAAATCCTCCTGTCTGGTTCGAAGGCGCGCTTAACAGAACTATCGGCGCAACGGAATGCCGTGCAAATGCTTGAATCGATTGAAAGACAATCAACTCGTCCAACAAACTGTTTCGCCCCTCGAAAGGGGCGAAACGAGAGCTCGGGACCCTACTTCTTCAGCACTTCGACGCCCGGGAGCGCCTTGCCTTCCATCCATTCGAGGAAGGCGCCGCCGGCCGTCGAGACATAGGTGAAGTCGTCGGGGACGCCGGCATGGTTGAGCGCGGCCACCGTGTCGCCGCCGCCGGCCACCGACACCAGCGGGCCGGCCTTGCTGCGCGCCGCGGCATGCCGCGCCGCCGCCACCGTCGCGCGGTCGAAGGGCGAGATCTCGAAGGCGCCGAGCGGGCCGTTCCACACCAGCGTCGCGGCGCGGTCGATCCACTGGTTGACGGCCTCGACGGTCCTGGGGCCGACATCGAGGATCATGGCGTCCGCCGGCACGGCGTCGATGGCCACCACCTCACTGGGCGCATCGGCCTTGAACTCGCGCGCCACCACGGCGTCGGCGGGCAGGATGACGGCGCAGCCGGCCTGCGCGGCCTCGATCATGATCTGCTTGGCGGTCTGGGCAAGATCGTGCTCGCACAGCGACTTGCCGACATCGGTGCCGCGCGCGGCAAGGAAGGTGTTGGCCATGCCGCCGCCGATGACCAGCGCGTCGACCTTCTTGACCAGGTTCATCAGAAGGTCGATCTTGGACGAAACCTTGGCGCCGCCGACGATGGCGACCACCGGGCGCACCGGGTTGCCGAGGCCCTTTTCCAGCGCCTCCAGCTCGGCCTGCATGGTGCGGCCGGCAAAGGCCGGCAGCAGATGCGCCAGCCCCTCCGTCGAGGCATGCGCGCGGTGCGCGGCCGAGAAGGCGTCGTTGACGAAGATGTCGCCATTGGCGGCGAGCGCCCTGGTGAATTCGGGGTCGTTCTTTTCCTCGCCCTTGTGGAAGCGGGTGTTTTCGAGCAGCAGGATGTCGCCGTCCCGCATGGCCGCGACAGCGCCGGCGGCCTTGTCGCCGATGCAGTCGCCCGCGAAGGCCACGGCCTTGCCCAGCACCTGCGCCGTGGCGGCGGCGATGGGCTCCAGCGAGTATTTCGCCTCGGGCCCTTCCTTGGGGCGACCGAAATGGGCGAGCAGGATGACCTTGGCGCCCTTGCCCGACAGTTCGAGGATGGTCGGCGCGACGCGCTCGATGCGGGTGGCGTCGGTCACCTTGCCGTCGGCCACGGGCACGTTGAGATCGACGCGCAAGAGCACGCGTTTGCCCCGAACCTCCCCAACATCATCGAGCGTCTTGAAACCGGCCATGGGCAAAATCCTCTGCTAGATTTGAGTCGCGCGAACCTTATCGCGGTGCGTGGTGGAAGCAAGAAGCGCTTTGGGCCAAGCCGCGTGGCGAGTGTCCGTGGCGCTGACTGCCCAAGGCAATTTCATCTGAAAATACCTCTTGCCCCCTCCCGATAAGGGGGGAGCGGCAAGGGGTGGGAGTAAAAGCCGGCCAGGCTCATCGGCGCGCCCTCGGGTGATGGCGCTCCCCGCCCGGTCAGGCGCCGTCGCCGACGCGGCCGCTGGCCGTGCCGCTGCCGCGCCGGAACAGTCCGCGCAGGCGTTCGCGCAGGCTTTCCGGCACCAGCGGCGGCGGCTGGGTGGGCTCGAAGGAGAGGCCGATCGCGGTGATCTTCCCCTTCTCGTCGAGATCGCGGACGATCAGTTCGATCGGGCCGAGGTTGAGCCGGTCGGCATATTCGACATGGCCGCCGAAACGCGACAGGAAGAGCTCGCCGATGGTCATCTTCATCTCGGCTTCCGTAAGGCCCGGAGCATAGGCCGCTTCGAGCTCGGCGGCCGAGCGGTCCGGGTCGACGGCGAAGGCGCCGAAGAACTCGGCGTCCTCGGGGTCGAGGTCGGCGCGGCTCGTGAACAGCCGGTCGAGCAGCGCCGGATAGCGCTTGGAGACGAAGATATAGACCCGGTCGCCGGCCATCAGCCGCCCGAATTCGGGGAACTTCATCGAATGGCCCTCGCGCACCACCAGCGAAGGACGGGCCCAGCGCGGGAAGCGCTCGCCGCGCAGCACCGGGCTGCCCGGCACGACGCGATAGCTGAGCAGCTCGTGGTGGACGGAGCCCGGCAGTTCCAGCTCCACCTTCTCGATGGGGCCGGCGCGGTGCGGCACGATGAGGCCCAGCCGCCGCGCCAGCGGCCCGACCGTCCAGCCCTGCACGACCAGCGACACCAGCACGATGACGAAGGCGATGTTGAAGATGGCGCGGCCGTGCTCCAGGCCGCCGATCAGCGGCGTCAGCGCGAGCAGGATCGAGACCGCGCCGCGCAGGCCGACCCAGGAGATGAACAGCTTCTCCGCGCGCTGCAGCGCGAACGGCTTGAGGCACAGCCACACCGCGACCGGGCGGGCGACGAAGATCAGCAGAAGGCCGAGCGCCAGCGCCACCGGCAGCAGGGGCAGGAACTGCGAGGGCGTGGCGAACAGGCCGAGCACCAGGAACATGATGATCTGCGCCAGCCACGACATGCCGTTCTGGAAACGGCCGAGCGCGCCCGAGGCCCGCATCTCGGAATTGCCGGCGACGAGCCCCGCCAGATAGACCGCCAGGAATCCCGATCCGCCGATCGAGCCGGCGGCCGCGAACACCAGAAGCGACAGCGCCAGCACGAAGATCGGCAGCAGGCCGCGGTCGAGATTGAGCCATTCGGCGAGCCGGACGATGCCGAAGCCGCCAAGAATGCCGACCGCCGCGCCGAGCCCCATGGTGACGAAGAAGCCGAGCACGAGATCGAGGACCAGCACCTCGGCCTCCGGGTTGGCGCCGAGGGCGATCACCTCGACCAGCGTCAGCGTCAGGAAGATCGCGATCGGGTCGTTGGAGCCCGATTCGATCTCCAGCGTGGAGCGCACGCGCTCGCGCAGATTGATGTTGCCGGCGCGCAGCAGGAAGAACACGGCCGCCGCGTCGGTGGAGGCGGTGGTGGCGCCGAGCAGGAAGGATTCGAGCCAGGTGAAATGGGTCAGGTAATGCGCAGCCAGGCCGAAGATGAGGGTGGTTATCGCCACGCCGATGGTCGCCAGCGAAAGCGCCGGCAGGCCCGCCTGCCGCAACACGGCGACCGGCGTGCCGAAGCCAGAATCGAACAGGATGACGGCCAGCGCCAGCGAGCCCACGAAATAGGCGATGCCGGCATTGTCGAACTCGATGCCGAGGCCGTTCTGCCCCGAGGCAAGCCCAATCGCCAGAAAGAGCAGCAGCAGCGGCGCGCCGAAGCGGAAGGCGATCAGGCTCGAAAACGCCGCTGCGAGCACCAGTGCCGTCCCGACCAGTGTCGCAAGATAGATGGCCTGATCCATCGTCTGTCTGCTTCCATATGCTCCGTGCGGCGGGACTTTCAGACAGAGTGCGGCGAAGACATGGCCATGCGCAAGCGGCTTCACCGAAAGTCGTTATGCCAAATGCACTTTTTTCGATCCGGAAACGACGACGCCCGGCCTTGCGGCCGGGCGTCGATGACATGCGGAGCGTGTCGGAGCGCCGTTTCAGGCGATGGTCTTGCCCATCGCCACGGCCGTGTCGGCCATGCGGTTGGAGAAGCCCCACTCATTGTCGTACCAGGACATGACGCGCACCAGGTTGCCCTCGATGACCTTGGTCTGGTCGAGCGCGAAGGTCGAGGACGCCGGATTGTGGTTCAGGTCGATGGAGACCAGCGGGTCCTTCGTATAGGCGAGGATGCCCTTGAGCGGGCCGTCGGCTGCGGCGACGAGGGCTGCGTTGACCTCGTCCACCGTCACCGGCTTCTTCGACACGAACTTGAAGTCGATGACCGAGACGTTCGGGGTCGGCACGCGGATCGACACGCCGTCGAGCTTGCCCTTGAGTTCCGGCAGCACCAGGCCGACGGCCTTGGCCGCGCCCGTGGAGGTCGGGATCATCGACATGGCGGCGGCGCGGGCGCGGTAGAGGTCCTTGTGCATGGTGTCCAGCGTCGGCTGGTCGCCCGTATAGGCATGGATCGTCGTCATGAAGCCCTTTTCGATGCCGAAGGCATCGTTGAGCACCATGGCCACCGGTGCCAGGCAGTTGGTGGTGCAGGATGCGTTGGAGATGACGATGTGGTCCTTGCCGATCTTGTCGTGGTTGACGCCATAGACCACGGTCAGGTCGGCGCCATCGGCCGGAGCCGAGACGATGACGCGCTTGGCGCCGGCGGCGAGATGCGCGGAGGCCTTCTCCTTCGAGGTGAAGATGCCGGTGCATTCGAGCGCGATGTCGACGCCGAGCTCCTTCCACGGCAGCTGCGCCGGGTCCTTGATAGCGGTGACCTTGAACTTCTCGGTGCCGATGTTGATCTGGTCGCCCTCGACCTTCACCTCATGCGGAAAGCGGCCGTGCACGCTGTCGTAGCGCAGCAGATGCGCATTGGTCTCGACCGGGCCGAGATCGTTGACGGCAACGACCTCGATGTCCTTGCGGCCGGACTCGTAGATGGCGCGCACGATGTTGCGGCCGATGCGGCCAAATCCGTTGATGGCAACTCTGACGGTCATATTGAACTTCTCCCTGGGAGCGAAAAATCAGTTCGACCGGATCGCCGTGCGTCCCGAGGGACGCGCAAGTGACAATCCGGAACCTTGAACGAGCATCGGAATGGTCCGGAAACCGGATATCACTTCTCGGTCCGATGCTCAGTGCAGGCGTTCTTCGGCCGCCTTCACCGCGGCCTCGGCGGTGATGCCGAAATGCGGATAGAGCTGCTCGATCGGGGCGCTGGCGCCGAAGCCGTGCATGCCGATGAAGATGCCGTCCACGCCGATGAAGCGGTCCCAGCCCATGCGGATCGCCGCCTCGATGGCGATCTTGACCGGGGCGTTGCCGATGAGGGCGGCCTTGTAGGTGTCGCTCTGCTTCTCGAACAGCTCGAAGGACGGCACCGAGACCACGCGGGTCGGGTGGCCGTGCGCCTGAAGCTGCTCGCGGGCGGCCAGGGCGATCTCGACCTCGGAGCCGGTGGCGAAGATGGTCACCGCCGCCTCGCCGTCGGCCGTCGCCAGCTCGTAGGCACCATAGGCGCAGAGGTTTTCCTCCACATATTCGGTGCGCAGCGCCGGCAGGTTCTGGCGGGTGAGCGCCAGCGTCGACGGCGTCTTGACCGAATGCAGCGCGAGCTGCCAGCACTCGGCGGCCTCCATGGCGTCGGCCGGACGGAACACCGTGTGGTTGGGGATGGCGCGAAGTGCCGCCAGTTGCTCCACCGGCTGGTGGGTCGGGCCGTCTTCGCCCAGCCCGATCGAGTCATGCGTCATGACGAAGATGGAGCGGATGCCCATCAGCGAGGCGAGCCGCATGGCCGGGCGGGCATAGTCCGAAAAGGTCAGGAAGGTGCCGCCATAGGGGATGACGCCGCCATGCAGCGCCATGCCGTTCATGGCCGCGGCCATGCCGTGCTCGCGGACGCCGTAATGGACATAGCGGCCGCTGTAATCGCCGGGCGTGATCGGCTTGGTCTGGCTGGTCTTGGTGTTGTTGGAGCCGGTGAGGTCGGCCGAGCCGCCGATCGTCTCCGGCACCACGGCGTTGATGACTTCCAGCGCCATTTCCGACGACTTGCGGGTGGCGACCTTCGGCTTGTCGGCGGCCAGCTTCTGCTTGTACTCGGCGATCACCGCGTCGAGATTGCCGGGCAGCTCGCCGCTCATGCGGCGCTCGAATTCGGCGCGGATCTCGGCGTCGGCCTCGGCCAGCCGGGCTTCCCACTCCTTGCGCTTCTTGCAGGCGTTGAGGCCGGCCAGGCGCCAGGCGTCGAGGATGTCGGAAGGCACCTCGAACGGCGGATAGGGCCAGTTCAGAGCCTTGCGCGCGCCGGCGATCTCTTCGGCGCCGAGCGCCGAGCCGTGCACCTTGTTGGTGCCGGCCTTGGTGGGCGCGCCGAAGCCGATGGTGGTCTTGCAGGCGATCAGCGTCGGGCGGTCCGAATGGCGCGCGATCTCCAGCGCGCCGGCGATGGCCGCCGGATCATGGCCGTCGATCTGCATGGTGTTCCAGTGACAGGCGGCGAAGCGCTCGAGCTGGTCGGTGGAGTCGGCCAGCGACACCTGGCCGTCGATGGTGATGTTGTTGTCGTCCCACATCACGATCAGCTTGTTGAGCTTCAGGTGGCCGGCAAGCGCGATCGCCTCCTGGCTGATGCCCTCCATCAGGCAGCCGTCGCCCGACAGCACATAGGTGTAGTGGTCGACGAGGTCGTCGCCGAAGCGGGCATTCAGGATGCGCTCGGCCAGCGCCATGCCGACCGCGTTGGCGATGCCCTGGCCGAGCGGACCGGTGGTCGTCTCGATGCCGGCGGCATGGCCGTATTCGGGATGGCCGGCGGTGCGCGAGCCGAGCTGGCGGAACTGCTTGATCTGGTCGATCGTGATGTCTTCGTAGCCGGTCAGGTAGAGCAGCGAATAGAGCAGCATCGAGCCGTGGCCGGCCGACAGCACGAAACGGTCGCGGTCGGGCCAGTGCGGGTTCTTCGGGTCGTGCTTCATGAAGCGCGTGTAGAGCACGGTGGCGATATCGGCCGCGCCCATCGGCAGGCCGGGATGTCCGGAGTTCGCCTTCTCGACAGCATCCATGGACAGAAAGCGGATCGCATTGGCCATCCGGTCGTGTTTTTCGCGTGAGGTCATGATCGCTCGCCAAGCCTTGGTTTTCGGGGCTGGAGTCCCCTGGGAAAAGCAGGCGACACATAGCAGGCATGCGGCCTGAGTCAACCAAAGCCGGCCCGTTTAGGACCATTGTCGAGGCCCGAAAACGCGATAGCAGGGGAAAGCCGAAAACGCTTTGTTGACGGCTCGTTTGCACGAAGCCTAATGTTTCACGGATAAGTCGTTCTGAACATGAGCGATTCGGTGATGGGCGGGAGTTTAGACGGAGCCATGACCGGGGAAACCACACTCAAGGAAGTCATCAGCCGGCTTGGACGGGCGATCGAGACGCTGGAACAGAGCGTTGCGGCGCGCATCGAGCACGAGCAGGACTACAGCGAGGCGGAAGCCGAGGTGCAGCGCATGAACGCCGACCGCAGCCGGCTGGCGCAGGAGCTCGACAATTCGGAGGCGCGTGCCGAGCGCCTGGAAGAAGCCAACAAGGAGGTCTCGCGCAGGCTGGTGACCGCGATGGAAACCATCCGCGCGGTGCTGGACAGGTAGGGTCCCATGGCGCAAGTGACGGTCATGATCGACGGCAAGGCCTATCGCATGGCATGCGACGAAGGCCAGGAAGAGCACCTGATGGAGCTCGCCCAGAATTTCGATCTCTATGTCTCGCATCTGAAGGATTCCTTCGGCGAGATCGGCGACCAGCGCCTGACCGTGATGGCCGGCATCATGGTGATGGACGAGCTGTCGGAGCTGCGCAAGCGCGTGAAAGGCATGGAGACCGAGGTCGCCACCCTGCGCAAGACCCGCGACGAGGCCCTGCAGAAGGCCGACAAGAACGACGCGGCCCTGACCGGCGCGCTCGCGGGCCTCGCCCAGCGCATGGAAGACCTGGCCGAAAAGCTGGCGCGGAAGGGATAGGGGGCGGGCCGGCTCTGGCCCGTCGCCTGGATGATGCCTGCGCGACGTAGCCTGCGATCGCATTTCTGAACCCGTTTTGGCTTCAGGACCGGCGAGGCATGGGTCCACGGAACCCTGCGCCCCTCCGGGGCTTCGGGCCCGAGGACGACGGAGAGAAAAGTGCCTGCTCAAATTTTAGGCTAAAGGTGCCTACGCAAACCTTGGACGAAAGCGCCTGCGTAAATCTTGGGTAAGGGTGCCCACACAAATCTTGGGCATCAGAATTTGGTGTTTCTCATACCTCTCCCTGCGAAATTGGTATCTCGCCGCAGATCTCACTGTTCCACTTGATGGCCGCGACGTTGCTGATTGGCCCAATCCCAATCCACTTCCGTCGTCCTCGGGCCGGAGCGTGAGCGCAGCGAATGCGGAGGTTCCGGGGACCCATGCATCGAGATCGCCACCAACACGACGGTGCAGAAAGGCCCAGCGGCCCCAATTCAGGTTCGCAGCGCCTCAAAGCAAATGCCACGAAATGTCATGCCAGTGCGGATTGCGTTCCTCGATCAGATTGATCTTCCACTGGCGTGGCCACTTCTTGAGCGTCTTCTCCCGCGCAATGGCCTCTGTAACCAGCATACTCATCGAACCAGACAAGGCGCATGACGCCGTAGCGCGCGGCGAATTTCGAACCTGTGCCCGTTCGGTGTTGATGGAGCCGGCCGGCCAGATCGGATGTCACGCCGATATAAAGCGTGCCGTTCTTCTGCGACGCAAGAATGTAGACATATCCCCGCCTGCCCATCGCGGCAGTGTAGATGCCTTATCGGCTGCGACAAGTCTGACTGTGGCGCCATTCGGGTAGCCTGCGATCGCATTCCTGAACCCATTTTGGCTTCGAACCGGCGAGGCATGGGTCCCCGGAACCCTGCGCCCCTACGGGGCTTCGGGCCCGAGGACGACGGAGAGAAAGGTGCCTGTTCAAATCTCCGGCAGAGGTACCTACGCAAACCTTAGGCAAAGGTGCCCACGCAAATCCTGGGCACCAGAGTTTGGTGTGTTTCTCGTACCTCTCCTTGCGAAAGGGGTATCTCACCGTCCCACTTGATGGCCGCAACGCCGCAGATTGGCCCAATCCCAATCCGCTTCCGTCGTCCTCGGGCCGGAAAATGAGCGCAGCGAATGCGGAGGTTCCGGGGACCCAGGCCTCGACGGTGCCCGCGGCACGGCGGTGCAAGGCAGCGACCCGTCGTGCTGGATGGTGGGGGCCATGCCGACCGCCTGTGTCGGAAACAGCGGAAACGCGATGCCCACCGGACGCCGGACACGGTCGCAAAAAAACGCGCCGGCCGAAGCCGACGCGTTTCCGTTTCAAACCGGACCGAAGCTGCCGGACAAAGCGTCAGGCGGCGGGCTGGGCCTCGATGGTGCGCAGGGCCTGGGCCTGCCGCTTGGCGGCGGCCTTGACGGCGTCCTGCACCTTCTCGAAGGCGCGCACCTCGATCTGGCGCACGCGCTCGCGGCTGATGTCGAATTCGCTGGAAAGCTCTTCCAGCGTCATCGGGTCTTCGGCGAGACGGCGCGCCTCGAAGATGCGGCGTTCGCGGTCGTTCAGGACCGACATGGCGCCGGCGAGCATGCCGCGCCGGTTTTCCAGCTCGTCCTGCTCGATCAGCATCTCTTCCTGGCTTTCGTGGTCGTCGACCAGCCAGTCCTGCCATTCGCCGGACTCGCCCTCGGTGGCGCGGATCGGCGCGTTCAGCGAAGCGTCGCCGGACAGGCGGCGGTTCATCGAAACGACCTCTTCCTCGCTGACGTTCAGGCGCGTTGCGATTTCGGCGATCTGCTCGGGCTTCAGGTCACCCTCGTCCAGCGCCTGGATCTTGCCCTTCACCTTGCGCAGGTTGAAGAACAGGCGCTTCTGGTTGGCGGTGGTGCCCATCTTCACGAGGCTCCACGACCGCAGGATGTATTCCTGGATCGATGCCTTGATCCACCACATGGCGTAGGTCGCCAGGCGGAAGCCGCGTTCGGGCTCGAATTTCTTCACGGCCTGCATGAGGCCGACATTGCCTTCCGAAATGACCTCGCCGATCGGCAGGCCATAGCCGCGATAGCCCATGGCGATCTTGGCCACGAGCCGGAGGTGGCTGGTGACCAGCTTGTGGGCCGCGTTGGTGTCTTCATGCTCCTGATACCGCTTGGCGAGCATGTACTCTTCCTGCGGCTGGAGCATCGGAAAGCGGCGGATTTCTTCCAGATAGCGGCTGAGGCCGCCTTCCCCGGAAACGATGCTTGGTAAAGTCTGGGCCATGATAAGCGCCCTCCCTCTTTAAGGATTTGCCCCCTGATTCAGGCAGGCATGTGACGCCGGTGCCTCACGCTCTCCGGCGTCAGAACTGGTTATATAGGAACAAATCGAGAAAAGCACCCGTTTGTTCAACGTGAAACAGAGTGTCACGTCAAAGTGAACAAACGCGGTCAAGTTTTCACAACTTGCGGAAACCCTGGATGATTTCGGCCATGTCCTCAGGCAGCGGTGCCTCGAACCTCATCACGATATGGGTATCGGGGTGGCGGAATTCCAGTAGGCGCGCGTGCAAAGCCTGCCGCGGCAGCGCCTGCACCTGCGATTTGAGCGGTTCCGGCAACCGGTTGGCCTTGGTGCGGAAGGCCGTGCCGTAGTCGGGATCGCCCACCACCGAATGGCCGATATGCGCCATATGCACGCGAATCTGGTGCGTGCGGCCGGTTTCCAGCCGGCATTCGACGAGCGCGGCTTCCACGCTGCGGGAATCGGCCTGCCCATAGCGCTCCAGCACGGTGTAGTGCGTCACCGCATGGCGGGCATCGTCGCGGTTTTCGGGCACCACCGCGCGGCGCACGCGATCGGCGGCGCGGCCGAGCGGCGCATCGACCGTGCCCGCCATGCGGGCCGGGATGTTCCAGACCAGCGCGACATAGGCGCGCTTGAGGTCGCCCTCGCGCCCGTGGTCGGCGAAGGCCTCCGACAGCGCCTTGTGGGCCTTGTCGGTCTTGGCCACGACCATCACGCCGGACGTGTCCTTGTCGAGGCGGTGCACGATGCCCGGCCGCTTCACGCCGCCGATGCCCGACAGGCTGTCGCCGCAATGGTGGATCAGCGCGTTGACCAGCGTGCCGGTCCAGTTGCCGGCGCCCGGATGCACGACGAGGCCGGCTGGCTTGTTGATGACGATGAGCTGGTCGTCCTCGTGGAGGATGTCGAGCGCAATGTCCTCGCCCTGCGGCGCGGCGGGCTCAGGCTCGGGCATCTCGACGGTCACGCGGTCGCCCTCGGCCATCCTGCGCCTGGTCTCGCCCGCCGGCGCGCCATTGACCGAAACCGCGCCCTGGCGGATCAGCGCCTGCACGCGGTTGCGCGAGAAATCCGGGCCGAGCGCCGCGGCCAGCCACTGGTCGAGCCGCACGCCTGCGGCGTCAGCGCCGGCGCTGAACTCTTTCATTCCACCACCGGCTTCGCTATCAGGGTCGCTCATTGCGCTTCAACAATCCGGAACCATCGAGATAATGGCATCGCCGAACCTGCACGACGAAGACGAAAAGCCGCTTGACCCGGCGGTCGAGAAAGTCCGCCGCAAGCTGGTGCGTTTCGTCGCCATCAATCTCGGCCTGCTGTTCATCGCCCTTATGGCGGTGCTGGGAGCGATTGTCTACAAATCCGGCTCGAGGCCCGAAACACCGGCCGCAACCGGCACCGGCGTGCCCTCGCCGGCCGAGGGCGCTTTCCTGTCCGGCGAGATCGCCCTTCCGGCGGGCGCGAAAATCGTCTCCCAGTCGCTGTCGGGCAACCGCATCTCGATCGAGGCCGAGCTTGCCGACGGCAGCCGCGCCATCTTCCTCTACGACTTCGCCGAGCGCCGCATGATCGGCCGGTTCGCGCTGACGCGGCAATGAGCGCGCCTGCCCGCAGGGTGGCGACGGTTTCCCTTGTCGTGCGTGACTATGACGAGGCAATCGCCTGGTACGTCGAAAAGCTCGGCTTCGCGCTCATCGAGGATGTCGATCTCGGCGGCGGCAAGCGCTGGGTGGTGGTGGGCCCCGCCGGCGGCAATGGCGCGCGCCTGCTTCTGGCCCAGGCCAGGAACGAGGCGGAACTGTCTCGCGTCGGCGACCAGACCGGCGGCCGCGTGTTCCTGTTCCTGGAAACCGACGACTTTTCCCGCGACCATGCGGCGATGACGGCGGCGGCCGTGGAATTTCGCGAAGCGCCGCGCCACGAAGCCTATGGCACCGTTGCCGTCTTTGCCGATCTCCACGGCAATCTGTGGGATCTGCTGCAGCCGCGCGGCCGGGTTTCCGGTTCATAGGACCAGCCCGGTTTCCGCCCCCGGGGCAGGCGCAGCAGTGACTGCCGGGACAGCGATCCACATCCTTTGCAGATGCAGCAAGAATCGCGGTTGCGTTTTGTGAACAGCTCGCCTATATGGCGCAAGTCTTCCGCGCCCATCGTCTAGCGGTCAGGACGGCGCCCTCTCACGGCGCAAACAGGGGTTCGATTCCCCTTGGGCGTACCACTTCCTCCAATATCCACGAACAACAGGCTTTTTGCGGCTTCGCGGCAATTCCGCCACGTGTTTTGCGCGTGCCCGTCAGGGCGGCAGCGCTTCCACGCTGCCGAATCGCGTTCCTGCAACTGGTTTTCAGCCAGCGCGGCGCAACCGCGCGGCAAAGAAGCCGTCGAGGCCCGAGAGCTCCGGCGAGCCCATGTCCATGTCCGCCGGCGTGGTGCGCAGCGTGCCCTGCGGCGTCAGGAACGGGTCGAGGCCGGGAAACTCGCCGGGGCGAACGGGATCGTCGACGATGCCCGGCGTGGTGAGGAAGGCGGCATGCATCTCCTCGCCCTCCAGCGGGTCGAGCGAGCAGTTGGAAAAGACGATGCGGCTGCCGGGCTTGACCAGCGAGGCGGCGCGGGCAAGCAGCCGGCCCTGAAGGTCGGCAAGCTTGGCGATGTCCTCCGGCGTCTTGGTCCAGGGTACGTCCGGGTGCCGGCGCACGGTGCCGGTGGACGAGCAGGGCGCGTCGAGCAGCACCGCATCGAACAGCTCTTCCGGCTCGAAGCGCAGAATGTCGGCCTGCACGGTCTTTGCCGAAAGCCCGAGGCGCGTGAGGTTCTGCTCCAGCCGTGCCAGCCGGTTCTTCGAGCTGTCGATGGCCGTGACGCGCGCGCCGGCGGCGAGAAGCTGCGCCGTCTTGCCACCAGGGGCCGCGCAAAGGTCGGCGACATGCAGGCCCGCGACATCGCCGAACAGGCGCGCGGGCAGAGCCGCTGCCGCATCCTGCACCCACCAGGCGCCTTCGGCGAAGCCGGGCAGGGCCGGCACGTCGGCGGGGAGCCGGGACACGCGCACCGAGCCCGTGGGCAGCACGATGCCCCCGAGCTTCTGCGCCCAGCCCCCGGGATCGGACTTCACGGTGAAATCGACAGGCGCCTCGATGCGCTGGATATTGAGAATGCGTGAGGCAGTACCCACGCCGTAGGCGTCCGCGAGGCGCGCGGCGAACCAGTCGGGCGCATCCTGCGTGGTTGCCAGCATGGCGGGAAGCTCGCTCCCCTTGCCGCGCGCGATGGCACGCAGCACGCCGTTGACCAGGCCGGAAAAGCGGGCGGTGCGCGGGTCCGTCTTGGCGTGGGTCACGGCAAGATCGACGGCGGCGCTGTCGGGAATGTCGAGGAACAATATCTGCGCGGCCGCGACATGCAATATGTGGGAAAGCGCGGTGGCATTGGCCGGCAGCGGTCGCTCCAGCCGCGCCGAAACCAGATTGCCGATGGTGCGGCGATAGCGCAGCGCCGTGACCAGGATGGCGCGCACAAGGCCACGGTCGCGCATGTCCAGCGCGCGGAACTGCGGATGGCCGTGGTCATGGTCGGTCAGGCCGTCGAGAGAGGTGTGGGCGTCGATCACCGCCGCGAGCAGCCTGGCCGCCGCCTTGCGCGCGGCAAGGCCGGGCGTGCCATCGCCGCCCCCACGATCGGAGGCGGCGGGTCTGGCAAACGACTTCCCCGGTTTCGTGCGCCGACGCTCATCCACGCTCACGACCAGGGCCCCTTCGGCCCGCTCGGACTGCTGCCCCACGGCCCGGAACCGGGCTGCGAGGGTTTCGGCGCGCCCCAGGGTCCGCTCTCGTCGCGTGGCGGCGTGCCTTGCGGCATGCTCGGCCGGACATTGACGTCGCGGCTGCTCATGCCGCCGCTGCCGCCCATGCCCTCGCTCGCCATCTTCTGCAGCGCGGCTATGCGGTTTTCGGTGTTGGGGTGGGTGGAAAACAGATTGTCCATGCGCTCGCCGGATAGCGGATTGATGATGAAGAGAGGCGCCATGGCCGGATTGCGCTCTGCTTCGGGGTTGTGGATGCGTTCGACGTTGCGGGCGATCTTGTCAAGGGCCGACGCCAGCCACAGCGGCTGGCCGCAGATTTCGGCGCCGCGCCGGTCGGCCGAATATTCGCGCGTGCGGCTGATCGCCATCTGCACGATCGCGGCGGCAAGCGGCGCGACGAACATCGCCACCAGCACGCCGACCATGCCGAGCGGGTTGTTGTTCTCGCGGCTGCTGCCGCCGCCGAAGAAGAAGGCGAAATTGCCGAGCATGGAGATCGCGCCGGCAAGGGTGGCGGTGATCGTCATGGTCAGCGTGTCGCGGTTCTGGACATGGGCAAGCTCGTGCGCCATCACGCCGGCCACCTCCTCATGCGACAGGCGCTCCAGGAGGCCGGTGGTGGCGGCGACCGCAGCGTTCTGCGGGTTGCGGCCGGTGGCAAACGCATTGGGCTGCGGGTTGTCGATGAGATAGACCTTGGGCATGGGCAGGCCGGCGCGCCGCGCCAGTTCGCGCACGATGGCGTAATATTCGGGCGCGTTGCGCTCGTCGACCTCGACCGCGTTGTTCATGCGCAGGACCATCTTGTCCGCGTTCCAGTAGCTGAACAGGTTCATCGCGGCCGCGATCAGGAAGGCGATCAGCATGCCGTTGCCGCCGCCGATCAGATAACCGACCGCCATGAACAGCGCGGTCATGAAGGCCAGCAGCATGGCGGTGCGTAGGATGTTCATTCGTGGTCTCCGGTTGGGGGCCATCGGAACGGGTCGATCCCCGCTCCGTATTTCGCTATATGATGGGTAACAAACAGTCCGGTTTCAATCACAACGCCCAGGAGTTCCCATGGCCGAGCACCTGCCCGAAGCGGCCGAAACACAGACAGCCGAAGCCCGGCCGAAGAAGCTGGCGCCGGCGGCCGAGCGCGCCTTGAAGGAGGCCGAGGCCCGCCGCAGGGCCTATCTCGAACAGGAAGCGGCCGTCCCGCGCGAACTGGGCGGGCGCGGCGGCAAGGAACCCGTGCGCTACGGCGACTGGGAGATAAAGGGCATCGCCGCCGACTTTTGAGTTCGCCCGACGGCGCCATGTGCAGCCATTCGTTGCCTTTCGGTTAAATTAGGAATAAATACCTTGGCATGGAATCACGATCCGCCAAGGTGATGCGACTGCTGCCCGCCGGCATTCTGGCGGCATGGGGCCTTGGCATGGTACCGGCTCTCGCCGGGCAGGGTTTTGCCGGGCCGGTGGCCGCGAGAGTGGTGGAGGTGCTGGACGGCGACACTTTCGTCGCGGACGCCCTTGTCTGGCCGGGCCAGACGATCCGCGTGAACATCCGCATACGCGGCATCGACGCGCCGGAGATGAAGAGCCGCTGCGCGGGCGAGCATTCGGCGGCGCTGGAAGCGCGTGACGTGCTGGCCGACCTGCTGCAAGGCGGCGAGGTTTCGATCTCGAACATCGGTAGCGCCAAATATTACGGCCGCGTGCTGGCCGACGTCGCGACGCGGGATGGCGAGGATGTGGGGCCGATCCTGCTCGATCTCGGGCTGGCGCGGCCCTATTGGGGCGGCCGCCGTGCCGGCTGGTGCGGATAGGCGCCGGCCGCCAAAGGCCCCTTACCCGAAACCGCGACCGTCAGAACGCGAAAACCCGGACAGTTGACTGTCCGGGTTTTCGCGAATTTCCGTCCGCCGGCAGCCCGAGGGCCCGCCTCGCGCGGTTCGGAGATGTCAGTTGGCGATCTGGCTCGCGAACCTGGACAGGGCCTGCTGATAGATCGAGGCGCGGTTCCAGTCGTTCCAGACACCGTAATTGACCTCACCCGGGCCGTAGCCGCCACCGGCCCGCCAGCCGTGGCCCTTCAGGAAATTCGCCGTCGAGGCGAGCACGTCGGCGCGCGAATGGATCAGGTCGCGACGGCCGTCGCCGTCGAAGTCGACCGCGTATTGCAGATATTTGGAGGGCAGGAACTGCGTCTGGCCGAGTTCGCCGAAGCCGGCGCCCTTCATCTGGCTGGCCGAGATGTAACCCTTCTGGGCGATCTCCAGCGCCGAATCGAGCTCGTTGGTGAAATAGGCAGAGCGGCGGCAGTCATAGGCCAGCGTGGCCAGCGGCTGGAACACGCTCTTGTTGCCGGAATTGGCGCCGAAGCCCGTCTCCATCCCCCAGATGGCCAGCAGGACTTCCGGCTGCACGCCGTAGCGCTGCTCGATCTTGGCGAACAGGCCGGCATTCTGCTTCCAGAGGCTCTTGGCCTTCTTCACATAGGAGGCCGGCGCGCGGCGCGCCATGAACTGGTCGAGCGTGCCCTTGAAGGCACCCTTCTGGTTGCGGTCGATGCGGATGACGCCGGTGTCGTACCTGATGCCGGCCAGCGGCGAGGCATCGATGCCGCGCGCCCTGGCCTCGGCCTTGTAGCTTTCCAGCCAGGCGGCGAAACCGCTGCTGTCATTGCCGCACTGCGCCGCATGCACGCTACCGGTCGACAGACCGAGCATGGCGAAGGCGGCAGCCGCAAAAATCTTTCCCTTGGCAAGAATTGCCATGCTGCTCTCCTGAATTGCCTGAATCACGTCCCTAACGCGCTTTTCGCCAGCGAAACGCTTGGCTGAACACGGTTAAGATGGCGTTTAAACCCCGGTTCGCCAGCGCGCGCGGTCCAAATTCCCTACGATCAAGGGCATAATGTGGCAACAGCGGAAGTTTGCCGGCCGCATGCCGGCCTCGCACCGTTGCCCGCGCGGGAAGGCGATTCAGGCGATGATGTCGGGAATGATCCGGTCTTCCAGCTTGGAAAGCCGGTCCTTCAGAAGCAGCTTCTTCTTCTTCATGCGCTGAATTTGCAGGGGGTCGCAGGCGGTGGCGATCATCGCATTGATCGCCGCGTCGAAGTCGGCGTGTTCCTGCTTCAGCTTTGCAAACTCAAGACGAATCTCGGTCTGTTCCTGGTCTGACATGTCTACCGTCTGCAAAATCTCGGGCGCCCGAAGCGCTGGCGGGAAGGCCGGAAGCCCCATGCCCACCGACCCGCTCTTCATATCACATTTCAAACTCGCGGGAAATGCTACCATGCCGCATTCGACATGCAAGCAAACTGGTGGCAGACTGTCATCATACCGTCACAGGGCAAGTCCGGCGGTGAGTCGCCCTGGGGCCGTATGATCGAGGAAACCATGAAAGGGAGTACCAATCATGTCTCTTGCCAACCATCTTGAAGAGTTGCAGCGGAAGCACGGCGATATCGAGCGCGAACTCGACGTGGCGATGAACCATCCGTCGATCGACGACCTCGAAATCGCCTCTCTCAAGCGACGCAAGCTGGCCATCAAGGACGAGATTGAAAAACTGAAGGGAGTGGCCACGACTCACTGAACCACCTTTCCTGAGACCGCGCGCCAGCGCGCGCCTCGTAGGCCGGCGGCGGCGAGCATGTCTGCCGCCGGAATTGGGACATGTAAATCCCGGGTATCCCTGCCCTTTTCTTCCCTATCATGCCGCACAGCGGGAACCGGCCATAACCGGCCGCAGAGGGACTGCTTCCGCAAGGCCGGCGCCTGTCAGACGCCTTCCTCCGCCGGCGTGCGCGGATCGAGACGCACCGCCTCGGGTGTGACGCCGCGCTCGGCGGGCAGCGTCTTGAAAGCCTCTCGCTCCTCCAGCGGCACGGGCGCGCGGCGCCTGATGCGCAGCAGCGTGTAGGCGGCAAGCGAGAAATGGGCGAGCGCCGTCGCCAGGAACAGGCTTTCGGGGCTCAGCGGCCCCATCAGGCCCGCGCCGATCATCGGGCCGATCATGGTTCCGAAGCCGTAGAGCAGCAGAAGCCCGCCCGAGACCTTCACGAAATCCTCCGCCGCGGCATGGTCGTTGGCATGCGCCACCGCCAGCGAATAGAGCGTGTAGGCAAGCGCGCCATAGGCGGCTGTCATGGCGATGACCGGCACGCCGCTGCGCGGTGCGGCGATGAAGATCAGCACCCCCACGAGCGCGGCGCCAAAAGACGCGGCAGCCAGCACGAAACGGCGGTCGGTCCTGTCGGAGATGCGGCCCATCGGCATCTGCATGATCGCGCCGGCGACCACGACGAGGCTCATCATCAGCGCGATCTGCGCCGTCGAGATGCCGATGCGCGCGCCGTAGACGGCCCCCAGCGTGCCCCAGGCGCCGTTGGCGACGCCGATCAGCAGGCAGGCCACGAAGGCGACCGGCGAATTGGCGTAGAGCCCCTTGAGGTCGAGGGAAACGTCCTGCAGCGGCTTCGGATGCGCGGCCGTGGACACCGCGGTCGGGATCAGCGAGGCGCAGAAGAAGATGCCGGCGACCATGAACAGCGAGGCGCTCTTCACGTCGCCCGCCGCCACGATCATCTGCCCGGCCATGATCGAGGCATAGGTCACCATCATATACATGCCGAAGACGGTGCCGCGATTTTCATTCGTGGCACGCTCGTTGAGCCAGCTTTCGATGACCATGAAGGCGCCCGCCATGGCAAAGCCGGTGAAGGCGCGCAGCACGATCCAGACGACCTCGTCGATCAGCAGCCCGGTCAGCAGCGCGATGATGGCAGCCGCCGCGGCGAAGGTGCCGAAGGCGCGCACATGGCCCGCCCGGCGCACCAGGCGCGGCGCGAAGTAGCAGCCGGCTACGAAGCCGCCCGCCCAGGCGGTGCCCATGAGGCCGAGCGCGGCGGTGGAAAAGCCTTCCGCCTGGCCGCGCAGCGGCAGCAGCAGCCCGTGCAGCCCGGACGCCGCGAGCAGGAAGGCTGTGCCGCGCAGAAGCGAGAAGATCGGCCTGTAGGTTGCGAGCATGCGTCTATCCGGCGAATCGAAGTGACGGGGAAGGCTGCCTGAACATACTGTCTTTTGGGCTTTTCAGCGGCGCGACCGCGACATTGCGTGGCGTGACCGACGACGCTCGCGCGCGATCGCGACCGGTCAGCGGCGGAACAGCGATTCGGCCGCGCTTTTGGTGGCATCCTTGACCTTCAGCTCCGCCTCCAGCCGCGCGATCTCGGCCCTGAGTTCCGCGACGCGCTGGGAAAGCTCCGCCACCGACATCAGCGACAGGTCCTGACCCACGACATAGGCCGTGGAGGGTTTCTTCGGTTCGTCGTCGAAGAGCGCCATTGCCATCTCCCGGGTTGTCCGTTTGCCTGTTTTGCCCACAGACTACATAAGGGACATGACGATGCAACGTCGGACGCGGCCCGCGCCCGAAATGACAAAGGAGAACCGACAGGACATGACGGCTATACCGGAGAAGATGACGGCTGTGGCGATCTCCACACCCGGCGGCCCGCTGGTGCTCAAGCCCGAGCGGCGCGACGTGCCCCGGCCCGAGGCTGGCGAAATCCTGATCCAGGTGAAAGCTGCCGGCGTCAACCGCCCCGACGTGCTGCAGCGCAAGGGCGTCTACCCGCCCCCGCCCGGCGCCTCCGACCTGCCGGGCCTGGAAGTGGCGGGCATCGTGGCCGCCATCGGCGAGGGCGTGACGCGCTGGAACGTCGGCGACCGCGTCTGCGCGCTGACGCCGGGCGGCGGCTATGCCGAATACGCCAGGGTGCACGGCACCAACGCCCTGCCGGTGCCCGCCGGCTTCACCTTCACCGAAGCCGCCGCCCTGCCCGAAACCTTCTTCACCGTGTGGCACAACGTGTTCGAGCGCGGCGCGCTGAAGAGCGGCGAGACGCTGCTGGTGCATGGCGGCACCTCCGGCATCGGCACCACGGCCATCCAGCTCGGCAAGGCTTTTGGCGCACAGGTCCTGGTCACCGCCGGCAGCCCGGAAAAATGCGCGGCCAGCGAAAAGCTCGGCGCCGACCGCGCCATCAACTATCGCACCGAGGATTTCGTGGCGGTGGTGAAGGAGGTGACGGGCGGCAAGGGCGCCAATGTCATCCTCGACATGGTCGGCGGCGACTATGTGGCACGCAACTATTCCGCCGCCGCGATCGAAGGCCGCATCGTGCAGATCGCCACGCAGGGCGGCGCGGTGGCCAGCGCCGACTTTTCCAAGCTGATGCTGAAGCGGCTGGTGCACACCGGCTCGACGCTGCGCCCGCGCCCGGTGGAGGTAAAGGCGGGCATAGCCGCCGGGCTGGAAGCGCAGGTGTGGCCGCTGCTCGCCACGCGCCAGATCGCCCCGGTGATGGACATGATCTTCCCGCTGCGCGAGGCCTGGCGCGCGCATGAGCGCATGGAGGAAGGCGAGCACATCGGCAAGATCGTGCTGGACGTGGGGTAGGCGCCGGCGCAGCCCACAGACGCCATCATCCCCACCAACAAGACGAAGGCGGCGGAGCCGGATGCTCCGCCGCCCGTCGAAAGGCCCGTCCTGGGTTCAAGAAAGTCAGGCGGCGCCGGCCGTCCTGGACTTTTCGAAGCGCTTGCGCTCGTTCGGGTCGAGATAGAGCTTGCGCAGGCGGATCGACTTCGGCGTCACCTCGACCAGCTCGTCGTCCTGGATCCAGGACAGCGCGCGCTCCAGTGTCATGCGGATCGGCGGGGTCAGCTTCACCGCCTCGTCCTTGCCGGCGGCGCGGATGTTGGTGAGCTTCTTGCCCTTGAGCACATTGACCTCGAGGTCGTTGTCGCGGGAGTGGATGCCGATGATCATGCCCTGATAGACCTTCACGCCGGCGTCGATGACCATCGGGCCGCGGTCTTCCAGGTTGAACAGCGCGTAGGCCACCGCTTCGCCCTGATCGTTGGAGATCAGCACGCCGTTGATGCGGCCGGGCAGCTCGCCCTTGTAGGGCTCATAGGCGTGGAACAGGCGGTTCATCACCGCAGTGCCGCGCGTGTCGGTGAGCAGCTCCGACTGGTAGCCAATGAGGCCGCGCGTCGGCGCATGGAACACGAGGCGCTGGCGGTTGCCGCCCGAGGGGCGCAGCTCGGTCATGTCGGCCTTGCGCTCCGACATCTTCTGCACGACGACGCCGGCATGTTCCTCGTCCACGTCGATGACGACTTCCTCGATCGGCTCGAGCAACTGGCCGTTCTCGTCCTTCTGCATGACGACGCGGGGACGCGACACGGCAAGCTCGAAACCTTCGCGGCGCATGGTCTCGATGAGAACCGCGAGCTGAAGCTCGCCGCGGCCGGAGACGTAGAAGGAGTCCTTGTCGGCCGATTCCTCGATCTTCAGCGCGACATTGCCCTCGGCCTCCTTGAGCAGGCGGTCGCGGATGACGCGGCTGGTGACCTTGTCGCCCTCGGTGCCGGCGAGCGGCGAGTCGTTGACCAGGAAGGACATGGTGACGGTGGGCGGATCGATCGGCTGGGCGGCCATCGCCTCCGCAACGCTCGGGTCGCAGAAGGTGTCGGCGACCGTGCCCTTGGAAAGCCCGGCAATGGCGACGATGTCGCCGGCCTGCGCTTCCTCGATGGGCTGGCGCTCGATGCCGCGGAAGGCGAGGATCTTGGAGACACGGCCGTTCTCCAGCAGCGAGCCGTCATGGTGCAGCACCTTGACCGCCTGGTTCGGCTTCAGCGTGCCCGCCTCGATGCGGCCGGTGATGATGCGGCCGAGGAACGGATTGGCTTCCAGGATGGTGCCGATCATGCGGAACGGGCCCTCGGCCACCTTGGGCTCCGGCACGTGGTCGAGCACCAGGTCGAACAGCGGCGCGAGGCCCTGATCCTTCGGGCCTTCCGGATTGGCGGCCATCCAGCCGTCGCGGCCCGAGCCGTAGAGGATCGGGAAGTCGAGCTGTTCGTCGGTGGCGTCGAGGGCCGCGAAGAGGTCGAACACCTCGTTGATGACTTCGTTGTGGCGGGCGTCCGGGCGGTCGATCTTGTTGATCGCGACGATCGGCTTGAGGCCGACCTTGAGCGCCTTGCCGACCACGAACTTGGTCTGCGGCATCGGGCCCTCGGCCGCGTCGACCAGCACGATGGCGCCGTCGACCATGTTGAGGATACGCTCGACCTCGCCGCCGAAGTCGGCGTGGCCGGGGGTATCGACGATGTTGATGCGGGTATCCTTCCACTCCACCGAGGTGGCCTTGGCGAGAATGGTGATGCCGCGTTCCTTTTCGATATCGCCCGAGTCCATGACGCGTTCGGCGACGCGCTGGTTGTCGCGAACCGAGCCGGACTGTTTCAGGAGCGCATCGACCAGGGTCGTCTTGCCATGGTCGACGTGCGCGATGATCGCGATATTACGGAGTTTCATATGGGTTCCGAGGAGGTTTGGCAGGACCAGCCGTCGGCACGCCCCGCGTTTGACTTGCGCGCGCTCTTACATGGTTTTTCGCAAATGCGAAAGAGGCGCACGCAAAACGGCCCGTCGAAACGGGCCGCAGCCAGGCAAAAAGCCGCCTGAATCGGAGATGGAAAGAGGCTTTCAGACGAGCCCGCGCTTTTCCATCATGGCGTCCGGCGTCGGCATCTTGCCGCGGAAATGCGTGTAGAGCTCTTCCGGATCGGCCGAACCGCCGGCCGAATAGATGTATTTGCGCAGACGCTCGGCCATGGCCGGATCGAAGGCATTGCCGGTTTCCTCGAAGGCCGAGAAAGCGTCGGCATCGAGCACTTCCGACCACATGTAGGAATAATAGCCGGCCGAATAGCCCTCGCCCGAGAACACGTGCTGGAAATGCGGCGTGCGGTGGCGCATGGCGATCGTGTCGGGCATGTGGAGCGCCTTCAGCGTCTCGGCCTCGAAAGCGAGCGGCTCCTTCGGAGCCTCGGCGCGCGCGTGATAGGCCATGTCGACCAGCGCGGACGCCGCGAACTCGACCGTGGCGAAACCCGCCCCGAAGGTTTTTGCCGCCAGCATCTTGTCGAGCAGCTCCTTGGGCATCGGCTCGCCGGTCTTGAAGTGCAGCGCGTGCTTTTCCAGCACCTGCGGCACGGTCAGCCAGTGCTCGTAGAGCTGCGAGGGCAGTTCGACGAAGTCGCGCGAAACGGAAGTGCCGGAGACCGACGGCCATGTGACATTCGTCAGCATGCCGTGCAGCGCATGGCCGAATTCGTGGAACAGCGTCCTCGCCTCGTCCAGTGAAAGCAGAGCCGGCTCGCCTTCGGCGGGCTTCGCGAAATTCATGATGTTGTAGATGATCGGGCTGGAGCCCTTGCCCAGCTTGTAGCCGGATTGCAGCGAGCTCATCCACGCGCCGGAGCGCTTGGACGGACGCGCGAAATAGTCGGCCAGGAACAGGGCGCGATGGCTGCCGTCGGCGTTCTTCACCTCGAAGACCCGCACGTCCGGATGCCAGGCGGGAATGCCCTTCTTTTCCACGAAGCTGACGCCGAACAGGCGGTTGGCGACGTCGAAGCAGGCATCGATGACGCGCTCGAGCTGGAGATACGGCTTCAGCTCGGCCTCGTCGAAGGCGTATTTTTCGGCGCGCAGCTTTTCCTGATAGAAACGCCAGTCCCAGGCGGCGAGCTTGTCGTTGGAGCCGGAGGCGGCGGCGATGCGCTGCAACTCGGCCTCGTCGGCCGCCGCCTTCTCGCGCGCCTTGTCCCAGACGGGTTCCAGCAGCGCCATCACGGCGGACGGCGTCTTGGCCATGGTGTCGTCGAGCTTCAGCGCCGCATAGCTTTCATAGCCGAGCAGCTTTGCCTTTTCGGCGCGCAGCGCCAGCGTCTTGGCCACGATCTCGCTGTTGTCGGTGGCGCCGCCATTCTCGCCGCGCATGATGAAGGCCTTGTAGGCCTTTTCGCGCAGGTCCCGACGCTCAGAGAAGGTGGTGAAGGGCTCATAGATGGAGCGCGACAGCGTCACCGCATAGCGCCCCTTCCGGCCGCGCGCCTCGGCGGCCTGCGCCATGGCGCTCTTGACGAATTCCGGCAGGCCGGCAAGATCGCCCTCGTCGAGGAACATCGCCCAGTCCGCCTCATCGGCCAACACGTTCTGTCCGAAATGCGCGCCGAGACCGGCAAGCTCCTCGTTGATCGACGCCAGCCGCTTCTTGCCCGCCTCGTCCAGCTTCGCGCCGGCGCGGACAAAGCCCTTCCAGGTCTTTTCCAGAACCCGCAGCGTCTCGGCATCGAGGCCGAGCGTGTCGCGGCGCTGGTAGAGATCGTCGATGCGGGCAAAGAGCTTCGCATTCATCGAGATCGCCGAATAGTGCCGCGCCATCTTGGGCGAAATGTCGCGCTCCAGCGCCTGGATCGTCTTGTTGGTGTGAGCCCCGGCCCGGCACCAGAAGATCGCCGAGACACGGTCCAGCGCATCACCCGACAGCTCCAGCGCGGCAAGCGTGTTCTCGATCGTCGGCTTTTCCGGGTTTTCGGCGATCGCCTTGATCTCGGCGTCATGCGCCTTCAGCGCCGCCTCGAACACCGGGGCGAAATCGCCATCGCCGATGCGCGAGAAATCCGGCAGGCCGAGCGGCCCGCTCCACAGCGTCAGCGGATTGCTTTTCAGGTCGACGGCGGTTTCGGAGGACATGGGCAGCTCTTTCTCTTGCGACGGAAGATCGGCGGGGACGCCGGCAGGAACCGGCGGTCCCGACCGATGTAAGGCGGCATCCGGCCGCGCGCAACTCTTGACGCCACCGAGGCGTTTTCCTAAGCAATCCTGATAATAAGGGAGACTTATAATTTGCCCTACAAGGTCAACCCCGACAGCTTCGGCTTCCTCGTCACCGACGTGGCGCGGCTGATCCGTGCCGAGATGGACCGCCGCATCACCGAGGCGGGCCTGGGCCTGACCCCGGCGGAGGGGCGCACGCTGTCGCATGCGGCCCGCGCCGGCGCCGTGCGCCAGAACGTGCTGGCCGAGCGGATGGGGGTCGAGGCGATGACGCTGAGCGCGGCACTCGACCGGCTGGAGGCGCAAGGGCTGATCGAACGCCAGCCCGACCCCACCGACCGCCGCGCCAAGCTGGTGACCGTCACCGAGCAGGCGGGCGACATGCTGGAACGGATGGGCCGGATCAGCGCCGCGTTGCGCGCCGAGGCCTCGCGCGACATGGCGCCGGACGAATGGAACCGGATGCTCGACCTTTTGAAAACCGTGCGCGCCACCCTGTCGGCCGCGAAGTCCGAGCTGGCATCCAGGGAAACCGCCGCGAAATGAACATGCAATCCTCCTTCCCCCCGGTCGCGGTGATGAGCGAGCGCCGCGTGGCGCTGATCGGCGGGCTGATGGCGGCGATCGGCCCCATATCCATGTCGCTGTTCACGCCGGCCATGCCCGAGATCGTGCATGCCTTCGGCACCACCCAGGCGGCGGTGAAGATGACGCTGTCGCTCTATTTCGGCGGCTTCGCCTTTGCCCAGCTCGTTTGCGGCCCGCTGTCGGATGCCTTCGGGCGCAGGCCGGTGACGATCGCCTTCATGGCCATCTATCTGGCCGGCAGCATCTTCGCCCTGCTTTCGCCGACCATCGAATTGCTGATCGCCGCGCGCTTCCTGCAGGGCGTTGGCGCGGCGGTGGGTGTCGCGGTGTCGCGCGCGCTGGTGCGCGACCTCTTCACCCATGAGCGCTCGGCGCGCATCATGAACCTCATCGGCATCATCCTGGCCATCGGCCCGGCCGTTTCGCCCACGCTCGGCGGCTTCACCATGGAGCTGTTCGGCTGGCACGCCATCTTCCTGCTGATGGTTTTCATGGGCTGCCTGATCGTGCTGGTGACGGTAACGGGGATGCGCGAGACGGTGGCGCGCGATCCCTCGCGCCTGCGCCCGCGGCAATTGCTGCGAAGCTACGGCACCGTTCTGGCCACCCCCTATTTCACCCTCGCCAGCCTCACCATCGCCGGTTCGGCCGGCGCGCTCTACGTGCTCGCCTCGGTGCTGCCCTTCGTGATGATGGAGAAGGTCGGGCTGTCGCCGACGCAATTCGGCGCGGGAATGCTGATCCAGTCGGGAAGCTATCTCGTCGGCTCGCTGGCGCTGCGGCAGCTCATCTCCCGCTTCGGCGCCTTCCGGCTGGTGCCGGTGGGCCTTGTCTGCATCGGCGTCGGCAGCCTTTCGCTGGCGATCGGGCTGCGGCTTTCCGAGCCGACCTTCCTGAACGTGATGCTGCCGGTGGGCATCTATGCCTTCGGCATCGCCTATATCATGCCGGCCATGAGCACGGCCGCCATGGCGCCCTTTCCCAGGAATGCCGGGGCGGCCTCGGCCATGATGGGCTTCTTCCAGATGGGGGCGGGGCTGTTCGGCGGCGCCTGCACGGCGCTGGTGGGCGATCCGGTCACCGCCGTGGCGACCATCATCCCCATCATGGGGATGATCGCCATCTCATCGTGGCTGGCGTGGCGCAGCCTGCCGGAGCCGACGATCCAGATGGCGGCGCGGCGCGACTGAGGCAGACAGCGCCCGGGTTTCAGCTCATGTCTGGCCGCTCGAAATCGCCGGTTTCCTTGTTCATCACCCACAGTTCGCCGGTCGAGATGTCGAACCAGGCGCCGTAGAGGGTGATCCGGCCCTTGTCCTCGAGGATCTTGACGCAGGGGAACGTCCTGAGATTGGCGACGGAATAGCGGATCGAGATACGTTCCAGCGAGGTCTGCCGCTCGGTCGCCGTCATCATGGTGTTGCCGGTGATCGCCTCGGCGGCGGGCGCGAGCAGGCTCATCCAGCGGCCGATGAAGTCGCCGGGCGACAGCGGCGCGGCCTCGGTGTCGAGAGCCGCCTTGATGCCGCCGCAGCGGCCGTGGCCCATGACCACGATGTTCTTGACCTTCAGCGCCTGCACCGCGAACTCCAGCGCCGCGGACGTGGCGTGGAACTCGCCGTCCGGCGCATAGGGCGGCACGAGATTGGCGACGTTGCGCACCACGAACAGTTCGCCCGGCCCGGCATCGAAGATGATTTCGGGCGCTGAACGCGAATCGCAGCAGGCGATGACCATCGTTTCGGGTGACTGCCCCTCTCGCGCCAGCGCCTTGTAGCGCTCGGTTTCGGCCGGGAAACGGCCGTGCATGAAGTTGTGATAACCGGCGAGGAGCTTTTCGGGAAGGTGCGTCATGGCGAAGGAATTAAAACCAAAGCCGCTCCCGATCAACGCAATTGCGCGATACGCGGCGGCTTTTTACACCCAGATCGCAACCGGCAGGCCATGCGCATCCCGGCCGGGAGGGTCTGGGAACGGCACCGCCTCCCCGCGCGCGAAGCGCGCCGCCACCAGCATGACCGCCGTTGCATCGAGGAAATCGTCCTCCCCGGCTCCACGCGGCGCAGGCCGGTCGAGAAAGGCGCGCGGCACGCCGCGGCCTGCCAGAAGCGCCTTGCGCTCGGCCATGCCGGCCGGGTTGACGCGCCCCTTGATCTTCTTGGGCAATGACATGGCCAGCCCGCCATTGAGCCGCCAGAACGCCACTTCGGGATGGGATTCGATGATGCGGCCGGTCAGTTCAGGCCGCTCACGCAGCAGCGCGTCCAGTTCGCGGATCCTGGAGAAGATGCCAAAGGCCTGGATCGAAACCCCGCGCGGCGGCTCCGAGGTGGCGCGCGCCACGTCGCAGGCCTTGCGGTGGGCTTCATACCAGGCATCCAGCGTCGTGAACCCGTCCGTGTCGGCATGGACCGCCGCCCGCGAGGGGATGGAAAAGACGCTGGACTGCCGCGCGCCGAGCAGCCGGCGCACCAGCGCCTCGGGCCCGCGCCCGCCGCGCGCGGAAAATTCCGGCAGGCCGATCGGCATGTCCACGGCGATCGCGGCATCCGCCGGCAGGAAGGCGACCAGCTCGGCGAAGCTCGCAAACACGGCGGTTTCGGGCGCGTCTCCCGGATGCCGCCACACGGCGACCCAGCCCGCCTTGCAGCCGTCGGCCCCCGCAACCGTGCGCTGGTCAGGCCCGGTGGTCACGCCCGCTTGTCGCGCCCCGGACGCAGCAGCCGGCGCATATGCACCATGGCCATCGGATGCGAGAGGCTTTGGGCGTCCGTTTCAAGCTGCAACTCGTCACCGCCCCGCTTGGAGGTGCGCGCCAGAATCTCGAACACCGAGGCGGTGGTGGATTGCAGCGCGGCCTCCATGGTCTGGCCCGACAGCAGCCGCGCCAGGAACACCGCGCCGGTGAGATCGCCAAGCCCGTTGGGCGGCCGCTCCACCGTGCGGTGTTCGGCCAGGAAGGCGGCGGTGGGCGTCACCAGCAGGTTGCCCGTGCTGCCCGCCATCATCGCCGGGGCGGACGTGACCAGCATGTTGGGCGGGCCGGCGCGCATGGCCGCCTCCATCACCGCGCGCTGGTCGGCCAGCTTTTCGCCGACGATCCATTCCAGCTCGTAGCGGTTGGGAGTGGCGATGTCGGCCAGCGGCAGCAGCGTGTCGCGCAATGCGACCGCCAGCGCCTCGGGCACGTAGAGCCCGCCGAGATCGCCCATGACGGGATCACAGACATAAAGCGCGTCCGGATTCTTCGCGCGCACCGCCTTCACCAGCGCGGCGACCGCCGCCGCCTGGCCGGCATCGCCGAGATAGCCCGAAAGCACGCCGGCGACCTCGCCCAGCCAGGGTGCGTTTTCCAGATCCTTCATCAGCGCGGCGAATTGTTCCGGGTCCGGCACGATGCGCGTGGCGCGGCCATGCCCGGGGTGCCAGGGCAGGATGACGGTGGGCACCGCCCAGACCGGATAGCCCAGCGTTTCCAGCGCGAAGACGGCGGCGCGGTTGCCCACCGACCCGCGGGCGACATGGCTGGAGACGACGATGACCGCGCGCGGCGTGCCGGCAGTTTCGGATGTCATTGAAATTCAGGCGCTCCGCAGCAGGAAGATCAAAAGCCAGAGCATGAGCCCGGCGCACAGGATGAGGCCGAGCACTCGGCCGATGCGCGTGCCGATCTGCTCGATCCGGTCGTCGGCATCCGCATCCGATGCGGCGACATGGTCTCGCGCCCGCCTTGCGGCGCGTGAAACCGCCGACATGGCGCCGCCGCCGGCCTCGCGCGACACGCGCTCGAGGATGCGTTGCGATTCCAGCCTTCTTTCCCGATCCCGTTGAGCCACGTTTCCGGCCTCGTTCGTGGGCGACCTTAGCGGTTCAGGTGCCGCAATGACAGCGCAAAGGTCGGGAATCAATCGTCATTTTCGCCTCGTCGCGGCCTTCGCCCATTTCCTCGGGCGAGGACTGTGCTACTTATCTAGCGTTCGATCATGGACCATGGGGATATTCGATGTTCGCCCAGCGCAGTCACCCGCTCCCGGCAATGCGCGCCTTGCCGGCCTTCCTGCTCATGGCCTTCGTGCTGCCCTTGCTGGCAGGCTGCGGCTTCAACACCATTCCGACCAACGAGGAAAAGGCCAAAGCAGCCTGGAGCGAGGTGCTGAACCAGTACCAGCGCCGCGCCGACCTCATTCCCAATCTGGTCGAGACGGTGAAGGGCTATGCCACGCACGAAAAGGAAACGCTGGATGCGGTGGTGGAAGCCCGCGCCAAGGCGACCCAGACCACGCTGCCGCCGGAGGCGCTGAACGACCCGGAGAAGTTCAAGGCCTTCCAGGAAAGCCAGTCCGGCCTCACCAGCGCGCTGTCGCGCCTGCTGGCCATCACGGAGAACTATCCCGACCTCAAGGCCAACCAGAACTTCCTTGCCTTGCAGGCGCAGCTCGAGGGCACGGAGAACCGCATAGCGGTGGCGCGGCGCGACTATATCGAGGCGGTGCGCGTCTATAACACCTCGCTCAGGACCTTCCCGACGATGCTCTGGGCGAAATTCTGGTTCACCGACGCCCAGCCCTTCCAGAACTTCACCGTGTCGGAAGACAAGATCGAGGTGCCGAAGGTGAACTTCAACTGACGCAGGCATCGGCGGCATGAACAGGCCAGTCCGCACCGGCAGCGTCGCGGCAGCTATCGCCGCGCTGGTGGCATTGCTGTTCGTCGCGGCGGCAGCCCTCGCCGCCGAACTGCCGGCCCTGACCGGTCGCGTCGTCGACGATGCCGGCATGATGAGCCCTGCCCAGCGCGCGGCGCTGGAGCAGAAGCTGGCCGATTTCGAGAAGAAATCGTCCGACCAGATCGTGGTGGCCACCATCGACAGCCTCGACGGCGAGGCGATCGAGCCTTACGCCAACCGGCTGTTCCGCGCCTGGAAGCTGGGTCAGGCCGGCGAGAACAACGGCGTCCTTTTGCTGGTGGCGAAGGACGACCGCAAGATGCGCATCGAGGTGGGCTACGGGCTGGAAGGCACGCTGACCGACCTGCATTCGCGCCTCATCATCGAGAACGACATGGTGCCGGCCTTCCGCGCCGGCGATTTCGCCGGCGGCATCGACAAGGCCGTCGACGACATCGTCATGGTGCTGAACGGCAATGCCGAGGAACTGGAGGCGCGCGCCAGGCGCAACCAGGAGCAGAACAGCGGCATGAGCGCGGAGGATGTGGCCGCGCTCATCTTCTTCCTGCTGTGGGCGACGCTGTTCTTCGGCGGCTTCGCCATGGCCGTGCTGCCGCGCATGTTCGGCCACAGGATCGCGCCCGGGCGCTATCGCTGGCTCGGCATGGACTTCAACTACAACAACCGCTCGCGCGGCTCCGGCGGCGGCTGGGTCGGTGGTGGCGGCGGCTGGTCCGGAGGCGGGGGAGGCTGGTCGGGCGGCGGCGGTTTTTCCGGTGGCGGCGGTTCATCGGGCGGCGGCGGATCGTCGGGAAGCTGGTAGGAGGCGGGAACGATGAAGAACACCATCGCGGCTTCCGACCATGCCCGCATCGCGCAGGCCATCCGCGCGGCCGAGAAACGCACCGCCGGAGAAATCTATTGCGTGGTGGCCCGCGTCAGCGACGGCTATTTCTTTCCGGCCGGCTGCTTCGTGCTCGGCGCCATCCTGATCCTCAGCCTGCCTGCCGCCTTCGTGCTCGAATATTGGTGGATCAGCCTGCGGCTGCCTGTCTTTGTCGCGGCGCAATTGCTGGCGGCCGCCGCGGCGCTGGCGCTGCTGTGGTTCGTGCCGGGCATGCGGCTGTGGTTCGTGCCGCGCGGCCTGCGCTATCGCCGTGCCCACGACAATGCCATGAAGCAGTTCCTCGCCCGCAACGTGCACAGGACGGCCGAGCGCACGGGCGTGCTGATCTTCGTTTCGCTGGCCGAGCGCTACGCGGCCGTGGTGGCCGACAGCGGCATCAACGCGCATGTGCCGCAACAGGCCTGGGACGAGGTCGTGGCCGGCCTGGTGGCGCATGCCGGGCAGAACCGGCTCGCCGACGGCTTCGTCGCGGCGATCGGCGCGGTCGGCAGCCATCTGGAAACGCATTTCCCGATTCGCCCGGACGACCGCAACGAGCTGGACGACCATCTCGTTGAAATCTGAGCCGATCGCGCCGAGGTCAAAAGCTTGCGAGGCAGGGCATTCGCTTGCTTGCCACCGGCATGGGCCGGATTTATGGTTAACAAATCATGAATACGCTCACCATCGACATACGCCGTGCAGAACCCCGTGACGCCGAGGACATCGCGGATGTGCACCATCTGGCATGGCAGGGCGCCTATGCCGGCATCATCCCGCATCGGGCGCTGACGGCGATGATCAACCGGCGCGGGCGCGCCTGGTGGGCGAACGCCATCCAGCGCGCGGCAACCGTGCTGGTGATCGAGATCGGCGGCCGCATCGCGGGCTATGCGACGGTTGGCCGCAACCGGGCCCGCGAGCTGCCGCAGCAGGGCGAGATTTACGAGCTTTACCTGCGGCCGGAATATCAGGGCATAGGGCTCGGCAGCCGGCTGTTCGCCGCCGCGCGCCAAAAGCTCGCCGCGCACGGGCTCAAGGGGCTGGTGGTCTGGGCCCTGGAGGACAATGAAAATGCCCTGGCCTTCTATGCCGGCGCCGGTGGCCGCGACGTTGCCGAGGGCGTCGAGGTGTTCGACCAGAAGGCCTTGCGCAAGGTCGCCTTCGTCTGGGACTGACTTCACCGGACATATCCGGAAAAACGTGATTGTTGAGGCATAAGGGCCGCTTGCACCTGTTGCGCGGAGCGCCTTCGAGGGCTATTTGCTGGCCCGAAAAGGAGACCTTTGGCCCATGCGCATCGAAGCAATACCCACGGGCAAGAACCCGCCCGAAGACGTCAACGTCATCATCGAGGTTCCGGTCGGCGGCGAGCCGATCAAGTATGAGATGGACAAGGATGCCGGCACGCTCTTCGTCGACCGCTTCCTCTATACGCCGATGCGCTATCCCGGCAATTACGGCTTCGTTCCGCACACGCTGTCGGGCGACGGCGACCCGATCGACGTGCTGGTGTGCAACACGCGCGCGCTGGTTCCGGGCTGCGTCATCAGCGTGCGCCCGATCGGCGTGCTGGTGATGGAAGACAATGCCGGCGAGGATGAGAAGGTGATCGCCGTGCCGTCCGCACACATCACCCGCCGCTACGAGAACATCACCGAGTACAACCAGCTTCCGGAGATCAGCCTGCAGCAGGTGCAGCACTTCTTCGAGCACTACAAGGATCTGGAGCCCGGCAAGTGGGTGAAGATCGGCGGCTGGAAGGATTCCGCCCACGCCAAGAAGATGATCGTGGAAGCGATCGAGCGCTACAACGCCCAGAAGGCTTGAGCGCCCCGGATATCTTGAAATCAGGTCGCCTCCCCGAGGCGGCCTTTTTCTTGCGGCCGGCCGGATCAGCCGGAAGCGCGCTTCGCAAGGTCGTCAAGCCGGGCCGCCAGATCGGCGCCGCCGCCGGCGACGCGCACCGTCTTCAACCGCGACGTGCCGCCGGCAACCACCGAGACATCGCTTCGCGGCGCCCCGAACCAGCCGGCCAGCAGCTTTTCGAGCGCGACATTGGCCGCGCCCTTCTCCGGCACGGCGCGCACGCGGGCGGCAAGATGCGCCCGACCGTCGGCTGTCGTCTCCACCCCTTCCACCACGTCCTTCGAGGAACGCGGCGTCAGCCGTACATGGATATCCACACCCTTGTCCGAAACGCGAAAGAAGCCGCCCACGGCGCGATCGTCAGATGACCAGCCGCAGCACCGTGGTCAGCAGGAACTGGCGCAGGAAGAAGATGACCAGCAGCACGACGATCGGCGAGATGTCGATGCCGCCGAGATCGGGCAGGGCGCGCCGGATCGGCCCCAGCACCGGCTCGGTGGCGCGGAACAGGAAATTGCCGATCGCACCGACGAACTGGTTGCGCGAATTGACGACATTGAACGCATAGAGCCATGAGAAGATGGCCGCGGCGATGATAATCCACCAGTAGATGTCCAGCGCCAGAACCAGGGTCTGAATGAGGGCGATCATGCCGTTCTCCGTTGAATTTGCGAGATGTAGCGACTGCGCGCGCGGGCGGCAAGTCCCGTGGCCGACTCCCCTGCCCGAGCCGCAACTACCTGCTTGACAGAGAGCCACCGTCAACCCTAAATGCGCGCCATCCGCTGAATGGGGCTGTAGCTCAGCTGGGAGAGCGCGTCGTTCGCAATGACGAGGTCAGGGGTTCGATCCCCCTCAGCTCCACCAGCGGATTTGTTTTTCCTGCCCGTATCCGGGCTCGGGCCGCACGGTCGAAGCATCTTCTTCGAAGTCTCGGATAAAACCGGCCGATCGACTTTCCGCCTTCAGAACATTCGACTTGCGTTCAGTTTGCGCCGGCATATATCTCGCCCGCTCGATTATGGGCTGGGGGATAATATCATGAAACTACACATGCTTGCTGCCGCGCTGCTTGCTGTGGCGGGGACTGCTTGCGTGGGCTCGGCAAGCGCGGAAGATTTGGTTTTCACGCTCAAGAACGGCACGGACTCCGTCATGACGCGCTTCTACACGTCGCCGGTCAATGTCGGCGATTGGGAAGAGGACGTTCTGGGACGGGACGTGCTGAACCCCGGCGAGAGCGTGCGCGTGACCATCGCCGACGGTCGCGACGTCTGCAAATACGACATGAGGTTCGAATTCACCGAGGATTCGGACCTGGACACCACCACCGACACGCAGGATCTGTGCGAGCTCGACGAGTACACGATCACGGAATAACGCGGCGTCATCGCCGGGATGGAAAGGGCTGCCCCGAGGCGGCCCTTTTTCTTGCAGGATTGAGAACCCTGGATGGGCGGCGCAGGCCGCCGTGCTGGCACGGAAGGCCGGAACGCAAGCGGCGCGCCGGGGAGACCGGCGCGCCGCCTGAACTGAAGAAGCCTGTTTCTTCTAGAGCATTTCCAGCAAAAGTGCGAAGCGGTTTTGCGTCTGGAAATGCGTAAAAACAAATAGATAGAGCGGTTCCGGCGATTCCGTAAAACCCAAAACCGCTCTAGGCGAAGAAGGCGAAGCGGATCACGAACAGCGCCGCCACCAGCCAAGTGGCTGGATGGACCTTGGCCGGCTGCCCGGTGACGGCCTTCAGCACGGCATAGCTGATGAAGCCGAAGGCGAGGCCGTTGGCGATCGAATAGGTGAACGGCATCATCAGAGCGGTGAGCGCGGCCGGGGCGGCCTCGGTGACGTCGCCCCATTCCACGTCGACCAGTTCACGCAGCATCAGGCAGGCCACGTAGAGCAGGGCGGGGGCGGTGGCATAGACCGGAACCGCACCCGCCAGCGGCGAGAAGAACAGCGCGGCCACGAACAGCAGCGCCACCACGAGCGCGGTGAGGCCGGTGCGCCCGCCCGCCTGAACGCCCGACGCGCTCTCGACATAGGCCGTGGTGCTGGAGGTGCCCAGAAGCGAGCCGGCGACGATCGCTGTGCTGTCGGCGAGCAGGGCGCGGCCGAGACGGTTCGGCTTGCCTTCCTCGATCAGGCCGGCGCGCTTGGCGACGCCGATCAGCGTGCCGGTGGCGTCGAACACCTCGACCAGCACGAACACCAGGATGACATGCACCAGGCCGCTGTGCAGCGCGCCGACGATGTCGAGCTGGAGGAAGGTGGGCGCGATGCTGGGCGGCATCGACACCACGCCGCCGAACTGGCTGACGCCGAGCACCATGGAAAGCACGGTGATGATCAGGATGCCGATCAGGATGGCGCCGCGCACCTTGAGCCCGTCGAGGGCGGCGATGATGAAGAAACCCAGGATCGCCAGCAGCGGCCCGGTCTGGGTGACGTCGCCCATCGCCACCAGCGTGGCCTCGTTGGCGACCACGATGCCCGAGCTCTTCAGCGCGATGATGGCCAGGAACAGGCCGATACCGGCGGCCACGGCGCTGCGCATCGAATGCGGTATGCCCGCGACCAGCCAGCTTCGCACGCCGGTGACGGTGAGCAGCAGGAAGATGACGCCCGAGATGAACACGCAGCCCAGCGCCTGCTGCCACGAAAAGCCCATGGCGCCGACCACCGTGAAGGCGAAGAAGGCGTTGAGGCCCATGCCCGGCGCCATGCCGATCGGCCATCTGGCCACCAGCGCCATGATCAGCGAGCCCAGCGCGGCGGCCAGACAGGTGGCGACGAAAACCGCGTTGCGATCCATGCCCGTGGAGGACAGGATCTCCGGATTGACGAAAATGATGTAGGACATCGTCAGGAACGTGGTGATGCCGGCGATCACTTCCGTGCGCACCGACGTGCCCTGTTCCTTCAGCTTGAAATAATCTTCCAGCACTCGCTTCCCTCCCATGCGGCCTGTGGCCGATGCACCGCGGTTTTGCCCTGGCGACCCGCCGGACAAACCGGTTTCCCGCCCGCGCCGACCGTTGGCCAAACGCCTGCAAGCGACGTTCCCTCTACTCCCGGCCCGTGCGAACCGCAACTTTCACGCGCAGGCTGCCGCTTGCCAAAACCGCGATAATTTCTGCCCATTGCCTTGCCGGCACAAGTGCCGACATCGTTGCTTCTCCTAGAAGCAGTTTATCGATTTGCTGAACAATCCGGGCTCCTGCCGGAGCTTGTCCGGCAATCCGCAAGACCGCTGGAACTCTTCGGCCGCAGAAATCTTATCGACCTGACTATTGCCGACGGCTCCCAGGGAGCCACCTGTTTTTCCGGCGTGGCCTGACGGGCTTGGTCCCCGGCCTCTCCACCATGATTTTTCGACCGCTGACTGCTGAATAGGAGGTGCTTTGACGATGCGACCTTTGTTGCTGGTGCTGGCTGTCTACACGATCCATCGCATCATCGCGGAGAATGGCGTCCAACCGCCGGCGGCTCCCGTCCTGCTCCTGCCGCCTCCGCGCCGAACGACGGCCAGGCGCCGGGACCGAAGGGCATGAACGCGCTGAGCTTCAGCGGCTGCCTCGCGGCGTGCTCGCTGGTTGGCCTTGCCATCGGCGCCTGGATCGACAAGCCGGCGCAGGGCCTGCTGATCGGCTTCGCGGCCGGCGCGGCAATCGCCAGCGTGCTGATAGCACTGGACGACAGGACGCGCTGAGCGGACGGCGTGAATCCGCGGCGGCCGTAAAATTTGAGGCGGGCACCGCGAAAAAGGCGCACAAGGCGAAAAACTCGTTTATGGTCGCGCCGGCGACGCTGCGGAAGATGCCGCGAATCGCCATGTCAAACGAAGCGCTCGCATGCCTGCCTCCGCCGATCCGGCCCCTTACCAACGTTACGCCGCCTTCCGCCACGGAGCTTTCCTCCGTTTCTGGTCGGCGCGCTTCCTCACCACCTTCGCCACGCAGATCGTTTCCGTGGCCGTCGGCTGGCAGATCTACGACCTGACGCGCAACCCCTTCGACCTCGGCCTGGTCGGCATCATCCAGTTCGCGCCCGCGCTGCTTCTGGTGCTGGTCACCGGCGTGGTCGCCGACAAGTTCGGCCGTCGCCTCATCATGGGGCTTGCGGCGGTGCTGGAGGCGCTGTGCGCGCTGGCGCTGCTGCTGCTCACGCTGCGCGGCCTGACCGATCCGCTGCCCATCTTCACCGTGCTGGCCGTGTTCGGCACGGCGCGCGCCTTCTTCGGCCCGGCTTCGGCATCGCTGGTCGCCAATCTCGTGTCGGCCGAGGACTTCGCCAACGCGGTGGCCTGGAATTCGTCGGCCTGGCAGACGGCGACGATCATCGGCCCGGTCGCGGGCGGCCTGCTCTATGGCCTTTCGGCGGAAGCGGCCTATGGAACGGCCGTGGTTCTCATGCTCGCCGCCGGCCTGCTGGTGCTGTCGATCCCCAAGCCGGCGCAGACCAGTGCCGCGCAGAAAGCAACGCTGGAAACCCTGTTTGCCGGCTTCCGCTACATCTGGGGCGAGAAGGTCGTGCTCGGCGCGATCTCGCTCGACCTGTTCGCCGTGCTGCTGTCGGGCGCCTCGGCGCTGCTACCGGTCTATGCGCGCGACATCCTCGACCTCGGGCCATGGGGGCTCGGCCTCCTGCGCTCGGCTCCCGGCGTCGGCGCGCTCTCGGTCGCCGTGTGGCTGGCCGGCCATCCCATCCGCGACCATGCCGGCGCGATCATGCTGTTCTTCGTCGGCGTGTTCGGCGCCGTCACGGTGCTCTTCGGCCTGTCGACCACGACATGGCTTTCGATCGTGGCGCTGGCATTGCTCGGCGCCACCGACATGATCAGCGTCTATGTGCGCGAAACCCTGATCCAGCTCTGGACGCCGGACGAGGTGCGCGGCCGCGTCAACGCCGTCAACGGCGTCTTCGTCGGCGCATCCAACGAGCTCGGCGAATTCCGCGCCGGCACCATGGCCGCGTTCATCGGCACCGTGCCGGCCGTGGTGGTGGGCGGGGTCGGCGCAGTCGCCGTGGCCGGGATCTGGGCGGTGCTGTTTCCGCAGTTGCGCAAGGTGCGCCACCTTGGTGGACGGCACTAGAACATTTTGCAGCCAGACGAAATCGGCTGGCGTCGCACAAATGCGGCTCAGGAAATCAGGCGGGGGCAGCGGGAGCCGCGTTCGTCGGAACGCCCGCTGCTCCCAAAGGCAACCGGAACCTTCCCGCTCGGGAAACCCCGCAGGGGTTTCTAACGCAGCTCGGGCCGACCGAAGACGGCGTGCAGGAACTCCACCAGCCAGCGCTTGAGGTGCATGTCCCAGATCAGCCGGCCGCCGAGATGGTCGCGGCCGGGCTGCGCGCCGGGCAGCTCGAAACGATGCGCGCCATGCACCACCCAGCGATGCATCATCATACGCGTCAGCTCGGCATGGAACTGGATGCCCCAGGCATTGCCGCCATAGCGGAAGGCCTGGTTCGGATAGGTGTCGGCGGTTGCCAGCAGCGTGGCACCCGAAGGCAACGAAAAGCCCTCGCGGTGGAACTGGTAGACCATCTCGGGCCAGTGCATCATCCTGCGGCCTTCCTCGGTGGCCTTGAGCGGATACCAGCCGATCTCGACCTTGCCTTCGCCATGCCCGGAAACCTTGCCGCCGAGATGGTTGACCAGCATCTGCGCGCCAAGGCAGATGCCGAGAAAGGGCCGGTTCTCCTTCAGCGGCACCGCCAGCCAGTCCGTCTCGCGGCGCACGAATTCGTCCGTGTCGTTGGCGCTCATCGGACCGCCGAACACCACCGCGCCGGCATGATGCGCCAGCGTTTCGGGCAGCGGATCGCCGAGCGGCGGCCGCCTGATGTCGAGATCGAAGCCGCTTTCGAGAAGCAGATGGCCGACGCGGCCGGGGCTGGAGGTTTCCTGATGCAGGACGACGAGGATTTTCGGCCGGTGGGATGGCGGCATGGACGGCATCAAACCTGTTCGTCGGGGGCGTCGCCGGCTTGCCCGGCGGCAACCTGCCGGCGGATGGCTATGCGGTCATGCCGGTCCACGCCCAGAAGCTCGGCCACGCGCCAGATGATGTTGTCCTCAAGCTCGTGCACCTCGCCGTCGGCGTAGACGACCTCCCACATCAGGCGGATGAACTCGATGCGCGCGGCCTCGTCCAGATGGCGCATCAGCACGCTGGTGAAGGCATAGAGGTCGATCGCCTCGCGCTCCGCCTTCTCGCCGGCGGTGATGAGCGTGTCCAGCTCGGCGCCGCTCACGCCATAGGCCTCGGAGATAATCTCCTTCAGCCGCTCCCACTCGACATCCTGCCGAATCCCGTCGGCATTCATGACATGGTAAAGCAGGGCAGTGGCGGCCACGCGCGGATCATCGGCATGCAGCGCGCCCGCGCCGGCAATGCCGGCGGGCAGATCCTTGAGAAAGGACAGAACGCGTTCGAACATCGTTTTTCCTTCAGGGCGCTTCATGACGACCCGCAAGCAGGCTGCCGAACGCCATGAAGCGCTCCGGCAACGGTATGGAAAACCTACCTCGCCGCGATGAAGTCTGTCCATCGTGGCAGAAGCGCCGGCGCGGAAATCTCCGTTGGTGCAGTTGCCGCCGGCCCCCGCCGCGCGTCAGAACAAACGGAAGCGGCGCTGGCTTTGTTCCGCCTCTTCCTCGGGCGTCACACCCGGATCGTCCGGCAGCCGCGACGGCTGCGACGGGCGCTCGTCCTCGACAATGGCGTCGGCGACGGGCGGGGCGGGGGCAATGTCGCCGGCAGCGCCGGCTTCGGCCTGTGTGGCGCGCTTTTCCTCGGGAGCGGGAGCAGGCGGCACGACCTCGACCTCGGCTTCCGCGATCCTGACCGGCGCTTCGATTGCCGGGCGGACGCTCGCGGCGATTTCCTCGTCGGATTCGATCATCTGGCCGAGCCGCTCGACCGGCGCGCGCCACTCGAAGGCATCGACCTTGCCGGTGACCGGGGAGGCCGGTGCCCAGCGCTGCGAGACGAAACCATCGGCCACCCAGGCGGGGTCGCGCGGCGCGCGCATCGCCTTGCCGAGAAGCTGGCGCACCTTGCCCTGGTCGCCGGTCTCGGCCTCCTCGATGTCGGCCAGCAGCAGATAGGCGTTTTCGGTCGGCCGCATGCGGATGGCGGCCTCCACCTCTTGCCGCGCGGTCTTGTATTCGCCGGCATCGAGCGCCGCCCGCGCCACGGCGAGCGAGGATTCGGGATTGTTCTGCTTGAGCGACTGCAGGCGCTGCGCACGCGCCAGGCGATCCATCGGCGCATCGGCCGGCCGCGCGCGGATATAGAGCTCGGCGATTTCCGGGTGCGGCTCGGCCTTCCATGCCGTCTCCAGCAGCTTCGAGCCCTTGCGGATATCGTCCTGCCGGAACAGCGCGCGGGCGGCGACCAGTGCCGCCGGCGCGAAGCCGGGCGCCAGCCGGTCGGCCTCCACGCCCGCCTGTCTGGCCGCCGGAAGGTCGGTATCGAGAACGGACATCGCCTTGGCCGTCAGCAGCACGGCGCGGCGGCGGTTCGCGGCGGCGGGATCGATCTGCCGGGTCGACTTCTGCGTCTCGACGATCTTCAGCGCGCCGTCCCAATCGTTCTGCTCGACCTTTTCCTCCAGCGTCGATTCGGACGCCCAGCCGAGCTGCGGCGCGACGTCCGCCGCGCGGCTGGCATAGTGGCGGGCAGCCTCGCGATGGCCGAGACGCTCGGCCTCGAGATAAAGCCCGCGCAGGCCCAGCAGCCGCATCTCCGGATCGTCCAGCATGGCCTCGAACTTGCCGCGCGCGGCATCATGGTCGCCCTCCAGCAGCGAGGCCTGCGCATCGAGCAGCTGGATCAGCGGTTCTTGGTCGGAGCGGATCAGCTTGGCCGCCTGCCTGTTCATCTTGCGCGCCAAAGCCGCATCGCCCGCACCCGCTGCGATCATGCCGGTGGACAGCGCCTGATAGCCGCGGTCGCGCTGACGCACGCGGAAATAGCGGGCGATCGTGTAGGGGCTGTTCCAGATCGACTTGGTCAGCCACCAGAGCAGCATGATGGCCGCCACGATGGCCGTGACGGCAACGGCGGCGGTGATGAGCTTCACCTCGTATTCGTAACCGCTGAAGGTCACCACCATGTCGCCGGGGCGATCAGCCAGCCAGGCAAAGCCGAGCCCGAGCAGGAAGACGACGAGCAGGAAGAAAAGGATGCGGATCATCGGCCTGTTTCTCCCCCTCAACCCTTCATCGCGTCGGCAACCGCCTGATCGACCAGTTTTTGCGCCTCGACGCGGGCACGAACCTTGTCGGCGAATTCGCTGCCGGCAGCCTTGGCCACTTCGGGCAACGTGTCATATTCGGCCAACGCCTTTTCGAGATCGCCCGACTTGATGTCGAACTCCATGCGTGCCGTGGTTTCAGGCACCCCTGTTCCCTCCACGGGACCGATGGGACGCACCGACACCAGCGACTGCGCGCTGGAAACCAGCCTGTCGAGCACGCCCGCCTTCTCGTCCACGGGCTTGGCGGCGGCGATCATCGCCTGGATGGCGGGCTTGGTTTCGGCCTGGATGTCGGCAAGCGTGGGAACGCCCTTCTGCGCATAGGTCCTGAGCTGGGCGACGCCCGGCGCGTCGGGCGCGATCGCCGCGAAGGTCTCCAGTTCCGCCTCGAAGGGAGCACCGCGCTCGATCGCCGACTTGAGGGCCGACGACGCGATCGCCAGCGCCACCTTTGGCTGGCCGGCCTGCGCCTCCACCTTGCCGGAAAGGTCATTCACCTTCTGCTCCAGCGCGGAAAGCCTGCCATCGGCGGAGGTGATGGCCTCGCCGCTGCTTTTGGCTAACGCCTCGACGCCGGCAATACGCTCGCCAAGCGCGGCAAGATCGCCGGACGCGGCCTGACTGGCGCCCTGCTGCTCGCGCAGCGCGGCGATCGTCGTCTCGATTTCCTTGATGCGGCCGTCGAGCGCCTGCAGCCCGGCCTGATCGCCGGTCGCGGTCGCCACGCTCTGATGCAGGCCGGCAAGATCGGCCTTCATTTCATCGAGCGACTTCGTCACCGCCTCGACCTGTCCGGCAAGCTGCGTGTCGGGCTGGCCGCTGGCGTTCTTCAGCGCGGTGATGTCCAGTTGCATGCCCGAAAGCTCGGCGCGCAGCGAATCGATTTCCGTCTGCGCCGCTCCGCCATGCGGGCCCGGGGCCGGCAGAAGACCGGCAAATTGCAGCGCGCCGGCGCCGGCAAGCGCGATCACCCCGCCGACGATGCCGGCGACCAGCGGCGGAAAGCCGCCACGACCCGGCTGCGGCGCGGCTGCCGGTGCGGGCTTCTGCGTGCGAGGGCCGGGACCGGGCTGCGCGGCCTGCGCTTTCCGAGCCTCGGAGGAGGGATCCGCGGAACTGCTTTCCGGCTTCTTCGCGGCGTCGGAAGGCGCGGTGGCCTTGGACTGTTCCGCGAGTTGTTCCGGGGGCTGTTCCGGGGCCGCAGCCCTGGGCTGTTCTTCGGGCTTGGCCGAAGCGGCCGGCGTCTCGACGGTCTTTTCGGCCATTGCGGATTCCTGCGGCTTGGATGCTTCGGGAGAAGCCTTAATTCCGGCCGGTTCGGACGCCTTCTTCTCCGGGTCCGAAATGCGCGAAACCGCGCCCGGTTCCAGTTCGATTGTCACCGGTTCCCGATGTGTCCTTGAGTGCCGCGTGCTCGGCGTCTTGACCATGTGAGAACTCCGCAATGATTGTCGATGTAAAAGAAAATTCCTGAAAGGGAACCGCCTGAAGGATCAGTACCACATCAGCATGGTGTGAAAAGGGGCGCGGTCATGACGCGGGCGGGCAGACCTCCGTCAACAGCACCAGCAGCGCGTCTTCCGTAGGCTCGCGCGCCACAAAAACCCTTTTCGTCCCGAGGTGATGCAGACTGCCGGCAACCCGTTCGGACAGGCAGATGCACCGCACGTCCGCAAGACCGGGTTTCCTGCCCGCGATCAGGGAAAAGGCATGCGCGGCCTTGGCCGAATAGAGAAGCACCGCGTCGACAGGCTCGTCCGGCAGCGAGGCATCCGTGACAAAAACGGTATCGTAGGTTTCGATCACCGCCAGCCGGTGGCCGGACGAAGCTATGCGCTGCTCGAAATCCGGCAACCGCACGCGGCCGGTCAGATAGGCGACATGCGCCCCCTCGATGAGTTCGGCGGCTACCAGATCCGCGAGGCCACGGGCTTCGCCCGGACCCTCCACCACATCCCGAAAGCCTGCTTCGCGCGCGGCTGCCGCCGTCTTGGGGCCAACCGCAAAGCAGCGCTTGCCGGAAAGCGCGGCGATCAGTTCGGATGAGGCGTGACGGATCGCGCTCGCGCTGGTCACGGCGACGGCGCTCACAGATACGGGAATGCTCGAAAGCTCGGCGTGAAGCGTCTGCGTCCTCGAAAGCGACAGGACGACCGGCACAAAACCCGCGTCCCGGAGCCTGGACGCCGTGGCGGAGGCGCCCGGCTCCGGCCTTGTCACCAGGACGCGGCGGGCCATTCAGCCCCAGCCCTCGAAGAACCTGGTGCCGGCCCTGGCCCGCACCTCTTCGCCGGCGGCGCGGCCGATGGCCTCGGCGTCGATCGCCTTGCCCTCGCGCTCCACCTCATGCGCCTCCTGCCCGTCGAGCGACAGGATGATGCCCTTGAAGAACAGCCGGTCGCCCTCGACCACGGCATGGCCGGCGATCGGCGTGCGGCAGGAGCCGTCCAGCACGCGCAGATAGGCGCGCTCGCAGGCCAGCGCGTGACCGGTCGGGGCGTCGTGGATGGCCGACAGCATCTCCCTGATCGACGTGTCGGCCGAGCGCATCTCGATGCCGATGGCGCCCTGGCCGGGTGCCGGCGGGAAGATGTCGAGCGGCATCAGGTCGGTGATGATGTGGGTGAGGCCCAGCCGGCGCAGGCCCGCATGGGCAAGGATGGTGCCGGCGGCGATGCCTTCCTCCAGCTTGCGCAGGCGCGTCTGCACATTGCCGCGAAAGATGATGACCTCGAGGTCGGGCCGCATGCGGCGGATGAGCGCCTGCCGGCGCAGCGACGAGGAGCCGACGATAGCGCCATGCGGCAGCTCGGCGATCGAGGGCGCAAGCTTGCCGATGAAGGCGTCGCGCACGTCCTCGCGCGGCAGGTAGGTGGTGACTTCCAGCCCCTGCGGCAGCACGGTCGCCATATCCTTCGAGGAATGGACGGCGATGTCGATGCGCCCGTCGAAAAGGGCGTCCTCCAGCTCCTTGGTGAAAAGCCCCTTGCCGCCGACTTCCGAAAGCGGCTTGTCCTGGATCTGGTCGCCGGTTGTGGTCAGCGGCACGATCTCGAAGGCGTCTTCGCCGAGGCCATGCGCGGCCATCAGCCGGTCGCGCGTTTCATGCGCCTGCGCCAGTGCCAGCGGGCTGCCGCGCGTTCCGATTTTCAAGGCTTTTGTTTGCATGGCGCTCCGTCCGTGATACCCACCCGGCGAACGGGATTTTCTCTCCCAATCCTCCTAATGGGGAAATGACGGCCGGGCAATGCAACGAAATGACGCCATGATCCGCATACTCGGGATCGAGACAAGCTGCGACGAGACCGCCGCCAGCGTGGTGGCGCTGGGCGAGGGCGAGCCGCAAATCCTGTCCAGCGTCGTGCTGAGCCAGATCGAGGAACATGCGGCCTTCGGCGGCGTGGTGCCGGAAATCGCCGCGCGCGCCCATGTCGAAGCCCTCGACGGCATCGTGGAAGCCGCCCTTGCGGACGCCGGCACGAAACTGTCGGATATCGACGCCGTGGCCGCCACCGCCGGGCCAGGCCTCGTGGGCGGGCTGATCGTCGGGCTGATGACGGCCAAGGCAATCGCGGCGGCCGCCGGCAAGCCGCTGATCGCGGTCAACCATCTGGAAGGCCATGCGCTGACGGCGCGGCTGACCGACGGTCTTTCCTTCCCCTACCTGCTGCTGCTCGTCTCCGGCGGCCACACGCAGATCCTGCTGGTGCGCGGCGTGGGCGACTACCAGCGCTGGGCGACGACCATCGACGATGCGCTCGGCGAAGCCTTCGACAAAACCGCGAAAATGCTCGGCCTGCCCTATCCGGGCGGCCCGAGCGTCGAAAAGGCGGCAGCCGGCGGCAATGCGACCCGGTTCGCTTTCCCTCGTCCCATGAAGGGCGAGGCGCGGCCCGATTTCTCCTTCTCCGGCCTGAAGACCGCCGTGCGGCAGGCCGCGACGGCCATCGCGCCGTTGAGCGATCAGGATGTGGCCGATATCTGCGCCTCCTTCCAGGCGGCGGTGTCGGATGCGCTGGGCGACCGCGTGGCGCGTGCGCTTGCGCGTTTCCGCGCAGAATATCCGGACGTGAAGACGCCGGCGCTGGTGGTGGCCGGCGGCGTGGCGGCCAACAAGGCGATCCGCGCCACGCTGGAAACGCTCTGCCGTGACAACGGTTTCGTCTTCGTCGCGCCGCCGCATGCGCTGTGCACCGACAATGCGGCGATGATTGCCTGGGCGGGCATCGAGCGCATGCGCGCCGGGCTGACCGAGCCCGATGCGATGGATTTCGTGCCGCGCTCGCGCTGGCCGCTCGACAGCGTGTCGGCGCCTGTGGTCGGCTCGGGCAGGAGAGGGGCGAAGGCATGAGCGGCTACCGCGTAACCGTTCTTGGCGGGGGTGCCTGGGGCACCGCGCTTGCGCTGACGGCGGCGCGCGCGGGGCATGACGTGCGGCTGTGGGCGCGCGACCCCGGAATGGTCGACGCGCTGCGACGCGGCGAAAACCCGCGCTACCTGCCCGGCATCGCGCTCCAGCCGGCGCTCGATGCAACGACGGATATCGCGGAAGCCCTCGGTGGGGCGGACTGCGTGCTGGTCGTCACGCCCGCACAGGTGTTGCGCTCCGTTCTAACCGGGGCCAGGCCGCATCTACCGCCCGGCGCGCCGCTGGTGCTGTGCGCCAAGGGCATAGAGCGCGAGACCGGCACGCTGCTTTCGCAAATTGCCGACGAGATCGTGCCGAACCATCTGGTTGCGGCGCTTTCCGGCCCGAGCTTCGCCACCGACGTGTCGCGGGGCCTGCCGACGGCCGTGGTGATCGCCGCGCGCGAGGAAGAGCTTGCCGCCGGGCTGGCGCAGCGCTTCTCCACCGGCAGCTTCCGCTGCTATTCCACCGACGACCTGATCGGCGTCGAGATCGGCGGCGCGCTGAAGAATGTGTTCGCCATTGCCGCCGGCGCCGTCATCGGCGCTGGCCTTGGCGCCAGCGCGCAGGCCGCCACCGTGACACGCGGCTTTGCCGAGCTGCGGCGCATCGGCGCCGAGTTCGGCGCGCGGCCCGAAACGCTGATGGGACTTTCCGGCTTCGGCGACCTGATGCTGACCTGCTCATCCCCGCAATCGCGCAATTTCGCCTATGGGCTTGCGCTGGGGCGCGGCGAGCCGCTGGAAGGCAGGCCGCTGGCCGAGGGCGTCGCCACGGCCGCGATTGCCGCCCGTCTCGCGCAGGAACGCGGCATACGCGCGCCGATCATCACCACGGTTTCGCAGATACTCGCCGGCACGATAACCCTTCAGGAAGCGGTGACGGCATTGATGACGCGCCCGCTGCGCCACGAGGCCGAATAGGAATTTTTTCAGACAGGAGGGGAATGCCAATGCTGTTTGCGTTCATCTGCAAGGACAAGCCGAACCATCTGCAATTGCGGCTGGATGTGCGGCCCGATCACGTCGCCTTCCTCAACGGGCTGAACGCGGAGGGCACGCTGAAATTCGCCGGCCCCTTCCTCGACGACGACGGCAAGCCCTGCGGCAGCCTGGTGGTGATCGAGGCAGGTGATAAAGATGCCGCTGCCGAGCTGGCGGCAAAGGACCCTTACGCGAAAGCCGGCCTGTTCGAATCCGTCGAAATCCGCCCCTGGAACTGGGTATTCAACAATCCGGCAAGCGCCTGAGGACGCACGACATGAACTACTGGCTGTTCAAATCCGAGCCGTTCAAATTCTCCTTCGACATGCTGAAGGCGCTGGGCAGGAAGGGCACGCAGTGGGACGGCGTGCGCAACTATCAGGCGCGCAACAACATGCGCGCCATGCGGATCGGCGATCTCGGCTTCTTCTACCACTCCAACGAGGGGCTCGAGGTCGTGGGCATTTGCGAGGTCTGCGCGCTTGCCCATCACGACACCACCACGGAAGACCCGCGCTGGGAATGCGTGGATGTGCGCGCCGTGCGCGACATGCCGCGCCCGGTGACGCTCGTCGAGGTGAAGGCCAATCCGAAGCTGGAGAAGATGTCGCTGGTCACTTCGATGCGCCTTTCCGTGCAGCCGGTGACGGCCGACGAATGGCAGGAGGTCTGCCGCATGGGCGGGCTCGACCCCGCGCCGTGACACCCGAAGACGCAAAGCGCTTCATCCGCGCCAACACCACCCTGATGGCGCCGCCGCATGTGCCGGAAATCCGGCTGCATCTGGCCGACGAAGCGCATGAACTGTGGGAGAAAACCGAAGAGGAGCTGGCCGAGATCGGCCTGCCGCCGCCCTTCTGGGCGTTCGCCTGGGCCGGCGGGCAGGGCCTTGCCCGCTATATCCTCGACAACCCCGACGCGGTGCGCGGCAAGCGTGTGCTCGATTTCGCCTCCGGCTCCGGCATGGTCGCGATCGCCGCCGCGATGGCCGGCGCCAGCGAGGTGATCGCCACCGACATCGACCCCTTCTGCGAGGCGGCCGTGGCGCTGAACGGCAAGGCCAACGGCGTTTCGCCGCTTTTCATCGGCGCCGACACGATCGGCACCGACGACGGCTGGGAGATCGTTCTGGCCGGTGACGTCTTCTATCAGAAGGATTTCGCCGAGCGGCTGGTCGGCTGGTTTTCCGCGCTTCGCCGGCGCGGGGCCGACATCCTCGTCGGCGATCCCGGCCGCTCCTATCTGCCGAAGGACAGCCTTGCGGAACTGGCCGTCTACCAGGTGCCGGTCACGCGCGCGCTGGAGGATGCCGAGGTCAAGCGCACCACGGTGTGGCGCTTCGGCTGAAGGGCTGCCTTTCAGCGCACCACCTTCAGCACCGTTTTCCCGTCCAGATGAGGCAGCAGCCGGGCCATCGTCCGCGCCGTCACCGCCACGCAGCCTTCCGTGGGCGTGAAGCCGGGCCGCGCGAGGTGGAAGAAGATCGCGCTGCCGCGCCCGCGCCGGCGCGGGCTCAGGTTCCAGTCGAGCACCAGGCAGGCGTCGTAGAGCGCGTCGGCGCGGCGCATGGTTTCATGGCTCGCCGCATAGGGCAGCCTCACGGGGCGGTTGTAATTGCGGTCGCCCGGCTGATCGCACCAGCCGAGCCAGGCATCGATCTCGCGCATGGGAAGCCGCGTCTGCTTTCCCGCAAACTGGCCGCGCCGAAAATAGCCCGCGAGGATGCGCATGGCCGCCAGCGGCGTGCCGCCGTCGCCTTCGCGCTTGTTGGCGGTGATTCCGCCGCGACCCAGCGCGCAGGGGAACACGGTTCCGCCGGCATTCATGAAACCCTGGGCCGGATGCCCCGGACGGGCGCGCACGGTCAATATCCGCAAGCTTTTGCGGTTTTTTGCAACCACCTCATTGCGCTCACGTTTTTTGGAGTATGATCGCATGGAACAAATCACCGTGATCGGCTTTTCTGGAGATCAGCTTCCTCATAAACCTTCACCGGTCAACAGAATAACGCATGTAAAACAACGGATTGATCCATGAGCTCACGCACCATCCTGATCGTCGACGATGACGAAGACCTGCGTTCCACGCTTGTCGAGCAACTTTCCCTCTACGAGGAGTTCGACGTGCTGCAGGAAGCCACGGCGTCCAAGGGCGTGGCGGTTGCGCGCGGCGGCCTCGTGGACCTTCTCATCATGGATGTCGGCCTGCCGGACATGGACGGCCGCGAAGCGGTGAAAATCCTGCGCAAGGGCGGCTACAAGGCGCCCATCATCATGCTGACGGGGCACGACACCGATTCGGACACGATCCTCGGCCTCGAGGCCGGCGCCAACGACTATGTGACCAAGCCGTTCCGCTTCGCGGTGCTGCTTGCCCGTATCCGCGCCCAGCTTCGCCAGCACGAGCAGAGCGAGGACGCCACTTTTGCGGTCGGCCCCTATACCTTCAAGCCCAGCCAGAAGCTGCTGCTGGACCAGCGCGGGGCCAAGGTGCGCCTGACCGAAAAGGAAGCGTCGATCATCAAGTATCTCTACCGCGCCGACCAGAAGGTGGTGACGCGCGACGTGCTGCTGGAAGAGGTCTGGGGCTATAATTCCGGCGTCACCACGCATACGCTGGAAACGCATGTCTACCGGCTGCGCCAGAAGATCGAGCGTGATCCTTCCAATGCCGAAATTCTTGTGACAGAAAGCGGCGGATACAAGCTGGTTCCCTGATCGGCTTGCGGTTCGGGGGGACCGCAAGCGGAGGGGATGGCCAGGCCAAGCAGTCGGGGACACTATGGCGCTGGATGATGACATCCGGATTCTGTCCGGCGTGGGGCTCTTCGAGGGTTTCAGCCAGGAGCAGTTGCGCCTGCTCGCCTTCGGCACCGAAACGATGCGCCTGCCGGCCGGCCGCAAGCTCTATATGGAAGACGACGAGGCCGATTCGGCCTATGTCGTCATCAGGGGCAGCATCATCCTGTTCCATGAAAGTGACGAGAACAGGACGCCGATCACAACCGTGCCGCCCGGCTCGATCCTTGGCGAGCTGGCGCTGATCGCCGACACCCGCCGTCTGACCAGTGCGGCCGCCGAAGCCGATTCGGAGGTGATGCGGCTGAACCGCAAGATGTTCCACCGCATTCTCGAGGAATATCCCGACCTGGCCGTCGGATTGCATCAGCGCATCACCCAGGAATTGCAGGCCCTGATCCATCGCATCGAGGCGATGGCGTCGCGTTTCACGCCCTGATTCCTCCGGTTTCCGCGCAGCCTCAGCCGGGAAAACCGCAATGCGCGCCTTCGCTTTGCGGAAGGCAACCACGCCTCTCACCGCGCCCGGCCAAGATTTCGTCGAGCCGACGAATGCCGGAAGACCTTTTCCGCGACCGGCGCGATGGAAGAAAAATCATTTAAAAACAGAGTGTTAAGAAAACTCGAAACTCCGCCGCAAGGGGTGGACGGTTCATCATCCGAACGAGGTTCGAACAACGACACGCCGGTTGACGGCATGACGTTTCGGTCAAATAAGAAACGGCCGCCCGGAGGCGGCCGCCAGGTTGTCGACAAAGTCCGAAGAGCTCTCCTCCGCCATGCTCGGGCTTATCCCGAGTATCTGCTAACTTATTGATTTCTTGTAGGATCATAGATCCTTGGCACAAGGCCGAGGATGACGGCAGGGCACGGAATGAGGTTTGTCAGCAGTCTGACGGCCACCCTGGGCGGCCGCTTCTCGAAATAGCTTCCATCCAACCATTCGCTCAGGCCTTGAGCCGCCGGCACAGGTCGTCGAGCTGCTCCAGCGTGCGATAGGCGATGCGGATTTCGCCGCCCTTGGCCTTGTGCGCGATCGCCACGCGCATGCCGGTGACATCCGACAGCAGCTTTTCCAGCGCCAGCGTGTCGGCATCCTTTTCCACCGGGGCCGAGACCTTGCTTTCCTGCACCGCTTCAGCCGGCAACTGGGCCAGCACCTCGGCCTGACGCACGGACAGGCCTTCCTCCACGATGCGCTTGGCAAGCCCGGCCGGATCGGCCGCGCTGACCAGGGCGCGGGCGTGACCGGCGGAAAGCTGGCCATCCACCAGCATATCGCGGATCACGTCCGGCAGCTTCAACAGACGCAGCGTGTTGGCGACATGGCTGCGGCTCTTGCCGATCACCTGGCCGAGATCGGCCTGGGTGTAATTGTGCTCGTCGATGAGCTGCTGATAGCCGAGCGCTTCCTCGACCGGGTTGAGGTCGGTGCGCTGAACGTTTTCGATGATCGCCAGTTCCAGCGCCGTGCGATCGTTGACATCGCGGATGATGACCGGGATTTCGGTGAGACCGGCGCGCTGCGCTGCACGCCAGCGACGTTCGCCGGCAATGATCTCGAAGCGGCCGGACTGGCCGGCAGCCGGGCGCACCACCACGGGCTGGACCACGCCGTGCTCGCGGATGGACTGAGCCAGATCCGTGAGCTCCGCATCGCCGAAATGCCGCCTGGGATTTTTCGGATTGGGCGCGACGAACTCGATCGGCACATGCCTGTCCGATGAGGCGACCGGCTGGGCGCTCACCGCCGGCTTGTCGATTTCCCCGATCAGCGCCGCGAGACCGCGCCCCAGCCGCTTCTTCGAAATATCTTCGTTCATGATCCGTCCAGATTGTTTCGTAGCCGAATCTAAGCGGCTCTCAGCTTGCGTTCCTGTCGAATGACTTCAGAGGCGAGCTGCAGATATGCCTGGCTGCCCGAGCATTTCAAATCATAAAGAATGGCCGGCTTGCCGTGCGACGGCGCTTCCGACACGCGCACATTGCGCGGAATGATGGTTTCATAGACCTTCTCGCCCATGTGAGCGCGGACATCTTCCACCACCTGGTTGGCGAGATTGTTGCGGCCGTCATACATGGTCATGACGATGCCCTGGATCACCAGATCCGGATTGATCGAATTGCGCACCTGGCTCACGGTCTCAAGGAGCTGGCTGAGCCCTTCCAGCGCGAAGAACTCGCACTGCAACGGCACCAGAACAGAATCCGCCGCCGCCATAGAATTCAGCGTCAGCAGGTTGAGGGAAGGAGGGCAATCGATCAGCACGTAGGAGTAGTTCGCCGCGCGCTGCGAGGAAGCGCGCACGGCATTGCGCAGGCGCAGAACACGATCCGGCGCGCCCGCGATCTCCATCTCGACGCCCAGCAGGTCAAGAGTGGAGGGGACGATCGAAAGGCCCGGAACCGCGGTCGCGACAGCCGCGTCTTCCAGCATCATCTTGCCGGTCAGAACATCGTAGCTCGAAACCGAGCGGTCACGACGGTCGATGCCCAGGCCGGTGGATGCATTGCCTTGCGGATCGAGATCGACAATGAGAACCCGCTCGCCAATGGCCGCGAGCGCGGTGGCGAGATTGATGGCTGTGGTGGTCTTGCCGACACCGCCCTTCTGGTTCGCCACGGTGATGATACGAGGTCCGGTCATCATGATCATGCTTCTATTGTGGTCCTTGTTCGATGGAACGCAACTCACACTCGACGCAGCTTGGAAATCTCGAGAACGATGCTCTGCGGATCGATCATGCTTTTATGTTCTATCAGCTCGAACGACCACAGTTGAGCGCTTTCTTCCACCTCTGAGCGGTAATCCCGACCTTTGTGAAACAACGCCCGGGCGCCGGTCTCCAGCCATGGTGCCGCAAGCTCCAGAAGCAGCGGTAACGGCGCCAGTGCCCGCGCCGTCACCACGCCGACATCGCGAATCACCAGATAAGTGTCTTCGATACGTTTGGCGTGAATGCGGGCAGGCAGGCCGAATTCACCACAAACCATCTGAAGGAAGGAGGCTTTCTTGCGATTGCTTTCGACCAGATCGATGCTCGCGCCTTCACGTTCCGCCAGCAGGAAAGCCAGCACGAGGCCGGGAAATCCGCCGCCGGAACCAAGATCGACCCAGCGCCTGGCATCGGGCGCGATGCGGGCAAGCTGGGCGCTATCGAGGATATGCCGGCGCCAGATGTCGTTCAGCGTGGATGGTGCCGACAGATTGATCCGCGCCGCCCATTTGGCGAACAGCCCCTCGAAGGCCCGCAGCCGATCAAAAGTTTCACGTGAAACAGGTCCAGCCAGTTCGCAGAGCTGCTCATAGGAGTGCACGCTCACGCGACCACCTCGCGCCGCCTGCTCTCGCCCTGCCGGACATGCGCGATGATGATGGCCAGCGCCGCCGGCGTCATGCCCTCGATGCGCTGGGCCTCCGCCACCGACCTCGGACGCCGTTCCCGCAGCTTCTGCTTGAGTTCGTTGGATAGACCCGGAACCGAATCGAAGCCGAGTTCCCCAGGGATCAGCCTTTCTTCCTCGCGGCGTATCTGCACGGCATCCGCCTTCTGGCGCTCCAGATAGACGGCGTAACGCGCTTCGATCTCCAGCGCCTCGGCCGACCGCCCATCCACTTGCGCTAGCTGCGGCCAGATGTCCGCCAGACGTTCAAGGCTCACATCTGGATAAGAGAGGAGGTCATAGGCCGAGCGCCGCACGCCATCCATATTGACCAGAAGACCATGTCGGCGCGCCTCGTTCGGCGTCACCTCGATAGATTTCGCCATTTGCCGCGCTTGTTCCAATCGTTCGTTGACCTGGCCGAACTTCGTAACCCGCGCCTCCCCGGCTATGCCGAGCGCGATTGCCTTCGGCGTCAGGCGTTCATCCGCATTGTCGGCGCGCAGGGACAGGCGAAACTCGGCGCGCGAGGTAAACATCCGGTAGGGTTCGGTGATGCCCCGGCTGGTGAGATCGTCGACCATGACACCGATATAGGCATCGGTGCGGCTGAGCGTGACGCCTTCCAGGCCGCCGGCCCGGCGCGCGGCATTGAGCCCGGCCAGCAACCCCTGCGCACCCGCTTCCTCATAGCCGGTCGTGCCGTTGATCTGACCAGCCAGAAACAGTCCAGCGACACGACGGGTTTCCAGCGTCGTTTCCAGCTCGCGCGGATCGACATGGTCATATTCGATCGCGTAGCCGGGTTGCAGCATCACAGCCTTCTCCAGACCCGGAATGGTCTTCAGAAGATCGAGTTGCACATCCTCGGGCAGCGAGGTCGAAATACCGTTCGGATACACGGTGTGATCGTCCAGACCTTCCGGTTCCAGAAAAATCTGGTGCCCCTCGCGATCGCCAAACTTCACGATCTTGTCTTCGATCGACGGGCAGTAGCGTGGCCCGATGCCCTCGATCGAGCCAGAATACATCGCCGAGCGCCCGAGGTTCCGGCGGATCAGCTCATGGCTTTCCGGTGTCGTGCGCGTGATTCCGCAATCGATCTGCGGAGTCGTGATCGTATCGGTCATCAACGAAAAAGGCACCGGCTGCTCATCCGCAGCCTGGTTTTCCAAACCCGCCCAGTCGATGGTGCGACCATCGAGGCGCGGCGGCGTACCGGTCTTGAGCCGGCCGAGACGAAATCCGGCCCGTGTCATCGTCACCGAAAGACCGATGGAAGCCTGCTCGTTCATCCGGCCGGCCGGAAATTTCCGATCGCCGATATGGATAAGGCCACGGAGGAAGGTTCCGGTGGTCAAAACCACCGAGCCACAGCCAAGCCGCCGACCATCCGCCAGCGTCACCCCGGCAACACGGCCGTCCTCTATATCCAGATCGAACACCTCGCCTTCGATGACATCCAGTCCCGGCTGTGCGGCGATTGCCGCCTGCATGGCAAGCCGATAGAGCTTGCGGTCGGCCTGGGTACGCGGACCACGGACCGCCGGACCTTTCTTGCGGTTGAGAAGCCGGAATTGAATGCCGGCGGCATCCGCCACACGCCCCATCAGCCCGTCCATGGCATCGATCTCGCGAACGAGATGGCCTTTGCCGAGCCCGCCAATGGCCGGATTGCAGGACATCACACCGATCGTATCTTGCCGCAACGTCACCAATGCAGTGCGCGCGCCGGCGCGCGCGGCCGCGCTCGCTGCCTCGCAGCCTGCGTGACCACCTCCGACAACAATGACATCGTAGCTGACAGCCATCTTTCCGCTCCGAATGCTTGCCGTTTCCTTGTTGCTGTTCGCACGTGCTGTCAAGTGAATGCAGGATCAATTTGTTTCACGTGAAACAAGCTGTTTATAACCACGGGTGTTCCACGTGAATCATTTGGCCGGTTCTCGCTGTTTCACGTGAGTCACGCCGCCAGCATGTTTCACGTGAGTCATTTTCCGATGCAGAACTGCGAGAAGATCACGTCGAGCAGATCTTCCGGGTCGACAGCTCCCGAGATGCGCCCAAGCTGGTCGGACGCCAGGCGCAGATTTTCGGACCTCAACTCCAGCAGCTCGTCGGGAATGTCCAGGCTTGCTTCTATGAAAGCCAAGGTTCGCGCGAGCAGGTCTATGTGACGCTGGCGCGAAGGCAGGATATCGCCGAGATTGCCGACCGCCTGCGCTGCGCGAGCCGTTATCGTCTCTATCAGCATGTCCATGCCGGCGCCGCTGGCGCTGGATACGAGAAGATCATAGGTCGAGTTTCTCGGCTCCGGCGCGTGGCCCAGCAAATCTCTCTTGGTGCCGATGCGGAGCAGGGGGGATTTCATATCCCGCAGGGATAGCGGTTGCGGGTTGCTCACATCCTCGAGATAGAGGACGAGATCAGCGGTTGCCGCGCGGTCAAGCGCCCGGCCGATGCCGATCGCCTCCACCTTTCCGACGGTTTTGCGAATGCCGGCCGTATCCGTAAGGCGGACCTTGATGCCTTCAAGGTCCAATGTCACCTCCACGAGGTCGCGCGTGGTGCCCGGCTCGTCCGTGACGATCGCGACTTCGCGGCGCGCCAGTGCGTTGAGCAGGCTGGATTTGCCGGCATTCGGCGCACCGAGAATGACGACATCGAAGCCGTCGCGGATGATCTCGGCACGGTGAAAGCCCCTGACGTGCCGACGAATCTCGTCAGCCATCGCGCGCATGTCCGCCCATACGGTCGAGGAAACGGAACCGGGGATATCCGCCTCATCGGCAAAGTCCATCTCGGCCTCGATCATCGCGCGGGCGTGAACAAGGCGGCCCCGCCATTCGTGATAGAGTCCGCTTTGGCGGCCCTCGGCGTTCGACATCGCAAACCGGCGCTGGGCCTCGGTTTCGGCGGTCACCAGATCGGCGAGCGATTCCGCTTCCACGAGATCGACCTTGCCGTTGAGAAAAGCCCGCCGCGTGAACTCTCCGGGCTCGGCCGGACGTAGTTCATCGAGTTGTGTCACCGCTTCGATCACCGCCTGAACCACGGCGCGGCCGCCATGAATGTGCAGTTCAGCCGAGTCCTCGCCGGTGAAACTTGCCGGGCCCGGGAAGAACAGGACAATTCCCTTGTCGAGCAGCGTTCCATCCACCGCCCGCAAGGACGCGTAGCGCGCGTAACGGGGTGAGGGGACAAAACCACAGATCGTTTCGAGAGCGAATCGAGTTTGTGGGCCTGATATACGAACAACGGCGATGCCGGAGGGCAGCCGGCCGCTGGACAGGGCTACGATCGAATCCCGGAATATCATTTGCTCGTCACCTTCGACCGCCCTAAGTTGCGGTTTCTACTCATTGAATGGGCTGAAAACCGTGACACTTCCGGCCGAAAATCTGCTTTCCGAGGAAACCAGCCCCTATTTGCGCCAGCATGGCGGCAATCCCGTCCACTGGCGGCCATGGTCGCCGCAATCCCTTGCCGAAGCGCGCGAGACCGGCAAGCCCATCCTGCTCTCGATCGGTTACGCCGCGTGCCATTGGTGCCACGTCATGGCGCATGAGAGCTTCGAGAGCGAAGATGTGGCCGCCGTCATGAACCGTCTGTTCGTCAATATCAAGGTCGACCGCGAGGAGAGGCCCGACATCGACCAGATCTATATGGCCGCACTCACCGCCATGGGAGAGCAGGGCGGCTGGCCGCTCACCATGTTCCTGACACCGGATGCCAAGCCATTCTGGGGCGGCACCTATTTTCCCAAGGAACAGCGCTATGGCCGCCCCGGCTTCATCCAGGTGCTGGAGGCCGTCAGCAAAGCCTGGCAGGACAAGAAGCAGAGCCTCGCCGACAGCGCCGGCCAGCTCAGCGCGCATGTGGAAGCACGGCTCGCCGGCAGCCACGCCGCCGCGCCGCTCGACGCCAAGCTGCTGATATCGCTTGCGGACGGCATCCACGGCATGATCGATCAGGAGGCCGGTGGGCTGCGAGGCGCACCGAAATTCCCCAATGCGCCTTTCATGCAGACGCTGTGGCTGAACTGGCTGACGAACGGTGCCGAAGCACACCGCGATGCCGTGATCAACAGCCTCGAGCATATGCTGCGCGGTGGCATCTACGACCATGTCGGCGGCGGACTGGCGCGCTATTCCACCGATGCCGAATGGATGGTCCCGCATTTCGAGAAGATGCTCTACGACAACGCCCAGCTTCTGCGGCAGGCAAACTGGGCGCACACTTCCACCGGAAACGAATTGTTCCGCATCCGAATCGAAGAAACCGCAGGCTGGTTGCTGCGTGAAATGCGCGTCGAAGGCGGCGGTTTCGCCTCAAGCCTCGACGCCGATAGCGAGGGCGAGGAGGGCCTGTTCTACACCTGGAACAACGGTGAGATTGCCGAAGCGCTTGGCACCGGATCGGACCTGTTCGCCAACAGCTTCACCCTGACGGCGCCAGCGAGCTGGGAAGGTAAGCCGATCATTCACCAGACGCCGGCCCAGGCAGAATATGAAGTCGGGCATTATGAAGAGACCGCCGGGCTCAAGAAGGCGCTGCTGGCGGCGCGGGAACGCCGTGTAAGGCCGGGCCGGGACGACAAGGTGCTTGCCGACTGGAATGGGCTGCTGATCGTCGGACTGGCCGAAACCGGACGCTCGCTCGACCGCCCGGACTGGATTGCGGCGGCGGAGGCGGCCTTTGAATTCATCATCTGCCATGCGGATGAAACAGGCCGGCTGCCGCACTCCATACTGGGCGATCGCGCGCTCTTTCCGGCGCTCTCCAGCGACTATGCGGCGATGGCCAATGCCGCCGTGGCCCTGTTCGAAGCAACGGGCAAGGTCTCCTATCTCGACACGGCCCGGACGTTCCTCGAAATGCTCGACCGCTGGTATGCGGACCCGCAGGCGAACGGCTATTTTCTGACCGCTTCCGACAGCAGCGACGTGCCGATCCGCATTCGCGGCGACGTGGACGAGGCCATCCCTTCCGCCACCAGCCAGATCATCGAGGCCATTTCGCGGCTGGCGAGCGCCACAGGGTCGATGGAGTTGCAGGAGAAGGCCTGGAAAGTGGCCGAACATGCCGCGGGCCGCGCCAGCCGCCAGCAATATGGACAGGCCGGCATCGTCAACGCCTGCGCGCTGGTCATGAACCCGCTGAAGCTTGTGCTGATCGAGGATGAGGGCCACCCGCGATTCGTTCCGGTAGCGAATCGATGCCTTGATCCACGGCGGATAGACGTCGTCATCCCGCGCGGTGCGCAAGGCAGCGAACTGCCGGCTCTTCCCGGCGGAACCTATCCGTCGACGCAAAAGGCCGGCGCATATCTCTGCACCGGCCAGAGCTGCCTGCCGATCATAACCGACGCCGCCGAACTGGAAAGCGCACTGCGCCGCTGACGTTTGTTCCGGGCGGCCGATGGCTCCAGCAACCCCGGAGCCGTCGCATTTGCCGGTCAGGTGTTCATCGAATCGAAGAAGTCGGAATTGGTCTTCGTCTGCTTGAGCTTGTCGATGAGGAACTCGATCGCATCGGTCGTGCCCATCGGCGCAAGGATGCGGCGCAGGACGAAGATCTTCTGCAGGTCCTGACGCGGCACCAGCAGGTCTTCCTTGCGGGTGCCGGATTTGAGGATGTCCATGGCCGGGAAGATGCGCTTGTCCGCCACCTTGCGGTCGAGCACGATTTCCGAGTTGCCAGTGCCCTTGAACTCTTCGAAGATCACTTCGTCCATACGGCTGCCGGTGTCGATCAGCGCGGTGGCGATGATGGTGAGCGAGCCGCCTTCCTCGATATTGCGCGCCGCGCCGAAGAAGCGCTTCGGGCGCTGCAGGGCGTTGGCGTCGACACCGCCGGTCAGCACCTTGCCGGAGGACGGCACGACGGTGTTGTAGGCGCGGCCGAGACGGGTGATCGAATCGAGCAGGATGACCACATCGCGGCCATGCTCGACCAGGCGCTTGGCCTTTTCAATGACCATTTCGGCCACCTGCACGTGGCGCACGGCCGGCTCGTCGAAGGTCGAGGACACGACCTCGCCCTTCACCGAGCGCTGCATGTCGGTCACTTCTTCCGGACGCTCATCGATCAGCAGCACGATCAGATAGCATTCGGGATGGTTGGTGGTGATCGAATGGGCGATGTTCTGCAACAGAACGGTCTTACCGGTGCGCGGCGGCGCCACGATCAACCCGCGCTGACCCTTGCCGAGCGGCGCCACCAGGTCGATGACGCGCGGCGAGATGTCCTTGGTGGTCGGGTTGTCGACTTCCATCTTCAGCCGCTCGTTCGGATAGAGCGGCGTCAGGTTATCGAAGTGGATCTTGTGCCGGATCTTCTCGGGGTCGTCGAAATTGATCGTGTTGACCTTGAGCAGCGCGAAATAGCGTTCGCCTTCCTTGGGGCTGCGGATCGGCCCTTCCACCGTGTCGCCGGTCTTCAGCGAGAAGCGGCGGATCTGAGAGGGCGAGATGTAGATGTCGTCGGGGCCCGGCAGATAGTTGGCGTTGGCCGAGCGCAGGAAGCCGAAGCCGTCCTGCAGCACTTCCACCACGCCGTCGCCGATGATTTCGACATCCTGCGCCGCCAGCTTCTTCAGGATGGCGAACATCAGCTCCTGCTTGCGCATGACGCTCGCGTTCTCAACCTCCAGCGACTCGGCAAAGGCGACGAGATCAGTCGGCTTCTTGTTCTTGAAATCCTGGAGTTTCATTTCCTGCATGGACGGACTCTGTCTGGGGAGATGGGAAAGGTATCGACAAATGCGATTAGACGCCGCGCGCGACCTATGCATCGGTCAATAGGTGGCGTGGGCGGAAAGGAAGACCTGTCTTTTAGCCTTCCGCGCGCCAAAGAGCAAGGTCCCTTTTTAACGCGCAGGCAAGGCCCGAGGGCCGTCAGAACGGCTTGACGACCACCAGAATGACGATGAGGATCATCAGCACGGTCGGGACTTCATTGACCATGCGCCAGTGCCGGGCCGGCTTCGTGTTGCGGTCCTCGGCAAAACGACGCACCGAGGCCGACAGATAGCCGTGCATGCCCGACATCAGCACCACCAGCGCGATCTTGGCGTGCAGCCAGCCGCCATGGAAGCCGAACCCCTTCCAGGCCAGCCACAGGCCGAAAACCCAGGTGATGACCATGGCGGGATTGATGATGGCGCGCAGCAGGCGCCGTTCCATCACCTTGAACGTCTCCGACTGCATCGAGCCCTTCTCGGCATCGGCGTGGTAGACGAACAGCCGCGGCAGATAGAGCATGCCCGCCATCCACGAGATGACGGCGATGATGTGGATCGCCTTGGCCCATAGGTAGAGGTTGTCAGGCGCCAGCCAGAACAGCAGCCCCGTCAGCACGAGAAAGACGACGATCGCGATCGCGGCGCGCTGCATGGCCTTGCCGCCGCTCGACTGTGGCGTGTTCGTTGCGCTCATTTGCCCGAATGGCTCCTCACCTGGCGGATCATCGCTTCGACATTCTCGATCGGCGTCTCCGGCGTGATGCCGTGGCCGAGATTGAACACCAGCGGGCCACTGCCCAGCGCCCTCAGTATATCGTCCACGCCCTCGCGCAGCGCGCGGCCGCCCGCCACCAGCCGCAACGGGTCCAGATTGCCCTGCACGGCGCCGCCGGCCTGCAGCGCGCGCGCCTGCGACAGGGGCACTGTCCAGTCCAGCCCCAGCCCGGCCACGCCGGTCCTGGCGCGGTAGCTGTCATAGCGGCTGCCGGCACCGCGCGGAAAGCCGATCACCGGCACATCTGGATGAACCGCATGGACCCTGCGCACGATCTCGGCCACCGGCTTGACGCAGAACGCGTCGAACGAGGCTTCGTCGAGAATACCGGCCCAGGAATCGAAAATCTGCACCGTATCGGCGCCCTGCTCGATCTGTCGGATCAGATATTGCGCCGAATGGTCGGCGAGAATCGAAAGCAGCCGCTCCATCGCCTCCGGCTCGCGATAGGAAAACAGCCGCGCCGGCCCCTGGTCGGGCGTGCCATGGCCGGCAATCATATAGGTCGCCAGCGTCCAGGGCGCGCCGCAGAAGCCGATCAGCGTCGTCTCGGCCGGCAGCTCGGCGCGCAGCCGCTTCACCGTCTCATAGACCGGCGCGAGGTGCCGATGGAAGTTCTCCCCGTCGAGCCTGTCTATGTCGCCGACCGTCATCGGCGTCATCAGCGGCCCGCGTCCTTCCTCGAAGCGCAGGTCGCGGCCCAGCGCATGCGGCACGACAAGAATGTCGGAGAACAGGATCGACGCGTCGAAGCCGAAGCGCCGGATGGGTTGCAGCGTCACCTCGACGGCGAAATCGGGATTATAGCAGAGGTCGAGGAAACTTCCGGCCTTCCTGCGCGTTTCTCGATACTCCGGAAGGTAGCGGCCGGCCTGGCGCATCATCCAGAGCGGGGGTGGAGAAACGGCTTCGCCCTTCAGGACATCCAGCATGGCGCGTCTTGCGTTCTGGGTCATGGCGCGTCGTTCTCCCGGTTTGTCCTGAAAATATATTCTTCAAGAAGAGAGTCTTCTGATTCTTAGACTCTGTTGGAATCGAGAATTGCCACTTATCCACGCGGCCCGACCCGCCGCCAGAAAGCATATTGTCGCGCTTTGCCCGGTGTGGATTGGTGAATTCCGTGGATTATCTCGATAGTATAAGCAAAAACAATGGCTTGCGAAACCGCTTGAACAAGGCGGATGGATGGCCGTGGCAAGGCAGTCCGCCTTATCCCCATTTCCATCCACGCCGCGGCGGCGAAACTGACAGCGGGGTGAATTGTGGACAAGTCGCCATCTGATACAGTCGCTTTCGACCGACGCCGGCGAAACGCCACCCTTATCCACATTTGACCACAGAGACCGGGCCCTGCTTGTGAACAAACCCCAGAGCTTCTTTCATCTGCACCTGATTTCGGACGCCACGGGCGAAACGCTGCTGGCGGCGGGCCGCGCGGCATCGGCGCAATACAAGGATGCCCGCGCCATCGAGCATATCTACCCGCTGATCCGCACCGAGAGGCAGCTCATGAAGGTGTTCGACGACATCGAGGAAGAGCCGGGCATCGTGCTCTACACGGTGGTCGACCAGAACCTTGCGCGCATGATCGACAGCCGCTGCGCCGCGCTCGGCCTGCCTTACGTGTCGGTGCTCGAGCCGGTGCTTTCGGTGTTCCAGTCCTATCTCGGCACGCCGGCCGGCCGCCGCGTCGGGGCGCAGCATGTGCTCAACGCCGAATATTTCCGGCGCATCGATGCGCTGAACTTCACCATGGAGCATGACGACGGCCAGTTGCCCGACGATGTGGACGAAGCCGACATCGTGCTGATCGGCATTTCGCGCACCTCCAAGACGCCGACCAGCATCTATCTGGCCAATCGCGGCATCAAGACCGCCAACGTCCCGATCGTGCTCGGCGTGCCGCTGCCCGAAAGCCTGGCCCATGCGCGCAAGCCGCTGATCGTCGGCCTTGTCGCCACGGCCGAGCGCATATCGCAGGTGCGCCAGAACCGGCTGCTCGGCACAACGCAGGGCTTTGAAGGGCAAAGCTATATCGACCGCGCCACGATCAGCGAGGAACTGGCCTATGCCCGGCAGATCTGCACCCGCCACGGCTGGCCGATGATCGATGTCAGCCGCCGCTCGATCGAGGAAACCGCCGCGGCCATCGTTGCCCTGCGGAACAAGACGCGATAACGCGTCGTTTCGCAGACTGACGCACGCAATGCGTGCGGAGATGCCTCGTCGGGAGGCAGGGGCGGTACCGGGAAGGTCAGGAGGATCAACGCGATGGACAGGATCATACTTGCGTCGGGCAGCCCGTTCCGCAAGACATTGCTCACCAATGCCGGCATCGATTTCACCGTGGTGACGGCGGGCCTCGACGAGAGGGCTGTGGAAGCGCCGCTGGAAAACAGCGGAACCGGCCCCGAGGACGTGGCGCTCATTCTCGCCGAGGCCAAGGCGCTCAATGTCAGCGAAAGCCATCCCGATGCGCTCGTCATCGGCTGCGACCAGACCCTTTCGCTGGGCGACCGCATCTTTCACAAGCCGCGCGACATGGACGAAGCGCGGCGCCATCTGCTCGATCTCTCCGGCGAGACCCATCAGCTTAACAGCGCCGTCGTGCTGGCGCGGGGCGGACAGATGATCTGGAGCGACGTGCCGGTTGCCCGGCTCACCATGCGCAAGCTCGATCCCGCCTTCATCGGCCGCTATATGGCGCATGTCGGCCAGAAGGCCCTGATGAGCGTCGGCTCCTATCAGATCGAGGGCGAAGGCATCCAGCTCTTCGAAAAGATCGAGGGCGACTATTTCACCATCGTCGGCCTGCCGCTTCTGCCCTTGCTGAAGAAGCTGCGCGAGCTCGGAGCCATCGATGGCTGAGAAGAGAGCATTCGTCTGCGGCCATCCGATCGCGCATTCGCGTTCGCCGAAGATACACGGTTTCTGGCTGAAGCAGTACGGCATCGATGGAAGCTATGACGCCATCGACGTCGAGCCGGAGGTTTTCGGGGATTTTCTGGCGCGGCTGGCCGCCAACGGCCTGATCGGCGGCAACGTCACCATCCCGCACAAGGAAGCGGCCTTTCGTCTTGTCCACCGCCGCGATACGGCCGCCGAAGCGGTCGGCGCGGTCAACACGCTCTGGTTCGAGGACGGGCAGCTCTGGGGCGGCAATACGGATGCCTATGGCTTCGCCGCCAATCTGGATGAGCAGGCGCCGGACTGGGACGCAGCCGAAACGGCGCTGGTTCTGGGCGCGGGCGGCGCGGCGCGAGCCGTCATCCATGCCTTGAAGGAACGGGGCTTCGGCAAAATCCGCATCGTCAACCGCACCGCCGAGCGTGCCGAGGCTCTGGCGGATGCCTTCGGCAAGGGGGTTTCCGGCCACCCGCTCGCGGCAAGCGAGGAATTTCTTCCCGACACGGGGCTCCTCGTTAACACCACCTCGCTCGGCATGCATGGCAATGTGGAACTGCCGGTCGATCCGTCGGCCCTGCCTGACAATGCCGTCGTCACCGACATCGTCTATGTCCCGCTGGAAACGCCGTTGCTGGCGGCGGCGAGGGCCCGCGGGCTGAAGACGGTGGATGGGCTGGGCATGCTGCTGCACCAGGCCGTGCCCGGCTTCGAGCGCTGGTTCGGCGTGCGCCCGCAGGTGACGCGGCAACTGCGTGATCTCATCGTGGCCGATCTGGGCGCCACGGCATGATCGTGCTCGGGCTCACCGGCTCCATCGGCATGGGCAAGTCGACAGCCGCCAGGATGTTCTCGGACGCCGGCGTGCCGGTGCACGATTCCGACGAGGCGGTGCACAGGCTCTATTCGGGCAAGGCCGCGCCGCTGGTGGAAGCTGCCTTTCCCGGCACCGTGCGCGACGGGGTGGTCGATCGGGCGGCACTTTCCGGGCAGGTCCTCGGCAAGCCCGAGGCGCTGAAGAAGCTCGAGGCGATCATCCATCCGCTGGTGCGCGCCGACGCCGATGATTTTCTGGCGCGCAGCCGCGCGGCCGGCGCGCCTCTTGCGGTGCTCGACATTCCGCTCCTGTTCGAAACCGGCGGGCGCGAGCGTGTCGACAAGGTCGTCGTGGTGAGCGCCCCGGCCGATGTGCAGCGCGAGCGCGTGCTTGCCCGTCCGGGCATGACGGAGCAGAAATTCGCCAGCATCCTGGCGCGCCAGGTTCCCGATGCCGAAAAACGCAGCAAGGCCGATTTCGTCATCGACACCGGCGGATCGTTCGATGACACGCGGCAGGCGGTGCAGCGCGTGATCGCCGCACTTGCCGGGGAAAAGCCGCATTCTCCTGCCAGCTAAGGCTTGCGGCCCGGCGCGGCCGCGACCATGCTTTCACCAAGCCCCGACCGGCCGTTTTTAGGAAAAGCCGGTCCCAGCCCTGAAACAGCGGCCGGTCCATTGAGGACCAGCCTGGAATCTACGGCGCCAATCGCACCCCGATCATGCGAGAATGGCGCCGCAAGGAGTGATTCGTTTGCGCGAGATCATTTTCGATACTGAAACCACCGGCCTCGACGCGCGCGAGGATCGCATCATCGAGATCGGCGCGGTGGAGCTGGTCAACCGCTTCCCGACTGGCGGCACGTTCCACGTCTATATCAATCCGCAGGGCAGGCAGGTTCACCCCGACGCGCTGGCTGTGCACGGCATCAGCAATGAGCGGCTGGCCAACGAGCCGACATTTCCCGAAATCGTCGAGCGCTTTCTAGAGTTTTTCGACGGCGCCAGGCTGATCGCGCACAACGCCAATTTCGATATGGGCTTCATCAATGCCGAGCTGGCGCGGCTCGGCCTTCCGGCGATCGACGGCGAGCGGGTGGTGGATTCGCTGGCGCTGGCGCGCCGCAAGCATCCGATGGGGCCGAATTCGCTCGACGCGCTGTGCCGGCGCTATGGCATCAACAACAGCCACCGCACGTTCCACGGCGCGCTGCTCGACTCCCAGCTTCTGGCCGAGGTCTATATCGAGCTGGTGGGCGGCAAGCAGGCGGCCCTCGTCCTGGAAGCGGGCGGCGACGGCGGCGGCGAGGCTTTTGGCGGCGAAGCAGTGATCGCCATCGGCCAGCGCCCCGAGCCGCTCGCGCCCCGCATCAGCGAAGCCGAGCGCGCCGCCCACGCCAAACTGGTGGAAAAGCTTGGCGAAAAGGCGATCTGGAACCGGTTTTCCGGATCGGGAGAAGAGCGCGAGGCGGCTCTCGGTTAGCGAAGGCAGGCGCGCTCAGCCCGGATGTATCTGCCGCCAACAAAAAACCCGGCGCGAGGCCGGGTTTTTCATGAAAAGTCTCGGAAAATCCAGACTTAGCTGACCTGCACCTTCGAGGCGGCCTGATCCTCGGCGATCTTCTGCTGGAACATCTGGGCGAAATCGATCGGGTCGAGCATCAGCGGCGGGAAGCCGCCATTGCGGGTCGCGTCGGCGATGATCTGGCGTGCGAAGGGGAACAGCAGGCGCGGGCACTCGATGAAGAGCAGCGGCAGCATGTGCTCCTGCGGGAAGCCTTCGATCTTGAAGACGCCGCCATAGACCAGCTCGACATTGAACAGCACGTCCTTGTCGAAGGCAGCCTTGGCAGCCAGCGTCAGGTTGACGTCGAATTCCGTGTCCGAGAGCGGATTGGCGTTGACGTTGACATTGATGTTGATGCTCGGCGCCTTGTCGCGGCCGCGCAGCGAGTTGGGAGCGCCGGGGCTCTCGAAGGAAAGGTCCTTCACATACTGGGCAAGCACGTTGAGCGTCGGCTGCACGCCGGCGGCGTTGCCGTTTCCATTGCCGACCGGCTGGTTCTCATTGTTGGCCATGAGCCGTCTTCCTCTAGGTTCAGCCGCCGGGCGGCACGATTTGAAATCGAGCGTTGGCTAGCATGGCCTTCAAGTCAAGACAAGTTTGCCGGAAGCGGTCCCGGTGGTGATCCTATTCGTCGCCGATGCGGCGCCAGGGAGAATTGGGGTCTGAGCCACGCGAATAGTCGCCCTCGTCGAGGTCGATGGTCTTGCCCTGGTCGCGCTTGCGCGAAAACCCGCCGCCCATGCGGCCATAATCGACGGTGAAATCGACGCGCCGGCGCAGGAAATTCCACGCCAGGTCGCGCACCGGCGGCAGGAACAGCAATATGCCGAGTATGTCGGTGAAGAAGCCCGGCAGCAGAAGCAGGATGCCGGCCAGCAGCACCATCACGCCATGGGCGAGGTCGCGGCTCGGGTCGCGCCCGGCCTCGATCTCCTTGCGGATGCGCGACATCACGCCGAATCCCTGATGCCGCAGCAGCATGCCGCCGGCGATGCTGGTGGCCACCGTCAAGGCCAGGGTCGGGAAAACGCCGATCTGGCGCCCGACGATGACGAAGCCGGCGATCTCGATCAGCGGGAGAAGGAGAAGGAAGGAGGGGATGAGGGAAACGCGCACGAACCAGCCTGTTGTTGGGGAACTCGCCCCGGGGTTGCATCAAAATGTCCAGCGGCCAAAGCTGGCCTATCCTCCATTAGATAGGTATGCATGCCTTTGATTTGAATGATGGCGGCATGCGTTCTATATGCATGGGGTAGGCACTGGATATGCCGGGGCGGCGCGATAGCTGTTTCGTCATGGCCGAAGACAAGGGATTGATGGCGGAAGATATGGCGTTCTTCGACTTCGGCACATTGTTCTTTCTGATCGCGGCCGTCGTGATCTTCTTTCAGTTGCGCAACGTGCTCGGCCGCCGCACCGGCAATGAACGGCCGCCTTTCGACCCCTATACCGCTGGCCGCACCGGCGACAAGGATGCGGCCCAGAAGTCCGAAAACGTCGTTGCCCTGCCGCGCAAGCGCCCGGCCGACAATGACGAGGTCTACACCGCCATCGATGCCATCGCCAAGCCCGACACCGAACTGAACAAGGGGCTGCGCGCCATCCGCGACGCCGATCCGAGCTTCGATCCCAAGTCGTTCGTCGATGGCGCCAAGATGGCTTATGAGATGATCGTCATGGCCTATGCCGACGGCGACCGGAAATCCCTCAAGAACCTGCTTTCGCGCGAGGTCTATGACGGCTTCGTCGCCGCGATCTCGGATCGCGAGGCGCGTTCCGAAAAGATCCAGTCCTGCTTCGTCGGCATCGACAAGGCCGACATCGTCGCCGCCGAGCTGAAGAACAGCGAGGCCCATATCACGCTGCGCATCGTCAGCGAGCTCATTTCGGCCACGCGCGACAAGGCCGGCGAGGTGATCGACGGCGATCCCGAGACGGTGGCCGAGGTCAAGGACGTATGGACCTTCGCCCGCGACACGCGCTCGCGCGACCCCAACTGGAAGCTCGTCGCGACCGAAGAAGAAGAATGATCTTTTCGCGTAGGGGTCGGTCCGGTGGCGATATCGCCTGTTTTCCGCATCGTCTCCTTCGACGATCTTCCCGGCTGGCGCGAGGATGACCAGGCGGAAGCCTATGCAGCCTTCCGCCGCTCCGCCTTCCATGTCCTGACAAAACCCTATCGCACCGGCGCGCTCGGCCTGAGCTTTTCCGCTTTTGCGGACGCCTATGCGGATGCGCGCAGTTCCGGGCGGCAGGACGCCCGCGCCTTTTTCGAGCGCCATTTCGTCGCGGCGCGCATCGAGCCGGACGACAGGCCCTCGGGCTTCGTCACCGGCTTTTACGAACCGGAGGTCGAAGCGTCACCGGCGAGAACGGATCGCTTCACCGTGCCCCTGCTGGCGCGGCCGGCCGATCTGGTCGATGTCGACGACACCAACCGTCCGGAAGGCATGGACCCCTATCTCGCCTTTGCGCGCGGCACGCCCGGCGGGCTCGTCGAATATTTCGACCGGCAAGCCATCGAGCAGGGCGCGCTTGCGGGGCAGGGGCTGGAGATCGCTTGGCTGGCCGATCCCGTCGATGCGTTCTTCATCCATGTGCAGGGTGCCGCGCGGCTGAGGATGACGGATGGCGCGCTGCGGCGCGTCACCTATGCGGCGAAATCCGGCCAGCGCTTTACCGGGCCTGGCGGCGTGCTGGTCGAACTGGGTGAAATCCCGCTCGAAAAGGTGACCATGCAGTCGATCCGCGCATGGTTCAAAGCCAATCCGCATCGCGTGGACGAGATCTTGTGGCGCAATCGCTCCTACATCTTCTTCCGCGAGGCGCCGGCCGATCAATCCGAACCGGGGCCAATCGCGGCGGCAAAGGTGCCGCTGACGCCCGGCCGCTCCATGGCGGTGGACCGGCTGCTGCATACGTTCGGCACGCCATTCTACATCGATGCGCCGAAACTGACGGCCTTTGACGGCGCGCCCTTTCGTCGCCTGATGATTGCGCAGGATACCGGCTCGGCCATCACCGGCCCGGCGCGCGGCGACCTTTTTGCCGGTTCCGGCGATGCGGCGGGTGAAATCGCCGGCGTGGTGCGCGCCGATGCCGATTTCTTCGCGCTTGTGCCGCGCGCCCTGGTCGGCGGGGCAGCATCATGAGCAAGGATGCCAAGCCACTGAGCGACGAGGATCGCATCCTGTGGAACCTCGTCGCCCGGTCGACGCGGCCGCTGAAGGGCCGCGATGCGGTCGAAGTCCCGCCCGAACCGGCGATGACCATGGAACAGGCCATGGCCGAGGCGGAAAAGCCGGCTCCGAAACCGGCATCGCCGCAACGGCAGGCGAAGCCGAAACAGGTCGTCACCACCTCGCTCGATGCGCCGACGCATGAAAAGCTCGCCAAGGGTCGCCTGCCGATCGAGGGCAGGGTCGACCTGCACGGACTGACGCAGGAAGAGGCCTATTCGCTGCTCCTGTCCTTCCTCGGACGCGCGCATGCCGGCGGCGTGCGCTATGTACTGGTCATCACTGGCAAGGGCTCCTCGTCGGGCGGCGAGGGGGTATTGCGCCGGGCGGTGCCCGGCTGGCTCGCCACGCCGCCTTTCCGCATGCTGGTCAGCAGCCACGACCACGCCGCGCGCCATCACGGCGGCGGCGGGGCGCTCTATGTGCGGCTACGCCGCCACCCGGCGCGCCGCCCATGACGCCGCTGGGGGAAAGGTTGCGGGCGCTGCGGCGCGAGCGGGGCGTCAGCCAGAAGGACATGGCCGCCGCGATCGGCGTCAGCGCGGCCTATCTCTCGGCGCTCGAGCATGGCCGGCGCGGCGCGCCGACATGGGCGCTGCTGCAGAAGATCATCGGCTATTTCAACGTCATCTGGGACGACGCGGAGGAGCTTCAGCAACTGGCCGAAACCTCGCATCCGCGCGTGGTGATCGACACGTCCGGCCTGTCGCCGGCGGCAACGGCACTGGCCAACCAGCTCGCCGCCAGCATCGGCCGGCTGAGCGAGGACGACATCAGGAGCCTGATCGCGCAGGTGGAGAAGGCGCGCAAGCGCCGGCGCTGAGGGTGGCAGCTTTCTCCGCCGAATAACAGGTGGAATGGTCGGGGAGCCGCCTTCCCACTCGTCATTTCCGCGTCCGGAGCGCGAGCGCAGCGAATTGGCGAAGGATCGCGGGAATCCAGGCCTCGAACCATCCATCGCAAAGCCTTCGCGGAGTAGCCCCGAGCATTCGCTCCGGCGGCTGCTGCCCAGCCTCGGCGCAGTCGGATCTAGAACAGCCGCCGCAGCTCGGGAAGCTTCTCGTTCACCAGCCAGCCGTAGTAATTTTCCTCCGGCAGCTTTTCCTCCTGCCCCTCGGCCTGGCGGCGCTGGTTCTCGGCCTTGAGCGCATAGGCGCGCGCTTCCGGATTGCCGACATTGTAGAGCGTGGCGGTGATGCCGGGATTCTGCGAAATGTCGAAACCGGCGATGTTGCGATAGGCGTCGATCGAGGTCTTCAGCGTCGCGGCCACATAGGGCAGCGTCAGGTCGGGGTCCATGATCGTCTCATAGACCTTGTTGGGCTCCGCCGCGTCGAGCCTGGGCAGGCCCGAGATGCGGTGCACCATGTCGCTCATCTGCAGCGCGGTCAGCGGGTTGAGCTGGCCGATGCCGAAGGTCTGGCCGGCATAGAGCGGCTGGAAGAAGGTGGCGCTGAAGCGGTCGTCGGGGAAGCTCGTCCCTCCGACCGTCCTGCCGCGGAACTGGCGGTTCCACACCGTCTCCCGGCAGGTCCACAGGTCGTAGCTGTCGGTCTTGCCGGCGCAGGTGGAAAATTCCGGGCGCTTGACGAAATCGGTCACGTTCTCGCCGCGAAAGCTGAAGGTCAGCCCGCTGGAGAGATAGGAGGCGGCCTTGACGTAATAGGTCTGCAGCCGGTCGTAGGCATCGACATTGTAGGTGTGCTCGCCCACGATCGCGCCGACCATGTGCATCGGGTCGATGCGGTAGGCCGCGGCCGTCTCGCGGATCTTGGCGCGCAGCTTGTCGTCGTTCTTCAGCAGCGCATAGACCTTGCGGTACTTGGCGTCGAAGGTGGTGTTTCCGGCCTTGGTGCGGCGCGACGATGCGCCCGGTACCGGCGGCTGTTCGGCATGGCGGTTGCCGGGCGGCACCGGCGTCAGCGCATGCGCCTGCGGGATGCTCCACGCGAGTGCGAGCGCCAATGCCGGAAAGGATAGTCTGTTCATATGCCGCCGCATCCTGGGAGAGCCACAGGGCCGGCAAATTAGAAAAAGCACCCGCAGGAGTCGAGTGCATTTCTGCCACGCCCGCCGGTCGGGCCGGCGGGCGTGGCAATCGCGTCAGAGGATGAAGCGCGACAGGTCGGTGTTGCGCGACAGGTCGCCGACATGCTTCTGCACATAGTCGGCATCGATCGTGATCGTGGCGCCGGAGCGGTCGGGCGCCTCGTAGGAGATTTCGTCCAGCACCCGCTCCATCACCGTCTGCAGGCGCCGCGCGCCGATATTCTCGACGCTGTCGTTGAGATCGACGGCAATGCCGGCCAGCGCGTCGATGGCGTCGTCGGTGAAGTCGAGCTTCACGCCTTCCGTCTCCATCAGCGCGATATACTGCTTGATGAGGCTCGCCTCCGTTTCCGTCAGGATGCGGCGGAAGTCGTTCTTGTCCAGCGCGCGCAGCTCCACCCGGATCGGCAGGCGGCCCTGAAGCTCCGGCAGCAGGTCGGACGGCTTGGAGACATGGAAGGCACCCGAGGCGATGAAGAGGATGTGGTCGGTCTTCACCGGTCCGTACTTGGTCGCGACGGTCGTGCCTTCCACCAGCGGCAGCAAGTCGCGCTGCACGCCTTCGCGCGAGGGCCCGCCCGAAATGTCGCTGCGCGCGGCGATCTTGTCGATCTCGTCGAGGAAGACGATGCCGTCGTTCTCGGCCGATTCCATCGCGCGCCGCACCACCTCGTCCTGGTCGAGAAGCTTGTCGGATTCGTCGGCGATCAGCAGGTCGTAGGATTCCTTCACCGTGGTCTTGCGCATCTTCGTGCGCCGCCCGCCCATGGCCTTGGTCAGCATGTCGTTGATGTTGAGCACGCCAATATTGGCCCCGGGCATGCCGGGAATTTCGAAGCCGCCGGGGCTCATGCCGGTGTCGGCCACCTCGATCTCGATTTCCTTGTCGTCCAGCTCGCCGTCGCGCAGCTTCTTGCGGAAGGAGTCGCGCGTCGCCGGGCTGGCGGTCTTGCCGACCAGCGCCTCCAGCACGCGCTCCTCGGCGTTGAGATGGGCGCGGGCCTTCACGTCCTCGCGCATCTTCTCGCGCGTCAGCACGATTGCCACCTCCACCAGGTCGCGCACGATCTGCTCGACGTCGCGGCCGACATAGCCGACCTCGGTGAACTTGGTCGCCTCGACCTTGACGAAGGGCGCGCCGGCAAGCTTGGCGAGGCGGCGGGAAATCTCGGTCTTGCCGACGCCCGTGGGGCCGATCATCAGGATGTTCTTCGGCATCACCTCTTCGCGCATCTGGCCGTCGAGCTGCTGCCGGCGCCAGCGGTTGCGCAGCGCAATCGCCACGGCGCGCTTGGCCTCCTTCTGGCCGATGATGAAGCGGTCGAGTTCCGAAACGGTTTCGCGGGGAGAGAAATTGCTCATGTTGCTACAACCCATTTTGCCACTGCTTGATGAACTCGAACGGATGCAGCAGCATGATCACGTTGAGTGTCAGATTGTCCCGGATGAGGTAGCCGACGCCGATCTCGAAAACGAGGGCGAGGCTCACGATCACCCATATAGGTAGCCGCGCGGCCATCACAAATCCCAGCACCATGGCCAGCGTGTCGGACACCGAGTTGACGATGCTGTCGCCGTAATAGTCGAGCGAGATCGTGCCGGCCCTGTAGCGGTCGATGATGAAGGGGCTGTTCTCGACGATTTCCCATGCGCCCTCGATGAAGATCGCCAGCGCCAGCCGGAGCCAGATCGAGCGTCCCGGCAGCACCAGCCACGCCAGCAGGTAGAACAGGAAGCCGTGGATGATGTGCGAGAAGGTGTACCAGTCGGCGATGTGCTGCGAGTTCTCCGAACTCTGCACGACGCCGTGCCACAACTTCACATAGCCGCATTCGCAGATCGGCGTGCGCCCCATGAGATAGAGGATCAGCGCCTGCGTCGCGATCAGCCCGGCGGCGATGGCAAGGCCCGCGGGCCATGAAATGCGCCAGCCTTTTTGTGTGGCGCCCTTGGCTGCCGTGTCGCTCATGGTTTCTCCCCCATCTCGTCCTCTATCTCGTCGTTGTCGATCGCCATCAGCAGCACTTCGCCGTGCTCGCCCTGCCTGCGCCCGAGCGGCCGGAAGCCGGCCTTTTCATAAGCCCGGATCGCGACCCTGTTGGCCGGATCCGGATCGACGATGACGCGCGGCGCGCCTTCCTCGAACAGCATTTCGATGAACTCGCCGATCAGCCGCGGGCCGTGGCCTTTTCCGATCAGGCCCGGCTCGCCGATGAACTGGTCGATGCCCAGCGTGCCGGTCGGCTGGTCCTGATAGGGATTTTCGTCCTCCAGATGCGGATCGTAGCTCTGGATATAGCCGATTGGCCTGCCGTCGAGCTCGATGATGAAGGGCTCGACGGAAATGCTGTCGATATTGGCGCGGATGCCTTCCAGCTGGCTTGCCTTGTCGCCCCACCAGGCCGCGACATGCGGCGTGGCGAGCCAGCGGGCAAGAAGCGTCATGTCCTTGCCCGTCAGTGGGCGAAAGCCGTAAGCGGGCGGCACCTCAGGCGGCATCCAGCGTTTCGACGGTGAAGTTGTGGTTGGTGTAGACGCAGATGTCGGCCGCGATCTCCATCGCCTTGCGGGCGATTTCCTCGGCGTCCTTGTCCGTGTCCATCAGCGCGCGCGCGGCGGCCAGCGCATAATTGCCACCCGAACCGATGGCCATCACGCCATATTCGGGCTCCAGCACGTCGCCGGTGCCGGTCAGCGCCAGCGACACGTTCCTGTCGGCCACCAGCATCATCGCTTCCAGCCGGCGCAGATAGCGGTCGGTGCGCCAGTCCTTGGCGAGCTCCACGCAGGCGCGCGTCAACTGGTCGGGATATTGCTCGAGCTTGGTTTCGAGGCGCTCCAGAAGCGTGAAGGCGTCGGCCGTGGCGCCTGCAAAGCCGGCAATCACATTGCCCTTGCCGAGCCGGCGCACCTTCCTGGCATTTCCCTTCATGATGGTCTGGCCGAGGCTTACCTGGCCGTCGCCGGCAATCACAACCTTGCCGCCCTTGCGCACGGTCACGATCGTCGTGCCGTGCATGATCAATTCATTGGACATATATGGCTCCGATTCGCGCCATCCCTTGAAGGCAATCAGCGCGGTACGAGTGATGATGCGCCCATATGTATGTCGCGCTTTTTCGAATGCAAAGGGTGTAAGCTTGCTCTCCGGTCCCATGCCGCGGTGCAGCGCGTTGCAACTGGAAATCGCCGGACCATGCTGTTAGAACGCACACGTTCTTTCCAAAGTACCGCAAGGATAGCTCCATGAGCGCTCGCGCCGCCGAAGTCAGCCGCAAGACGAAGGAAACCGAAATTGCCGTTTCCATCGAGATAGATGGCGCTGGGCGGTCTGATATATCGACCGGCGTCGGCTTCTTCGATCATATGCTGGACCAGCTTTCGCGCCATTCGCTCATCGACATGACCGTGCGCGCCAAGGGCGACCTGCACATCGACGACCACCACACGGTGGAGGACACCGGCATCGCGCTCGGCCAGGCGCTGGCCAGGGCGATGGGCGACCGGCGCGGCATCATGCGCTACAGCTCGATCGACCTTGCCATGGACGAGACGCTGACGCGCGCGGCCATCGACGTCTCCGGCCGCCCGTTCCTCGTCTGGAACGTAAGCTTCTCGGCCCCCAAGATCGGCACGTTCGACACCGAGCTGGTGCGCGAGTTCTTCCAGGCGCTCGCCCAGAACGCCGGCATCACGCTGCACGTCACCAATCATTACGGCGCCAACAACCATCACATCGCCGAGACCTGCTTCAAGGCGGTGGCGCGTGCGCTGCGCATGGCGCTGGAGACCGATCCGCGCCAGCCGGACGCGGTGCCTTCCACCAAGGGTTCGCTGAAAGGCTGACGCAGATGGCCATCTATGTCGTGATGGAACCGCCGCTCGGGAACGCCGCCGCCGCGTCGGAGCGCGCCGTTCTGGTGCGCGACGGCTTTTCGCTGATCGCCTTCCTCGTGCCGCCGCTCTGGCTGCTGTGGCATCGGCTGTGGATCGAAGCCGCGCTCGCCTTTGCGGCAGCACTCCTGCTGACGGCGCTGGGCGAGGCGGCGGGTTTCGGCCTGACGAGTTCGCTGCTTTCCCTTCTGGTGTCGATCTATGTCGGCCTCGAAGGGCCGGCCCTGCGCCTTGCGGCGCTGCGCCGGCGCGGCTGGCGCGCGTGGGGCGCCGTGGAGGCGCGCGACCGGCGGGATGCCGAAATCCGCTATCTGTCCGAGGTCGATCTGCCCGGTCGCGAGGACGCGGTTCCGCCATTTGCGGACCAGCCGGCGAAGCCGGTCGCGGTCACGCCCGCCCGCAAGGGGCCGGCGCTCGGTCTGCTCGATTATCCGGGAAGGGCCTGAACATGCGCGTCGCCATCATCGATTACGGCTCGGGCAATCTGCGCTCGGCCACCAAGGCTTTCGAACGCGCATCGCGTGAAAGCGGCGTCGGTGCCGAAATCGAGCTGACCGCCGATGCCGAACGGGTCCGCACCGCCGACCGCATCGTGCTGCCGGGCGTGGGCGCCTATGCCGACTGCCGCGCCGGGCTCGACGCGGTGCCGGGCATGGTCGAGGCCATCGAGGAGGTCGCCGTCAGGAACGGCAGGCCGTTCCTCGGCATCTGCGTCGGCATGCAGCTCATGTCCGAGCGCGGGCTGGAAAAGACCGTCACGCGCGGGCTCGGCTGGATACCCGGCGACGTCAAGGAAATGACGCCGGCCGACCCGGCGCTGAAGATCCCGCAAATCGGGTGGAACACGATTCACGTGAAACATTCGCACCCGCTGTTCGATGGAATCCGCACGGGGGAGGGCGGTCTGCACGCCTATTTCGTGCATTCCTATCACCTTGCCGCAGCCAACCCGGAGCATGTGCTGGCCGAGGCCGACTATGGCGGCCCGATCACGGCGGCGGTGGCGAAGGACAATGTCGCCGGCACGCAGTTTCATCCTGAAAAGAGCCAGGCGCTGGGCCTTGCTCTCATCGCCAATTTCATGAGGTGGAAGCCATGACCAAGAAAGGCTACTGGATCGCGATGGTCGACATCACCGACCCGGAGGTCTATCCGCGCTACATCGCGGCCAATGCGGAGGCCTTCGAAAAATATGGCGCGCGCTTTCTCGCACGCGGCGGCCGGCACGAGGATCCCGAAGGGCCGACCGGCCAGCGCCACGTCATCATCGAGTTCGACAGCTACGACCAGGCGCTGGCCTGCTACAATTCGCCCGAATATCAGGAAGCGCTGAAACATCGGCTTGCCGCCTCGACCGCGCATTTTTCCATCGTCGAAGGGGTTTAGCCTGATGATCCTTTTCCCGGCCATCGACCTCAAGGACGGTGAGTGCGTGCGCCTGAAGCTCGGCGACATGGAGCAGGCGACCGTCTACAACACCGATCCCGCCGCACAGGCGCGCGCCTTCGAGGAGCAGGGCTTCGCGTGGCTGCATGTGGTCGATCTCAACGGCGCCTTCGCCGGCGAGAGCGTCAATGGCGCGGCTGTCGAGGCGATCCTGAAGGCGACGAAGAATCCGGTGCAGCTCGGCGGCGGCATCCGCACGATCGCCCATATCGAGAGCTGGCTGGACAAGGGGCTGGCCCGCGTCATCCTCGGCACGGTCGCGGTGCGCGACCCCGAGCTGGTAAAGGAAGCCTGCCGGCTCTTCCCCGGCAAGGTCGCCGTCGGCATCGACGCCAAGGGCGGTAAGGTGGCGGTCGAGGGCTGGGCGGAAGCCTCGAGCCTCGGCGTGATCGAGCTGGCGAAAAAGTTCGAGGGCGCGGGCGTCGCGGCCATCATCTACACCGACATCGACCGCGACGGCGTGCTGGCCGGCATCAACTGGAATTCCACGATCGATCTCGCCGAGGCGGTGTCCATCCCCGTCATCGCCTCGGGCGGTCTGGCTTCCATAGCCGACATCGTGCGCATGACCATGCCCGACGCGCAAAAGCTGGAAGGCGCCATCTCCGGCCGCGCGCTCTACGACGGCCGCATCGACCCGGCCGAGGCGCTGGAGATACTCGCCAAAAACCCAACTAATTGAATCACTTGCGGAACGCCTCCCTATCTTATTGAAAAGAAAGGGGTTTCAGTTGACAAACTGAAAATGGTCCTCTATATTGGTGGCAAATGGATTGGGGGTTCCCGGTCGGCGTCGGGCCTCGGAGTAATCCGAGGCCTTTCGCTTTAAAAGGCGTAGATTCCACGGTGTGGCCGGCCAAATCTCTTGCAGCTGAAGAGCTTTCTTTCGATTACTTCGAAGGCTCGGTTTGATTGGTCCGGCCGAACGATCTTCAAGCCAATGGGCCGAGCGGTCAGGTCCGTAATTTGCATGCCCGTCGATTTTGTGCGCTTATCCGAAAAGTGAATTTGGAAACCTGAAAGCGGGATTCTCAGGTCGTTTTCGCCCGCTGTTATGCGACGAAACTCCAGTTCGAGTTCAGTGTCTTCTTTGGCACCTCGTTTCTCGAATATGAAATGGTGTGTTCTTCCAATCTGCTGTCTCTTTTTAAGAAAGAGATAGGCCATCTGAAGACAGATTCTCAGTGAGATGCTGTAAGGATTGGTTGGAAAAAGATCCGTCTTTAGCTTTGGCTTGTCGATGACCGCAGCAAATACATGGAACCTCGAGGCGGCGAGAAGTTCCGTAAGCTCGTTCATGAATTGGAGCCGTAGATTCATATCTGACAGGATCACGAAAGCACCTGTCTGCTTGCGGATTTCGCGCTCGTGCAAGACGATGGAGTCGTGACCGAAGTACTTGAACTTCAATTTCAGGAAGCGAGGTATCGTCTTCGTGCAGTAGGACGACTTGGGAAACGCACAAAGAGACAGGGCAAAAGCTGGATATGTCGGATCAATGGATGTAAGCGAATGATCGCCGCTCTCGTCCGCGTAGAAAATATAGTCCCCGTGAATATCCGTCACTCTGGATAGCCCTCTTCCCAAACCAAGCTAGCAGAGACAAATCGATGCTCAAAGCCTGCGTAATTCCCTGCCTCGACGTCAAGGACGGCCCGCGCCGCCCGCAGCCGCGCAGCGGCGGGGACGCGCAAGTCGAAAAGGAGGCCGTCCTTTGACCCTCAAAGCCCGCGTGATTCCCTGCCTCGACGTCAAGGACGGCCGCGTCGTCAAGGGCGTCAACTTCGTCGACCTGATCGACGCCGGCGATCCGGTCGAGGCGGCGAGGGCCTATGATGCGGCGGGGGCGGACGAGCTTTGCTTCCTCGACATCACCGCCTCGTCGGACAATCGCGAGACCATCTTCGACGTGGTCGCGCGCACGGCCGAACAGTGCTTCATGCCGCTGACGGTCGGCGGCGGGGTGCGGCAGGTGTCAGACATCCGCAAGCTGCTTCTGGCCGGCGCCGACAAGGTGTCGATCAACACGGCGGCGGTGAAGAACCCGGACTTCGTCGCCGAAGCCGCCGACAAGTTCGGCAACCAGTGCATCGTGGTCGCCATCGACGCGAAGAAAGTGTCCGCGCCGGGCGAGGCCGACCGCTGGGAAATTTTCACCCATGGCGGTCGTGAGAAGACGGGCATCGACGCGATCGAGTTTGCCCGGAAGGTGGTCGACCTCGGCGCGGGCGAAATCCTGCTCACCTCCATGGATCGTGATGGCACCAAGGCCGGCTACGACATTGCGCTGACACGCGCGATCGCCGACGCGGTGCGCGCGCCGGTCATCGCTTCCGGCGGCGTCGGCACGCTCGACCATCTGGTCGAGGGCATTCGCGACGGCCATGCCAGCGCGGTTCTTGCCGCCTCGATCTTCCATTTCGGCACCTACACCATTGCGCAGGCCAAGGCCTACATGGCAAAAGCAGGTCTGCCGATGCGGCTCGACAGCGCCGCCTGATTTTTGATGCCGAGGCGCGAAGAACGCGAATGACCGCTTTTTCCCTCAACGATCTCGAACGCATCGTCGCTGAGCGCGCCCGCTCGGGCGACGCCAATTCCTGGACCGCGAAGCTCCATGCAGCCGGCATGGAAAAGGCGGCCAAGAAGCTTGGCGAGGAGGCGGTGGAAACCGTCATCGCCGCGATGAAGGGCGATGCCAAGGAACTCGTTTCCGAAAGCGCCGATCTTCTTTATCATTGGCTCGTCGTGCTGGCGGTTGCCGGCGTGCCGCTGTCGGACGTGCTCGAAGAGCTCGAACGGCGGACTGCACGGTCCGGCATTGCCGAAAAGGCATCCCGCGGCAAGGGCTGAACGAGGGCAGGCGATGGATCAACTCGCTCCGACCGTGAAATATTCCCCCTACCGGTTTTTCTCGGCGGAGCGATGGGCGGAATTCCGCGCCGACACGCCGCTGACGCTGACCGAAGACGAGGTCCAGCGGCTGAGCTCGCTCTACGATCCGATCGATCTGGACGAGGTGCGCCGCATCTATCTGTCGCTGTCGCGGCTCTTGTCGGCGCATGTCGAGGCAAGCCAGCTTCTCTACAGCCAGCGCAAGAATTTCTTCGGCGACGAGGCCATCAAAACCCCCTATATCATCGGCATGGCCGGCTCGGTGGCGGTGGGCAAGTCCACCACCGCGCGCGTGCTGAAGGAGCTTCTGGCGCGCTGGCCGTCGAGCCCGAAAGTGGATCTGGTCACCACCGACGGCTTCCTGCTGCCCAACGAAGTGCTGCGCCGCGAAAACCTGATGGAGCGCAAGGGCTTTCCCGACAGCTACGATGTCGGTGCGCTGCTGCGCTTCCTGTCGGCGATCAAGTCGGGCGAGCCCAATGTGCGCGCGCCGCTCTATTCGCACCTCACCTATGACGTGATGCCCGGCGAATATATCACCGTCGACCGACCCGACATCCTCATCTTCGAGGGCTTGAACGTGCTGCAGCCGCGCGACCTGCCGAGGGACGGCAAGTTCGTGCCGTTCCTGTCTGATTTCTTTGATTTTTCGATCTATATCGACGCCGAGGAAGAGCTGATCCACGCCTGGTATATCAAGCGCTTCATGAAGCTGCGGGAGACGGCCTTCCGCAATCCGGAGTCTTTCTTCCACCGTTACTCGCAGCTTTCGGAAGATGCCGCCCGCGCCATCGCCGAAGGGCTGTGGAGCAACATCAACCTCAAGAACCTGCGCGAGAACATTTTGCCCACGCGCCCGCGCGCCGACCTCATCCTGCGCAAGGGGACCGACCACAGGGTCGAGGAAGTGGCGCTGCGCAAGCTTTGAGGCTTTGGTGCTGAAACATGATCCGACTTTTCGCTGAGGCGGTCCTTCGGTTGGGGATCATCCTCTACGGCGCCGGCTTCGTCACGCGCCGCAAGGTCAGATTGATCCGGCCGCCATTCTTCAAAAGCGTCGAGGTCGCCGGGTAGATGCGGTCGACGCCGTGAAAGCCCAACCGGCTATCGCCGCCGAGGACGACCAGATCGCCGCTTTCGAGGCGGAATGACACGGTTGGGGCGGCGCGCGTCGTGCCGCCGACGCGGAACAGGCAGGCATCACCCAGCGAGATCGAGACCACGGGTGCCGCGAAGTCGGCTTCGTCGCGGTCCTGATGCATGCCCATCCTTGCTGTTTCGCCGTAGAAGTTGACGAGGCAGGCCTCCGGCGGCAGCGGATAGTCCGCCACCTCGCGCCAGACGGAAAGCAGCGCCTCGGGGATCGGCGGCCAGGGCTCTCCCGTAAGCGGATGCGTGGGCTGGTAGCGGTAGCCACGCTCGCGGTCCGTCACCCAGCCGAGCGGGCCGCAATTGGTCATGCGCACGCTCATCTCCTTGCCCGTGCCGGGCATGGTCGGAACGTAGAGTGGAGCAGCCCGCACGACCGCGCGGATGTCCTCCACCAGCGCCGCCTGCGCGGCGTGGTCGAGATAGCCGGGAATGTGCCTGACGCCGGGCGGCAGCGTGAGCATGGGCTTGTCCGGTTGGGGCGCGCGGAGCCTTCGTCGAAAAGAAAACGGCGGCATCGCGCCGCCGTTCCGTTTGGCAGGTACGGTGCCTCAGGCCTGGTCGATGTCTGGAATGCGCAGCACCTGACCGGGATAGATCTTGTCGGGATGCGTCAGCATCGGCTTGTTGGCCTCGAAGATGATGGTGTTCTTGGCGCCCTTGCCCTTGCCGTATTGCGCCTCGGCGATCTTCCAGAGGTTGTCGCCCTTCTTCACTGTGTAGAACACCGGCGCCTTGGCCGGCGTCGCGGCCGCCACCACGGCGGTCATGTCGACATTGCCGTCGAGCTTGAGCCCGCTTTCCGGCGGCACGATCTTCAATTCGTCGGCCTCGACCTTGGAGATGCCGAGCGTGTTGCCCACGGCGATCACCGCCTTCTCGAAGATCGACTGGTCGGCGACGACGCCTTTCAGGATCGCCTTGTCGCCCTGCACCTCGACCTGCACCTTGTCGGTGCCGAGCTTGTGCGAATCCAGCTCCTTCTTCAGTTCGTCCGCCTGCGGCGCCTTCTCCTCGTCGCCGCCGAAGCCGAGCTTCTTGCCGACGCTTTTGACAAAATCGAACATTCCCATCTGGGTCTCCTTGCCGCTGTTGTGTCGGCCGAATTTCGCACAGGCTCGCGTGAATGGCCAGCGCCGCCCATGTCCGTTCGTTGCCGTGGCGCGCGGCTCGCCGGGCTCAAGATGAACGGCATCCGGCCGGGCGGGAGCGTTCGATGCAAGGGGAAGCGGCGACGCGGCAGGGCACGGTGAGGCTCGGCCGCCTTCTCAGCCCCGAACGGCGTCGCCCCAGTCCAGCTTTCGCGCGGCCTTGAATGCCGCGCCGTCGCGGCGGGTCAGCAGGCGTTCGCCGGCATTGCCGTTCGCATCGCAGAGCTTCAGCCGCACCATGCCCGAGCTTGCCTGCGGTGGCGCCAGCACCCGCTCGGGCGCGGTTTCGCCGGCATGGCGCGAGGCGGCGATGTAGATGTACTTTTCGTCCTCCCATGGCACCTCGCCGCCCTTGGCCAGCCGGTGCAGGCGCGAACGGGCGACGCGGCGGGAGAAATGGCACCAGTCGGGCGCGACGAGCGGGCATGCCTGCCGGTGCGGACAGGGTGCAACGAGATGCGCGCCGGCCTCGATCAGCCGTGCGCGGACGCGCAGTATGCGCTGCCAGCCGGCCGGCGTGCCGGGCTCGACGATGACCAGCGTGTCGCCTGTCAACGCCCACAGCCTGTCGACCAGCGGCTCGATCTTTTCAGGCGGCAACTCGTCCAGCACATAGGCGAGCGTGACGAGGTCGGCAGGCTGAAGCTCAGGAAATTTTCCCATCACATCGGCAGCAAGGTAGCGCGCGGCGGTGGGCTGGGCATGGCGGGCGAGGTCCGCGCCCACGGCGCGGATCGCGGGGCTCGCCTCGACCAGCATCGCGTCCTCAAGACTGTCCCAGCAGTCGCGCGCCGCCCAGAACACCGTGCCGGGGCCGGCGCCGACATCGATGAGGCTGCGCGGCGCGAAATTCTCCCGAGCCTCGGCAACGCTTTCGAGGCTGGCGCGCACCGCCGCATAGGTGGCGGGCAGGCGCGTCGCCAGATAGGCCTTTGCGGCCAGATCGTCGGACAGGTGCAGCCGCCCGTCGCGCGTCTCGGCGCGGTAGCGGCGCGAGAGAACCTCCGCCGCCTGCTTCAAGGCGGCCAGCGGCACGCCTTCGAGCGCCTTGTCGACCGCCTGACGAAGGGCAGCGGGAAGTTCCATGCCTGTTCGTTTCCCTGGTTATTCTTGAAGCATGATCTTGTCCGAAAAGTCTGCAACTTTTCGCTGCGCGGACCTTCGGTTCGGGACCATGCTTCAGGCGGTGCCGAATTTGCGGGCCGCATCGAGCGACAGCCCGAGCCCCACCGAGCCGAACATATCGCCCTGCACCACCGTTGCACCCGGAAAAAGCGACAGCAGGCGGTTTTTGAGCATCGGAATGGCGGTCGAGCCGCCGGTGAGGAAGAGCGTGGTGATGCGCTGGGCCTCGACGCCGGCGTCGGCGAGCGTCTTCTGCACCGTGTTCGCGACCCGCTCGACGGCCGCGTCGATGGCCTCGTCGAGGCCGGCGCGCGTGACCGGCAGCGACAGCGTCTCCTCGGTCAGCTTCACCGTCATTTGGGTGTCGTCGCGGTCGGTGAGGTCGATCTTGGCGCGCTCCACCGTGCCGGCCAGCGCGTGGCCCTGGCGGTTCGACACGATGTCGATCATGCGGTCGACCAGCTCGGGCTTTGCGGCCTCGTAGCGGATCTGGCGCAGGTCGGTCATGGCCTTTGGCGTATAGAGCATGTTGATGCGCTGCCAGGTGGCGAGGTCGTTGAAATAGCCGGCGGGCAGGTTGCGCTTGCCGTCCTTGGTCTGCGTCTTGTAGCCGAGCTCGGGCATCAGATGCGCGACCGACAGGAGCCGGTCGAAGTCGGTGCCGCCGATATGCACGCCGGTGCTGGCGAGGATGTCGTCCTTGCGGTCGACGGCGCGTGCCCGCTCGGGCGAGACGCGCACTATGGAGAAGTCGGAGGTGCCGCCGCCGATGTCGATGATCAGCGCCAGCTCCTCGCGGGTGACGCTCTGCTCATAGTCGAGCGCGGCCGCGATCGGCTCGAACTGGAACGCGATGTGCTTGAAGCCTTGCGCGCGGGCGGCGGCTTCGAGCTGGTTCTGCGCGTCGCGGTCGGCGGTCTCGTCCTCGTCGACGAAATGCACCGGGCGGCCGAGCACCACCTGCTCGATGTCCTGGCCCAGCTCGCGGTCCAGCCGCTCCTTCAGATAGGCGATGAAGGTGCCGATGATGTCGGAGAAGGCGAGATAGCGCGCCTTGATGCGCGTCTTCTCGTGGATCAGCGAGGAGCCGAGCACGCTTTTCAGCGCGCGCAGCAGGCGGCCTTCGGCGTTCTCGGTGTAGTCGGCAATGGCGCGGCGGCCGAAATAGGTGTTGTTGTCCTCGAAATTGTAGAAGACGGCGCTGGGCATGGCGACATGCTCGCCTTCGAGCGGCACAAGTTTCGGGCGGCCGCCCGCCATATAGCCGACCGTGGAGTTGGACGTGCCAAAGTCGATGCCACCGCTGATCGGTTTCATGGGATTTTCCTTGTATGAGATGACGGCCCGGCGCGGGGGAGGTGTGCGGTTACACAAGCCGGGCGGCAATGTCGAGGCAAAAGCGAGATTTTTCTGCGCGACCAAAAAGCGCCGCAAAGTGGCGCCCCATACCCAGCAAACGAAAAAAGCGCTATAGACGCCGCCTTGAAAGAGTGAGTCATTCACGGACGCATGGCCAAGATACCCCTGAAGCTCGAGGAACTCATCGACGGCGAGGCGCTGCGCCGCGATCTCACCGCGCTGACGGCCGAAACCGGCGGCGATGGCTCGAGCCTCGATGTGCGCGGCGGCGTATTGCAGCTTCTGAAGGAGCGCCGGGCGTCAGGCCGGGCGGTGGCCGAGCGGATGCTGCGCGAGGACGGCGGCGGCACGGCCTGCGCGGCGCGCCTCTCGCACCTGATGGATGAGATCATCCGCGCGCTCTACGATTTTGCCGCCACCCACGTCTACCACGCGCGAAATCCTTCGTCGGCCGAGCGCATGGCGGTGGTGGCCGTGGGCGGCTATGGCCGCGGCACGCTGGCGCCGGGCTCCGATCTCGATCTCCTGTTCCTGCTGCCCTACAAGCAGACGCCCTGGGGCGAGCAGGTGGTCGAGTACATGCTCTACATGCTGTGGGACATGGGGCTGAAGGTCGGCCACGCCACCCGTAACATCGACGAGTGCCTGCGCCTGTCGCGCGAGGACATCACCATCCGCACCGCCATCCTCGACGCCCGCTTCCTGTGGGGCGAGGAAAAGCTCTTCGACGAACTGCTGGTGCGTTTCGACAGGAGCGTGGTCAAGCACACCGGCCCGGAGTTCGTGCAGGCCAAGCTCGCCGAGCGCGACGAGCGCCACGCCAAGGCCGGCGAAAGCCGCTATCTGGTCGAGCCCAACGTCAAGGACGGCAAGGGCGGCCTGCGCGACCTGCACACGCTATTCTGGATCGGCAAATACTTCTATCGGGTGCGCACCGGCGAGGAGCTGGTGCAGAAGGAGGTCTTCACCCGCGCCGAATACAACCAGTTCCTCAAGGCCGAGGATTTCCTCTGGGCGGTGCGCTGCCACATGCACTTCCTCACCGGCAAGGCCGAGGAACGCCTGCATTTCGACATCCAGCGCGACATTGCCGAACGGCTCGGCTACACCAGCCATCCCGGCCTGTCGGCGGTCGAGCGCTTCATGAAGCACTATTTCCTTACGGCCAAGACGGTGGGCGACCTGACCCGCATCTTCTGCGCCGGGCTGGAGGAGGAGCAGGCGAAATATGTGCCGGGCTTCGACCGCATCTTCCTCACCTTCTCGCGCCGCCACCGCAAGCTCGCCGGCACCAGCGACTTCATCGTCGACAACCACCGCATCAACGTGGCCGACGATCAGGTTTTCGTGCGCGATCCGGTCAACATGCTTCGCCTGTTCTGGTTCGCCGACAAGCACGGGCTGGAGTTCCACCCCGACGCGCTGAAGCTTCTGACCCGCTCGCTGTCGCTGGTGGACAAGAGCCTGCGCCGCAACAGGGAAGCCAACCGGCTGTTCCTCGACATCCTCACCTCCGACCGCAACCCCGAGCTCAACCTGCGCCGCATGAACGAGGCCGGGCTGCTCGGCAAGCTGATCCCGGATTTCGGCCGCATCGTCGCGATGATGCAGTTCAACATGTATCACCACTACACGGTGGACGAGCACCTGCTGCGCTGCATCGGCGTGCTGTCGGAACTGGAGCGCGGCGACGGCGAAAAGATCCACCCGCTGTCGCACTCGCTGATGGAAGGGCTGAAAAAGAAGCGCGAGGCGCTTTATGTCGCCGTGCTGCTGCACGACATCGCCAAGGGCCGCCCCGAAGACCATTCCGAGGCCGGCGCCAGGATCGCCCGGCGCATCTGTCCGCATATGGGGCTTTCGGCCGCCGAGACCGAGACAGTTGCCTGGCTGGTGGAGAACCATCTGGTGATGTCGATGGTGGCGCAGTCGCGCGACCTCAACGACCGCAAGACCATCGAGGATTTCGCCGACGTGGTGCAGACGGTGGAGCGCATGAAGCTGCTGCTCATCCTCACCGTGTGCGACATTCGCGGTGTCGGCCCCGGCGTATGGAACGGCTGGAAGGGCCAGTTGCTGCGCACGCTCTACTACGAGACCGAGCTGCTGCTGACCGGCGGTTTTTCCGAGGTGTCGCGCGCCCAGCGCGCTGCGGAGGCGCGGGCCGCGCTTTCCGAAGCGCTTCCCGACTGGCCGGAGGCCGAGCGCAAACGCACCGTGGACCTGCATTACGAGAACTACCTGCTTGCGGTCGATCTCAAGGACCAGTTGCGCCATGCCGAGTTCATCCGCGCGGCCGACGCCGACAAGCGCAAGCTTTCGACCATGGTCAAGACGCACGAGTTCGAAGGCGTCACCGAGATCACGGTGCTGGCGCCCGACCATCCGCGCCTTCTGTCGGTCATCGCGGGCGCCTGCGCGGCGGCCGGCGGCAACATCGTCGACGCGCAGATCTTCACCACCTCGGACGGCCGGGCGCTCGACACCATCCTCATCAACCGCGAATTCGACCGCGACGAGGACGAGCAGCGGCGCGCCGAGCGCGTCGGCAGGCTCATCGAGGACGTGCTGTCGGGCAAGTCCTGGCTGCCGGAGATGATCGAGAAGCGCACCAGGCAGAAGCGCGGCGCAAAAGCCTTCCGCCGCGAGCCGCGCGTGGAAATCCGCAACACGCTGTCGAACCGCTTCACCGTCATCGACGTGTCGGGCCTAGACCGGCCGGGCCTGTTGTCGGAGATTACCGGGGCGCTGTCCGACCTGTCGCTCGACATCGCCTCGGCCCATATCACCACCTTCGGCGAGAAGGTCATCGACACGTTCTATGTCACCGACCTGACCGGCCAGAAGATCGAGAACCCGACGCGGCAACAGGCGATCCGCGAGACGCTGCTGGCCACCCTGCAGGGCGACGGCGCCACCCAGCGCGGCGGCAAGGCAAAGGCGACGGTGTCGTGAAGGTCATGAACTTGAGATTCGGTTCCTCCCTCTCCGGGTTGCTTTGCAAACCGCCTCGCCGCCACGCAGCGCTATCGCATATGGGTGCTTCGGCAAGCTTGACCGGCACTGTACCCCCACCCCTAACCCCTCCCCACAAGGGGGAGGGGGATGATCTCGTCGTCGCGGACACTGGAAATGGTGAAGGTTGGCGACGGACGGTTGTGCCACAAGATTCCTCTCCCCCTTGTGGGGAGGGGCCAGGGGTCATTTCGGACGCGATCACCTTGCCGCGCAGTGGAGGAGAACTGTCGAGCCCCGATCCCGAAGGACGAGACGGGGTGAGGGCCATTTCCCAGCATCACGAAACCGGACGACTGCACGCATGAGCCTGGTCAAGAAATTCGCCACCGTCGCATCGGGCACGCTGATGAGCCGCGTGTTCGGCTTCATGCGCGAGATGCTGATGGCGGCGGCGATCGGCACCGGGCCGGTGGCGGACGCCTTTTACGCGGCCTTCCAGTTTCCCAACACCTTCCGCCGGCTGTTCGCCGAGGGCGCGTTCAACGCCGCCTTCGTGCCGCTCTTCGCCAAGGAGATCGAGGCCCATGGCACCGAGGGGGCCAAGCGCTTTTCGGAAGAGGTGTTCGGCGTGCTGTTCACCACGCTGCTGGTGCTCACCATCGCCATGGAACTGGCCATGCCGCTGCTGGTGCGTTTCCTGATCGCGCCGGGTTTCGTCGACGAACCGCAGAAATACGATCTCACCGTGGCGCTCGCCACGATCATGTTCCCCTATCTCATCTGCATGTCGCTGGCGGCGATGATGAGCGGCATGCTGAACTCGCTGCGCCGCTATTTCGCCGCCGCGATCGCGCCGGTGTTCCTCAACATCATCCTGATCGCCGTTCTGGCCAATGCCTGGTACAAGGGCCATGACAGCCTGGCTGTCGGCTATGCGCTGGCCTGGGGCGTGCTGGCCGCGGGGCTCGTGCAGCTTGCCATCGTCTGGATCGCGGTGCGCCATGCCGGCATTTCGATCGGCTTTCGCCGCCCGCGCATGACACCCAACGTCAAGCGGCTCCTGATCCTCGCCTTGCCGGCGGCGATCACCGGCGGCATCACCCAGATCAACCAGCTCATCGGCACGGCCATCGCCTCCGGGCAAAACAGCGCCGTTTCCTCGCTGGCGCTGGCCGACCGCGTCTACCAACTGCCGCTCGGCGTGGTGGGCGTGGCCGTCGCCATCGTGCTTCTGCCGGAACTGTCGCGGGCGCTGAAGTCCGGGAACCTCAAGGAAGCCGCCAACCTGCAGAATCGCTCGGTCGAGTTCACGCTGTTTTTGACACTGCCGGCGGCGGCGGCGCTGCTGGTGATGTCCGAGCCGATCGTGCGCGTGCTCTATGAGCGCGGCCAGTTCGCGGCCGGCAACAGCACTCCGACCGTGGCGGCGATCCTCGCCATCTTCGGGCTCGGCCTGCCGGCCTTCGTGCTCATCAAGGCGTTCACGCCCGGCTATTTCGCGCGCGAGGACACGCGCACGCCGATGATCTTCGCGGCCATTTCAGTTGCCGTGAACATTTCGGTGGCGCTGACGCTGTTTCCGGTCATGGGCGCGCCCGGCATCGCCACCGCCTCGGCCATCGCCGGCTGGGTCAATGCGGCCATGCTGCTCTTCGTGCTGATCCGGCGTGGCCATTGGGGCGCCGACATTCCGCTGCTCACGCGCATACCGCGCCTGCTGATCGCCGCCGGCGTAATGGCCGGCGCGTTGCATATCGCCCTGGGGCGGCTGCATCCCCATCTCGCCTCGTCGGCGCCGCTCTACACGCAGGCGCTGACGCTTGCCGTGCTGGTGGTTTGCGCCGCCATCATCTATTTCGCCGTCGCCTTCGGCATCGGCGGGGCCAGCCTGGGCATGCTCCGCCGCAACATCAGGCGTGAGGCGGCAAAATCGCAGGCACCCGCTGCCAATGCGACGGTGGACGAGTGATCTGTTGCATCCGACCACGGCGTGCAGTCGCTGGCAGCATTAGGCTGCGTGCGGCTGGATTTTCAGGAGTTCGTTGCCGATCCGGCGTTTCTGCTCCAACAGTTCGTAATCATGCTGCAAGCCCAGGAAAAAACCTTCGGAAACACCGAAATATCGGGCGAGCCTGAGGTCGGTGTCGGCAGTCACCGCTCGCTTTCCCAGAACGATTTCATTGATCCGCCGAGGCGAGACTCCTATGGCGCGCGCAAGCGCATTCTGGCTGAGCCCCATCGGCTCCAGGAATTCGGATAGCAGAATCTCGCCGGCATGCGGGTTGTGAAGCTGGTCTTCAGTGGTAGTCGGCGATTTCGACATTGCTCGGCACTCCGTCACGCCAATGGAAGCAGATACGCCACTGGTCATTTTTCCTGATCGAGAACTGGCCCTTGCGATCGCCCTTCAGGACTTCGAGCCGGTTGCCGGGCGGTATCCGCAGATCCTCCAGTCGGCGCGCCTGATTGAGAAGCCTGAGCTTGAGCAGAGCCTTGTCCTGTATGTCAGGCGGCAGCTTGCGGCTGCGTAGGCCGTTCCAGATTTTCTCGGTCTCTGCGTCCGCAAAGCTGCTGATCATCTTGTAGAGCATAACGTATAACGTTATGTGGATCAAGCTGGCGCAATTCAATCCTCTTGCTCTCGCCCGCGCCATCGGCCATAAGCGCGCATCGATTTTCGCCGCGCGCGAAACGGCCCTCCACAAGCCACGAGGACATCATGAACGAATTCAAGCCGCTCGTCTTTTCCGGCGTCCAGCCCACGGGCAATCTCCATCTCGGCAATTATCTCGGCGCCATCCGCAAGTTCGTCGCCTTGCAGGAAACCAACGACTGCATCTACTGCGTCGTCGACCTGCATTCGCTGACCGCCCAGCTCGTCCATGACGACCTGGAGGGCCAGACGCGTTCGATCACCGCGGCCTTCCTGGCGGCGGGCATCGACCCCAAAAAGCACATCGTCTTCAACCAGGCGCGCGTGCTGCAGCATGCCGAACTTGCCTGGATCTTCAACTGCGTGGCGCGCATCGGCTGGATGAACCGCATGACGCAGTTCAAGGACAAGGCCGGCAAGGACCGCGAGAATGCCTCGCTGGGCCTGCTCGCCTATCCGAGCCTGATGGCGGCCGACATCCTCGTCTACCGCGCCACCCATGTGCCGGTCGGCGACGACCAGAAGCAGCACCTGGAGTTGACCCGCGACATCGCCCAGAAGTTCAACAACGACTTCTCCGCCCGCATCGCCGAGCTCGGCCTCGGCGTCGAGATGCAGATGGGCGAGGAGACTGTGAACGGCTTCTTCCCGATCACCGAGCCGATCATCGGCGGCCCGGCGGCGCGCATCATGTCGCTGCGCGACGGCTCCAAGAAGATGTCTAAGTCGGACCCGTCCGATCTCTCGCGCATCAACCTGACCGATGACGCCGACACGATCTCGAAGAAGATCAAGAAGGCCAAGACCGATCCGGAAGCGCTGCCGGGCGAGGTCGACGGCCTTGCCAGCCGCCCCGAGGCCGAAAACCTCGTCGGCATCTATGCCGGCCTTGCCGACATGTCGAAGCAGGACGTGTTGAAGGAATTCGGCGGCCAGCAGTTCTCGGTGTTCAAGCCCGCGCTTGCCGATCTGGCGGTGGCGAAGCTCGCGCCGGTCGCCGGCGAGATGCGCCGCCTGATCGCCGACCCCGGCTATATCGACAGCGTGCTGCGCGACGGCGCCGACCGCGCCCGCGTGATCGCCGAGGACACGATGAAGAGCGTGCGCCAGATCATCGGCCTGCTCGGCGACTGACGCAGCCGGCACCGACCCGCTTGCGGGCAGGCGGCGCCGGTGGCAGATTGCGCCCCTGGGGGAAGGCCAGCAGGGATGGACCATGGTTTCTAAACGTCTCAGCCGCGAGGCGGGGCATCGTCGGAAATTTCTGACGATCATCGACGACACGCCCGAATGCGAGCGGGCCGTGGCCTATGCCTCGCGCCGCGCCAAGCACACGGGCGGCGTGGTGGTGCTGCTCTATGTCATCGAGCCGAGCGACTTCCAGCACTGGCTGGGCGTGGAGAAGATCATGCGCGAGGAGGCGATCGCCACCGCCAACACCGCGCTCGATACCTATGCCGCCAAGGTGCGCGAAACGCTCGGCATCGAGCCCGAGCTGGTGGTCCGGGAAGGCAAGACCACCGAGCAGATCCACCAGCTCATCGAGGAAGACCAGGACATCGCCATCCTGGTGCTGGCCGCCAGTTCGTCCAAGGAGGGGCCGGGGCCGCTGGTCGCCTCCATCGCCGGCAAGGGTGCCGCCTTTCCGATTCCCGTCACGGTGGTCCCGCAGAATCTCTCCGACGAGGACCTTGAAAGTCTGGCCTGAACAGATCATCTGTCCCACAGGGTCCGCCGGTTTCGCTTGAATGTCGGCTCGGCCGAGCCTATTTAGAATTATTCCAAGATGCTGACGCACGGAGATGCGGCGATGTTCATCCAGACCGAGGCGACCCCCAATCCCGCCACGCTGAAATTCCTGCCCGGCCGGGAAGTGCTGGTGCAAGGCACGGCCGACTTCCGGGATGCCGGGACGGCTTCCGAGGCGTCGCCGCTGGCCGGCAGCCTGTTCACCATTCCGGGCGTGACGGGCGTGTTCTTCGGATACGACTTCATCACCGTCACCAAGGAAGACGGTCCCGACTGGCAGCACCTGAAGCCCGCGATCCTGGGCGCCATCATGGAGCACTTCATGTCGGGCGCCCCGGTGATGACCGCGGGCGGCCATGCCGCCACCGCCCATCACGACGAGAGCGGTGAGTTCTACAGCGAGGAAGACACCGAGATCGTCGCCACCATCAAGGAGCTGCTGGACACGCGCGTGCGCCCGGCCGTGGCGCAGGACGGCGGCGACATCACTTTCCGCGGCTATGAGAACGGCACGGTGTTCCTGCACATGAAGGGCGCCTGCTCGGGCTGCCCGTCGTCCACGGCAACGCTGAAGCACGGCATCCAGAACCTGCTGCGCCATTTCCTGCCCGAGGTGGAGCACGTCGAGCAGGTCGGCTGAACGACCGACGAAGACATATCCGCCAAAAACAAAAACCGGGCCTTGCAGCCCGGTTTTTTTGCGACGTCCTTGTTGCCGAGACGGCTCGCTGTGAAACATTGCCCCGCAGCCGGGGCAATGAATCGGAATGTTCTGGAGCGGCTCCTGTCTTACGGGGATCGTCGGAACCGCTGGAAGTGCTTCAGAGCACGATCACCTTGGCGCCGGTCTCGGCGCGATCGTAGAGATCGATGATGTCCTGGTTCATCAGCCGGATGCAGCCGGACGACATCGCCTTGCCGATGGAGAACCATTCCGGCGTGCCGTGCAGGCGATAGCCGGAATCGCCGCCCTTGTTGAACAGATAGAGCGCGCGCGCACCGAGCGGGTTGGTCAGGCCGGGCGGCATGCCGCCACGCCACTTGGCCAGCTCCGGCTGGCGCCCGATCATCGCCGAGGGCGGCGTCCAGGTCGGCCATTCGCGCTTCAGCGCCACATGCGCCGTGCCGTGCCACTCGAAGCCCTGGCGGCCCACGCCGATGCCGTAGCGGACGGCCTTGCCCTCGGGCAGGACGAAATAGAGGAACTTGTTGGTCGTATCGACGATGATCGTGCCCGGCTTCTCGGCCGTGTCATAGCGCACGATCTGGCGGTGGTACTTCTTGTCCACCTTGTAGATCGGCACCGCCGGCAACTGGTAGCCGGCATCCACCCTCGAACCGTAGTCGGAGGAGAACATCTTGAAGGTGCCGTCGCTCGTGCAGCCGGCAAGAGCCGCCATAAGCACAAGGCCGGCGGCGATGAAAAGTGGCTTCATGCGCATAGAAGATCCGCAGCTCCGGTCCCACCAAACGGCCCGAATCAGGCCGTATTTTCGCCGTTATTTGTGAGGGGCGTTTCGTTGCTTGCCAAGTGCTTGGGACGCCCAAGTTGCGGCGAATGCAAGTGAGGACGCGTTGCTATGGCTTTTCGGCAACAGTCGCAACCGCCTGCAAACGCAAGCAATCGAGCGCCGCCCGAAAGCGCGGGGCGAAACGGGGGAACCACGGGGCTGCCTCCGGCATTGCGCAGGCAATGGTTTCATCCGCGAATGCGTCCGACGGCATGCAACTCGAGCGCAAGATAGACCTGCTTCGCGAGGCGATCCTGCACCACCGGCAGGTCACCGCGATCTATGACGGCCGCGACCGCGCCTTCTGCCCGCACTTCCTCGGCACGCATGGCGGCGGCTGGAACGTGCTTGGCTGGCAGTTCGCGGGGCATTCGGAAAAGGGGCTGCCGGCCGGCGGTGCGTGGCGCTGCTTCGAGCTTGCGCGGCTGCGGGATATGGCGCTGCGCGACGGCAATTGGCATCGCGGCATCTACGAGGGCTTCGCCCAGCACTGCGTGAGCGAGGTGGACACGGCCATCGATGCCGCCCACGGCGCCGTCGTCCGGCGCACGCGCCGATGATCGTCGGCGAGAACCGGCAAAAACGGGTTCAAAACGGGAACATAACATGGCATTGTGCCCGGCATGCCTATCGTTTCCCCCCTTTCCGCCAATCCGCTCCTCGATGGTCGCCAGTCGGAGCGCGCCATGCTGGTGCGCCGGGGCGTCCAGCGCCTGCTGTCGCAGATGGGCGTGCATGTGCTGCCCGAGCTGTCGCTGGCCAGCGGCCGCCGCGCCGATCTCGTCGCGCTGACGCGCAAGGGCGACATCTGGATCATCGAGATAAAATCCTCGATCGAGGATTTCCGCGTGGACCGCAAATGGCCGGACTACCGGCTGCATTCCGACCGCTTCTTCTTCGCAACGCATCCGGAGGTGCCCGCGGAGATTTTTCCCGAAGAGTGCGGCTTCATCCTTTCCGACGGCTATGGCGCGGAAATCCTGCGCGACGCGCCCGAGCACCGGCTGGCGTCGGCCACGCGCAAGGCGCTGATGCTCAGGATCGCACGGGCGGGCGCCGCCCGCCTGCTCGCGGCCGAACTGGCCGGCGTCTCGGTGCCGGCGCTGGAGAACGAAAGCGAGTAGCGTCCGTCGGATTGCGGCTCACCTCTTTTGCCCAGTCCTTCGGGACACGCTCTTTCCGCCGGGACCAGAGGGAGGACAATCGCATATGGCGCGGCCTGCCCACCACTCCGGTTTGCAGCGCAAACCACCTCTCCCCCTCCAAAGGGCAGAGGAAGGGTGCCCAGGCTCGCGTGGATGGCGTTTCCCTTCCCGGGCCGATCATGTCCGCCTGATCGTGGCGAAGGACCGGAGGCGGGTTGCGCGGCAACCCGGTGAGGGACGAATTCAGAGCATTTCCAGCAAAAGTGCGAAGCGGTTTTGCGTCCGGAAATGCGCAAAAACAAATAGATAGAGCGGTTCCGGCGAGTCCGTAAAACCCAGAACCGCCCTAGTATGCGGCCAGCCGCCCCTGAGCGGGAGAGGGCCGACGCGGCACCGCGGTCCTACAGAAGCCCCGCCTGCTCGGCCTGCTCGCGCAGGTTCTGGCGCGGGCGCGGGCCGATCTGCTGGATGACCAGTCCCGCCGCCAGCGAGCCCAGCCTGCCGCAGTCTTCCAGGCTGCGTCCCGTCGTGTAGCCGAACAGGAAGCCGGCGGCGTAGAGGTCGCCGGCGCCCGTCGTGTCCACCAGCTCGCTGATCTCGATGGCATTCACCTCGACGGTCTCGTTGCCGCGCACGATGACCGAGCCCAGTTCCGAGCGGGTGACGGCGGCAAGCTTGCAGTCGCGGCGGATGAGATCCAGCGCCTGGTCGAAGGATTCGGTCTGGTAGAGCGATTTCGCCTCGCTCTCATTGGCAAAGACGATGTCCACCGTGCCCGTGCGCATCAGGTCGAGGAACTCCTCGCGGTAGCGGTCGACGCAGAACGGGTCGGACAGCGTCATCGACACTTCGCGGCCGGCGGCATGCGCGTGGGATGCGGTGAGGCGGATGGCTTCCTTGGCGCGGGGCGGGTCCCACAGATAGCCCTCGAAATAGGTAACGGCGGCAGCCCGCGCCTTGTCGGCCTCGACATCCTCAGGTCCAAGCTCCACGCAGGCGCCGAGATAGGTGTTCATCGAGCGCTCGCCGTCGGGCGTGACGAAGATCATCGAGCGCGCCGTGGGCGGCGTGCCGGTCAGCGGGCGGGTGTCGAAGGCCACGCCCTGGGCGCGAATGTCGTGCGTGTAGATTTCGCCGAGATGATCCTGGCTGACCTTGCCGAAATAGGCGGCGCGCCCGCCGAAGCTTGCCACGCCGGCCGCCGTGTTGCCGGCGCTGCCGCCGGAAGCCTCGATCGCCGGTCCCATGCGGCTGTAGAGCAGTTCGGCGCGCTCGGCATCGATCAGGTTCATGGCGCCCTTGATGATGCGGTTCTCGACGAGGAAATCGTCGTCGCACTGGGCGATGATGTCGACAATGGCATTGCCGATGCAAAGCACGTCGTATTTGCTCATGATGTCTCCGCGAAGCCGGACAGATGGACGTTTGGCACGCTGGCCGCCGGCGGGTCTAGCCGTTCGGGCGGGTTTTGCAAACCCCACAAAGGACGCAATTCTTGCAGGCCAGCCCGCGTCTGCCTATTTGTGGCGCTGCAACGGCCCCGACGTGAAAGGAACCGCCGCCGATGATCTTCGACGCCGCGCGCGCCGCCGCCGCCAGGCTGTTCACGCCCGAATTCCGCGGCGTCTTCCTGAAGACGCTGGGCATCACGCTGCTGGCGCTGGCGGCGCTGTGGATCGGCCTCTACAAGCTGTTCGGCGCGCTCGCCCTGCCGTGGATCGACGCGTTGCTGCCGGGCTTTCCAGCCTGGGCGGGCTGGCTCGGCCTGATTGCCGCGATCTTCGCCGGCATCGGGCTGGCGCTGGCCCTGGCGCTGCTGATCGCGCCGGTGACGGCTCTGGTGGCCGGTCTGTTCCTCGACGACATCGCCGAGGTGGTGGAGCGCACCGACTACCCTGCGGACCCGCCAGGCCGCGCCTTGCCGGTCTGGGCGGCGGCGGTGATGACGGTGAAATTCCTCGGTGTGGTCGTCGTCGCCAACGTGCTGGCGCTGCTCCTGCTGCTGGTGCCGGGCATCAATATCGGCGCTTTCTTCGTGGTGAACGGCTATCTGCTCGGCCGCGAGTTCTTCGAATTCGCGGCCATGCGCTTCCGGCCCGAAGCCGAGGCCAGGGCGCTGCGGCGCAGATATGCCGGCACGGTGTTCATGGCCGGGCTGGTGGTTGCCGCCTTCATGGCCGTGCCGCTCCTCAACCTGCTCACCCCTTTGTTCGCCGCCGCCATGATGGTGCATCTGCACAAGGCGGTGTCGGCGCGCGAAGCGATATCGGCGACGCGACGCGTCTCCGCATCGCCGCCCTCAGGTTTTCTTGATGCCACGAAGTGAGGCCGGACATTGCCCCGGTCCGTTCGGCCGCGCAGCGGCCAAAGCGGCAAGGCCCCCGTCGTTGCCGATTGTGTAAGCACGCTTCGGCACGCGCAAAGCCATGCCTCGGCGGAAACGCGGCAAGAAGCCATTCTCACCGGAGACGGCGACGCCTCATACCGGCGGCGTGCCGTTTTCGGCCAGCACCGCGCCGGCGAGGTAGAGGGAGCCGCCGATGAGGATGCGCGGCGGCGGTTCCGAATGGTCCCAGGTCTCGCGCAGCAGCATCAGCGCATCGGCCACCGAGTTGACCGGCTCCGCCGACAGCCCGGCCTCGCCCGCGCGCACCGCCAGTTCGGCGTTGGACACGCTGGCGTCGCTGAAGGCCACCGGCACCGTGTAGACATGGCGAGCGATGCCCTTGAAGGCACGGAAATAGCCGGTCTGGTCCTTGGTGTTGATCATGCCGCTGATGAGGAACAGCGGCCGCGCGAATTTCTCTTCCTGTTCGGTAAGGGCCTCGGCGATCACCAGCCCGGCGCCGGGATTGTGGCCGCCGTCGAGCCAGATTTCCGCGCCCTCGGGCGCCAGCGCGGTAAGCTTGCCCTGCGGCAGGCGCTGCATGCGGCCGGGCCAGCTCACGTTCGTCATCGCCTTGTCGGCGGCACGTTCGCCAAGCTCGAAACCACCGGCGCGGACGGCGGCGATCGCAGCCGCCGCATTGGCATATTGGTGGCGGCCGGGCAGGCGCGGCGGCGTCAGGTCCATCAGGCCGGTCTCGTCCTGGTAGATCATGCGGCCGTGCTCCTCCAGCGCCACGAAGTCCTGGCCATAGACCGTCAGCGGGCAGCCGAGGCGTTCGGCCGTCTCGATCAGCACGTCGCGCGCGGCGTCGTATTCCTGCGCGCCGACCACCACGGGGCGGCCGGGCTTGATGATGCCGGCCTTCTCGGCCGCGATCAGCTCGACGCGGTCGCCGAGATAGGCTTCGTGATCGAGGGACACCGGCATGATGATCGAAACCGCCGGCTTCCTGATCACATTGGTGGCGTCGAAGCGCCCGCCGAGCCCCACCTCGATGATCGCGGCGTCGGCCGGGTGCTCGGCAAACAGCAGGAAGGTAACGGCGGTGAGGATTTCGAAGACGGTGATGGTTTCGCCGGCATTGGCCTCGGCCGCGCGCGCAATCGCGTCGGCCAGCACGTCGTCGGCGACGAATTTGCCGCCACCCTCCGCGCCCAGCCGGTAGCGCTCATGCCAGTTCACCAGATGCGGCGAGGTATGGACATGCACGCGGTAGCCTTCCGCTTCCAGCAGCGCGCGCGAGAATGCGGCCGCCGAACCCTTGCCGTTGGTGCCGGCGATATGGATCACCGGCGGCAGCCTGTCCTGCGGATTGCCGAGCCGATCGAGCAGTCGCGTTATGCGCTCCAGCGAAAGGTCGAAGCCTTTCGGATGCAGCGTCATCAGGTGCTCGATCTGGCGGTCGGCGAGAAGCGTGGAGGTCAAGGGACCCTCCTGCATGCGAGAAATGGAAAGGTGCCGGTACCGGGAATCAGGCCTGCGGCCGCGCCTCGGCGCGCACCGCGGCCGGGGTGGGGACAGGCACGCCGTTCTCCGCTTCGGCCGGCATCTTCATCAGCATCTTCAGCAGCCGCGCTATGGTCGCCTTCATCTTGAGGCGAGACACCACCATGTCGACCATGCCGTGCTCCATCAGATATTCGGAGCGCTGGAAGCCGTCCGGCAGCTTCTCGCGGATCGTCTGCTCGATGACGCGCGGTCCGGCAAAGCCGATCAGCGCGCCGGGCTCGGCGATGTGCACGTCGCCCAGCATGGCGTAGGAGGCGGTGACGCCGCCGGTCGTCGGATTGGTCAGCACCACGATATAGGGCAGGCCGGCTTCCTTCAGCCTGTCGACCGCCACGGTGGTGCGCGGAAGCTGCATCAGCGACAGGATGCCTTCCTGCATGCGCGCGCCGCCCGAGGCCGCGAACAGGATCAGCGGCCGGCGCTTCTCCAGCGCGGTCTCGAAGGCCTTGACGATGGCGTCGCCGGCGGCCATGCCGAGCGAGCCGCCCATGAAGGCGAAGTCCTGCACGGTGACGACCACCGGCAGCCCCTCGATGGTGCCCGTCGCGTTGAGGATCGCATCCTCCATGCCGGTCTTGGCCTTGGCGTCCTTCAGCCGGTCGGTATAGCGCTTCTCGTCGCGGAACTTCAGCGGGTCGACGGCCACCCTGGGGTTTTCGATCGTCTCGAACTCGCCGTCGTCGAAGAAGAATTTCAGCCGCTCGCGCGCCGACACCTTCATGTGGTAGCCGGAGGCCGGGATGACGAACTGGTTCTCTTCCAGGTCCTTGTGGAAGACCATCTCGCCGGTCTCGGGATCCTTGATCCAGAGGTTTTCCGGCATCTCGCGCCGGCCCAGCATCGAGTTGATCTTCGGGCGAACGAAATTGGTGATCCAGTTCATGGCATCCATCCCTGTGATGTCAAAGACATGGGAATATTATCGGGCGACAGCAAGGCGGGCCGAACGCACGCCCTGGGCAAGCCCGTTGACGAGCGTCGCCACGGCCTCGGCCGGATTGGCGGTCATCTCGCCCTTCGGGCCGATGACATTGGCGATCGCGTTGACGATTGCGGTGCCGACGACGACGCCGTCGGCGGCCGCCCCGATCAGGCGGGCCTGCTCGGCCGTCTTCACGCCGAAGCCGACGCAGATCGGCAGGCCGGTATGGCCCTTGATGCGGGTGACGGCGGCGGCCACCTTGTCGGTGTCGGCCAGCGCCGAGCCGGTGATGCCGGTCATCGACACATAATACACGAAGCCGGACGTGTTCTGCAGCACCTTGGGCAGGCGGTGGTCGTCCGTGGTCGGGGTGGCGAGGCGGATGAAGTTGACGCCGGCCTTCAGCGCCGGAACGCACAGTTCCTCGTCCATCTCGGGCGGCAGGTCGACCACGATCAGCCCGTCGATGCCGGCCTCGATCGCGTCGGCCAGGAAGCGGTCGACGCCGTAGATATAGATCGGGTTGTAATAGCCCATCAGCACGATCGGCGTGTCGTTGTCGCCCGAGGCGCGGAAGTCGCGCGCCATCTGCAGCGTCTTCTTCAGCGTCTGGCCGCCCTTCAACGCGCGCAGGCCGGCCGCCTGGATCGCCGGGCCGTCGGCCATCGGGTCGGAGAAGGGCATGCCGAGCTCGATCACGTCCGCGCCCGCCTTCGGCAGCGCCTTCATGATGGCAAGCGAAGTGTCGTAATCCGGGTCGCCGGCCATGAAATAGGTGACGAGCGCCGGACGGCCTTCGGCCTTGAGCTTTTCGAAGCGGCGGTCGATGCGGGTGCTCATTGTCAGATCTCCATGCCCAGCATCTTGGCGACCGTGTGCACGTCCTTGTCGCCGCGGCCCGAAAGGTTGACGATCATGATCTGATCCTTGCCCATGGTCGGCGCGATCTTCATCGCATGCGCGATGGCATGGGCCGATTCCAGCGCCGGGATGATGCCTTCGACGCGCGTGGTGAGCTGGAAGGCCTCCAGCGCTTCGTCGTCGAGGATCGGCACATAGTCGACGCGGCCGCTGTCGCGCAGCCAGCTATGCTCGGGCCCGACGCCCGGATAGTCGAGGCCGGCCGAGATCGAGTGGCCGTCGAGGATCTGTCCGTCGTCGTTCTGCAGCAGGTAGGTGCGGTTGCCGTGCAGCACGCCGGGCTTGCCCGCATTCATCGAGGCGCAGTGTTCGACGCCTTCGAGGCCGCGTCCGCCGGCTTCGACGCCGATGATCTTGACGTTGCGGTCGTCGAGGAAGGGATGGAACAGGCCGATCGCGTTCGAGCCGCCGCCGACGGCGGCGATGATGACGTCGGGCAGGCGGCCTTCCTGCTCAAGCATCTGCGCGCGCGCTTCCGAGCCGATCACCGACTGGAAGTCGCGCACCAGCTCGGGATAGGGGTGCGGGCCGGCGGCGGTGCCGATCAGGTAATAGGTGTCCTCGACATTGGTCACCCAGTCGCGCAGCGCCTCGTTCATGGCGTCCTTCAGCGTGCCGTGGCCGGATTCGACCGCGCGCACCTCCGCGCCCAGAAGCTTCATGCGGAACACGTTGGGCTTCTGCCGCTCGACGTCGGTGGCGCCCATATAGACGATGCATGGATAGCCGAAGCGCGCGGAAACCGTGGCGGATGCCACGCCGTGCTGGCCGGCGCCGGTCTCGGCGATGATGCGCTTCTTGCCCATGCGCTTTGCAAGCAGGATCTGGCCGAGGCAGTTGTTGATCTTGTGGCTGCCGGTGTGGTTCAGGTCCTCGCGCTTGAAGTAGATCTTCGCGCCGCCGAGATGCTTCGTCAGGCCTTCGGCGTAATAGAGCTTCGAGGGCCGGCCGGCATAGAAGGTGGAGAGCGCGTTGAGCTCCTCGCGGAAGGCCGGATCGTTCTTGGCCGCGTTCCAGTGCTGCTCCAGGTCGAGGATCAGCGGCATCAGTGTTTCGGCGACGAAACGGCCGCCGAAAATGCCGAACATGCCCTGCTCGTCGGGGCCGGTGCGGAATGAATTGGGCTCTGCCGGCTGGTTCACGGCCGATCTCCTAACACTGGTTCGAACATGTCCGGCCGGAAACGCCTGAGCCTGCCGGACATGCCCTGGATGGATCAGGCGGCGCGGTTGCCGGTTGCGGCCCGCACGGCCCGGAAGAAATTCTCGATCAGCGCCACGTCCTTGACGCCCGGCGCGCTTTCCACGCCCGACGAGATGTCGATGGCGGGCGGGTTGGCAAGCCTGAGGGCATCGCCGACATTCGCGGCGTTGAGGCCACCCGAAAGCATGTAATCGCAGCCAGCGTCAAGGCCTGCCAGCACGCGCCAGTCGAACGACACGCCATTGCCGCCCGGAAGCTCCGAGCCCGCCGGCGGCTTGGCGTCGAACAGGAAGCGGTCGGCAAGCCCGTGATAGGGCGCGATCGCGGCAAGGTCGGCGGCTTCGCGAACGGCAAAGGCCTTTATCACCGGCAGGCCGTAGCGCGCCTTCACCGCCGCGACACGTTCCGGCGTTTCCTTGCCGTGCAGCTGCAGCATGTCGGGCGCCATCGCGGCGACGATTGCGTCGAGCGTCGCGTCTTCGGCGTCGACGGTCACCGCCACTGCCCTGGCCCGGCCGTTCGCCGCCTGGCGCAGCCTTGCGGCTTCGTCGGGGGTGATGTGACGCGGGCTTTTGGGAAAGAAGATGAAGCCGATATGGCTCGCGCCGCCCGAAAGCGCCGCAGCAACGGCCGCGTCGGTCTTCAGGCCGCAGATTTTGATGTCGAGTGCCATGCCTGGGGAGTGCCACGAAATGGTGGCGAAGTCGAGGAAAGAGTGAGTGATGAGCGAATAGCGAGTAGCCAATAGCGAATAGGGAAGAAGGGGAGATTGGCTTGACCGGCGCACCACGACCGCCATCCTCGCTACTCGCTACTCGCTACTCGCTACTCGCTACTCGCTACTCGCTACTCGCTACTCGCTACTCGCTACTCGCTACTCGCTACTCGCTACTCGCTACTCGCTACTCGCTACTCGCTACTCGCTACTCGCTAC